>Ga0172379_10000010_pt1 | contig 464598 bp, 371 predicted proteins | sample GrowelOW334metaG_FD_119756 | JGI IMG/M metagenome (GOLD analysis project Ga0172379, IMG submission 119756) | Groundwater microbial communities from an aquifer near a municipal landfill in Southern Ontario, Canada - Groundwater well OW334 metaG | ecosystem: Environmental > Aquatic > Deep...
AGCTTCTTCCGGAGTCTGTGTTTCAGACGATACAGAAAGATCTTCTTCTTCAGAGAAGGCAGGTCGCGCGGGCCAATCTCGCCGATCACGCAGGACTGACCGTCCCGGAACAGGTGGCGCGTCCCGTTTCTTGCCTTGATATTTTGGTAGTCCTGCGCTAAGCAGTTACGCGTCGTGATATTAATATTGAAGGGTCAGGCTGCTTTGCGTTCCCGAACGTTGCGGAACTGATTGTCATTATGCCGGAAGAGACAAAGATACATTTTCTTGATTATTGGCGCGTTATCAAGCTGCGCAAGGCCATCATTCTCAGCGTTTTCCTGCTAGTGTTGCTGACGGCAGCCGCGGTGACGTTCTCGTTGCCGCGCATCTACTACGCCAACGTGCGCATGAAGATTGAGCGCGAGAAGGTGACGGTCCAGATTTTTGATGCGACGGCGGCGGGTGGTTACGATCCGATTTTCCAGATGGACCAGGTGGAGATCATGCGGTCGCAAAAGATCGGCTATCGCGTGGTGGACAAGGAACAACTGGTGGCCAAGTGGCAGATCGGCGGCCCGGAGTCCATGGCCAAGGAACAGGCGTTTCAGATTCTCCGCGGTCGTCTCAACGTCATGCCGGTGCGCAACTCCAGCCTTGTGGAGTTGGGATTTTATTCCACCGACCCGGTCGAGTCCGCGGATCTCTCGAATTCCATGGCGCTCATCTACCGCGACAGCCGGCTGGAGGAGCCCACCATCCAGATCGAAATGGGCCTCGAAAAACTGCGTGAAGAATACAATGCCCAGCAAAAACTGGTGGAGGCTGCGCAGCAGAAGGTCAACGAACTCCGCAAAGACCTCGATTTGGACGTCATCGGCAATCGCTCCCGTCTTAACGATGAAACCATCCAGCGCCTTCACGGCGACCGCAGTGCGGCCATGATCTCAATGTTGGTGGAAAAGACGCGCAATGACCAGATTCAGAAGCTGACCAACGCTGAATTGAAACGCGCGTCGCCCACCATCATCGGCGATCCGACGATTGCCAATCTTCAGAACGCGCTGCAATCGGCGGAACTCCAGTTGGTGAAACTGTTGCAGACTTACGGCCCGGAACACCCCGTTGTCAAAGATGCGGTCGCCACCCAGAAGAAACTGGACGAACAGCTCGACGAAGCTATCAACGTCATGCGCAAGGGGCTGGTCATCGGCTATGAGGTGAACCGGGCAAAAGTCGAGGCGATGGAGAGCGAACTGCGCACCGCTCACGCCACCTCCATCGAGCGGGAGCCAACCAAATACATTCCTTTTGACAATGCGCAGAAGGAACTGGAGTTCCAGGCCACCCTGCGCGACGCCATCAAGACACGCGTCAATCAGGAGGCCATCAGCATCAAGGTGCCGCGCACGGCCGTGGAGATCATTGACCAGGCCCGGCCGCCGACCGCGCCGGTCAAGCCGAACGTGCCGCTTTATCTCGGCCTGGCCGCCATCGCCGGCCTCGTGCTGGGCGTGATGCTGGCGTTTTTCATCGAGTATCTCGACACCAGCGTGAAAACCATTGACGATGTCGAACGTTATCTGGGATTGCCCGTGCTGGGTGTGATTCCGCAGAACATCGAGATGCTCTCCACGGTCGGCCAGGACTCGCCGCACGCCGAAGCCTATCGCGTGCTGCGCGCCAACATCGAGTTTGGCAAGAAGGATCCGCAGGCCAACAGTATCACGGTTGTCAGTGCTGGCGCCGGCGAAGGCAAGACTACCACGCTCTTCAACCTGGCGGTGGTTTGCGCACAAAACGGCGACAAAGTGCTGTGCGTGGACTCGGACATGCGGCGGCCTACCCTGCACAAGCGGTTTGGTCTTTCCAACGAGATCGGCCTGACCGACGTGCTCATGAACGACGTGAAGGTGGAGGACTGCATCCAGAACACCAACGTGCCGAATCTCCACTTCCTGCCCAGCGGCAAGCTGCCCAAGATCGCCATCGGCATTCTCAAGTCCCAAAAGATGCGCGACCTGATCCAGGACCTGAAGATGCGCTACGATCTGGTGTTGTTTGACAGCCCGCCGATCATGGGCGTCAGCGATGCCAGCGTGCTGGCCAGCGAGGTGGATTTTGCCGTGCTGGTGATCCAGTATCGCAAGTATCCGCGCGCGATGCCCGCCCGCGCCAAACAGGCGGTCGAGAACGTCGGCGGGCGCTTGATCGGCGTGGTGCTCAACGCCATCGTCATGAGTCATGACGAGAGCTACTACTACTACAACGCCTACTACGACCATTACTCGCGCTCCGAAGAAGCCCATCCGGAAGAGACTGAAAAAACTCCGGAGGAATCGGAAACCAAGGGCACTTATTAACCTGTAACCTGTCTGCTTTTTGCTGAAGATGAACCTTCGCCAATTTCTCAAAATCGTCAGCTTGTTGGCCCTTGCGGTGCTTGCCGCAGGATCGCTCGGGTGTGGGGTCTTGGGTGGTTCGAAAATACCACCCGAAAAGGCGTTCACTCCTCCCACCCAATACAGCGCGCCGGAGGTGGCTGCGGCGAGCGCGTTCCGGCCGGCGGACAATCTCGTGATCCGTCTCGATATGGCCACCGGCCGCGAGGAGCATATAAAGATGGTTGATGAAGAAGGCAACATCGAACTGCCTTTTGTCGGCAAGATCAAGGTGGCCGGTCTGACCGTGAACCAGGCGCAGGATGCCGTCCGCAAGGTCTATGTGCCGCGCTACTACAGTTACCTGACGGTCACGGTCGTTTTGCAGACGGTGCGCATGGTTTACCTTTCCGGCGAGTTGAGAGGACAGGGAGGAGCGGTGCCTTATCGCGACGATATGACCATATACCGCGTGATCGTATCCACTGGCGGTTTCAGCGAATTTGCGAAAAAGCGCGAAGTTGTGCTCACCCGCAACGGCAAGCAGATCGTGGTGGACTGCGTGAGAATCGAGAAAAACCCGGAATTGGACATCCCGCTTCTGCCGGGTGATAACATCATGATTCCCAAGTCCGTCTTCTAGGTTTTCTCCTGCCCCGCCCTTGGCGGCGTGTAATCGTTTCTTATGCCACCTCTGACTGAACGTCGTCACCGACGTCGGTCGTCGAACGAAGTCACCACGACCGCCGGCTGGCGCGGCGTGGTCGAGCGCTCCGGCGAACGTGTCGTCTTCTACACCCTGTGCCTGATGCTGGTCTTCGCCGTGCTGGCACTGGGCGCCATCCAACCGTGGGCCTGTGACATCCTCGAAATGCTGACGCTGGTGGCATTATTGGGCTGGGCCGCGCGAGTGGCTGTGGCCGGAAAACTGGTTTGGATTCGCACACCGCTGGATTTGCCGCTGGCGGCCGGCGTGACCTACGTGGTAGCGCGTTACGCCTGCTCGCCCGTGGAATGGATTTCGCGCCAGGAGATGTTGCTGGTGTTGATGTATGCCTCCGTCTATTTCCTCGTCACCCAGCACTTCTTCCGCCGGCAGCGGCAAGACGTGTTGCTCTGGGTTTTGGTGGCGATAGCCGTCGGCATCACGGCCTATGGTTTCATCAATTGGCTGCGGGGTATCCAGATGGTCTGGTGGTTTCCGTATGAGGACAGCCTTCAACGATTGCGCGGGACCTTTTACAACCCGAACCACTTTGTAGGCTACCTCGACCTGGTGCTGGCGGTCACGATGGCGCATCTGCTGTGGTCGGGGCGCGGGGCCGCGCAACGCATCGTGCTGGCTTACGCCGCCTGCGTGATGATCGGCGGCGCCGTGCTTGCGGGGTCGCGCGGCGGTTACGTCGCGACTGGCGCGATACTCGTCTTCGTGGTGGCGGCCGTGATACGGGGTGTCACCCGGCGCTGGTGGCCCGTCGTGCTGGTTGTGCTGGTCGGCGCGCTGATTGGCGCTTGCGGCGTTTGCAGCCTCGAAACGTTGCGAGCGCGATTTTTCAACCCGGAGATGAATCTGAGTTGGTTTGAAACCAGCCGCTTGTGGATGTGGCAGGCGGCTTGGCAAATCACTCTGGATCACCCGTGGTTCGGCGCCGGGCCTGCCATCTTCAATGCTATTTACGGCCGCTATCGGGATCCGGTGGATCAGCACATCCCGCAATACGTTCACAACGACTACCTCCAGGCGCTTTGTGATTATGGCGGCGCGGGTTTCATCCTGATGGCGCTCCTGGTTGGCGTCTTCCTCGTGACGGCGTGGCGGATTCATCGCCGCTGGCTCCAACGCGGCCTCGCGGAACCTTCCGGCTGGCACTGGCCTTACTGGCTGGATACAGACCGGGCCGACCGGCCGGCATGGCTGCTCGGCAGCGTGGCTGCCGTCCTGGCCTGCATGTTGCATTCGGCGGTGGACTTTCACCTCCACTTCAGCGCCTACACGCTGACGCTCACGGTCATCCTGGCGATGGGGATGCTCGCGGGCCACTCACGCCGCCTGACCGAGGAGCTTCCGGACGGAACGAAGCCGGGACCTCCCGTGATCAAACCCGTGGACTTGGGAATTGCCGCGCGCCGGGGCCTTGCCGCGCTCATTGTCCTCTTTGTAGCCGCCAACGCAGTGGTGGCCGTGCCGAACAGCGCCTCATGCCTGTGGCAATGGCTGGCCGGGACGCGCCATGAAAAGGCCGAACTGGCCGGCGCTCGCGCCGCAGCGGAACAGGCATGGAAATGGGATTCCCGCAATCATGACGTGGCCCTCCTGCTCGGCGACGTGACCTTGAACGAAGCGCGGCTGGCCCCCAACAACGCCGACGCGCTCGCCGAACGCGCCTTGCGCTGGTATCGGTGCGCCGGGAAACTGAACCCGTTGGAGGCCGAGCCGGTCTCGCGGCAGGCCCAGGCGCTGGAGTTCCTGAAACGATGGAAAGAAGCGGAAGCCGCCCATCTGCGGGCGCTCTCCATGAGTCCCAACTACTTTCTCTACTACGAGCGTTTGGGGATGTTTCACGCCTCCCACGGTGAAAAGGAAAAGGCCGTCGCCGAACTCCAGACCCGGAACAGGCTCAAATGGGCTCCTTATGCCCGATTGGTCTTCTTCATGAACATCATCAAGTCCTTGACGACTCCCCCCGCGCCTCGTCCATAGAGACGCGAGCGCTTCATGAGCACCGCGCGAGGCGGTGCGGCAAACCGGCTCTGGCCTGAGATTGTGGCGTAGGAGGGTCAGGAATTTCCTGATGCCAAAATCAGGGCGGCCCTGAATAGACAGATTTCGCCTCTTGGGGGAAAATCCGCGCCCAAGGAAACGAATGGTGGCATGCCAAACTGGGACGAACCAAATGGCCCGCTGTGGGACTCGCTCGCTCCCTTTTGGGATGTCGAAACAACCCCAACAACAACAAGGAGAAAAATGCCAACGAAAGTTCAATGAACGGCACCCTCTCTGTGGACATGAGCGATGGCAGCAGCTACGGCCCCTTCACCTTGCCCGTCGGCCCGCAAGGTTCGCCGGGAGAAGTTTCCACTCAACAACTCAACGACGCCATCGCCGGCACCAGCGCCAACACCAACACCGTGCAAACACTCGACACCTATGCCGACCTGCCAACAACCATCGCGAAGCTCAACGAGTTGATCAATGCGTTGAGGCGATGAGGAAGAAGTAAAACCACAGATGGACACAGATGAACGCGGATAGGATAATCTTCATCGGTGTGAATCGGTGTTCATCTGTGGCTTTTCTTAATGCGTTGAGGCGCTGAGCGCGTTGTAGAGTCGGCCGTCTCGGCCGACAGGACTTCTCTGATGCGAAACAGGATTCAAAACGCTGCGGCTGCTCGGCCGGGACGGCCGACACTACAACGCTCTCCAACCCTTCCGCGTCGTCAGCGTGTTTAGCGGGCCGACAAACGCCGCAGAATACATTTGCAGCCAAACCAGCAGTCGTGAGACAAAAACACCAGCGATGAAGACTGAGACAAGGAGATGGGCGGGTATCCTGTTTGCCGCAGTGGGGACATTGCTAAGCGTTGTCATCCGTCGCAGCAAGCTCCTCCCCCACACCGCCGCGCTGTGTCTTGCCGCCGCTGTCGCCATCGTTGCCGCGCCAAATGCTTTGGCTGAAAGCGGAGTCACGAACATCATCGATGGCAATACGGTCAACATTGCCGGCAACTATATGGTTGGCACTAACGGTTCTTTCAATGCTCTTATCGTCACCAACGCCGGCGTTCTGAATGTGACGGGTGATAGCATCGTCGGCAATTCCCCTTTAGCGAGCAATAATCTCGTTAGTGTAACCGGCTCCGGATCGGTCTGGAGTAGCAGCGGCGGCCTGAACATCAACTTTGCTGGAAACAGCATGACGATCGCCAACAATGGCTTCGTATCGGACAGTATCGGGTTAATCAAATCCAACGCTTCCGTGATGGTCACCGGTTCCGGTTCAACTTGGAGCAATAGCAGCCAACTTACCCTCGGCGTCAACTCTCACAACACCAGTCTCGTTATTGCCGACGGCGCTCAGGTTTTTGCAGCCTGGAGTTTGATAGGCGGCGGCATCATCGGTGCTACTAACAACACTGTCTTAGTAACAGGAGTTGGGGCATCTTGGAACCTCGCAGAGTTTTTAACCATTAGCCCCATAGGGGCTGGAACTGGGAACAACCTAACCATAACTGACAACGGAACAGTCAAAGCACCGAGCGTTTTTGTGGGAGCTTCTTCTCTTAGCCTGCTGACTATTACCAACGGCAACCTCTACGCCACCAATGCAGCTTCCACAGGTTCACTTGAAGCGCGCTTCGGTGCAATCACGCTCAATCGCGGCACTATCATCACCGACCAACTCCGTCTCACCAACGCCAACAGCGTCATGAACTTCAGCGCGGGCCTGCTGCGCAGCGGCGCCAGCAGCGTTTCCAACGGCGTGGCGTTCGCCGTCGGCGACGGCGTCCAGTCCGCCACCCTCGACCTGCTCGGCGGCACCCACACCTTTGCCGACGGCCTGATGCTCTCCACCAACTCCAGCCTCATCGGCAGCGGCAACATCATTGGCAGCGTCACCAACTTCAGCATCATCGCGCCCGGACATTCCGTCGGCACCATCAACATCACCGGCGACCTGACACTGGCGGATTCGTCTTGGCTGGACATGGAACTCGCCGGTCCCGGCACCAATGACGTTCTGGACATCAGCGGCCTGCTGGCAGCGGGCGGCGGGCTGAAGCTGACGCTCACCAACGGCTACACCGGCAACGCGGGTGACACGTTCGACCTGTTCAACTTCGGCTCTATAAGTGGCGCGTTCTCCCAAACGAACCTGCCGACGCTGGCCGCGGGCATGGAATGGAACACGGGCCATCTCTATACGCTGGGCGAGATTAGAATCGTGCCCGAACCCGGCACTTGGGCGCTGACGCTGGCTGGCGCTGGCGCGTTGTGGCTGAGGCGGCGGAGGCGCTGAGGATGATGTAGGCTGGGTCCCCGACCCGGCGGCATCATTATCTATCATCGCCGCGTGAGGGCACGCGGCCTCCATCCTATCCGCCATCCGTGTGAATCGGTGTTCATCTTTGGTTGCATTCCGGGCGGGGGGATCGCTTCCGGCCGAGCCGGCAACATTGACCGTCGGGGCGGCCTCCACTAGAGTCGCCGCGTGCAGATAGGACTTTTTATCCCCTGCCTCGTGGACCAGTTTTTCCCGCAGGCGGGACTGGCGGTGGCGCGCATCCTGAAGCGTTTGGGCCACAGCGTTGAATATCCGGCGGAGCAGACCTGCTGCGGCCAGCCAGCGTTTAACGCGGGCGTGCGCTCGGAGGCGACGGCGTTGGCGAAGCGGTTCGTGCAGGTTTTTGACCGATTCGAGGCGGTCGTCGCGCCGAGCGGCTCCTGCGTGGCGATGGTCCGCAATTTCTACCCGGAACTGCTCGGTGACGGCAACGGGCCGGCGCGCGTCCCGCTGGCCGAGCGCGTCTTCGAGTTCAGCGAGTTTCTCGTGGACCGGCTGAACGTCACCGATCTCGGCGCGACGTTCAACGAACGGGTGACGTATCACGACTCCTGCCACCTGCTGCGCGAGCTGCGCGTGCAGGAACAGCCGCGCAAATTGCTGCGCGCCGTGAAAGGGATTGATTTCGTCGAGCTGAACGACGGGCCGACGTGCTGCGGCTTCGGCGGCGTCTTCAGCGTGAAGTTCCCGGAGGTTTCCACGGTCATGGGCGAGGACAAGGTGGCGGCGATCGAGCGGACCGGCGCGCGTTACGTCACCGCCGGCGACTGCGGTTGCCTGATGCACATCGGCGGGCTGCTCACGCGGCGCGGCTCGAAGGTGCGGCCGATCCATCTCGCTGAACTGCTCGGAGGCGCGGCATGATGCGCACGCCCGTGCTCGAATCGCAGCGGCGCGCGACGCTCGCTCGCGCGTTGAACCTCGCGCTGGACAAGCGCCGGCAATCGGTGGCCGAGTTTGCCAATTGGGAGGAGATGCGGCAGCGGGCGCATGACATCCGCGCCGGCGTGCTGGAGCGGCTCGACGAATACCTCAACCAGTTCGAGCGCGCGGCGGCGGCCAACGGCATCCGTGTGGTGCGGGTGGCGACGGCGGAAGAGGCATGCCGCTACGTCGCGGCGGTTGCCAAGCGGCTCGGCGTCACCAAGGCGGTGAAGGCCAAGTCCATGGTGACGGAGGAGATTCACCTCAACCGCGCGCTGGAGGCCGAGGGCATCCGGGCGATGGAAACCGACCTGGGCGAATACATCGCGCAGCTTTGCGGCCAGCCGCCGTTTCATCTTACCGCGCCGATTGTGCATCTGTCGCGGGACGAGGTCGGGCACATCCTGGCGGACAAGCTCGGCGTGCCGTTCACGAACGACCCGACGCAGCTCACGCTCATCGCGCGCGACGTGATGCGGCGGGAGTTCCTGACCGCGCGGCTCGGCATCAGCGGCGCGAACTTCTGCGTGGCCGAGAGCGGCAGTCTCGTGCTCGTGACCAACGAAGGCAACGGCCGGATGTGCACGACGCTGCCGGCGAAGGAAGGCCCGCGCGTCCACATCGCGATCACCGGCATCGAGAAGGTTGTGCCGACGTTGAAGGACGTGGCGCACCTGTTGCGGCTGCTGGCGCGCAGCGGCTCGGGAATGCGGCTGACGGCTTACACGACGTTGATCAACGGCCCGCGGAAGCGCGTAGCGCCGGCATCCTTGCCGGCGGGGTCCGAAATGACAAGCGACGCCGGCAAGGATGCCGGCGCTACGACGGAGCCGACCGGGCCAGATGAAGTCCACGTGCTGCTGCTGGACAACGGCCGCCGCGAGATGCTGCGCGACCCGCATCTGCGCGAGGCGCTCTGCTGCATCCGGTGCGGCGCTTGCTCGAACCAGTGCCCGGTTTATCACCGCATCGGCGGTCACGCCTACCAGTCGGTCTATAACGGCCCCATCGGCTCCGTCTGGTCGCCCGTGTTGTGGGACACGGAGCAATCGGCATCGCTGCCGTTCGACTGCTCGCTCTGCGGCGCCTGCGCGGACATCTGCCCGGTGAAGATTGACATCCACCACGCGCTGCTCTGGCAGCGGAAGCTGGCGGCGGACCGCGGTCGCGTGCCGCGCTGGCAAAAGCTGGCGTGGCTGGCGTGGCGCGTGGCGATGAGCTGCCCCACACTCTACAACTTCGGCAGCGCGGTCGCGCGGCGGCTGCTCAGCCCGGCAATGTTGCACCGGCTTGGCAAGCCGTGGACGGAGACGCGCGATTTGCCGCCGCTGGCGAAGAAGACGTTCCACGAGTTGTGGAAGGATCAGGAATCGGAACGATCGTCCTAGCAGTGGCGGTCAGGCTCAGAAATCCACGTGGTCGTTCCCGCCCCAGTGTCGCTTGTCGTCGCTCTCTTTCCGAAATGCGATACAACGGCTGGTCAACATGCCATACGCCACGTCTGGTTGTAGAAAATCGGGTTTGAGCACATCGCGCACTTTCTGAATCTTGCCGGCCACGGCGTCCAGCAGCTTGTGCTGAAGTGAAAGACGCGAATCCCGTTCCGGCGTTGAACAGCGAAGGACTTTGTAAGCCCTGTTCTTGGCGATGAACCGGCAGACTTTGCGGACACTGCCCCAGCAAGAATCATCGAAGGCCACGATGCCGCCCACGCGCAGCATTTTGTCCACGTGAAAGAAGTCCACCAGCGTGTGGTCGAACGTGTGGATGCCGTCAATGAAGGCGAAGTCAACCTTGCAGCCTTCCTCTTCAAGTTTGGGGAGCGCCAGATGGGAGGGCAGGTTGCGAAAATCAAGAATGTCGTCGTAACCGGCTCGCTTCAGGTTATGCAAACCCTGGCCCTTGAACGGCTCCAGAAGCTGCACCGGGTCTATCACGATGTGGCGCGTTTGCGGTGTCCGAACCAGCGCGTCGCAGATGAACATCGCCGAAACACCAAAGGCGAAACCAACCTCCAGGCTCACCGTCGGTTTCACATCGGCCACCACCGCATGGAGGAACTCACCCACTTCCGTGGGAATATGGAAATCGAGTTTGACGGGATCGCCGCTGGCGTTCTTGCAGAAACCGGTCTCGATGATTTCCTTCAAAACTGGATTCATGGTGTTCGTGATGCGGAAAAGGTCCAGACTGAGTCTGCGACATTGGTATTTTGCTGCTTTTAATAAAGCAACATGAATCTCCGATGCGCCAGCCTTTTTATTCCCGCTTGCAGGGAAATGGCGATGCCTTTACGTTCGTGCCATGCAGCCCGGCCGCGAACCTTCTCATGAACCCGCTACGCCAACAATTTGAACAGCGCCTGGCCCAAACGGGCGGAACCGTGGCGGCGCTGGCCGATCTCGACGCGCTGCTGACGGGCAAGGTTTTCGTGTCGGCACACCTGGTCTGCCAGCCGTGGGCGGCGCGGGCAACGTGCCAGGATCCGCGCGAGGCGGACGTGGCGCTGACGGGATGCGACGCGATCATTGCCGAGACGGGCACCGTGGCGGTGTTCAGCAGTCCGGTGGAGGGGCGGCTTAGCACGCTGACGGCACCCACACATGTGGTTCTGGGCAGCGAGGCGCAACTTTCGCCAGACATGGAAACGATCTTTGAGCGATTTGCCGACCGCCTCCGGCCGGGCGCATCGCCGGCGAGTTTGATGTTCATCACGGGACCAAGCCGGACGACGGACATCGAGAAGACGCTGGTGCTGGGAGTCCACGGTCCGAAGAAGCTGGTGTTTGTGTTTGTGGAGGACGGCAGCGGTGCGGGTTGACCGCCGCGCATTGTTTTATCGAGCCATGTCCACCAACGACACCGCCAAGTCAGACAGTGCGCGCGCTTTCCTGATCAGTCTGCGGCCTTGGGAATGGACGAAGAACCTCGTCGTTTTCACGGGGCTGGTTTTTGCCTATCAGTTTCACGATCCCGCGGCGATTGGCCATGCGCTGTTGGCGTTCGCGGTGTTCTGCGGTTTGTCGGGGATGGCGTATGTGATCAACGACCTATGCGACCGGCTTCAAGACCGGCAGCATCCACAGAAGCGCCTGCGGCCGATTGCCAGCGGAGAACTCGGCGGGAGGGCGGCCGTGGCGGGGTTGGCGATGGTCGGGATTGCGACGGCCGTGGCGGGTGTGTCGCTGGGCCGGGAGTTTGGAATGTGGGCGGTGGTCTATTTGCTGTTGAACGTCGCGTATTCAAAGTGGCTGAAGCACGTCGTTTTTCTTGATGTGATTTGCGTGGCCGTGGGGTTCCTTGTGCGGGTCTTCGCGGGTTGTGCCGCAGTAGGGGTGACGGCGAGCGGTTACGCGATCAGTTGCGTGTTCTCGTTGGCGTTGCTGTTGGGCGCGGGCAAGCGTCGCGGGGAATTGCTGGCGCACGGCGAGGACTCGGCGCAACACCGGTCGGTGTTCGACCATTACACGGAACGGATGCTCGATGGGCTTCTGGCGGTGGCGGCGGTGGCGACTCTGGCGAGCTACGCGGTATTTGTAATGAGCGGCAAGCATCCGCTGGCAATGGTTTACACGCTGGCTCTGGTGGCGGCAGGCGTGTGGCGTTACCTGCGTCTGCTCTACAAAGGCCGCGGAGCGGACCAACCGGCGCGGCTGGTGTGGAGCGATTGGCCGTTGCTGCTGGTGTGCGCTGTCTGGGTGGTCACGACGATGGCGATCCTGTGGGCCAGCGGACGGACGACACCCCCTTGAAAGATGGGCTTATTGGCAGGAAAATAACGCTTGCCACTGTGGCTTTTGGGTTGTTAACTACGTTCAGTCTATACTGAACGATATGAAATCTCTCACAGAGCATGTTGAATCACCGGAACTGACCGCCGCTTGCCTCCGGTTTATCGAATCGGGTGGCCATACCACGCAGTCGTTCGGTTTGGGGCAGGTCATCGGGCAGGTCTTTGCTTTGCTTTATCTCAGTCCGAGGCCCCTCTGTCTGGACGAGATCGCGGAAGAACTTGGCGTCAGCAAGGCCAGTGTCAGCACCACCGTGCGGCAGCTTGAGAGTTGGTCCGCGGTCAAACACATCTGGGTCAAGAGCGACCGGCGGGATTTCTACGAAGCCGAGACTGATTTCAAGGCGATGCTGCGGCATGGAGTGCTGGCGACGTTACGCAAGAAAATGGACACGGCGGCGGTGCGCCTTGGAAACGTCGAGACGACGCTGGCGGACGCCTTGAAGAAGTCCCCCCAACCCGAGCGCGAGGAAACCAAGGTGGTGACGGAGCGGTTGCAGCGGGCGCGGCAGTTTCACGCGAAGATCAACGGGCTTCTGAACAACCCGTTGCTGGATCATTTGTTGTAAGCGCGGAATTGGAGTGAGGCGGTTCATCGCTGGACCGCCGTCGAAACAAGTCATGACCTTCGGATTGACGAAGGACGACGGAGCTGGGAGTCCTGGAAGTTTACGGGATGCACCTGAAGGGCGGTAGCTTGTTTGGAGGACAGAAGACAGAATGTCAGAAGTCTGATGGGACATTTTCCTGTTCCCATTGCGTTACCAGAAAGTCCACTCGCCAAGAGCGAAGCAGGACAGTGCAGCGCGCTGTCCCTGCCTAACTTATACGCACTCAATTTTGGTTTTCGGGTTGAAGGCAGCTTGCAATGAAGTTGAGAAAATGTTGGGTAGCATGATCAACGCCCCCTCAAAATTCCTGCTGACCTCTGACCTCTGCCACGCATGAACACTATCACCAGAATTTCCGCCGACCGGCACGAACGACTCCGGCAGTTTCTGGCGGACCTTTGGGATTACCGCGAGCTTTTCTGGACGTTCGTGGAACGCGACATCAAAGTGCGCTACAAGCAAACGGCCTTGGGCGTGATATGGGTCATCCTCCAGCCGCTGTTTATGGCAGGCGCGTTTGCGGGCATCTTCGGCGGCATTGCCAAAATGCCAACCGACGGGTTGCCTTACGCCATCTTCTACCTTGGCGCGCTCGTGCCTTGGAACACCTTCGCCAGCGCGCTCTCCTCCTCGGCGATGAGCATGGAGAGCAACGCCCAACTCATCAGCAAGATCTACTTCCCGCGGCTCGTCGTGCCGGGCGCAGTGGTCTGCACGTCGTTCGTGGACTTCTCCATTGGGTGGACGATGCTCAACATCGTCGCGCTTTGGATGGGCTACTGGCACTGGCAGTTGGTCGCCGTCACGCCGCTGCTGCTGGCCATCCAGGCAGTGACCGTCCTCGGTTTCGGACTGGCCCTCGGCGCGCTCAACGCCCAATACCGCGACGTGAAGCACGCCGTCACGTTTCTCGTGCAAGTCTGGATGCTGGCCACACCGGTCATCTATCCCGCCTCGCGTCTGCCGGCGTGGGCGCGGGACTGGCTGTTCCTCAACCCGATGGCCGGCGTCGTTACCGGCTATCGCGCCGCGCTGCAAGGCGTGGCGTTGCCGTGGGAGTTGATCGGCTCCTGCACGCTGATGGCGGCGCTCTATCTCGCAGGCGGGCTGTGGTTCTTCCGCAAACGAGAGGCGAAACTGGCGGACATCCTATGAACGGACTATGGCCACAAAAAGATATGTCGGAACTCCATGAGATGGCCACAAAAAGATAAAAAAGGCACGAGAACTTCCAACCGCTCCGTCGTTTTGCGTCTCTTGTGCCTTTTCGTGGCTGAACTTCCATGAGCGACGTCGCCATCTCCATTACCGGCCTCGGCAAGCGTTACCGCTACGGTGGTGCCGCGCCGTTGAATACCAACCTGCGTGCCGACATCACCGATTGGGCCAAGGGTCTGTTCCGGCGCAACAGCAAAGGCCATCCAACGCTTCAGGAGATTCACGAGCAACACCTCTCTGCATCGCCGGAGTATTTTTGGGCGCTCAAGGACGTCAATTTGGAGGTCAAGCGCGGCGAAGTTGTCGGCATTATCGGCCGCAACGGCGCGGGCAAGAGCACGCTGCTGAAAATCCTCTCCCGCATCACTCCGCCCACCACCGGCCGTATCGAATACCACGGTCGCATCGCCAGCCTGCTGGAAGTCGGCACCGGCTTCCACCGTGAGCTGACCGGCCGCGAGAATATCTTCCTCAACGGCTCCATCCTCGGCATGAAACGCGCCGAGATAGCCCGCAAATTCGACGAGATCGTCGCCTTCGCCGAAGTCGAGAAATTCATAGACACGCCTGTGAAGTTTTACTCCAGCGGCATGTATGTCCGGCTGGCCTTCGCGGTAGCGGCGCATCTCGAATCGGAGATTTTGCTGGTGGATGAGGTGCTCGCTGTCGGCGATATAACCTTTCGAAAGAAATGCCTGGGCAAGATGCAAGATATATCCCATGGCGGCAGGACTGTTCTTTTCATTAGTCATGACATGGGTGCAATTCGCGGTCTTTGCGAAAATGTTTCTTGGATAGACAACGGCAGAATTAGGCTCGTTGGCAATGCTTGCGATGTGGTTGGAGAGTATGAGCAGACTCAGATACGAAGTTCAACGAACGAGCCGTCATTTCGCGAACGAAGTGAGGACGATGCCAAACACTTGGAATTCTACATCAGCAGTGTTGAAATGCGGGATCAACAAGGTCGGCTGGCCAACATATTCAAATACCATGAAAAGCTCAGCCTGGTCGTTTCTGTGAACGGAAATGTGCCCTCCGACCACTACAGCATAGAATTTAGAATCTACGGCCAAGCTGGCGAACTTGTCGCCATGGGAGCATCCGGTGCTTATCACGATATCTTTTTCGATAAGGCGATCAAAAGAATACGAGTCGAAATCGGACCGCTTACATTAACAAATGGACATTACCTGATTTCTCTGAGTCTTGTTGCTGGAACGCTTCGAACGGATTCGTGGAGCAACGCTTGTTCATTTCACATCGTCGAATGTCAACCTTTTGCACATGGTCGAGATCTTAATGACGCCGTGTGCGTTCTTCAACAGTCCTTCCAAGCCTCGGAATGAGTTGGCGTGATGAAAGTTCTTTTTTTTAATCCAGAACAGTATGTGAGCTTTGATCTGGAGCCGTCTAACTATGAGTTGAGGCTGCCCATTCTGAACAGCGGAGTTGTTACCTCGCATCGAGACTACGTGTATCAAAGAGTTCTTAGGAACGAAGGGCGCGAGGCCATGAACAGAAAGGCGCTCCTGGAAGTATCTGACTTTAATCCAGACTTGGTAGTGTATTCTACTTCGTGGCCGCACGAATCTATTGATCGCAACGTATTCCAACAGATCATGAATGGCGGAGTCCCGGTGTTTACTCATGTCTGGGATACGCAAATTGAGCAACAGCCTCATGAGATGGAGTGGTTTCTCAACTGCAATTATTTCGGGGTTGCCGATTCCGTGTCAAATTACCTCCGTTATGCTTCATTGGTGAGTATTGTGCCAGAAGTCAGAAATGTGTTGTTTACTGGGGGGAATATTGTATTTACGGACTTGTTGCACCAGAAAGCGTTAGGCAAAATTTATGACGTAACGCTCGTCGGAAGCAACGAAGGGGAGAGGGCAAAGCTTATCCGGTATTTACGCCAGAGATTGGCGTCAAGCGGAGTGTCGTTTAATAAGTTTGGTGGACTGGTAGATAGCGCAAAGGGCCCGCCTGAACGAGGGCTCACTGATCAATGGATACCTATCGAGCGATATGTTGATATCATAAACCAATCAAAAATTTGCCTTAGCTCTCAAACGGTGCTGCTTCGGAATCAGATTAAAGGCAAGGTATTCCACTACATGGCCTGCGGTGCGCTTTGCCTTTCAGAGCGTAATACCGAATTGAAGCAAATAGTGCCCGATGACTGTATCGTTTACTATGAAGGATTTGAAGATTGCGCGAATAAGATTTTGTATTACCTCGCCCATGAAAGCGAGCGGCTGCGGATCGCTCTGGCAGGTTGGCAGTGGTTTCACCAGACCTTTGATTACAAAAGGTTTTGGTGCGACTCGTTGCAAGCCATGGTGAATGGCGAGAGGAAACTCCCCAATATTTGCAAGAATATTGGGGTGTCATACGGAAACTCACGCTGCGCGCGCACGCGGAACGCTGCACCAGTTGAAAGCAATCTGGAAGCGCAATCTAACGAGTTAGGCTGCGAGCAACGAGTTGGTCTCAATGCAGACGTGGGTTTAACTCGGAGAGAAAACAGTGTCAAAGTGCTGAAGGATAAGCGACAGCCGACATTTCCCCAAGTATCGATAATCCTTCTGGATTGGTCATATCGCGAGAGATTTCACGCACTTGACTGGTTGTCCAAACAAGATGTGCCACGAGACCAGTATGAATTGATCTGGGTGGAACTCCATGATCGCGTGGTTGACGAAGTGATGGAGAAGGCGGATGTGGTCATCACGTGTGGGCTGAAAGGAGTTTGTCACAAGCACGTGGGCTACAACATTGGCTTGTTGCATGCAAGAGGTTCGATCATTACGATTTGCGACAGTGACGCTGTTTTTCCGTCCGACTTCATTTCATCAATTGATCGCACTTTTCGCGCGAACGGCGAGGCTGAGCCGAAGCCACTGGTCCTGATGCATTACGAGTGGAGGACGTTGCATCAATACCCGCAGAAACTGTCAGACATCAACGAACTCCAGAAGTTCCCTTGGCAGGAGTTACGACCTAACCTCAGTGCTTGCATGTCTGTGAGGAGATCCGATGCAATTCACTTTGGAGGTTTCGATGAGCATCACTCCTACCGAGGCTATCTCTGCGGCCCCTACGATTTGGGTTGGCGAATGGTCAATGCGGGTATAGCCGAGATCTGGCACGATCCTAAAGTTGCGCTTTGGCTTTTTGGACACCCGCCGTCAAGTGGCAAGGGCATCGGTTTTACCATTAAACGCTGGCGCGAAATCATCTGTCCGCACGTTGATTGCCATGCCATGGCTGCTGTAGAGGCTTTTTCGTCGGGAAGAATTCTGCCACTGCGAGAGAATCCAGAAATCCATCGGCTCAGGATGTCCCTTCGTCGGATCGGGACGCCGTTTGAAGAAAAATACGCGAGGATGTTGCATCTTAGTCAACTGTCTCGATGGCGACGGTTTGTCCTTGAAACCGCGCTCTTATTCGAGCCATTTCGGCTTATCCAATGGCAGCCTTCCGCTCTTCGGACCTGTTGTTTTAGTTGTTTGAGAAATGTCTTGGGGAACAAGAAATACGACGCCTTGAGGCAATGGTGGCGTTCAGTGCGAGACAACAAGTCCGTTTAGTAAGAGAACCGCTGGATGCGCTGCCGGCGATGTGCCTGTTGAATCCGAACGGGTCATGAGTGAAGTGATGATGAATCGCGTTCACAAACCAGTCTTTAAGATGCCCCGCTATTTTTTTAGAAAAGGAGGGCGATCAAGATCGCTTGGTTTGGTTTTTGGTGGTTGTTGCGTGAAGAGAGTGTGATGCTGTAATGCGTTGCCCAACTCTTGCAGAATTACCCGTGCCGCCGCCGGGAAAAACTGGTTGGCCTTGGACGGAGGAGGTGCCACCGTTGCCGGAAGCCATGCCGGATGGACGGCCGTGGCCGAAGTTCAGCATCGTTACGCCCAGCTATAACTTCGAGAAGTTCTTGGAGATGACAATCCGGTCGGTATTGCTACAGGGTTACCCCGACCTCGAATACATCGTCATTGACGGCGGTTCCACCGATGGCAGTGTCGCGATCGTCCGCAAATATGAGAAGTGGTTGTCGCATTGGGCCAGTGAGCGCGACTCCGGCCCCGAGGAGGCTTCGAACAAAGGTTTTCGCAAGGCCACTGGCGAATTAATGGCCTGGCTCGGTTCGGACGATATTTACCTTCCGGGCGCGTTGGGTGTAGCCGCGCAAGAGATGAGCCGGCAGCCGGATTGTTGTGTGATCAACGGCGATGCTCGTGCTCGCGATGGGTGCGGACGGGTGTTGGAAGTGATCCGAGCGGGTGAAGTGACGCGGGACCGACTGGTGCGGTTCTGGACCAAGCCGCCTTACTATGCCTTGCCGGCGACTGTAGCGGTGTTTTTCCGCCGCCGCGTGGTGGAGGAAGTTGGTTTGATGAACGAGAAACTCCGAGTGGTTTCGGATTACGAATGGTGGCTGCGGATGATCCAGAAATTTCCGTTTCATTACGTGCCGCATCTATTCTCGGAATTCTGTCTGCATCCTGCAGCCAAGTCAGCCGCATTCAAAACAAACGCATTTGAAAACACCCTCGACGCCGAACTGACCGCCGTCAGCCGGTTGTATTGGGGCGCGCCGACCAAGTGGCGGTTCTGGTGGATGTGGACGGAATGCCATGTTTACTGGGTAAGAGTCTGGTTTCACCGGTCAAAGAGCGCTTGGTTGACATCATCTTACAGTGCTTATGCAGCGGGTCGGCGTGTGTGCTGTCTGGCGTGGCTGTTGGCGGTGTTTATCCGTTCGCCGGTTTACTCGATTCGCGGCGGTGGCATCGGCTTGGCGTTGCGGGCGCTGGCAGGCGAAGCGCGCGAACGAAGGCTGAAACGATGGTTGCGATGGAAGCGATGACGAAGATGCGCCATGGTGATCATGTGAAAACGATACTCGTAACAGGTTCAAACGGCTTGATCGGATCGGAGATGGTCCGGCATTTCCACGATCTGGGATGGGAAGTTCATGGCGTGGACAATAACATGCGGGCCAGTTTCTTCGGGCCGCAGGGGGACACGCGATGGAATCAGCAGCGGCTCGTCAAGGCGCTCCCGCGCTTTACCCATCATGAGTTGGACATCCGCCAGCGCGACGCCGTGAAAGCACTGGTCGGGCTGCTGCGGCCCGATGCGGCCATCCATACTGCGGCGCAGCCGAGCCACGATCTGGCGGCGCAGCGTGTGTTCGATGACTTCGACGTCAACGCGGTCGGCACGCTGAACCTGTTGGAGGCAATGCGCCACACATGTCCCGAGTCGCCTCTGGTGCATCTCTCAACGAACAAGGTCTATGGCGACGCGCCGAACCGCATCGCGTTGAAGGAACTGCCGACGCGTTGGGATTATGCCGACTTGCGTTACGCGGACGGGATCGCGGAGGATTTTACAATTGATCAGTCGAAGCACTCGTTGTTTGGCGCGTCCAAGGTGGCAGGCGACATCCTAGTGCAGGAATTCGGCCGCTATTTCAACATGCCAACCTGCTGCCTGCGGGGCGGCTGTCTGACAGGGCCGTCGCATTCCGGCGTCGAGTTGCACGGCTTCCTGAGCTATCTAGTGAAAATCAATGTCACGGGCGGCGCCTACCGCGTGTTCGGCTACAAGGGCAAACAGGTGCGCGACAATATCCATTCCCACGACGTGGCCAGGTTCGCCGAGCAGTTCATCGCCGCGCCGCGGTGCGCTGAGGTGTATAACATCGGTGGAGGGCGTGGAAACTCCTGCTCAATTCTAGAAGCTTTTGCGCGCGTTGAGAAACTTACTGGCAAGCCGATGCGCTGGGAATACGTGGACAAGGCGCGCGAAGGCGACCACATCTGCTACATCAGCAACCTAGCCAAGATGCGTTGTCACTATCCGAGATGGGATATTACCAAGAACCTCGACACGATTTTCGAGGAGATGGTGGTTTCGTGGCGGCACCGAGCATGATGAACACACCGCAGATTTCAATTTGTCCACCCAATCTGAATACCCGTCTGTTCTTGGAAGAACGGATGGAGACTTTGCCCAATCAAACGTTTACGGACTTCGAGATCGTCGTCGGCGACAACGACTCCAATGATGGCGTGTGGGCGCACGAGTTGGTGAAGCGGTTTGATACCACCTATCCACCGGGGCAATTGCCGGGGGCGTGAAGACGAAGCAACACAAGCGGCTAGCCTGTGACCCCGGTGTCAGGCCGTTTTCTTGACGAACGCGAAAACGATGAAAGTGAAATCCAGTCCCACTTCCGGCCACAGGACGCATTTTTCAGCGGCGGTGTAGTCCAGAGGGTTGGTCGGCTCGAATCCTAAAGCACGCGCCTGCTCCACGAACGCCCGAGTCTCCAACTCGGTAAATACTTTCACGTCGGCGCCGTAGGCTTTCTTGCCCTCCGTGGGCAGCGGCGTGGGCCAATAATCGGTGCTGACGATCAATAGGCCACCGGGACGCAGGATGCGCTTCATTTCCACCAGGAACTTGTCCAGCGGCACGCCATGTTCGATGACGCTCATGCAGGTGACGGCATCGAAGAAGCCGTCGGGGTAGGGCGAGAGTGTGATATCGCCGCGCTGATAATGCACCGGCCCGCGCTTGAAGTCAGACTCGAAAACGTAGTTCAGGACGAACAACTGCTGGTAGCTGTAGAGGAACAGCCAGTCCACAATGGTCGAGTAGCTCTCGCCGCCGGCATCGAGCACTTTTGCGTCCGGACCGGTTTGTTGGCGGATGGCCGCTACGGCGGCCAGATGGTCCCAGTTCTTTGGGGTGCAGGGGTGGAGATTCAGTCCGGCTTGTTGGGCGACGTTCGTAGCGTGAAGCCACTCGGCTTTGGTCTTGAGCGCTTGATTCATCCATGGCGCGGCGGTCGGTTTGGGTCGCCAAGAGGCGCCCCGGGCGCGCACCAGCCACCAACGGTAGGCGAAAGCGCTGGAAGCACTCAGCTTGAAGAGGATGTCGGTCAGCCATTTCCGACAAGCGCGGCGCGCGCCAAGGAGGCGGGCGCCGAGGAGGGACGCTTCCAAACTACGGACAAGATTGTGTTTGTTGGCTGTGGAAAACGGCATGGCAATAACAACCGTGACAAGCTGTGGTTTGGGGCATTGAAAATCAAGCACGGAATCCAGGGCCGGTTTGAACCCCGGCTTTAGGCGGCGGTCGCAAACTCGCCAAGCTTGGACTCGTTTACCGCTGCGCCGCGTTCGCGAAAGTCAGCAAGGACACGGGACTTTGAAAGGATGACACGCATCGGATGTTCTGATTCTCGGAGGCTGAAAAATGATTCCATTCATCAAATCACTCCTAAAAAACATACCTGTTGTTAGACGACACTTGGCCGAGCGTGACGCACTGCGGCAGGTCTATAATCGGGTCAATCCAGGACATTTTTATTCTCCGATCCCATCGATGGAAAACTTGTATCGGAACGAGGCGCGCATATTTGATCGCTCACTGCGCCAGCTTCCGGGGGTGGATCTAAACGTGGAAGGGCAATTGAAGCTGCTTGATGAGTTGAAGCGGTTTTGCGGAGAACACCCTTGGGACGAGGAGCCGAGTGTCAGGTTGAGATACTTCTTCAACAACGAATACTTCCGCCACGCAGATGCCATCCTCTTGTATTGCATGATTCGGTTTGCTCAACCAAAGCGATTGATCGAGATCGGGTCCGGTTTCTCATCATTCTTGGCGCTAGATACAAACGAACGATTTTTCGGTGGCCGCATCCGGCTGACGTTTATTGATCCCCACGACGAACGATTTCGCTCGCGCTTGAAACCTGGTGATCTTGAGGCAGTCGAGCTTATTTCGATACCTCTTCAAGATGTGGAACTGGCACGGTTCAGCGAACTCAGCGCGGGCGACATTCTTTTTGTAGATTCCTCCCATGTTTCAAAAGTGGATAGCGATGTCAATCGTATTTTATTTGAAATCCTTCCGAGGTTGCCCGTAGGTGTTTTTGTCCACTTTCACGATGTCTTCTATCCGTTCGAGTATCCTAAGGAGTGGTTCAAGATCAACCGTTATTGGAATGAGGCTTACATGTTGCGAGCCTTTTTGGCGCACAACTCTGTTTTCAAAATCTGCATCTGGAATCACTTTATCGGGACATTTTATGGGGAGAAACTCAAAGAGTGCATGCCAATGTGTATAAACGACATTGGAGCCAGCCTTTGGTTGCAGCGCGTTTGAGCTAGGATAGGAGAAATGAGCAGCAAACCCAGTCTGCTGTTGATCGAGCCGTTGTGTTTCTACCCGCCGCTGGCGGGCAGCTCGATGCGTTACTACCATTTGGCGCGATGGCTGGCGCCGTATTTCCAGATCACGCTGGTGGCCCCGCCCTGTCGGGAGCCAATTCCACGGGTGAACTATTTGCCTTCGTATGAGGAACTAGGCATCGAAGTAGTGTTGGCCGACCGCGACCGGCGGTTGCGCCACCGGGTCCGGCGCAAGATCAAATACGCAATCAAGTCATTGCGGCGCCATGTAGTGCCGGCCAATTCTCAAGTGGAGGCGTTGAGTCACGACGACTTGCATCAGGCGATCAAGCAGGCCATCCAAGGACGACGTTTTGATTTCACTGTGTTGTCCACAACCTTCCTCGCCAACATCGTCGGCTGGTTGCCACGCGCGCAGCGGGGAATCACGGTGCTCAACACGCAGAATGTCGAATCCGATTTATGGAACCAGTGGTGGCGCGAAACACCTGCCGGACGGTTGAGGGAAGAACGCAGGGGCGACTGGCAGGCCTTGGTGCGTTATGAACGGCGCTGGCTGTCGTTGCAGGACGGCATTGTGTCTTGTTCGCCGGTGGATGACGCTTGGGTGGCGGTGAGTTTCCCGACCGTGCCGCGTGCAATGATACCGAACGGTGTGGACTATTCCCTCTACGAGCCGCACCCGGATGGTCTGGAGGCAGACACAGCGCTGTTCATCGGCTACTTGAGCAGTTCGCCTAACGAGCAGGGTGTTCACTGGTTTTGCCGCGACATACTGCCCGCAATCGTCCGCGAAGTGCCGGGGTTTCGGCTTCTGGTTGTTGGCAAGGATCCACCGGCGAGCGTGCAACAGCTTGCCGGACCTCATGTAGAGATTGTCGGGTTTGTCGAACACACAAAGGACATATTGCGCCGGGCGTGCATTGAGGTAGTGCCGCTCATTCAGGGTGGCGGCATCCGGAGCAAGATTCTGGAGGCGTTCGCGGCAGGGAAGGCGGTGGTCTCGACTACCAAAGGTTGCGAAGGCTTGGCCGTGGAGCATGAGAGAAGCATCCTGATTGCTGATGAACCGGCTGACTTTGCCGCCCAAGTAGTGCGATTACTGCAAGACGACACGCTGCGGCGGCGATTGGGAGAGGCCGGGCGACAGTTGGTTGAGCAAAGCTACGACTGGAAGGTCATGGCGAAACGTTTTCGGGACTTCTTGATAGAACTGAACGAGCGCCGGCAACGGAGTGACAGCAGCGAAGCGCGGGTGACGCGGAGGGAGGCATGAACTGGAGCCTTACCTGTTGTTCAAAGTGATCATGATGGGATACAAACACGCAGAAGTGCCTTGCACGAAAGTCTATTCTACGAAGAGGATCGGCCAGACCAAGATGAAACCAGTGATTAGGCTCGTGGAGCATTCTGCAATTGGTGTTTCTGCTGGGCTTGGGACTGAGAAAACAAGGATCGCAACGCGCCCATGAACCCGTCACCGATTCGCAAGTTGCGCATCCAGCTTGTCCTGCCTTTCCTGAACCTCACCGGCGGCAACAAAACGGTGATGGAGGTTTCCAACCGGCTGGCGGCGCGCGGCCACGACGTGTGGTTGATCTACGCCCAGACCGACGTGCCGTGGTGGAAGCCGCGAGGATTTACCCGGATCAAACTTCGCGATTGGGGAGCGCGGCCGTGGGTGGACTGGTTTGACGTGCGCGTGCCGGTTGTGCGCTGTCCGGGCCTCGAAGACCGTTACGTGCCGGAAGCGGATGTGGTGATGGCGACTTGCTGGTCGAATGCGCATGCCGTGGCGGCCCTCTCGTCCGGCAAAGGGAAGAAGCTTTACTACGTCCAGGCCTACGAGACGGATTGGATCAAGGACACGGCGGCGTGCGACGACGGCTATCGGCTTCCGATGCGGCAGGTGGTCAACGCTTCCTGGCTGGGCCGGTTGATGTGGGAGAAGTTCGCCCAGCCATCGGTGAAGATCGTGCCACCGATTGATTATGAACAGTATGTGTTGCGCCCGCAGCGGGAATTTCGACGGCCGCCGCGCTGCCTGCTGTTGTATCACACGCTGGAGGTCAAGGGCGCTGCCGACGGGATCGCCGCGTTCGAGCGGGCGGCGCGCGAGGTGCCGGGCATGACGTTGACGCTTTACGGAACGCGCTCGGTCGGCCTGCAAACACCGCACCGCGTCGCCGGCATGGTGCCGGAGTCGGCGATGGCCGATCTCTACCACGATCACGACATTTTCATCTGGCCCAGCCACCGCGAAGGGCTGGGCGCGCCGCCGATGGAGGCAATGGCCTGCCAGTGCGCGGTGGCCACGACCGATAACGGCGGCAGCGAGGAGTTTGCGTTCCATGAAAAGACAGCGCTCGTGTCGCCGCCGCGCGACGTGAAGGCGCTGGCAGAGAACATCCAGCGGCTCGCCACGGATGTCGAACTGCGCAAACGGCTGGCGCACAACGGTTGCGACTGGGTGCACAATCACATCAACTGGGAGTATGCGTGCGGCGGTTTCGAGCGGTGTTTCATGGATGACACGCTGTGGAAAGGGCCGAACTCGCCTGCTTTGCCGGAGGAATCGTGAAACCCATCGTCAGCGTCGTCATCCCGAACCTCAACGCCAAGGGCTGGCTGGAGCGATGCCTCCGCTCGTTGCAGGCGCAGACGTTGCAGCCGGTCGAGATCATCCTCGTGGACCAGAACTCCAACGACGGCTCGGCCGACTACGTGGCGGCGACTTTTCCCGACGTGCGCCTCATCCGCCAGCCGGACGACCGCGGTTTCACCGGCGCGTGCAACGAGGGGATGCGTGCGGCGCAGGGCGAATTCATCGCCCTCTTCAACACCGACGCGCGCGCCGAGCCGGACTGGCTGGAGGCGTTGGTGAAGGCGATGGGCAACGACGAGACGATTGGCTCGGCGGCGTGCCTGACGCTGGACTATCACGACAGCAAGCTCATCTACTCGCTGGGCGACGGCTTCCTGCCGAGCGGCGACGCGTTCAACATTGGGCGCGGGATGGCCTGGCGGCCCAGCCTGCCGATGCCGCGTTATGTCTTCGGTGGTTCGGGCTGCACAGTGATCTATCGGCGTTCGGCGCTGGATCGGGTGGGGTTGCTGGACGAGGACTATTACACCTTCCACGAGGACGTGGATCTGGCTTGGCGTTTACAGTTGGCGGGTTTCAAATGCCTTTACGCGCCCCAAGCCGTTGCCTACCATGTGGGTAACGCAACCGGCCGGAAGTTCAGGGAACGCAACGCGTTCATCAGCGGCCGCAATCGCTGGTTTGTGTTGTTCAAGAACCTGCCACTGGGCCTGTGGATACGCTATGCGCCGCAGATGGCGCTGCGACAAGCGCGAGTGGTCTGGTGGGCGATCAAAGGCGACGAGGAGAGCCGGGTGCGGTGCCGCGGCGCGTTGAGTTCGCTGGTGTTTCTGCGCCGCGAGTGGCGCAAGCGCCGGCAGGTGCAGCGGTCGCGGCTGCTTAGCACGGCGGAAGCGGCAGCGATGCTTCGCGCCCACGAACAGTTGCGGCAGCGGTTGGAAGCCATCGCAGAACAAGAAATGGCAGGAGAGATATGAGCAAGAGGATTCTGGTTACTGGCGGAGCTGGGTTCATTGGATCATTTCTCGTGGACGAACTGGTTAGGCGTGGCCACGAGGTGACGGTGTTCGACAGTTTTGAGCCGCAGGTCCACGGTCGGAAGCGGCCGGATTATTTGAACAAGGGCGCCCGCTATGTCAAAGGCGACGTTCGCAACATGGCGGCCTTCCAGAAGGTCGTCTTGCCGGCGGAGGTGGTTTTTCACGAGGCGGCGATGGTCGGTGTGGGGCAATCGCAGTATCAAGTCAGCCGCTACACCGACGTGAACGTGCTCGGCACGGCTAACCTGCTCGACATCCTCGCCAACAACAAGCACCGCTGTCAGAAGCTGGTGGTGGCGGCCTCGATGTCGAGCTACGGCGAGGGGCTATACGAGTGCGGCAAGCATGGGAAGATCCGGCCGCCGTTACGCAGCGAGGACGACGTGGCCAGCGGCGTGTGGGAGCTGCGCTGTCCGCAGTGCGGCAAGCTGGTCAAGCCCGCGCCGACGCCGGAGACGGCGGAGTTGATCTGCAACTCGATTTACGCGCAGAACAAGAAGGACCAGGAGGAGATGGTGCTGATGTTCGGCCGGACCTACGGTCTGCCGACGGTGGCGCTGCGTTACTTCAACGTCTATGGGCCGCGCCAATCGCTGTCGAATCCCTACACGGGTGTATGCGCCATCTTTATGAGCCGCATCAAGAACGGCAACCGGCCTGTGATCTACGAGGACGGCGGCCAGACGCGCGACTTTGTGAGTGTCCACGACATCGTGCAGGCGAATTTGTTGGCGATGGAGAAGGAGAGCGCCGACGGCCATGTGTTCAACGTCGGCACCGGCCATCCGTTCAGTGTGGCGGAGGTGGCGCAAGTGCTGGCCAGACTCTACGGCGTGGACATCGAAGCCGATATCGTCGGCAAGTTCCGCAAGGGCGACGTGCGGCATTGTTTCCCCGACATTTCCAAAGCTCGGAAGCTGCTCGGCTACAAACCGGCCGTCAGTTTTGATGAGGGGATGCGCGAGCTGATCGAGTGGTCGCGCGAGGCCGAGGCCAGGGACAAGTTCGAGGAAGCGGCGCGCGAATTGAAAAAGCGGGGGCTGGCGTAAGGCAGTTTCGGTGGCGTTCCTGGGGGAGCGACAACGGAAGCCACAGGGCGGCGGGGGGCGATCACATCTCAAACCGATAGATCCGCCATTCGACCAGCGACGGCTCGCGCATGAACAGCGCCCGTCTGTGTTCCGGCTTCATTCCAAGATAGTCCGGCAACTGGATGCCGAGTCGTGTCACCAGGTTGAAAACCGGCGCGTCGGGGTAGGAATTCAGAAGCTGGCGCTCGTATCGAAACCGGCTCACGAAGCTCAGCCGGTCTTTCAGCCGTTCCAGAGTTGCCGCGTGAAAAGACTCCGGCAAGCTCGCCTCGGTGCTTCGAGGCGTCGCAGGTTCACGAACATACACGAGCAAGAAGTCCCCGCGTCTTGGCTCCGGCCGTCCCGTCGCGTTGAAGTTGACTTGAGCTAAGTCGGCCCGTCCGTGGAGAATCCTGAGCAGCTTCATCATCTCGTTGAAGATGAACTGGCTGTCCGCCGGCATGTTCATGAACAAGCGAGCATGAGGCGGTGCTTCTTTGGCCACTGTTCCCACGACTTGGAACCCTGCAAGGTCGTAATCGTGCCGGAAGATCAGGTAGTTGTAGTTCCGGACCAACGAGATGGCCGGCAAGATGGCCAGATTGGCGATCACGACCCAACGAACCCACTGCGTGCCAGGCAATCGGGCGCCGCTCCGATTGGAGGCGGATTCACTCAGAAACCGCCACAACGTCACGCCCACGAACAGGGCGAGGCCTGGCACTCCCGACCCCAAGTATCGAGCTATCGGATGCTTCCACGGCAGCAGGATGGCCAGCACGGCGGCAAACCAGCAAAGGCCCACCAGCGCCCAACCGTCCCAAGAGTCGAGGACACGCCTGCCGCGAGCCCATGACCACAACCGTTGTCCAATCAACACCAGCGCGATGGGGAACAACAACTGATAGCCGTTCCAAACAACGTCAGCATACTTGAATGCCGTCGCAATGAACACGCCGGCCGACAGTTGATAGTCCGACGTGTAACCGCCCGCCGAGATCGGTTGGACGCCCGTCATCTGTTTAAGGACATACCACGCCAAAGCCACCGCCAGATGAGCCGCCAGATGGCCTACAGCCAAAGCCAGATTCCGGCGAGTCAGCAACGGCTCGATGCCCAACAAGCAGCCGATCACTAGGGCCGCCGCAAAACCCGCGAAAGCCACACTGGTCTCACGGGTAAAAGTCGCCGGCACCAAGAGCACACCGGACAATACGATCAGCGTCCAGCGCAGCACGACCCGTTCGGAGGCGGTGGAAAAAGCACGCACCACGCACCAAAGCGACGGCAGCGCGAAGGCCAGTGGATAAAACGAAGAAGCTTCATTGAGCCGATACCAGTTCTCCACGTCCGGCGAGAAGAACACCCACATCAACCCGCTCAACCAAGCCGCCCCATCCGACAGGGTGCCGCGATGGACGATGGAGAACAACAGTTGACAGAGCACCAGCAGGATCACAAGGTGCGCCAGATGGTGTTTCCAAGCGTCAAAGCCGAAGAGACCATATTCAATCAGTTTCAGGCACGAGAAAGCTGGACGGAACAGCCCTCCATCGGCGGCGTGAGTGCCAATGGCGGCGAACGAAAATCCCATCGTCTCAAGCCGCTGCCGAAGCTCCACGACACGAAGCATTTCATTGCCATCGTCCACGGTGGACCACGCTGGAGTCCAGGCTGAACCAGCGTAAAAAACGATACCTACAAACAAGAGGGAAGCCCGAAGCCAGCCACAGTTTAGTGTCATAGGCAACAACGGTGGGTAATCATCTGCATCAGCGCAGGTTTGCCTCGACTCTTAACAGCGGCCACAGTGGCGACCGTCTCGAAGCAACGAGCGAGCAGCTTGACTGCAATGAATACGAACAAGGGTTCTTTTCACGTTCCAATTCTTTCACTGTTCGCTATACTGAATGACAAGTCACTAGGGTTCAAACGGAAAAACCGCATGTCAAACCAAAGCCAAGGTTCAGGCAATGCATGTTGAGCGTGGAATCCCGGGAAGGTGCAGATAGAATGGCAGTCTTGAAGACGACCGCTGACTGCAAGCTCGAATGGTTGTGTTCGTTCAGAGCGGGCTATGTGCTTATTGGCGCGCTAGGGCTTATCCACACTTGGGCCGGTCGCCACTACATGAATCCGGATGGAGTTTCGTATCTGGACATTGGGGACGCTTATTTTCGAGGGGACTGGGCGTTGGCGATCAATAGTTACTGGAGCCCCTTATATTCGTGGTTGATGGGAGCGGCTTTGGCCATCTTCCAGCCTTCTGCATTCTGGGAGTTTGCTTTCGTCCATCTGGTCAATTTCGCGATTTTCTTGGGTGCGTTGGCGTGTTTCGAATTCTTCCTTCGCGCATTAACGGATTGGAGCGAGAAGGCAGCCGGCCAGTCCGGGCGACAGACGTTGCCGAAGTGGCCCTTGCGAGTTCTGGGCTATAGCCTGTTCACATGGAGTTCCTTGGATTTGATAACAATCCAGACGGTAACTCCGGACATGCTTGTAGCCGGCTTTGCCTATCTTGCGGCAGGGCTGGTGCTGCGATCCCGCTGCGCTCCGGCGAAATGGACGAACGTCGTGGCTTTGGGAGTCGTGCTGGGGGTTGGATACATGGCAAAAACCGCCATGCTGCCTGTTGCGCTTGTGTTCGTAGCGGTGGTTGCGATGGGAGAGAATCCCGCGCGCTTGAAGTTGTTGCGTGGTTTGGTTGCGCTGATGTCGCTGGCCGTTGTTGCAGCGCCTTGGGTGACGGTTTTGTCTTTGACGAAGGGGCGCCTGACTGTTGGAGATGCCGGGAAGTTGAATTATTGCTGGTTTGTGGACAGCAAGGCCGACTACCTCAAGAACCCACCCCGGAGGTTGTTGGAGGACCCGCCAATCATAGAGTTTGGAACCACGGTTGGTGGAAGCAATCCCCGGACTTACGATCCTTCTTATTGGTGGGAAGGACTGCGGCCCTCATTCAACCTTCGGAAGCAACTCAATGTCATAGGCCGAAGCGCCTTGGAATGCTACAAGCTGTTCGTGGAACAGATGGGAGTTTTGTTGGTCGGCGCAGTGATCATGTGGATTACGATTCGGCGGCAGACGGCCGCGTTGCGGCTTGCCATTTTCGGACAGGCTGGTGTCTTGATTCCCGCGTTGGCGGCAATCGTTGTTTATGGATTGGTGCAGTTTGAAACGAGATATGTCGGGGCGTATGTCGTTCTTATTTGGATGAGCCTTTTCGGCAGTTTGTGGGTGGCGGGGGCGGCTGCGCGTCGGCGGTTGTTCGAGGTGGTGGTTCTGGGCATGGTCATGGGAATGGCCATGATGATTGCGGTGTCAGCCTTTCGGGCCGTCGGCAGGGAGCGGCGGCTTGCAGAACATCCACAATGGCAGGTGGCCAATGAACTGAGGGCTTTGGGCGTGTGCGAGGGAGACGAAGTCGGCTACATCGGAGAAGACGATGCAGGACCGTGGGTGAGGCTGGCCAGAGTAAGGATCGTTGCTGAAATGAAGCCGCAGAATGAGCGATGGATGTTCGATGAATCGCTTCGTTCCAAGGTCCGGCAAGCGTTTCAGGATAGTGGCGCGAAGGTTATCGTTGCGCACAAGGATTGCAGCAGATTCCCAGAAGGCGGATGGCGGAGGCTTGGATCGGCCGATTACTTTGCGTTTCTGGTTCCGCAGCAGCGCCGTTGACGCATCTCAACGCTCAACTCGAACATACACAGCCATCGGTGAGAAGGCCCGCTTCTCGACGCAAGAAAAACACCGGACCTTCACCGCGCGGGCGTGGATGCTGTCAAACCGCTCTTTGCAACAGTCTTGTTCTCGTGAGCTTCTTCAAGGTATTCCTCATCGGCATTGACGGCCCAGAGATCATGGGTTTCGCTCAGCAAATTCCGCGCCGCCAGAAGTCCGGTGAGCGCTGCGTGGTCTTGGTTGTTATATTTGAACATGCCCCCGCGGCCAATCATCTGGACGTTGGTCAGCGTCTGGACGTAGTTCTTGAGCGTTTCGTAATGGGGCAAGTAGCCGGCGTAGTAGGTCGGATAAGAGTCTTTCTCCCGGACCACGAAAGCGTCCCGAACATTCTCGGGACGGATAAGGCCCATTTGCTGGGTTTCCTCCACGGCCAGTTTGATCAAGGCTTCGTCGCTCATTTGCCAAAGGTCGTCCTTGCGGAAACAGAAATATTCGACGCCAAGTCCGTGCGAATCCGTCGAAGGGACCATATCGCGGCTGAAGTTGGAGTAATTGGTCAGCCGTGCCATGCGCACTTCGGGCGAGTGAACGTAAATCCAGTTATCAGGAAACGGATTCGGGCCGACGTAAATCAGGTTGACTGTAATGTGGTCGCGATACTTCATCTCTCTCGCCGCTTCAAGAATCTCGGCGGGCGGCGGTGGATCCAGTTTGACCACAAACTCGGTGATGGGGATGCTCGACAGCAAATGATCGTCAGGGCCGACGGGGAACTGGCGATTATCCGAAGAACGGACGGCTGTAACGGCGTTCCCCTGGCGCAGGATCACTTCAACGCAGGTGTTGAGGTGAATCGGGTTGCCCGCCGCGCGAATGGAGTCGGCCATTCTGTCGTAAAGCATGCCAGCTCCCAGCCGTGGGTAATGGAACTGGTTGGCCAAGGTGCGAATCCGTCCGCGGTTGCCTAGAAAAGCATTCTTGATCGCCCGCCAGAGATTCAGTCCGCGGATGCGCTGGGCGGCCCATTCGGCGCTGATCTCCGAGCACGGGATTCCCCAGACTTTTTCTGTGTAGGTCTTGAAAAACGTCTCGTAAAGCCGACGGCCGAATTGGAAAGTGATCCACTCTTGGAACGAGCGAGCTTCTTTATGGCGGTAAAAGACGCGAGCATACAGGTAGCTGCCGAAAGCTGCCAGCGACCGCCCCACCCCCAGGCCAAGCAAGGCATTGACAGGTTTCAGCGGGTAATGGAAAAACCGATTGCGGTAGTAAATCCGCGTCAGCCGCGGGACCAGGATGAAGTCTTTGCCGAGCACTCTGTGCCAAAGCTCGTTAATGAGAGAGTCTTTGGTGAAAAACCGGTGCGGACCCACGTCGAACCTGAACCCCTTGACAACAAAGGTGCGTGCCAAGCCACCGACTCGGTCGTTCTTGTCCAACACCGTGCAAGCCACGCCGTGGCGGCTTAGTTCGTAGCCGGCGCCCAACCCTGACGGGCCAGCTCCCAAAATCAACACATGATTTGGTTGCGGTCTTCCGTTCGGGCTTTTTGAAATAGCTGCTGTTGCACGCATCTCTTTGATAGCTTAACAAAACTTCCACTGAACGGATAGCTAATGGCACTCGGTGGGCCGCGTCAAATCTTTCTATGCCGTCCCGTCCGTTATTCAGCCAAAACGGAATACACTAGCCAGGAGGACGTGAAAACCATTTGACCGCCATTGTTCTTCAGCCGTGTTCGGCGATGTGGAACGATCTGTCCAGCGTCGAATCACGAGTGCAAGCGCTGCGAAATTAACGTCGGCGACCGCGGCAAGGTGCGAGCCTGTTCGCGGTGGTGCAGCGGGGAGGTGGCGCCCGTGCGAATCGCCGATGATCCGGGTTGCTCTGCTAGCCACAATCGGGGCAACACGGTGCCCAGAGCCAGAACGACCCATAAGCTTGCCACGAACTGACCTCCTATCTGGTTTACCAAATTGCCGAATACCTCAAGCATTAAGATCATCATAATGGAGCGGTGCAACTCGTTTTGACTGCGAATGAGAAATCGAAAACCGCTGCGGAAAAACGACAGAAGAACGGCCCCAAAAAGCCCCAGCCCGACGAAACCCTGCTTGGACCAGATCTGGACATAGACGTTGTGCGGAGCCGTGCGGATGACAGCGTCCGTGAGGTTGAAATACCAGTCGTAGTAGCCGCCGAAACCTTGGCCGATCAAGACCCAAAAGGGATTAGAGAAAATCCTCTCCATTTCCCACCGCCACCCATAAAGACGCCAAGCGGCGGTCGGATCCTCGTGCGGAGCCACTATTCCAGTGAACTGTTTTTGCATATAAGGAATCAATTGGCCGCCAAAGGTTGGGTTCATGAACGCGAGCCACGCTATGAAAAGCGTCACGGACATGCCAATCAGCAGGACAGCTTTCAAGAAATGTCGGCGGCCGATCCAAAGCAAAAAAGGGATCGTGGCGAGCACGCACATTGTTGACGCCCGCTGGCTGCTATAAAGCACAAGGGCGAATTGCAGCATCAGAGCGATTGCGGCAGGCACACGATATTGAAGGATGATCGCTGTGGCCCACACTAAGCAGGCGCCAATGGGGATTTTCAGCCAAATAACAGCGGCTTCTCCCGTGTATTCGATCAGGAAATACAGCCCTCCCGCCAGCGCTATGCAGCCCACCGCAGCCGCAATCGGCAACATCGACAACGTCTTCTTGATGTGATCGCGTCCCAACAAAACAGCCAGCACCACAACATTCAAGCTGGCAAAGACCGCTAGCGGCCCGCCGCCGGCAAAGCGAGGCGAGAACTGGTTGACAAACACGAAATTGTAAACCTGATAAACACTGGAGATGACCGCAATCCACTTCAGCCAGCGAAGCACTGAATCTGTTTGCTCAACCCGTGTCACGTAATGGATGGCGATGAAGTATGAAATGCAGTGCAGGAACTCGCGACTCTCGCCAATCGACGAATAACCGTATTCGAACACTCCGCGCGTCACGCAACAGAGCGCCCAAGCATACAAGGCCACCATCCAGCGATCGGTCGCGGTGTAGAGATGGGTCTGCCGCATGCAACCGCGAAAAAACTCCACCACCAAAAACGCCCCCACAAAAACGTCGCCCGGATAAACCAGCGCGCTGCCCATGCCCACCATCGTTTCACCGCGCAGAAACGCATGATACCAGATTGCCAGTCCCAGATACAACATCACGGCTTGGAAGGGCCAGACCATGATGGCCAGCCCGGCCAGGATGCCGAGAGAGGCGAAGCCCGCCACCATCCACTGAGTGGAAACCTGTGAGGCGAACTGATACGCATACACCAACACCACCGCGAATATCAGCAGATACAGGAACAACCGTGGGTTGTATTCCAACCCCTGAACGATCTGACCATAATAGTATGAACGGCGTGTTTTCACTCTTCGATTTCTCTTGGCGCGTGCTTATCTTGGACGAGGAATCGTCACGGTTCAACTGGAAAGGTTGCAACATCGCTTGACGTATTGGGTGCGCATCGGATAGAAAGCTCCACCAATTTTCAACGGAACAAACCAATGAAAAGCAAGAACCTCAAAGCCGCCAACACCTCGTCGCAAAAAACCACAGCCATCGCCAGGACCACCGTCCGCCGATCCGCGGGCCGGATCGTCAAACGGTTCAGCGCTCCCGGCGTCCAATACGCCGTCATCGAGATGGGGAAAGTCACCCGCCTCGCGCTGATGATCACGCCGGTCGGCCGCGGCCCGGTCCACCTGCAACTCGGCGAAGCGTTGCGCAGCCTGCGCACCGTCCTCGAACAGCAGCGCGAGAAGATGAACGTGACTGTCCAGACGGTCTTCCTCAAGGACCTCAACGACCAGACCCTTTGCGAGCAGATTCTCGCCGCGCGTTATGTGGACGAGCCACCCGTCACGACGTTTGTCCACCAACCGCCCTGCTCCGGCGCGGCGCTGGCGATCGAGGTCTGGGCCACCGGCGGCAAGACGGTGTATGTCGAACGGCCGCTGCCCAACGTGCTCCAGGTCAGCATGGGCAACGTCACGTGGACCCACTGCGGCGGCATCACGCCCCGGAACACGACCGGCAGCGTTTACGAGCAATCGCTCGACGCGTTCAGCCAGATGAAGCAGAAGCTCAAGAAGGCCGGCGTTGAGATGGACCACCTCATCCGCACATGGCTCTACCTCGGTAACATCACCGGCCCCGAAGGCGACCTCGAGCGCTACATGGAACTCAACCGCGCCCGGACGGATTTTTACGAAGGCGTTCAATTTGGACGCGGGCACGTGATGGCCGGCGTGCGCCAGGCCGTTTACCCGGCGAGCACGGGCATCGGCATGTGCGGCTCGGGGATCACGATGAGCGCCACGGCCATTGACACGGATCGCAAGGATGTTTTCATCCTGCCGCTGGAGAACCCGCAACAGACGCCCGTTTACGAGTATGAGGCGGTCTATTCGCCGAAAAGCCCGAAGTTCGTCCGCGCCATGGCCGAGGCGATCGGCGACTACGTTGTCATCTGGATCTCGGGCACAGCGAGCATTGTGAACTCCAAGACGCTGCACACCGGCAATCCCGGCAAACAGGCCGACCAGACGCTTACCAACATCGAGTTGCTGCTCTCACAAAAGAACCTCGCGCGGCACGGCGCGCCCGGCGCGGGCGCCACGCTGCGGGACTTGGCGAAGCTGCGCGTTTACGTGAAACGGCCGCAGGACTACGCGATCATTCGCAGGGTCTGCGAAAAGCGATGCGGCAAGAACCTCCCGGTCATCTACGTCGTGGCGGATGTTTGCCGGTCGGATTTGCTGGTGGAAATGGAAGGCCTGGCCTTCGCCAAGCGAATCCGGTAGGACAGGCGTCCCGCCTGCCCTTCTGTCATCATTAACCGGCCAGGCTCGACGCCTTGATGAAATCACTTGCTCTACTCGCCATCCTGCCGTCGCTGCTCCTTGCCGCCGAACTGCCCCCGCCGGTCCTGCCCGCGGGCGTTGGCGTCAACATTCATTTCACCAAGGGCCGCGAGGCTGACCTCGACCTCATTGCGGCGGCGGGGTTCAAGTTCATCCGCATGGACTTCACCTGGCAGGGCATTGAGCGCAAGAAAGGCGAATACGACTGGTCGGCCTACGACGAACTGACGTCGAATCTGGAGAAGCGCGGCCTGCGCGCAATCTACATCCTCGATTACTCCAACGCGCTCTACGAAGAGACGATCACCATCACCGACAAGCGCACCAAGCTTGATCGCAAGGACATCGCCTCGCCGCAGCATCCGGAGAGCGTCGCGGCGTTCGCGCGTTGGGCCGGCGCGGCGGCGAAGCGTTACCGCGGCCGGCACATTATCTGGGAGATCTGGAACGAGCCGAACATCAGCTTCTGGAAACCGAAGCCGGACGTGGTGCAATACATCGCCCTAGCGCTGGCGACGTGCCGTGCCGTGCGCGCCGCCGACCCGCAGGCGACGATTGTCGCGCCCGCCTCGTCCGGGTTCCCGTGGGATTTCTTCGAGACGATGTTCGCGTCGGGCATCCTGAAATATCTCGACGCCGTCAGCGTGCATCCGTATCGGTCCTACAGCCAGCCGCCGGAGAGCGCCGCCGCCGATTACCTGCGGCTGCGCGGCCTCATCGCGAAATACGCCCCCGCCGGCAAGCGGGACCTGCCGGTTGTCAGCGGCGAGTGGGGCTACGCCACCCATGACAGGGGTGTCTCGCTGGACACGCAGGCGGCGTTCATCGCCCGCCAGCAGCTCGCCAACCTCCTCAACGACGTGCCGCTTTCGATCTGGTATGACTGGAAGAACGACGGCACGGATGCGACCTACAACGAGCACAACTTCGGCGTCGTGGACAACCGCTTGAAACCGAAGCCGAGCTACGTCGCCGTTCAGGCGATGACGCGCGAACTGGTCGGCTATCGCGTCGCGCGCCGGCTTTTTGCGGCTGGAGTGACAAGCGAGGACGATTTCATCCTGCTGTGCGAGAACACTGCCGGCGACCACAAGCTCGCGGCGTGGACGCTTGGCGAGCCGCGCGCCGTTGCGCTTGACCTGGAACTGGCGGGCGCGGATCAGGTCACTGCGGTGAACGGCGACGGTGGAAGTTACGCGCCGCGCTTGGACCGCGACCGGCTCACGCTCGACCTTGGCCCGTTGCCAAAATACATCACGCTGCGCCAGCGCACGTGCTCGTTGACGATGGCGGCGGCGTGGTCGGCATCGGCCAGCTCCGGCGTGCTGGTCGAAGCTGGGAAGGTTGGCGGCGCGCTGGTGCGGGTGACGCTGCGCAATCCCTATCCCGAACCGTTGCGCGTGGCACTGGCCGTGGATGGGATGGCCGGCAACCGGCCCAAGCCGCTGACCGTGGAGTTGCCACCGCAGCGGACGGTGACGCGGGACATTCGCGGCACACTTCACCGGCGCGACTCGGCGACAGCCACCGTCACTGTGCAGGCGGAGTTCCAGCGTGAAACTGGCGCGAAGGTCTGGACGACGTTCGCGCGCTCTTCCGAGCGCGTATCGTTCGTCATCGCCAATCCGCTGGCCGTGACGCTTGCGCCGGCGTCGGATGGGATGCGGCTGCAAGTCCAGAATCCGGCAGCGGCGGCATTCGTTGGCGTTGCCGTCGCAGGCGTTTCCACCAACAAGGTTTTACTCGGCGCCGGCCAGCGCGAAACGAACATCGTCCTGAGCAGCGCCGGTAACGGCCCGACGGGTGCGCAATTGCGCGATCGCTCTGGCAACATCGCGGCGGAGGTTCCGCCACAAGTTTATCGCAGCATCGAAGTGCCGGCGTTTCGCGCAGCGCTCGACGGCGACGCGAAAGTCGCCGCCACCGCCAGCATTGCCCTCGCCGACGCGCCCGGCGGGAAGGACGCGCCGTTCCCGAAAGCGTTCCGGCTCGATTACAACTTCGGCGAAGGCTGGCGATTCGTCCGCTGCGTGCCGGATGCAACCAAACCGCTCGCGCTCCCGGCCAAACCTCAGGCGCTCGGCGTCTGGGTCTTCGGCGACAACTCCGGCTGCACACTGAACCTGCGCGTTTGCGACAAGAGCGGCCAGACCTTCCAGTTCGGCGGGCCGAAGATCGAGTGGACCGGCTGGCGATGGGTGACGTTCGACCTGGGCGTCCGTCGGGCCAGCCACTGGGGCGGCGCCAACGACGGCGTAGACCACGGCACGCTGCGATGGGATTGCCCGCTGCTGCTCGACGGCCTCCGCCGGAAAACCGCCGGCACCGTTTGGTTCGCCGGCCTGACGCTGATTGCCGCGGACTAGCCGGACTCGTCGGCATCAGAACCTTTGCCAGAAACGCGCATGGCCATCGTAGAACGGATGTCCACATCCGTTCCGTTACACACAGGGAGAAACGGGCTTGAAAGCCCGTTCTACGACACCGCCAATGCGCACGCAGCCGGCTCAGAAACTGATGGTTGCTTGCAGGTAGCCGAAGTTTGCGTCGCTAGCGTTGCCGGTCTGAGCCACGTAGTCGCCGGCAAAGAAATGGCTGTAGCCAGTTTGGAGCTTGAGGAACTTCCACGGCGAGTAGGCGAGCGTCAGATCAATCTCCTCACCTACGAACGAGTCGGCGTTGCGGGCGGCGGCGTTGAGCGGGCGCACGCGGGTGACGGCGTTGGCGCGATACCAAGCGTCCTCGTTGGTGTAGAGCCAAAACGCATGGCCGTCGAGCTGGACGGTAAACGCGCGCCAGGCAGCCTTCGGATCTTGGTAGGGCGTCAGCTTCAGGCTAAGGGCGGGATTGTGGACGTTCTTCCATGCGAAGAAATCCATGTAACCGTAAAACTTGTGGTTGGTGGGGAAAAGATTCAGGAACGACTGGTCGGTGTTGTCGTTGGGATCGGAGTCGCCGGAGGCGATGTTGTATTCGACGCCGAGCCGCGGCTTCCAGTCCCACTTCTCCCACGTGTAGCCGGCGCCGACGTGGGCGGCGAACGCGTTGTGTTCGAGCATCTGCGGGCCGGGGAACGCTGCAACCTGCTGGCCCGCCGAGCGGCCAATCTGATAGGCGCCCTCGGCCTCGTAGTCGAAGCCGTTCAGCCTGCCTGGCGTGGACTTGACCCGGAACCCCATCGTGAAAATCTCCTGCGCGATGTCGTAGGCGCGGGCTGTGTTGCCGAGGCTGTCCATGTAAAGCGGATCGCTGCTCGGCTTCTGCCGGTAGAAGAGATACACGTCCGTGGTCTGGACCGGCAGCAGCGTCGTGCTGGCATAGAGGCCCGCGAGCGTGTCGTTCCAGTTGCTGTCGTCCGTGATGAAACCGACGTTCTGCGCCGGCCCCCTGCCTTGGATGGTCACGACATGGCCGACGAAGCCGTCCACCCACAGCCGCGCGTCGGGATTCTCGTAGTGAAGCTTCACCGCGTCGAACGTGCGGGCGAAGTTGTTCCACTCGAAGTTGCCCACGAGCCGCTCGTCGCCGTAGAGCAATTCCTGCCGGCCGGCGCGCAGGCTGAGCGGAAACTTCTTCAAGTTTCCAAACTCCACCCAGCCCTGCCGCAGGTCGAACGGGTCGTCGCCCTCCGCGCCGAGCACAAACGGCACCGATTGCCGCCGCGCAGCCAGCTCGCGTGAATCCTGCCCCTGCCCGTAAACCGTGACGAAGTCCAGTGGCCTGGCGAGCATGCCGAGGCGGAAACGGTTCAACACAAACAGGTCGTCCGTCGCCGCGTTGGCGCCGCTGTTGAAATCGAAGTTGTTGTCGCGCTCCTCCACCCGCATGCGCTCCTGCACGTCGAACACCAGCTTGCCGTCGAAGAGACTCAGCGGGTTGTCGGGCGTCGCCAGCTTCGGCAGCGCCGTGGCGTAGGCCGGTTGCGGCGCGGGCGGACTGGCAGAATCGGCAGCGCGGCTGACCGTGCCCAGCGCGGCGACGGCGGCGGCCGCGAAAAGGCAGAGAGTTCGTGACAGCTTAAGGCGGCATGCAATGGGCTGGTTCATGTTGGCTCCGGGCTTCCTTGACGTTGACGTTTGCCGAATGCTACCGGGCGTCGGCGTCTGGTGTGTTGACCTGTGTCAACACTCCAGAATTCTTGTTCTGGCGGTGTTTGTCGCGCCATGGCTTCGTTGATCAGTAAACCCAAAACGTGATCCCATTTACAGTCAAAAACGCCCGTCAGTGTTTTTGCGGGAAAGCGGGATCATTTTCAGATTCAGTTTCGCGCCGGCATCAGTAGGGTCGTTGCATGGCGGAACCGTCGGGATGTTTCAACTTTGCTCGCGATGTCATGGACCGCTGGGCGTGCAAGCGTTCGGACGCGGCACAAACCGGGGTGAAGTTGCCAGCCGCTTCCGCGCAGAAAAACGCTGGTGGTGAACTGTCGCCCCGCTCTTGCAGAGTGCCCACGGCTTTCGGCCTCCTCCAACCTCCCGCCGATCCGATGAGTTGTTCCACCCGACAGAAGGTCATTTGCGTTCCGGTCAATCAACGAAACCAGCGGGGAAACCATTCGGTGGCGAGTTGACGATTGCGGTGAAGTCGAAGCGGACGACGCTCCGAGACGGGACAGTTTAGGCTGTCGTGGACAGTTTGACATGGCCGTGTTATACAGACAGTCCATTTATTGTTGGCACCGCAAGAAGGATGGAGACATGACACAATCCGAAAAGGTGGAGGTCCTTTTCAAGGAATACGATACACTGCGCGTGGAAATCCTTCAGCGTTCCAGTCAGCGTTTCCAATTCCTCGCAATCGCTGGAGCGATTGGCGCCTTTGCGCTTTTCAGAACATCGCCGCTCACATCCGGCCAGGCCGTTGCCCTCATCGCGGCGTGCAACATCGTCCTATGCGTCTGGTGGCGATTAGGACAGTGCATTGCGAGATGCTCAATGCGTATCGCTGAGATTGAGCAACGGATCAACGACCTTGCGGGAGAAAAACTTTTGCATTGGGAGGGGGCGCTCGTTGGACGCAGTTTCTTCCATCGGCTTCATTCCACAAAAAAGGAGTGCCAACAACGAGATGGTGGGTAGCTTCGGCCCGTGGCGGGCCTCGCGCTCACATCGCTGGCGTTGGTCGACGAAGAATCAAAGGAGGAGTTAGACATGTCAGCAAGAAAGACACAGCAGATCATATTAACAGCGACCGAAGCGCCTGTGGAAACACCACGCGTTGCGAGGGCAAATCCAACGGTTTTCATCAGTCACGATAGTCGCGACGCCGATCTCGCCGAAGCCTTCGGCAACCTGCTCACGGATGTCAGCGGTGGAATTCTCAAGCCATTCTGCTCATCCGACCGAAAAGGCACCCGAGGGATTGAGTTTGGTGAGGAATGGTTCAAAACGATCATGGCAAAACTCGGTGAAGCCACGGACGTTGTTGCCCTCTTGACACAACATAGCATTGATCGCCCGTGGATTCTTTACGAGACGGGAGTTGCCAAAGGGAAATCAGGCACGCCAGCATTTGGCGTCGCTATCGGCGTGCCCCTTGAAAAGGCCAGCACAGGCCCCTTTGCACAGTTTCAGAATTGCGCCGCCGATGATGACTCCCTCACGAAGCTCGCAATCCAGTTGATTCGGCGAAACCCAGATGCATCCCCTCGTGAGGAAGCTGTCCGGCGTCATGTTGTGGCCTTTCTCGAAAGCGTCACGACCTTGATGAAGAAGCGCGGCGCAACCGGTCACGGTGACGGTTCCGCCAAAGTTGACGAGACGACAATCGCCAAACTGTTTGAAGAAGTGAAGGTCATGTTCCGCACACTTCCCGACAACGTGGAAGAGAAGCTGGGGCGTTCAATGCGCCGGGGCATCATGGGACGAGAACGCGACTTTCATCCTATGATGATGGAAGAAATGCTCTTCAACCCAATAATGGAAGACAAGATGGCATCTCCCGGTCTTGGATGGCTCATCTTCATTTCCATGTTCCGAGACGATCTGCCGTGGTTCTATGAATTGGGCATGGAGGTCTACCGCGCCCTCGAGAGTCGGAATGCCGAGCAAGTTGCAGCATCGGCTCACAAACTTCGGCGTTGTGTTGAGTTTTGCATGCACGGCCCAATGGGAGAGATGTTTATGGGTCGAGAAGATACGCGAAGTCTTCGAGTTCTCCGTCATTTCCCAGAAATGCTTGACCATTATCTGAATCGAATCGAAGGGATGAGGGCACAGCGCCGACCAAGAAAAGGACAATCCGAAGATAAGGCCGGCTGATGCGGTTGATTCATCCTTGGACTTCGAAACATCTCCGGCGTTAATCCTCTTGCGGAGGACTGCCAACGCTATACGCCTTCACCACGGTGGGCGAGCGGAGTCATTTTCAGGTTCAGTTTCGCGGCGGCATCGGTAGAGTCGTGGCATGGCTGAACCGCCGCAACATTTCAACTTCGTCCGCGATGTCATGGACCGTTGGGCGTCTGAGTGCCCGGATGCGATGGCGCTTTGGGTCGTGGACAGTCCCGGCGGCAACGAGCGGACGTTTTCCTTCCGTCAACTGGCCGAGAGTTCCCGCCGCGCCGCATCTTTTTTTGCGCGGCAGGGCATCCGTCGGGGCGACCGGGTGCTCGTCGTTCTCCCGCGCGTGCTGCAGTGGTGGGTGGCAATGCTGGGGTTGATCCGGCTCGGCGCGGTGCCGATTCCGGGAACGTCGTTGCTGACCGCCAAAGATATCCGGTTCCGGGCGGAGTCCGCTGAAGCCGGCGCGATCGTCACCGATGGCGACGGCGCGGCGAAAGTGGAGGATTTTCAGGGAATACGGATTCTCGTGAACGCAGCGAGCGCCGGAGCTGTGCCGGCTGGCTGGGTGGATTTCGATGCCGGGCTGCGCGCGGCCGACGCCGCTTTTGATCCGGAGCCGACGCGTGGTGACGAACCGGGCATCATCTACTTCACCAGCGGCACGACCGGCCAGCCGAAGATGGTGGTCCACACGCAGGCCAGCTACGGCCTCGGTCATCGCGTGACGGGGGAGCTGTGGCTCGACCTGAAACCGGGCGATGTGTTGTGGACCATCTCGGACACCGGTTGGGCCAAGGCGGCGTGGTCGAGCTTCTTCGGGCCGTGGCAGATGGGAGCGTGTGTGTTCACACTGGGCGCGGCCGGAAAGTTCGGGCCGGTCACGGCGTTGCAAACGCTCGCGCAGTATCCGATCACGACGTGGTGCGCGCCGCCGACGGCGTTGCGGATGATCGTGCGCGAGGATTTGTCGGCGTGGCGGTTTCCGCATCTGCGGCATTGCGTTAGCGCGGGCGAGCCGTTGAACGCGGAGGTGGTGAACGCGTGGAAGGCCGCAACGGGCCTGACCATTTACGAAGGCTACGGCCAGACCGAGTCGGTCGTATTGGTCGGCAACTTCCGGTCGCTCGGCCACGAAGTGCGGCCGGGCTGGATGGGCCGCGCCACGCCGGGCTTCGAGCTGGCGGTGTTGGACGAGCACTTGCGCGAAGTGCCGGACGGCGAAGAGGGCGAGCTGGCGGTGCGCATCGCGCCGCGCCGGCCGCTTGGTTTGTTCCGCGAATACTGGCGCAATTCCAGAGAGAACGCCGAGCGGTTCCGCGGCGACTGGTATCTCACCCACGACCGTGTCATCCGCGATGCCGACGGTTACTACCGGTTCGTGGGACGTGCTGATGATGTCATCAAGAGTTCCGGCTACCGCATCGGCCCGTTCGAGGTCGAGAGCGCGCTGATCGAGCATCCGGCAGTGTTGGAGGCCGGTGTGGTTGGCGTTCCGGACAGCGTGCGCGGGCAGATCGTCAAGGCGTTCGTGGTTCTGCGCAAAGGCTTTGCCGCCAGCGACGCGCTGCGGGCCGAGTTGCAGAATCACTGCAAACGGGTCACCGCGCCTTACAAGTATCCCCGCGAGGTGGAGTTCGTCGAATCGCTGCCGAAGACCATCAGCGGCAAGACGCGCCACGCCGAACTGCGGCAACGCGTGCAGTTGTAGCCCGTAAGGTCAGTGTTTGCGTGGCTGGTTGAGCCGGTAGGTCCAGCGTCCCACGCGCGCCAGCAGCCGCACGGGAGCCAGGACGACCTGCTGGGCGTTGGAGTAAATGTCCGTGGCCAGATACCGCAACGTCGCGCGCGGACCGTGGGCGCGCGGGTCTTCGAGACGGAACGCCCAGCCCACCGCCACCAACCGCATCACGAGCGTGAGCAGAAACAGCACGCTGTGATATGTCAGCGGCCAGCCGAACACCGTCGCGTGCCAGCCACGCAACGTCTGTGCGATCGCACCGCCGATCACGCCGCTAGCCACGCCAGCCACGCCCACGACGAAGCTGTTGACCGCCACATAGGCGCTGCCTTGCCGCCGACCGCCGTGCGAAGTGCTCATCGCCAGCAACAAGCTGAAGTTGGCCAGATCCACGCCCGGCCATGCCGCCGTCGCCAGAATCACGGCTACGTAACCGGCGATCCAGTTCTCCGGCGTCACGAAAATCCATGCTGCGCCGCTGAACGCAAACATCAGCCCCGCCACCAGCAGCACCGGCTTGCGCCCCGCCTTGTCAATGATGCGGCCCCAGAGCGGATACGAGACCGCCCAGACAGCGAGCTGCATCACCATCCACATCAGGTTTGCCTGCGTGTTCGACAGATGGACGACATCGAACAGATACAGCCACACGAACTGCGAGACGTAGGCGATGCTGAACGTCAACGCCGCGTTGAAGCCGAGGAACCGGCGGAAATTGCGGTCGCGCAGCGGCTCGCGCATCAATTTCCAGAACTTCACGCCGGCGTGCGGCTTCGCAGCCGTGATGTCCGGCACAAGCTGGTGCATCAGGTAATCCACCGCGCCGGAGATCCCCGCGAGCGCCAGGACGATCGAGCAGACCCGCATCAACCACAGCGAGCTTGCGGCTTGGCCGACATCCAGCGCGTAACCGACCAGCAGCGTCACGCACACGCCGGACATCTGGCCGATCTGGTTCCGGCGCGAGAAGTATCGCCCGCGAATCCGCACCGGCACCAGGTCCGCCATCCACGACACCCACGCGGGACCGGAGAGATGCCCGCAAAGATACGAAACCGTGGTCAGCGCCATCAACGCCGGCCACCACCACGCGTTCGGACAGATCCACGGAATCAACGCCACCGCCACCCACAGCAGCCGGTGCGTGATACCCGTCACCAGGAACAGCAGCTTGCGGCGGCCGTAGCGCTCGATGAAGTAGCTCGCCGCCGGTTGTGTCAGCGCGCCGATGAACGGCAGCGCCGAGAGCACGCCGAACCAGAACTTCGGCAGATGCAGCAGCTTTCCGAACTGCGTCACCGCCGCGCCCTGCACGGTAAACATCCACGCCGCGCCGAACGCCCACGCCGTTGCCACCAGGCGCAGCGAACGCCGCCTCGAAGAACAGGGCTCGATTTTCGCGATTGAATTGGTTGAATCCGTTTTCACTCTCTTCTAAAAAGAAACAACTTTCCGACCACTCCCCCGCCGGCACAAGAGGAAAGTGAAGTATTTCAGTCCCGCCCCCGCAGGATAGACCAGCGGCGGTGAGTCTGATATGGTTCGCGCCGATGCGCCGGGTATTGGTGTTCATGTTGTGGTTTGTGAGCCTTGGCTTCGCTGCGGAGCCGGTGACACGTTCCTACCTGCTCGGCATCGCCGATCCGGAGGAAGTAATGGAGCGCGCCAAGCTGGTGACGTCACCGGAGGCCAAGGTCTGGCTGAACCCGCAGCGCACCCAGATCTGCGTCACCGACACCGCCGACCGGCTTGCATCCATCGGCCCGCTGATCCAGTCGTTGCAGCGGCCGCCGCGCAACATCACGCTCCGCGTCCGCTATCCGGAGTTCGTCACACTGCCGAACACGACCCAGACCGTCGGCATCTCAGGCGGCGACCGCACGGGACTGACGGGCATGCAGTCCAGCCCGTTCGGTCCTGGAAAAATCCGCTTCGGCGGTCCGCCGCCGCCGGTCGTCAACCCCGGTGAACGTCGCGGTGCGCCCGTGCCAACGCTGAAACCTGCCGCCAATGAAACCACCGTTACCGTCCCCAGCGGCAAAGGCGCATGGCTGATGGTCTCGCCGGCCGCGCCGCACGCCGCGTGGCTGTTCCAATGGGGCGCCGGCCGCAACCTTTGGCCTGCGATGCCGCGCTGGACGCAGGTGAAGGCGAACCTTTACGTCGTGCCGAAGCTGCGCGGCGACGCCATCCGCCTGCAAGCGATGCCGGCGGTGAGTTTCATAGCTGGTGTGACGCAGCGCAATCTCGCGCTTGAAAGCATGATGCTGGAGAAAACGGTCGCCAACGGCGAAGAGATCGAGGTTGGCAGCGCGCCGGGCGAGAACGAAGAGTTCCACCGGAATTTCTTCGCCACATATGACCGCAGCCGCCAGCCGGTGCCGATGCAACTGTGGATCACCCCGACGGTGCAGTGACCGAACAACGAGCTTGCAGAAACCATGAATCTGTTGCCACCCTTGCCCCGGTCTTCGACACTCAGCGATTCCGAGACGCTGCCACCGTATGAGTCCTGAAGAACAAAAAGTCCTCGAGTATTACAACAAGGCTCAGGAAGCGCGCCAAGCCGGTGACAACGCCGCTGCGCTGAACCACCTGCGCGCCTGCCTGGAGGTGTTGCGGTTGACCTCCGACCGGCTGTCGCAAGGCCGCGTTTGCGCGTTGATGGGCGACATTCACGCGGGCGCGAACGAACCGGCCGAGGCGTTGGCTTGTTTCGAGCTGGCGGCGACCTGCCTCACCGCTGTCGAGGCGAGGCGCGAGCGGCTGATGGTGATGTTCCGCGTCGCTCAGGCCGCGCGCTCCGTCGGCCAGGAAACGAAGGCGCTGGAAACCTACGACGAAATTATTCGTGTCACCCAGGCCCTCCGCGACGTTCGCTCCGAGGGAATGGCCCGCGCCCTGCGCGGCGAGGTTGTCTTCAATCGCGGCGGCCAGACGGACGGGCTGCACCAGATGTTGTTGGGATTGACCCGCCTGCGGACCGCCAAGGCGCCGGAGATGGAAATGATCATCGAACACATCCGCCACTACGGCAGCCAGGTTCCGCGCAAGCTCTACGAGCAACTGTTGGAGGAGGAACTGGACAGCCACAACTTGAAAAAGAAGCTGCTGGCAGAGATCCCGCCAGCCGATGCGACCCCGAAGTAGCTGCTTTGCCGAGGCGTCGGACTGTTTGTCTTTGCCCCGAAGACGCTCTGCCATTCTTGGCGCTTGTGGGAAAGCGGATTTGTTGGCATGAATGTCGTGCTTTGAAAACGGCCAAGCACAGACAAACCACGGGAAGTGCGGCGCGTTTGCACGCCGTCGAGACGGTCGGCCATTTCGCAAGGCTCGACACGAAGCGACATGAACGCACCGGCATCCCGGAGGCGGTGTTCGCCGCCAGCAAAACCAACCAGCAGGTCGTGGCCATCCTCGCGCGGCTGGCCCAAGCCGCGAGCCAGGCGCTGGCCACGCACGTCACCGAGGAATGCGCGGCGCTCGTCCGGCGCAAGCTCGGCAAGCGTTTACAACTCGACTACAACCCGCTGGCGCGAACATTGGTGGCGCGGCGGCGCGGCTTCATGCCGAAACGCACCGGTGGTCGTATCGCCGTCGTTGCTGCTGGCACGGCGGATCTGCGCGTGGCGGAGGAAGCGCGTGTGACGGCCGAGTTGATGGGTTGCGAGGTGCTGAAATTTTACGATGTTGGCATTGCGGGCATCCATCGGTTGATCGAGCCGTTGCACCAGATGCACGACGCGGACATTGCCTGCGCGGTCGTTTGCGCCGGCATGGAGGGCGCGCTGCCGGCGGTCGTGCGCGGGCTGTTGCACGCACCGGTCATCGGCGTGCCGGTCTCGACCGGCTACGGTTACGGCGGTCACGGCGAAGGGGCGCTCATGACGATGCTGCAAAGCTGCGCGCCCGGCCTGACGGTGGTGAACATTGACAACGGCTTCGGCGCGGGCGCGACGGCGGCGCTGATCGCGAACCGGATGGCAGCGAAGAAGTGATTCGATTACGAGGACGAGGACGATGAGCAACAAACCACTGGTGGCGGTGATTATGGGCAGCAAGTCGGACTGGGATGTCATGCAGCACTGCAAGGCGATGCTGGACGAATTTGGCGTGGCCAATGACTGCCGCGTGATGTCGGCCCATCGCACGCCGCAGGCGGTCACCGAATTCGTGTCCACGGCGGAGCAGCGCGGCCTCGAAGTCGTCATCGCGGCAGCGGGCGGCGCGGCGCACCTGGCGGGCGCGGTCGCAGCCCACACGACGCTGCCGGTGCTCGGTGTGCCGATGGAGAGCGCGTCGCTCAAGGGGCTGGATTCGCTGTTGTCCACCGTGCAGATGCCCGGCGGCATTCCCGTGGGCACGCTGGGCATCGGCAAGGCCGGAGCCACCAACGCGGCGCTGCTGGCTATCGCCATCCTTGCCAACTCGCGGCCGGAGTTGCGCGAGAAGCTGAAGGCGTTCCGCAAGAAGCAGTCCGACAAGGTTCTTGCCGAGAAGCTGCCTTGAGTGAAGTGCCGGTCACTTCTTGTATAGCTCGATCTCGTTGAAGCTGGCGGGGACGCCGGCGGGCGTGGCGGTGATGGTGATCCGCACGTAACGGCCCGCGGCTTCGAAGAGAACGTATTGGTCCAGGAACATCAACGGTGGACGCGGCACCTGCAGGATGGTCGTCCGTTGTTTGCCAGAGACGGGTCGCCAGTGTTCGTTGTCGTCGGAGAACTGGAACGCGAACTCCCGTTTGCCGTCGTCCTCCCAGATGAGCCGCGCGCCGCACAACGTGACGCGCTCGCCCAGGTCCACCATAAACGATTGCGGCAACGCGTTGCCGGCGGCGCGCCAGCCGGTGCGCGTGTAGCCGTCCACGGCTTGCGCGGCGTCCTGACGATCGCGTGCGCTCGTGGCAGTGACGGTTTTCTTCAATGCGAGGTTGGTCTTGCCCTGAATGGGCCGCTTCGGAGTGACGACTCGCGCACGCTCCACCGCCTGATCCACTTCGCGGAATGACCGGTAAATCTCGCGCTGATATTCCGAGACCTTCCGGCCTTTGGAGTCGCTCAGCGTCAGCGCGATGTTGATCGCGTCCGAGCCGGCGGGGAGTTGTGTCAGGTCCATGCGGCCCAGACATGCGGCGTCATTGGCGCGGATATCGCCCGCGAGTTCGCCGTTGAGCTGATGGTCGCCCGCCTGCACGGTCCACTTCACCTTGCAGCCGGGCAACGCGACGGCCAGGTCGTTGGCGACCCACAACTCGATGGCCGCGCCGCGCTCGATCAGGCGGTAGAGCGGCACGATGGGTTGGTTGACCTGCGCCATTTCGTAGTAGGCCATCTTCGGCCGCAGGTCATGGCTGACGATGGACTTCGGCCAGTGCGCCGCGGTGGCGTCCACGAAATGAAACTGGAAGTAGCCCGCAATCGCTTGCTTCGAGAGACGAAAACCTTTCGTGGCCTCCGCGAGCGTGTCGGCTTGATAGGTCTGGCTGGCGGTGATGTATTCGGCGAGGTTGGTCGGCGGTTTGCCGCGGAAGCCGAAGATCTGCCGCAGATCGTCGCTCTTGCCGGCCTGGCGCGCGCCCCAAAGTTTGTCCTCGGTGATCGCGGGCGGCTTGCCCCAATGCGCCGGATAATTCACCGCCATCGTCTCGTAGGCGTCGAGCGCCTCAGCGCCGAACTCGCCGGCCGTCTGCAAGCGTGCCGGCTTTCGCGGCGTGGCGGTCTCCCACAGCCTATGCAGGCCGCCATACCACGCGTCGTAAGGATGAAAATCGCCGATCACGCGATCCTCGTATTCCGGCTTGCGCAGCGTGTAGGTCGCACCGCTGGTCGGCACGAGGATGCGCTCCGGGTCGGCCGTCAACGCCGCCTCGACGACATCGGTGACATCGAGGTGGCATTCGTTGACGAACGACAGCAGCACGACGCCAGGGTTGTTGAAACACGTCCGCGCCAGCGGCGCGCCGGTCTGTGCCAGATCGGAATCGCTTTCGTGGCCTTTCTCCGCGAAGCCGGCGCCTTGGTCCTGCTCCGTCATGATGCCGAGCCGGTCGAACAGCTCGCGCACTTCGGGGAAGCTCACGTGTTGGCAGATGCGCAGTGCGTTGAAGTTGGCCGCCTTCAACAGCAGCGCCGCCTCCAGCAGTTTGTCCGGCTCGTTCCAATACCAGAACGCATTGAACGCCGCCGACGCGTTCGAGGCGCGCAGATAAACAGGCCGGCCGTTGAGCAGGAACTGGCCCTCCGGCAAACCCGGTCGGGGATTCTTCGCCGACACCATGCCGAAGCTCCGGCAGCCGAACAGCACATCGCGCGCATCCACCACACGCCCGCCGTCGCGCAGCACAACGCGACACCGGTAAAGACACGGCTCCGCCGGCCACCACAACCGCGCGCCGGGCATAGGAATCGTCACAGCCTGCTTGCCCGCGCCCTGCGGCAGGTGGACGCGCGCGATCTTTCGATACGCGCGGCCCTCGAAATTCTCCGGCAGAACCTCCACGTCGAGCGTCAGCTCCTTCGCCGCCAACGCGTCGGTCTCGACGGTCACTTTCGCTTCGTTCGCCGTCGGATAGCCGCGCGCGAAAATCTCCGTCACGCACGCCTCGGCCGTCGTTTCCAGGAACACCTCGCGATGAATGCCGAACCCACTGCCAAGCGACGACGTCGTGCCGAACGGAAAATCCGGGATGGATTTCGCGCGGTCGCCGAGCACGTGCCGCTGGTTGGGCGCGGCGTCGCCCGGCGAGAACGGCAGCAGCGACCACTGGCTCATCGGCTCGCGGAACGCCGGCCCTTCGATCACGCGCACCGCCAGCGTGTTCTTCTCCTTCAGCAGGCCGGTGACATCGAACCGGAACGCTTCGTAATAAACCTTGTGGCGGCCGAGGAATTTGCCGTTGAGCCACACCTCTGCTTCCCAATCCACGCCGGCGAAACACAGGAACACGCGCCGCCCCGATGGCGCCGGCGCGGCGGCGAAACGCGTGCGATACCACAGGATGCAACTGGCCGGATACCATCGTCCACCTTTCTTGATGGGAGACCAACGCCACTCCGGCACCGTCGTTGGCTCCCAACCCGAGTCGTCGTAGTTCTCTCGAAACCATTCCGGCGGCTCCGGTCGTTTGCCGTCTTCAGAGTGGGTGACCTCGAACTTCGACCGCCACTGCCCGCCCAAATCCTGCCGAGCGCGGACATCCAGCTTCTCCGGTAAGCTCCGCAAGTAGGGTGCATAGCTCGCGCGAAGCTCCGCAACGCGTTCCTTGGTCTCCTCCAGATTGCGCGGCGGCGTCACCCACGGATCGGCCTTCAACGCATCCGCGGGGATGGCCCGCTCCGATTCGCCCGCACCCGCCTGCAACGCGCACGGCATCGCTCCAAACAAACCAGACGCGAACCCCACAATCAGCAAACCGGTTGGTTTCATGGCCGTTATGTTGCCACAAACCGTCATTGCCGTCACCGGCCCTTTTGCGCCATGAACGGGCCGTTTTGCGTCGCTGCCGTCGCGAACCGCTATCGTGTCTCGACGGCCAGCGCGTGCAAGCCGAGGATGACGGCGCGGTTGAAGTTCTCGCCGCCGTCGTAGTGACGGCCGTGTTCCAGCATCGCGCGAACCATGCGGCGCACGGGCGCGGCGACCTCGCGAATCAACGCAGCATCTCCTGACAACAGTGCCTTGTGGAACGCCACGGTGGGAATGCCGAAGAGCAGCTTCTCGTTGACCGCCTTCACGAAACGGTCTTTCGTGTCAAGCTGCTGCGGGTCGAACTTGGCGAAGAGATCAAAGACGGTGGCGGGACGTTGGATCGAGAGGCCGAATGACGCCAGCGCATTTTCGATGGCCGGCGTCATGGATTCGCCCGCCCAATCGAGCCGCCGCCAGCATGTCTCGTCGAAAACATTCGTGCGCAACGCTCGCCTGGCCATTGCCTTCATGAGCGCTCGAACGCCGTTGGCGCGGGCCGCGTCCGGATCTATGCGGGCGACGAGCGCCAGCGACGTGAAAAACTGGTTGCTGTAGAGAGTGAAGGGTCGCCACTTCTCCGGCGTGTTGGACGATAACAGTTTCCAGCGAAGACCGTCTTTTTCGGCGCCCAGCCGTTCGCGAAGCTCCGCCCAGTGTTTATCGCCGGTCGTCTCTCGCGCGGCGGCGAGGCAGCTCATGAGGGAGCACGCGCCGAAGAGGGTGGACTGTTTCCACGTGTAGCCGACGTGGGCTTGGCGGCTGTTGTCCTCGACCTTGAGCACCCAGTCGTTGCGCTCCATGCGCCGGGCGATCTTCGCCAGCGTGTCGGCGATGAACGTCTTGTCTTCCACGCTCACGAGCGGACTTTTCGAATAACGCCACAGCGCCTCGATGTAGGCACAGTGCTGGTCGCGCGAGGAGTCGGGGTAGTAGCTCTTGCCGTCGGGATGCGGCCCGCGCGGCACGAAACCCGGCTCCGGGCTGACGGTGGCGACGCGTTTGAGGCCGGCGAAAATCCAGCGGGCTGTCTTGGCCAGTTCCTCGTCGCGCGTGACGTCGTAGGCATCGCAGAGCGCGAAGAGGAACTGGCCGTTCTCCAGCGGCACGTCCTGGATGCCGGAGCCGTAGCCAAAAGGCTTGGGCTGGCCGTTGACCATCGCTCTGGCGATCTCGTCGGGCTTGGCGAGCGCGCCGAGTCCGCGCGGGCCGTTGAGGCGATGGTGGTAGCAGACCTGGGTGTTTGTGCTGCCGAAGCCGGCGATGTAGTCGCGGCAAAGCTGCTTCACGTCGTTGGCCGGGTTTTCCGGCGTAGCGTCCTTCTGGGCGGAGCGGGCGCGGCTGGCAGCAAAGCCCGCGGCACAAACGCCCAGAAAACGACGCCGATTCATGGCTGTGGCGGCGGGCTGTCGCTGTGCCCGCCCTTCATGTGCCGGTGGACGAAGAAATAGTAGATGCCGCCGAGCACCACCGCCGCGCCAGCCAGCCACATCGCGATGCGATGGAACTCGCCCGCCATCAGCTTCTCATCCTGCCCCGCCACCACGCCGATGTAGCAGAGCACAGCGCTCCAGATGGCCGAGCCGAGCAGCGTGTAGATAGAGAACTTCGTGTAGTTCATCTCGACGATGCCGGCCGGGATGCCGATGAGATGCCGCACTACCGGCAGCAGCCGCGAGACGAAAATGCCCATCGAGCCGTAGTGCGCGGCCCAACGCTCCGCGCCGTGAACTTTTTCCGGGGAAATGAAGATGTATTTGCCGTAGCGCAACACCAGCGGCCGGCCCAGCCACCGCGACGCCCAATACATCGCCGTCGCGCCAATCCATGAGCCGATCGCGCCCGCGATCACCAGCCCGATCATGCTGAACTTCCCCGTCGTGTAGGCGATGTGCGCCGCCGGCGGGATCACCACCTCGCTCGGCAGCGGCGCGATGGAGCTTTCGACCGCCATCAACAACGCCACGAGCGGATAACCGCCCGAATCCAACGTCGCCATATACCAATCAATCAGTGGCTTGAACATGGCCATCTTTCCTACCCGAAACCGCCCTGCCGCGCCAAGCTTCTTGCGCGCCGGTGTCGGCGGCGTTGCAGCGTGCTGCCGTATCGTCTATTCTTGGATAACGGTGAAACGGATTCTCATCATCCTTGCCGCGCTGGCGCTCACGGTCTCTACGAGGGCCGACGTGACCGACGCGGACGCCGTGGCGCGCGACATCGAGTGGCAGATCAAGAACCTCGGTGCCGACTCCGCGTTGCTACGCGACTTGGCGATCCAAAAGCTGGCACGCTGCGGCATGACGGCGGCCGATGCGTTGGTGCGTGCGCTGGCGACCGCCCCGCCGCCAGCGCTGCCGCATGTGCGCGAGTTGCTGGCGCGTCTGCCGCTGATCAGTCCCGATGATCCGCCGGAGGTGGTCAAGGCGCTGCAAAACTACAACCAGTTGCAGGCCAGCAGCCGCCAGGAAACCGGCTACCGGCTGACGGCGTTGCCGATCGAAAAATCCGCGCCTGCGTTGCTGCGCCTCATCGCTTACGAGCCAAACGAAGCCGTCGCGTGGCAGTTGGCGGTCCGGATGCGGCCGTGGGTGACGAAGTGCCGCACCATGATTCTTGCTGCGCATCTACCGCCGCGGTTGGCGACATTACGCCTGCTGGCGTGGGCGCAGCCAGACCGCGCTGTCGAGCGGATGGAGCAGGCCTGGACTATGGCGCGTGATCGGTTGAAGGCCGGCGCGGAGGCGGACTCCGCCGGCCTGTTGAACCTCGTCACCACGGAGCTGACGACGCTGTATCGGTTGAAGAAACAATTCGACGCCATCGAGACCTGCTGGCGGCAGGTGGCCGATGAAACCAAGGACCCGAACGCCGCGTTGAACCTGCTGGCCTTGCTCGTCGAGCGCAACCAACCGCAACGCGTCGAGGCGGAATGGAAACGTTGCGCCGACTGGCTGGCCGGCGATCCGCGTGCCCTCTATTTGCTGGCCCGCGCCGCAGCGGCCCGTGGCGACAAACAACTGGAGAAGGATTTTATTGCCACGGCGCGCTCGTTGGCGCCGCACGATCCGGAGCAGCATCTTTTCGTTGGCACCTACCTGATGCAACGGCGCTGGCTCGATCTGGCTGCTGGCGAGTTTCAGCGCGTGCTGGACATGGTTGGCGCCGATGAGGGCGACCGCGCATTTGAGGTCACGGCGCGGTTGCGGCTGGCTGACATCCATTCCCATCGCCGCCAGCCCGACAAGGAAGCAGAGCAACTGGACGCGGCCATTCATCTTTACAAGGTGTTCGAGGAGAGGGGCGGCAGCGCCGTCATCGCCGACCAGATCAACAACCTCAAGTGCCGCCTGTTGCTGCTTGAGGCCAACCGCCACGGCAAGACCGGCAACCTCGCCGCGCAGGAGAAGGCGCTGCGCGAGACGCTCAAGCTTACGCCCAACCATCCCGACGCCGTCATCGCGCTGGTAGAACTACTCCGCAAACGCGGCGCGGCGCAGGAGGCGGCGGAACTGGTCAAGAACTCCAGCGAGCATTATCGCGCACGCATCGCTGAACAGCCCGACGACGCCGAAGGCTACAACAACCTCGCCTGGCTGCTCGCCAACACCGAGACCAGCCTCGACGAAGCCCGAAAGTTTTCGCAGAAATCGCTGGAAATCCAGCCCGACACCGCCGCTTATCTCGACACGCTCGCCGAGGTCCACCTGCGCCTCGGCCAGCCCGTGCGCGCCGTCGAGCTTCAGAAGCAGGCCATTGAGTTGGAGCCGGAAAGCCTCGACCTGACCGACCGGCTGAAGAAGTTCGAAGCTGCCGCCGCGAAAGCCAAACCATGACGCATTACGCATTACGCATTACGCATTACGGTTTGCCTTTGATGGCCCTGATCGCCTTCGCCCCGCTTCACGCCGCCGACTCCTCCTCTCGCGAAATCGCCTTCAAGCAGCAGCACCTGCGCGAGCGTTACGAGGAGATCGAGCAGCAGCTCGGGCGGCTCGGTGAACTTCTCGCCGCCAGCGATCCCGACGGCGCCGCGCGCATCCGGTCGGCGCTCAAGGCGTCACGCGACGGCGTCGTGCTGTCGGAGTTGCAGGAGGTTATCCAGTCGTTGCTGGCGAGCAAGACCAAGACCGCCGCCGAACGCCAGGCGCGTGTGATCGAGCAGTTCCAGCGCGTGCTCCAGTTGCTGCAGGGCCAGGAACTGTCGTGGGAGGAACTGCAAAAGCGGCTCGCCAACCTCCAGCAGTTGCGCGATACGCTGGAGAAAATCATCGAGCGTCAGCAGAAGCTCGAAAAGCAGTCCGGCGAAGCCATGAAGGCCGAGGCCGAGGGCAAGCACGCCGATCCCGCCGCGCTCGATAAACAAAAAGGCGAGCAAGCCGCCACGCGCGGCGACACGGAGAAGACCGCCGCCGACACCAAGCAACCCGATAAATTTCCTCCCGACACCGTGGACCCCAAGGCGCTCGGCCGCGCTGCCAGCGAAATGCAAAAGGCCGAACAGGCCCTTGGCGACCGTAAAGCCGCCGAAGCCAACACCCACCAGCAGCAGGCGCTCGACGAACTCCAGGCTACCATCGGCCAGCTCCAGCAGCGGCTCGAAGCCGAGAAAGCTGCGCAGGCGGAGCGGATGCGCGCGGAACTCAAGGACGGCCTCAAGACGATGCTCGAAAAACAGAAGACCGTCACCTCCGCCACTGCCGCGCTCGACAAGCAGATCGAGCCAAAGAAATCGCCGCCGCGCGAAGCCGCGCTCAAGGCCGCCGGTCTCGCCGCCGACGAAGCCGCGCTGGCCGACCGCAGCGAGGCGCTCCACAAGAAACTCCGCGACGACGGCACCACCGCCGTTTTCGGCCAGGTGTTGCAGCAAACCGCTGGCCTGCTTCGTGACACCGACGCGCGGTTGAAGAAGGTCCAGACCGGCGCGCCGGTGCAGGAGGCGCAGAAGCTGGCCGAGATGAATTTCCAGGAACTGCTCGAAGCGCTTCAGGAAGAGGAGGCGCGTCGCGCCGCGGCCGGCGCCGCTGGAGGCGGTGGCGCCGGCGGCATGTCGAAGACGATGCTGCTACCGCCGGCTGCGGAGTTAAAAATGCTCCGCATGTTACAGGACCGTGTCAACCGCGGCACCCGCTCGCTCGACGAGGACCGCGCCGGCCGCGAGAAGCCCACGCCGCAGGAAACCGCTGCCGCCAAGCAACTCAGCCAGCGCGAGAAGGAAGTCGCCCAGACCACTGACGCGCTCCGCAAGAAGTGGGCCGAGCTTTCCGCATCCCGCCCCGCCGTCGGTCCCGCCGACCCGACCGCTGTGGATCCGCTCAAGGAATACATGGCCAAGGCGTTGCAAGACGCACGCAACCCGCTCTTGCCGATTCTCGGCGACATGCGCACGGTTGAGGACCAGCTTGGCGAGACGGTCACCGGCAAGCCGACGCAGATCGTGCAGACCAAGATCATCCGCAGCCTCAACGACCTCATCGCGCAGGCCCAGAAGGCGCAGTCGAAAGCCACCGCCATGCCGCAACTGCGTCGCAAGCAGCCTGCCAAACAACCCGAAGCGTCACCGCAGCAGGCGCAGGGCAACAAGCAACCGTCCAACCCCGCGCAGGTCTCCACGCTGCCGGCCGGTGCCGCCGCCGAGGCCGCGAAGCTCCGCAAGATTTACGGCGGCGGCGATTCCGACGCGTGGGGCAAGTTGCCGCCGGAGGCGCGCGAGAAGTTCCTGCAAACGTTGAAGGACAAGTTCCCCGACCGCTACGAGCAAATCCTCACGGAGTATTTCAAGCAACTCTCCACCTCCAAACCGCCGGCGGGAACGAAATGAGCGCGCGCAAAGTGGCGCAAGCTTCCAGCTTGCGAAACTCGTTCTTGACGACTCCCGCAAGCTGGTGCAGCCCAGACTCTCGGTTCGGCAAATGTTGCCGCCCTGTTGGTGTCCCGGCTTCAGCCGGCGATTGCGTGCATTCTTCACCGCCTAAAGGCGGGACACCAACGCTTGGCGAACCACGCCGTCCGGCACTATGGATTACACCACCCGCCAGTTGGAAATTTGCGCCACTTTGGTTTGCGCTGACCCTCACTCTCGCCTCACCGATCCACGCCGCCACCGTCCGGCTGCATGACGGCACTGAGCGCGCCGTCGAACCCTCCGCGTTTTCATCTCTCGCCGTCGGCTCAATCGAGGAGCTTCGGCTCGCCGACCCGCCGCCGCCCGACCGTTGGCGGCTCGGTTTCCTTGTGCAAACCGCCGCGGGCGACGCGTTGCGCACGGAGCGGCTGCGGATCCGCAACGAGCGGTTGCTGGTGGAAACACCGCTGACCGGCCTCACGGAACTGCCGCTGAGTGCTGCGTCCGTCGTCTGGTTCGCGCCGCCGGGCACGATTCCAGAGGCGACGCGGCGCGAGATCCGGCAAACCGCTGGCAGCCGGCTGCGGCAGGATGCGCTGTTCGTGCGCAAGGCGGGCGAGTGGGTGCGGCTCGACGGCGTTCTGCAATCGCTCGACGAGAAACGCGTCGTGTTTCGCTGGCAGGACGAAGAGCGAGAGATTCCGCTGTCACTCGCCGGCGCGCTCGTGCTCGCCGCCAGCCAGCCGGCCGCGACGCCGCGCGAGAAGCTTGCCGCTGTGTGCGGTTGCGACGGCTCGCTTCTCGTCGGCGAACTTCGCGCGCTGACACCAGACTCGGTGACGCTCGCTACGACATCGCTCGGCGCGGTGACAGTGCCGCTCGACACTGTTGCGGTCGTGGACGCGCTCTGGGGGCGCAGCTTGTTCGTGAGCGAACTGGAGCCGGCCGTCGTCGTCGAGGCCGGCTGGTTCGGCACGCGCTTCCCGTGGCGGCGCGACGCGAGCGTGTCGGGCCGGCCGCTGACGCTGCGCGGCCGTGTGTTCGAGCGCGGTCTTGGTGTCCATTCGCGCTCATCGCTGGCCTACCAGCTCGACAAGAAGTTCTCGTTGCTTACCGGCGTCATCGGACTCGATGACGAGGGCGGCAAGCTTGGCCGCGTGCAATTCGTCGTGCGCGGCGACGGCCGGGAACTTTTCCGTGCGACGGTGAACGGCGCCGACGCTCCAAGGCCGCTGCGCGTTGCCGTCGCCGGAGTGGAGCGACTGGAACTGCTGGTGGATTTCGCCCGCGAGGAAGACACCGGCGACCGCGCCGACTGGGCCGATCTGCGGCTGGTCCGCTGAACGTGACTGGAACTCCAACTTCGTTTACTTGATCAACACCGCGTCGCCGGGCTCGAACGCGAGCTTCTCCTCGCGGCCTTTCCAATTCAGAGTGGCAGTTTGCTTCGTGAGCGTGGCGTTGACGGCGATGACAGCTTCGCTGCCGTCAGGGGTGCGCCAAGCGTTATGCTGGACGGCGGACATCGGCTTGCCGCGCCAGGTGATTGTTTCGGCCGTCAGCTTCGGCGGGTGAAGCATCCGGCCAAATTGCAGCCAAGGCCGGCCTTCGCCGTGATAAAGCTCCACCCATCGCGTCATCAGCTTGTGGTCAGGCGGCGTGTTGGAAAAAATCGCGACACGTGTCGCGCCATCGGACAAAACCTCCTCCAGCGTCATGTCGTCCACCCACGCCTTCGCTTTGCCTTCGATGTGGATCATCATGCGAAGTGTCGTCGCGCCTTGCGGCACCGTGAACTCCGCCGAACAGTGCGTCCAATCTGCGCCGGTTGCGGGAAACGCCAGCCGCCCGCCGGTGCCAGCGTTCTTCAACTCCGGCTTGAGAAGGGCAAGACTGATGCCGCTCGGTCGCGCCATTGCGTCGGTTTTCAGCCACGCGCTGAGCCGGTATCGCTTGCCCACGATCAGGCCGTCGCCGACGGTGACATTTTGCGAAACCTGCACCACGTCGGTATCTGTAGCGTTTTCCAGACGAAGACTCGCCGCACCACCGTGCTTCTCGGCCTCGTCGCGATAAGCCGTGCCGTTCCACACCCGGCCTTGGTAGCCGCGCAGATGTTCCCAACCGGCGAAGAAGCTGCGCGTGGAGTTGGTTTCCTCGAAGCCGCCGTTGGACAGCGCCAGCCCGCCGGCGCGCAACGACGGCACGAGGTGCGGTATCTGGCCGTTGGCGAAACAGTAGGCGGCCATCGCCGTGTCGCCCGCGTGCGGGTTGCTCTGAAACGTTGGCAGGAACTCGTGGTAGAGATAGTTGAACACCGAGGCTGGCTCGTGCGGCGTTTCGCAGTCGCGGTAGTCCTGAATGCCGACGAGATGGTTGAAACGTTCGTTCGGTTCCTCGACGCAGACGACCGCATCGCGCTCGATCTTCCGGCACGCGTTGAACATCGTCCGCAGTTGCTTCGTGAAAACCTCGGTCATCCACAGCCCCGGGCCCGGCGGATGCGCGTGTTTGCGGCTGTAGCAAAACGGGAATCCGCCGCCGACCACTTGGTCCACCTGGATCATCTCGCAGCCGCGCCGGGCCAGCGGCGCGCTGATGTCCTCGTTCCACCAGCGGATCGTCCACGGGTCGCCGGGGCACATCGTGGCCGTGTCGCCGCCAGCCAGCCAACTCGGCGTGCGGACGTAGAGCTTGCCGTCGCGTTGATGCACGGCGTGCGAGCGCACTGTTTCATCGAATCGCTTGCGGTCATCCCAGTAGAAACTCCCATCGTCCTGCTTGCGATACATCAACGTCCAATGATAGCCCGACGGCCACGGGAACGCGTGGCAGCCGAGCGCGCGTGACCGCGCCACGAGGTTCGTGAACTGCTCGTCCGACGGGAAGAGCGGGAAATAATCCGGCGTCACCCAGTAGCCGACCTTTTCCCAGCCCCAATATGCTGTGATCAGCGGTGCATCGGGAAAGTTCTTCTTCCAATAATCCGCCAGCCACTTCTCGATGCGCGCCGGCTCTGCGAGCCATTCGCGGCCGAACCGCACCATCGCCGGGCCCGACTTCATCCACGCGGGAATATCTCGGCGCTTGTCGTAAGTGGTCGCGCACCACGGCTGCCGCAGCGCCCACGCCTTGTAGATGTCCGCGGCGTCGCGCCAGTCTGTCGGCGTCGCCTTGTCGGCACCCGCGAACGTCGTCATCACCACGTCGAAATCCATCACGTAAGCCTTTGAGGCGAAGCAGTGCGGATTCCAGTCCATCTCGACGCCCTCGGCCGTGCGGCGCATCTCGAAATCCTTGGGGTAACCCTTGCCGTCGTAAGCCGCCATGTAAAACCCGCCGTGGTCGTCGTAGTAACACCCGAACTGCGCCGTCAGACTGCCCGGCTGCCGGCCATAGGCGCGCGCACCGGTCTTCATCGCGCCCGGTTTGCGAATAACGCCGCCTTTCGTGTGACCGAACACCGCTGCGTCGTCTGTCACGCTGTCGCCCAACGGCACACGCATCACCACGAATGGGAAGTGCACTTCCTCCAGCACCAGCGCGTCGGGAATCTTCACGGAGAGCCGCCAGCGCACGAGCGGATCGCCCGGCTTCACACTCGCCGTGCATGTCACTTGAACCGGCCATTCACCCAGCCCGTCGTAATCGAGCGTTGCCACGCCGCGCTTCACCTCGGCGGAAAAGCTCTTCGCATCGCGGCTGGACAGATAGAGCCGCTCGCCGCTGGCCTCGGCTTTCTTCGAGAAGGCCAAGCTGAACAGCCGTGGCGTCTTCTGCGCTGCGGCGAACTCTATGCCGCTCACGTTGTCCACGAGCGAGACAATGGCGCCTTTTTCGGCCTTGCCGAGCGCGAGCGTAAGGCGGTCGGTGCGCAGCACGACGCGCGCTGCGTCGGCTGTCAAGACGGGGTTTTCGGCGGCGTTGAGCGGCGTGCAGACAAGCGCCAGCGAACCGATCATGGAAAGAGTGAAGCGTTTCATGTGACTGAAATTTAGTGTGGCTTTTAGCCGCCGGAAGCGCGAGCGTAAACAACATTTTTCATTTCTGCCTGTGAGCAGATTGCGGTAAACTAACTTCCAAATCGAGCCAATCGGAGTCGCCATGAAACACACTTTGAATCAGTTGATCCAGTTGCAGGAGTTGAATTTTGCATTGTCGGAGCAAAAGGCTTCGAATCCCGAGGCGCGACTGACGTCGTTGGAGGAAGTGATTGCCAAGCTGTTCGAAAAGCTGCCGGAGGACATCGCCACCCGCTTCCAGCGGATGCATGAGCGGGTGCCCTTGATGGTGGTGCCCATCACGCGGAACAACTGTTCCGGCTGCGGCCTCGCGGTGCCGCACGCGCTCGTCAACGAAGTGCGCAGGTCGGAACAGATTCATGTTTGTCCGCATTGCGGCCGGTTTCTCTACTATCCGGAAGGGCAGCCGCGTCGGCCGGAGAAAGCGCCAGGCGCAAGAAACAAGCTGCCCACCGGCATCGGGCGTTTTTCCGATACGGCGTTGATGCTGCCGAAGCTGGCCGCAACCAACCGCGAGGACGCTGTCAAGGAACTGGCAGCGTTGATAGCCACGCAAGGGTTCATTGAAGACGGCGTTAATCTCGCCGAACTGGCGATGCGGCGCGAATCCATGATCAGCACGGCGGTAGAGAGCGGTCTGGCGTTTCCGCACGTGCGCAACGTGGACGGCGGCAGCCTCACGTTTGCTCTGGGTCTGAAGGAAAGCGGGTTGAAGTTCGGCGCGCCCGACGGCGAGCTGACGAAGATCGTCTTCTTCATCGTGATCCCCACCGCGGCGAGCGCGTTCTATTTGCGGCTGCTGGCGGGGCTGGTCGGCACGTTCCGCACGGCCAAGGCGCGCAACGCGCTGCTCAAGAGCGGAACACCCGAAAAAATGTGGCAAACACTGACCTCGTTGACGAACGAAACGATTCCGTGAGCGCCGTCAACGGCAGGAATCTGTCTTGGTAAAACCGGTGCGACCTACACGTCGCAAATCTGGATGGACTGTCGCAGCGAGGTGAACGGATCGCGTTTTGGGATGAACTCTTGGCCGACGAAACCCTTGTAGCCGGTCGCGACGATGGCACGGCAGATGGTCGCGTAGTTCAGCTCCTGCGTGTCGTCAATCTCATTGCGGCCGGGCACGCCGCCCGTGTGGTAGTGGGCGATGTATGGGTGGCTTTCCTTGATTGTGGCGATGACATCGCCCTCCATGATCTGCATGTGATAGATGTCGTAGAGCAACTTCATCCGCTCCGAGCCGACACGCTTGCAGACCTCCACGCCCCACGCAGTGTGGTCGCATTGGTAGTCCTTGTGGTTGCGCTTGCTGTTGAGCAGTTCCATCACCAGCGTCACCTTTTTCTCTTCGGCGAGCTTCATCAGCCGCTTCAGGCCGGCGACGCAGTTCTCCATGCCCTTCTGGTCGTCGAGGCCGTCGCGGTTGCCGGAGAAACAAATCAGATTCGGCAGGCCGGCGTTGGCAACAATGGGAATCATCTGCTCGTAAGCGGCAACGAGCTTGTCGTGGTTCTCGACGCGGTTCCAGCCCTTGGGGATGCTCCAGCCGGCGGGGCCGTTGCACATAGCGCAGGTCAGGCCGTGCTTCTGGACTGTTTCCCAATCCTTCTGGCCGAGCAGCTCGACCGACTCGATGCCCATTTCCTTCACGGCGCGGCAAAACTCGTCGAGCGGAATCTTTCCGTAGCACCACTTCGAGACCGAGTGGCGGATGCGACCCTTGAGCTTCGGCGCGGCGCTCTCCGCAGCGACGAGCGTGCCGGCAGCGGCGGCCATGACGGTGATTGCGGAACGGCGGCTGATCTTCGTGGATGTGTTCATGATTGGGTTCTCTCGTTTCGTGCTCCGACTATAAACAATGCTTTGCATTCATGGCGCAACAAAAATGGTCGCTGGCACGCGCGACAAATCGGGCGCGATCCAGTCCGCGCCGGCTTTCGTGAGCGTCGCGGCGTCGAAGCTCGTGGTCAGGCCGAGACAACGACTGCCGGCGGCTTTGCCCGCGGCGACGCCGTTCGGCGCGTCCTCGATGACCAGACAACGAGACGATGGCAGCGCCAGCTTCTCAGCGGCGCGCTGAAAAATCTCCGGGTTCGGTTTCTTATGGACGATCTCGCTGCCGGTGACGCAGGCGTCGAACGTTTCCGCCGGCAGGCCGATCTCATGTAGGTTGCCGTCCATCTTCACGCGGTCGGCGCTCGTGGCCACGGCGAGGCGCAGGCCGCGGTGGCGGCAGCCGGCGATGAACTCGCGCACGCCCGGCAGCGGCCGGAGCCGGCCTTTGATGATGTCGAGGTAGATGGCGTAGGTGCGCTCCTTGTCGCGCGGCATGGAGAGCGTGACGCCGTATTTTTCGGCGACGCCGCCGAGGAATCGGTCCTCGCCCGTGCCGACGAACGGCACGAAATCCTCCGGCCGCACCGTGACGCCGTGGGCTTCGGCAAACATCCGGCAGCCGGCCTCGGCAATGAACGGCTCCGACAGGCACAGCACGCCGTCCATGTCGAAGATGACGCCGGCAAATGATTGGTGTGCGTCACTCATGGTTGGTGAAGTCTGTTGGCCCGCGCCGCCGCTGTCCAACATTTTCAGGCGTCTGAAAACATTTGCTCCCCCGGTTGCGCGAACATATCCTTCGCGCACTTCTTGATCATCATGAGCACCAGAACTACAGCCCCGAAGCCTCTCAACGTCCTTGTCGTCGGCGGCGGCATGATTTCCGCTGAGGTCGTCCTGCCGACGGTGTTCCAAGCGCGCCGCGTCGGACTGGTTGGCGGCGTCAGCGTGGCGTCGCGCCGGGCGCAGACGGTTCTGGACTTGCGGAAGGTTTTCCCGGCGGAGGAATTTGCCGGCTGGCCGGCGGACAAGGACCCGGAGGCGTCGCATTCCGACTGCTACAAGGAGGCGATCAAGAAACTGAAGAGGCCCGGCTGTGTCATCGTCGCCACGCCGGACCACCTGCACACGCCGGTGATCCTCGACGCGCTGGCGGCGGGCTTCGACGTGATCGTGCAAAAACCGCTCTGCTTGCGCGTGGCGGAGGCGCATCAGATCGTCGCCGCTGCCGCGAAGGCGAACCGCTACGTCTATACCGACTACCACAAACGCCACGACAAGGCCGTGCGCGCCGCCAAATACAAATACTCCACCGGCGAACTCGGCGAGGCGCTTTGCGGCCACGCGTGGATCGAGGAACGCCGCGAGATGCCGCTGAAGGTGTTCGGCCGCTGGGCGGACCAGAGCAGCAGCTTTGAATACATCGGCTGCCACTACGTGGACGCGTTCCATTTCATCACCGGGCTGAAGCCGCGGCGCGTTGCGGCGTTCCGGCAGCACAAGTTGCTCAAGCAACTCGGCCACACAGCTTGGGACGCTGTGCAGGCGGTCGTCGAGTGGGAAAACGACGCGGTGTTCTACGTGCAGACTTCGTGGGTGTTGCCGGACTCAAATCCGAACCTGACCAACCAGGGCTTCCAACTGACCTGCACGCAGGGCGAATATCGTGCCGACAACGCCGACCGCAATTCCAACTTCGTCACGCAGAGCGGCGGCGTGCAGCGGTTCAATCCGCACTTCTTCAAGCCCTACAACGACTGGGACGATCCGACGAAAACCGAGTGGGTCGGCTACGGCGGCGACAGCATTCTCCAGCCGATGCACGACATCCATCGCCTCTGCGGCGTCAGTGTTGCCGAGCGCCGTAAACTAATCGCTCAGTTTGAGAAGACCCGCCCTCTGCCGCAGCAAGCTCTCATCGCCACCGCCGTCAATGAAGCCGTGCGGCTGAGCGTCACCAACGGCTCGCTCTTCGTGACGTTCGACGGGAGGATGAAGACAAAGCTGGAGAACTGAGGCCGCTTCAGAACTTCGCGGAGAAGCTGCCGACGATGTTCCGGCCGGGTTCGTTGATGCCGGAGCCGACGATGCGGTAGTCCTCGTCGGCCAGGTTCTCCACCGCCACGGTCAGGCTCACGTTCGGCGTGATGCGCCAGCCGCCGCGGACGGTGAACACCGCGTAGCCGGATGTGCCGCCGGGTGGAATGCGCTGCGTGTCGCGCTTGTCCTCGGTGCTGAGCCGGTCCTGTTTGGCGGCGATGGTCGTCAGAGCCTCGGCCCAGAATTTTTTATTCGTGTGTTCCCACATCATGCTCAGGTAGCCGGTGGGCGGCATCATGCGGCTCAACGGTTCGCGCGCCACGACGGGCGCTGAGGTTGGGTATTGGTCCGCTTGGCCGTCCATCCACGTTGCCCAACCCGCCACCGTCCACTCTGGATGAAACCGGTAGCGGGTGCTGAATTCAAGGCCCTGCACAAAGCCGTTGCCGCCGTTGTTCTTGGTGACCTCCCGCAAACCGCCAATGATGTTGCCGGTCGGCTGGCGCACGATCATGTCGTCAATGACGGTGTAGTAGTAGGAGAGTTCCGCGGACCAGTTTTCGTAGAGGGCTTTGACGCCGACCTCCGAGGTGATGAACTGCTCCGGCTTCAGGTTCGGCGCGGCTGTCTCAAGTTCCCCGGTGCGGGCGGTGTCGAGCCGGGTCAGGTCGGAGAGGTTCGGGGCACGGAACCCTTGTGAGGCACCCGCAAACAAATGCCAGTGGTTGTTCTCGTCGAGACGATAGAGAAGACGGCCGCTGCCGACGCCGGAGTTCCACGAGTTAGAGAGAGAGGTGGGAGCGCCCGTGGTGGGATTGCGCATTCTGCCGGCGTCAACAGCAGCGTAAGTATAACGTCCCCCGGCGATGAAGTTGAACCGGTCGCCGAGCGGAATGTCGTCCTGGGCGAACACGCCCAGCAGGTTGTAGGTGGAGTCGTCAGCCACCGGCCCTTGGATCGCGATGGCGCTAAGAGCACCTCCCGCCGTGTAGGTCCGGTTGTAGGAACTGACGTCGTCGCGGTAATATTCCATGCCGTAAGTCCAGCGCCCCATCGAACTGGGGCTTTCGAGTTGGAACCACGCGCCGGCGGTGCCCACGTCGAAGCCCTGTTGCGTGCCGGTGCCGTTCGCTGCCACGATGGTCTCATCCTCCGCCTGCTTCTGGAAGGAGAGACTGGCCCGGATAACCTCCACGGGGCCTTCGAGCTTCTCCGCGTGATACTGCACGTAAACAAGGTCGCGGTTCTGGTCGTAGGAGCGTTGCCTCTCCGTGCCGACGGTGGTGCCTTCCCAACTCTTGCCGTAGATCGTCCGATGAGTGCGCCACGCGTCGTCCTGGTCCACGCGCTGGAAGGCCACGACCAGCTTCGAGTCGGGAGTGAAGAAGTATTCGGCCTTCACGTCGCCGTCCAGTTCGGTGTAGCCGGTGTGGCTCTGCTCTCCCACCGGCGAAGCGGAGCGCAGGTCGCCGTAGTTCTTCGGCGACACACCGATCAGAAACCCGAATTGTTTGTCCAAGTTACCGCTGATGGTAGCGCGCCCGGTGTGCGAGTCCTCGGCGCTGGCGTAGCGGTAGTAGGCGCTCCGGCTCCAGGAGAATCCTTCGCCAAACTCCTGTCGGCGCTGTGTGATGGCGTTGACAGTGCCACCGATGGCGTCGCTGCCGTAGAGCACCGAGCTGGGGCCTTTGACTACCTCCAATCGTTCCACCGAGAGCGGGTCCACGGTGTTCCAGTATTGGTTTGGCCCTTCGCGGAAGACGGAGTTGTTCAACCGGATGCCATCAATCAAAATCAACGTCCGGAATCCTGTGAATCCGCGGATGAACGGCGAGCCTTGGCCGTAGGCGGTCTTCTGCACCATAACGCCCGGCGTTTCCTTCAACGCCTCCGGCAGCGTGCGCGACAACTGCCGCGTTTGGATCTCCTCCGCGGTGACGGTTTGCGCCGTGTAAGGCGCGTCGAACAGAGTCTTCTCAGTGCGAGTCGGCGTGACTACGATCCCATCGAGGCGCGGAGCCAGGGATGATTTTTCGTCGGGCGAGGACGTGTCTGGTTGGGCCGAAACCATGAGGCCGCTGCCGCAGAGCAGCATCGCCAACACCGCACCCATCCATTTCATCCGGTATACAGTCGTTATTTCCACAGGTTCTCCATCAACCATTCCGCGAACAAGCCGCCTTCAGTTTGCTCTGATGAGGTCGGTTGCTTTTAATGTTAGTTGCCGTTGGCGGCAAAAAGTTCTCGTTAATGAGCGTATTTTAATGGCCATCGGTATTTTTATTCGCTTGCCATCAAAATGTTTGCTAGAACGCGTCAGTGCGTTTAGCATTCGCAACTTTGGTGAAACTCAAATGAAGGATAACGCCATGTCAGAAGAAGCCCAACCAACCGGCATGAAGGGATGGATTACCTATCGCCCGGAGATCAAGGTGCTCGATTGCACGATTCGCGACGGCGGCTTGATGAACGAACACAAGTTCAGCCAGGATTTCGTCAGCGGTGTCTACCGGACCAACGTCGCTGCCGGCGTGGACTACATGGAGATGGGCTACAAGGCGTCGAAGAAACTTTACTCCCGCAACGACGTCGGCGCGTGGAGGTTTTGCGACGAGGACGACCTGCGAAAAGCCATCGGCGAGAAGGATCCGGCCGTGAAGCTCTCGGTCATGGCCGACGCCGAGCGGACGGATTACCACGACGACATCCTGCCGCGCGACAAGAGCGTGCTCGACATGGTGCGTGTCGCCACCTACATCCACCAGATTCCGGCCGCGCTCGACATGGTCAAGGACGCCCACGACAAGGGTTACGAGACCACGGTCAACTTGATGGCGGTTTCCACAGTGCCGGACCTCGAATTGGAAAACGCGCTGGAGGCGCTCTGTGCGTCGCCGGTGGGCACACTCTACGTCGTGGACAGCTTCGGCACGTTTTACAGCGAGCAGATTCGCGCGTTGATGGCAAAGTTCATGAAGCACGCGAAGCCGGCCGGCAAGCAGGTGGGCATTCACTGCCACAACAACATGCAGCTCGCCTTCGCCAACACCATCGAGGCGATCATCCAGGGCGCGACGTTGCTCGACGCCAGCATGGCCGGTCTCGGCCGCGGCGCAGGCAACTGCCAGATGGAATTGCTCCTGAGCTTCCTCCACAACCCGAAGTTCCACTTGCGGCCGGTCCTGCAATGCATTCAGGACCACGTCGAGCCGATGCGTGAGGAACTGCGCTGGGGCTTTGCGATTCCCTACATGGTCACCGGCCACCTGAACATGCACCCGAAGTCCGCCATGAAGTTCATGGAAGCCGACGGCTACCGCGAGATCGTCAAGTTCTACGACTCGGTGACCGAGAAGGAGTGGTGACGGTTTCCGCTCGCGCGGTCACTTCACCAGCGGCAGGACCTGTTTGAACTCGTCGGTGCCCGCTCGGCCAAGCAGCTCGAAGAGCATCATCTCGGTCGTCACAATGATCGCGCCCGCGTCACGCATTCTTTCCACGGCGACACGGTAGTTTTCCGGCGTCCGCGACGAGATCGCGTCGGCTGCGACGAAAGCCCGGAAACCTCTGGCGATAAGGTCCAGACAGGTTTGTGTCACGCACACGTGCGCCTCGATGCCGCAGAGGATGACGTCGCGGACACCCTTGGCTTCGAGCGCGGCGACGAAGCCTTCCGCGCCGCACGAACTGAACGTGAGCTTTTCCATTGGCGCAAAGCCCGGCACGGCGGCGGCCACTTCCGGCACGGTCGGGCCGATGCCCTTGCGGTATTGCTCGGTGACGAAGATCGGCAGGCCCATGATGGCCGCGCCTTTGACGAGCCGCACGGCGTTGGCAACGACACGTTCTTTCTCGTGGATCGCAGGCAGCAACCGCTCTTGAATGTCCACCACCACCAGGCCAGCCTTGTCCCGCACGATGCGATGCGATGTTGTGTTCACAGCGTTTCCTCTAGCTGTGCCGGAGCATTATTGCAAAACCAAAACTGCGGCGTTTCGTCACTGCCTGCCGGATTGACAACGCCGCTCGAAGTGACGATAAATCGCGGCAATGAAATCTCATCATCGCACCCCACGGTTTCGCTTTCTCCATCACGCCGGCAAAGTCGTGACGTTCGCACTGCTGTGTCTGCTGGGCGTCGGCACCGGCCCGCTCTGCGCCAAAGAAGTGCCTGAGTCGGCCCGGTCGCTGCCGGTGGTGGCCGACGTGGACGTGGTCGTGGTCGGCGGCAGTTCCGGCGCGGTCGCTGCGGCGGTGGAGGCGGCGAAGAACGGCGCGAAGGTTTTCCTGGCCGCGCCGCGGCATTATCTCGGCGAGGACATCTGCGGCTCCTACCGGCTCTGGCTGGAGCCGGGCGAAAAGCCGGCGACCGAACTGGCACAGGCGATTTTCAAGCCCTCGCCACGCGTGGCGCCGCCGCTGAGCAGCGTTAAGTTCACTTACACCGCCGACAAACCGGCGAGCCGCGTCCACAAGGACACCGCGCCGCCGTCGTTGCTCGGCGACAGCAAATACGGCAACGCCGCCAAGGAAAGCGTGCAGTTCGATGACGATGTCACGCTCATGCTCGATCTCGGCAAACCGCAGAGCCTGCAAGCCGTCGCCATCCTGGCTTACCAGCGCTCCGGCGATTTCGAGGTGGACAAGGCCACCGTTTTCGCCAGCGACGACCGCAAGCAGTGGACGCAGGTTGCCGTCATCAAGAACGAGAGCCTTGACGCCGGCACGGTTGAGGACCGTGCAATGCCGATGTTCGCGCCAGCCCAGGTCAAGACGCGCTATTTGAAGTTCGACGTAAAGAAGACCTCGCGTGCCAAGCGCATGTTGCTTGCTGAGATCATCGTCGAGCCTGCGGGCGCGCAACGGCAGGCGTCGCCCACCGGTCCGCAGCCGGTCACGCCGATGCAGGTGAAGCTCGCGCTGGATCAAGCGTTGTTGCAGGCGGGCGTGCAGTTCCTCTACGGCTGCTACGCCACCGAGCTGCTCAAGGACAGCAGCGGTTACCCGGCCGGCATCGTCATGGCCAACCGCTCCGGCCGGCAGGCGGTGGTCGCGAAGACGATCATTGACGCCACTGAGCGCGGCACCATCGCGCGCTTGACCGACGCGGTCTTCACGAAGTTCCCCGCTGGCGTGATGACGATCAACCAGATCGTCGTCGGCGGCAAGGCGAGCGCTGGCAAGAACATTGAGTTGAGCAAACGCGGAACGCCGGTGGCGGCCACCGACCGCAAAGGCGAGAGCCACGTTGTTCACGAGTATCGTCTGCGGGTGCCGATGAAGGACGCGAGTTTCAAGTCGTTCGCCAACGCCGAGCAGATCGTCCGCGACCGGACGTGGACGAAGGAGCAACTCGACGCCTCGGAGTCGCCGTTCATGGTGCCGCCGGACTCGTTCCGCGGCAAGGAGTCGCAGATCGGCGCGTGGCCCGGCGCGGACAAGGTTTCGATCGATGCCTTCCGGCCCGCGGCCATCGAGCGGCTGTTTGTGTTGAACGGCTGCGCCGATCTCTCGCGCGAGGCGGCGGCGGAACTGCTGCGCCCGCTGAACTTCATGGATGTCGGCGCGCGCATTGGCAAAGCGGCGGCTGCGGCGGCGAAGAGCCAGCCGAAGCTCGAAGGCGTCCGTCTGCCCGGCAGCGAGGTGTCTGCCAAGGTCAAAGGCGAAGCCCGCGAGGTAGGCGCGGAGTTCAACCCGCGCGTTGCCAAGGCACCGACAGTGCCGGCGGAGCGGCGTGGCGTGACCGTGCTGGGCGAATACGACGTGATCGTGGTCGGCGGCGGCACCGGCGGCGCGCCGGCGGCCATCGCTGCGGGTCGGCAAGGCGCGAAGACGTTGCTCATCGAATATCTGCACCAGTTCGGCGGCGTTGGCACGGTGGGGCTGATCAGCACCTATTACCACGGCAACCGCGTTGGCTTCACCGCCGAGGTGGACGCTGGGTTGGAGAAAATTGGACCAAAGGATCCACGCTTCAAGGCGAGCTCATGGAACGCTGATTGGAAGAGCGAGTGGTATCGTCGCGAGCTACGCAAAGCTGGCGTGGACATCTGGTGCGGCGCGCTCGGCGCGGGCGCGTTCGTGGAAAACGGCCGCGTCAAAGGTGTCACCGTCGCGACGCCGCAGGGGCGCGGCGTGGTGCTGGCGAAAATGGTCGTGGATTCGACCGGCAACGCCGACATCGCTGCCGCCGCAGGCGCGACCTGCACCTACACCGCCGAAGACGACGTTGCGGTGCAAGGCACCGGCCTGCCGCCGCGCCAACTCGGCCCCGGCTACACGAACACCGATTACACCTTCGTGGACGAGACGGACATCATGGACATCTGGCGCTGCTTTGTCGCGGCGCGCGAAAAGTTCAAGACGGCCTACGACCTCGGACAGTTGATTGACACGCGCGAACGCCGGCAGATCGTCGGCGACTTCACCATCACGCCGGTGGACGAGTGGGCCTGCCGCACGTTCCCCGACACGGTGGTCATCGCCAAGAGCAACTACGACACGCACGGCTACACAGTCCATCCGATGTTCACGCTGCGCCCGCCACACAAGCAGGACATCTTCGTCCACGTGCCGTATCGCTGCCTGTTACCGCGCGGGCTGGATGGCATCCTCGTCACCGGTCTCGGCGTCAGCGCGCATCGCGACGCCATCCCGCTCATCCGCATGCAGCCGGACGTGCAGAACCAGGGCTACGCCGCCGGCACGGCTGCCGCGATGATCGCCCGGCGGGGCTGCGCCGCGCGCGCGCTAGACATCAAGGCGCTCCAGCGGAATCTCATCAAGAAGGGCATTCTGCCCGACTCCGTGCTGGCGGAAACCGACTCATTCCCGATGCCGAACGAGAAAATCGCCGAAGCCGTCTCGCAGCTCACCAACGACTTCAGCGGCATCGAGCTCGTGCTCGCCCAGCCGGACACCGCCAGGCAGCCGCTGCGCGAGGCGCTCGCGAAGGCCGGCGACGACAAATCGCGGCTGGTTTACGGACACGTCCTCGCCATGCTCGGCGACGCGGCGGGCGCGGGCGCGCTCGCCAAGGCGGTGGCCGCGACGCCGGCATGGGACGAGGGCTGGCAGTTCAAGGCGATGGGCCAGTTCGGCGCCAGCATCAGCCCGCTCGACAGCCTCATCATCGCCCTCGGCCGCAGCCGCGACCCGCGCGCGCTGGAGCCGATCATAGCGAAAGCCCGCTTGCTCAACGCTGACAGCGCGTTCTCGCACTTCCGCGCTGTCTCCCTCGCGCTCGAATCGTTCGCCAATCCCGCCGCCGCCAAACTGCTGGCCGAGCTGCTGCAAAAGCCTGATATCGGCGGCCATGCCGTCACGAACATTACTACTGCGCTGGCCAAGACTCCGGCGAGCGGCACGGACAACACCGGCCGCGGCTCCGCGCTGAGGGAGCTGTTCCTGGCGCGCGCGCTATATCGCTGCGGGGATTGCGGCGGACTCGGCGAGAAGACCCTCCGCGCCTACGCCGAGGACCTGCACGGCCACTACGCCCGCCACGCGCAGGCGATCCTGAAGCAGAAACCTGGCAAGGCTGCGGCAATGAAGTGAGCTGCTGGTCGTTCGTTCATTAGGCTTGACGATCTCCGGTTTTTGGCGACCCTTCACGCCATGAAACCAGTTTCTTCAGTCAACGCCACCCTCGTAAAAGGCTTTGGCCCTCTAGTTCTTGCTGCGGTCGTTTGCGCGCTTCTCGCAGGCTGCGAACGTCGCCGCGAGATGGCGCTTGTTCCCGACACCGATTGGCCGCAATACCGCGGCGCAAACCACGACGGCATCTGCACGGAGAAAATCCTCGCGACGTGGACTGCGCCGCGCGCGGTCTGGAAGGCGCCGACACTTGGCGGGTTCAGTTGTTTCTCGGTGGGCGGTGGCAGGGCTTACACGCTGGTGCTGGGAGGCGGCGAGGAGGTGTGCGTCGCACTCGACGCCAACACCGGCAAGCAGCTCTGGTCCGTGCCGCTCGGCTCGGCCAAATACGACGGCGGTGGCGACAGCGGCGCGAAGGAGAACAAGGGCGGCGACGGCCCGCGTTCGACGCCGACGATTGACGGCGACCGCGTTTACGTGTTGTCCGCCCAGCTCGCGCTGTTCTGCCTCGACGCCAAGAGCGGCAAGGAGATATGGAAGAAGGACCTCTGCCAGGAACTTGGAGGCAAGATGATCCGCTGGCAGAGCGCGGCGTCGCCTGTGATGGACGGCGACCTCATTTTCGTCTGCGCCGGCGATGGTGGCACACTGGCGGCGGTCAACAAGAAGGACGGCAAGGTGGCATGGAAAGGCGCGACCGAAACGCTGACACACGCCTCGCCGATCGTGGCGACGATCCTCGGCGTGAAGCAGGTGATTTTCTTCGTGAAATCGGGCTTGGTGTCCGTGGAGCCTGCGACCGGCAAAGAACTCTGGCGCCACGCGTTTCCTTTCAAAGTCTCGACGGCGGCCTCGCCCGTCGTGTCGGGTGACATCGTGTATTGCTCGGCCGGCTACGGCGTTGGTTCCAGCGCGGCGAAGATCGCCAAGGCGGGCGGCAAGTTTACCGCCACGGAACTCTGGCGTAGCGAAGGCAACACGATCTGCAATCACTGGAGCACGCCGGTCGTCAAGGACGGCTTTCTTTACGGGCCGTTCAGCTTCAAACAGTTCGGCACCGGCCCGCTCAAGTGCATCGAGGTGGCCACGGGCAAGGAGAAGTGGTCCAAGGACGGCTTCGGCCCCGGCGGTGTCGTGCTGGTCGGTAACAACTTCCTGACGCTGAGCGACACCGGCGAGTTGCTGTTGATCGAGGCTTCGCCGAAAGGCTACAAGCAACTCGGCAAGTTCCAAGCCGTCCAAGGTAAGTGCTGGAACACCTTCGCCATCAGCAACGGCCGCGTCTACGTCCGCAGCACCAAGGAAGGCGCCTGCCTCGACGTGTCGGGGAGATAACTGCGGCTACTTTTTCCCACCGACGCAGTAAAGACTGCTCGCGGTGCGGATGAGCAACCGGCCGTTCGCCGCGACGACGGAGGAGAGCATTGGTATCTCGTCCATCGTGAAAGTAGCGAGAATCTTGAACTCATCGCCCGCCGAAAGCACAACGATCGTGCCGCGCTCGCCGATGCAGTAGATTTTTCCGTCTGCGCCGGTCGGTGAGGCGCTGTAGGTTTCCTTCTTGCCGATGCTCCCTTGCCATTTCTTCTCGCCGGTCTTCGGGTCGAGGCAGGCGAGGAGTTGTTTGTCGCCGTCGAGCACGAAAAGTTTGCCTTGGTAGGTCAACGGCGTGCAAACGTCCGGCATCAGGTCGTCGAGCTTCCACGCGGTCTGCGCGTCGGGCGAGACGAGGCCGGTGGTGCCAGCTTTGAGCGCGTGGAACGGATGGCGCTTGGGCAGACCGAGGTAGATGAATCCCGATGCGGTCGCTGGCGAAGTAATGACTCGCCAGAACCTTTCCTTTCCGGTGTTGAACGAGCCGCAGCGCCACAGTTCCGCGCCGTTGTCGGCGCGATGGCCGGTGACGTAATCGCCGCCGAAGAGGATGATCTCCGTGCCGCGCGCGCCTTCGTAGGGCAGCGGCGTGGCGTAGGACTCTTGTGATTCCTCGATGGCGTCAGTCTTGCGGAGTTGACGCCAGAGCGTCTTGCCGGTCTGCGGATCGAGGCAGAGCAGGAACGACTCGCGATTCGGCTTGTCGTCGAGCGAGTGCTGGTAGGTGGGCGGATCGCGCTGGAGCACCTGCACGTAGAGCTTCCCGCGATAAAGCAACGGGCTGGAACCGTAAATCCACATGTAGGAGAGCTTGCCGAACTCCTTTGCCAGCGCGCGTGACCAGACCTTCCGCCCAGCGAAATTAAACGCCGCGATGTCGCCCGTGGCGAACGTCGCGATAGCCAATTTGCCATCGGTGACCACCGATGGCGAGCAGGCGTTGTTCTTGCCCTTGGAGAAATCGCCGCCCGCCACCACGCACTGCTGCCAGCGCACCTTGCCGCTGGCAGCGTCGAGGCAGAACAGCAGCAGGTTCTTCTCCGCGTCGGGACTGGTGACAAACACCGAGTCGCCCCACACAATCGGCGTCGCGCTGCCTTTGCCGGGCAGCGGCGCGACCCATGCGACGTTCTCGGTCTTGCTCCACTGCGTCGGCAGGCCGGTCTCCGTGGTGGAGCCGTTAAAGAAAGGTCCGCGCCACTGCGGCCAGTTTTCCGCGCGCAATGTGAGGGGTGCGAGCGCGGCGAGTGTGAGCGAGAGGATGCTGAGGCGATGGAACATGATCTTGGGTTCTCCGTTGAATCGTTGTGCCGACTCTGTCAAAAACCGTCGCCGCCGCAAAGCGGATTCTGCGCAACGGTTCCATCAAGAAGCTGCTTGAACGCGTGAAGCGGCTGGTGTCTCATGGCGGCATGAAAACGCTTCGCTTCCCACGCATCGCAAGCATCGGCCTGATCGCCCCGGTTCTTCTCGCGGCGACGGCATCCTTCGGAGAACCCACCATGACTTCATCCGCCAGCAACCAATATCTCGTTTACTTCGGCACCTACACGGCTGGAAAAAGCAAGGGCATCTACGTGAGCCGCTTCGACGCCGCGACGGGCAAGCTCGGCGCGCCGGAACTGGCCGCGGAGACGAAGAACCCGTCATTCGTCGCAGTGCATCCGAGCCACCGGTTTCTCTACGCCGTCGGCGAGATTGCCAGCGTCGGCGGTAAGAAGGGCGGCGCGATCAGCGCGTTCGCGATTGACGCGGTGACGGGGAAGCTCACGCTGCTGAACCAACAGTCCACCGTCGGCGCCGGCCCGTGCCACGTCAGCGTGGACAACGCTGGCAGGCACGCGTTCGCGGCGAATTACGGCGGCGGCAGCGTGGCGGTGCTGCCGATCAAGAAAGACGGCTCGCTCAGCGAAGCCTCGGCGTTCGTCCAGCACACCGGCTCCAGCGTCAACCCGAAACGCCAGGCCGGCCCGCACGCCCACGCCATCAATCTCGACGCGGCCAACCGCTTCGTCTTCGTGCCTGACCTCGGCCTCGACAAGGTGATGATCTACCGCCTCGACGCGGCCAAAGGCGCGCTCACTCCAAACGAGCCGGCCTTTGGCGTCGTGCCGCCCGGTTCCGGCCCGCGCCACATCGCGTTTCATCCGAACAGCCGTTTCGCTTACGTGATCAACGAGATGTTATGCACGATGACGACGTTCAGCTACGACGCGAAGCGCGGCGAGTTGAAGGAACTGCAAACGTTCTCGACGCTGCCCGCCGGCGAGTCCGTCCAGCCCGGCTACAGCACGGCGGAGGTGCTGGCGCATCCGTCGGGGAAGTTCATCTACGGCTCCAACCGGGGCCACGACACCATCGCGATCTTTGCCGTTGATCAGGAAACCGGCAAGCTCACACCCGTCGGCCACGAATCCACCCAGGGCAAAGCTCCGCGCTGCTTCGGCATAGACCCGACCGGCGCGTATTTGCTGGCGGCCAACCAAAGCACCGACAACGTCGTCGTCTTCCGCATTGATCAGAAGAGCGGGAAGTTGACGCCGACGGGCCAGAACATCGAAGTGGGCGCGCCGGTGTGCGTGCAGTTCATGCCGGTGAAGTAACCGGCGCGTGGCGAGAGCGGGAGTCTCGTCCGCTCAGGCAAAGTAGTCATCACGCTCCGCGTGATGGTTTCGAGGACAATCCTCACGCGGAGCGTGAGGACCACTTTTATTGCTCTTCGGGTTGCGCGCCTTTGCCCGCGTCGGGCTGGCGTGCCGGCTCGATGTTGGCGTTGCGGGCCTCGATTTCGAGCCAGTTATTGAAGGCGATGTCGCGCTGGCCGGGCTGGCCGTAGCCGAAGAAACGCTCGCCGAAAAGCAGCCGGTGCCGCAGTGACTTCTCCTCCGCAGCCAGCTTCTTCGGATCGGCCGGCGTGCGCTGCTTGACCTGCACCACCAAGCCGCCGGCGGCCGTGTCAACGAACTCACCCAGTTCGCCCGGCGCCAGGAATTCGCACGTGGACAACACCAGCCGCGCGTAAGGCAAATCGCGCGGCGGCTCCGAAAGCGTGAACGCCGGCGGCGTCAGCGGCGCGAGGCCAGCGGCGGCGCCCAGTTGGTCCAGAGCCGGCTTGGGTTTGGCCGGCGACTCGATCGCGGCCTTGAACTTTGTGTATTTCTCGCGGCCATCCTTGCGCGCCATTTCCAGCGCGCGCATTCGTTTGAGGTCCTCCACCACCTTGGAGCGCGCGGCGTCCAGCGTCGGCAGCTCGCTCGCCTTGCGCGCGACGAACTGGATGAAATAAACGCCGTCCGGCGCCGGCACCATCTCGTAAGGGCTGTCCGTGCTGAGTGTCATGGCGGCCTTCTGGAACTTTGGCGCGCTAATGAATTTCAACTCGTCCTTCTCGCTGAAGAAATCGGTCGTGGCCAGCGCCAAGCCGCGCTGCTGGGCGACGGCGGTAAGGTCGGGCTTCTTCTCGGTGGGGTTGCGCGGGTCGGGCAGGACGGCGTCGTTGATCTGGTTCGCCGCCTCGTTGACCAGCTTCATGGCGCGCGGCCGGGCGATCTCCTTGCGGATGTCGTCGCGAACGGCGGCGAGCGGCTTGGCTTGTTTGGTCTTCGGGTCGGTGAAGGTTTCCTTTTCCTTGTCGTAGCGTTCCTTGATCTCGGCGTCGGTGACCTGCACTTTCGGCAGGCAGTCGCCGAGGCTGAACTTCAGGTAGCTGACCTTCACGCGCTCCGGGATGCGGTAGGTTTCCTTGCTCTTCTCGAACTCATCCTTGATGTCCTTGTCGGAGAGCTTGATTTGCGCGGTGTAGTTGGTGGCGTTGAACGCGACCACCACGATGGAGAGTTGAACGTTGGCCTCGTTGTATGCCTGCTGAACGTCGAGCGGCGTGACCTTCGCCGTGCTGGCGACGATGTCCTGAAGTTTGTCAATCGCGAGCTGCCCGCGGACGATGGACACGAACTCCTCCTCGTTCAGGCCCCACTGCGGCAACGTCGCGCCAACGAACCGGCGGTAACGTTCCGGATCAAATCCCTTGTCGCCCTGAAAAACGGGCAGTTGCTGGATGAACTCCACGGCATCTTCCACCGGCACGTAAATGCCCAGCTTCTCGATCTTGCGCGAGACGAGCAGCCGTTGCCATGTCGGGGCCTGGAGCTGCTGCTCCATGCGGCGGCGGTCAATCATCTGTCCCTGCCGCAGGTAATACATCAGGCAGAATGAGCGCTGTTGCCACTCGAATTCCGCGTAGGGCACAGGCTTGCCATTCATCCGGCCGGGACTGGGACGCGCTATCCGGTCGCGGGCGTCACCGCCGGTTTGCGATCCCCAGAACACGAACGTGATGATTATCACGACGGCGACCACCGCCATTGTAACTTTCTGATGACGACGAAAGATATGCAACATAAAGGCTGGCGAACTTAGCGGCGACACTCGGAACGGTCAACGAAAAAGGCGGGGTGTGGTCGGACTCCATGCTTGCTTGCTTCGTTCGCGGCTCGTAACCTTCCCAGCTTTTTATGCTGACGATTTCGGGAATGACAAAGGCTTTTAGCGCGCGTGTCCTGTTCGAGGACGCGACGTTGCAGGTAAACCGCGGCGACCGCATCGGGCTGGTCGGGCCGAACGGCGCGGGCAAGTCCACGTTGTTCTCGCTCATCCTCGGCCACGATACGCCCGACGAAGGCGATGTCGCCATCGAGCGCGGCGCGGAGATCGGCCATTTGCCGCAGGAAAACGTGCCGGTCGGCGACGAAACGGTGCTGGAGCTGGCGACGGCGATCACGCCGGAGATCACGGCGCTGCGACGGGAGCTAAAGGCGTTCGAGGACGGCGACGCCACCGAGACGGAAGCTTTTCACGACGCGCAGTCGCGGTTCGAGACGCTGGGCGGTTACCAGCTCGAACCGAAGGCCAAGGCCATCCTGCATGGCTTGGCGTTCCGCGAACATGATTTCTACCGGTCCGCAAGCGCGATGAGCGGCGGCTGGGTGATGCGCGCGCACTTGGCGCGGCTGCTCGTCCAGCAACCCGACCTGCTGATGCTCGACGAACCAACGAACCATCTCGACCTCGACGCGCTACAGTGGTTTCAGCAATACCTGAAGACGTATCCCGGCGCGATCTTGATGATCTCGCACGACCGGGAGTTCCTGAACCAGCTCGTCGGCAGCATCGTGGAGATTCGCCAGAACCGGCTGCTGCGCTACCGCGGCAACTACGATGAGTATCTGGTCCAGCGCGAGGCGCAGGCGGAGCAGCTTCTGGCCGCCTACAAGAACCAGCAGCGCGACATTCAGCGGTTGCAGGAATTTGCCGACCGGTTCCGCGCCAAGGCCAGCAAAGCCTCGCAGGCGCAGGCGAAGCTCAAACAGATCGAGCGCATGGAGAAGATCGAGGCGCCGGTGAGTGACTCGCGCACGATCAAGTTCCGGTTCCCGCAGCCGCCGCGCAGCGGCCATCGCGTGATCGCGCTGAAGGACATCCACCACGCTTACGGCGACACCGTCGTTTATCGCGGCATGAACTTCGAGGCCGAGCGCGGCCAGCGCATGGTGCTCGTCGGCCCGAACGGCGCGGGCAAGTCCACGCTGTTGAAAATCCTGGCGGGCGTTCTGCAGTTCCAGTCCGGCACGCGCGAGCCGGGCCTGAACGTCAAGACCGGTTACTACGCGCAGTATCGCGTGGAGATGTTGAAAGCGGAGCGCACCGTGCTGGAGGAGGCGCTTGACACAAAGCAGAGGATTTCCGTGGAGACCGCGCGCACCGTGCTCGGCTCGTTTTTGTTTCGCGGCGATGACGTGTTCAAGCCGGTGGCCGTGCTCAGTGGCGGCGAGAAAAGCCGGCTGGCGCTGGTGAAGCTGCTGCTCGATCCGCCGAACCTGCTGTTGATGGACGAGCCGACGACGCACCTCGACATGCCGAGCATTGACGCGCTCATCAGCGCGCTGGAGCAATACGAGGGCACGCTCATCTTCATCAGCCACGACGTTTACTTCATCCGCAAGCTGGCGCGGCACGTCCTGCACGTGAACGCCGGCCAACTCACGCCTTATCACGGCGATTACCAGTATTACCTCGATAAAACCGCCGCCATCTCCGCGCGAGCCGCGCTCACCGCGGGCGGGAAGGAGGAATCACCCGCAGCAGCCGCGACCGACGACAAACGGGCGCGATCGCGCGATCAGAAGCGGTTCGAAGCCGAAGCGCGGCAGTCCCGTTCCCGTGATCGGCGGGCGCAGCAGCAGAACGTGGATGAGTTGGAGAAGAAAATCGCGCGGTTGGAGCAACGGCAAAAGGAACTCACGGCCGAGCTGGAGAAACCCGAAACCTATCAGCAGCCCGGACGAGCCATGACTGTGAACCGCGAGTTGAGCGGCGTCACCGACGACTTGGCGCAAGCGACGGCGAAGTGGGAACAGGCGGCGGCGAAGTTGAGCGAGACGGCGGGACCGTCGGCTTGACGGGCGAAGGCCGCTTGAGTTACAGGGCTGCAAATAAGTATTTTCAGGCGTGGCGCGCTGTGGTAGAAGCCACAGGTTGTTTTTGGGTGGTAAGGTTGTCTGAGAAAGAAGGAAAACGGATTTATGGGTTTGCACAGCAGCTTGAAAGCCTCCGGCACGTTGAAGGCAAAACGCAACGTGCTGAAGCGGTTTGAACGTGTCGAGTTGATGAAGAAGCGCGGGCAGTGGAAAGTTGGCGACCGTGTGTTCGGTCTGCCGAAAACCAAGCCCGAGTAACAATTCTCGCTCCGGCTTCGTGCCGTGAAGACTTCCGACGAGTCTATTGGCGTGCGCTTGCAGCGATTTCTCGCCTCCGCGGGTCTGGGATCGCGGCGCGCTTGTGAACAGTTGATCGTGGCGGGCCGTGTCCGCGTCAACGGGCGCATCGCTGCGCTCGGTTCGCGCGTGCAGCCGGCGGCGGACCGCATTACGCTGAACGGCCGGCCGCTGAGCACGCAACGGTTGACCTACGCCGCGCTCTACAAGCCGGTCGGTTACACGTGCAGCAACCGCGACAGTCACGCGGAGAAGCTCGCGATTGACTTGTTGCCGGAGGACTGGCCGCGCGTGTTCAGCATCGGGCGGCTGGACCGTGACAGCGAAGGATTGCTGCTCATCACGAACGACGGCGATCTGGCGCAGCGGCTGGCGCATCCGCGCCACAAAATTCCGAAGACCTACGAGGTCGGCATCCGCGGTTCGCTGACGGCCGCTGAGATGGAACGGTTGCAGAAAGGCATGATCATCGGCGGCGAGCGCATGGTGGCCGACAAAGTGTTCGGCGTGCGGCCGGCCGGCGAGACATCCACGTTCCAGATGGTTCTCAGTCAGGGAAAGAAGCGCCAGATTCGCGTGATGCTGGCTGAGCTGGGTCACGAGGTGATCCGGCTCAAGAGGCTCAGCATCGGGCCGATCAATCTGGGCGACCTCAAGCCCGGCAAATGGAGACTGCTCAATGACCAAGAGTTGGCAAAAATATCTCGCATGGGTTAGCGCGCTGCTCGTCGCGGGGAGCGCCACCGCCACCGCCGCCGACCTCGCGACCGTCACCGGCGACCGCGTCAACGTTCGCGCGGCCGCCAAGGCCACTTCCGAAGTGCTGTTCCAGCTCAATCAAGGCGACCAAGTGGAGCTGGCCGAGCCAGTGCCCGCCGCTGCGGCCGAGCCGGTGGTGTTTGCGAAGATCCACATGCCGGCCGCCGGCCGCGTCTGGGTCCACAAGAACATGCTCGATGCCGCCGGCACGACGGTGGCCAAGACCGACGTCCGCCTGCGCGCCGGTCCCGGCACCAGTTACACTGTCGTTGGCAAGATCAACAAAGGCGAGGTCGTCCAGGCCGAGCAGACACAGGACGATTGGGTGAAGATCAAGCCCACGACCAACTGCTTCGCCTTCGTTGCCGCCAAATTCATCCAGACCAGCGCTATGCCGACGGCTGCGCGTCCTGCTGCGCCCGCAGCACCGGCGTCGCCGGTCACCGCGCCCGCCGTGCCTCCTTCGCCCGCGCCAATGTCAGAAACCGTGACTCCACCTGCTGCGCCGTCTGAGCCGGCGAAACCGGCCGTTGAGCCGAGCGCCCCGCCGGCCGTGACGCCCGCGCCGCCGCCGCCGGTTGAGGCGCCTGCGGCAATGCCGCCCGCCCCTGCTGTAGCGGAGAAATCCGCGGCGAAAGCGGAGGCGTTGAAAAAAGCTGAAACAGCAGCAACCAAGAAGGAAAAGCCGCCAAAGACGGCCAAGACGAAAACAACAAAACCCGCGACGAAGAAAACAACGCCGAAGCCGCCGGCCGAACCGATCCCCGGCTTGCCGAAAGTTGAAGTCGCGAAGGCCGAGCCGCAGAAGATTGAGCCTCCGAAGATCGTCGAGCCGCCTGCTCCTGCGGTCGCCAAGCCGGCAGCGCCAATAATGGAAGTCGCAAAAGCCGAGCCGAAAGTGGAAGCCCCGAAAGTCGAAATGCCGAAAGCCGCACCGCCAAAAGCTGTAGCTCCAAAGATAGAGGTTCCGAAAGTTGAGGCAGCGGGCGTGCCGCCGCCGCCCGTGCCGGCCGCGGTTGAAATGCCGAAGGTCGAAGCCCCGAAAGTCGAACTTCCAAAAGCAGAACCTCCGAAAATTGAGCCACCAAGAGTCCAGGCTCCGAAGATAGAACCGCCAAAGGTGGAACCGCCCAAGATCGAGGCCCCCAAAGTCGAGCCGCCGAAGGTGGAAGCACCGAAAGTGGAACCTCCTCCAGCGCCGACAGTCGTTGAAATGCCGAAAGTGGAGCTTCCGAAAGCCGAGTCCCCGAAGCTGGAAGCTCCGAAGATTGTGAAGCCCAAGGTGGAAGTGCCAAAGGCTGAGCCACCGCCGGCACCGACGGTGGCTGCGATCGTGCCGCATCTGCCGCCCGCACCCGTTGTTGAGATGGCGAAACTCGAAGCCCCCAAAGTCGAGCCGCCCAAGGTCGTGGCCCCGAAGGCGGAGATTCCTCAGCCCGTGCCGGTGCCTGCGCCGCTGCCGACACCCCAGCCGGAAGTCGCCAAAGTTTCAACGCCGGCGGTTCCCATGCCGCCTGCGCCGCCAACGACCGTGCCGCCATCGGTCGTCGAGGATCCATCCACCAAGATCGTCACGAAGGAAGGCTGGGTCCGGCCCGCCACCGGGTTGTTCAAGAAGCCCGGCACGCATCAACTCATGTCCACCGACAAGCCGCTGGCGATGGTGTTGAGTTTCCTCTCCAGCACGACCGTCAATCTCGACCAATACGAAGGCAAACACGTTCGCGTCACCGGTGGTGAACATTGGCAGAAGGGCTGGAACCAGCCGCTGATCCGTGCCAATCAGGTCGAACTGATGAAGTAAACGCCCGACTCACGCTTATGGCCGCTGAAATCATTGACGGACGGCTCATCGCCGCGCAAATCCACGAAGAAACCCGCGCCGAGGCCGCGCAGTTGAAGACGCGCGGCATCACGCCCGGCCTGGCCGTGATCCTCGTCGGTGAAGACCCGCCGTCGAAAGTCTATGTCGCCAACAAGGAAAAAATGGCGCGCGAGTTGGGTTTCCATTCGGTGCTCAAGCAACTGCCAGCGACGACGAGCGAGGCGGAACTGCTGGCGGAAATAGACGCGCTCAACGCCGACCCGCACATTCACGGCGTGCTGGTGCAGTCGCCGTTGCCGAAGCCGCTCCGTGAGGAGACGATGTGGGAACGCATCGCACCGGCGAAGGACGTGGACGGTTTTCATCCCATGAATCTCGGCCGGCTCGCCGTGGGCCAGCCTTGTCTCGTTGCCTGCACGCCGGCGGGCGTGATCGAGATGTTGGTGCGCAGCGGCGTGAAGATCGCCGGCAGCAACGCGGTCATCGTCGGCCGCAGCATCCGCGTCGGCCGGCCACTGCAATTGCTGTTGAGCCTGAAGAGCAGGACTGGCGACGCCACTGTGACGGTCTGCCACTCGCGCACGCCGGACATCGGCGCGTTTACGCGGCAGGCGGACATTCTGGTGGCGGCGATTGGCCAGCCGCGGTTCGTGAAAGCCGGCATGGTCAAGCCGGGCGCGGTGGTCATTGATGTCGGCATCAACTCGGTGCCGGACGCGACGAGGAAAAGCGGCTCGCGGCTGGTGGGCGACGTGGATTTTGACGCCGTGAAGGAAGTCGCTTCGAAAATCAGCCCGGTGCCCGGCGGCGTCGGGCCGCTGACGATCGCGATGTTGATGAAGAACACCGTCAAAGCGTGCGCCAACCTCACCGCAACCGCCGGCGCGTCATAGCCGCGCTGTTGGCGGCAACATCACGCCTGCTGGAACCATGCTACCGTCCAGCACTCCATCAGCAAGTTCGGGCGCCTACAAACCGCTGATCACGCCGAGCAGCCCGACCGAGAAGACGGCGGCATGGCCGTTGTGGCGGCTGGGCATCGCGCTGCAACTGCTGCTGGCCGTGGTAACGATCCTTCTGACGCGGATGGGACGGCAACCCGCCTGCGCTGCGGCGCTGCTGCCGGTCTGGTTCCTGTCGTTCGTGCCGTATGTGCTGGCGTTACGATACGCGCGGCAGTTGCCGCCATCGGTGGCGTTGCGCGGGATCTTTGTCTTTGCGATCTTCTTCCGGGTGACACTCTGGTTCGCGCCGCCGATGCTCTCCAGCGAAGCCAACCGCAGTTTGTGGGAGGGGCGCGCGCAGACGTTCGGCCACAATCCCTACGTAGAACCACCTGCCTCGCCGCGGATGAACTTCCTCGCGCCCGAGATGAGTTTGCTCGTTGCTGCGCCCGACATGCCTGCGGTTTCCCCGCCGTTAAGCGAGTTGCTGTTCCGTATCGTTGCGAGCATCTCGCCGCACGGGCCGGGCTTGCTGAAGGCGTTCTTCGCTTTCGTGGACCTCGGCGTGGTGTGGTTGCTGATTCGGCTGCTGCGGCTGCGCGGGATGAACGAGAACATGGCGCTCATCTACGCGTGGTGTCCGCTGCCGATCGTGGAGTTTGCCGGCAGCGGCCATTTCCTGACGCTGGCGATGTTCCTCGGGCTGTCGGCGGTTTATCTGGCGACGCCGCAAATCCCCCGGCGGCGGTGGGCCGGCGTGATCGAGCAAACCCTGGCAGCGGCGAGCCTCGCCGGCGCGGTGTGCACGCACTACTTCGCGCTGCCGCTGGTGCCGCTGGTGATGCGGCAGATCAAGGCGCGGTATTGGCTGCTGGTGCCGCTGATTGTGTGGTTGTTCTACCTGCCGTTCTCCGGTGCTGGCGCTCATTTTTTCGATGGCCTGCGGCAGTGCGTTGGTGGCTTGCAGTTCAACGACTCGGGCTTCAGCGTGCTGGCGATGTTGTGCGACACCCGATGGACGCCGCAGTTGCCCGGCGGCGTGCCACTCGCGCACGCCGTCCCGAAGCTGATCGCCGCTGGCGCATGGCTGGCCGTCTTGCTGGCGGTGATTGTGCTGCGGATGAACACGATCCGCTCGTTCTACATCCTCACCGGCGTCTTCTTGTTTTTCAGCCCGGTGGTGTATCCGCATTACGTGGCGTTCTTGGTGCCGTTCCTCTGCTTCTATCCGAATCCCGGCTGGATGTTGCTGAGCGCAACGGTGTTGCTGAGCTACTGGGGCGGGTTGGCCGGTTCGGGCCACGGCGCGGTGTCAGTCGGCGTCAGGATGATCGAGTATCTGCCGGCATTCGCGGCAATGGTGGCTGGCCCGGTGATGGCTTATTTCTCACTGCCGTCGCAGGTGGAAGTGAAACGCAAAGCGTGAGGCGCGCCTACATTTTGCGCTCCGTTTTCTTGGTCCCATCCAACAAGTGTTGTATCGCGAGAACCGGGTGCCGCCAGAGCATCCGCGGGCCGGCGTGGCGCATGATGGCTTGAATCTGCGTGCGCCGGGCTGGCTGATAGCAGTGAGCCGAGCACTTCGCGCACGTTGGCTTGTTTTCCTGAAACGGACACCGCTCCAATCGGAGTTGGACGTAATCCCACAACTCCGCGCATTCCGCGCAAAGATGGCCCGATCTTCCATGCTGGTGGTTGCAGTAGAGTCGAATCATTGCCGCAACGGTGCGGCGCTCGCGATCAAGCCGGCGTGAGTCGGCGGACATCGCAGTAACCTCGTTACGCCGCGCTGACATCCAGCATTCGCTGGATCGGCGCGCGGGCGCGGCGGCAAGTCTCGGCGGGCAGCTCGATGCGGTTGGAGAGGTCGCGCAGGCAATCGCGGAGTTTCTCCAACGTGTTGAGCTTCATGAAGCGGCACTCGTTGCAGCGGCAGTTGTCGGTCGCGGCGGGGATGAACGTCTTGCCGGGACACTCCTTGCGCAGCCGGTGGAGCATGCCGATCTCTGTGGCGATGATGAACGCCGCCGCCGGGTTGTCGCGGCAGAACTTCACCATTTTCTCGGTCGAGCAAACCTCGTCGGCGAGCTGGCGGACCGGCCCGACGCATTCCGGATGCGCCACCAACAGCGCGCCGGGATGTTCGTCTTTGATTTTCCGGATGGCCTCGTGCGTCCACTGGACGTGAACGTAACAAACGCCCGGCCACAGCTCCATCGCCCGCCCGGTCTTCTGCATGACCCACTGGCCTAGGTTCTGGTCGGGGCAAAACAAAATCGGCCGGCTGGCAGGAATGCTCTGGACAATCTTCACCGCATTGCCGGAAGTGCAGATGACATCGCTGAGTGCCTTCACGCCGGCGCTGCAATTGATGTAGCTCACAACCGCGTGCTCTGGGTGCCGCTGCTTCCAAGCCGCGAGCGCGTCGGCGTTGCACGAGTCGGCCAGCGAGCAGCCCGCATCGGGATCGGGCATGATGACCGTCCGCTCCGGACAGAGAATCTTCGCCGTCTCGCACATGAAGTGGACGCCGCAGAACGCGATGACATCCGCCGAGGTGGCCGCCGCCTGCTGCGACAGGCCGAGCGAATCGCCGACGAAGTCCGCCACGTCCTGGATTTCCGGCAACTGGTAGTTGTGCGCCAGGATGACGGCGTTGCGCCGGCGTTTCAAATCCAGCACTTCGGCCCGGAGCGCGTCGAGCGCGACCGGGCGCGGCGGTTCGAGTGTTGTCGTTGGCGCAACCATTGCTGCCAATTGATAGGCGAGAACGCGGACGCTGTCAAACGGCAGGCGTGCCGGATTCCGCAGGGGACTTCCGCGCGGCCGCATTTTTCGCTTTCAAAAAAACGCCGTTCGCCTAATCTGCGCGCACCATGCCAAAAGAACATTCCTTCAAGTTCAGCTTCGGGCCGTGGAACCTCAGCGAAGGCGCTGATCCTTACGGCCCGCCCACCCGCCCGATCCAAACATTCGACTGGAAGCTCGCGCAGCTCAAGAAGCTTGGCTACGACGCGATGATGTTCCACGACGACGACGCGGTGCCGGACCTCGACAACAAGTCCGCCGCGCAGGTTCGCGGCGAGGCGAAGGCGTTGAAGAAGAAGCTCGACGCCGCCGGCGTCGCGGCCGAGATGGTCGCGCCGCGGCTCTGGTTCAGCCCGATGACGATTGACGGTGCTTACACGAGCAACTGTCCCAAGGCCCGCGCCTACGCCATCGAGCGCACCAAGCGTTGCATTGACATCGCCCGCCTCCTCGACACCGAGCTGATGGTGCTCTGGCTGGCGCGCGACGGCACATACCTGCGCGAGTCCAAGAGCGGCAAGCGCAGCGTGGAGTATCTGGTGGAGGCGCTCGACGCGATGCTCGGCCACGACAAGAAAATTCGCATCGCCATCGAGCCGAAGCCAAACGAGCCGATGGACCACGCCTACATCCCGACGATCGGCCACGCGGTGGCGGTGGCGCACTTGACGCGCGACCCGAAGCGCGTTGGCTGCGTCATGGAGTCGGCGCACTCGATTCTCGCCGGGCTGGATCCGGCGGACGAGATTGATTTCGCGATGGCGTTCGGCAAGCTCTGGTCGCTGCATCTCAATGACCAGAACGGGCTGAAGTTCGACCAGGACAAGCCGTTCGGGAGCAACAATCTGCGCGGCGCGTTCAACCAGGTCCGCGCGCTCTGGCGCAATCGCTACGGCAGTGGCGGCGAATACGTCGCCTTCGACGTGCATCCTTTCCGCAGCACCAAGCTGGAGCACTGGACGGCCCACCTCGACAACAGTCGCCGCACGTTCCTGCGCCTGCTGGAGAAGGTGAAGACGTTCAACGAAGCCGCCGCGCAGAAGCTGATCGCCGACCGCGATTACCAGGCGCTAGATCAGATGGTGCTGGAGCACTTGATGGGTAAGTAACAGGAATTGTTGTTCGCCCCGCATGAGAGAAGGGACGCCGGAGTCGGCGTCCTTTTTCGTTTGTCAGGGCAGCCGTGACGATTTCGCTCAAACTTTCCGCACGACGCCGAGCTTGCCGATCATTAACTGCACCAGCAGCAGCGCCACCGGATACAGGACGGCGCAGGCGATGAAGATCGGTGCGAAACCCAGGGCTTCCACCACGCGGCCGATGTAAAGTTGCGACAGCGCGCTCATCAGAGACCCCAGCGCGCCGCCGAGTCCGGTGACCGTGCCGACGGCGTTCTTCGGAAACACCTCCGCCACGAGCGTGATGTTGCCCCAGCTCGCATGGCAGAACGTCATCCCGGCCACGATAACCAGCGCCAGCGCGGGATTGCTGACCTGCGTCGCCAGCACGCAGAACGCCGGCATCAGGAAGGTCATCACCGTCATCGTGGTCTTGCGCGCGCGGTTGAGTTCCCAGCCGCGGCTGATGAGCCAGCGTGGCATCGCGCCGCCGAAGATATTACCGACCGCGGCCACCGCATACGGAATCCAGACGAACATTCCGATCTGCTTCAGGTCAAAGCCGTGGCTGTGCTGGAAGTAGAGCGGCATCCAGAACAACAGGAAATAGCTGATCGGATCCGTCAACACGCGCACCAGCACGCAGCCCCACGTCTCGCGCATCCGCAGCAGACGCAACAGCGACACCGGCTGTTCGCTCTCCTCGCTCCGATCGGCGAGGATCAACTGGCGCTCTTCCTCACCGAGCCGAGGGTGATCTTTCGGCAGCTTGAAAAGCAGCATCCACGCGGCGACCCAGACGAAACCCAGCGCGCCGGTGACGAGAAACGCCGCGCGCCAGCCGAAGTAGAACGCGATGAAGGAGACCACCGGCGCGGCGAACATCGAGCCGAACGCGGTGCCGGCGTTGAAGATGCCGACGGCGAGAGCGCGGTCGCGCATTGGGAACCATTCGCTCACTGCGCGCATGCCGCCGGTGAAACTGCCCGGCTCGAACACGCCGAGCAGGAACCGGAAGAACGAGAACTGGCCCACCGTGGCGGCGAAGATATGCAGCATGTTGGCGAGCGACCAGCCCGACACGAAGAGTGTAAACCCGCGCCGTGTGCCGATGCGGTCAATGACCAGCCCGCTGACGGCATACATGACACCGTAGCTGGCCAGGAACCACGCGTTGATGGCGCCGTAATCGGCGTTGTTGAGGCCGAGATCTGCCTTGATGGTGCCGATCAGCACCGACAGCGTTTGGCGATCGAGATAGTTCAGCGCCGAGGCCAGGCAAAGCAAGACCGCGATATACCAGCGCAGATGTTTGATGGGCTGCTTATTCATCGCGCCCGTTTCCTACCCTGAGTCCGGCCCGGATTACAACAACAGAAGCTAGCCGGACTCGAAGCCGGGAAGAGGTGCTGGTGGAATCCGGCTGAGATGCAAGGGCGGGACATTGCTTGCGTTCTCAGCGCTTTGCAGCCAGATAGCGGTCAATCGCTGCGGCAGCTTCGCGTCCGCCACGGACGGCGTTACCTAGAATACCGGCGCGAGTGACGGCTTCGCCCGCGGCAAAAACCCCGGGAATGCTCGTCATGCCGTCCTGATCCACCGCGATGGTTCCCTCATCACTAAGACGCAACGACGCTTCCGTGGCCGTCACGGGCGGCGGCGTCACCTCGAATCCGATGGCAAGAACCACGATGTCCGCCTCGACGACGAAGTTCAGCGTGTTCGGCGTCAGGTCGCGGCGTTCGCTTTCGTTGATGTCGGTGAGTTTCGTGCGCTCGCATTCCACGCCCCGGACTCGGCCCTGGTCATTGCCCAAAATGCGGGTCGGCCGCGCCATCCAGAAAAACTTGGCGCCTTCGGCCTGCGCGTTGGCAAACTCGCGCTTCGTGGCCGGCATGCTGGTGGAGTCGCGGCGATAGATGCACGTGACCGAACTGGCGCCGAGCCGCAACGACGTGCGCAGGCAATCCATCGCCATGTCACCGCAGCCGACGACCACCACCTTGCGGTCACGCAGCGGAATCGCCCGGACTTCGGCGGCCGCTTGCGTCTCTGCCAGGAACGGCAACGCCTGAAACACGTTCTGGAGATTGCGGCCCTCCACGTCCAGTTCGCGCGGCTTCTGTGAACCGGTGCCGAGGAAGACGGCCTGAAACCCCTCCCGGAACATCTGCGTGATGGACGTGTCCCTGCCGATCTGGATGCCGCAGCGGAATAAAATTCCCCGCTTTTCAAACACCGCGATACGGCGTTTCAAAATGTCCTTGTCGAGCTTGAACCCCGGAATGCGAAACATCAGCGACCCGCCCAATTGCTCTGCCGCTTCGAACACCGTCACCGGATAACCACGCTGATTCAGCAGGTCGGCGCACGTGAGACCGGCCGGGCCGGAACCGATCACCGCCACCGGCTGCCTGAACCGAACCGGGACCGGCTGCACATCCACGCCGCCGTGCTCGAACGCATACTCGTTGACGAACCTCTCGACGAGGCCGATCGCGACCGACTCGCCATGCTCGCCCAGCACGCAGCCCCGTTCGCACTGCCGTTCCTGCGCGCAAAGCCGGGCGTGGATTTCAGGAAAACTACTCGTGGTCTGGCAGACCGCCGCCGCCTCCAGAAACTTCCCCTCAGCCACCAGCACCAGCCAATCCCTGACGTGGTTCCCGATCGGGCACGCCTCGACGCATTGCGGGTCGGCGCAGTCAATACATCGCGACGCCTCGCGTTTGGCGGCTTCGTCATCCACCGTCTCTTCGATCTCGCGGAAATCATGCACGCGCTCCGACGCCGGACGTTGCGGTGCGGTCACCCGGTCTTGCTGCCACCAGATGTCTTTCCAAGTCGTGGTTGGTTTTGCGCCTTTACTCATCCTACAAACCGGTCAAGGCGACCGTTAGCACGGCATTTCCCGAACCGCAAGAGGCAAAAAGCCAGGGGTTCAAGTTCGGCAGTTCGCCCGCCACCATACCGCGCTGGACAAGCGAGCTTTTCAAGCGATAGTAACGTCAAATAAACCGAATCGAACGAACGGATGAATCAGGAATCTCATAGCGAAAACGAACTGCGGCTGCTGTTCTGGGAAACGACGGCGGGCTGCAACCTCGAATGCGTCCATTGCCGCCGCCTCGACGTCGCCCGGCAGCTCATGCTGAACGATATGCAGACCGAGCGCGCGCTTCAATTCGTCCGCGAGCTGGCAAGCTTCGCCAAGCCTATCCTCGTGCTCTCCGGCGGCGAGCCTCTCTTCCGACCCGATATTTTCCAGATCGCCACCGAGGCGAAGAGCAACGGATTGGCCGTGGCACTCGCCACCAATGGCACGCTCATTGACGAGCGCATGGCCGGGCGCATCGTGGACGCCGGCATCCGCCGCGTCTCCATAAGCATTGACGGCGCGGACGAAACGACGCACGACGATTTCCGCCGCCAGCCCGGCTCACTCGCCGCGGCGCTGCACGGTTTCCGCAACCTCAAGCAACGCGGCATGAGCATGCAGATCAACTGCACGATCACCCGTCACAACGTCCATCAAGCGGAAAAACTTTACGCGATGGCACTGGAACTCGGCGCCGACGCACTGCACCTGTTCATGCTCGTGCCGGTCGGCTGCGGCGTGCAGATCGCCGAGTCCAATACGCTGCCCGCCGCGGAATACGAGCGGGTGCTGCACTGGCTCTACGACAAGAGCCAGCTCCGCCAGATGCACGTGAAGGCGACGTGCGCGCCGCATTACTTCCGCGTCGTCCGCCAGCGCGCCGTCGCCGATGGCATCCGCGTCGAGCCGGGGCACGGCCACGGCAAGCCGCGCCACGACATGGCCGCGATGACCAAAGGCTGTCTCGCCGGCAGCTCGATTTGTTTCGTGTCGCACACTGGCGAGGTCTTCCCTTGCGGCTACCTGCCGCTGAGTGCCGGCAACGTCACCAAGCAGCCCATCCGCGAGATTTGGGAAAAGTCGGAACTTTTCGCCAAGTTGCGCGACCCGGACCAACTCGAAGGCAAGTGCGGTTGCTGCGAGTTCAAGCGCATCTGTCTCGGCTGCCGCGCCCGCGCCTACTACGCCGACGGCAACTACATGGCCGAGGAACCTTTCTGTGTTTACGAGCCGAAGAAGCTGCGCGACGCGAAACCGTCGGTCGCGTAAGGGTCGGGTGAGTTTGACCCGATAAGCGGTGTCTTCCACGCTCGCGCAGTATCTCGCTTCAACGACGTCGGGAAACTATTCCCGCTTGGTCTGGCGGAGCTGTTGCGGTATTTTCACCGCATTCAGTTTCCAACCCAGAGGTTACCATGACAACCCGACGCGACAACTCGTTCGACCAGCACATGACCCGGCGCGCGGCCATTAGCACGGCGCTGGCGGCAGCGGGCGGCGCGGCGGCGTTTGCTCAGAGCGTCGCCGGCGCGGCGGAGGCGGCCAAGCCGGACGCACGGCGTGAGTCGCCGAAGCGTTACGCCATGAAGAAGTCCATCAACCTCTGGGCATTCCCCTATCCGGAACGGATGAATCTGGAGGAGTGCTTGCGGCTGGCCAAGGCCGCGGGTTTCGACGCGGTCGAGTTGAACTACGACCTCGACAATGATCTCTCGCCCAAGGCCGGCCCGGCGGAATGCCGCGCCATCCGCAAGCTGGCCGACAAGATTGGCATCGCCATCAGCGGACTCTGTTCGTTCCTGTTCTGGCCGTATCCGCTCAGCAGCGGCGACGCCGCCAAGCGCGAGCGTGGCCTGGAACTGGCCGCGAAGATGGTTCAGGCGGCGCACGATGTCGGCACGGACAACCTGCTCGTGGTGCCCGGCGCGGTGAACATCCCATGGCGGACGGACTACGAGCCGGTGCCGTTCGACGTGTGCGACCGCCGCGCACGCGAGGCGGTGGCGAAACTGTTGCCGGCAGCGACGAAGCTCGGCGTCTATCTCAACATCGAGAACATCTTCTTCAGTGGCTACCTCATGACACCGGCCGAGATGAACGCGTTCGTGGACAGTTTCCAGAGCGAACACGTCCGCGTCCACTTCGACACCGGCAATATCATGCTCTTCCACTACCCGGAGCACTGGATTTCCGCGCTCGGCAAACGGATACGGAACGTCCACCTGAAGGAATTTTCCAAGAAGGCGACCGACCACTCGCTGGAATGCTTTCGTCCGTTACTCGACGGCACGACGAACTGGCCGGCGGTGATGGATGCGTTCGATCAGGTCGGCTACCGTGGCTACCTGACGTTCGAGTATTTCCACCCGTATCCGCATTATCCGGAAGCGCTGATCTACCAGACGGCCGACTCGATGGACCGGCTGCTGGGCTTGAAGACAGTGTGACGACAAGATGATTCATTCACCGAACTGACACCGTGAAACATAAACAACCTCTCTCGCGAAACGTCCCACTCACTCCCGGCTTGCGCCGTTACTTGTATGTGACAGCGGCAATCACAGGCGCGGCGATCATGATCGTGGAAATCCTCGGCGCGAAGATGCTTGCGCCCTACCTCGGCACGTCGCATTTCGTCTGGACGGCGCAAATCGCGGTGACGCTCGTCGCGCTGACTTGCGGCTACTACATCGGAGGCCGCTGGGTGGACCGCTCGCCGCAGCTTGGCAGACTCTACGGCGCGATCGCGGCCGCAGCGGTCTATTTGTGCGTGTCGGTGCTGGTCTGTGAGCCGGTGGCGTATGGGTGCTTGGAGTTCGAACTGGCTGCGGGGTCGCTGCTGGCGTCGGCGTTTTTGTTTTTCGTGCCGCTGGGGTTGCTCGCGATGGTGGGGCCGTTTTTCGTCCGCATGTTGACCGGCTCGGTAGAGACCGTCGGCGGCAACGTCGGCCGGCTCACAGCCATCAGCACTGCGGGCAGCGTCGTGGGCACCGTCCTGATCGGTTACGTGCTCATTCCGTTCCTGCCAAACTCAGTGACCATGTATCTGACGGCGTTGGCGTTGATGGCGGTGGCGGTGGGCTACTTCGCCGGCCCGGCCCGGAAGGTTTCCAAGCTCGCGCCCATCCTGCTGACTGTGGCCATCGGCGCGGGCACCGGCTACGCGGGCGTTCAACGGGACCATTTACACAACGAAGGAATCCGGGAGTTGTATCGGGCCAACTCGAACTTCGGCCAGCTTCAGGTTGTGGAATGGGCCGAGGAGCCGGTGCGGCGCAGCTACCTGAACGATTTCCTCAACCAGAACTCCTACGACCCGAAGGAGCGCAAGAGCGTTTCGATGTATACCTATATGTTACATGGCTTGGCGCGCGCCTACACGCCGCAGATCGCCGACGCGTTGTGCATCGGGCTGGGCGTCGGCATCGTGCCGGGCGAACTGGCCCGCGACGGCGCGCGTGTGGACGTGGTGGAGATCAATCCCGCCGTGCTGCCGGTGGGGGTGAGGTATTTCAACCTGGAGCCGCAGAAACTCAACATTCATTTCGGCGACGGACGTTACTTCGTCAGCCGCTGCAAGAAGCAATACGACACCATTATCCTTGACGCGTTCCTGGGTGATTCGTCGCCGTCGCATCTCTTCACGCGCGAAGCTTTCGCCGCGATGCGCCGGTTGCTTCGAGCCGACGGCACGCTGGTGATCAATATGTTTGGCGGCACCAGCGGCGAGAGCGACTTCTTCACCGCCTCAATGGCCCGGACGCTGGGCGTGGTCTTTAAGAGCGTGCGCATCCACCAAGCCGGCAACGGCAACACCTTCATGGTGGCGTCGAACCAGCCAGAGCTGACGTTACGGCAGAAGCCCGACATGGAGCGGGTGCATCCAAACTCGCGCCGGTTGGTGACGCAAGCCTTCAGCAGCGTCTTTGCCGTGAACCTCGACAACGGTGTCGTGCTGACCGACGACTATAATCCCGTGGAGTTTTACGACGCGAAGAACCGCGAACTGTTGCGGCGCTATCTGGCCTTGCAGATGAAAGACTAGTCGAAGGTCTGCACGATTTGGGGTTCGATGACGCTTGGCGTCCGCGAAGGCACGTGAACGCGAACTCGGCTGACCATCGTGAAAGCGGCGGTGCCTGCTGTTGTTCGGTCTGTCGCTGTGGCTGGCCAGCAACCGGCTGGCTCGTCGCCAGAAGAGCTGATAAAGCAAGTTCCCGTGTTCTCGTTTGTCTTTGCGAACGCAGTCGTCCGGCGTTACGCTCGCGGCTGAACGAAGACCAGAACGCGCCGGCCGTAAGCGAACTGGTGCAGAAGTGACGCATCCATGAAAACGATTTCGCGACGCACTTTCCTGCGCAAAGGTTCTGCGTTTCTCTTCGGTGGCAGTCTATTCACCGGCGGACAATCAGCAATCTTTGCACAAGGAGGGCCGTTGCCCGATCTTGGCGCGATGTCGTTGGAGGAAAAGGTGGGGCAACTGGTCATCGCCCGGCTTCAGGACTGGCCGTTGACGGAGAAATACGCCAAGCAAGGCATCATCAGCGGTCTGACGCCTTCGTTGACGAAACTGTCGCCGCGGGAAGTGGCGGAGTTCACCAACCGGTTCCAGAAGCTCTCGAAGTATCCGCTGCTCCTTGGCTTCGGCGGCGTCAGCTACAGTGGTGGGACCGATCTGCGGCTGGGCCAGGCCATGCGGCTGGCGGCCACGCGCTCGCGTGAACTGTGCCGCGAGGCAGCGCGCGTTGAGGCGGTCGAGGCGCGCGCGCTCGGCTATCACCTCGCCGGTGTGCCCAACCTCGACGTCAACACCAGCCCCGACAACCCCATCATCAACTTGCGCAGCCTCGGTGACAACGTGGACCTTGTCACCGAACTCGGCAGCGAACTCGCACGCGGCACGCTCGATGGCGGCGCAGCGTCGCTCCTGATGCACTTCCCCGGCCACGGCGCGTCCAGCGGCGACTCGCACATCGCCATTCCGGAGATCCGGCGCAGCCTGGCGGAGCTGGAGACGGTGGATTTCAAACCGTTCGCCGAGGTCATCCGGCGCGGCCTCGCGCGGGCGGTCTGCACCAACCACTGCCATTATCCCGCGCTGGAGCCGGATCGGACAATTCCCGCGACGCTCTCGCGCAAGATCGTAACTGGCCTGCTGCGCGAGAAGCTTGGCTTCGACGGCGTCATCATGTCCGACAGCCTCACGATGCGGGCCATCAAGGACAACTACGGCATCGAGGAAGCCGCCATCGAGACCGTTGCCGCCGGTCACGACATGATCCTCCAGGATTACAACTCCGACCCGCGTATCACGATTGACGCCCTCGCGCGCGCCGTCCGCAAGGAGCGCATTCCGCTCGCGCAGGTGGAGCAATCCATCACGCGCGTCTGGCGGCTCAAACGCGAACTGGGCCTGTTTGCGAACCGGCTCGTGGACGTGGAGAAACTCCCGGAGCGTTTCGCCACCAAAGCCGGCGCGGAAGTGGCGCGGCGTATCGCGCGCGAAAGTGTCACGTTGCTGGAGAACCGTGGCTTGCCCGTGTCGCCGACGGCGAAGCTGGCCGTCATCAGCAACGGCGGCTCGGCCACGGTCGAGCAGGACCTCGCGTGGAAGTTTTCGCCGACCAACCACCTGCTGAACGAGCAGGTCCGCCAACGCCATCCGGACGCCCGGACGCTCGTGCTCTCGTCCGCGCTGAAACCGGAGGAGATCGAGCGCGCATTTGCGGCCGCGCAGGCCGCCGACGTGGTCGTGTTCGGTTTGTTCACGCGCGTCCGGTCGTATGCGGAGGATGCCATTTGCGTGCCCGCTCGTTACCGCGAACTCATCGCGCGCACGGCGGCGGCGGGACGCGCGGTGGCGCTGCTAAATTTCGGTAATCCCTACGTCATGGCCGAGCTGCCCAAGGCGGCGGTTGCGCTCTGCACCTTCAGCGACGCTGAAGCGTCCATTGACGCAGCGGTGGAGGCGCTCTTCGGCTCGCTCCAGCCGAAGGGACTGCTGCCCGTGCGGATTTCGGAGGCTTATCCTTTCGGCTTTGGCCTGAAGACGTAGGATCAAGATTCAGACACTGAAACCAGAACCACACCATGAAATCCCACCACATAACCAATCCCGCACTGTCCCGTCGAAGCTTCCTTTCCGCCGCGGCTTCCATTGCCGCCGCAGGCGCCTTCCTGCCGGGCAATGCGCCGGCCGCCACGGCCAAGCTCCGCATTCGCAAAAGCCTGAAGTGGGGCATGGTCAAAAACCAGTCGTTGCCGCTGGTCGAGGCGTTTCGCAAACTCAAGGCCTGCGGTTTCGATGGAGTGGAACCAACTTGCAGCCAGGTCAAGAACGCTGACGAGTGGGTCGCCGCGAGCAAGGAGAGCGGGCTGGTGATTGACGGCGTGACCGGTGCCGGCGAGCGAGGCATCGAGGCTGCGCTCGACCTTTGCAAGAAACTCGGCGGCGACAGCGTCCTCGTCACCGCACGCACCGACCCGAAGAAGCCTTACTGGGACACCTGGCGCGAGACGCAGACCGTCATCAAAGCCGCCGCGCCGCATGCCGAGCAGGTGCGCGTCAAGATCCTCATCGAGAATGTCTGGGCAAGTTTTCTCATCAGCCCGCTCGACATGATGCGTTACGTGGATGAGATCCGCCATCCGTGGGTTGGCGTCCACTACGATGTGGGCAACGTAATGCGCTGGGGCGTGAGCGAGCATTGGATTCAGGTCCTTGGCAAACGCATTGGCAAGCTCGACATCAAAGAATACAGCCTGCCCGTGGCGATGAAGGAAGGCATGATCGCCGGTTTCAGGTCGCCGCTTGGTGAAGGCAGCATCAACTGGGCTGGCGTGCGCGAAGAGCTGGCGAAGATCGGGTTCAGCGGCTGGGCCGCCGCCGAAGTCGCCAGCGGCGATTGGGACAACCTCGCCGACTTGGCCAAGCGGATGGACAGGGTGCTTGGTCTTGCGTGATGACAGTGTCGTGAAGCCGTCTGTGAAGACCTTCTTGTTTGCCAAACAGATTTTGAATTTGTCGGGGGTGGCCAAGCTGCTACGATGCCAGCGAAGTTGAACAAACATACAGATGAACACGTTAGCGACGACAATAGACCCATCGCAACGCGATGGGGCGAGGATTTTTCCTCAGCACGCTTTTCCGGCTGGCTTCCGGCCTTGGTGGGCTGCGCCCGCAGGGCAGAAAGCCAGCGCCTCACTCTGGTGGTTTAGAATCAAAACTCCTATCCTTTGAGTTGACGAGCAATGTTTACCATCACCTACGATTCCTGGCCTCGGAAACTGGTGCGCAAAACGCTCCCGAAGAGTTTTCGAGCAAAAGCATGGAACTTAATCCATCAGTATGGCCGTTTTCGACAATCGCTGAGACGAGACACGACAGATGGCGAGTTCGAAATGATATGTGCGGTGCTTCCACAGAAACGTGATGGGTTCATCGTGGACGTGGGTGCAAATGATCCTTACTTCGGCTCCGTGTCACGGCCCTTCATTCGACTCGGCTGGAAGGCGATTTTGGTTGAACCGCACCCGGTTGCGTTTGAACGCTTGCGGGCTGCGTATCAGTCCCAGCCTCGCGTCCAAATGTGTCAAGCCGCATGTTCCAACACCAAAGGCCGGATGCCGTTGCACATAGGTAAGGACGGTGATGAGGCATGCCTCTCCACTCTTTGCAATGATGACACATTGAAGCATCGCCTGACAGGCGAGGTCATTGAGGTGGATGTCTTGCGGCTCACCGAGGTGTTGCAGCAATGCAAGGCGCCCAAGGAGATTGACGTCCTCGCTATTGATGCGGAAGGGATGGACTTCGAAGTGCTTCAGGGTCTCGATTTCTCACAGTTTCAGCCCCATGTCATCGTGACCGAGGGCTACAAGCTAAAGGAGGCAGCCAAGCGGGAGCTTCTGGCGCTGGCGGGCTACGAACTATTCGGACACTGCCAATCGAACAGTCTCTGGCGGTTGCGCCTTGAGCGATTGAGGAAGGTCACTCCTTTCGCTTCAGATCCTCGGTAACAAGGTTCCGAACAGGTCTGGCAGTTTGCGGCAGTGGTATGTGTGTTACCAACATTCCATCGAGCCCGCCTGTTGTCAGCGGCATCATCCTTCCCTGAACATTCTGGCACGCATTGAGAGAGGAAACATCGCTAATCCTTGCCCACTCACTGGCCACCACGTATCACATCATGCTGGATGCACACGAGGCCATCGGTCGACGACAGCAAGTTCTTTCGCGTTATCGGCTGGGACTTGAAACCCGAGCCACGTTAGCAGAAACTGGCCTTGCGCCATAAGCACAAACCGGAGATCAACAGCCATGACTCGCAACTGCATTGCCGTCTCGATTCTTACTGCGTGGATGAGCACAACGACGCTTGCAGCCGACTCTGTCTTCGATGTCCGCGACTTCGGCGCGCGGGCCGGTGGCACCACGCTCTGCACCGGGCCGATCCAGAAGGCGATGAACGCCTGTGCGGCGGCAGGTGGCGGCACGGTGGTGTTGGCAGGCGGGAAATTCCTCTCCGGCACGATCTACCTGCGCAGCCACGTGACGCTGCGCATTGAGGCCGGCGCGACGTTGCTCGGCAGCACAAACATCGCGCATTACCCGCACAACATTCCCGCCATCCGTTCTTACACGGACAGCTACGTCAAGCAGAGCCTCATCGCAGGCGAAAACCTGGAGAACGTTGGCATTATCGGACGCGGGCTGATTGACGGGCAGGGCAAGAGCTTCAAGATGAAGGACCGCTCGCGGCCCTACGAAAACCGCCCCTATCTCATCCGGCTCGTCAACTGCCGTGATGTGCTGGTGGAAGGTTTGCGGCTGCAAAAGTCGGCGATGTGGATGCAGCATTATCTCGGCTGCGAGCGCGTGACCATGCGCGGCGTGCGCGTCTGGAACTTCGGCAACGCCAACAACGACGGCCTCGACCTCGACGGTTGCAAGGACTGCACGGTGTCGCAGTGCGTCTTCGAGAGCGACGATGACGCCATCACGCTCAAGAGCACGTTCGAGCGGCCGTGCGACAGCATCACCATCAGCGATTGCGTGGCCCGCAGCCACTGCAACGCGATCAAGATGGGCACCGAATCTAACGGCGGTTTCAAGAACATCACCATTGCCAACTGCGTCGTCACCTCGCCGTCGCACACCAACGTCACCTACGGTCGCAGCCGCGGCATGGGCGGCATTTCGTTGGAACTGGTGGACGGCGGGCAACTGGAACGCATCGCCATTTCCAACATCAGCATCCACGGCGTCAACGTTCCGCTGTTCCTGCGGCTCAGCGACCGCGCGCGTCCGTTCAAGGAGGGCATGGAGCCACCGCCCGTCGGCAGTTTCCGCGACGTGGTCATCAACAACATCGTCGCCACCGGCGTCGGGAAGATCGGCTGCTCGATCACCGGCCTGACCAACGCGCCCGTTGAGAACGTCTCGCTCAGCAACCTCATGTTCGAGTTCGAGGGCGGCGGCGAGCGCAAGCTGGCGGAGAAGGAAGTGGCTGAGCTTCCGAAGAAGTATCCGGAGTCCTCGATGTTTGGCGATCTGCCGGCTTACGGCTTCTACTGCCGGCACGTGAAAGGGCTGCGCTTCTCAAACATCCAGTTGCGGACTGCCGCCGCCGACCTGCGCCACGCGATGGTGTTCGACGACGTGGAGAATCTGGCAGTGGACGGCCTCGACGCCGCGTTCTGGCCCGGCGGCGCTGCGATGCTTGGCCTGGCGCAAGTGCGCGGCGCGCTCGTCCGCGGTTGTCAGCCTCGCGCGAAGGACGGCGCGTTCCTGAAGCTCTCCGGCGACAAGAGCCGCAACATCACGCTCATCGCCAACGACCTCAGCGGTGTGGACAAGCCTGCCGAAGTCGCGCCCGACGCGCCCAAGGACGCGGTTGTGACCAAGTGATTTCCGAAGCCATGAAACCCCAATCCTCTTTAGTGTTGGCGTTCGCCATCTACGCCACGGTCGCGTGGGGCGTCGAGGCTTCTCCCGCGGGCCGTGCGGTGGTGGATCTTGCGGCGTATGCGCCGAAGGCTGATGGCGTGACGGATGACTCACCGGCGCTGGTGGCGTGCTTCGCCGATGTGGCGAAGCGCGGCGGGGGCGTGGTGACGATTCCGCCGGGCGATTACTTCGTCGCGGGGGAAAAGCCGGCGGTTATTCCGTCGAGAACGACGGTCTTTGCACACGGGGCGCGCTTTCATCTGCCGAAGCAACTTGGCGACAAGGCGCGGCTCGTTATCTTCAGCGGCACGAACGTGACGGCGTTCGCTTGGCACGGCGGCTTCTTCCAAGGTTATTGTTTTGATCCGGCGCGACGGGAGAACTCTTGGGAACCGAATGTGAGCACGCGCATCTTCGTCATCGGCACGACGCCGGGCGGCGCGACGAGTGACATCCTGTTTCGCGACGTGCGCTCGGATGGCGTCGCGGGCGCGGTCATCGGCGTCGAAGGTGCAGGCAAGCGGGGCAGCGAGAGCGAGGTGGTGACGTTCGCCGAGCGCGTCCACGTCGAGAGTTGCACGCTGTTGCGGAGCGGGAAGTTTATGTGGGACTACGGCTATCTGTGGCAGGTCATTGTCTGGCCGGAGGATTACGAGCCGTGGGAGGTGGAGCGCGCGCGGCGTTACTTCCGCAACGATCTCACGCGCACCGGCGTGTGGATGGCCGACGGCGATGACCGTGTGTGTTTTGACAATCGCGAGCGGCCCATCGGTGTCAGCAAGGACGCGGAGCCAAGACACGGGCTTTGCTTCTTCGGCGGCACGCTGCCGAAGAACATCACGCGGGGCCGGCAATACTTCGTTATCGAATCGGCCGCCGACCACATCAAAGTATCGGAGCAGCCTGGCGGAAAGCCGATTCGGTTCCAAGGCGCGAGCGGTGACGGCGTGCAGTTTGCCTACAACTTCTCCGGCATGTTCCACGGGCTTTACGCGCCCACCGGATCGGCGTCGGGCAAGGGCGGGGTGGACATCATGTGCGCGCGCGACGTGCGAATTACTGGTTGTCAGCTCAGCGCGCTGGGCGACACGATGCACGTGCAGCGTTGCCGGAACGTGGTGTTCGCAAACAACCACATCATCGGCTCGCGGATGGGCGCGTTCTTCCTGGCGGAGTTTTGCAAGAACGCCACGATTACCGGTAACCAGGTGAATGGCACGAACGGCTCGCGCGTGATGAGCGTAGAGAAGTCCTGCGAGGACGTGACAATCATCGGCAACACCTTTCGCAACGGCGGGCGAGGCAGTTGGATCAACCAGCCGAAGAACTTCATCCTGCAAGGCAACGTCTTCGTGAACAACACGACCAAGGGCGAGAGCGATCCGCGGCGCGGTCGCCGCAGTTATGAGACCGGGGAGTATCGTCGCTGGCCGGAGCTTTACTTTACGTTGCACGAGGAGAAGGGCAGCTACGGTCCCGTCATCGTGCGCGACAACGTGTTCGTGCTCGGCGAGGGGTGCGCCGATGAAGCGGTGACTTTTGCCCCCAACGGCCACGATCTGCGGATGATCGGCAACGTTTTTCGAAATCGTCCGGCGACAGTCCGCGTGGATCCTTCATGCGTGAACACGGTCATCCAGGATAACGCGGGCGCGAAGCTGAAGCGCGCAACAGTCGGTTTTCATCACGGCAGGCGGTAGCAGGCGCGATAAGCGAAAAGGAAAAAATACTTTCGTTCTGGCTGGTATTGGACTAAAATTTTTTGTGGCGAGAGGGAGCTTCATTGATGAGAAACAACCGGGGAATAAAAGCGAAGACCGCCACGCAGTTGGCGGCGCTATGTGCGCTCCTCGTTCTAGGCCCAGTGTTGAGTTGTTCGTGCAAGCCAAAACCGCTGCCGAAGGCGGTGCCGGTGACGATGGCGGTGGGCATGTTACCGCTGACATCGCTGGCGATCATCGCAGACCACGAACGATTGTTTTCACGTGAGGGTGTCGCGCTGACGGTCAAGAAGTGCGCGACGGGCGTGGTCGCAATGGATGCACTCCTGGCCGGGGACGCCCAGATTGCGGTAGCCGGAGACACGCCGGTGGTGTTCGGCAGTCTCAAGCGCCGGGACTTTCGCATCTTGGCCTGCGTGGCTTCATGGGACAACGACGTGACGATTGTGGCGCGAAAGGACAGCGGTGTCGTCCGGCCAGCGGACCTGAAGGGCAAGCGCGTTGCCACACAGAAAACCTCGGTGGCGCAGTTCTTCCTGCACATGTTCTTGCTGAAGCACGATCTGTTGGAGAAGGACGTGACGATCTGTTACATGCCGCAAGCTGAGTTTCCCCAAGCCCTGGCCCGCGGCGATGTGGACGCGGCGTCCGTCCGCGAGCCATTTGCCAGCCAGGCGACTGCGTTGCTGGGAACCAACGCGGCGACGTTTGAGGAGCCGGGGCTTTATGTGGAATACTACAACCTCGTGGCCTCTGACCGCTTTCTAAAGGAGCAGCCGGAAACAGCGCGGCGTATCGTTCGCGCGCTCCTCGCCGCCGAAACCTTTGCGAAGAGCAAGCCACAGCGCGCAATGGCCATCGTGGCCCGAACGGTCTCGATGCCAGAACCGGCGTTGCGCCGGCTTTGGCCCCGTTTGGACCTGCGGGTAAGGTTGAGCCAATCGCTGTTGGTCGCGCTGGAAGATCAGGCACGTTGGGCCATCGGCGACCACTTGGCGGAAAAAGTGGCGATGCCAAACTATTTGCAGCTTGTTCATCTCGACACGATGCTTGCGGTGAAACCGTCGGCGGTCAGCATCATTCGCTAGAGAACCATGGCAACGCCCCGGCGAAGAACGAGAGTGAGGACCGTGGCAGGTTTGGCTGCGTTGTGCGGTTTCATGGCGCTCGCAGTGGTGATGAGCTTCTCGTGCAAGCCGGAGCTGCCGCCTGCGACAAAGAAGGTGGCGCCGGTGACACTGGGCATCGGCATGGTGCCGCTGGCGTCGCTGGCGGTCATCGCAGACGCGGAAGGTTTTTTTGCGCGCGAGGGCGTTGACGTGTCGGTCCGGAAATATGCGAGCGGGAAGCTGGCGTTGGATGCGATGCTGGCGGGGGAGCTACAGGCTGCAACGGCCGCTGTTACGCCGATCGTGTTCAGCAGTTTCAAGCGACGGGATTTCTCCGTCGTGGCGGGCATTGGCTCGTCGGACAACGACACTTGGATTGTTGCGCGCAGAGATCACGGCATCGCCAAGCCGCAGGACCTGAAAGGCAAGCGTATCGCCACGCAAGAGGCTTCGGCGGTGCAGTTTTTCCTGCATATGTTTTTACTGAAGCAAGGCTTGTCGGAAAAGGACGTGACGATTTGCAGCATGGCGCCTGCCGATTTTCCCCAAGCTCTGGCGCGGGGCGAGGTGGATGCGTGTTCCATGCGGGAACCGCTCATCAGCCAGGCGGCGGCGCTGCTGGGCGCCAACGCCGTGACGTTCGAGGAACCGGGGCTTTACGTGGAATGCTACAACCTGCTGATGTGCGGTCGTTCTTTGGAGGAGCGTCCAGAAACGGTTCGCCGCCTCCTTCGAGCGCTCGTTGCCGCAGAAACGTTCGCGAAAGGCCACCCGCAACAGGCCATGGCGATCGTGGCCCGTGCGTTTGCCGTCAGCGAGCTGACTCTGAGCCGGCTCTGGCCTCGTCTGGATCTTCGGGTGCGGCTCAACCAATCACTGTTGGTTGCGTTGGAAGATCAAGCGCGTTGGGCCATGGACGGGCATCTGGTGGAGGGCGCAACGATGCCAAACTACTTGCAGTTTATCCATCTCGACGCAATGCTGTCGGTCAAGCCGTCAGCGGTGAGTGTCATTCGCTAAGAATAAAGCGATGAAGATCAAAACCAAGTTGCACATCGTCATCCTCTGTTCGATGGGCGTTATCGCGTTCGCTTCGGTCACGTTAATGACGGCGTTCAGGCAGATCAGCGGGGCTTGGCAGGAAAACGCGGTCGCGAATAGATTAACCCGCGATTTGTTCGAGCTGGGGATTCTGACGACGGACTACATGTTGCACGGCAGCGAGCGGGCGCAAATGCAGTGGCTGATGAAACACGATTCCTTGGCGCGATTGCTCAAAGGTGCTGAGTTTGACGATCCGGAAAGCCAGGCCATTCTCAAGGAATGCCGGCAGAACAATCAGGAGATTCGGAACATTTTTTCCAGTCTGGTGGGGATACAGAGGACGCCCGGCAAACTTCCGGAAGGCTCCGCCGCCTCGGCCGAGTTAAAGCAACGGTTTGTGGGCCAGTTGGACGCCCGGACTCAAACGATGGTATCCGATGCGTCGGAATTGTCCGCTCTCTGCCGACAGCGCGCGGCGTCTGCGCACAACCAGATCTCTGTGATCATGCTGGCTTCCGTCGGGTTGATCGTGGTGATTTTGATCAGCATCTCGTGGCTGTTCGATCATGGCGTCGTTTTGCCCATTGAGCGGCTTCAGAAAGGAACCGAGATCATCGGCTCCGGTAATCTGAACCACAAGGTGAGCACTGGATCGCAGGACGAAGTCGGACAACTCGCGAGTTCCTTCGACGCGATGACAGGGAAACTGAAGTCAGTCACGGTTTCCCGAGACGACTTGGCGGTGGAAATCGCTGAACGCAAGCGTGCCCAAGAGGAACTGCGTCACGCCAAGGAGACTGCCGAGGCGGCGAGTCGCACCAAGAGCCAGTTTCTTGCCAACATGAGTCACGAGTTGCGCACGCCGCTGAACTCCGTCATCGGCTTTACCAACATCCTGCTGAAGAACAAGAGCGGAAGCCTGCACGCGGAAGAGTTGACGTTTCTGGAGCGGATCGTTGCCAACGGCAAACATCTGCTCGATCTGATCAACCAGGTCCTCGACCTTTCCAAGATCGAAGCCAAGCGCGTGGAGATCGAGACCTCGATGGTGACGCTGGATCGCCTGATTGGCGTCATCATCGGCCAGTTCGAGCCGCAACTTCGCGACCGTCCGGTCAAACTCGTCGCTGAACTGCCTGACCGCATCGCCCCGTTGGAAACCGACGCCGGCAAGCTCAAGCAGGTCATCATCAACCTCGTTGGCAATGCGCTGAAGTTTACCGAACGAGGCAGCGTCACCGTCAGCGTCGCCGTCGAGGAAGGCACCCACCGGCCCGTTTGCATCACCGTCACCGACACCGGCATCGGCATTCCCGAAGACCGGCTTGCGGCCATCTTCGAGGCATTTCAACAAGCCGACCCCAGCACGACCCGCAGATACGGCGGCACCGGCCTCGGTCTCACCATTTCGAAGGCGCTGTGCGAGTTGATGGGCTACCGGCTCGAAGTCGCCAGTGAACTTGGCAAAGGTTCCGCCTTCAGCATCGTCCTGGCGACGCGTCCGACATCGGCCGGCATCACAGTGCGTCCCGCTCCGTTGGCTGAAGTGCATGGTTTCTCCGCCGCCGAAGCCGCCGCTGAAGTCACGCGCCGCATCCGCGCCATGGAGGCCACGCAGCCCCTGCGCGGCAAACTCGTCCTCATCATAGACGACGAAGCCGACTCGCGCGTGCTGCTGACTAATCTCATCGAACAATTCGGTTGTCACGTCGTCGCAGCCGACAGCGGGGAATTGGGCCTGCGGATGGCGAAGGAAATCCGGCCCGACCTCATTACACTCGACCTGCTTATGCCGCAGACGGACGGCTGGGAGGTGCTGCGGCAACTCAAGGCCGACGCCGACCTGAAAGAGGTCCCGGTCATCGTTGTCAGCGTTGTTGCGCGCGAGAGGCGCGGCACCGTCCTCGGTGCCATCGAGATGCTGCAAAAACCCGTCTCCCGCGAAGACCTCCTGCGCGTCATCAGCCTCATCCCCCGCTCTCGCATCCTCGTCGTCGAGGACAACGAAGACGACCGCCGCCTCTTTGCCGCGCATCTCCAGGGCCGCGTCTCCGAACTGCGCATGGCCACCAACGGTCGCGAAGCCCTGGCGATGTTGGAAACGTTCGCGCCCAATCTGATCCTCCTCGACCTCATGATGCCGGAGATGGACGGAATGTCTTTCCTCGACACCATCCGCAAAAACCCGCGCCATTGGCACATCCCGGTCTTTGTCGTCACCGCCAAGGAACTTACCACCGACGAAGCCAAGCGGCTCGGCTCGGAGGCCCAGGCTGTCCTGAAGAAGGCCGAGGAATGGGGCGACGACCTGGAGCGGATACTGAACGGCATGCTCAAAGACCGTCCCAGCCGCGCGCACCTGCGCGCGTTGAAAGACTCTTTGCCTTCCGGCGACCCTCCGGCCACATGAGCGTGAAAGGAACGCCGCCTCTCGTTGTTGACGTCAGCGCGGTCTTTGCAGAGAATTCGCCGGTGTCGCGGTAGAACAAACGAAGGGAACATCCGTGAGCGATGACATTAATTGGGATAGAGCAGCCATAGGCCGGTTGGAAAAGATCGGCGGGCGGAAACTGGTCCGCGAGATGCTCGGCATTGTGCTGGAATACGTCCCGAAGAAACTCGAAGCCGCCCGCGAAGGCGAGCGGGCCGGCGATCTCGACGCCATCCAACATGCCGTTCATCCCATCCGCTCCAGCGCCGCCAACGTCGGGGCGCGCGCGGTGCAGGAAATGGCCAGCCGGATCGAGCGGCTCGCGATAGATGAACAAGTCGAACAGATTCCCCCGCTGTTGCGCGAATTGGAGGCCGCCTTTGCCCGCGTCCAGCCGGAGCTGGAACGGGAACGGGACATCCCGTGAAGAAGATTGCTATCGTGGAGGACAACCCGGACAACCGTCTGCTCGTCCGGGCGATCCTGGGCGAGCGCTACGAGGTGGCCGAGTATGAGAACGGCATGGACGCCTGCGAGGGTCTGCGGAAGCAAAATCCCGATCTCGTGTTGCTGGACATCTCGCTGCCGGACATGGACGGCATGGAGGTGTTGCGGCGAATCCGCGCCGACGCGGCGCTGAAGCAGATCCCTGTCATCGCCTTGACGGCCTACGATACGGTGAGTGACCGGGACAAGTTTATAGCCGCTGGATTCGACGATTACCTGACCAAGCCCATTCTGGACGAGGCGATTCTTCTGGAGGCCATCGAGCGTTGCCTGAACCGGCGCGGCGCTTGAAGCGCGAACTCCAACGGGCATCCATCAGGGGAAAGGTGGAAATGGCGATGGGCAGTGAGGAGCATTTCTCGCGCATCAATTAGGCAGAGATGCGTTCGCAAAGAAAATGACCCTGCAAGTCCCTTTTTGCCGATCCCCGACGTATATCCTGATAAGTGGTGGATAGTTTTCCGAGGAGTGCAGGGAGCTTATGATGAGATTGTGGTCTTTGGTTCTGAAAGAACTGTATGCCGTCAAAGTGCCATTGGCCGGCTTGACGATGGCGTTGCTGGTGGCGGAAAGCGCTGGTGCCGATGCTGGCGGCGCGACGACAAAGGTGGTTTCCGCGTCTGCGGCTGCAAGTGCCGGCCTGTTGAACAATTGGATGCGTAAACAGTCCGAGGAGATGCGGGCGTGGGACATCGGCGGTGAGTTTCGCCTGCGTTACGCGGATTCCGAAGGCGCAGTTCCCGGTTGCAGCTCGATGACCGCCACCCCATCCGGCACCAGACCGTTGACCACGCCAATCAATGCAAACACCGATTTCATCGGCAGGGGACAGCCGAATGACAACGACGAGTTGTGGGTGCGCGAGAAGTTCCATGTCGGCTACTCGCCGGTTTCGTGGTTTACGGTCTATGCCGAAATGCGCAACAACAACGCATTTTGGGACCAACGCGTGCCCTCGCCGGACGCCGACGAGTGCGATTTGCAGCAAGCCTTCATCCAACTGGGCGACCCCAAGCAATTTCCTCTTGTGGCAAAAGTCGGCCGGCAGGAACTGATTTACGGTGACCAGCGGTTTGTTGGCAACTCGGGTTGGAGCATTGCCGGTCGTGTGTTCGACGCGGCCAAGCTGCGGTTTGTGACGGATGCGTTCTCGGTGGATGCGTTTGTGAGCCACGTGGTCGTGCCTTATCAAGACCACTTCAATGAGGGCAACGATCACGATTGGTTTTCCGGCGTTTATGCGTCGAGCCAGAAGCTGGTGCCGTGGCAGGAGACACAACTCTATTTTCTTGCACGCAACGCCGACACCAACGCAGTGAGCGCTTTAGCCTACAATGTGCCCGGCACGCCCACCACCGCGCGCGACATCTACACGGTGGGCATGCGCTTCAAGTCGTTGCCCGGCAAGTTGGGTGGTTGGGACTACAGCGTCGAAGCTGCCGGCCAATCCGGCTCCATTTACAGCGCCACTCTGAAGAAACGGCTGGACCAGGAAGCTTACGCGGTTTTCGGCAGCGGCGGTTACACGTGGATGAATGTTTGGGGAGCGCCGCGCCTTGGTGTGGGCTACGAAGGCGGGTCGGGTGACAGCAGTTCGACGGACGGAAAGAACGAAACTTTCGAGAACCTTTTCGGGACGATTCATGGTTTCTATGGGCAGATGGACTTGTTTTGCCAGCGCAACATGCACATTCCGCGCGTTTCCGCATCCCTGACGCCGCGCAGGGATTTGACCATCGCGGTGGATTGCATGGGCTTCTGGCTGGCCGATACGAACGATCTTCTGTATCCCGAGTCGGGCAGCGGGCGAAACCTCAACGGCTATGGCATCCATCCGACTTACAATTCGTATGTCGGCTCGGAAGTGGACGTAGTCGCCAGGTATTCTCCCAAGGCGTGGTTGAAACTGGAGGTCGGTTGCGGCCACTTCTTCGTCGGCGACTACATCAAGCAATCCGTCGGCTCCGTGGCAGCCAACGGTGCCGCCGTGGACGCCAATTGGGTTTACGTGCAGACCACCTTCAACTTTTGATCCCCACTATGAAATACATCCTCTCTCTCCTTGTGGCCGTTGCGGTCGGTTTGGGGTTGCTCGGCCGGTTCCATATGCAGTCGCGCTTACCTCAAGGGCGCGGCACGCTGATGGTTTACTGCGCCGCTAGCCTCAAGAAGCCCGTCGAGGCCATCGCCGCCGACTTCCAGAAGGAACACGGCTGGGCCGTTTCCCTGCAATACGGCGGCAGCGCATCGCTGCTCAGCGCCGCCCGCGTCAGCAAGACCGGCGACCTCTTCCTCTCCGCGGACGACGGCACCATAGCCGACGCGCGCAAGAACGGCTTGATCGGCGAAGTCACTCCTCTGGTCAAGCAGCGGCCGGTCATCATCGTGACCAAGGGCAATCCGAAAAACATCCGCGCGCTTGACGACCTGCTGAAACCGGGCTTGCGCCTGGCGCTGGCCAATCCTGAGAGCGCCAGCATCAGCCGCGTCGTGCGCAAGGCGCTCGGAGAGCGGTGGCAAGCGTTCGCTTCTCACGCAATGGTCTTCAAACCAACGGTGATGGACGTGGCCGCCGACGCTGCGCTGGGGAGCGTGGATGCGGCGATTGTCTGGGATTCGGTGGTGCCGCAGTTCGCAGCAACTGAGTCGGTGACCGTCGCCGAATTCGAGAAGTTGGAGGAGAACGCGAGCGTTGCGCTGCTCAAGTCGAGCAAACAACCGGCGGAGGCGCTGCGGTTGGCGCACTACATGGCCTCGCCCACCAAGGGCGGCCAGGTCTTTGCGAAAAACGGCTATCGGAACGCGAACGCCACGGGCGGTAACCCCAAACCGTGATAGTCGTCTCGTGTCGGTGGTGCCATGGACGCCGACTTTGTTTACGTCCAGACCACCTTCAACTTCTGGTCGTCGCAGACATGGACATCTGCCAGTCGATCACCGCTCGGGTCGTGGGCATTTTCTGAAACGGCCGGTCAAGGCGGGACAATTACCCGACAATATCCGAGTAGCCACATCTCCACTTATAGCCGCAAGATGGTCGTTTAATTTTTATGGATGGAAGGCAACAAAGAACTTTCAGAACAGCATGCACAGCCCGGGCTGGTGCGCGCATCGGGTTGCTGCTGTTCCTGTTCGCGACGGTTGTTTTCAGCCACGCGCAGTCCCAAGCGAGCCGGGCGGCCATCGGATCCGCGCCGCCCCCGAGACGCCACGATTGGCGTGCTGTCACGAACATCACGGCGAGCGAATCGTTCGATAGCAACGTCTTCCTCCAGGACGTCACCAGCCTTGCGCACCGCCAGTCGTTTGTCACTTCAGTGGCGCCATCCGTCGGCGCGGAGTGGACGCCGGGGTCGGAGTTGTTGTTGGCCGCCAGTTATTCGCCGGAGATCGTGCGTTATCACTCCGAGCCGACAGAAAACCACAACGATCACCGCGGTAACCTGAACTTCGTCGGCAGGCTCGGCGACGCCAGCTACGAGGTGCTGAATTCGGTGACGTGGATTGACGGCAGCAAAACCGGCCCGACGTTCACCGGTCCCGGCTGCGCGCCGGCCATCGGCGGTGTTCCCATCCGTGACCGGCGCGCGGCGGTTAACCTGAGGGAAAGCTTCAAGTTGCAATACCCGGTCGGCGACTGGTTCATCCGGCCGGTGGGCGGTTGGTATCTGAATGACTACAGGACCGACCGCAGCAGCGCCGCTGGCTACATCAACTACGCCGACCGCGACGATATGAACGGCGGCGTTGACGTCGGCTACAAGGTCTTGGAGAAAATCTGGCTGGTGGCGGGTTATCGTTACGGCCATCAAGACCAGGAGGCGATTCTGGGCAACCCGGTGGAATACTCCAACGACTACCAGCGTCCCCTCTTCGGCGCTGAAGGAAATCCGCTGCCGTGGCTGAAGTTCTCCCTGCTCGCCGGTCCGGAACTCCGCCGCTTCGGACCCAACGTCGCGGCCGGTTTCGAACGGAAACAGAATGAGCTTTTCGTGGACTTTGCCGCAACGCTGACGCTGGGCAAGGCCGACGTGGTGAAACTCTCGGCCAATCGTTACACGCGCCCTGCCTACACCGGTCGCAACCAACTGCAGGAGCTTATCTGCGACGCGACGTGGAGCCACAAGTTTTCCGACGCGCTGAGCAGCAGCCTCGGTTTCACCAGCTATCTGGCGGACTACGCACCCACGATCCGCAACGACGGCATCTATACGCCCACCGTTGGGTTGACTTACCAGTTCAACAAACACCTTAGCGCGGAGCTGCGTTACTCCTACGACGGCACCAACAGCGAAGTGCCCGACACCGAGGGCCGCGAGTATGAGCGGCACCTCACGAGGCTCGGCGTGCGGTATGTCTTTTAGGCGGGCCTGACGTCTCTTTCCGACCGGAACGGACTTGGAAGTCCGTTCTACTTTTCCACAAGCTATCGCCCGGTCGTAGAACGGACTTCCAAGTCCGTTGCTTCTGGCAAGCGGCCGGGTGGATGGCAGATTTTCGGGACACCACATCAGCCAACTCTGCGCCGCAACATTTGCAACATTTGCTTGCTTCGCTCGGCGTGCCTTGCTACCAGACACGGCCATTATGGCAGCCATACCACCGTCACCCATGTCCCGTTCTTCGGCTTCCGGAGCCGGCCAACCCAAAGGCTTCGCGAACCTCTTCCGCACCGCCGATGGGAAGAACTACATCGTCACGTTCATTCTGATTTGCTCGCTGTTTCTGTTGTGGGGCTTTTGCAGCGGGCTGCTCGACAACCTGAACAAGCACTTCCAGAACTCGCTGAAGATCACGAAATTCCAGTCGGGCTTCGTCCAGAATGCGTTCTACATGGGCTACTTCCTGATGGCTCTGCCGGCGGGCATGTTCGCGCGGCGGTTTGGCTACAAGAGTGGCATCATCATCGGGCTGGCGCTCACTGCTGCTGGCGCGTTCTGGTTTATTCCGGCGACGCAGATCAACACCTACGGCGCATTCCTGGCGGGCCTGTTCCTGATCGCCACGGGTCTGGCCTGTCTCGAAACCATCGCCAATCCCTACACGACCGTGCTCGGCCCGCCGGAGAGCGGCGCCACGCGCATCAACCTCGCCCAGACCTGCAATGGCGTCGGCTGGATTTCCGGCATGTTCATTGGCAGCATCATCATCCTGTCTGCCACGCAAGAGGTCAACGTTAGCAACGAGAAGCTCTACATTCCCTACCTCGGCATCGGCATCGCCGTGGCCATCCTGTTGATCTGTTTCATTTTCTCCAACGTTCCGGACTTGCACGCGACGGAGGAGTTCAAGGGGGAGGTGGAAGGCAAGAGCACCAAACCGCTTGCCAAGCGAACGCATTTTACCTTCGGCGTGCTGTCCCAGTTCCTTTATGTCGCGGCGCAGACCGGCATCTTTAGCTTCTTCATTAACTACGCCGTCGTAAACATCCAAGGCATGAGCGATCAGGCTGGCGGCAAACTGCAAACGATTGCGTTTGCCCTGTTCACGTTCGGCCGGTTTACCGGCAGTGCCGTGGTCGGACTGATGAAACCTCACAAGGCCCTGTCTGTTTACGCGGTGATCAACACGATCTTGATGGTGGTGGCGATGGCCGGCGGCGGCTGGTTCGGCGTGGGCTGTCTCATGGCCAGCTTCTTCTTCATGTCCATCATGTTCCCGACCATTTTCGCGCTGAGCATCCGCGGCCTCGGCGAGCACACCAAGCTCGGTTCGTCCGTGCTCGTAATGTCCATCGTCGGCGGCGCCATCATGACGCCGTTCATGGGTTGGATCGCCGACAAGGGCGGGATGAAGATTGGCTTCGCCGTGCCAATGCTCTGCTTCGCGGTCATCGCCGCCTACGGCGCGCTCTGGCAGAAGCTGGAATCGAAAGACGCACGCGAGTAAACCGCCTGACGGTTTGCGGCGGGATTCCTTACGCAGAGGTTCCGGCCAGAAGCGCCAGTGAGCCGAGACCGTAGAACGTGTATTCCACGTCCGCTTGGTCGTCCCACACACCTGCGCGAAATCCGCCTGACGGCATTGCAAGCGACTCCACAAACCGCCGCGCCGCCTCGCGATCCACGCGGTCCATCGCGCCGAGGTCCAGCATCGTCACCAGCGCCGTGAAAGTCGAGAGCAGGTCTGCCACCGGCATGGCGCGGTTGGCGCAGAAACCGCCTTCGGTTGGCGATTGCAGTCCGGCCAGCGCGTCCGCCGCGCCTCGCGTTAGGGCGTCGTCTCCCAACATCTGCGTCAACGCCACCGCCGCTGCCGTTGGATTTGCGCCGCTGCGTTTCATCACCTGCAGTTCCACAAACCCGCCGTCGTCGCGCAGGCGGCCTTTCAGAAACCCGGCGATCCGCGCCGGCTCCGGTAGCGGCTGCTGGATCATCTCGTAAACCACCGCCGCCAGAAACGTGTGATAAGTGCTGCCCATTGCCGCGCCGGCTTTCTTTGCATAACCGCCGTCGGGACTGCGATGCGCCTCCACCGCCGCCGCCAAGCGCCCCGGCCAGTCCACCGGTTGGTCACCCAGCACGTCCGGCCCGCCCGCCATTTGAATCAGACGACCCGCGTAGAGTAGCGAGACAACATCTATGACGCTCGCCGGCTGGCCAATCCGTGGCCTGACAAAAGCTGCCGCCCGCTCGCACACCTCACGCGTGAGCACGCCGGCGATCGCCAGTCCGCGCAGCGCAAAACCCGTGTAGTAAAGGTCCGATTCCCCCTGACGCCCGGCAAACCCGCCATCGGTCCGCTGTCGCGATTCCAGAAACTTGCGGCACATCGCGATACGCTCGGCGGGCAGGCCGGCCACGCCGCCCGCCAGCCGCAGGTGCAATCGCTCCAGATAAGTGAACTCAAACATCGCCGCCAGATTAGCGCCAAACCCGCCGCGGGTTCCAACTATTGATTTGTCAGAAAACGCCGGAACACCTCCAGCGTTTGCTCCGCCATCCGCGCGTCGCCGAAATCGCGATGCACCGCCTCGCGGCCGCGCCGGCCCAGTTCTTCGCGCAGTTTGGAATCTCCCACCAACCGCGCCAGACCTTCGGCGAGCGCCTGCGGATCGTTTGGCTTCACTAGCACGCCTCCGCCGGTTGCTTGCGCAAACTCAGGAAACACGCCGTGCTCTGGCTGCACAAACGGCGCGCCGCAGGCCAGCGCCTCCAGCACCGGCAATCCCTTCGGCTCGCGATAGGTTGTCGGCATCGAGAACACGTCGAGGCTCCGCAGAAACTCGATCTTGCTCGCTCGGTCCAACTCGCCGACGTATTCGAACTGCTCCGCCATCCCCCACGCCGCCATGTCGCGTTGGATCTTCTCCAGATACGCGCGACCGGACTCGCCGAGCCAACCACCCGCTCGCAGCCGGGTCGGCCCGATGCCCGGCATTTGCCGCAAGATTCGGTAAGCTTCGCAGAGCAGATGCAGTCCCTTTTCCGGTGCAATCCGCGCGAAATACCCGATAACGACCAGCTCATTCCGCATTCCGCATTCCGCAATCCGCATTTCCCCAAAGCCTTCGAGATTGAGGCCGGGCCGGACGACATGGATACGCTCGCGCGGCACGCCGAGGTAATCCGTCATGAAGTCACCGTAGTAACGGCTCATAGCGATGAAACCGTCCACGTCGCGGCATCGCTCGCGCAGCAGGGTGCGCGCTTCCGACTGCGAAGGCTCCGGCAGGCCGTCGAGAAAAATATCCTCGCCCGGCAGGCCGCAGACGATCGGCACTTGCAGCTCTCGCTTGATCTCGCGCGCCATGCCAACCAGCAGCGCGTTGGTGAGGCAGACGATCTGAGGCCGGACCTCTTCTTTGAGCCATGCGATGAGCTTCCGCAACTCCTTCCGCTGATTGCCCTCCTCGCCGCGTAGCATCGAAACCGTCAGCGCGCCCAGCTCCGCCGGGTTCGTGTGGCTTGCGAGCCGCGACGCCATGCGCAGCAACACTGGCGAATCGAATGCGCGATCCAGCCACCAAGGCGTGTGGCGAAACAGCGCGAACTTCTGTTGGAGAAAGACGTTGATGCCGCCGAAGAAAACGCGCGGCAGGCTTACGTTCGCTTCGTCGGTGCGCGTCGGTGTGTAGGTTGGGATGAGCGGCACGTCGTGGCCGAGTTGCGCGAGCGCGGCGGCGAGCGTGTTATCGTGGATGCACGCCCCGCAATACATACCGGCTGCTCCGGCTGCGATGTAGGCGATCTTCATCGGTCAGCAGCGCTGCCGCGCAAGCCGCTTCACTGTCCGGCCGGCAACGGCGGCAGGTCGCGTTCGAGCATGGTGTTCACAAAGAAGGTCAACAGCTCACGCAAGGCGTCGGGTGTTGCGCCATTGGCAACGGTCTCACAGCGTTCGCGGTATTTCCGCACCATCGTCTCGGCTTGCTCGAAGACCTGGTGGGAGGCGTAAATCTGCCGCACGCGATGGATCGCGCACTCGCACTTTTCCTTGTCGCCGAGAATCTCGTGCAATTCGCGTTTCTGTGCCGGCGTTGCCGTTTCCAGCGCCAGCGCGAGCAGCAACGTCGGCCGCGCGCTCAGCACGTCCTGGCCGCGCACGAGTTTGTTGTCGTCGTCGCCGTCCCAGTCTTCCAGATCGTTGATGATCTGGTAGGCAACGCCGAGGTTTCGCGAGAACTCGGCAATGAGCGGCTCGTGGGCGGCGGCGGGGCCGGCCAACCGCATGCCGGCGTAGAGCGCGGCCTCGAACGCTGGCGCGGTCTTGAGCGCGTAAATCTTCAGCGCATCCAGCGGCTTGATTTCCTTGTTGCCGCCGTCGCGCCAGAACAACTCCGCACCCTGGCCTTCGGCGAGCTTCTCGTGCGCTTGCGACAGCCGTTCGAGGATGTCGGTCACCGCGTCGGCGCCGAGCGCCTTCGCCTCGCGACTGACGAGCCGGTAGCCAAGGCCAATCAGATAGTCGCCGACGTTGATCGCGGTCGGCACGCCGTGGCGGCGGTGGAGCGTCTCGCGGCCGTAACGATACGTGTCGTCGTCCTCGATGTCGTCGTGCAACAACGACGCTTTGTGAAAAACCTCCATCGCCATCGCTACGCGCCTGACCGCGGCCGGAAGCTCCACCGGCGTGCTCATATCCGCGGGCCGGACGTTCTTGCCGCCGTTCATTGCATCGTAAGCCGCCAGTGTGATGAACGGCCGGAACCGTTTGCCGCCCGAAGCAACCCAGTCGTAGCCGAGCGATTCCGTCGCCGCGATGGGGTCGGTTGCGTCAGCGGTTGTCGCGCCACGACTGCGCGGCGCGAGCACGCTGAGCTGAGATTCAGTAAACATCTCGTTTGCGGCGCGCAACAGCGGCAGGTAGGTGCGCGTGCGTTTCGGCGGCGCGGTCGCGCGAAGCTTCACCGCTTCGTTGACCCAGTCAATGTCCACCGTCGTCGCTGCGCAATCGTTCGACAGCAGCGGCACCGCCAGCGACGGCACGCCGACCTTGAGAACCTTGTCAAAAGCGCGCTCCAACGCGTTCAGGCAGGCAATACCGAGCACCGCGTCCACTTCGCCGCAGGTGAGGACCTTCAACATCGCCGGCGTCCCTTCGGCCACGAGCACTTTGTAGCCGAGTTCGTCCGCGGTGAGCTTGAAGTCCGCGATCACGCAGCCGCCGCAACCGGTGCAGTTCAGCCCTGCGGCGTCGTAATCCGCCGGGCACGTTTCGGAATGCTTGAGGCAGTGCGGCAACAGCAGCAACCGCCGCTTGAAATCCACCGCCATGAACTGCTCGCGCCAGAACTCGTTGCTGATCGCGACCATCGTGAAGCCGAGATAACCCGGCGGCAGTCCCACCGCCCGCATCAGTTGTTCAGCGTGACCCCGCAGCAGTTCCTTCGTCAGCGGACGCGACCTGTCGAGGTTCGCCGCCACGCGCACAGCCTCCAGGCGAATCTTCAACCGCAGTTCCTTCGCCGGTGGGATCAGCTTCAGATGCGCCGTGCTCAAGTCGTGCGCTTCCGGTTCGCGGTGTCTGACCCGCGCCGGGCCGGCCGATGAGACATTCTCTGTTCCGGTCGCCATAGAATCTGTTGCCCGCATCCTAACCTGTCATCGGCTTTCGCGCATCCGTTTTGTTCAGTGCATCGCCGACCGCTGCCAACCGAAATGCCTCGGCCGCAAAAATCAGCGGATAGAGCTTCTCAAAATACCAGAGTTTCGCAAAGTAAAACCCGATTGGGGACGGTTCGCCGAGCGCGCCCGCTTCGAGCTGTGCCGCAAGCCAGTGCAAGCCGCGCTGGACTGCGGTCTTGCCATTACTGCACCCGCACAGCGCCGAAACCGCCAGCGCCGTTTCCTCGACGCTCGACGGCGCGCCCTTCGCTCCGCCCCAACCGCCGTCGTCGTTCTGCGCAGCAAGCAACCAAGCTCGACCGCACCGCGCCGCCGCGTCGTCATTCAAGCCGAGCGCTTTATACGCCGCCAGCACGCGCGCCGAGCCGTAAACCGGGTTCTCATCGCCCGCCACGTGCTCGTTGCCAAACCACAGCGGCAACCACGAGCCGTCCGGCCGCTGCTCGCGCGCCAGATAGCTAAAACCCGCCGCGATGGCGCGGTCAACTGCTTCGCTGTAGCGGCGGTCTCTGACCGCCGGGTCTTGGCTTGCCGACGAACGGCGGTCAGAGACCGCCGCTACAGGCCTGCGCCATGCTGCCAGCGCGCGGATCACATGTGCCGTCAGGTCCGCGCCGCTACGGTCGAACGGCAGGTTCGTCCAGCCGCGACAGAACGTTGGCCAGCCGCCATCGCGATTCTGCAAGCCCAGCAACCATCGCACGCCGCGCTGCGCCGCATCGCGCGAGGCGTCGTTGAGAGGCAGTCGGCTCAGAGCCAGCAAAGCGCCGGCCGTGTCATCGGCGTCAGGCACGCTACCCGGCAAATGCGTCCAGCCCCAGCCGCCCGGCGCTGCGTTGGTGTAAGGATGAACCTCGCGGAACTGGCACGAGAGAATCCAGTCGCGAGTCTTCTCAGCATTCGGAACGTTCCCATCCAACGCATTCATCGTTAACGTGGTCAGCCAGCAAGAGAGGTTGCTGTCAATCGGCCAACTGCCGTCAGGTCGCGCGGAATTCACGAGAAACTCGACAGCTTTCCGCGCAGCGGGATGGTCCGCCCGGCCGCAACTCGCCAGCGCCATCGTCACGAAACTCGTCAACGGCGTTGCCTCCAGAAATCCGCCGCTGCTGGGTTGGATTGCTTCCAACACGCGCAAGCTCTTTTCAACCGACGCCGCGCGCACGGCGCGCGCCAGTGGATTTCGCGGCGGACGTTTCGCGAACCGCGCCTGCCCTATGGCGATCAGCGCCGGCAGAGCGTAGCTCACTACCGGCAGCCGCAGCGCCGCGAAAAATCGCGCCGGCACGCACGCCAGCTCAAATGGCAGCGCATCCACTTCGCTCCAGTCGGCGAGACCTGCCAAAGCGCATGTCATCAGGATTGGCACGGCAAATGTCTTGTCCTTGCCATAGCGGGCGCGGACCGCCGCGATGCCGCCAGCGCGCTGGACGTGTTCGTCGGCGCGTTCGAGACAGCGGCAGTATTCGTCCGCCGCACCGGCGATGTGAAACGTGGCGCGCGCGAGCATCGTGGTGGAGATGTTGCTGCGGCTTTTCAGCGTGTCGCCCCAGCCGCCGTCGGCGTTTTGATGGTCGGCGAGATAACGGAGGCCGTTGCGGATCAATTGGTGGATCGCGACCTCCGGGCGCGATGGCTGTTGTGCGGCGGAAGAATCGCGCCCGGAGGTCGCGATCCACCTTTCCGATACACACGCCAGCGCACACACCGCCGTCGCGGTCGAGAGAGCGGAGGTGGAGAGTTCGCCCGGCCAGAAGCCGTAGCTGTTGCGCTCGGCCAGCAATGCCGCGCGCGCTGCTTGGTGGCAGCGGGCGATGTCAGCGTTGGTGATTTCGCTGCTCACGCCGCTGTCTCGCGTCTTGGTTTCGGTTCCCACAACTTCTTCGCGCCCCACGCAAATTTCGCCTTCCACTGCAAGGTTTGGAGGCGGCCCGTCATCTGGATGAACAGCCGTTTACTGATGCCGGCGCCGGCGCCGACTTGGTTGTCCCAATACATCTTTGGGATCCATTTGAAGTTCAGCTCGTAGCCGAGTCGGAACAGCCGCCAATGGTCGGGCGTCATGTCGGCGATGGTGAACGGCTTGCCGTGTTCCGGCAACACCGGCGCATGGAAGATCGGAAAGACGCAGAGCTCTTCGTGATACAGCCGCTCGATCAGCCGGACGGTCTTGCGCACGTCGTCGGGCGTCTCGCCGGGCAGGCCGAGGATGACGCTGATGAATGGGAAGAAGCCCGCGCGCACGACGCGGCGGCAGGTGTCTTCGCAGAGATCGGCCCATTCGTCCGGCGTCCACGGGCGAATCTTGCCGCCGCGCATGTTGCGCTCCAGCAGTTCGCCGCTGGCCGTCTCGACGCCGAGGTTGAGCCAGAGGTAACGGTGTTGCTGCCCCTCGGTCATGACGGAGTAAACTTCGCGCAGGTCATCGTCGCTGCAGCGGGCGGCGGAGATGATGTTGGCGTGGTCGAGTTGGATGAGGCGCAGGCCGCGCAGGTCGCGGATTTTCCGGACGAGTGACTTGAGCGCGGGCGGATTGACGCCATTGATATGGCTCGGCGTGCCGTAGCGGAAGAAGTCCTCGCTGATGAGCACGATGTTGTCCACGCCGCCGGCAAGATTGGTCTGCACGTCGGCGAGAATGGCTTCCTCCGGCAGATGCAGCATCGGCTCGCTCGCCACAGTGCAGAAGTCGCAGCCTTTGCCGCAACCGCGGCTGATCTCCACGACACCCATCGAAGTCGGGCCGGCGATGGCGGGAATGTCCGCCGCTGGCGGCGTGTCGGCTTGAATGAACGCCGGCGCATCGCCGCCATCGGCGAGTTTGCGAAACAACGCCGCCACCACGCCCTCGGCGTAGCCGCTGACAACCGTGTCTACGCCGAGCGCGGTGCGTTGTTCCTCGCGTTGCGCGAACTGCCACGCGCCCGCGCCGCCAGTGACGACGCGAAAGCCGAAGCGTTGCTTCAGTTCCTTGATTTGGCGCAGCAACGCGCCGAACCACAACTCGGTGTAGAGCCGGCCGCCGGCCATGTCGGTCATGGTGGTGTTGCTCATGCCGAGGCCGAACGGATCGCCGGAAGCGACGGCGACAACCTGCGTGTCGCGGCCGACGACGGCGGCGAGGTTCTCCGGCGGCACGATGACGATGTCGTCCGGCGAGAATCCGCCGCGCAGCAGGCTGGCTTCAATGCGGCGCAGACCCAGCGGCGCTTTGCGTGCGCGCGGGCCGGCGGTAGGCACGGGTGGCGAGAGAAAGCGCCGCATGATGAACTCCGGCACGACGTTGGTCTGCACGGTGCCCATGATGCCGTCGAACAGCGTCGGGTAATCCGCCATCAGCGTGCGGTCCGCCGTCAGGACGATGCGGAAACCGTCGCGAGGGAGATGCGGCATTGTGGTTGGACCGTTCGCTTTCACAGCTTCGCGTCGTCTAGCGCGTCCATCAACTTGTCGAGATCGTCCTTTGGCTTTGTTTCCTTGCCGGCACCGGCCAGCGCCGCGTTGCGCTCGTCGGTGGCGAGTTGGGCGGCGGCGGGCGCGCCGAAGAGTTCCGAGAGATCAAGCTTGCGCGCGTCGGGACCGGCACCCGGTGCGCCGGCGATGGCGGGAGAGCGGTGCATCGGGAAGAGGATGGCGTTCTCCGGACAGACTCGGCTGCAAGCAGGACAGCCGGGTTTGCAGTTATCGGGACTCTCGACGACGATGTGCGCGTTGTCGTCCACGCCATAGACGCCGAAGAGACAGAAATCAATGCACTCCATGCAATTGTTGCAGCGGCCGAAGTCAATGATCGGATACCAGCGGTGAGAGATTTCTGATTTCTGGTCTCTGATTTCTGATTTCGGATTGGCGGACGGTGTCGGGATGGCGGTGAGATTTGAGGCGCGCAGGTTGCGGAGGATGCGTTGGATTTCAGCGATGTGCAGCGAGGCGTCGTCGCCGTCGCGAAGGTCCAGCGACCAGATTGTGCGGGCCGGCACGTTTGGCGCGCTCGCGCTGCCCTTCGGATTTTCCTCCGCCGAGTCGGCGCGGTGGAGTTGCATTTCGCCGCACTGGCCTTTGATGCCCAGCCGGTCGAGTGTCCAGTGGATGGCGCGCGGGTAGAGCCACGCGAGCACCAGCAGCGGGCCTGTTGCCGAGCGCAGCACCGCGTCGGCTTCGGCGAGGTCGTAGAGGTGTGGCATCGTCACCGTTGTCACGTCCGGTTCGCGGGTGAGCGCGTCGAGAATCTGCTCTTCCAGTTCACGCTTGCGCGGATCCTGGCTGGGCGATCGGGAAATGATGGCGGTGAGCAGGCTCATTGCGCAGCCTGTCCTTTCAGTAACGCCTGTGCCTTGGTCCAGCTTGTTTCCAGATACCGGAGATACTGCGCCGGCTCCATCGTGTCGCTGGCGTTGCCGTTCATCTCGAACAGCCAGCCGGCACCGTAGCCATCTTTATTAACAACGGACGGGTCGGCGAGCGCCTCGGCGTTGAAGCGCGTGATCGTCCCGTCAGCTGGCGCGTAGAGCGCGGCGACGGCTTTGGAACTTTCGACCGCGCCAATTTCGTCTTTCTGACGGACCGTTGCGCGTGCGTCCACGGACCATTCCAGAAAGTAGATTTCGCGCAACAGCCGAATCGCGTATGCGGAAAGGCCAAACCGAAGAGAGTCGCCTTCCGCGCTCAGCCACATGTGGTTGAGCGTGTAGCGCCGGTCGGTGGGAAACCGCGCCGCGAAGTTTCCCATCATGAAAACAAGTTCGTCTGGCATTGTGCAGCGCCGCGCCGGTTTCCGTCGTCATTCCGCCGCGGCAGGGGCGAAACAATAGACGCTGCCATCCCCTGAGGCAACCACAAGCCTCCCGCGCGCCGCCACGGGCGAAGAGTCAACCGCCGCGCCCGCAGCGAACTGCCAGCGCTTCTCCCCGGTCTTCAGGTCCAGTTCGTAGAGGTTGCCGTCATGCGAGCCGACGAACACGCGCTCGCCAACGATCAGCGGCGATGATTCCACCTTCGACTTCGTCTCGAAACTCCAGACCTCCGCGCCGCTCGTGACATTGAAGCAATGCACGCGCTTGTCACGGGCGCCGACCACCACGCGGTCGCCCGCCACAGCAGCCGACGAATAGAACTGAACCTCCTGGTCTTTTGGCGCGTATTGCCACTCCATCTTCGCGGTCTGCCAGTTGACGCAAACGAACTGGTCGCCGAGCGTGCCGAGAAACGCGCGCGCGCCAGCGATGGCCGGCGACGCGGCGGCGTAGGAACCCAGTTCGCAGCTCGACACTTCCTTGCCGCTGGCCACGTCAATCGCGCGCAGTTGGCCGTCGCAACCGGCGATGAACGTCTTGCCGTCCACAACCGCCGGCGTCGCATGGACGCGGCCAGCTGTTTGGAATTTCCACGCCAGCTTTCCGTCGGCGGCGTTCAGACAGTAGAGGTTCTCGTCGTAGCACCCGAAAAGCACGCGGTCGCCGACGCAGTTCGCCGACGAGATGATTTCGCCTCCGGCCTCGAACGTCCAGTTGGTGCGGCCAGTGGTGGCGTTCACGGCGTGAAACATGCCGCTGTCGTCGCCGACAAATACCGCGCCGTCGCGCACGGCTGGGGACGCCTTCACTGCGCCCGGAGCGCGATAGGTCCAGCGCAGCTTGCCGGTGGCGAGGTCAAGCGCGTGCAGCGCGTTGCTGTCGGAGCCGATAAAAACTGTGTTGCCGACGATGGCCGCCGACGATTCAACGGAATCTTCGGCTTTGAACGTCCACGCGAGCTTCAGCTTTGGCGCGAGCGAGCCGGCTGCGACGCCGGTCAGTTGCGGGTTGCCGCGGAACATCGGCCAGTCGCTCGTGTCAGCGGCGGCTGGCGGCGACGCTGACTTCGCGGCGCGGGGATCGTCCTGCCGGCCACAGCCACAGGCTGCCGCGAGGCACGCGATCATAAGGAATCCGGCAAAGCGTTTCGTTTCCATGTTGAACCTTGGTCACGGCAAACTTACCTGAGCGACGGGAGCTTTCAAGCTCGCGCAGTTCGCTCAGTGGAACTTCAACTGCCGCGCGAAGGCAGGCGGGACGTTAAAGAGGACGAAGCGGCTGCGGATGTGGTGGTGGCGCAGGAACTCGGCCATGACGGCGGCGACGCGGCGGAGGCGTTCGCGCTCGGTTTTGCCGACGAACGGCGACTTGAGCCGGCGGATGGCGGCGTATTCGAAATAGCTGGCGGTCGCGCCCGGCTTGGCGACGCCGCGCAGCGTTTCGAGGATTTCGCGGACCAGTTCGGGCGGGAAATTGTTCAACGGCAGGCCGGCGACGATGAAGTCGAACGTTGGTTTGAGTTCGATGGCTTGGATCGGCGCGCAGACGATCTCCACCTGCGGGTTGCCGCCGAAACGTTTCCGCAGCAGGTCGGCGAATTCCTGGTTGATTTCGTAAACGACGAGCTTGTCGCCGGGTCGCAGCAACTTCATGAGCCGCTGCGTGAACGCGCCGGTGCCGGCGCCGACTTCGAGAATCTTCACCGGCGCGTGGCCCGGCCGGACGTGGTCGGTAATGGCCTTCGCCAAGAACCGCGAGCTGGCGGTGACGGCGCCGGTGTGCGCGAAGTTGCGGACAAACTGCTTGAGAAAGACGAGCCGTTCGTTAAGGGGCATCGCTGGTTTCCGTGGGCTTCGGCGGCGGCGCTGGCAGTGTGGGAAGGCCGGAGTGTTTGAACATCAGCGCGCCGAGCGGCGGCAGCGTCACCTTGATCGAATGCGGCCGGCCGGCTTGCGGCACCGGCTCGGCCACGACGCCACCCGCGTTGCCCACGTCGCTGCCGCCATAGAATCCCGCGTCGGTGTTGAACATCTCCCTGTAGAAGCCGCCGTCGGGCACGCCGACGCGGTAGTTCTTGCGAACCACCGGTGTGAAGTTGAAGACGCAGATGACTGGTTCGCCACCGGATTTCGAGCGCCGCAGGAACGTCACCACGCTGCTGTCGGCGTCGTGGAAATCAATCCACTCGAAACCCTGATGTGTGTGATCCTGCTCCCACAGCGCTGGCTCGGCACGGTAGAAGTGGTTCAGGTCCTTGACGGCACGCTGGAGGGCCTTGTGCCGGTCGAAGTCGAGCAAGTGCCAGTCAATGCTGTTGGCAGCGTCCCATTCCTTCCACTGGCCCAGCTCGCCACCCATGAAGAGCATCTTCTTGCCGGGATGTGCCGTCATGAATGCCAACAGCAGCCGCAGGTTGGCGAACTTCTGCCAGTCGTCGCCGGGCATTTTGCTGATCAGGCTGCATTTGCCGTGAACCACCTCGTCGTGCGAAAGCACCAGCACGAAGTTCTCGAAGAACGCATAGACCAGGCCGAACGTCAGGTTGTTCTGGTGGAAGCGGCGGTAGATTGGCTCCTTGGCGAAATAGTCGAGCACGTCGTGCATCCAGCCCATGTTCCACTTGAAGCCGAAGCCGAGGCCGCCGAGATAGACCGGCTTCGAAACGCCGCTGAACGCCGTGGATTCTTCCGCGATCATCATCACACCGGGGAACTGGCCATAGACGACCTCGTTCGTGCGCTTCATGAACGCGATGGCTTCGAGGTTCTCGTTGCCGCCGTATTGGTTCGGGATCCACTCACCGGCCTTGCGCGAGTAGTCCAGATAGAGCATCGAGGCCACCGCGTCCACGCGCAGCCCGTCAATGTGATAGCGGTCAAACCAGAAGAGCGCGTTCGCGACGAGGAAATTGCGCACTTCGTGGCGGCCGTAGTTGAAGATCATCGTGCCCCAGTCCTGGTGCTCGCCTTTGCGTGGGTCGGCGTGCTCGTAGAGCGCGGTGCCGTCGAACCACCGCAGCGCGAAGTCGTCCTTCGGAAAATGCGCCGGCACCCAGTCCACAATGACGCCGACGCCGCGTTGGTGGCAGCGATCCACGAAGAACATAAAATCCTCCGGCGTGCCGAACCGGCTCGTCGGCGCGTAGTAGCCGGTGACCTGGTAGCCCCACGAGCCGTCGAACGGATGCTCCGCCACCGGCAGCAGCTCGATATGCGTGTAGCCCATCTCCACCACGTAATCAATCAACTGTTCCGCCAGCTCACGGTAGCTCAGGAACTCGTTGTGCGGGCCGCGCCGCCACGAGCCGAGGTGGACTTCGTAGATGCTCACCGGTTTGTCCAGCAGCACTGTCTTTGCGCGCTTCTCCATCCACTCCTTGTCCTGCCACTCGTAGCGGTTGATGTCCCAGACGATGGAGGACGTCGAGGGCCGCACCTCGTGGAAGAACGCCAGCGGGTCCGTCTTCAGGCGCAGATGGCCTTCCTTCGTCTTGATCTCAAACTTGTATTTGTCGCCGGCCTTCAACCCCGGCACGAACAACTCCCACACGCCCGACGCGCCGAGCGCGCGCATCGGATGCCAGCGCCCGTCCCAGCCGTTGAAGTCGCCCACCAAGCTCACGCGCTGCGCGTTCGGCGCCCACACCGCGAAATGCACGCCGCTAACGCCGTCCACCGTTATCAAGTGCGCGCCGAGTTTCTCCCACAGCCGCAGGTGATTTCCCTCGTTGAACAAATGCAGGTCCAACTCCCCGAGCACCGGCCAGAACGAATACGGATCGCGAGTCACGCGCTGTCCGCCGCGGAAATCTGTAATGCGCAGTTCGTAGCGGAACAGTTGCCGCTGGTCGGGAATCAACAACTCAAACAAGCCGTGCTCATGCGTGCGCTTCATCGGCCACGCGCGGCGCTCGCCGTCGAGTTCGGTCGCCACGACCTCCTTCGCGTCGCGCAGGAACGCCCGGATCGCCACCTGCTTCTGCCCGCGCAGCGTGACCACATGCGCGCCGAGCACGCCGAACGGATCGTGCAAGTCGCTGTGGAGAATGGCGTCCATCTGCTTCTTGTTCAGTGTCTGGCTCATGCCTGTTCCCTGTTGCCGCGGCATCCTACCCGTCCCGCCGCCGCAAAGCCACATCAAGAATGCTGGATTCGGAAAGCGGGACAGGCATCCTGCCTGTCTGGCCATGATGACAACCATCCGACAAGCGGGACGCCTCGTCCACTACTCACCGCTTAAAAATCTCGTTCAACAGTGCCGCGCCGGCAGCCGGCCGGCGCAAAACCGACTCACGACTTCTTCTTCTTTTGTTCCGCCCTCGATTGTTCGACGGTTTTAAGCCGATCTGGATGGTTGCAGAAAACATGGGGGCCGGAAAACATTGCGTATGTGCATTCAGAGGGCCCCTCAACCAGACAGTGCACCAGCAAACCTGTGCCTAATGCCACGGCGCGGCAGATAGCAGGATCGGGCAAAGTCTGCCTCTGAGGATGGCGCTCTCTCTGCGAACCTGATTTACCTAGATCGTTCTCGTTCATAGACCGCTTCTTGTTTGCTCCATCCTTGTAAGATGAGGTAAGAGACGAAGCTCCACGCCGGTGCTCGCCTGTGGGGAAATGTGCAACTTGCCCCCAACTACACTCTATCCCGTCTCGGTATTGATCTCGGTGGCATTCCAAATACTGGATTTCAGCCGCAGATGTCAAGACGGCGCTCCTTGCGCGCTGAAATCAGGGAGCTGGATGGAGGAAACTCATGCTTGCTCGCAGCGTGGCATCGGCCTAGTTTCCAGTGCGGTTGGCTGCGGAAGGAGTGATCGTAGGAAAGTCGGACGGCAGAAAGATAAGGAGAAGGCACCATGAAGAACATTTGGGTCTGGGCGGCGGCGATATTGATTCTCTCACTCGCCGGCGTGGACCGCGCGCTGGCGGCGGAGACAGACAAGCAGGTGCAGGATGCGCTCGCGCTGTTCTTGAAGGCCGATCCCGGCCTGAAGAAGTTTCTGGAGAGTGCGGTCGGCTATGCGGTATTTCCCGACGTGACCAAGGGCGCCATCGGCATTGGTGCGGCGCATGGCGGCGGCTGTGTTTATGAAAAGGGCAAGCTGGTCGGCACGGCGTCGCTGACGCAGGTGACAATCGGGCTGGCGTTGGGCGGACAGTCGTATGCCGAGCTGATCTTCTTCGAGACGCCGGAGGCACTGGACTCGTTCAAGAAGAGCGAGTTGGCGTTCAGCGCGCAGGTGAGCGCGGTCGCGGCAGCGGAGGGCGTGTCGAGTAACGCCAAATATCAGCTCGGCGTGGCGGTGTTCACGCTGGCCAGGGGCGGGCTGATGTATGAGGCCAGCCTCGGTGGGCAGAAGTTCAAGTTCAAGCCGCTGGCGCAATAATTCCGGCGGTGGCAAACAGCCGCGTCATCGTGGCAGTGAGCAATGGTGCGTGGCGGCGGCGTTCAGCCGGGTCGTTGCTCCACCGGGAAGCGCGTTCAACCGCCATGACCGCCGGTCAACCGTAATGTTTCCCGTCTTTGTCGGCGCATCACGCCCGCCACGCCCGGGCGCGGCCCTGCGCTTGCGCGACTGCGGTGCGGGCGATTTCGCAATCTTCCGCAACATCGAAGTCGAACATACCGGCCAGAACGAAATCGCCGCCGCTGCTGAACGCGTAGGGGAAGGCATTCTTTGGCGGAATCGCACCCGCCGCCATCACCTTGAATGCGATCCACGGCTTCTCGACCGTCTTCATAAACGCGACGGTCTCTTCGGGATTGCGGCACCAGTAACCGGGAACTTCCGACGTGTTGCGCGCGGCTTCGCCGGTGCGCGGCGCGGTCGGATAACGATGATGGTGCAGCGTCTTGATGTAGAAATCCGCCGGCAGCTTGTCCTTCTCGCACTGCTGCACGACCGCCAGATCGTGGGCGCCGATGCCGCACGGCACGTTGTGCAGCTTGATGCGCTCCAGCGTCTTGGCGATCACGCTGAACTTCCCTTCGGAAAGATATTTGTCGCAGTGGACGCCCCAGATGTAAATCGCCTCTGTGCCGTCATCCACCATCTGCCGAATCTGAGTGTCATAGGCCGTGGTGTCCTCGATGTTGCTGGTGGAATAAAGGATCCACTGCATCTTGCCGCCGTTCTTGCGGTGCTCGTTGAGCGTCTTGCAGACGGCCGGCGTGACGTTCACCGAGAGCGTGTTGATGCCGTTCGTCTCGGCGAGTTCGATCGTCTCGCGAACCTTGGCGTCGGTGTTGTAAGAGCGGACCAGCTTGTTGATGTAGCCGAGGTCGCGGGGGTGATTGTAGCGGGTCAGCAGGTTGCCGCCGAGAATGAGCCGGGTGAATTGCAGCCCGCCGATCTTTCCCGTTGGCAACAATGGTTTCGATGCCGGAGCGGTAGGTTTGTTTTCGGCCGCGTTGGTGCACACGGGTATTCCAGCGCCGGCAGCCAGTCCCGTGGTGGCGAGAACGGAGTTTTGAATGAAACCTCTACGGCTCAGTTTGTCGTTCATGGTGTTGCTTTCATTGCGAGCAACCCTATCCAATCCGCCGAGCGCGTGAACAGAAAAAATACCGGGTTGCCGTTGGATGAACTTGCATTGCGAAAACCAGCGGCTCCTGTCAAAGGTAGATGCGATTGGACTGTCGGACTCAATTTGAAACCATGCTTCGCGGCGGCGAGTCGATGCTCGCGCTCGCGCCGATGCAGGATGTCACCACCCTGCCGTTCTGGAAACTGATGGCGGCGTATGGCGGGCCGGACGTTTACTTCACGGAGTATTTCCGGGTCCATCGCGATTCACGCCCGGAGAAATGGATCCTCGACGCCATCAACCGCAATCCCACCGGCCGGCCCGTCGTCGCGCAGTTGGTCGGCAACAACATTCCGGCGCTCGTCCGCACGGCACGCGAACTACAGCGCCTCCCCATCGCCGCGGTGGATTTGAATCTCGGCTGTCCCATGCCGGTGGTTTACCGCAAGAGTGCCGGCGGGGGATTGCTGCGCGAGCCGGCCCGAGTGGATGCCATCCTCGGCGCGTTGCGCGACGCGGTGCAGATCAGGTTCACGGTCAAAACGCGCATCGGCTTCGACGATCCGGCGGTTTTTGAAGAATTGCTGCCGATCTTTGCGAAACACTCGCTCGACCTGCTCGTGGTGCACGGACGCACCGTCGCCGAGAGGTATGGCGGCGAGGTGCATTACGATTTCATCGCGCGTGCCGTGGCGGCGATGCCGTGCCCGGTGCTGGCCAACGGCGATATCAACTCGGCGCGGAAAGCGGGGGACGTGTTGAAGTTCACCGGGGCGCGCGGGCTGATGCTCGGGCGCGGGGCGGTTAGAAATCCTTGGCTGTTCCAGCAAATCCGCCAGCACCTTCGCGGCAAGCCGGTCTTCCAGCCACGCGGCCGCGATGTGCTGGCCTACGTGCGGGCGCTCTACGAGGCGATTGTCTTGCCCGGCGTGCGCGAGGCAACGCAGGTGCACGCCATGAAGAAGTATCTGGGGTTTCTTGGCGTCGGTGTGGAGCCGAGCGGGAAGTTTCTGCACGACATCTGTCGCGTGACGACGAAGGCGGATTTCTTCCGCGTTTGCGAGACGTTCCTCGGTCACGACGAACCGATGGCGCTGGAGCCATTCGCCAGTGCGCGCTAGGACACCGCGACCACCTGATAATCGTCCGGCAACCGGCCGATCTTGATCTTCAAACGATTGCCCTGCTTCTTGCCGACGAGTTGCTGGCCCAGCGGCGATTGAGGCGTGATGACCAGCACCTCTTTCTTCTCGTGGACGATCTCCGTCCCACCGGCGCACGGCCCGATGAAGTAAAACGTCCGCCCGTCTTTGCCCTCCAGCTCGACCAGCGCACCGACATCTATCGGCTCTTTTGGCTTAAAAGCGCGCACGACGAGCCGCTGGAACTGTTCGAGGGCCTGTTCGGTTTCCGCAGCGTGCATGGATTGTCCACGCGCCAGATACGATGCCTCCAGCCCACGGGTGTCGTATTTGTCCTCGGCCTTGCTCTGGTCGTCCGTGGCCTCGTCGCGCGCGGTGCGGGCCGCTTTGGCGTAGAGTGCCAGCTTCCCTTCGAGGTCGGCGATGATCTTCTTGATAAGCGCGCTCTTGTTCATAGTCACGGAACCGCCGATACAACCCGAACGTCGCGCGCCGCGCAACTACGATTTGCGCTACGCCCGCTAGCGTTGACGCTGTTAGTGGCCTTATCTACACTATGAATTGTGGTTATGATTGCCTATGTTCAAGTGGGTATACTCCCTATTTTTCTACCATGACTCCTATAATGCGAAGAAGGCTTGCCGCATGGTCAAAGCATATTGCCCCAAATTGTTCTAACATAGCCGCTGTCCAGGGAATTGAGGCTATCGTGGCGGATATGCGCGATGCGCAGATGGTTCTGGAGTCGCTGGAGAAACGCCTCAACGAACGCGCATCACTATTGCGAGAGAATACTCCGAACGAGGAGATGTTTAAGGAGGTAGTCTCTTACGTTTATTGGAGTTTTCCAGAAGTGTCTTCTGTCGCGCTGATGAAAGCAATGCGCGGCTTTCCATCTACACAGGTGTTTCGCCGTTATATCCTACCAGCCGGTTCTGGAATCCGTTGTTTGAAATGCGGACAAGAACTTGTCTTCACTTCACGAGAAGCTCTGCATAACGCGATTCAACAGATGGAGCAGATTGAAGAAGACGGACGCTGGGAAGAATGGCGACTATTGTGCAAGAAGTGTGAAGCTAAGCATTTCACCGAGGGGCGGGAACAATATGCAGCGCGTGTAGCTGAATGGAAGGCTCTTCGACATGCAGAAGTCGCGGCAGATCAGAAACGATTAGTCGAACTCAAATCCATGAATTATAGGGACTACCTGAGGACGCCAGAATGGCAAAACAGGCGAATTCAACACCTCAGAAGTGCTGGGTTTTCCTGTCAAGTTTGTAACGCGCGAAATACGGAACTTCATGTTCACCATCGAGATTACCGTCGGATTGGTGAGGAGCTTTATCAGGACCTGATTGTGCTTTGCCGAGATTGCCATGCGCTCTTCCACGAAAACGGCAAACTCTTTAGCTCGTAACTAACTGCCTGATCCAACGCAACTACGATTTGCGCCTTCGCCGCTCAAAATCCTTCCCTTTTTCCTCTGACGAATTAACATGCCGCCATGCCTTCATTCGACATTGTCAGCCAGGTTAGCTCGATGGAAATCGAGAACGCCGTCAACATCGCCAAGAAAGAATTGGCCAACCGCTTCGACTACAAGGGAAGCAAGGCGGAGATCATTCTCGAAAAGGACGAGATCAAGCTCTCTGCTGAGGATGAGTTCAAAATCAAAGGTCTCTCCGAAATCGTCCTCGGCAAGCTCGCCAAACGCAACATCAGCCTCAAGAGTCTCGACCAGGGCGAGCCGGACATTTCGCCGCTCGGCCACGCGCGGCAGTCCATCAAGATCAAGCAGGGCATCGAGACGGAGATCGCCAAGCAGATCACCACCTTCATTCGTGACGGGAAGCACAAGGTCACGACGCAGATTCAGGATCAGCAGATCCGCGTGACCGGCAAGAGCCGTGACGAACTGCAAGCGGTGATGGCAGCGGTGCGGGGACACGAATTTACCGTGGCTCTGCAATTCCAGAACTTCCGCGACTAGGACCTGCGCGGTCCGTTCCTTGCGCGCCGTTCGCGCCTCTGGCGGGCAAGGTCTCCAACGAAAGGTTGAATGAAACTTTGGTATGACAGGCCGGCCATCAAGTGGCCGGAAGCTTTGCCGGTCGGCAATGGCAGGCTCGGCGCGATGATCTTCGGGAAGATTGACCAGGAGCGCATCCTGCTCAACGAGGACTCGATGTGGCACGGCGGGTTGCGCGACCGCATCAACCCCGACGCGCTCAAAACGCTGCCGGAGGTGCGGAAGCTGCTCTTCGAGGGCAAGGTCGCGCAGGCGGAGTTCCTCGCCGAGCATGGGATGCAGGCGACGCCGCGCCATCAGGCGCCGTATCAACCGCTCGGCGACCTGAACCTCTACTTCTTTGGCCGGGGCCAGGACGAGGCGGCATTGCTCCCGCACAAGGGCTTTGTGGAGTATCGTCGGGAACTCGATCTCGCCTACGGCGTGGCGCGTGTGAGCTATATGTTGCGAGGCGCGCGGTTCGTCCGTGAGATTTTCTCCAGCGCGTTGGACCAGGTTCTTGTGGTGCGGCTCGCCAGCGATCATCCCGGACAGATTTCACTTTCGGCGAATCTCAGCCGCCGGCCGTTCGAGAGCGCCACCGGTGTGGTGGGTGGCGATACGGTGTTCATGCAGGACCAGTGCGGCCCCGACGGTGTGCGCTACTGCGCGCTGCTTAAGGCCGTCGCCGAAGGCGGCGTGGTCCGCGTGCTCGGCGACAACGTCATCGTCGAACGCGCCGATGCGGTGACGCTGCTGGTGGCGGCGAACACGACTTTCCGCGCGCCGGAACCGCGCCAGCTTTGCGAACAGCAGCTCGCCAAAGCGGCGGCGAAGCCATACTCGCGGCTCCGCGACGAGCACAGCGACGATCACCGACGGCTTTTCTCCCGCGTTGCGCTCGACCTCGGCGGACCCGACAAGCCGAACGTGCCGACTGACAGGCGCGTCGAGGCGTTTCGCGCCGGCGGCCAGGACGCGGCGCTGATGGCGCTCTATTTCCAGTTCGGCCGTTACCTGCTCATCGCGTCGAGCCGGGCCGGTTCGCTGCCGGCGAATCTCCAGGGTCTCTGGAACGACAGCATGACGCCGCCGTGGGAAAGCAAATACACGCTCGACGTCAACGCGCAGATGAACTACTGGCCCGCCGAGTCGTGTAACCTCGCCGAGTGCCACGCGCCGCTCTTCGATCACGTGGACCGGATGCGGCCGTCGGGCCGCGAGACGGCGCGGCGGATGTATGGTTGCCGCGGCTTCATGGCGCACGGCGCGACGGAACTGTGGGGCGACACGGCGCCGTCGGGCGATTCGGTGCGGTTCAGCCTCTGGCCGATGGGCGCGGCGTGGCTCTCGCTGCATTTCTGGGAACGCTACCTCTTCAGCGGCGACACGGCGTTTCTGCGCGACCGCGCCTGGCCGGTGATGAAGGAAGCGGCGGAATTTCTGCTGGAGTATCTGGTGGAGGACACGAGCGGCCGGCTTGTCACCGGGCCGTCGTGTTCGCCGCAGAATGCGTATCGGATGCCGAACGGCTACATCGGCTTCCTTTGCATGGGGCCGTCGGTGGACATACAGATCGTGCGCGAGCTTTTCAACGCGCTCGTCGAGGCGGGCCAGTTGCTCACCGCCGACAAGGGGCCGGACAAGGCGTTCCTGCAAAAGATCAACGCCGCGCGCGGCCGACTGCGCGGGCATCGCGCCGGCAAGGACGGCCGGTTCATGGAGTGGTCGGAGGAATACGAGGAGGTTGAGCCGAACCATCGTCACTTCTCGCATCTCTTCGCGCTGCATCCCGGCAGCCAGATCACCGTTCACGGCACGCGCGAGTGGGCGACCACGGCGCGCAAAACGCTGGAGCGCCGCGTGACCGGCGGCGGGACGTTCAGCGGCTGGAGCCGCGCGTGGCTCATCAACCTCTGGGCGCGGCTCGCCGACGGCAACAAGGCGCACGACAACCTCATCACGCTGCTGCGCCGCTCCACGATGCCAAACCTTCTCAACGATCTTCCGCCGTTCCAGATTGACGGCAACTTCGGCGCGTGCGCCGGCATCGCCGAGATGCTGCTGCAATCGCACGGCGGCGAGATCAACCTGCTGCCGGCGTTGCCCGCCGCGTGGCCGGCCGGAAGCGTCAAGGGTCTCTGCGCCCGCGGCGGCTTCGAGGCGGACATTGTTTGGAAGGACGGCGCGCTGGCTGAGGCGACGATCCGCTCCAAGCTCGGCCGCCTCTGTAAAGTCCGCCTTGGCGACAAGCTGGTCGAGTTCAAGACCAAGATCGGCGCAACCTACCAACTCACCGAAACGCTGGAGCGAAAACGGGCGGAGGGATAAAGCGTTTGGTGCCGGCACCGCAACCGCCAACGAGGTATTGAAACCGCGCCGCAGTTGCGTAGTATGCCGGCCATTATGACTTCTCGCGAACGACTCCAGAAGGCGCTTAATCACCAACAACCCGACCGCGTCCCCGTGGACATCGGCGGCACGGCCGTCACCGGCATTCACGTCTCAGCCGTCACGCGGCTGCGGCGCGCGGCGCTCGGTGACGACAGCTACCGCGTCAAAGTCGTCGAGCCTTACCAGATGCTCGGCGAGGTGGACGACGCACTCTGCGACGCGCTCGGCATTGACGTGATCGGGCTGAGGCCGCGCGCGACGATGTTCGGCTTCGAGAATGCCGGTTGGAAGCCGTTCACGCTCTTCGATGGCACCGAGGCGCTCGTGCCGGAGAGCTTCAACATCACCAAGGCCGACGACGGCGGCTGGGTGATTTACCCCGAAGGTGACACGACCGCGCCGCCGAGCGGTCACATGCCAAAAGGCGCGTTCTTTTTCGACTCGATCATCCGCCAGCCGCCGGTGGACGACGACAAGCTCAACCCCGCCGACAACCTCGAAGAATTCGCAGAGTTCACCGACGTGAACCTCGCGTGGTATCGCCAGCGCATCGAGGCGCTCGACGACGGCAAGCGCGGCATCATCCTCACGATGCCCGGCGCGGCGTTCGGCGACATCGCGCTCGTGCCCGCGCCGTGGATGAAGCACCCGAAAGGCATCCGCGACATCGAGGAGTGGTATGTCTCCACCGCCGTCCGCAAGGACTACGTGCTCGCCATCTTCGATAAGCAGTGCGAGATCGCGCTCAAGAACCTGGAGAAACTCATCCCGTTGCTCGGCGACCGCGTGCAGGCCGTCTTTCTCACCGGCACCGACTTCGGCACGCAGCGCGGGCCGTTCATCTCCAAGCAGGCGTATCGCGAACTCTTCAAGCCGTTCCACAAGCGCGTCAACGACCTCGTCCACGCGAAGTCTTCGTGGAAGACCTTTATCCACTCCTGCGGCTCCGTCTTCGACCTGCTGCCGGATTTCGTCGAGGCCGGCTTCGACATTCTCAACCCGGTCCAATGCTCCGCCGCCTGCATGGACGCGCGGACGCTCAAGAAGGAGTTCGGCAAACACCTGACGTTCTGGGGCGGCGGCGCGAACACGCAGCAGACGCTGCCGTTCGGCACGCCGGACGAGGTCTATCGCGAGGTGCGCGAGCGGATCGAGATTTTCGGTGAAGGCGGCGGCTTCGTTTTCGACACCGTCCACAACATCCAAGGCCCCACGCCCGCCGCGAACCTGCTGGCGATGTTCAAAGCCATCAAGGACAGCCAGCGATAAGACCACTTTACCCTCAGGAAAAGGGCCACCACATGACAAGGACACTGATTCAGTTCACGAGCGCTGTCGCGCTTGCCACCACCATTCATGCCGCTGAGTTCCACGTGGCCACCACTGGCAACGACACCAACCGCGGCACAAAGGCCGCGCCGCTCCGCACGATCCAGCGCGCCGCGGACCTCGCGCAGCCGGGCGATGTCATCACCGTGCATGAGGGCATCTACCGCGAGCGCATCAATCCGCCTCGCGGCGGCTCGTCCGACAAGAAACGCATCGTCTATCAAGCTGCGACCGGCGAGAAGGTCGAGATCAAAGGCTCGGAGGTTGTCAAGAACTGGGCGAAGGTTCAGGACGATGTCTGGAAGGTGACGCTGCCGAATCCGTTCTTTGGCGACTTCAATCCCTACAGCGACCTCATCCGTGGCGACTGGTTCAATCCGAAGGGCCGCGAGCACCACACCGGCGCGGTCTATCTCAACGGCGAGTGGCTGACCGAGGCAGCAAAGCTCGACGACGTGCTGAAACCGGCCAGCGAGACGCCGCTGTGGTTCGGCAAGGTTGAAGGCGAGAAGACGACGCTTTGGGTGCAGTTCAGGGGCGTCAACCCGAACGAGCAATTGGTGGAGATCAACGTGCGCCGCACCGTCCTCTACCCCGACAAACCGGGCCGGAGTTTCATCACTGTGCGCGGCTTCACCATGCGCCACGCGGCCACGCCGTGGGCGCCGCCAACCGCCGAGCAGGTCGGTTTGATCGGCACGCATTGGAGCAAGGGCTGGATCATCGAGAGCAACACCGTCAGTCACTCTATCTGCTCCGGCATCGCGCTCGGCAAACATGGCGACGAGTTCGATAACATCTCCGCCAATAGCGCCGAGGGCTACGTCAAGACCATCGAGCGTGCCCACGCTCATCCCATCGCGTGGACGAAGGAAAACATCGGCCACCACATCGTCCGCAACAACACCGTCTCGCACTGTGAACAAGCCGGCATCGTCGGCAGCCTTGGCTGCTCGTTCAGCACCGTCACCGGCAACGTCATCCACGACATCCACGTCCGGCAGTTGTTCACCGGTGCGGAGATGGCGGGCATCAAGTTTCACGCCGCCATTGACACCGAGATCAGTGGCAATCACATCTACCGCACCTGCCGCGGACTCTGGCTCGACTGGATGGCCCAAGGCACGCGCGTCACGCGAAACCTCTTCCACGACAACGCCCGCGAGGATTTGTTCGTCGAGGTGAACCACGGCCCGTTCGTCGTGGACAACAACATCTTCCTGTCCGCCACCACCCTGCTGGATGTCTCCGAAGGCGGCGCTTACGCTCACAACCTGATCACCGGCAAAATCATTAGCCAACCCGAACCGCGCCGCGACACGCCCTATCATCCTGCGCATTCGACGAAAGTCGCCGGCTTGGTGAACACCAAGGGCGGCGATGACCGCTTCTACAACAACATCTTTGTCGGCGTAGCCGAAACTCCGGCAGTCGCGCCGAAGGCAAAGAAAGCCGTGCCGCGCTCCGTTGGTTTTGGCCTTTGGGTTTACGACAGTCGCGAGTTTCCGCTGCAGACCGGCGGCAACGTCTATCTCAACAGCGCGCGGCCCTACGGCAAGGAGGCGAATCCGCTGACGCTGCCGGAGACTTTTGACTGCAAGCTCGTTGACGAAGCCGGCCAACCGCATCTCCACCTGACGTTGCCTCCGTCGCTGTCAAAGGCGACAACGACGCTCATCACCACGGAACTGTTGGGCAAGGCCAAGATTCCTGGCGTTCGCTACGTAAATCCCAACGGCTCGCCGCTGAAGGTTGACGGCGATTACTTCGGCAAGCGACGCAGCAAGACAACGCCGACAGCCGGCCCGTTTGAGAATCCCGGTGCCGGCCAACTCAAGCTCAAGATGTGGTGACAGGAAGGGAACGACGATGAACAGGCGGATTCTCTTCTTCGCCGCCTTGCTGTTGGCGCCGCTGGCCATTCATGGCAGGGAGTTGCCGGCGGATCCGGGTGGGGCAACGCCGTTGTGGGAACTCAAACTCGGCGCGCACCAATACTCGATCCCAACGATTGACCGCGGCCGGATATTTTTGGCGACGGACGACAGCGCGGTGCAACGGCCCGGCTACGAGCCGACCGGCGGCGGCGTGTTGATGTGTGTGGAGCAGGCGACGGGCAAGTTGATCTGGGAACTGCCAAGTCCGCGCTACATGGAAGGCGTGACGCCGCCGTTTCATTTCGACCAGTGGCGGTGCGGGATTTGTTCGCGGCCGGTGGTGGACGGCGAATGGGTGTTCGTGGTCGGCAACCGCGGCGAGGTGTTGTGCGTGGACCGGATCAACGGCGCGGTGGTGTGGCGGTATGATTTCATCAAGGAGCTTGGCGTGGTGCCGCACGATGTTTGCGGGAGCACGCCACTGATCGTCGGCGATCTGGTGTTCGCCTGCACGTCGAACGGCCAAGACGACCGCCACGACAAGGTGCCAGCGCCGCAGGCGCCGACGCTGATCGTGCTCGACAAGAAAACCGGCCGGCTCGTGGCGCGCGATGGGGAGCGGATCGGCGAGCGGTTGTTCCACTGCAACTGGTCGTCGCCCATCGCGGGTAAGGTGAACGGGCGCACGCTGGTCTTCTTTGGCGGTGGCGACGGAGTCTTGTATGCGTTCGAGTTGCCGTCGGCGTCGCGCGACGGCGTGCAGGTGTTGAAGAAGGCGTGGTCTTACGACTGCAACCCGCCGGGATACCGGATGCGCGACGGCGTGAAGATGCCGTATTCGACGCACCGCAAACGTCTCCCGGACGGGCCGAGCGAAATCATCGGCTCACCGCTGTTTTGGAACGGCCGCGTCTATGTGGCGATCGGGCAGAGTCCGGTGCACGGCGACGGACAAGGCTGCCTGTCGTGCGTGGACGCGGCGACGGGGAAGAAGGTCTGGGACTCGACGCTGGTGGACCGGACGCTGGCGACGCCGGCGATTGCGGATGGTCTGCTCTACATCGTGGACACGCCGGGCAACGCGCATTGTTTCGATGCGGTGAAAGGCGAACGGCTTTGGGTGCATCCGCTCGGCGGTCGGACGTGGTGCGCCTCGCCGTTCGTTGCGGACGGGAAGGTTTACATCGGCACCGAATCGGGCGCTTTGTGGGTGCTGAAAGCCGGGAAGACGCTGGAGGCGCTGTCGAGGACGAAGCTGCAAACCGCGCCGATCACGCCGACGGCGGCGGACGGCGTCTTGTATCTGCCAACGCAGCGAAGTCTGCTGGCGATTCCGGGGAAGTAAACACCGCCGAAACAAACGGAAGCAAAGCCGTGAACCGTGTCTTCATCACCCTCGCCGCCCTGCTGCTGGTATCGCCAGCGATGCTCCACGCCGTGGACTATCCCTGCACGACCGCCGAACCGCAGAAGACCGGCTGGCCGTTGACGGAAGAAGATAAGCAATACGTGTTGAAGCCTGAGCACGAGCGCCGACCGGGAGCGGAACAGAAGAAGCACCTGCCGGCCATGTGGCCGGTCACGCCTTCGGCCGGATACTGGGGCGGAACCAGTTGGCTGAATATGCACGCGAAGCTGGTGAAAGAGGCGGAGGCAAGCAAAGGCCCCATTGATGTGCTGCTCGTCGGCGACAGCATCACCATGCAGTGGGGCGCGGCGCGGACGTGGCGCTGCTGACCAATTTTAACGAATGGCCGGAGACGACCATCGTTGAGCCGTCCTCCTCGTGGCCGGATCCTTACTTCTACCTAAAACTGCTGGCGGAGTGGAGATGCCTCTCCTACACGCCCCCGCCGTTGCCCCGGGCCGCAGAGTAACCAACCAGAAAACATTCGCCGGCCGCTCGACCGTTCTACCAATCCGTCGGCTGATAATCCTTCAGGAATTGTCCCCAGACGTGCTCGCCGGTGTTGAAGCCGCTGATGATCGGGTCCACAATCCGCGCCGCGCCGTCCACGATGTCCAGCGGCGGATGAAAACGATGCTCGTGTTTCTTCCGCTCCGCAATCTGTGCCGGATCTTCGTCGGTGACCCAGCCGGTATCCACGCTGTTCATGTGGATGCCGTCGGTGTGATAATCGGCCGCCGAGGTGCGCGTCATCATGTTCAACGCCGCCTTCGCCATGTTCGTGTGCGGATGACGCGTGGTCTTGGAAGGCCGGTAAAACTGCCCCTCCACCGCGGAGACGTTCACGATGTGCTTGTCGCGTTCCGGCGCTCGTAGCATCAACGGCTTCAAGCGGGCGTTCAGCACGAACGGCGCGACCGCGTTCACCAAATGCACCTCCAGCAGCTCCACGGATGAAACTTCCGCCATCATCAGCCGCCAGGAATTCCGGTCGCGCAAATCCACCTGTTGCAAATCCTGATCGAGTTTGCCCTCCGGAAACAAATCGCGGCGCGCCGCGAGTTCCGCCGGTGATAGCGGCACCTGCGAAAGCGCCGCCGCGTGCGTGATGCCCACGGCCTGCGGCACGCCGCGCTCACACAACGCCGTCTCGCCCGTTGGCAGCAAATGATAACCGCGCAATCCCTCGTAAGCCCCGAGCAGGCGCCGCGCGTTCTCGGGTATTGCGTCCATCGGTCCGGTTTCACCAACCATCATGTGCGCATAAAACTCCGGCGGCCGCCGCACGGTCTGACAGGCATTATTGATGATGAAATCGAGCCGGTTGCGGGTCGTCATCAAATGCCGGCAGAACGCCTCGACGCTCGGCGTGTGGCGCAAATCCAGCCCGAAGATCTCCAGGCGATGCCCCCATTGTTCGAAGTCCGGCTCCTTGGCATAACGCACTGCCGCGTCGCGCGGGAAGCGCGTGGAAACAATGAGCTGCGCACCAGCCCGCAGCAACTTGATCCCGGCTTGGTAACCAATCTTGACGCGCCCGCCGGTCAGCAACGCAACGCGTCCGCTCAGATCAGTCATCTCGGTCCGCTTCTGCAAATTCAGCGCCGCGCAATCCGGGCAAAGCTGGTCATAGAAATGGTGGATGGTGGTGTAATCTCGTTTGCAGATGTAGCAGTTCTGCGGCTCGACGACCTCGCGAAAGTCCGGGTCAGTTTCCACTTCCTCCTGCTTGAATCCGGACGGCGGGTGATAATTCGGCGTCGTGAACACCGACTTGCGCCGCAGCTTGCGGATGCCGGTCTTGTTAAGCACGTCCTGGTCTCGCTGGATCTTCGCAGCGCGGCGCAGGCGCTGCCTGACCTTGACCAACTGACGGCGCGCGATGGCATCAGGCCGCGAGATTTCGCCGGCTGCCTTCAGCAAGCGTTCCCGCTCCTCATCCGCAACCTGTGCAAGCAGGCTGCGATCCTTGGATATCGCTTCCATCAACTCCGCAGCCGCCCGCAGGCGCTGGGTCAATACATCGTTATTCATTGTTGAGCATCTTCAACCAAAGCGGGGCAGGTTTTCAACCTGTCATCTGACCGGCGTGCGCGCTCGATCTGAAATCCGGCATCGCATGGCTGGCATTCTGTTCAATGAATTGGCCGTTTGGCTGTTCCCGTAGGGCGCGTAAACCGCTAGAATGCGGACGGAATATGAAACAACACAACGTGCCTCTTGCGGAGCGAGAGGACTACTCTGCCGCCTACGTGGTTCTCGTTTGCTTCGTCGCCACGCTCGGCGGGTTGCTCTTCGGCTACGACACTGGCGTCATCTCTGGCGCCATCGAGCCGCTGACGGCGAAGTTCGGCCTCAACGATTTCATGAAAGGCTGGGCGTCGGGCTGCGTGCTCATCGGTTGCGCGGCGGGCGTGCTTCTCGTCGGGCCGCTGTCGGATCGGTTTGGGCGCAAGTGCGCGATGTTCCTCGCGGCAGCGATGTTTCTGGCGTCGGCCATCGGCACGGCGCTGCCGCATGACATCTGGACCTTCATCGTGTTTCGCGTCCTCGGCGGCGTCGGCATCGGCATCGCTTCGATTTCTACGCCGATGTATATCGCCGAGATCACGCCTGCACGAATTCGGGGGCGAATGGTCGCGGTGAACCAGATCGCCATCGTCGGCGGCATCGCGACGACATCGTTCATCAACTACTACATCGCCAGCTGCGGCGACCAGGCGTGGCTCATCCAGAGCGGCTGGCGCTGGATGTTCGGGACGGGGATTTTCCCGGCACTGCTCTTCGCCGCGCTGTTGCTGGTCATCCCAGAAAGTCCGCGCTGGCTCATCGAGCAGCACCGCGACGAAACCGCGCTGGCCATCTTGCGGCGCGTGGGCGGCGGGGCGTTCGCCGAGGCAGAGAGCGCAAGTATCCGTGCGGCGCTGGCGCAGGAACGCGGCACATGGGGCGAGGTTTTCTCGCGCCAACTGCGCCGACCGCTGGTCATCGGCATCGCACTGGCGATCTTGCAGCAGGTCACCGGTATCAACGTATTCATGTATTTCGGTGCGACGATCTTCAAGACGATGAGCCAGTCCACCGGCGTGGACGCAGGCCTGCTCCAGCAGATGATCATCAACGGCGCTGGCGTCCTTTTCACGCTCATCGCCATTGCGACGGTGGACCAGTGGGGTCGCAAACCGCTGATGCTCATCGGGGCAGCGGGCATGGGCGTGAGCCTGCTGGCAATGGGCGTGCTCGCGCAAACCATGAGCGAGCCGGCAGCGGCGGGTGGCTGGATGCTCGTGTTTATCGTTCTCTACATCGCCTGCTTCGGCCTGTCGGTCGGCCCCGTGACTTGGGTCATCCTCGCGGAAATCTATCCAACGGCGATTCGCGGCCGCGCGCTGGGCTTGGCGACGTTTTTCCTGTGGGTGGCCGACTACATCGTGACGCAGACGTTCCCGCTGCTCGATGCGAAGGAGTCATGGTTCGTGCGCGAGTTCAACCACGCCTTCCCGTTCTACGTCTATGCCGGCTTCTGCCTCGTGCTGGTGCTGTTGGTCTGGCGCGCGGTGCCGGAGACCAAGGGCCAGTCGCTGGAGGAAATCGAGCGGAGTTGGAAGAAGTAAACGGACTTCCAGTTCCGCCGCCTCTATTTCTCGAACGCGAAGTTCTTGCGCACGGCTTGCTCGCGGATGGCGTTGAGCATGGCGGCATCGAATGCCTTGTCGGTGGACTTGCCGCCCTTCTTCATCTCCTCGGCGATGAATTTCTGGCGTTGCACGTTGAGCTGGTTGATCTCCTGCTGCACGTCGGCGCGCTTCTTGGCCATCGCGTCGAGGTGGGCGCGGCGTTGGTCGAGCGACATTGGCTTCATCTCGGCGGGCAGTTCTTCTTCTTTCATCTTCGCCAGGTCGAAGTCCTTCTGACCCATCGCATCTACGAGGTCCCAAGAGGCATTGCGATACTGGCCGCCGGCCTTGGCCACCGTGCGGCTCGCGAAGACCGCCGGGCTGGCCGCCGCGGCGCTCATGTCAGCGGCGTTCTGCATGTTTTGGCCTTCGGTGGCGCGGGCACCATAGGCGAGATAGGTCCGATTGATCTCGCCGCCGAGCGCCGCGAGCTTCTGGTCGAACGGCGTGCTCACAACGATGGTGCCGCGGTCCTGGTCAATGCTGGCGAACTGGCCGTCTGCCGCGCGCGCCACGTCGCGCCAGCCGTTGGCTTCGTTGCTGGTCGGCGGGCCGCAGTAGATGGCGTTGACGATGATGCCGTGGGTGATGGCGTCCTTGCAAACATCGGCGGTCTTGAACTGTGTGTCCTGCGTGGCCGGTTCGTTGCCCGCGACGACAATGATCTTGAGCGCGTCCTTCTCGCCGCTCCACGGCTGCTCCAACACGCTGGCGCGCACAACGCGAGCGACATACTCCGTGCCGCCACGGGTGACGAGCGCCGTCAGCTTTCCATAGACCGCGTCGAGGTCGTCGGTGAGGTCAATCTGTTTGCGGACGTAGCCGGTCTCGGCGCCATAGCCCGGCGTGCCATAGGCGTAAAGCGCCACGCGCAGGTGCGGCTTGGGCCTCGCCTTGGCGAGTTCGTTGACGATGTCCCAGAGCTTTTGCTTGGCTGCGTTGATCAACCCGTCCATCGAGTTGCTCGTGTCGAGGCAGATCACGAGGTCAACCGGCCGTTCCTGCTCCGGCGCGCTCTTGGCGAACGCGCTGCACGCGAGACTCGCGGTGAGGGTGATGGTGAGGATGAATGTCGTTGTCTTCATGGTAGTTCCTTTCTGGTTATTCCGTGACTTCATAAACTGTGTTGTCCAACGCGACCTGCACGTTGCGGCTGACGGCGAACCACGGCAGCGCGTGCGGATGCTTTGCAATCAAGTCGAAGTAATCCTGTGAATTGAACTTCACCTGGACGCGCTGCGCGTTCGGCATGGCCTGGACGTTAGAGTCAATCCACTGGCTACCGTTCTGGAAAAAGGCACGCCCGTGAACGAATCGTTGCTGCTGCGCATATTGGACGACGCGCGCAGTTGTTTGGGTGGGCACCGGGCTGGCCGCAACAACGCTTTGCTGCGCCTCATTCCTTCCGACGGCAATCGCTTCGGCGGCGTTGGGGGCCAGTTTGAACGCTGAAGAGCTGCGCGCGCCTGAAACAGCTTGGCCGCCGGCCTTTTGCATGTTGAGCGTAATCCAAGTCCGACCCATCACATCGCGCGCCTCGCGGTCGGCGTCGAACGTCTGCAATGACCGCCACAGCACGGGCACGTTGCGGCGCGACTCGTCCTCGACGATGAGGTAGGCGGTGTAAGGTGTGACGATGCCGTATTGGCGCGCCAAGTCGGTCACTTCGTCGCGCAACTCGCGGTTCTCGCCGTGGAGGCGGATTTCGTCGAGCAGAAAGCCGATGCGACGCGTGGCCCAAAGACGGGGGATGAAGTCGTGCTCGGTGTCGCGCGACGGGAAGCTTACTTCGTCGGTGAATTTCTTCACGGCGCCGTTGACGGTGCCTTCGATGGTGACGGCGGCGTGGCCATCGCCACTGTAGCGACCGACGACGATGAGTTGCTCGCCCTTGAACAGGTCGGGCAGCGGCGACGGATAGACGCGGCTCGCCCGGATGTCGCTGCCGAGCCGAAGCGCGGGATTGGCGAGCACGGGTTCCTTGATCTTGGTAAAGAAGCTGGAGACCTTCAGTTCGATGTCCTCGTCGGGCAGGACGTATTGGCTGAACGCGCGCGTCGCGTCGGTGATGCTGTCGAGCAGATGCGTGTTCACGTCGGTGCCGATGCCGAAGCAGAAGACGCGCGTGTTGCCGCCGGCTCGCTTGACGCTGGAGAGGATTTGCTTTTCGTCGGTGACGCCGACGGTGGGCTGACCGTCGGTGAGGAAGATGACGACGTAGGGCCGGTCGGAACGGTCGGGGCGCAACTCCAGCGCCCTGCGCAACGCCTCCTCAATGGTCGTGCCGCCGATGGGTTTCAGGCCCTTGATGAAGTCGCCCGCTCGCTGTCGGTTCTCTTCGCTCGCCTTGACGAGTTTGTCGAAGAGCGGCTCGGCTTCGGTCGAGAAGCGGATCAACTCGAAGCGGTCGCTGTCGTTGAGATTCTCGACGCAGAACTGGAGGGCCTTCTTGGCTTGCGCGAGCTTGTTGCCGGCCATCGAGCCGGAGGTGTCGAGCACGAACGTCACGTCCTTCGGCACGATCCGGTTGCTCCTAATGTCTGCGCCGGGCGACGCGAGCAGCAGGAAGTAGCCGTCACCGTTGTCGTTCCTATAGGTCATCAGGTTCACGCCCACGTCGGCGTCTTCGGTCGAGAAAACGACCTGGAAATCCGTGTCGGGCCGCACGTTCTTCGATTCGAAGCCGACCGTCGCACCGCGCGGCCCGTGGCGGCGAATCTCGACGCTGTGGCTGGGCGAATAGATCGTCTTGAGCGGGCGCTTGGTTGCCAGTTCCACCTTCACACTGACGGTCTTGATGGGCGCAGCAGAGAATTTTTCCGTGTTGAGCGGATAGACGTAGCTGACAAGACCGCTGTCGGCGCGAAGCACCTGCGAGTAGGAGAGCGTGATGCGTTTGCGGCTGTGCGGTTCGATGGGGAAGATGCGCACCTTGAACAGATCGCGGCCGGCATACTCCAGCAGCGCCGGGTCGCGCATCTTGCGGACGATATCCTCGTAGATGTGGCGGGCCTTGTCGGCGGACATCAACTCGGCCTCGACCTGCCGGCCGCCGATTTCCATCGTGAACTTGTTGACCTGCGCGCCCTTCGGCACGGGGAAGAGATAGGTGCCTTCGAGCTGTTGCGGGTTGGGGTTGTAGAACTCCTGGTCAATGGCGGTGGTGGCGACCTGCCCGTCAATCTTAACGTTGACGTGATGGTAGGCGACCTCCAGCGGCGCGAACGCGTAGTGACCGTGCGGCACGTGCGTTGGCGTGTGAATGACGATGAGGCCGTCGGCGAGGGCGGCGTTGGTGATTCCGAACAGGGTGAGGAGCTTGATCCAAGTTTTCATACACCGCATTGGACGGCGGTGGCTGAAAAATGCTCCCGAAGGAACGTAGGGAAAACGACGGCGCGATCAATGGCGACTGACCGCAAAACCGCAGAGATGGAGGCCAAAGAAAAGCCGGAGGCGACTCGCGCCGCCTCCGGCTCAATCTAACCTACCCGCAGGTTACTTCTTTGCTTTGAAGGAACCGATTTTGTAGCGGTCACCCTTGGCAGTCAGAGCCTTGTTGGCATCCTTCTTGGCGAGCTCGCACTTATCGTCCTTCATGGTGACGGTGGCCGTCAGTGTATCATGATCGAACTTGACCTCGGCCACGCCGGGCAGGGATGAGATCGCCTCACGGACGATCGCTGGACAACTCCCTCACGTGGCTCCAGGGATACCGATCAGATACACACGACCTTTCGCCGCATCGGCTGCGGAGGCGGTGGGCGCCAACTCTGTGGCGACCAAGCACCCCACGACCAGCGCGACGGCGACCAATGGACTCAGCAGTCGTGTCATGTGTTTCCTAGTGGTTGCTGGTTGTTAACTATAGATTCCCAACCGAGGGAACCGGTTGGACTCTACCATATCCGTCCGTCTCGGCAACATGGAAATGTCTGGACTTCCCACGGACGGCTTTACCGACAAGACGCGCGCCTCCAAACACAACGATTTCTGGCTTGCGGGTCAGTTTACAGTTTGGACAGCCACTCGCGCGTTTGTTCCACGCCCGGCCCGAAGCCGCGCGGCCCTTGCTCGGCCTTGACCGCGATCTTGCCGTCGCGGTCCACGACGTAAACGCGGTCGGGCCATGCCGAGTAGGCGCGGTTGACGGCGTTGTCCATGCCGTCCACCAGACATGGCAGTTTGATGCGCAACGTCGAACACGCCCTGTCAGCGACCTTCACGCGCTCGTCGTAGTTTTTCGGGTCGGGGATCGAGATACCCTGCCGCTCATTCGCCGGCATGGCCCACCCGTCGCTCGGATGCGCCTCCTTGATATAGACCACGAAGAACTCCGCCTTCCCCTTGTAGCGGTCGTAGATTTGTTCGAGGGAGCCAACCTGGTCCCGGAAAGGTGGTCACGTGAAGCTGCCAAACACCAGCACCACCGGCCGTTTGCCTTTGAAGCTGGAGAGCGTGACCTCGCGGCTGCCATCCTTGGTCTTGAGCTTGAAGTCCGGCGCCGCATCGCTGACGCGCAACGTGTCCGGCGCCCGCAAATCGCCGGAGTGTTTGCCCGTGCGCTGTTGGGCGAGCAAGGCCACTACACTGCAGAGAAACAGGGTCAACGCTAATGTGCGAGTCAGTGTTCTCATGATGAAATATTCTTCAACTTGCGCACGTCGCCGGTGCGCACCGTCACCCCGTCCTTGTCCATCCGCTCCAGCAACGGCACCGCGATGCGGCGGTTGGTCTTCAACAGCTCGCGCAACTCCGACATCGTCGCCTGACCGCGCTGCTTCAGAAACTCCCGCACCCGCCGGCACGCCTCGTCGTAGCTCTCCTTCAGCAGCACCTCGTCGTCGCCGAACTCCACGACAAGCTTCGCGTCGCGCAGGTAGCGCAGCGCCTGCGGGTCGCATTCCTTGCGGCGCGGCGTGTTGAACGGATCGGCCGCCAGCTTCTTCAGCAGCACCTCCGCCGTCGCGTTGAGCTGGCCGGTCGCCTTCGGCTTGTGCGCCGGCTGCCGGATGATCGTCTCGTCGCGCACGAACTGGCTACCCGCGCACAGGTCGCCGAGCATCTCGCTGAACACCTCGTCACCCGCGCCGAGCATCGCCTGTAATTCCGAGAGTGAAAAGCCCGGTTTTTCCGGCTTGTCGCGATGGAGTTGGTCAATGGCCGTCGCCGCGCGGGCCAGCGTGTTCTTCCAGAGCGCGCCGTCGGCGGCAAACGCCGCGCAGACCTTCGCGCCCATCTCGCGCAATGCCGCCTCCACCATCGCCGCGCTGAACCGCGACTTCACCAACAGCGCGGAGCGCGGCACGACACCGTCGCGCGCGAGCCACGCGCGAGCCAGATCGGCTGTCGTCGGCTGGCCTGTTGTCATCGAGTGGACTCGCGATTCCTTCGGTCCGCCGCGCCGGGCGTCAGCGTCAAGAATAACGCCGCCGGCGATCGTCGTCGCTTCGCGGATGATGAAACGGTCGCCGGCGAAACAATAAACCGGCACTTCAAACCGCAACTGTCCGATGGCTCGCTCGCCGGGCCGAAGCTCCTTGATATCGAACAGCGCCACGCGCGCCCGCCAGTGGCCGCTGCCGAGCGAGACGTTGATGACTTCGTTGTGCTTCATCTTCGTCTTCGCCCGCGGAGAAATGCGCAGCGCGATATCCACCGTGTCACACGGTCCGCCAAGCTCCGGCAGCGTGACCACGTCGCCGCGATGCACGCCCTCGACAGGCACGTCGGCGAGATTGATCGCGCAGCGCGCACCGGGGCCGATCGAGTTCGTCTCGCGACCGTGATTGTGAAGCGAGCGCGCCCGCGTCACGACGCCTCCCGACTGGATTACGAGCTTGTCGCCGCGTTTCAACGACCCGCCAGTCAGCGTGCCGGTGACGACGGTGCCTATGCCTTTCAGCGTGAACACGCGATCCACGTGCAGGCGCGGCTTGCCGATGTCATCGGGCGGTGGCGCGCCGGCCAGCGTGGTGACGATGGTCTGCTGGAGTTGCTCGATGCCCTCGCCCGTGTGCGCGGAGACGCGGACGACGGGCCAGTCGGGGAGCGGCGGGGTGAAGGCCACCGCCGGCAAGTCGCACTTGGTGACAACGAAGATGCCGCGTTGCACGTCGAGGTAGTCGAGGATTTGCAGGTGTTCCTCGCTCTGCGGCATCCAGCCTTCGTTGGCCGCGACAACGAAGAGCACTGTGTTCATGAACGCGATGCCGCTCGCGGCATTGCGCACGAAATCTTCGTGTCCCGGCACGTCCACGATACCGATGTTGAAATCGCCGAGCGCCAGGTTGGCGAAGCCGAGGTCTATCGTGATGCCCCGCTCCTTCTCCTCCGGCAACCGGTCGGGATCGGTGCCGGTCAGCACCTTTACCAACGCCGACTTACCATGGTCCACATGGCCGGCGGTGCCGAGGATGAAGTTGCGCGGCGCGGTCATGTCGCTGCGAGCCTGATCGCCTTGACGACGGTGTCATCTTGCGCCGGGAAAACCGTGCGCAGGTCGAGTTTGAAGACGCCGCGCTCGACGTAGCCGATCACCGGCGGTGCGTGGTTCCGCAAACGTCGCGTGAATTCTTCCAGCGGCACCGGCGGCATGATGTCCAACGTCACCGACTCAAATTGCGACCGCGGTAGCGTGCCACCACCGACCTGGCCGCGGCCGACGCCCGTGGAAGCCTTCAGCGGCGCGCCCGCCAGCGCCGCGACAATCCCGTCAGCGCGAGCTTGTAACTTCTCTCGAGCTTCGGCGAGCAATGTGACGAGGCGGACCTGCGACTCTTCGCCATTGAGGTAAAGGTCGGCGGTGGTTTGCAGCGCCGAGAGAATCAGTTTGTCGCAGCGGAGCGCGCGAAAGAACGGATCCCTCTTGAGCGTGGCGACCAGTTTGGCGCGGCCGGCGATGATGCCGGCTTGTGGGCCGCCGAGCAGCTTGTCGCCGCTGAACGTGACGATGTCCACGCCGCGCTTGAGCGTCTCGGCCGGCGTCGGTTCGTGCTCCACGCCGAACCGCTGCGTCTCGATCACCGCGCCGCTGCCGAGGTCTTCGATGAACGGCACTCGTTTCTTGCGCGCCAGCACGGCGATTCCCTCGGTGGACGGCGACTCGACGAAGCCGCCCATGAAAAAGTTGCTGCGGTGGACTTTCAGAATCAGCGCGGTTTCCTTGCCGATGGCGCGGGCATAGTCGTTGAGCGTGGTCTTGTTAGTCGTGCCGATCTCGCGCAGTTTCGCGCCGCTGGCTTCGAGAATCTCCGGGATGCGGAAGCCGCCGCCGATTTGAACGAGTTCGCCGCGCGAGATGACGACCTCGCGGCCCGTCGCGAAGTGGCGGAGCGCCAACACAAGCGCGGCGGCGCAGTTGTTGACGACGGTGGCGGCTTCCGCGCCGCAGAGCACCGCCAGCGCGAGTTCGAGGTAGGCGGCCCGTCCGCCACGTGCGCCGCCGGTCAGGTCGTATTCGAGATTGTTGTAGCTGCCGCCGATGTCGCACAGCGTTTCGAGGACACGCGGGTCGAGGGGGGCGCGGCCGAAGTTAGTGTGGACGAGGATGCCGGTGCCGTTGATGACCGGCTGGATGCGCTGGGCGCGGAGTGTGACGAGCGCGGAACGAATCGAGGCGATGACAGCGTCGGGCGCGATGACGGTCTTCGCGGCACGCTTGCGGAGTTCCGCCAGTTCGCGCCGGACGACAGCGACGACGACGGGGCGCGGCAGACCGGTGTCGCCGAGTTGCTGAAGAACCTTCTCAACCTGCGGAATGGCTCGTAGTGACATGGATGCTCCTGTCGCGTGTAATTCGTCCGATCACTTCCGCACACAGAGTGCGACGGCGGCGGCAGAGGCGCAAGATTTCTTCGGCGTGACGTGAGCCGACGCAGATGAGCAGCCCGCCGGAGGTTTGCGCGTCGGCAAGCAGAAGTTTCTGCGCATCGGTGACGGCGGTGTCCCAGCGGACGATTTCGTTGGCGAAGTCGAGGTTGTTGCGCGTGCCGCCAGGAACACAGTCGGCGGCGATGAGTTTCCAAGTATGCGGCAGCGCCGGCACGGCGTCGGCCCAAATCTCGGCCCCGACACCGCTCTCACGGCACATCGAGCGCAGGTGGCCGAGCAGACCGAAGCCGGTCACGTCGGTGAGCGCATGGACGCGGCCGGTGGCGGCGAGCGCGGGACCGATGTCGTTGAGGCGGGTCATCGAGCGCACAGCGGCGAGCACGGCGGCGCGCGGCGCTTTCTTGCGTTTGATGGCGGTGGTGACAATGCCGGTGCCGAGCGGTTTGGTAAGGATGAGCGTGTCGCCGACGCGGGCGCCGGCGTTGGTAAGAACGCAACGCGGATCCACGAGGCCGGTGACGCTGAGACCGTAGATCGGCTCAGGATTCTTGATCGAGTGGCCGCCGATGACGACGCAGCCAGCCTCGCGGCATTTTTCCGCGCCGCCACGCAGAATCTCACCGAGCATTTCCGGCGAGACCACATCTTGCGGCATCGCGACGATGTTCATCGCGGTGAGCGGCCGGCCACCCATCGCGTAAACGTCGCTGAGCGAGTTGGTGGCGGCGATAGAGCCGTAAGTGAACGGGTCGTCCACGATCGGCGTGAAGAAATCGAGCGTCTGCACGAGCGCGCGCCGGGCGTCGAGACGATAAACCCCTGCGTCGTCGGCTGTGTTGGAGCCAACGAGAACATGGCGGTCGGTCACTTGCGGGATCTGTCGCAGGACCTGCGACAGGGCCTTTTGGCCGAGCTTGGAAGCTCACCCAGCGCAGGAGGCCAGTGACGTGAGCCGGATTTGTCGTCCGCGGTTCATTTTGGTTTTAGGTTTCGACGCACAGAAAAACTGGCGGAAAGGGCAGGAATCGAACCTACCTGGCCGGCTTGCGCCAGCCACGACGGTTTTGAAGACCGCGGGGGCCACCAGGCACCCATCACTTTCCGCAAACCATCCTGCTACACGATATTCATACGCGGAACGCCGGCGAAGTGCACGCCAGAAGCGCACGTCCTCAAAAGGCACTGTCGCAAGGAAGTCTTTCTGCATGCGCGATGAAAAAGGGCCGCAGGTCACCCAGCGTCAGCGAGATGTGCCAGCGAAAAGTGGACAACCATGGCGGGCGGGATTAGTCTCGCGGCGGCATGAAATTGCTCTATCTCGATTGCGTCGGCGGCATCAGCGGCGACATGCTTCTCGGCGCGCTGATTGATCTCGGACTTGACCTCAAGACACTCCGCCGCGAATTGGCGAAGTTGAAGCTCGATGAGTTTGAAGTGTCGGCCCAGCGCGGCGAACGGCAGGGAATCACGGGCGTCAAGTTCGACGTCGCCGTCCATGAGCACGACCACCATCACCACCACGGCCACGGCGATCACGAGCATCACGGCCGCTCGTTTCGCGACATCAAGCGGCTCATCGAATCGTCGGCGCTCGCTACTGAGGTGAAGCAACGCGCGGTCGGCGCGTTCCGGCGGCTGGCGGTGGCGGAGGGAAAGATTCACGGTGTTGCGCCGGAGAAGGTGCATTTCCACGAAGTTGGCGCGGTGGACAGCATCGTGGACTTCGTCGGTGCGTGCATCGGATTGCGCGCGCTGGACGTCGAGCGCGTTGTTGCCTCCGCGCCGCTGCGGACGGGATTTGGTTTTGTGGATTGCGCTCACGGCCGTTTCCCCGTGCCGGCGCCGGCGACGGTGGAATTGCTCAAGGGCGTGCCGATCTATGCCGGTGACGAAGAGGCGGAGTTGATCACGCCGACGGGCGCGGCGTTGCTGCGGGAGTTTGTGACGGAGTTCGGCCCGATGCCGGCGATGGCTGCGAGCGCGATCGGTTACGGTCTTGGCTCACGCAATTTGCCGAAGTCGCCGAACGTGTTGCGCGCGTTGCTCGGCGAAGCCGAGGGCGGCGACGCGCGCGAGTCGGACCGCGTGGCGGTGCTGGAAACCAACCTCGACGACGTTAGCCCGCAAGTGCTCGGTGACGTGATGGACAAGGCGCTTGCCGCCGGCGCGCTTGACGTGTTTCACACGCCGATTCAGATGAAGAAGAGCCGGCCGGGTGTGATGTTGAGTGTGTTGTGCGCGCCAGCCGACGCCGACCGGCTCTCCCGTCTGCTGCTGGAAAACACGACGGCGTTCGGCGTGCGACGCACGGATGCGCAACGGCTCAAGCTCGATCGCACGATGGTGGTGGTGAAGACCACGTTCGGTCGCATCGAAGTGAAAGTCGGCCGGCTTGGCGGGAAGATCGTTTCGGCATCGCCGGAGTTCGAATCCTGCAAGTGCGCCGCGGCGAAAGCGAAGGTGCCAGTGCGCCGGGTGTTGACGGCGGCGCTGGCGGAAGCGGAGAAGCTATATGGTTGAGAAGGCATTGCTCGACATTCTCGCCTGCCCGAAGTGCAAGACAGCGGTGAAATTGGAAGGTAACCGGCTGGTTTGCCAGGACACCGCGTGCGGTCTGCGCTACCCGGTCCGCAACGACGTCCCGATCATGTTGATTGACGAAGCCGAGAAGCCCGGCGAGCCGTCTCACCTCGCTGGCGGCGGCGCCAGCCATAGCGTATAGCTGCGCGTGTGGAGCAGCTCCGCAAATGGAACCGGGGCAGCTTTCAAAAACAGATCTCGTCTCTCCGTCGGGATGACGCAGAACACCCGCCGTCCCTGCCGCGCCCATTCCCAGATCTGGTCCACGCTCTTCAGCAAGCGGTCCGGCGGGGGATGCTGCATCCCGGCGGGCGATTCGCCGAGGCGTGGCTTGGAGATCAGCCGGCGCGAGTAGAAACAAATGCCGTGGCCGCGGTCATGGGTCATCGCAAATGCCACCATGTCATCCGGCTTCGCATGATCGCGCAACGCATAGCCGATTGTCCGGAAGCTGTAGTTGCTCTCCATCAGATCTTCGAAGTTCGCCAGCGCGCCCATCGCCGCGATCAGAAACACCGGCAGCGCGACGACTCCCAAGCCTAGTAGCCGCATGGCGGAGTGCCGCGCCCAGAATACCGCCAGCAGCAACACCGCCGCGCCCGCTCCGCCGACAACCTGCCAAACCCACGCGTAGTCGGGCCGCGCCGGGCCGATCTTGCGGTAGAGCCAATACCAAAGGCACACCGGCACCAGCGCCGTGAACACCACGCTGCTCCACGCCGTCACGCGACGCCATGCGCCCGCGGCAGGTTGTTCTGTTGTTGTCAGCATGTCCTCCCAAAACCGCGCCGCGAGCAGTCCCATCGGCACCATGACCGGCAGGATGTAGGTAGCCAGCTTCGTCCGGCTCATGCTGAAAAACACCAAGCCTGTCACGACCCAGATCACCAGAAATACGCGTTGCGCGCGCGCCTGTGGCGACTGCGTTTCCTCGCGCCAGCGCCAGCCCGCCGTCAGCGCGCATAGCGTCCACGGCAGCGAGCCGACCACCAGCAGCACCGCGTAATACCAGATCGGCTGCGGATGCCCCTGCGCGTCCTTGAAGTAATGACCCGCAACTTGTTGGCCGAGGAAGAACCACCAGAGGTCAAACCGGATGCATGCTTGCAAATACCAGCTCAGTCCCAGCACCGCGAACAGCGGCAGTCCCCACAGCCAGCCAAGCTCCAGCAACCGTCGCGGCTGGCGCAGCACGACAAGCGTCACGACGATCACCAGCAACGGCACCGCCACGCCGACCGGGCCTTTGGTCGTCATCGCGCCGGCCAGCGCGAGCCAGAAGAACACCAGCGCCCGCCGCCCGCCGCCCTCAAACCAGAACCAAAACGCTGCCAGCGCCAAGGTCATGAAGAACACCAGGATCATGTCCGTTGTGATGAGCCGGCCGACGACGAAGAACATCAGGCTTGTCGGCAAGACCACACCCGCCAACGCCGCCCAACGCTCGCCCCCCATTCGCCGCGCCAGCATCATTGCCACCAGCACCGTGCCCAGCGCCGCCAGCGCTGCGGGCATTCGCGCGCCCCATTCGTTAAGGCCGAGCAACTTCATCGTGACGCACGTGAGCCAGTTGGTGAGCGGCGGTTTGCTGTAGTAAGGCTCGCCGTCGAGCGTTTCCTCCAGCCAGGCGAGCCGGTTCGTTTGCAATCGCTCCAGCATTTCGCGCGCTTCCTCGGCATAGCGCCCCTCATCCGGTTCGTTCAGTCCACGCACACCGAGACCGGCAAAAAGCACGATCACCGCGTAAGCAATGGCCAGCATTGGCAGTCGCTGCAAATACCGCGACGACGTGCTGGCGTCTTCCTTGTTGGCCATGAGTTCGGTCACTGGCACTGCATTGTAGCGATGCTGTTGCCGCGAGGCGATATGTCTTTGACAGGAAACAGATGGGTATGGGCGTGGCTGTTTGTGGCAGGTCTGTGAAAGAGACGCTCCGGGGTGAATGAGCCAATGGCTCATGGAATCAAGACGTTCGCACCCTTCAAAGGGAGAAACTGATTGTCAAAGCTGGCGTGCCAAGGAGCGCAGCAACTACTTCCGACTTTGGAGAACCTTGACCATTGCTACCGCTCTCCGGACGATGATCGCCTCCGCGCCGGGGCCGACGCTGGAGGAATTTACCTCGTAGCCGCCCTCCGGATACGCCGCCGCGTGCGGGATGTAGCCGCCGCCCCAGTGCGAGTAACCGCAGGTCCAGATGTGCGAGCGCGTCCGTTTGCTCCAGTCGGCCAACTCACGCTTGATGCGCAGGCCGATCTCCGAGCACAGCTCGCCTTGGCCAAAGACCATGTAGATGTTGCCAACGCGCAGCACGGCCAGTTCGATCTCACGCGTTTGCTTCGGATCCTTTGGGTGGGTCGCGGCCTCCGGGCGCGATTTCTCTGGGAGTGATGTGGGCTTCGCGGACGATGATCGCGGCCGGAGGTCGCGATCCACCTTGGTCGTCACCTTCAGAGGCAACGCCAGTTTCTCGCTGACGCCCGCCAACGGCATCGCCTTGCCGAGTGGCACTGCCACCGGTTGCAGCGGCACACACGCGGCGCTGACGACGTCGCGTCCGAGTTGGTGGCCCAGCTCGGTGAGCATCTGCTTCCCATCCACCAGCACATAGCCGAACTTTCCGTTAGCCGTGGCAATGCGCGGCCGCACGTCGCCGCCGAAGCCTTGCAGGAACACCGGCTGGCAGTTTGTGAACGCCGCGGCGATCCATTCGCGAGCAGGGCCGGGATAATCGGGGCTGATCTCGTAGCCGCCCATTGTCACCGGATGGCACGTGTAGCCGAACATCAGCGCGCGAACTTGGTTGGTGTCGCCAAGCACGCGCAGCACAGGCACCTCCATGTCAATCCGCTTGCGCGGTTCCGGCGCGATGCCGGCGACCTTGCCGTCTTTGCCGACTTGGCGGCGGTTGAGGCCCACGAGCGACTGGCCAACCGTGTAGTCCAGCGTTGCCTCTTTCAGATTGGCGACGGCGGCCTCGACGAGGTTGGAAGTTCGCGCTGCGAACAAGCTCAGATAGTCGCCGTTCCGGCTGCTGAAGGCCGGTCCACAGTGCGTGTGCGAAGAGTTCACCATCATCTGGTGTAGCGGGATGCCGAGTTTCTCCGCCGCCTCGCGAATGCTGGCGAGTTGTTGCGTGCCGATATAGCAAACATCAATCGCCATCACGCCGGCACGTGTGCGGCCGTTGTCGAAGACGACACAGGAAGCGCTGAGGTTCTTGAAGACACCCGTGGAGGGCGACTTGCGGCCGGCGTAGCCATGCATCCACACGGGGCCTGTCGGCGTGATGTCCACGGTGGCGACGCCGATCTTGAACGGCTCGACGGTGAGGGCGGTTGAAACGGCGAGAAACCAGACAGTCGCAATTGCGATGCGAGCTTTCATGGCCGTGGATAATGACAGAGGAAACGCTCTAGTTGAAGCTTGGATTTGAATTCGTCATAATGGCCAAACCATGAGATTTCTGCTTCCGCTCCTGTTCGTCATTGCCTCGCTGCACGCGGCTGAAACGAGGCCGCCACTCGACTACATGATCGTCATCACTGGCGAGGAACTGTTGCGCGGCGTTTTCCCTGACGCGCACACGGCGTTCATTACACGGACATTGCACGCGCTTGGCTGCCATTGCATTGGCTCGACGATCGTGGACGACAAAGTCGCCGACATCCAGGGTGCCGTTCGCGCCGCAGCGCAGAAGGTGCCATTGGTGATTGTCACCGGCGGTCTCGGCCCGACGGTCAACGATGTTACCCGCGACGCACTGGCGCAGTTCACCGGCATCAAGCTACACGAACAGCCCGACGTGCTGGCGGCGATGGAGCAACGGCACAGGACGCCGCGCGACCAGATTCGCCCGAACCTCCGCCGTCAGACGATGGTGCCCACACGCGGCACTTACCTGAAGGCCGCCGCCGGCACCGCCGTCGGTCTCGTGTTCGAGTGGGGCGACAAGATCATCGTCGCGTTGCCCGGCCCGCCGCGTGAGTTGCAGCCGATGGTGAAGGACGAACTCGTTCCTTATCTGCGCCAAAAGTTTGGCGTCCGCTCGCCGGGAAGTTCCATCACGCTCCGCTTCGTCGGCATCGGCCAGTCGCTCATTGACCAGACCATGAGCCAGCATGTGCCATTGATGCCCGACGTGGTGGTTGGCTCGCAGTTTGAAGGCGGTCGCGTGGATTTTACCTTCATGTTGCCGGGCGACAGTGCGGACGACCGGAAGCGGCTCGAACAACTGGCCGCGCAGATTCGCGAGCATCTTGGCGAATACATCTACGCAGACGACGGCGCGTCGTTGGAGGAGCACGTCGCGCGGACACTGCTGGCGCGGAACGCGCAGTTGACGTTAGTGGAGATCGGCAGTGGTGGCCGTCTCGCGGCGAGTCTGGCCGGCTTGTCGGAAACACCGCGTCTCCTGAAGGGCGCTTACGTGGCACCGGGAGAGGATGCGATGCGAGGATTGCTGAAATCGAATGGCCGCGAGTTGAAAGCCCTTGCTCAAGCTGCCGGCGGCGACTGGGTGATCGTAACCGGCGTCGTCGTTGACAGCGGTGGCGCGCGCGTGTGTTCGGTGTTGTTCCGATTGGGCGGCGAGCGATGGGAGTCTGTCCGCGTGCCGGTTCAAGGCTCCGGAGAGACAGCACAGGCCAGTTTGGTCACGCACATTTGGGACCGGCTGCGGCGGCTTTTGAAGTGATCGAATTATTGTGACAACCGCTTCGCCTTGGAGCGTCCGCCCTTCCACAGGTCGTATTGGGGGACCGCGTATTGGGCGAAGAAGTCGTCGAGTTGCTTCTGCAACTGTTTCTTAATCGCTGCATGTTCAGGCCAGTGGATGAGGTTCTCGCGCTCGCCAAAATCCTTCTTCATATCGTAAAGCTCGTCCGGGCCGTTCGGATTCCGAATGATTAGTTTCCAGTCCTCCGTTCGCACCATTCGCACGTTCTCCAACTCATAAAAGGTGACATTGTCCCATGCGATCGTCTCGTTCGACAGCGCGCGGGCGTAGTTCCTGCCCGGTAGCGTGGGCTTCTTCGGGATCCTTGCATCCAGTCCCATCCGTGCCAGCACGGTTGGCAAGAAGTCGTAGTTGCTTGTCATCAAGTCGCACACCGTTCCTCTTGGAATCGCGCCGGGTTGACGCCAGATCAGCGGGATCATCACCGCCGGTTCGCGCGCGCCAAGCGGCCGCGTGTGGTCGCCCATGCCCCAATAACCGCCGTGGCCGCCGCAGAGGCCTTGGTCAGCCGTGAATACCACCAACGTGTCGCGGTCACGGCCGATCCGCCGCAACGTTTCCATGATGCGCCCCACGCCATCGTCAAGACCGCTCATGGCGGCGGCGTAGCTGCGCATGCTGACGAGGTTGCTCATGAAGTCGCGGTTGTGCACCAGCCATGGGCTGATCGGCTCGCGCGGGAACGAGTCCATGTTCTTGCCGGCGTAGTAGTCTGTGTGTCGGTTCTGATGGACCTCACGCATGATTTTACCGAGGCCGTAGGGTGCGTTGTAGGCGAGATAAAGGAAGAACGGCTTCTTGTGGCTTTGCTCCAGAAACTCGACCGCGTGGTCGGTCATTGCGTCGGTGGTGTATTTCGGCTCCTTGTAGAGTTTGCCCTGCCAGATCATCTGGTCGCCGTAGAACGTCTCCGTGCTGCCGGGGTTTTTTGTGAACCAGTAGCTAAATCCCTCCTGCGGTCCCGCGAGAGCACCGCCGAGATGCCACTTGCCCGACAAGCCGCACGTGTAGCCGGCTTGCGACAGGATCTTCGGCAGGCTCGCAAACTCCCGGATTGCGCATTCCGGATTGCTCTTCTCCGGTTGGAAAAAACTATGGACGCCGTGCTGCGAGGGAATCAGCCCCGTGAGAAACGTCGCCCGCGTCGGCGAGCAGACGCCGTTGACACTGTAGGCTCGCGTGAAACGCATCCCTTCCGCCGCGAGCCGGTCAATGTTCGGCGTCAGGATGTCTTTGTTGCCGTAGCACCCAATCGGCCACGGGCTGAGGTTGTCGCAGAGGATCAGGACCAGATTCGGCGGCTTGGGTTCGTCGCCCCACGCAATCAGACTTCCAACCAAGACACACGCCAATGCCGTGAGTTGCCTGAGCTTCATACCCGCGAGTTTTACCGCAGCGCAGGTCGCGATGCAAAACAAGTTCCTCCCTCCGATACCGCGCCTTACGCGAGGCGCTTGGCTCATCGTCCGCCACGACAACGCTTCATCAACGCGACACACTTTGGCAGCATCTCCAGCGGGTCTTTCCTGCCCATATACTCGATGGAGACCGGCCCGCAATAGCCGATGCGCCGCAGCACCGTGAAAAAGCGGTCGTAGTCGAGGGTTGGCTCGCGCAGGTCGTCGGTCACATCCCAGACTTTCGCGTGGCAAAATGCAAGATAGGGCGCAACCTTCACGGTCGCTTGGAGAAAATCCTCGAACGGTTCCGTGCCGGCCATCGGATCGGCGTGATAGTTGCCCGTGTCGAGATTGATGCGGAACCACTCTGAGCTGACCGCCTCGGTGATTTTGATCTGGTCGGCTGACGTGCGGGAGATGCCGCCGTGGTTCTCCAGGACCAGGGTGATGCCCTTCTTCTCCGCAGCGGGAATGAGCGAGCGGAACGTCCGCACGGCGGCGGCGAATGCCATCTCATGCGTCACGCCTCGGGGGATGATGGCGGCGGGGAGACTTTTGTTGTAGGGGCACGTATTCACCCGCAGCCGTGGCGCGCCGAGGTAGTAGGCGATGTCGAGGTATTGTTCGAGATGAGCGCGCTCGCGCTCGATCTCAACTGGCGTGGCGCGGTAGAAGTTGGCCTCGGCGGCTACAGCGCAGATGCCAATCCCGTGTCGGGTGGCCCGCCGTTTGAGTTCGCGGATGATAGTCCAGTCGCCCTTGAGGTAGAAGTCGTTGAGTTCGATCGCGTCCAAGCCCGCGCGGCCGCACATGGCGGGGAAGTCGAGAATGTCCAGTTTCTTCTCACGGAATGCGCGGCCGAACGATGCGGTCGAGATGGCGAGTTTTACCCGGCACGCCGTGTCAATGACCTGTGGCGGCGTGGCAGCCGGGTTAGCGGCCCGCGCGCTGCTCACCAAACACGCGGCGGCCAGCAGGGCGGGCGTCGCCATGAGAGTGCGGATGGAGCGAACGCCCTCAACAAGCTTCATAGCTGTGATTTTCATGGCGGACGGTTGGCTCGAATATAAATCGCGTGACCAGCTTGAGGCTATCGCGTTCCTCGGGCGTCGTTGGGTGAACAGCCGTGGAATTTGTGGAACGTGCGGCTGAAGTAGAGCGGGTCCGTGAAACCGACTTGATGCGCGATTTCTTTGACCAGCAGGCCGCTGCCTTTGCAGAGCCTCATCGCCTCGTGCATCTGCCGGTGGAGGTGATATTGATGCACACTCTTGCCGGTCCATGATCGGAAGAGGCGATTCAAATACTCCGGCGTCACGCGGATCATCTCGGCGAGATGCGCCACGTTCGGCAGGCGGTCGCACTGATGGTCCATCTGTTCGCGCAGGTGTTGCAGGGCGGCTTCATGCTGGTTGATCGCCGTCGAACCACAACGGCTCGCGGCGGCTTGTTGCATTGCCTGGTGTAGCAGGACGCCGAGCGTGGCCAGGACTTCGGCGCGGAATGGCTCGAACTGCGCTGGAGTCAGCGGACGTGCCCCGTCGCGAAGACGTTCGAAGAGCGCGGCGCCCGGCGGCGTTTGCGCGACGTATTGTGCAATGCAATCCCATCCCTTCCGCGGCCGGTATTGAATCATGCTCACAAGGACCGATGGTCGCGAGATCATCAGCCACAGCATGTGGTAACCCCGGCGGTCGCGCGCGAAACCCTCAGAGTGCCGCACACCCGGCTCAAGCACGCCGATGCGCGGCGGCTCAACGGCGTAGCGTCGGTCGTCAATGTCCAGGATAGCCCGGCCTTCGAGCGGGATGCAGACTTCCGGAATGTTGTTGCAGTGCAAGCCGAGCGGGTAACGGTGCGACGCGTCAGGCCTGACGCGCATCGGTCGCGCCGGCCAGCCCGTGCGCCCAACGATGTCAGCCGGCTGCGCGTGCAGCACGCACCGCATGGCTTCGCGCAGCCAATGCCCAGCCGGCCGAACAGCGGGTGCTGAAATGTCCATACAATTCCGATTTTCTCCATCCGTCCGTCTTTGGCAAGCATTCGGTTGCAGTCTATCCTCCGCGCCAGCTAATGGAGTTCAAGCAATGAACATCGTAGATCGTGCGAGTCAGTCCGTCGTGGTTCCGTTCTGTTCGGTCCTGCTTGGCATAGGCCTGACAGTTTCCCTCGGAAGCGAGACGGAGCAGATGGTGCGCTTCACCCACACTGTTGCGCCGATGGGTGGCAGGAATCTGGTGCCCAATGGTTCGTTTGAAACGGGGAGCGCCGGATGGTCGTCGTTGGGCGAAGGCGCCGGCTATAAAAATTCTTGGGCGCCGCTGGTCGAGAACTGGGGTAACTTCGATGCTCTGCATGGCGCGGTGGTGAAGTCGGGTGCGCCGCACGGCCGGTCGTTCCTGCGCATCCCGCTCGGCGGCAAACACACGCCGGTTTTCAACTTCGACTACTTTGAGCCGGTGAACCGCCGCGAACTGTGGCCGTTGGCAGCTAGCGTCGGCTGGATCGAGGTTGTGCCCGGCCAGCCTTACACGATCTCGCTCGACATGCGGGCTACGCGCAACGGCGTGCGCGGCGCGTTCGGCGTGCAGAACGAGGATGCCGGCAAAGGATGGGACGGTGCGCGCGAGCAGATTCTCCAAAACGTCACGTTGACCCGCCAGTGGAAGCGATACTTCCACACGTTCACGCCGAAGCATCCGTTTCTCTTTGTGCTCGCCGGGCCGAACCTGACGCGCGAGGAGGACGTCACGGTGGACGTGGACGCCATCCAGCTTGAAAAGGGCGCACAGGCAACGGCGTTCGCGCCGCGAAGCGATTTGGAAATCGGCGTGATGCCCACAGAACCTGCGGGCGTGTTCATCGCGGGGAAACCGGCGACGTTGAAGATCGCGGCGTTCAACAGCGCCGGGGCGACGGCCCATGCGCACATCCGGTTCAAGGTAACCGATTTTGCCGACCAACCGGCTGAGTTGCGCGATGTCGAGTTCGAGGTGCCGGCAAAATCAGCAGCGGAAAAGCTCCTCGCGTTGCCGGCCGATTGGCGGGGGTTCTATCGCGTCGTGGCCGAATGGAAGGCCGGCGAGGCGCAGGAATCGCGCTTGTTGCGCGTGGCCATCGTCCCGCCGCGCACGACGCGGGAGACGGTGCTCGGCATCAATCACGCTTACCCAACGCCGTCGTTGCTCGCGCTAACGAAGAAGGCCGGCGTGAGCTGGCATCGCGACTGGTCGTTGAAGTGGCAGCATATCGAGCCGGCGCGCGGTCAGTATCGCTGGGAGGTCAGCGACCCGCAGATCAACCGCGTCGCCGCGCAGCGCCTGAACCTGATGGCGATGATTCCGTTCCCGTCCACCGACTGGAACTCGTCCGCGCCGGACCTCGAAACGATCCGGACCGCTTCGCCCCGCTACCGCCGTGGCGGCAAGGGCGACGACCAGGAGTTGCTCGTCCGCGCGCGTTGGGCTTGGCCGCCGCGGGACGTGAACGAGCTGGCCGGGTTTTCCAAGACCGTCGTCGGCCGTTACCGGAGCCAGATTCGCGTATGGGAATTCTTGAATGAACCGCTTTTCACGACCTATTCGTTGCCCGACTTCCAGTTCATAGACCGGACGACGGCGCTGAAGAGTTTCACCGTCGGCGATTACCTCGACCTGCTCCGGGCGGTTGCTCCGGCGATCCGCGCGGCCAATCCCGGCGCGCGGATCATGGGCGGCCCCGCGATGCCACCCGGTGGCCGATATATCCAGCCGATGTTGGAGGCGGGGTTGCTGGACTGTGTGGATATTTTCGGCCTGCATGACTATCCTTGGTTCGTCAAACCGGAGACGCGCATCGCGTCCTTCGACAAACTGCTGGCGACCATGAGAGCTTGCGGCGGTCCGAAGCCGATCTGGATGACGGAGTTTTCCTACTACGGCAGCGACGACCTGCCGCGCAAACCGTTCCTGCCAATCCCCGGCCTGTGGTCCGAACCGCAACTGCTCAGTGAGAAACAGGCGGCTGATTACATCATCCGCTACTGCGCGATCTTTCTGGGGCGCGGCGGCGAGAAAATTTTCCTGCATTCCGGTTGCACCGGCTCGGTGAACAAGCCCGGCACAGAGAGCTGCATGTTTGCTGATGGCGCGGTGCGGAAGGTCTTCCCGGCGATGGCCGTCTTCACGGAGATGATGGGGCCAAGTCCGAGGTTCGTGGCGGACAAGACTAATGGCGGCGGTTTCATCTTCGCGTTTGAGACCGGCAAGCAATCAGTGCTGGTGCTCTGGGATCCCGACGAGAAAGCAACGGCCCACATCCCCGCCGGCGCGGCCTGCAAGGATCTCATGGGCCGCGCGGTGGCCGGTCCCGCGGTCGCGTTGACCGGATCGCCGGTTTATTTCGTCGGCCGGCCGGGCCAGGCGCAGAGACTTTTGGTGGCGTGTGCCGCGAACATACAAACGAAGACCAAACGATGAGCATGAATGGGAAACTGGCAATCGAAGGCGGCGTTCCGGTGAGGAGCAAGCCCCTGCCGCAGGAATGGTGCGGCGCGCACTTCATGGACGAGCAGGAGATCGAGGCGGCGGCGCGCGTCTGCAAGTCGAAGACGCTGTTCCGCTACTACGGGCTGGATTTGCAGAACGAGGTCTCCAAGCTCGAACAGGAGTTTGCGGCATACGTCGGGACGAAATACGCGCTCGCGGTGAGCAGCGGCACGGGCGCGTTGCAGGTGGCGCTCGGCGCGCTCGGCGTCGGCCCCGGCGACGAGGTGCTCATTCCTGGCTACTTTTGGGTGGCCACCGTCGGTGCGGTTGTCCGCAGCGGCGCAATCCCGGTGCTGGTGGATTGCGACGACACCTTCAGCATGAACCCCAAGGACGCGGCCCGCAAAATCACGCCGCGCACCAAGGCCATCCTCGTCGTTCACATGGGCGGCGTGATCGGTCGCATCAAGGACATCGTCGCGCTGGCCAAGCAGCACAAGCTCAAGGTCATCGAGGACAGCGCGCAAGCCAACGGCGCGAGCCAGCACGGCGTCAGGGCGGGCGCGTTCGGCGACATGGCAATCTTCTCCTTCCAGATGAACAAGCACATGACCTCCGGTGAAGGCGGCATGGTCGTGACCAACGATCCGCGCCTCTACCGCCGCGCGTTCGCCATCCATGACCTGGGCTACGCGCGCAACGACGCGGGCCGGTTGGTCTTCGACGATCCGTCGCTCCAGCTTTGGGGCATCGGCTGCCGCATGAGCGAACTGACCGGCGCGGTCGCGCGCGTGCAACTCAGGAAACTCGACCGCATCACCGGCGCGATGCGTTCCGCCAAGAACAAGATCAAGAAGGCCCTCGCAGGCACGCTGACTTTCCGCGAAGTGCTCGATTCCGAAGGCGACGCCGGCTCGTTCCTGTTGACCGTCTTTCCCACGCGCCAGCAGTCGTTGAGGTTCACCGAGGCGTTGCGGGCCGAGGGCATCGTGGCGGCCAAGGACGGCCTTTACCCAATCCACATGGACCAGTGGGGCCTGCACATCTACTACAACGTGGCCAGCCTCGTGAACAAACGCGGCCTCTCCGCCGCCTCGCCGTGGCAACTCGCGGAGAACCGCGCCTCGGCCAACATCTCTTACGCCAAGGGCGCGTGCCCGCATCTCGATGACCTGCTCAGCCGCACGATGATCACGTGCGTCGCCTCCGTCCTGACCGACGAGGACGTGCAGGATATTATCGCGGCATACCGGAAGGTCGTGGCGGTGATCTGCAAATAAGAAGAGTCGGCTCGAACGGACGAGCGACTCATGACACACTGACTTTGGAAAGGAGCGACAATGAATTCTGCAACCCAACCCGACAGCGAATCCGAACACGCTTGTGCGACCAACGGTGGCCCGACTCGCCGACTTTCCCGCCGTGATTTCTTTTCCGCCGCTGCGCTCGGCGCGGGCGCAATGCCGGCTTTGCTTTCGGCGAAGGAACCGGAGGCGACGGCGCGGACGCTTAACGCCACTGCGCCCGGCGCTCACGAGAAGGCGACGACCTATGCGACGCTCAACCGCGAATCGTGGGCAAGCGTCCTCGCGGACAAAGGCGAAGGCTACACGCCGCCGCTGACAGTGCATCTGCCGATCCAGCCGGTTTTCCAACGGGATTTCGTCCACGTGGACTGCGCGCTGAACGTCTGCCGCCGTCGCGTGTTGCCGAAGCTCTCGACTGGCGATCCCGCTTCCTGGAAAGCCGCGCGAACGCTGGAGACTTTCGTCGTCCAATTTGCGGTGGATGATCCACCGCTCGTGCCCGATTTCCGCGCAACGCAACTGTCGCTCGCCGAGGGGAAGTATCCGCTGGCGCACGCCAGTTACTTCATCTGCGACCTCCTCTACGAGTTCGACTACTTCTGCTGCCCGCTGGATGAGCGGCAGAGCGTGTTGTGGATCGGCGTCTCGGTGAGGAACGACGCCGATGCAGCGCGGCGGGCGCATGTCCGCGCGAAGGTCAACTTCCAGATGGAGTCCCGCATCTTCGATCCGCATTACGTGCCGTTCTACTGGGACGCGACGAAATGGCTGCCGTGCGACAAAGTCCAGCTCAAGGACAACGCCATCTGCCGCGATGCGGCCCCGATCGGCAGGACAATCCCCGGCGACTGGATGTTGGAGTGGGAGGCGAAGAAGGAGTTCGATGCCAAGCGGCTGCCACGATATTTCAATCCTGGGCCGGAATATCGCGTCGCGCCATCCATGCGGCTGGCGAGCGTGCAGGATGTTATGCACTTCTCCGCCGAACTGCGGGCCGGCGAACAGAAGCGGTTCTGGATCGCCCTGCTGACGGACTTCGAGGGTGCAACGGTGGAGGACCGCGAACGGTTGATGCGGGCCGACCCGCAGGCGGGACGCGCGGCGGCGCTGAAACATTTCCAGTCGCAGTTCAGCCACGAACATGCGCAGTTGGTTTTTCCGAACGAGAGCTGGGATAGGATCTTCACCGAGCTGCAACTCTCCACGCTCCAGTTGCTCGTGCAGTTTCCCGGCGAGAAGAGCCTGATGCCGACGCAGGGCGGGAGTTCCGAGCGGTTCTTCGTCTGGGTGTGGGAGGCGATGTTCATGCTCCTGCCGATGCTGCGGCTCGGCCACTTCGAGCCAGTGCGCCGTTCGCTGGAATTCATCTTCAGCTTGCAAGACGGCGGCCATCCTCCCGAAGGCGAACTGACGACGACCGCCGGCGCCATCGGCACCACCGGCCCGAAATGGCTCAACACCACTGGCTCGGCGCTCGCGCTGGCCACTGACTACTACCTGTATTCGCGCGACGAGGAGTTCCTGAAGGCTTACCTGCCGAAGATGCTCAAGGCGATGAACTGGATCGTCGGCGAACTGCGCGCGACGCGGAAACTCAACCCCGACGGCTCACGCCCGCTCTATTACGGGCTGATGCCGTTCGGGTGCGCCACCGACGGCGACATCGGGCGCATCGTGGCGGTGACGGATGCGTTCACGTTCTGGGGCTTGGAGAAAGCGGTGACGCTGCTGGAGCAGACGCGGCACGCGCAGGCGGCCGAGTTCCGCCGCGAGCTGGACATGTATCGCGCCGACCTGACGCGCGCCATCGAAGGCATGACACGGCCTGACGGCTACATCGAGCGAAAGATTCTTACAGGAAAGGAGAAGCGCATTGAACCCGGCTTCGAGCGGATTTGCAGTGCCATCATCCTCGCCTACATCGGTGCGCTCGATGTTCGCTCAGACCACTTCCGGCGTTTCGTGGCTTATTTCGAGGAGAAGTTGATGGACGGCTTCTTCACAGGCCGGATGACCGCCGACATCGCCTACATGGGCGTCGGCGAATTTTCCTGGCATCACGCCTACCTGCGGCAGGGCGAGTGGAAGAAGGCGTTTGCCGCGAATCGCATCAACCTCCGTTACGGGATGACGCAGGACACGTTTCAAGTGCAGGAGCGGTTCTCGCGCACGCACGCGAACTTCACGCCGTGGCAGCCGAACGGCAGCGGCAACGGCCGCATGTTGGAGATGATGCTCAACAGCCTCTATTTCGAGCACGACGGCCGTGTGACGCTGCTGGGCGGCGTGCCTTTCTTATGGCTGGCCAACAACGGCGTCACCGCGCTGCAAAATCTTCGCACCACGCGCGGCAGCGTCTCGCTCGAAGCGCGGATGCTCGACCGCCAGCGTTGCCGCCTGACCGTCCGCGCCTCCGACCGCGGTGTGCTGCCCCGGCTGATCCAGGTGCCCGACCACTTCGTCGTCAGCGACGTGAGTCCGCGCGCGCTCACGAAGGGCCGCGGATTGCTGCAAATCTCCGGCGACGCGCAGGAGCTTCGCTTTGTTCTTCGAGAAACCCCCGAGACGTAACCTTGCCCTAAAGGAGAAACCACATGAAACCAACACACAGAGTTCTGGCCTTCGGCTGCCATCCCGACGACGTGGAGATCCTCTGCGCCGGCACGCTGACGCTGCTCGCGAAACGTGGCTGCGAAATCCACATCGCCGTCATGGCCGGCGGCGATGTCGGTTCACCGACGCTGCCGCGCTTTGTGATCCGCGAGCAACGGTTGAAGGAAGCGCAAGCTTCTGCCGACATCCTCGGCGCGCAGTTTCACTTCGCCGGCGGCGAAGACCTCGAAGTGGAATACAGCGACGCGTATCGCCGCCGTGCTGTCCGCGTTATGCGCGAGGTCAATCCCACCATCGTCTTCACGCATCCACCGATGGACTACCTGATTGACCACGAGGAAACTTCGCGCCTCGTGCGCAACGCCGCGTTCATCGGCCCCGTGCCGAACTATGACTGCGGAGCCGCCGTCCCGCCGACATCGAAGATGCCGTATCTCTACTATGCGAACGCCGTCGGTCGTCGGGACATCTTCGGGCGACGGCTGCCGTTGACCTGCGCGGTGAACGTCACCGCCACCATGAAAATCAAGACGCGGATGCTGGCTTGTCACGCTTCGCAGCGCGAATGGCTCCGCATCGTCCTCAAGGAGGACAATTATTTGGAGATGATGAAACGCTCGTCGAAAGCTGAAGGTCGCGCGGCGGGATTCCCGTTTGCCGAGAGCTTCATCCAGCATCTCGGCGAAGGCCATCCGCAGGACAACATCCTCAAACAACTTCTCGGCGACGCCTGTCGCGAGTTCAAGGCCAGTGACCCCGGTCAGGCGACAAGATGAAGTTCGTGCTCAATCCGCTTGCCATCGCCATCCTCGCCGCCTCTGTTTCGTTGGCGGTGGGAGCACAGCCGTCCGCGCCGGTTGGCCGGCCCAAGCATTTCGCTCGTGTCAATCCCGTGCTGCCTTCGCCGGTGCGTTCGCTGCTCAGTCTGGACGGCGAGTGGGAGTTCAAGATGGATCCGACGGACGTTGGGAAAGCTGCAGACTGGCATACGAGTCAGACGCCGTTCCCTGACAAGATCAAGGTGCCGGGTTGTTGGGAGGCGCAGGGTTTCGGTGGCCCGGCGGAACGGATCGGCTACGAAAAGGAAACAGTCCGGCTTCGAGGCAGCTATCAAGGGCCGGCGTGGTTCCGGAAAACGGTGTCGGTGCCGAAGGCATGGTCAGGGCGGCGAGTTTGGCTGAACTTCGGCGGCGTGCATCCATCGGCGGACGTTTGGTGCAACGGGGTCTATCTCGGCGCCCATGATGTGTATTTCGAGCCGTTCGGATTTGACGTGAGCGACCTCGTGAAACCCGGCGGCCATGCCACGGTGCTTGTGCGGATTGATAACCGCAAGCGAGTCACGCTGGGTTGCATCAACTACATGTGGCAGTGGGGCGGCATCCATCGCAGCGTCGTGCTGGAGGCGACGGCGGCGGTGTCCATCGGCGGAGCGGTGATCCGGCCGGACCTCGATCGCAGCATCGTCGAGGTCGAGGTCGAGTTGGAGAACGCTGGCCCGCTTCCCGCCGAACTCCACATTGACGCGGAAGCGCGGTTGATGGGCAGTGGTGCGGCGGATTCTTCCGGCTGTTGCATGGAGAAAGTGACCGGGCAGAAAGTCGCGCTGAAATTGCCGGTGGGCAACGTGCGCGCGTGGTCGCCAGAGTCGCCCCGGCTTTACCGGCTCGATCTGCGGCTGAGCCGCGGCAAGGAACTGCTGGACACTTGGAGTGAGCGGTTTGGCTTCTGCAAACGCGAGGTTCGGGGCAACGCCGTGTTCATCAACAACCAGCAGGTTTTCCTGCGGGCTTACGGGAACGATTGCATCTATCCGATGACCGTGGCCCCACCTGCCTCGCGCGAGGAAGAACTATGGCGGTTCAAGCGGGCGCGCGAGTTCGGTTTCAACTACGTGCGCAACCACACGTGGATTCCGCTCCCTGAATACTTCGACGCGGCGGATGAGGCGGGGATCATGGTCCAGCCGGAACTGCCTTTTGGCCCTACGCCCGAACGGCTCCGAGCAATGATCAGGAACTACCGCAACCATCCTTCGTTGGCCACCTACTCGATGACCAACGAGTCCATGTTCGGCGGCAAGCCGCTGTCGGAACTCTACCACCTGGCCAAGGCACTCGATCCCGCCCGATTCGCCATTGACAGCGACGGCTGCCGCGGCCCGTTGCGGGACACGGCGGACTTGTGGGTGGCTGCCGACGCCGGTCCCAACCTCGTGGAGGCGCTCCAGCGCAAACCGGTCATTCACCACGAGTTTCTCAATGCCCCGACGATTCCCGACCCGGCGTTGCTGCCACGGTTCACGGGCGCATTCCAGCCGGTGGCGATGGAGCGGCTGGCCGCCTGGGCGAAAACGAAAGGGCTTGAAGCAGAAGTCCGGGAGTCTGTTCGGGCTTCGCGTTACTTCCAAAAGCTCCGGCAGAAGGAAGCCATCGAGAATGCGCGACGCAATCAACGCGGGCTGGCGGGTTACTGTTACTGGACCATCACGGACTTCTGGGAATACGGCCAGGGCTTGTTCGACATGATGTGGCAACCGAAGGCGTGGACCGCCGGCGAATTTCGGCGCTTCAACGATGCGGCGGCTGTGTTGGCCGCAATGCCAAACACCGTCGCGTGGCAAGGCAGCCGCCTGCCGGAAAAACTTTCGGTGTCGAATTACACCGGCCTGAACATCCGCAACGCCTCTCTGCAATGGCGGCTGACCGCCGGCCAGGAAATCCTCGCCAAGGGCGCTCTGCCAGACGTGACGGCACTCGCGGGCGATGTAACCGACGTTGGCGAGGTTGAGATCGTTCTGCCAGAGCTGCGGCGGAACGCGAAGCTGACGTTTGCGTGCGAACTGAAGCAAGGTGCCTTGCATCTGGAAAACGAATGGGAGATCTGGTCGTTCTCGCGGGCCGCGCTGGCGGGTTCATTGCCGGGCGGCGTCCGCTTCCGGGGCGACGCGGCGAAGCTGGCCCGGCGCTATCCCGCGACCGCTGCAAACGCCGATGACGACCTGCTCGTCGCCGACAAGATTGAGCTAGCCGATCTTGATTTCCTGCAGCGCGGCGGGCGCGTGCTTCTCATCTCGCCCGCCTCTTTCTTGTCGGATCGGCGTCAATTGGCGACCGGATGGTGGGCGCCGGCGCGTGACAGCCAGCTCGGTCTGGCGATGCGCCAGCATCCTGCACTGGAGAGTTTCCCAAACGACGGCGCGGCGGGAGCACAGATTCGGCGACTGCTGGAAAGCGCGGTGAACTTGGATGCCTTCCCCTTCCCGGTCACGCCGATCATCTACGGTCTGTCGCATCCGCTGCACGAGCCGTGTCATTTGCGGTCGTGTCTGTTCGAGTTACCCGTTGGTCGCGGGATGCTGCTGGTCAGCGGCCTCAATCTCATGAGCGCCGTGCCGGAGTCCACGGCGCTGCTGGATTGCCTGCTGCGCTACGCGAGCGGCCTGCGGTTTCAGTCGAAAGGCGACGCCGGGTCGGCCGCGCTGGAAGCGTTCACCCCGGCCACCGCCAAGCTCTCGGTCACAAAGCGCGCTGGCGAAGCGAAAGTCAGGCCGGGCGACGCGGTGCCGGTCGAGATTCGCGTCCGCAACAATTCCTTCATGCCGTCCGAGGTGCGCGTCACCGATACAGTTCCCGCCGGCGTCGAGACCGTCGAGACACTGGAATGGATGGTGGCGCTGCGCGCCCAGGAAGAACGGATCATCTCCTACATGATCCGGCCGGCCCGAGCGGGTGAATTCACGTTGCCGGCGGCGACCCTCGTCTTCGGTAACGACCGCAAACAAAGCGAGCCGGCAACTGTCATCGCCGTCGTCGCGGCGCCATCCGCTTTCTCGCGCATCGCATCACCGCCGGCGAAGGACATCGTCGCCGCGTGGCCGTGCGATGAAGACAAGGGCGGCGTGGCCCGCGACGAATCCGGAAAACATCCGCTGGTGCTGGAGGATGTCGCGTGGAGTTACGGGCCGTCGGGCGGGGCGCTCAAGTTCAATGGCCGCACCAGCCGCGCTTCGGTTGCCGCCGCCAGCGATTTGAACCTGCACATGCCATTCACCGTAAGCTTGTGGTTCTGGCCGAACGATCTGGAAAAAGACTCGCCTCAATCTCTGATCCACAGGGGCGCGCCCGACAGCAGCAGCTACAGCATCTATCTCAATGGAACCACACTCCATTTCGTTGTGACCGCCAACGGCAACAAGCACAACTACCCGGTTCGGGACGCCTGCCCACAGCCACGCACGTGGTATCACGTCGCCTGTTCATACGATGGCCATAGTGTGGGCCTCTTCGTCAACGGCAAGTTGAAAAGGCGTGTGCCGGCCCAGCACGGAAACCCGGAGCCGTCCGAGACTCCCCTGTTCGTCGGCTGCCGCGGCAAACAAAACGACTGGCCGTTCGAGGGGCTAATAGATCAACTCACCATCTTGCGCTCCGCGGACGTGTCGGAAGAAACCACCAAATGAACTTTGCACTCAGTCCTCTGGATATCGGCATCATCGTCGTCTCGCTGGTGGCCGTGGTGGCGGTGGGGCTTTGGGCGGCGCGAAACCAGGAGAAGACCGCGCGTGGCTACTTCCTCGCGTCGGGCCGACTGCCGTGGTATATCATCGGCGCGGCGTTCGTCTCCACCAGCGTGTCGAGCGAGCAGATCGTCGGCACCGTCGGCGCCGCTTACAAGAACGGCATGGGCATCGCCAACTGGGAATGGTGGCTCGTGCCCACTTACGGCCTGCTGACGCTGGTGTTCGTCCCGATGTGGCTCCGCAACCGCATCACGACCGTGCCGGAGTTTCTCGCGCGCCGGTTCGGGCCGTTGTGCGCGGACATTTACAGTTGGGTCATGCTGGCGGCTTACGTGTTCGTGTTCATGGTGCCGGTGCTCTACAGCGGCACTCTCGCGCTGACGGACCTGACCGGCTGGAATTTCCACGTCGTCCTGTGGGGCATGGTCGTGGTCATCGCGCTCTACACCACCAAGGGCGGCCTCTCGTCGGTCATCTGGACGGACGCGCTACAGTGCGTCATGCTGGTGGGCGGCGGCGTGGTCCTGTTCTTCCTCGCGTTGGGGAAAGTGCCGGGCGGTTGGGCCGCGATGGAAGCCGCCAGGCCGGATCGGTTTCACCTCTGTCTTCCCGCGAACGATCCATCGGCGCCGTTTCCAGGCATCGTGCTGGCCACGTTCGGCGTTTTCATCTTTTACTCCGCCGGCAATCAGGTGATGGCACAGCGCATCCTCGGCGCGCGCTCGACATGGGACGGGCTGATGGGCGTCTTGTGGGCGGGCGTCATCAACCTGCTCCGCCCGCTGGTGACCTGTTTCCTCGGTCTGATCGTATTCCACTGGACCAACGTGATGCACGCCGCGCCGCCGTTGGAAAACCAGGACCAGGCGTTTCCCTTCGCGCTGAAATACCTCGCGCCGGACTGGGGCTTGCGCGGCGTCATTCTCGCGGGGTTTCTTGCGGCAGTAATGTCCGCCACGAGCGCGCTGGCCAATTCCACGGCGACCATTTTCAGCCTGGACGTTTACCGGCGAATGTTCCATCCCGACGCGGACGACGCGCGGCTGGTGCGGATGGGGCGCATCGCCTCCCCGGCCGCGCTGGTCCTTGCGGCGCTGATCGCGCCGTCGGTCGCGCACTTGGGCGGCGTATTTCGTTATTTCCAAAACGGCGTGACCTACTTGGCGACGCCGTTCATCTCCGTGATGCTGCTCGGCCTGCTGTGGAAGCGGACCAATTATCCAGGCGCGTTGTTCGGCCTGATCGGCGGCTCAGCGATCACGTTGGCGATCGCGTTGGGCGCGCCGGCGGTCGGCATCTCGCTGCACTGGCTCTACCTGGCGGCCATCGCGCAGGTGATCACCATGGCGGGCATTGTGATCGTGTCGTTGCGCACGCCGCCGCCCGCCGAGAATCTGTGGCGGCCGTTTCACTGGACGCCCGCGGTGCTCCGCCAATATGATGACGGCGTCCGCCGCCCGTGGTATCAGAGCGTTTTGTTATGGTGGTCGGTTTATATTGTCGTCTGGGTGTATTTGTATTGGCGGTTTTGGTGAAAGGCCTGGCGCGTGCAGCCCCCAGTGCCCATACCTATGACATCGCCGACGAATCAACAGATCATTCTCGCATGTGTTTGATGAAATCGACCCGCTCCTTCAGCTCGATTACTGGGGACGCGTTTGCGGCATTGCTTCAAGCGCACGACATGCTCAATACCCATACGATTTTGAAGAAGGCCGCCACAGCTCGGATTTTGGCGGCCGTTATCTGGCTTGCCGGACTTTGCGCCACCTCGTTCGCAGCCGAGTCGCGGATGAGTTATCTCGACAATGGAGTCATACGCATCGGGGTGGATCTCAATCTCGGCGGAGCCATTACCTGGCTTTCGGCCTCAGGTAGTGGCGCGACCAATCTCGTCAACAGCTTTGACTGGGGCCGGCAAATCCAAATGTCACACTATTCCGGTCCGGTGCCGTACGCCCCCAACGGCAAGCAACCCAACGCGGCATGGACGGGAATCGGCTGGAACCCGATCCAGTCAGGCGACTGTTACGGAAACCGGTCGCACATCGTGGAACACCGCAACGACGGCCAGGAACTTTACGTCAAGTGCGTGCCGATGCACTGGCCACTGAACAACGAACCCGGCGAATGCACCTTCGAATGCTGGCTGCGCCTGGCCGGCCCGGTGGTGCAGGCGCGCTGCCGCTTCGTCAACCAGCGTGCTGACACCGCTCAATATGCCGGCCGGGGGCAGGAGTTGCCCGCTATTTACACCAACGGTCCTTGGTGGCGGTTGATGACGTACGCCGGCGACCGGCCGTTCACCGGCGGCCCGCTCACGCAGATCCCGGCCAAGATGCCGTGGACCCACTGGCAGGCAACTGAGAATTGGGCGGCGCTCGTCAACGACGCCGGATGGGGGGTGGGCATTTGGGCGCCGGACGTGTTTCAGTTTAGCGGCGGCTTCGCCGGCAAGCCGGGTGCCGGCGGCCCCAAGGACAACCCCACGGGCTATATCGCGCCGGTGCTCATGGAGATCATCGACCACAACATCACGTACCAGTTCCGCTACGAGTTGATCCTCGGCCCAGTGGGGGACATCCGGCGCTACGTGTCCAAGCAGGTCGCAAAACCTTCCCCCCCGCGCTGGCAGTTCGAGCGCGACCGCCAACACTGGCACTTTGTCAACGCCACGGACACCGGTTGGCCGATTCGGGGTGAATTGAAGATTCTCGTGGAGCGAAACGATCCACAGTTGATCGGCCCTGCCGCTTTCTGGCTCGCGGTAGACGCGCCCAAGCTCTTCATTGAAGCCGCCTGCCACACCCGCCATACGATGGCCCAGGTCTTTTGGAGCCGCCAAGACGCGCCGGGTTTCGCCGCGGATCGCAGTCTGACATTTCCGATCATTGGCGATGATGCGTATCACCGTTACGAGGTCACACTCTCGGCCGCGCCCGAGTATCGAGGCGCGATTACCCGCCTGCGGTTCGATCCGATTCCTGTGGGCAGTCCTGGTGAGTATATTCGTGTGAAGTCCATTTCCCTGAGATGACCATGAACCTTGAATCCCCGTGGCGCCAAATGCGTGTGGCAACGCCTCGGATCAAACCACGCGCATCCGAAACCGACACGCCATCATTTGCAGCGGTACGAAGCGCAGTCCGCCGCGTCGTTGCCTTGATCCCCGCCACGTTGACCGCCGTCATGTTGTGGCCGGATCTCGCTCCTCCCGCTCACGCCGCCGGTTCGGAAGATATCGCCATCAACCAGGTCGGCTATCGCATCGCAGACGCAAAGGACTTTCGCGTGGCCAGAGCGATTGCGGGCTTTCAGATTCTCAACGAGCGAAATGCGGTCGCCCTCGAAGGCAAGTTGACCGGTCCCGTTCATGATCAATTCGCGGGTTGCGATGTCTGGAAAGGCGACTTCACCGCCTTGCGGCAGCCGGGAACCTATATCATCCAGCTTCCCGATGGCACGCGCTCGTGGCCGTTCAAAATCGGCGACGGTGTTTATGTCCCGCTGTTGCAGACGGCGCTCCACGGCCTCTACCTGAGCCGGTGCGGCTATGCGGTCAAGAACGAGGTGGTGGGGCATCCGCCGTGCCACCTGCGCGATGGCGCGATCATGGTCATCGGTGATAAACGCGCGCCGGACGGTCGCGAAGCCACCGGGGCCTGGCACAACGGCGCGGATTACAATCGCTCGACCATGTCGGCCGCGCAGGCGGTGAGCCGGATGTTGTGGCCGGATGAGTTGTTTCCCGGCGCATTTGACAAAGTGCCGTCACGACTGCAACCGGAGGAGCGTAACGGCAACTGGCCGGACCTGCTGACGGAGGCGCGGTGGGGATTGGAATGGTTGTTCAAAATGCAGGCGTCTGACGGGGGTGTCTCCACTGGCATGGGGGACAAGCTGGGAATCCTGGTAATGCCGCACGAGGATCCCACCGTGCGTTTCATCGGCGCGGTGTATTCATCACACACCGCCAAGGTGGGCGCTGTCTTGGCGAAGGCGGCTCGCGTCTTTCAAGCCCGCGACCCGAAGTTTGCGCGGTCCTGCCTTGATCGCGCCCGGTTGTGTTGGAGCTGGCTGCAAGCGCATCCCCAAATCGTCGCCCCGAAAACCATCGGCAGCTATTTGAAGCGCGTGGATGAGCCTGATCGCCTCTGGTTGGCGGTCGAACTGTTTCGCACCACCGGCGAGCGTGTTTATCACGACGATTTCCTCAAACGATTCGCCCAACTGCAAAGTCCGTATCCGGCCGCACCCGTAAACACCCAAACCATCCGCGACTACAACCTGCATGAGGCGCTCATCAGCTACTGTTTCATCAAGCAAGGCGCAAACCAGGGCATCCAGGACAGGATCCTCTCCGGTCTGCGCGCGGAGTGCGACCGCCTGGTGGCCATCACGCAAGCCGAAGGCTACGGCTCAGCCCTCACCGCCGAAAATTGGAAGCATCGGCACACATGCGGCAACGCGCTGCAAATGGGGTGGGAACTGGCGATGGCGTTCGAGTTGACCGGCCGCGCGCCGTATCGCGAAGCCGCGCTGCGGCAGTTGCATTTCGTGCTGGGCGCAAACCCGCTCGGCAAGGTGTTCGTCACCGGCGTTGGCTCGAATCCGGTGCGCAACCCGCACTACGGACCTTTCTTCAGTCACAAGGATTCGCCGGCGCCGCCGGGTCTGCTCGTCAAAGGGCCGACCCATGACCGGCAGTTTATCGCGAAAACCTATCCAGACCGTGCGCCACCTCCGCCTCAAAAGGCTTACGATGACCGGGCCGGGGCGCATTGGTGCAACGAACCCGATATTGAAGTCCAAGGGCACTTGATTGGTTTGGCCGCCTACTTCCACGCTTCCACTCAGGGCAAAGCAACGCCAGCATCGGTGAGCTTCCACCAGGCTTCATCCGACACCCGTGGTGACGGAAGCGCGAAGACCGAAGCCGCTATAGCGGCGGCCGAGGTAAGGGCGGGCGCGGTCGTCTTTCGCCACAAGGCCGCGCGCGCTGAGACGGTTACCGGCTTCTATACACGGCTGGCCAACTGTGTTGGCCCCCGCCACGAGCCGGTCGTGGTTGTCCTCCGTTCCGCGGGCGGACTTTCGGCCGAACGGGTCACCATCCCGGTTTACGGAACGCCGCTTAACCTTTACACGCGGCAGAAGGGCAAGGTGTTTCCACCCTTGGACGTCGCCCAGGAATACCGCGCCGCACTGGCCAGGCCGCTGGAGTTGAAGGCCGGGGACGAAGTAACACTGGAAGTTGTCTCCGCCGAACCCATGGTCAGCGGTGTCGTCGCCGGTCTCCAGTTCGCGGGGCGTTGGCCGCTGCTCGGAATGCGCGAACCGTTCCGGCAGACCAAGGGCGCGGGGCCGGTGAGCCGCATCGCGTGGTCTCAGCGCGAGGTGGTTTGCACGGGGAACCAGAAACAGTTCGATCCGCAATGCGCGCCGCAAAACAACTCGGTCGTCGTGGGCGACGCCGATGGATCGCTGTTTCAATTCACCGCCTTCTATTCCGTGGACGAGCAATACGGCGGCGGGCGCGGCGGCTCCTATGCGCGCACCTATGCCTACAAGAGACGGCTGGGAACAAACGGGTGGGAGGCGTTGGGCCTTGTCATGGAACTGCCGGCGGGCATCACCTATGTTGCTGATCCGTTCGCCTTTCGCGACCTCGACGGAACGCCCTGCCTGATCCTCGGCGTGGTGGACGGGACCAACGGCTTCGCGGATTGGAAATTCAGTTGGGGTTACCTGTTGCGCTCGCAGACCAAGAGTTTCGCCGGCCCCTGGGGCAAACCGCATTTTCTCTGGGAGAAATATCCGCGCGGCACTGCCAGGGATGCCGGCAGCGAGCGCATGATTTGCGCCCGCATATTTCCGCGCGCCCAGACCAAGGATTACGTTCTGTGCTGGCAGCACGGAGGATCAGACATAAGTGTTCGTGGCGCGATCCTGCCCAACCTGAAGACGACCCTGACCCACGAGCAGATCCGGAATGCGCCCACGCTCAATCGCAATCAGGATGAGGGCAGTGGCGGATTCGTTCGCGGTGATAAGGGCTACATCTGTGCCTGGCAGATTCCCAACGTCAACGACGTGACGAGCATTCAACGGCTCTATGAGTTCGACCTGGACGATCCGTTGAACCCGGAGCGTTGGCGGGTGGTGCCGGGTTCATGGGGGTTCAACGACGGCACTAACCCCGTCGAAGATGGTGGCGCCACTGCCGATTGCTGGTCGTTGTCGCTGGTGGGCGACGAACTCTGGGCGACCTCGGTAGCGTGGAGCATCTCAAACCACAAAAACTCGACGCTGGCCTGCCGCGTGCCGTGGGATCAGCGGCTGGGTGACACCTTCCGCTACGGCGTTTCGAAGGTTGTCGCTTACAAGGAAGTTGCTCCGGTGGTCGAGTATGCGGTGGGCGAGCGGTGCAGCTTGAGCGCCGAAATCACAGGGTCAGGAAAAGAGTCTTACATCTTCTTGTCCCTGGCCCCGTCGGCCCGTCAACTCATCCGCGGCGGAGTGGCGGTTGAGGTCTCTGATAAGGGCATGCGGTTGGCGGTCTGCGGGGCGGATGGCCATTCCACGGGACTCACTCCCTACGTAGGCCAGTCTTTCGTTCCGGGCAAAACGTATGCCGTCAAACTCCAGCGCGATGGCGGCACGATCATCGGCTGGGTTGACGGGCAGAAGATCGGACCGGTGACGATCTCTGATCCGGCCCAGACACAAATGCTGGCAGAACCGCAACGGTTCAAATTCTACGGCTGGCAGGGGGGGTTATACACGATCCGGAATGCTTGGCTCGCAGACGGGCCGGAGTAAGGCAGGAGGAAGAATGTCCATGAAACACGAGGATACAAGTGAGCCACGGGCTGTTAAAAGCAATGGACCACCAGTTTTGAAATGATTTAGCCAGCCTAAGAGCATGAAGCACAAGCTGCTGTTTTTCCTGTTGGCCATTGGCACGCTCGCGTTGTCCGCCACGGGTTCAAGTGCCGAGTCGCGACCACCGAACGTCCTTCTCATCACCGCTGACGACCTCGGCTGCCTGCTCTCATGCTACGGCGAAAAGCGCATCGCCACGCCGAGGCTCGACGCGCTCGCCGCATCAGGCGTGCGGTTCGGAAACGCCTACGTCGCGGAATCCTCGTGCAGCCAGTCGCGCGCGGCACTGCTCACCGGGCGCTGGCCGCACCAGAATGGCTTGGTCGGCCTTTCGCAGCTTGGCTTCAGGATGCATCCCGGCCAGCCAACACTGCCGGCGCTGCTCAAGGCGGCGGGCTATCGCACCGGCATCATCGGCAAACTGCACGTCGAGCCGGCGGCGGATTTCCCGTTCGACTGGATGCCGGCAAAGGTGCGGATGGCCCCACTGCCGACGCGCAACGTGCGCTGGGTGGCCGAGCAGAGCCGCGAGTTCTTCGCGTCGGCGAAGGCGGCGGATAAGCCGTTCTTCTACTACGTGAACTACTTCGACCCGCACGTCCCGCTGACGAAGGACACCGACCAGATTGTCGGCCTGCCAGAAAAGCCGCTCACCGCCGCCGACATCAAGGAGCCGCTGCCGCTCGGCGCGCCGGATGCCGCGAAGAACCGCCTCGCCACCGCGCGGCTGCTCAACGCGGTGCTGCGCGTGGACGCCGGCATGGGCCTGTTGTTGGACGAACTGCACGCGGCCGGCTTTGCCGACAACACCATCGTCATCTTCGTCGGCGACAACGGCACCGCCATGCCGCGCGGCAAGACGTGGAGCTACGAAACCGGCGTCCGCGTGCCGATGATCGTGCGCTGGCCCGGTGTGGCCAAGCCCGGCCAGTCGCGTGACGAACTGGTGTCGTTGCTCGACGTGATGCCGACGTTGCTGGCTGGCGTGGGCGTAAAGGCCCCCGACAACCTCGTCGGCACCGCTCTTCAACCGTTGCTGCGCGGCGAACCGGGCGGCAAGGACTGGCGGGAGTTCCTGTTCACCGAGGAGAACTTCCATGAGCCGCAGATGTTCCGTGGCCAGCGCTCCGTCCGTGACGCTCGCTACAAGCTCCTGCTGAATCTGGTGACCTCCGACCACGGCCACGAGTCGGAGGAGTTTCTGGATTTCGAGTCCGGCGGCGTGAATGTCGGCAGCCTGACCGCCGGGAGGCTGGCGCCGGTGGAGTTGTTCGATTTGCAAACGGATCCCAACGAAACCAGGAACCTCGCCGACGAGCCGGCCCACGCCGCCACGCGAAAGCGGCTCGAAGTTGCGATACAGGCTTGGCGCGAGAAGCGGGCCGACCCGCTGCTCGACCCGGCGCGTGTCCAGCGATGGAAGGATGCCGCCGCGCGCTGGGACAAGTTGCCGCGCATCAAGGTTGGGCCCCACAAGATCGTCCGCATCCCGGAGGGCGAACTGGAACTGTTGAAGTGAGGCCATGAACCAAATGCGTGTGTATCGGTATTGGCGGTTTTGGTGAGGCGAGCGTGACGATGCAGGAGAAGCAAATATGAGAGATACTGCAATGAAGACATTGATGATGGTCGCTATCGAGAGTTGGGTCGCCGTGTTGCTGGCAGGACAAGCCGGTCTTGCGGCCGAACCACAAACAACGCCGGCCGCGACCGCCATGCCGCCTTGGAGGCGGCCCATCCGAATCCCCGAGGAGATCGCGCTGACACATGCGGAGCCGCCGTTCGCCATCGCCGGCGGGTTCTCGACGTGGCGTGTCCCATTCCAGCTCAGCAAGGACGTGCCGCCGGGAGCCGTGCTGAAGCTCCAGCTTTGGGGCGGACGAAACAACAAGGGAGTTTTTCCCGGCGCGCAGGGCGGCAATCCGCGCGCGGACGGCTACATCTCGGCCGAAGCCGATGACGGGTCGCGCCTCTCCGTGCAGCCGGCCAAACAAGCGGGAACATTTGTGCTCTCGACGCCGGAGAGCGGCTTCAAGACGGGCCGGAAGATCATCGTTGTTCTCGGTGACCGCAGCGGAGGAGGCAAAGGCATCCGCGTCAGCCCTGAGCACGCGTTCAACAAGTTCTTCGTCCTCTACAGCGTCGCCAAGGAGGAAGCCGAGCCGAAGTTCCCGCAATGGGCCGGGGGCGATGTGTGGGCCAAAGGGACGGACCACCGCATCGTCGCGGCCTGCACCATGCACATACTCGGAGACGCCACGAACCACCTTCGCGCGTATGTGCCGGCAACGACGCGGCCGGGACGCCCCTTCGCCGTTCTCGTCCGGCCGGAAGACAAAATCGGCAATCTCTCGCATCGCGAACTGCGCTCGATCACCGTCTCGCTTGACGAGATGCCCATCCCGGCGCAGATCGAAAAAGTCCCCGGCTCGACCTGCCTGCGGGCAACGGTGTCGCTGCCGGCTGCGGGCATCCATCGGCTCACGGTGCGCGAAGCGGACTCCGGCCTGCAAGCTGTGACCAACCCGACACGTTGCGCCGAGACGGATGATCTCGTCTGCTGGGGCATGATCCACGGCCACACAGAACTGTCCGACGGCACCGGCTGCATTGACGACTACTTCCACCAGCTCAAGGACGAGGTCCTGCTGGACTTCGCCGCTTCGTCGGACCACGACCACCTTTTCGAGACCTCCGACGAGTTCTGGGCGGTAACGCGCCAGGCCGTGAAGCGATGGAACAAGCCGCCGGAGTTCGTCGCGTTTCTCGGCTACGAATGGGCCAAGTGGCGCAAGAACGGCGACGGCGACCGCAATGTCTATTACCTCGAAGACGACCGCCCCATGTATCGTTCGGATGACGGGGAACATCCCTCGCCCCCGCAGTTGTTCGAGGCCCTGCGGAAGGCAAAAGAGAAGGCGCTTGTCATCGTCCATCACCCCGCACACGGCGGCAATTTCTGCGACTGGAAGGACTACAGCCCCGAACACGAACGGTTGGTCGAGATTTTCCAAACCCGCGGAAGCTTCGAATGCCCGCCGGAGGACGGCAACACCGTCCCCGAACGCCCCGGCAAGGTCACGCCCTTCGCCACGGGCTATGTGCGCAACGCGCTCGCGCTGGGCTGGCGCGTCGGTTTCACCGGTGGTGGCGACGACCACAGCGGCCACTGGGGGACTGAATTCCGTTTCGGGCCATACAAGCAAGGCATGATGAGCGTCGAGACCGCCGAGCGTAGCCGCCGCGCCATTTTCGAGGCCATGCGCAACCGCCGCGTCGTCGCCACGACCGGCTCGCGGATGTTGCTCACCTACAAGCTGAATGGCCGTCCGCTCGGTTCCGAGTTGAGCCTGAAGGACGACCCCGCGCTGAGTTCTGCGCGGAAGCTTGTCGTGGAGTTCCACGGCACAGCGCCCGTGGCGCAACTCGACATCATCCGGAACAACAAGGTCGTGCATTCGCGCCCCGGCAACGGCCAAATGGACCTGAGCATCACATGGCAGGACACCGAGCCGATTGACAAGACGTGGATGCCCGCCGCGAAGTTCTGCAACCATCCATTCACGTTCTACTACGTGCGCGTGACCCAAACCGACGGCGAAGTCGCCTGGGCCAGCCCGATCTGGATTGATCCATTAATGCCATGACGACGCGATGGAGCAGGCGAAGCTTGCTGAAGACCGGCTGTGCGGCGGGTCTGGGATGGTTGATGCCGCCGCTAAATCTCTCCGCCGCCGGGGCAGGCGGGCCGCGGCGATTCCATCTTTGTCTCGCGCCGGATGCCTTCGACCGCGACCCGCAGTTGCTCGCCACCATCCGTGACGCGGGCGTCAACGCCGTCTGGCTCGCGGGCTTTTGTTACGGTCATTGGCCGTGGCCACTGGAGAAGCTGCAGGCGACCCGCGCGAAACTGGAATCGGCCGGGCTGCTGGCGCACGTGATCAATCTACCGCTCGGTCACCCGGGCAACGCGCTGGAAACAACCAGCAGCGGTTTCCCGCTCACGCCGCCGCAGCACTGGAAGCTCGCCACACTCATTGACGGCAAGACGGGCGTGGGCACGTCACTGCACGACCCGGCCACGGCGGAGAACGTCGCCGCCGTCCGCGAACTGCGGCAAGCGAAGTTCACTCGGTTCTTCCTCGACGATGATTTCCGGCTCGCGCGCCATCCCGGCCAAATCGGCGGCTGCTTTTGCGCGGAGCACCGCGAGCAGTTTCTGCGACGCGGCGGTTACGCAGCGGGGCGATGGGATGAATTGCTGGACGATGTGCGCCAGCGGCGGTTCACGCCCCTGCTGCGCGACTGGGTGGGGTTCACCTGCGACGGACTGACGGCAAGTTTCCGCGCGCAAGAGCGCGTGGCCGGCGCGGGCCGGCTCGGCATCATGGTGATGGTGCTCGGTTCGGAAAAAGCCGGCATCCGGCTGACGGATTACCGCGACGCGCTGTTTCGCGTCGGCGAAGGGGCGTTCAACGACGCGTCCTTCAACCCCATCGGATGCAAAACCAAGGAACTGTTCAGCGTGCTGATGCACCGGCGGTTCGCGCAGCCGGATCTGGCGTTCAGCGAAACGACCGCGTTTCCCTCCAACAAGCTCTCCGCGCGGAACATGGCGGCGAAGCTGGTCATCTCGACCCTCGCTGACGTGCGGCAGACGATGTTCATGAGCGGCCTCGATCCGTTCCCGCGGTCGCACTGGGAGACGCTCGCGCCGGCGATGAAGACGCAGGCCGCCCTGCACGCGCGGCTGGCCGGCCACAAACCGCGCGGGCCGTTCAAACATTTCTGGGGCGAACGCAGCCGATGGGTGGGCGATGACAACCCGTTTAGTCTATTCCTGGCGGCCGGTGTGCCGTTTGAGGTGACCGACACGCCCGCGCGCGATGGCTGGACTTTTCTCTCCAACTTCGACGCGCAAGCGGTGGTGGGGAAACAACTCGTTTCGCGCGGCACGAAGTTCGTCCATCGTCCCTCCGTAAAACCGCCGCTCGCGGACGGCGAGCCGGTCGCGGAATCGCTGGAGGCGGTGTTTGCCTTCAAGCGGCGCATTGTCGAGAAGTTGCGCGACGTGCCTCACGTCCTCGAAGACGAGCCGGCGGTGTGCGCGTGGTATCCCTCCGCGCGATCCGTGCTCGTGTGGAACCTCGAAGACAAACCGAAAACACTCACCGTGCGCCGCGGCTCGCGGCGTCAAGAACTCGCTCTCTCCGGTCTCGAAGCGCAGTTGACTGGGGACTTGGGTTGAGTTGAGAATGAAAGTCGCACGCAGCCTAGAAACATCATGAAGACATTCAGGATTTTGCCAGTGGTGTGTTTTATCGTTGCCGCCAACCTCACGCAGGCAGCGGACACGCCGATTAAGATGCCGCTCTGGCCTGGCAAAGCACCGGTGGGTGACGGCGTGTTCGAGACGAGCACAAATGAGTTGAAGGTTTATTTGCCGCCGCCGGACAACGCCACGGGCGCGGCGGTGGTGATCTGTCCCGGCGGTGGCTACATCCGGCACGTGACCAACCGCGAAGGTTATCCCATTGCCGACTGGCTCAACGCGCACGGTATCACCGCCATTTTGCTGGAGTATCGGCTGCCGGATGGCCGATCGTTTGTGCCGTTGTTCGATGCCCAGCGTGCCATCCGAATCACGCGCGCGAAGGCGGCGGAGTGGAAGATTGACCCGCGCCGCATTGGCATCCTCGGTTTTTCTGCCGGCGGTCACGTGGCCTCCACGGCAGGCACGCATTTCGATGCGGGGCGGCCCGGCGACGCTGATCCCGTCGAACGCGTAAACTGCCGGCCGGATTTCATCCTGCTCGTTTACCCGGTCGTCACGATGGGCGAGAAGACGCACGCGCTGTCGAGAACCAAACTCCTCGGTGAAAATCCCAAGCCGGAGCTGGTGCGGTTGTTCTCGAACGAAACACAGGTCACCGACCAGACCCCGCCCGCGTTCCTCACGCACGCCGCCAACGACACGGGCGTGCCGCCGGAGAACAGTCGCAACTTCGTCGCGGCGATGAAAGCCCATCATGTGCCGGTGGAATATCTCGAGCTCCCCTCCGGCGGCCATGGCTTCAACGGCTGCAAAGGCCCGCTCTGGGAAGAATGGAAGGCCAAGTCGCTTGTGTGGCTCGCTACGCAGAAGTTCATTCCTGCAAACGCTCCATGAAAGCCAAACGGCTGATTCACTTGCTGGCTCTCGCAGCGTTCGCGTTGGCTACGCCGAATCTCATCGCCGCGTCGCGCACGCCGAACATCATCATTATGAATACCGACGACCACGCGCAGTGGGCCGTCGGCTGCTACGGCAACAAGGAGATTCACACGCCACACATGGACCGGTTGGCCCGCGAAGGCATGAGGTTCAACCGGGCGTTCAGCAAACCAGTCTGCTCGCCCTCGCGGGCCATGCAGTTGACCGGCCAATACACGCACCGGACCGGCATCCCGGATTTCATCCCTTACGGCAGTCCCGTCCCCGTTCTGCCCGACAACGGCCTGACCGCCGGGACTCCCACGATCGCTTCCGTGCTCAAGGGCGTTGGCTACACCAGTGCGCTGATCGGCAAATGGCACCTTGGCTACGGCGAGAAGCATTACCCGCAGATCTTCGGCTTCGATGTGGCCGAGGGCTTTCGTTACATCGCGCCGGGCAAGCAATACGCCAACTCCGCCAAGATTCCGATTCTGCTCGATGGCAAGAAACTGGATGCCTCGTTCGTCCGCGATCCCCGCCACACCGACATCCTGACTGACCGCGCCATTCGCTTCGTTCGCGACAGCCGCACCAAGTCGTTCTTCCTGTTCTTCAACGTCTATGTGCCGCACGAAGCGACGCAGTTCACCACGGAGGAAGATCTGGCGCACTACAAGGACCGGCCGTTGACGGTTCCCGATCTCTCACGGTTTCCGGGGACAACGATGGAGACGACAGAGCTTCGCCGACTGCTGAGCGTCTATTACGCGCACCTCACCTGCGCCGACCGCAACCTCGGCCGGCTGCTGGCGACGCTGGATGAACTTGGCCTCGCGGAGAATACCCTCATCATCTTCATGGGCGACAACGGATTCAATATCGGGCACCACGGCATGAGAGGCAAAGGCAACGGCTGGATTCTCGACAGCAACAAACGCAACACGCGGCCCAACCTGTTCGACACGTCAGTCCTCGTGCCTTTCATCGTCCGCTGGCCCGCCGCGATCAAGCCCGGCCAGACCAGCGACGCGCTGGTGTCCACGATTGACATCTTGCCCACACTCATCGAAGCCACCGGCGCGGGCGACGAAAAACGGCTGCAACTCGACGGCCGCAGCCTGATGCCGCTGCTCAAGGGCCAGAGTGGCGTGAAGTGGCGCGATTTCTACTGCGACACCTACGACATGATTTACCTCGGCAACAACGGTGAAAAGCCGCACATGCGGATGATCCGCACCGATCGGTGGAAACTGGTCCTCTATCTCGATGCGGAAGGCCGCCCGCTCGCCAACGGCAGCCGCCACGAGCTGTTCGACCTCAAGAGCGATCCGGAAGAGCTGACCAATCTTTATGGCAAACCGTCCGTCGCGGCCGTCCAGCAACAACTCGAAAAGCAACTTTGCACTTGGATGCGCGAGACCAGCGTGACAAAGCAGCAAGAGGTCAAGTGACACCGTTTTGTGAAACACAAGGCGACACGATGAAGCACAAGCTTTTCTTTTTTCTCCCAGCCTTCGCCGCGGTCGCGCTGGCTGCGATGAACCTCGACGCCGCCGATGCGCCTGCCAGTATTCCAGCCTCACCGCCCGCTGTGTCTGGAGCCGCGGCCCACACTCCCCAATGGGTTCTGCCCGCCATTCGCGCGCCCCGGCTTCAGCACTGCACCTTCGACAGTGCGGCGGCGAAATCGAAAGTCAGCTTCTTCATCTACAAGCCGAAGATTTACGACACGGAGAAGGAACGGCGCTTTCCCGTGATGTATTGGCTGCACGGCACCGGTGGCGGACTCGCGGGCGTCACGCGACTCGCGGCGCACTTTGACAGCGCCATCGAGGCGGGCAAGACGCCGCCGATGCTCGTCGTTTTCGCCAATGGACTGACGAGCAGCATGTGGTGCGACTCGAAGGACGGGCGCGTGCCGATGGAGACGTTGGTGGTCAAGGAACTCGTGTCGCACATTGACGCCACGTTCCGCACCATCGCCTCGCGCGAGGGGCGGCTCATCGAAGGGTTCAGCATGGGCGGTTACGGCGCAGCGCGGCTGGGCTTCAAGTATCCCGATGTCTTCGGCGCGGTCTCGATACTCGCGGGCGGGCCGCTGGACCTGGAGTTCAAGGGGCCGCGCGCCACCGCCAAGCCCGAAGAGCGCGAACGCATCCTGCAAACGGTCTATGGCGGCGACCTCAACTACTTCAAAGCGCAAAGCCCGTGGGTGCTGGCAGAGCGAAACGCCGCGGCGGTGCGTGACAAAACTCGCGTGCGCATGGCCACCGGAGACCTCGATTCGACCTTGGACCTCAACCACCGTTTCTCCGAGCGCCTCGAGAAGCTGAACATCCCGCACACCTTCAACGTGCTGCCCGGCGTGGATCACAACACGTTGGCGTTGCTCAACGCGCTCGGCGATGACAACTGGCAGTTCTATCGCGCCGTGTTCGGAAAGGACGGCCAACGGACTCACGGAAAGCAGCCCAATATCCTCCTCATCCTCGCCGACGATCTCGGATGGTCGGACGTTGGCTGCTACGGCGGCGAGATTCCCACGCCGAACATTGATTCGCTCGCGAAGGGCGGACTGCGATTCACGCAGTTCTATAACAACGCCGTTTGCGGGCCGTCGCGCGCGTCGCTGCTCACGGGGCTTTACGCGCAACGTGTCGGCCACTCCGGCGCGCATTGGAATCAACCGACGGATTTCAAGCGCAGCATCACGTTGGGCGAGGCTGTCCAACGCGCCGGTTATCACACGATGATGGTCGGCAAATGGCAGGACCCCGACCTGCCGGCTCAACGCGGCTTCCATCGCTTCTTCGGCCCGATGTGCGCGGGCAAGATCAGTTATTTCAACGAGGTGCAATTCAACCCGTTTTACCTCGACACGCGTCGGGTCAAGCTGCCCTCCGACTTCTATCTCACCGACGCGCTGACGGACCACGCGCTGAAGTTCCTCGACGACCGCGCGGCGAAACCGGCGACGAACAAGAAACCATTTTTCCTCTACGTTGCGCACATCGCGCCGCACTGGCCGTTGCACGCGAGCGAGGCCGACATCGCGCCACATCGCGCCCGTTACCGCGAGCGCGGCTGGGACGAGTGGCGCGCGGAGCGGTTGAGACTCCAGCGGGCGAACGGCCTCGTGCCTACCGCGTGGACGCCCGCGCCGCGCCCGACGACCGTCCACGCGTGGGCCGAGGACAAGTTCAAGGACTGGCAGGCCGAGCGCATGGCGGTCTACGCGGCGCAGGTGGCTTCGATTGACCGCAGCACGGGTCGAATTCTCGACGCGTTGCGCAAACGCGGCGAGTTGGAGAACACGCTCGTGCTCTTCATGTCCGACAACGGCGCCGCCCCTGACGGCGGCTTGAAGCCGAGCACTGGCGGCTTTGGGTTCAAACCAAAAAGCTCGTGGCGGCTCGACCGCCAGCCTGTCCGCGTCGCCAGCGGGCCGGATGTCCTGCCCGGCCCAGCCGACACCTTCGCCGCCTACGGCCTTGCGTGGGCGCTTATGAGCAACACGCCGTTCCGCAGCACCAAGCTCACGGGTTACGAGGGCGGCATTCGCACTCCGCTCATCGCGCACTGGCCCGCGGGCATCGCCGCGCGCGGCAAGATCGTGAATGACGCCGGCCATTTCATTGACCTGATGCCGACATTCCTCGAGTTGGCAGGCGCGAAATACCCCACGGCTTTCAACGGCCGCAAACCGCTCCCGCTCGATGGCCGCAGTCTCGCGCCCGTCTTCCGTGGCGAACCGCTCGGCCCGCGCGATTTCCTCGCGTGGCGCGTCCCGCAGCACCGCGCCTTCCGCGTGGGCGATTGGAAGATCATCTCGAAGAACGAGAAATCGCCGTGGGAACTCTACGACCTCGCCCGCGATGGCACCGAGACGACCGATCTTGCCGTTCAGCATCCGGACATCGTTAAAGACCTCACCGCCAAGTGGCAGCAATGGGTTGCCGGTTGTAGCGCAAAACCGCAATGATTCTCACATTGTGGGGTTCGTCGGATTGATCTGTCGCCGGAATTCGCTTGGCGTCGCGCGTTTCAGTCGCAGGAACTGGCGGTTGAAGTTCGAGAGATTGGCGAAACCGCAGGTCATCGAGATGTCGGTGATGCTCTGTTCGGTCTCCGCCAGCAACCGGCAGGCGCGACCTACGCGCAGTTCGTTCACAAACGCCGGAAACGTCCGTGCCGTGTGTCGCTGGAAGAACCGGCTGAACGCGCCTTCGCTCAGGTTGGCCATCCGCGCCACCTCGTTCAGGCGGATGGGTTGATCAATTCGGTCGTTGATGAATTTCAGCAGGCCCGCCATGCGCTCTTGGTTGAACGGATTGAGTTCGGCCGTAAAACCGGCACTGGCGATGGGGCGGACTTCACGCGACGAGGCCATTGCTTCGAGTGCGGTGAGGAACAAGACCAATCGGCGCAGTCCTGTTGTGTGCGCCATTGCGTGCATCAGGCCGTCCACCCGGTCGCGCGTGCGCCCCGTGAACTGGAGTCCCACAGCGGCTCGACGAAGGAGTTGCCGGATGGGTGCCATGGCCGGTAGCTTCAGACAAGCGTCTCCCATGAACTTTTCCTCGAACTGCGCCAGCAGAATATGCGCTGGGGCTGCGCCGCTGTGTGAGTCGCGTTGCCAGACGTGCGGCAGGCGCGCGCCGACGAGCACGAGGTCGCCGCGGCGCAAATGCGTGATGTTGTCGCCTACCAGACGGTAACCGGGGCAGTGCAGCGTGAGGATCAACTCGTATTCCGGATGAAAATGCCAGGGGCACTCGAAGTGGCGGGTGCGGATGGATTTGAAAGCAAACCCTTCCTCTGAGCCGGTGGTCAGTGTTTGAAAGATGAGTTTCATCTGTCGCGGCAGCCGCGCGTCAGAAAAGTATCAGAACCCGTGGTAAAGCGGGTAGCTAAAAACCGGTGGTTTCGCTAAAGCTTCTTGCGAGGCTGAGATTCGCACCAACTGATTTTAGCAGACCAACACAACCCAGGAGAAAAAACATGAGCACCGACACACTCGCCATCAAGGGCGGCACGCCCACCGTCAAAGGTAAACTCCCACACTGGCCGACCTTCGATGAGAACGCCATCAAGGCTGTCGAGGCCGTGCTGCGCTCCGGCAAGGTCAACTACTGGACCGGCCGCAAGGGCATGGAGTTTGAGAAGCGGTTTGCCGAGTGGCAGGGGAGCAAGTTCGCCATCAGCACCACCAACGGCACCTCCGCCCTCCATGTCGGTCTTACCGCCCTCGGCATTGGCCCCGGCGACGAAGTCATCGTGCCGAGCTACACGTTCATCGCGTCAGGCTTCTCGATCGTCCAAGCCGGGGCCATCCCGCGCTTCGCCGATGTGAACCTTGACGACCATTGCATCAGCGTTGAATCGGCCGAAAAACTCGTCAACGAGCGCACGAAGGCCATCATGCCTGTCCACCTCTACGGTAACGTCGCCGACATGGACAAGGTTCGGGCCTTCGCGAAGAAGCACAAGATCTTCGTCGTCGAGGACAACGCCGAGGCGTTCGGCGGCATCTATAAGGGCAAGAAAACCGGCACACTCAGCGATATCGCGGGCTGCAGCTTTTGCCAGAGCAAGACGTTCACCACCGGCGGCGAGGGCGGCATGGTCACCACCGACAACGAAGACCTCGCGTGGCTGGCGCGCAGCTTCCGCGACCACGGCTACGACGTGAAGGACCGCCTCAACCTGCTCGAACTCGAACAGAAACTCTCCTACATCCACAACATGGTTGGTTGGAACTACCGCATGACCGAGATGCAATCGGCCATCGGCCTCGCCGAACTGGACCGGATGGAAACCTGGAACATGCCGCGCCGCCGCCGCAACGCGCATATCATCATGGACGCGCTCGCGGACGAGCCGTTGGTGAAGTTCCGGCCGATAGACACGCCCGAGCGCCAGAACGGCTGGTTCGTCATGGCCTTCTCGCTCGATATCGAGAACATGCGCTGCGACATCAACGAGTTTGTGAAGGCCGCTGGCGCCGAGGGCGCGCCGTGCTGGCGGGTGTTCTGGCCGCAGTGCCACACGGAGAATGCTTACACGGCCCGGAACGCCTTCGGTCGCTCCGGTTTCCCGTTCAAGTCGAAGGAATACACCACCGCCGCAAACGTGGATTATTCAAAGGTGCAGGTTCCGAACGCCATCTGGCACCAAAGCCACACGTTCACCTGTTTTGCCTACCCGACTTTTGAGCCGCATCATTGCGAGCAGATCGGCGCGGCGCTGAAGAAGGTTATCCGCGCGTTCGCGAAATAACAACTTGGAGTCATGGAGTGGTGGAGTGTTGGAGTAATGAGTCCAACAACCACCACTCCGAAACTCCGTCACTCCAATACTCCAATGAAAATCAAATGGGGCGTCATCGGTTCCGGCGGCATCGCCCGTCGGCGGACCATTCCTGAAGGCATCACGCCGGCATCAAACGCCGAATTGATCGCGGTGTTCGATCTGAACGCCGAAGCCAACCAAGCCGTTGCGAAGCAATTCAAGGCGCGCGCAGTTGCTAGCGTGGACGAACTGCTCCGCAGCGACATTGAAGCGGTCTATATCGCCTCGCCGCCGAACGTGCATCGTGAACAGGCACTGGCTTGCGCCAAGGCCGGCAAGCACGTGCTGAGTGAGAAACCGCTCGGCATGACCGTTCCCGATGCCGAGGCAATGATCGCCGTGTGCAAGAAGGCCGGCGTGAAATTCGGCACGGCGTTCCTGATGCGTTTCCTCGCCCAGCATCAAGCCGCGCTGAAACTCATCCGCGACGGCAAACTCGGCAAGCCGGTCTTTGGCCGCGCCCAGCTCTCCTGCTGGTATCCGCCGATGCCCGGTGCGTGGCGGCAGGACTTGAAGACTGGTGGCGGTGGCTCGCTGATGGACATGGGTGGCCACTGCATTGATCTGCTGGAGATGTTTTTCGGTCCCGTGAAGGCCGTGAGTTGTTTCACGAACCGCACCGTCCACAGCTACACCAGCGAGGATAGCGCCCTCGCGTCGTTGTTCTTCGAGAACGGAGCGCTGGGCACGGTGGACACGTTCTTCTGCATGCCCGACGAGGCCAGCCAGAACCGGCTCGAACTCTACGGCTCCCTCGGCAGCATTCTCGCCAAAGGCACCATCGGGCAAGGCGCTGCGGGTGAGATGGTCGCGTTCTTGAAAGAAGGCGCCGGCGGCTACGACGCGCAGCAGGCGCGCGGTGCTGACGGTGACATGACCATCGCTCCGCCGCCGTTCAACACCTACCGCGCCGAGATTGAGGAATTCTCTGCGGCCATCATCGAGAATCGCGAGCCGTCGAATAGCGCCACCATCGGCCTCCAAAGCCAGAAGGTGCTTGCCGCGTGCTACAAGTCGGCGCGCACGGGCAGAGTGATTGAAGTAAAATCACTCTGACGCCGCGCCCGCGAAAAACACCCATCAGTCGCAGGATGCCCTCGCGGATTTCCAGCAAATTCCGCCGCGCCGCCGCGTTGGTGAGAATCTTGCCAGTGTTTGAATCAGGCCGGGTGAACAAGCTGAAACAGAACTTCACGGTGTTGTTGTTGTTGAAGACGAACGTTCTGCAAATCAGATGACCATGAATCACTCAACGACATTTTGCTTTTCCAGCACGTCCTTCTCGGCGTTCACGAGGCAGTCATACATGGAGGCGTCGTCGTCGGCTTCGCGGAGCTGGTGGAGCAACGCCGATTTCTGCGCCATTAGGCAGATGCGCGCCAAGGTGTGGAGGTGGATTTTCACGTCCTGGCAGCAGACCAGAAAGAAAAGGTCGGTCGGCCGGCCGTCGGGCGAGCCGAAGTGGATGGGCTGGAGAGCGCGGCCGAGGACGATGAACGGCTCTTCGGAGAAGGCGGGCTGCTGGTAGCGCGAGTGCAGCAGCGCCAGGCCGCCGGGAAACGCTGTGGGACAGAGTTCTTCGCGCTCTTCAACGCTAGCGATCAGGGCGCGCGGGTCGTAAACCCTGCCGGTGCTCGCGGCGAGTGCCACCATGTCGCGGATGACGGAGGCTTTCGTCTTGGCCGTCAGGCTGGGCGCAATGAACGCGGGCTGGATCATATCCGGCATGATGGTAGCGGTCGGGAACGCGGCTTGAGTGGCGCGGGTGGTTTTCTGGTGATACGCGGCCAGCGGCTTGTCGGCGAGTTTGAGGATGCGCTGGGAAGCCCACTCGTCAATGTCCTGCTGGCGAAACACGAGACGTTTACCGCGCATCTCAAAAGGGATGTCGTCCTTCTTCACGAGCCGCTCGATGTCCGCAGCGGTCAGGTGCAGATAGTCCGCGGCCTCTTGCTGGCTGAGAACTCGAAATGGCATAAGCCGGACCTCGCGCTTTTCCGATCGAGACCGCCGCGCAGGGGCAAGCGCCTACTCCTGCGTCATGTCGAGGAAACCCTCAAGCTGCCGGATGCGCGTCGGGTGGCGCATCTTGCGCAACGCCTTCGCCTCGATCTGACGGATGCGCTCGCGGGTGACCTTGAACTGCTTGCCGACTTCCTCCAGCGTGCGGCTGTAGCCGTCGGCAAGGCCGAAGCGCAGTTCCAGCACGCGGCGCTCGCGGCCGGTCAGCGAGTCGAGCACGTCGTTGAGCTTCTCCTTCAAGAGCGCGTAAGCCGTCATCACTAGCGGGTTCTCGGCGGTCTTGTCCTCGATGAAATCGCCAAAGCTGGTGTCGTCGCTGTCGCCAACGGGCGATTGGAGCGAGATCGGCTGCTGCGCCATCTTGAGCACGGCGCGCACGCGGTCCACGGGCATCTGGATTTCCTCGGCGACCTCCTCGGCGGACGGTTCGCGGCCGAGTTCTTGCAGGAGCTGCTTCTGCACTCGCATCAGCTTGTTGATCGTCTCGATCATGTGCACCGGGATGCGGATGGTGCGGGCCTGATCGGCGATGCTGCGGGTGATGGCCTGCCGAATCCACCACGTGGCGTAGGTGGAGAACTTGTAGCCGCGGCGATACTCGAACTTCTCGACCGCCTTCATCAGGCCCATGTTGCCTTCCTGGATGAGGTCGAGGAACGAGAGGCCGCGGTTGGTGTATTTCTTGGCGATGCTGATGACGAGGCGCAGGTTGGCCTCAACCATTTCGGACTTGGCTTGGATGGCCTTGCGCATCCAGCTCTTCAACTCGGTGTGGGAGCTGGGAATCTCCTCGGTGGACATGCGCGCCTGCAATTCGAACTCGTGCAGCTTGCGCTCCAATTCCTTCGCGTGCGCGTCGTGGCCGTGGCCATTGGCGCGGAGCCGCTCCAGCTCGAACAGCGCCGTCTCCGTCTCTTCGCGGAACTTGTCGGCTTTCTCAACGAATTCCTCAAGCACCTTCGGCTTGAAGAAGAAATCCTTGAACTTGGCCTGGACCTTCTTTTCCGCCTCCTGAACGCCGCGGAGGGCTTTCTTCCGACTCGTGCCGGCGAGCTTGATCGCAGCTTGGTAACGCTTGTCCACCGCGTGGTCGAGCGTGGCGACCTGGCGGGCAAGCGCGGGCAGCGCCTTCATGTATTTCTCGCGGCTGTCTATTTTCTTGTCGAGAATCACGCGGTCGAACCGCTCCTTGTTGCCGCCGATCAGGTGTTCGGGAAAATCGAGGCTCCCGTAGAGCTTGTGCATCTTGTCGTATTCCCTGCCTTCGAGCAGCCGCAGAGCGATCGAGAGATACTCTTTCGCGATGAAGCCGAACCGATGCAGGATCTTCGTCATGTTCAGTTCGGCGGTCTCGATGCGCTTGGAAATCTCGACTTCCTGCTCGCGCGTCAGCAGCGGCACCTGGCCCATCTGCTTCAAATACATGCGGACCGGGTCGTCGAGGATGTCGAGCCGCTCGGTGGGTTTTTCCTCTTCTGGCTCCGGCGCCTCCTGCTTGAACCGGTCCACTTCCGATGCCTCGATGATCTCGATGTCCATGCCGCGCAACAGGATCAGGATCGCGTCAAGCTCCTCCGCCGTCATGACGCTGTCGGGCAGCGCGTCGTTGATGTCGTCGTAGGTCAGGTAGCCCTGCTCTTGGGCCAGCTTGACCAATTCCTTAATTTTCTCGTTCCGCTCTTCCTTCGCAGAGATGGCAGGTTTTGCGGCACTACTAGGCGTCGTCGCGCTCTTCTTAGGCATAGTTATCCCATTATAAAAACGTCAAGCCCTTGCGGGCCGAAAGTCGCGCAATATGAACGCCTCACCTGCGCAAGTCAAGGATTTGCTTCTGGATACCGAGAATTTGTTCGGAGGTAAGACCGGGCTGCCGCAAATGGTTGGTGAGCACCTCGATGCGGGCCTGAATCCAGCGTCGCCGCAGCGCCTGCGCGCAGTCCAGCGCCGCATGCTGCGGCGAGGGAGGTTCGCGAAAACCCACCAGCAGTTCCGCCAGCAACTCCTGCGCGTCGGGAAACTCATCCAGCAACTGGTCCGGCCCACGCCATTGGCCAGCGGCGTGAAGTTGATGAATCGTCGTGAGCATCTCGCCGGCGGCGCTGGTCGTGAGCCATTGCGGATCGAACGCCTCGCAGGCTGGCACGACGACGCCTTTGCAACCGAGCACGAGTTGCAGCAACATTTTTTCCGCTGGCAACGGCGCTGGCCGGGACGGCTGTTCCGGCGAAGCTTCGGTGTCGGGCGACGGTTCAACGGCACGCTCGCGACTGCGACGCAGCTTGCCCATTTCTTCCAGCAGCGCCGACTCCGGCACGCCGAGCCGCGCTGCGCTGCGCTGGACGTAGGTGGCGCGCAGCACGGCGTTGGAAACCTTCATCAGCGACTCCGCCAGCCCGCGGCTGATCTGCACCTTGCCGGTGTCCGACTGCGGATTATGCCGTGCGCAGAGGTAATCGAGATGAAACTCGAAGAACGGCCGCGCCCCCGCGATCACCGCACGAAGCTTGTCCGCACCTTCCTCGCGCACCAAGCTGTCGGGATCGTGCCCGGCAGGCATCGTGGCGACGCGCACAACGAGACCGGCGGCGAGCAACTCATCCACGCTGCGCACAGCCGCTCCCTGCCCGGCAGCGTCGGAGTCGAAGCAGAGCACCACCTCGTCCACGTAGCGCCGCAGGATGCGCCCGTGATCACCCGTGAACGCGGTGCCTTGCGGCGCGACGATGTTCTGCACGCCGTTGGTGTAGCAGGCGATCAAGTCAAGCTGGCCTTCACAAACGATGGCCTGCTTGGCGTCCACCAGCGCCCGCTTGGTCTTGTCGAGGCCGTAGAGCACGCGACCTTTCGTGAAGATCGGCGACTCCGGCGAGTTCACATACTTCGCCGTTTTCTCGTCGCCGGACAGCACGCGACCACTGAAGCCGATGACGCGCGCCTGTTCGTCGCGAATTGGAAACATCAACCGCCCGCGAAACCGGTCGTAGTAGCCGCCACCTTCGCGTTCGACGACCAAGCCGGCCAGCGCCAGCAGTTGCGGTGGATGTTTCCGCGACGCGCCCCACTGCAACGTCGCGTCCCAGGCGTCCGGCGCGTAGCCGAGCATGAACTCGCGCGCCGCCTCCATCGTTACCTTCCGCTTCTTCAGGTAATCGCGCGCTATCTGCGCCGCCGGCTCCTTCATCAACTGCCAGTGGAAAAAGTCCGCCACCTCGTCGTGCAGCTTGTAGAGCGTCGCCTTCTGCGGCGCCGCGCCGCGGTCGCGGTCGGGACCGATCTCCAGCGGAATGTTCGCGCGTTTGGCCAGCAACTCCACCGCTTCGCGGAACTCCAGCCGGTCCCAGAGCATGACGAACTTGAAAACGTCGCCGCCGACGCCGCAGCCGAAGCACTTGAAGAGCTGCATGTTGGGGTTGACGTTGAACGACGGCGTCTTCTCTTTGTGGAACGGGCAGAGCGTCTTGAACGTCGAGCCGGTGCGCTTGATGTTGGGCAGATAGGAGCCGATCACGTCAACGATGTCGTTGGCGTGACGGACTTGGTCAAGCACATGATCGGGAATCAATCCTGCCACGCCGTCACTATGCGACGCCCCGCCGCGAGCGGCAAGCCTCCTCTGCGCTCCAGCCGTCGAGGCGTTGAGGCCCACATTCTTCCTGATACGACCGCCCCCCCAAAGGCGTTAGAGTCTGGCGGTGACGGCGGCGAGAGACGCGCAGTCGTTCACGGACAGCACCTGCACGGAGGAATCAATTCGTTTCATGAACCCCGCCAGCACCGTGCCGGGCCCAAGCTCGATGAACCGCTGAAATCCCTGCGCCAGCAGCCAGCGCATCGAGGCATCCCAATAAACCGACGAAACGACCTGCCGGACCAGCAAGTCGCGAACTTCCTCCGGCGTTGCCGCCGGTTTGGCTGTCACGTTGGAAACCACCATCACCTTCGGCGTGACCAACGTTGTGCCCGCCAGTGCGTTTGCCAGCGGTGCCTGCGCGTTCGCCATCAAGCGCGAATGATACGCGCCCGCCACGTTCAGTGGCAACGCTCGCTTCGCGCCGCGCGCCTTCGCCTTCTCGCACGCCGCAGCGATGGCGGTCTTCTCGCCGCTGATCACGATCTGGCCGGGACAGTTGAGGTTCGCCACTTCCGCGCCGCTTTCCTTGCAGACCTCGGCGCACACGGCTTCGTCCAGGTTCATCACCGCCGCCATCGTGCCCGCCGTCGCTTCGCACGCTGCCTGCATCGCCTGCCCGCGCAACCGCACCAGCTTCAGGCCGTCCTCGAAGCTCATCGTCCCCGCCGCCACGTGCGCCGTGAACTCGCCGAGCGACAGGCCCGCCGTCGCCGTGAACTCCAGTGACCGTCCTTGCTTGCCCAGTTCCGCGCGCAACGCTTCCAGACACGCGATGGAGGTCGCGAAAATCGCCGGTTGCGCGTTGTCGGTTTTGGTCAGTTCCGCCTCCGGCCCGTCGAAACAAATCCGTGCCAGATCGTAACCGAGCACAGCGTTGGCGCGTTCGAATACCTGCCGTGCTGCGGGCGATGCCGCGGCCAGTTTTTTGCCCATGCCAACCACTTGCGCGCCTTGTCCGGCGAAAAGAAGTGCTGTTTTCATCAATTCTGGATTCTAGATTCTTGTTTTTTGATTTGAACCAACGTGCCAATGCGTGTCAGTTGCATCGCACGCGCTGTCGTCAGCGTCAAGAGTTCGCTCGCCTGTCGCATCGCCTTCTCCAAGCTCATCGGCCCGGTCATTAACGGCAACGCCGCTGCGAAACCCGCCCGCCGAAAGGCCGCTTCAGCATCCGGTGCCAGCGAACCGCCAATGGCGATCACCGGCACGCCGAGCCGCCGTGCCAGCCGCACTACGCCAAGTGGTGCCTTGCCGTCGAGCGTCGAGCGGTCCAGTCTGCCTTCGCCGGTTATGACGAGGTCTGCGTCGCGCAGCTTCTCCGCCAACCGCGCGTGCTCAATGACGATCTCCACACCCGGCTGGAACTTCGCGCCGAGAAACGCCCGCAATCCTGCGCCCAACCCGCCCGCCGCGCCGCCGCCGGGGAAAGTCGTCAGCGATTTGTAATCCACGTTCCGCATTCCGCATTCCGCAATCACCTTTGCCCAGTGCCGGAGGTTCGCATCAAGCTGCTTCACCATCGCTGGCGTTGCACCTTTTTGTGGTCCGAATACGGCGCTCGCACCGCGCAGGCCAACGAGCGGATTGTGCACGTCGCTGGCAACAAGGATTCCGGGGTTCGGGGTTCGGGGTTCGGGGTTCGGAAGGAGAATCGTTGCTATGCGATTCAACGCGCCGCCGCCAATGCCGCGCGGCAGTTCGCGGCCACGCGCGTCCAGTAGCCGCGCTCCGAGTGCCTGCGCCATGCCCGCGCCGCCGTCATTGGTCGCGCTGCCGCCAATGCCGACGATGAGCCGTCGGCAACCGCGCCGTAACGCAGCCAGAATCAGCTCACCCGTGCCGTAGGTGGTGGTGACGAGCGGATTGCGCCGCGCCGCTGACACCAGCTTGTAACCACTTGCCTCGGCCATCTCAATCACCGCCGTCTCGCCGTCGCCGAGCACGCCGAAGGCCGCGCGCACCGGTTCGCCAAGCGGCCCCATCACGCGCTGGTGAAGAATCCTCCCGCCGGTGGCATGCACCAGCGCGCGGAGCGTGCCTTCGCCGCCGTCGGCCATCGGCGCTTTCACGACGCGCGCCCGTGGCCAGACCCGGCGGACGCCGCGTTCGATGGCATCGGCGGCTTCTTCCGCGGTCAGCGAGCCTTTGAATTTGTCGGGTGCGGCAACGATGGTGATCATGGCGAAGTTTCGGAGACAGGTGATAGGCCGCCAGCGGCAGGTCGGCAAGGAAAAACGCGTTCGCGTCGGCGCGATAACAGGGCTGGCAGATTCTTGGAAAATCCTGTTGCTATTCTCTCGCGTTTGCGTAACGTCGGGCGTGCTCGCAGTAGGCAGATTCAGCAGTGAGTTGGTAGATTGTCAGGCAGCCTCGATAGCTGGTGATGATCCGAAACCCGAAGAAGTCGGGAACAGTCACCGCCTAGCTCCCACCGCAGCAGAAGGAAAATAGTATAAAATGGCTACAAAGCTATTCGTAGGAAACCTGTCGTTTAACACCACAGAAGGCGATATCCTCGACCTGTTCAAGCAGGCAGGCAACGTCAGCTCGTGCGAACTCATCGTGGACAAGTTCACCAGCAAGTCCCGCGGGTTCGCGTTCGTGACGATGGGAACGCAAGAGGAGGCCACTGCGGCCGTCACTCAATTCAACGGCAAAGAACTCGACGGCCGTGCCCTGACGGTCAACGAAGCCCGTCCGCGCGAGGAGCGTCCCCGTGGCGGCGGCGGCGGCGGCGGTTACGGCGGCGGCGGTCGCGGTGGTGATCGCGGCGGTCGCGGCGGCCGGTATTAAGCCGTTCGCAGGGCCGTGGATTTGCGTCCGCGGCTGACGGAACTTTTGTTCTGACAAGAGGGCGTCTCGTGCAAACGAGGCGCCCTTTTTGTTTGGGAACCGTTCGTATCTTGCGCGGAAACGGGCTTGCAACGTTGCGATGGCAGGAGCTTGGTTTAGGCGGCTTTTTTGCGAAAAAAGATGGTTGAAATTCAGAGACTTTTGGTTACTGTTCCGCCGCTCGCAGTTGGAAGCGGTTCGCGGTGAGTTGGTAGATTGTCAGGCAGCCTCGATAGCTGGTGATGATCCGAAACCCGAAGAAGTCGGGAACAGTCACGCAAGCTCCCACGGCAGCAGAAGGAAAACAGTAACAAATGGCTACAAAGCTATTCGTAGGCAACCTGTCGTTCAACACCACCGAAGGTGAAGTGCTCGACCTCTTCAAACAGGCCGGCAATGTCACCGCGTGTGAACTCATCACGGACAAGTTCACGGGCAAGTCCCGCGGCTTTGCGTTCGTGACGATGGGATCGCAGGAGGAGGCCACGGCGGCCGTCTCCCAGTTCAACGGCAAGGAACTCGACGGCCGTGCCCTGACGGTCAACGAAGCCCGTCCCCGCGAAGAACGCCCCCGTGGCGGTGGTGGTGGCGGCGGCTTTGGCGGCGGTCGTGGCGGCGGCGGTGGCGGCGGTTATCGCGACGGTGGTCGCGGCGGCCGGCGTTAATCCGACTGCGGAACGATTTCCGTTCCCAAACAAAAGAGCGTCTCGCGCAAGCGGGGCGCTCTTTTTGTTTGGCGGCTGCCGGGAAGTGGGGCGAGTTTCCGAACTCGCCTGCTCTGTGAATGACTCACGGGCGAGTTTGGAAACTCGCCCCACTCAGTTCCGACAACCGGCTTCCTGGCAGTCTGAAACCGCTATTTCGTTGTGCCCCAGCGGCGGTGGAGAAACTTCTCCCAAGGCGAGAACAGGACTTTGTCGACGAGCAGGCCGATCAGGATGATCACCAGCATGATGGCGATGACCTGATCCATCGCGTGCAGTTCCCGGCCGTAATGCAGCAAGTGGCCAAGGCCGAAGCCGGTCAGGATCGTCACATAAACCTCCGCTGCCATCAGCGAGCGCCACGCGAACGCCCAGCCCTGTTTCATGCCGCTGACGACGAAGGGCAACGACGCGGGCAGTTTCACCTTCACCCACGTGTGCAGCCGCTTCGATCCCATCGTCTGCGCGGCGCGGGCGTAAATCGGCGGCACGTTGCGCACGCCGTTATCGGTGGCGATCACGACGGACCAGACCGTGCCCATGATGACGACGAACAGCATTGCCGCCTCGGTCTGGCCGAACCACAGCATCGCCAACGGCACCCAGCAGATGCTCGGCAGAGTTTGCAGGCCGAGCGCGATGATGCCCAGCGTGTCTTCGCAGAACTTGAACCGTGCCGTCAACAGACCGAGCGGCAGCCCGATAATCACACCCAGCGCGTAGCCGGCCACCAGTCGCCGCAGCGTCACGAGCGTGGCGTGCCACAATGTGCCGTCGCGGATCGCGCCGATGATGTATTCAACCACGCTGAGCGGCGACGGCACCATCACCGGCGACCAGATGCCCGCGCGCACCAGCGTCTCCCACAGCGCGATCAGTGTCGCGAAGACAACCGCCGCTGTCACAGCGCGCTTCATTCTGGCGCCTCCGAGTCTGCGGGTTGCAAGTGTCGTTTCAGCGCCCGCATGATCTGCGCGGCGTGCTCCGCCAGACTGACGCTGTTAATATCGCGCGGGTGCGGCAGATCAATCCGGAACTCCTCTTGGATGCGGCCGGGCCGTGGCGAGAACAGCAGCACGCGCTCGCCGAGGCAGACCGCCTCGCGCACGTTGTGCGTGACGAAGACGATCGTCTTGCGCCGCTTCTGCCAGATCTCCTGGATGTCGCCATACAACTGTTCCCGCGTCAGTGCGTCCAGCGCCCCGAACGGCTCGTCCATCAGCAGCACGCGCGGATTCGGCGCCAGCGCCCGCGCCAGCGCCACGCGCTGCTTCATCCCCCCGGACAATTCGTGGATGTCGGCGTGGTGGAATCTTTCCAGCCCCACCAGTTGCAGATAAAAGCTGGCCACCTCAACCCGCTCGCGGTTGCTCAGGCTGGGCTTGAGCTTCAGCCCGAACATCACATTGTCCATCACGTCGAGCCACGGGAACAACGCCGACTCCTGAAACATCACCATCCGGTCGCGGCCGGGTCCGGCCACGGGCTTGCCGTCGGCGAGCACGTGGCCGCTGTCGGCCGTGTCCAGCCCCGCAATGATGTTCAGGAGCGTGGATTTGCCGCAGCCGCTCGGTCCGACCAGACAGACGAATTCGCCCTCGCCCACCGTCAGGCTTACGTCGTCCAGCGCACGGACCGTCGCGCGCTTGCTGTGGAACGTCTTCGAGACGTGCTCCACCTCCAGCTTCAGCGGCGCAGCGGGGCGCAGTTCTTCGTGGGCCACACTCATGGAATCTCCGTCAAACCTTTGTCACGCAAAACCTCGTTGAGCAACTTCAAATCGTAGATGCGCGACAGATCCGGCTTCTCCCGCACGAAGCCGATGCGGTGAGCGTCCTCGGCGGATTTCAGCAGCGACGCGCAGACCGGGTCATGTGTCAGTTCCAATCGCTTCCACGCGCCGTTCAACGTCTCGCCCGGCAGCGCCCTCGTCGTCTCCGCCTTGATCTCGGCGTTCAGGATGCGCTTGGCCTCGTCGGGACGCTGGTTGATCCACTGTGTCAGCTCGACATGCGCGGCGATCCAACGCTTGAGCAGCGCGGGCTGCTGCTTCAGGAACCTCACGCTGCTGGCCAGATGCGTCGTGACATACCGGCCGCCGGTTTGCGGCCAGAGCGCGCTTTCCTCCAGATACACGCGTCCTTTCGCCTCCAGCGCCAGCCGCGTCACCCAAGGTTCCACTGTCCACACAGCATCGAGATCGCCTTTCTGGAACAACGCGAGCTGGTCGGGATTGGCCGTCGGCACCACCAACACATCGCCGCCGGTCATCGTCACGCGGAATCCTTTCGACCGCAGCCATGCCCGCGCGGCCACGTCCTGCGTGTTGCCGAGTTGTGGCGTCGCCACCTTCCGGCCTCGAAAATCCCCGTCCGTTTTGATGCGCCCGTCCGCCCGCACCACCAACGCCGCGCCGCCGCTGCACGCGCCGGCCACGATGCGGATTTCCTCGCCGCGCGATTTCAGGTGCGCGTTGATGGCCGGATTCGGGCCGACGTAGGTGATGTCGAGGCCCTTGGTGAAAATAGCCTCCATTGCGCTTGGCCCGGCGTTATAGACGAACCACTGCACCTCCACGTCCGGCCCCAACCGCTGCTCGAACCAGCCTTTTTCCTCGCGGCTTAATCCGTGGCCGATCATGCCTTGAGCGTGTGTCACGTTTGGGAAATGCCCGACGCGCAACACGGTTTTCTGCGCAAACGCCGTCGAGGTAAGTCCCGCCAAACTGCAAACGACTGCAATCTTGATTAGAGTCGTCATGCTTCTCTTCCAGAAGAAACCGGGCCGCTAAGATTCGCAAGCAGTTTTTTCTGCGATCATGTCAAAATCTACCGTTTTCTCCAAAAGGCCGCCACCACAACTTGACTTGCCACACACCCGTCAGAAAAATCTGGCCGCCGCCGCCAGCCGCCGCTAACCTGCGCCCACTGTGGCCAATGAAACTCCAGACCTCCTTGTCATCGGCGCCGGCCCCGGCGGTTATGTCGCCGCCATCCGCGCCGCCCAACGCGGCGCCCGCGTCACGCTTGTCAGCGACGCGCCTCCCGGCGGCGTCTGCCTGCACCTCGGCTGCATCCCGACCAAGACGCTGCTCGCGAGCGTCGAGGCGCTCCGCACCGTGCAGCGCGCAACCGACTTCGGCCTCGACCCGGCCAGCGTTTCCGCCGAGCCGCGGCTCGTTGCCGATGCCATGCTTCGCCGCACCCGCAAAGTCACTGCCGCGATGAGCAAGGGGTTGGAGTTTTTGTTTCGAAAGAACGGCATCCAGTTCGTCAGCGGACGCGCTCAGTTGCTCGGCGGCGGTCGGATCCAAGTCGGCAATGACGTCCTGACCGCGTCGCGCATCATCCTCGCCACCGGCTCGCAGCCCGCGCCGTCGCCATCGGGGTTGCCGCCCGTGGACGGCCGGCGCGTCATCAACAGCAACCACGCGCTGCACCTGGCCGAGCCGCCGAAGAAACTGCTCATCATCGGCGGCGGCTACATCGGCTGCGAGTTTGCTTGCATTTTCCGCGCGCTCGGATCGGAAGTGACCGTCGTCGAGGCGCTCGCCAACCTGCTGCCCGGCATGGATGCCGAGTTGGGCGCGGCGCTCGCCAAGTTCTTCCGCAAGGCCGGCATCGAGGTCCGCGTCGGCGAGACGGTGAGCGAGTTCGAGCCGGACTTCGACCGCGTGTTGATCTCCGTCGGGCGCGTGCCGAACACCGGCGACATTGGCTGCGATGCCGCTGGCGTGAAGTTGACGGCGCGCGGCCGCGTCGAGGTGAACGAACGGATGGAGACGAGCGCGCCGGGCATTTACGCCATCGGCGATGTCGTCGGCAGGTTTCCGCTCGCGCACGTTGCCAGCGCCCAGGCGCGCGTGGCGGTGGCGAACGCGCTCGGCGGAAACGCGACGATGGACTACACCGCCGTGCCCAGCGTGGTCTTTACGCATCCGGAAGTCGCCTCCGTTGGTCTCACCGAAGCTGAAGCGCAGGCCCAAGGCCGCGCCGTGCGCGTCGGCAAGTTCCCGATGGCCGCGCTTGGGCGTGCCCAAGCCAGCGGTGAAACCGACGGCTTCGTAAAGCTCGTTGCCGACGCCGAAACGCGCCGGTTGCTCGGTGGCCAAGTCATCGGCCCCGCCGCAGGCGAGTTGATTGCCACGATCGCGCTTGCCATCTCGCTTGGTGCGACAGCGGAACAAGTCGGCCACACGATTTTCGCGCACCCAACTTTTGCCGAAGCCGTCGGCGAGGCGGCCGAAGCAACGTTCGGCTCGCCGGTTCACATCTATCTGCCCAAACGGACATGAGAGTTTGGCGACGCACTTAGGGAGACTGTATGGATTCGTTAACATGGGACATATTGAAGCTGCTGGGCGTGGCGGCGCTGGTGTTGACCAATGCCTTCTTCGTGGCGGCGGAATTTGCGCTGGTCAGCGTGCGCCGTAGCCGCATGGAGGAAATGGTGGCTGCAGGCCACACGAGCGCAAAGACCGTGCTAGCCGCCATGCGCGACCTCGGCACCTACATCGCCGGCGCGCAGGTCGGCATCACGATGGCCAGTCTCGGCCTTGGCTGGATCGGCGAACCGGCGATTGCGCACCTGTTGTTGCCGCTGTTCAGTTGGACGTCGCCGATACTTGCGGAAACCGCCGCGCATACGATCGCCGTAACGCTGGCGTTTGTGTTGATCACGTTCCTGCACGTGGTCTTCGGCGAGCAAGTGCCGAAGGTCGTGGCTGTGCAACGTGGCGAAGCGACATCGCTGTGGGTGATGCCGCTGATGAGATTGACGGTGACGTTGATGCGGCCGTTGGTGTGGGGGCTGAACGCGTTCAGCAATGGCGTCGTGCGGCTGCTGGGATTGGAACCCGGCAGTGAACTGCACGGCGTTCATTCCGTGGACGAACTCCAGATCTTGGTCCGCCAGAGCCGCCAAGCCGGCGTGATAGATGAACTGGAAGGCAAGCTGGTGGAACGGGCGTTTCGCGTGCCGGACCTGACGGCGCGCGATGTGATGGTGCCGCGCACAGACCTCGTCGCGCTCGATGGAAGGCTTTCGACCGATGAATTGCTCGACCGCGCTGCCCGCAGCGGCCACCAGCGGCTGCCGGTCTATGACCGCACGCTCGACAACATCGTCGGCATTCTGCACGTGCAGGATGTGTTCAGCCACATGAGAAAGTCGAAGGAACCGCTCGACATCCGCAAACTGGTTCGCGCGCCGTTGTTCGTGCCGGAAACGGTGCGGCTCGACGATCTGTTGCGTAGTTTTCAACAACACCATTCGCAAATTGCCGTCGTTACCGACGAACACGGTGGCGTTGCTGGCATGGCGACACTTGACGATGTCGTCGCGGAAGTCTTCGGCGAAGTGCAGGAAGCAGCGGACACGCGACAACCGGACATCCAGAAAATGCCCGATGGCCGGCTGCTGGTGCGTGGCGACGTGCGGTTGCGCGAGTTGAACGACCGCTTTGGCTGGAATCTCGAAGACGAGCAAGCCGACACCATTGCCGGTTACGTCACGAATCGCCTCGGCCGCCTCGCGCATCCCGGCGAAGTCGTCGAGACGCCGCAGGGCACCATCACTGTCGAGAAGATGGCGCGGCTCAGAATTCTGCTCGTCGCGATCCTGCCAAGGGTGCCCTGAGCGTTAACGCTTCGCGCAACAGCCGCGACCCGGTGTTTTCACACGGGGCAATCACTTCTTGTGCAAGGGGACGAAACGGCTGCCTTCCTTGTTCTTGATCAGCAGCAGCACGTTGTTGCGCGCGCCTTTGACGGCTTTCTCAAACTCGCCCACCGCAGTCACCGGTTGGCGGTTGACCTCGACGATCAGGTCGCCTTCACGGACGCCGCGGCGATAGGCGAGACTGTTCTGATCCACATCGGTGACGATGACGCCTTTTTCTCCCTTGTAGTCGAGCTTGCGCTCCAAGTCTTTGGTGAGGTTGGTGACGGTCATGCCGAGATTCGACACTCCGCTTTCCTCTTCAGCGGCAGCGGCCGTTGCAGTCTCGGTGGCAGTGCCTACCGTGACGGGCAACGTAACTTCCTTGCTTTTGCGGATGACAACGATCGTTGACTTCGCGCCGGGCGCGGTGGCAGCAACGCGGTTGCGGAGGTCGTTGACGTCCTCAATGTGTTTGCCGTTGTATTGGGCGATGACGTCGCCGGGCTGGATGCCGGCCTTCTCGGCGGCGGAGTCTTTGTTCACCTGCGCCACGAGCACGCCCTTGGTTTGCTTCACGCCGAACTGCTGCGCCAGATCTTCGTTCAGGTCTTGAATCATCACGCCAAGCTGGCCGCGCTGGACGGCCTTGCCGGCTTTCAAGCTCGGCAGCACGCCGGCGATAATGGACGATGGAATCGCAAAGCCAACACCGGTGTTGCCGCCGCTGGAGCTGTAGATGGCCGTGTTAAGACCGACGATCTTACCTTGGAGGTTCACCAGCGGGCCACCGGAGTTGCCGCGGTTGATGGCGGCATCGGTTTGGATGAAGTCTTCGTAGCCGTCGCGACCGTCGAGCACGCCGCTGCGGCCCAGCGCCGACACAATGCCTGCGGTGACGGTCTGCGGCAAACCATACGGGCTGCCCACTGCCACGACCCACTCGCCCACGCGCAATGCCGCCGAATCGGCCAGCGGCACGCTCGGCAGGTTCTTGCCGTTGATCTTGACGATGGCGAGGTCGGTTTTCGGATCGGTGCCAACGACCTTCGCGTCGAACTCGCGCTTGTCGTTCATGAACACCTTCAATTCATCCATGCCCTTGACGACGTGGTTGTTGGTGAGGATGTAGCCGTCCTTGTCGATCAGGACGCCCGATCCGATGCCTTCCTGCCGAAACTTGCGCGTCTCACCCCGGCCACCGCGGCCGCGTGGCGGCGTGACATCCTGTTCTTCGTCGTCCTCTCCGGGCGTGAAGAACCAGTGAAAATTACGCGGCATGGAAACGTATTTGGTCGCCACGATGCTGACGACGGCGGGCTTCACCGACTCGGCCACCCACGCAAACGCGTCGCTCAGCGACTGTGCCGCCGCCAACGCCTGCGTCGGCGGTGCGCTTGGCGTCTGGGCCGTCACGGGCGACACAACGTGGCCAACAAGCCACGCTGTGGCGATACCCCCGACCACAAAACTGATGACCTTCCAATTGTTCTTCATGGTTTATCAACCTTCATTGCTTGTTTGCCGCGCTCCGGCGCGAACCGGTCGCGGCTTCTTCACCTTGCTTCTGGCAACTCCACGTCAGTTCACCGTCCTTCAAATCCACTCGGACACGCGAACCGTCGGCGACTTCGCCAGTCAGCAACCTCTTTGACAGCGGTGTCTCCAGTTCGCGTTGAATCATTCTCTTGATCGGCCGCGCTCCGTAAACCGGGTCATAGCCCAACTCGGCCAAGTGCTGCTTGGCCCGGGCGGCAACTTCGAGCGTAATCCGTCGTTCCGCAAGCTGCGCCGTGAACCGCGCAAGTTGGATGTCCACGATCTTCACCAACTCCTCCGGCCGCAGCGCGTGGAAGACGAGCACTTCGTCCACGCGGTTGAGGAACTCCGGACGGAAATGCTGGCGCATCTCGCCGATCACGTCCTCCTTCATCCGCTCGTAATCGCGCTCGCTGGTGAGCTTCGCATCGAGAATGTGCTGACTGCCAATGTTGCTGGTCATGATGATGACCGTGTTCTTGAAATCCACGATGTGGCCTTGCCCGTCAGTAAGCCGGCCGTCGTCGAGGATCTGGAGCAGCACGTTGAACACGTCGTGGTGCGCCTTCTCGATCTCGTCGAACAGGATCACCGCGAACGGCCGCCGCCGGATCGCCTCGGTGAGCTGGCCGCCTTCCTCGAAGCCGACGTAGCCCGGCGGCGCGCCGATGAGCCGCGACACGGTGTGCTTCTCCATGTATTCGCTCATGTCAATGCGCACCATGTTGTGCTCGTCGTCGAAGAGGCACTCCGCCAACGCGCGGCCCAGCTCTGTCTTGCCGACGCCGGTCGGGCCGAGGAAGATGAAACTGCCGATGGGCCGGTTTGGGTCTTTCAGCCCGGCCCGCGCGCGCATCACCGCGTCGGCGACGGCCGTAACGGCTTCGTCCTGGCCAATGACGCGCCGGTGCAACTCGTCGGCGAGGTGAAGTAACTTCGCCTTCTCGCCTTCGAGCAGCTTCGTCACCGGAATGCCCGTCCAGCGGCTGACGATGAACGCGACATCCTCCGCGTCCACCTCTTCTTTCAACAGGCGCGTGCCTTGCTTTTCCAGCGCCGCTTCGGCCACTTTCAACTTCTTCTCCAGCTCGGTGAGCCGGCCGTATTTCAACTCGGCCAGCTTGTTGAGGTCATAGGCGCGCTCGGCCTTCTCGATCTCGCCGCGCGTATGCTCAATCTGCTCGCGCAGGCTGCGCGCGTTGCCGATGGCTTTCTTTTCGTTCTCCCACTGGGCGCGCAGCATGTCACCGCGGCCCTTCAGTTCGGCCAGTTCTTTCTCCAGCACGTGCAACCGCTCATGCGACGCGGCGTCTTTTTCCTTCTTCAACGCCTCGCGCTCGATCTGGAGTTGCATCATCCGGCGGCTGACTTCGTCCAGTTCGGTCGGTAGCGAGTCAATCTCCGTGCGCAACCGCGCGCCCGCCTCGTCCACGAGGTCAATCGCCTTGTCCGGCAGGAACCGGTCGCTGACGTAGCGGTTCGACAATGTCGCTGCAGCGACGATGGCTGCGTCCTTGATGCGGATTCCGTGATGGACTTCGTAACGCTCGCGCAGGCCGCGCAGGATGCTGATGGTTTCCTCGACGCTTGGCTGGTCCACCAGCACCGTTTGAAAACGCCGCTCCAGCGCCTTGTCCTTCTCGACGTGCTTGTGATACTCGTCGAGCGTGGTCGCGCCGATGCAGTGCAGTTCGCCGCGCGCGAGCATCGGCTTGAGCATGTTGCCGGCGTCCATCGAACCTTCGGCCTTGCCGGCGCCGACGATCGTGTGCATCTCGTCAATGAACAGGATGATCCGGCCCTCGGCGCTCGTGACTTCCTTAAGCACCGCCTTGAGCCGTTCCTCGAACTCGCCGCGAAATTTCGCGCCGGCCACCAGCGCGCTCATGTCGAGGACGACGATCTTCTTGTCCTTGAGGCCCTCCGGCACGTCGCCGCGAATAATGCGTTGGGCGAGGCCCTCGACGATGGCGGTCTTGCCAACACCGGGATCACCGATGAGCACGGGATTATTTTTTGTGCGCCGCGACAGAATCTGGATGCAGCGGCGAATCTCGTCGTCGCGGCCGATAACCGGATCGAGCTTGCCCGACTGCGCGAGCTTCGTGAGGTCGCGGCCGTAACGCTCCAGCGCCTGGTAAGTCGTCTCCAGAGTCGGCGAAGTCACACGCTGGTTGCCACGAACGGCGGCGAGCGACTTCATCAGCTTGTCATGCGTGAGGCCGGCTTCGCTGAGCAGCCGGCCGCCGGTTTCGCGGCGGCCTTCCTCGATCAACGCCAGCAGCAGATGCTCGACGCTGACGTAATCATCCTTCATCCGCTTCGCCTCGCGATGGGCCGTATCGAGCAACCGCGCGAGCCGCTGGCTGGCGCGGATCTCATCCGCGCCGGGACCGGTCACGGACGGTTTGGCGGCGAGCGCGTGGGCGATGGCGTCGGTGATGTTCTGCGGATTGCAGCCGGCGTGCTGGACCAGCCGCGGCGCGAGGCCCTCGGCGTCCTCCAGCAGCGCCGCGAGGACGTGCTCCGGCTCCAGTTGTTGGTGATGATGCCGCGCCGCGATGGCCTGCGCCGTTTGCAGCGCCTCCTGGGCTTTCTCGGTGAATTGGTTCAGGTTCATTTTGTCCTGCTCTCTCGCTGTGTCTTTGCTCATCAAGGCGGAACGCCCGGCTCGCTCCAACGAACGGCCGGGCGTTCACCTTTCAATGGTTCTTTCCGTTGAGCCGACGCGGTCCGGTGTGGTCTCGTCAGGAAACCTTCACCTGGATTTGCTTCGGCTTCACTTCGGGCCGTTTCGGCATGACGATCTTGAGCACGCCGCTCTCGTAGGTCGCCTGCACCTTCTCGCCGTCCACGAGCGTCGGCAGCTCCATCGAACGATGGAATTTCCCATACCACCGCTCCACGCGATAGTAGTTCTCTTCCTTCGTCTCCGCGACTTTCTTGCGCTCACCCTCGATGGTGAGCGTGTTCTCGCGCAGGCTAACGCTGATGTCTTCGAGCTTCATGCCGGGCAGTTCGCACTGGACCACCAGGTCATCCTTGGTCTCGTGCATATCCAGCGCGGGCGTCCAAAACGCCGCACCTTCCGCCGTCCCAAACTCCGGGAAGCGGACGAGCGACGTATTGAACAGCCGGTTCATTTCCTCTTGCAGGCCCTCCAACATTCGGAGCGGCTCTGCGGTTCGATGCCATCTTACCAGTGACATGGTTCTGTCCTCCGATTTAAGAGTTTGTTTTGTTCTACTCGCTGCGGCCTCATGCCGCAGACTCACGACACATGAAGCTGCAACACCCGTGCCAGCGGCTCGAAGGAATCGCAACGTGCTGAAAACAGCCCGAATCTCGGCAAACCGCCTCACCCCGCTGCGCCATCTTTTCGCAAACGCCGCGCCCACTTCATGAATCACGCGCCAGTATTGCCCACACGACACGCGAAACGTGTGGGCTGACGAGGTCTTGCCGCACGCGGTTTATGTTGGATTGCATCCTTGCTTCACCAAAGAACCTGCGAGAAACTTCCGGTGGAATCGGAAAACGCTTATGGAGACAGCCCGTGTTAAATCCAAGGGCCAGTTGGTCGTGCCAGCCAAAATCCGCCGCCGCTTCAACATCAAACCCGGCACACGCATCGTCTTCATCGAAGAGAACGGCCGGCTCATAATGCAGCCGGTAACCCGCGAATACATCGAGTCCTTTCACGGCATCTTCAATCTGAAGCCTGGCGAAAAATCCGCCGTGCAGGAACTGCTGGAGGACCGGGCGGCTGATCGGAAGCGGGAAGACGCCTGAGAAACCGAACGTGTCCGAAGCTAACCAGCCGGCAAACAACCGAACGTTCTGGCGGCGAAAGCTGGCGGCGAACAAGGCGCGGGACCGGCGGGTGACGCGGACTCTTCGGCGGGCGGGCTGGCGAGTGGTGCGGATTTGGGAGCACGAGCTGCGCGATGCGGAGCGGTGTGTGGCGAAGGTGCGGAGGAATCTTGGCCACAGATGAACACGGATTCACACGGATGCGGCGAGGCTTACGCAAAGACGCAGAGGCGCAAAGCTTCTTGGCGGGCGAGCTGTTGGTGAGCAACCGGAAGTTGGAAGAAGACGCGCTTTAGCTTCTCAACGCGCTGTCCAGCCGCTGCCAGATGTCTTCGGGGTCTTCGAGGCCGCGTTTGGTGGGCAAGCTCAGCTTCTCGGATTTACTGCCGCTCCCAAGCCACACATTTCAAGCCGGGCACGCGCTTGAACTCGTTGAGGTTGGCGGTGACGAGCGTGGCGCCAAGGCTGCGGGCGTGGGCAGCAATGAGCGTGTCCAGCGGCCCGATGGGCGTGCCTTTTCGCTCAAGGTGGACGCGTATTTCGCCATAGTGCCTGGCGGCGGCTGCGTCAAAATCCAACACCGTCACGTAAACCAAAAACTCCTCCACCCGTTGCCGGTGTTCGGCCGGGCGCTCCGACTTGGCTGCGCCCACCTCCAATTCCGCGAGCGTCACGCTGGAGATGGCGCTCAGTTCGAGCGCCGCGCGTTTCAAGGAAAGAGCCGCCGGCGCTTCGGCGCGCAGGAAGTCAATGCAGACGTTGGTGTCGAGAAGGTATCCCGCCGTCATGACATCTCAATCGAGGTTCAAATCGCGTTTCTGCTGCTCGCGGGGTTGTTCGCGGTCGGGAAAACGCGCGCCTTGCGGGAAGCGTTCCCGCATGTGACGCGCCAAGTCCGCGAGCGTCTTGAGCTTCAGCCGGGGCTTGGGCCGCAGAATGACTTCGTCGCCGCGCTTCTCGATGGCGACTTCGGTGCCGTCGAAGCGGAATTCCTTGGGCAGGCGCACGGCTTGGCTGCCGCCGTGTTTGAAGAGTTTCGCCGTCGTCATAGCTACAGTGTGTAGCTACAGCCTGATGCTGTCAAGTCACGGCTGCCGACGGAAGCGTCGCTTGGCTTCCAAACGCGGTTTCCAGCCGCCGCCACAAATCCTCCGGGTCTTCCAGCCCTACTGAGATCCGGATGAGGTAGCGTGAGACGCCGCACGACTCGGCCCAGTCCAGTTCGGTGTAGTGCGCCAGCAGTGTGAACGGACAGGCGAGCGTGAAGACGGTGCCGAGGCTGTGGCCTTTGCAAACCGCCATGTTGTCGTAGATGCGCGGCGAGGTGGTCTCGGCATTCTTTGGCAGGAAGGTGATGAGCGAGCCAAAGCCGCCATCGGGCCGGCGCACGGCTTCGTAGGCTTCGCTGAACTCCCACTTCGGATACCAGACCTTTTCCACCGCCGGATGCGCGCGCAGTCGCTCGGCGATCAGGAGGCCGTTGACGTTATGCCGTTTCATCCGGTCGGGAAAGCTGCGCGCCTGGGCATCGAACAGCGCGGCATCTTCGCCCCACAACAATTCTTCGTGCTGGTCGCGCACGATCGGTTTGAGTTCGCGGTAGAGTGGCGAGCGCGGATTGCAGATAAGCGCGCCACCCATCGCATCGCCGGTGCCGACGATGTATTTGGTGAGGCTGGTGGCGGTGAGGTCGGCGTGGCGGCTGAGGTCCACATTGAACGGCGTCGCCACCACGTCGTCGGCGACGAGCGGCACGCGGTGTTCACGCAGCAACGGCTGGATGCGGCTGAGATCGGCCGAGCCGAGCAGCGGGTTGCCGGGAATCTCGCCGAAGCACGCCGCGAGCGACCGGCTGTGAATCAGCGCATGCAGGTCGTCGGTGATGGTGTCGAGGTTGTGGAGCAGCGTCGCGCCGTGGCCGAATTTCTGCTGGAGCTTCAGTGTGTCCACGTAGGGAAAACCAAGTTGTGCCGTCGGCAGACCGGGGCTGCGCTGCATCACCGCCCGCAGCGCCGCGAACTGCGCCGTCATGCCGGTCGGCGTCAGGAAAACGTCATCTTCTGCACAATCGTAGAAGCCAGCCAGTTGCCGGCGCAATGAGCGGCGCGCCTCTGCTGCATTGGCGTCGCCGCTGCGGCCGGCGAGGATGGCTTCGGCCTGCCGCGTGGAGACGATGAGGCCGGTGTGCTGCCAGAATGCTTTCAGCGCGAGCGTGCCAGCGTCGGCTGTCACCACACCATGAACGTTTTCGCGCGTCACGAGTTGCGCATTTTCACCGCTGTTCTTGCGAACAAATTCCGCGCACATCGCCGCCGCGTTCGCGGAAGGAAACGGCAGGCACGGCTGGCCGCCGCCGATGAAGCGCGCGAGTTCCTGCACGAGCGGATGGATGACAAAACGCGGGTAACCGCTGCTGAGCCGCGCCATCACTTCCGGCGATTTCTCCTCATAGCCAACGACATCCTGCCAGCGCGGCAAAGCCACCGACACCGCGTGAACGGAATCCGGAATCGGCCGGCCCAGTTCCTCAGCCTTCCACACCGGCTCTCGCAACAAGTCGCGCGAACTCAACCGATCACCTCGGTAAGAGCCTGGTCAATGTCGCGGCGCAAATCGGCGATGTCTTCAATGCCGACGGAGAAGCGGATGAGGCCGTCGCCGATGCCGACTTTGCGCCGGACCTCGGCGGGAACCTGCGCGTGCGTCATTGTTGGCGGATGGCAGACAAGGCTCTCGACGCCACCGAGACTTTCCGCCAGCGTGAAGAGCCGCAGTTTTCGGCAAAACTTCAGCGCGGCTTCCGTGGAACAGTCGAATTCCGCGATGAGAATGCCGGAGCCGGCCTTCATCTGACGGCGGGCCAGTTCATGCTGCGGATGGCTTGGTAGGAACGGATAGCGCACCATGCGAACGCCGCGACGTGTCTCCAGCCAACGCGCCAGTTCGAGAGCGTTGGCGCAGTGGCGCTCCATGCGCAGTGCGAGCGTGCGCTGGCCACGTGTAGTGAGCCAAGCGTCGAACGGTGATGGTTGCAGGCCGAGTGCCTTCTGGGCAAAGAGCATCCGTTTGTGCCACGTGGTGTCGTTGGTAGCGACGATGCCGCCGAGGCAGTCGCTGTGGCCGTTGACGTATTTGGTGGTGGACGAGAGCGAGAGCGTCGCGCCGAGTTCCAACGGACGCTGGAGGTAAGGCGAGGCGAAGGTGTTGTCCACGACCACGGTTGCGCCGGTTTCGGCGGCGGCGGCGCTGATGCCGGCGATGTCGAGGATCTTCAGCAGCGGGTTGGTGGGGCTTTCCAGCCAGACGACGGCGGGTTTCTGGCGGCGGATTTCCTCCCAGTGGGCCGGCTGGCTGAGGTCGCAGTAGCGCGCTAGGAGGCCGAACTTATTGAACACCCGCTCCAAGAGCCTGTAGGTGCAGCCGTAAATATTCTCCTCTGCCAACACAAGGTCGCCGCTCTTCAGACACGAGATTACCGCCGTGATCGCCGACACGCCGCTGGCAAAACAGGTGGCGAACTGCGCGCCTTCGAGCGAGGCGATGGCTTCCTCGACAAGCCGGAAGTTGGGATTGCCGGAGCGTGTGTAATCAAAGCCGTCCGGGTTGTCCTTCTGGAACGTCGAGGTCATGAACACCGGTGGCATCACGGCGCCGGTCGTGCCGGCAAAGCCGCGGCCTTTGTGAACGGCCCGTGTGCTGAATCCGTCTTGGTTTTCTGTTGTCATAGGTTTTCGTCCGCTCACGACAATCTCATATAATGTAGTCCGTTGCGCCAGTCGGTTCGCCGCGCAACCTGCGGGCGCGCTCGCACAAGTCGGCAACCGTCATGCGTTCCAGAACCGTCAGGATCGCTTCACGCACTTCCTGCATCACACTTCGAATTGCGGCCTGCACTTCGTCCGGGCGGTTGTCTTTGCGGTGGAGCTTGCCGCTCGCGAGAGGGAGCGGGATCAACGACCGCTCGACATAACGAATGAGCGCACCAAGCGTGATATCTTCCGGCGGACGAGCCAACCGGTAGCCGCCCGCGACGCCTCGCCGGCTCTCGACAAAGCCTCCCGACTTGAGGCTGTTCAGGATCTGCTCCAGAAAACGTTTCGGAATCCCCCGCTCTTCGGAGATGTTCTGAATCCGAACGACATCGCTCTCGTAATTCTCGCCGAGCGCCACCAAGGCGCGTAAAGCGTATTCACCGCGCAAGGACAGTTTCATTATCGTCATTATATTACGAATCTACATTGGTATAATCAAGTATTAGTTTAAGCTTCTACTTAGTTGATACAATATGCCGTGTTTATCGTATTAAACATTTATACGTAATGTCCATTGACAACAGGTAGATTACGCGTATTATCCACACCATTCGCCTGAAACAAGAAAGAGTTTTCAACGAGACAAATATGAGTTCGACCATTGAAGCCGCAAAACCTTCGCCGAACGAAGTGTTGAAAGGGAACTGCCCTACGCTCGCCGGCACCATTGCTCAAACGCTGGCCGATGCCAGCACCGACCGCTTTTCCGAAGACGACAACCAGTTCCTCAAGTTCCACGGCGTCTACCAAGAGGACGATCGTGACCTGCGCAAGACCGGCAAGAAATACATCCTCATGGCCCGCCTTCGTGTGCCCGGCGGCTTGCTCACTCCCGCGCAGTATCTGGCTTGCGACGATCTCTCCGCGCGCTACGCGAACAACACGCTCCGCGTCACGTCGCGCCAGAGCCTGCAGTTCCATAGCATCGTAAAGACGGGTCTTGGGCCGCTGGTCAAGGGGATCAACGACGCCCTGCTCACCACGTTCGCGACCTGCGGTGACGTGAACCGCAACGTCATGGCGCCGCCCACGCCCGCCACGAACGGTCTCGGAGGGCAAGTGCAGGAATACGCGCGCCAGGCGGCGGCGGCGCTCTCGCCGCGCACAAGGGCGTATCACTCCATCTGGATGGAAGGCGTTCAACTCAACCTGGACGAGCCGGAAAATAAGAATTTCGCCGATCCACTCTACGGCAAGACCTACCTGCCGCGGAAGTTCAAGATCGGCTTCGCGATCCCGCCGTTGAACGACGTGGACATTCTCACGAACTGCTGCGGCTTCATCGCCATTGCGGACGCGGACGGCAATCTCGCGGGATTCAATCTCACCGCCGGCGGCGGCATGGGCCGCAGTCACAACAACGACGCGACCTTCCCGCGCGCCGCGGATGTCATCGGCTTCCTGCCGCCGGAGAAAGTTGTGGACGTGGCCAGGGCGGCGCTGACCATCCATCGTGATTTCGGCGACCGCTCCAACCGTAAGCACGCGCGCCTGAAATACATCCTCCACGACCGCGGCGCGCAATGGTTCCGCGAAGAACTGGAGCGCCGTCTCGGTTTCAAGCTGGCGGAGGCCAGGCCGTTCAAGTTCGAGAAGCAGGGCGACGCCTTCGGCTGGCACCGGCAGGCGGGTGGCCGTTTGTTCCTCGGCTTATTCGTCGAAACCGGCCGCATCAAGGACAAGGACGACTGGCGGATGAAGACGGCGCTGCGCGAGGTCATCGCGAAGTATCAGCCGGAAATCCGTCTCACGCCGGCCAACAACGTCATTCTCGCTAACATCGCGCCGGAGCACCAAAGCGAAATCACCCGGATTTTTGCCGGGCATGGTGTGAGAGTAGAACGCCAAGGCAGCTTGCTCCGTCGCGCTTCGATGGCGTGCGTCTCGCTGCCGACGTGCGGCCTCGCGTTGGCAGAAGCGGAGCGTTATCTGCCGAATCTGATCACGCGGATCGAGGCGCTGCTCAACGAAGTCGGCTTGGGCGACCAGGAAATCAACATCCGCATGACCGGCTGCCCGAACGGCTGCGCGCGGCCTTACATGGCGGAGATTGGTTTCGTCGGCAAAGCGCCGGGCAAATACCAGATTTACCTCGGCGGCAACGAAGCCAGCACTCGGCTCAACCGCCTTTACAAGGACACAGTCAAGGACACCGACATCATCACCGAACTTCGCCCGTTGCTCGCGCGTTACGCGCAGGAGCGCCACGCCGGCGAACGGTTCGGTGACTGGGTGGAGCGCGTTCTTTGGAAAGAACAACCAACTGCTGCTAATTGATTCGCCATGACTCCTGATCAAATCGCCAAAGCCAACGCTGAGTTGCACGATAAGTCGCCGCTCGAAATCACCCGCTGGGCCATCGCGCAGGGCGGGGGGCACGCCATCGTCTCGACGAACTTCCGTCCCTACGAGGCCGTCATCCTTCACCTAGTCACACAGGTTCAACCAGACATCCCGGTGCTCTGGGTGGATCACGGTTACAACCGCGCCGCGACCTACAAGCACGCCGAGCAACTCCGCTCATTGCTCAAGTTGAACATCAAGGCATACATCCCGCGGATCACGCGGAAACATCGCGAAGCGATCTACGGGCCGGCGCCGCAGTCCGACGACGAGGAGGGGCTGAAGAAGTTCAGCACGGTGATGAAGCTGGAGCCGTTCCAGCGCGGCATGAAGGAACTCGCGCCAACCATCTGGATCACCGCGTTGCGCAGGACGCAAAACGCGATTCGCGCCGGCCTCGATATCGTCATGGCCGACCCAAACTTCGGCGCGCTGAAGGTGAGTCCCGTTTTCTACCTCACCGACGCCGACATGGAGGCTTACCTCCAGAAACACAATCTGCCGAACGAGTGGGACTACTTCGATCCCGCCAAGGCCGACGAGAAGCGCGAGTGCGGCCTGCACACGGCGTGGGGCGGCAAGGCCGTGAATGCCTGAGCGCTGACGCCCGGGCTTTTCTTCTTTCTTCAATGAACAGTTATCATCTCGACCATCTTCAGTATCTCGAAACCGAGGCCATCCACGTCATGCGTGAGGTCGCTGCGGAATTCGAGCGGCCCGTGTTGCTCTTCTCCGGCGGCAAGGACTCCGTCTGCATGCTGCGTCTGGCGGAAAAGGCGTTCCGCCCCTCCGACATCCCGATGCCGTTCCTGAACATCGAGACCGGCCACGAGTTTCCCGAACTCCTCGAGTTCCGCGACCGCCGTGCGAAGGAACTCGGCTCCAAGCTCATCGTCCGCACCGTGGATGACGTGCTTGCGCGCGGCTTGGCCACAGCGTCGCTTGGCGAAGTCAGCCGCAACCGGCTCCAGATTCCCGTGCTGCTCGGCGCGATCGAGGAGTTCCGCTTCGATTGCTGCATCGGCGGCGCGCGGCGCGACGAGGAGAAAGCCCGCGCCAAGGAGCGTTTCTTCAGCTTCCGCGACGGCTTTGGCCAGTGGGACCCGAAGAACCAGCGCCCCGAAATCTGGAACCTTTACAACGCCCGGCTCAGCCCCGGCGAAAACATGCGCGTCTTTCCGCTCTCCAACTGGACCGAGATGGACGTGTGGGAATACATCCGCAAGGAAAAGCTCGAAGTGCCGAACATTTACTTCAGCCACGAACGCGAGTGCTTCCGCCGCGGCGGCCAGTGGCTGCCCATTCCACCGGATCACGCCGATGCTTCGCGTCCCGATCCTTACGCCGGCGCGCGCCCGAAGACGGCCGAGAAGCGGGCGAAGCTCGTCGTCCGCGTGCGCACCATCGCCGACATGATCAGCACCGGCATGATTGAATCCCGCGCCGACAGCGTGGACGACATCGTCGCTGAAATCGCCGCCGCCCGTGTTACCGAACGCGGCACTCGCGCAGACGACAAGTCTTCCGAAGCAGCGATGGAAGACCGCAAAAAAGCCGGCTATTTCTAAGCAGATAGGAGATGGAAGTTGAGAGATAGGAAGTGGAACATGGCTGATAGAATTTCAACATTCGAGGAGTTGGAAGCTTGGAAGGTCGCCAGGGAATTGGTGCGACTTGTCTATGCAATCTTCCGACGTTCATCTGCTTCCAAGGATTTTGGCTTGAGAGATCAGGCGCAACGTGCCGCCGTGTCGGCCATGACCAACATCGCCGAAGGTTTTGAGCGACTCCATCCGGCGGAGAAGCTTCAGTTCTACAACGTGGCACGAGCGTCGTGCGGCGAAGCGCGGTCGCTTTCTTATATCATGCTCGACGCCGGCTATATCTCGCAGGACGACCACAAACAACTCCTCTTGCTGGCTGGGCAGACCGGCCGATTGATTTCCGGTCTGATCCGTTCCACTCAAGCCCGTCGTTCCGAACCCTGACCCCCATCTTCCATCCCAATCTCCTAACTCCCAACTCCCATCTCCCAATTTTTATGCCCGTTCCTGCTCATCATCCCGTTGACATCCTTCGCTTCAACACCTGCGGTTCCGTTGACGACGGCAAGTCCACGCTCATCGGCCGCCTCCTCTACGACTCCAAGAACCTGATGGAGGACCAGATCGAGGCACTCGAACGCTCCGCCGACATCACCGGCGGCGGCCAGATCAACCTCGCCAACCTCACCGACGGCCTCCGCGCCGAGCGCGAGCAGGGCATCACCATTGACGTCGCCTACCGCTACTTCGCCACGCCCAAGCGCAAGTTCATCGTCGCCGACACGCCGGGCCACGTCCAATACACCCGCAACATGGTCACCGGCGCCTCCACCGCCAACCTCTCCATTGTCCTTGTGGATGCGCGCCAGGGCGTCATCGAACAGAGCCGCCGCCACACCTGCATCGCGTCGCTCCTGCGCATCCCGCACCTTGTCATCGCGATCAACAAAATGGACCTCATGGGCTGGAGCGAAGAACGCTTCATCGAAATCCGCGACCAATTCGAGGAATTCCTCCCGCGCCTTGATATGAAAGACGTGAAGTTCCTCCCTATGAGTGCGCTCAACGGCGACAACGTCGTGGACCCGTCGCCGAAGACCCCTTGGTATACCGGCCCCACGCTCCTCGGCCATCTTGAGAGCGTCCACATCGGCAGCGACTGGAACCTCAGCGGCTTCCGCCTCCCTGTGCAATGGGTCAATCGCCCCAACAACCCCACCGATGCGCGCCTCCATGACTTTCGCGGCTTCAGCGGCCAGATCGCCGGCGGCATCGTCAAGGTTGGCCAGAAGGTCATGGTCCTGCCCAGCGGCCTCATCAGCCGCGTGAAGGAAATCTGGACCTACGACGGTCCGCTTCAGGAAGCCTTCTGCCCGCGCTCCGTCACGCTTGTCCTCGAAGACGACATTGATGTGAGCCGCGGCGACATGATTATCGGCCCCGACAACCTCCCCGGCGCGAGCAGCGACCTGCACGCGAAGGTTTGCTGGATGCACCCGCGTCCGCTCCAACGCGGCAAGCGGTATTTGCTCAAACACACCACCCAGACCGTCCAGGCCGTTGTCACCGAGATCGAAGACCGCATCAACGTCTCCACCTTCGAACCGGAGCCGGACGCGCCCGAGCTGGCCTTGAACGACATCGGTGAAATTCGGCTCAAGGCCTCCAAGCCCCTCATCTTCGACGGCTACGCCACCAACCGTCTCACCGGCTCCTTCATCCTCATCGAACAAGGCACCAACGCCACCGTTGCCGCCGGCATGCTATTCCCGCCCACCGAAGCCGTGAAGCCCGAATACACAGACTTCTCCATCTGAGAGTTTTACATCGGGGTTCGAGACGGTCGCTGACAACGCGAATCTGCTTTGTAAAGAAAGCAGGACAGGCGTCTCGCCTGCTTATGGATGGATGATGGGACAGACGGGACGCCTATCTTACTCTGCCCCTGCCTGCATGGTCACCGTCAGATGCGGCCCCAACGATGGACTTTGCGATTGCCTCCGTAGCGAAGACGGACGAGTTGGGGAGCCACAACCGGCTCGCTGATGTTTCGATGCGCCCGGCTGAGCATTTTCTGAAACTGGCTGGTTTCGGTCTTCATCGAGACGGGCTTGTCCACGGATTCGATGCTGTGCAGATCGTAGCCGCAGTCCAGCGTCGGTCGCGGCCGGTTCGCCGTGGTGTCCTCTTCTTTTCTTTCCAAGGCGATCTTCAGGCGGAGCAGCGCCAGTTCGCACATGCTCTTCTCTGAAAACCCCTCCGTGTCCTCGACGATCTTGAGAAACTGCCGTCCAACGGAAATCCCCTGTTCAGTGACCGTGTTCTTGGAAAGATTCTTCACCTCGAAAATGAACCAAGTGTTCCTCAAAGGAGCCCGTTTCCCCACAAACCGGATACTGTAGTCGTTGCCTTCCCGCGTCACATAATGAACCGCGTCCGCCGTAAACATAGTTTCCATGCCTTATAGCGTCTCACAGAACCCAGCCAATAGCGACAACCGATGGTAACTCTTTTGGGTCATTTCGCTGCCATGAGCCGCGTGAGCCTGGGCAGGGGGGGGGTGCGATTTCCGGTAATGGTTGTTGCTATTGCGGCCAACGGCCCTATGGTTGCCTTGCTCGCAGAGGCGAGGATTTAACAGTGAGTTGGTAGATTGTCAGGTAGCCCCCCATAGCTGGTGATGATCAGAAACCCGATCCTTCGGGAACAGTCACCGCTAAGCTCCCACAGCAGCAGAAAGTTCAGTAATAATTATGGCTACCAAGCTATTTGTAGGAAACCTGTCGTTTAACACCACCGAAAACGACATCTCGGACCTGTTCAAAACCGCAGGCACCGTCGCCACGTGCGACCTTATCATGGACAAGTTCACCCAGAAGTCACGCGGGTTCGCCTTCGTCACCATGGGCACCCAGGAGGAGGCCACCGCGGCCATCGCCCAGCTCAACGGCAAGGAACTCGACAGCCGCGCCATGACCGTTAGCGAAGCCCGTCCGCGCGAGGCGCGTCCCAGTGGCGGCGGCGGCGGCGGTTACGGCGGTGGTAGTGGCGGCTACGGCGGCGGCAACCGCTAAACTGGCAGCTACTCCACAGGAACTTTAGTTCCCAACAAGAGAGCGTCTCGTGCAAACGAGGCGCTCTTTTTGTTTGCCGCGGTTTCTCTGTTGAGCAGCTTCTATTCAACCACGAAATGCACGGAATGCACGGAAGGCGGAATTGTTCCTGTTTTCTTCCGTGCATTTCGTGCATTCCGTGGTTCCTCTGGTCTTCACCCGCGTAATAGCCGGCCGGCCCGGCGGGCAAGGGAAGCGAAGGCGCGGGCGGAAGTATGCGGATGGCGCGACGGAAAAGTTGAGCGGGACTGTGGAGATGAGAACTTTCCCCTGGCGTTGCGAGCGGGCGTCTTGGCAGCGTGCGCCGGCCCCGGCCCGTGGGGCGGCGAGGGCTGGCGTTTCAGGCAGGCCCCCGACGGTGCCTGCGGAAAAAACACATCGCGAACGACCCCGCCAAACAGAGCATCGCACAGCCCGGCTCCGGCACCACGTTATATCCGATGTCCTTTAGAATGCCCTGCTCGTAGCTGCTGAGGCTTCGCACTCCCGGACCGGTGCCCGATGCTGCGTTCATCATCAGTTCGGGATAGGTGGAACCGTTAAACGTCAGATCATCCGTGTGGCTGCCGCTGCTGCCTCCCGACCAAGTCGTCGGAGTATAGATCGGCACACCGTCTGTGAAGGTGGGCGTCGCATACGTGCCGTTAAACCTCATGGCTCCGACACCACCCGTCAAAGTTCCCAATTGCGCAGGGTCGAACGCATAGGTGATTGGGTCAATCATGCTGGACCCGCTGGAAGTGGTCAGATATCTGTCGAACGTATACCACAGGTCGGGATCTCCAATCGGTTTGCCCAACGCGCCAGTCCCGTTGTTTTCAATGGTAGAGATGAATCCAAACGAGTGCAGCAGCTCATGCATGGCCGTGGACACGAAATCATTCTCGCCCGCGCTGACGCCGGACGGCGTATAGGAGTAGCTCCAGGACTTGCCGAAGTTCCAGTCAATGCTGCCGTCTGTGTAACTCACAGATCCGCTATAACCGCTTTGTATCTTATACTGGACTATCGTCGGTTCGAATCCAGGGACCAAAGGCCCGTAAGCGTTGCTACCCGCGCTCGCCAGCGTATTGGTGTCCGGATCCGTTATGGAACTGACCGTATAACCAATCGTTGCGGTTGCATTAAAATACTGGCCCAGTTGGTTAGCCGAATAGACCAACGCGTCCCGCCGTGTCTGGCCATACGTGGTGTCATACCATCCTGTTCCTGCCGTGTCCGTGTAATTGAAATTAAACGTGATCGCCGCTTGGCTTGTGTGGACTCCCAACATCGCCACCATTCCAAGCAACATCCATGAACGCGTATGCCGGTAAGATTTGAAATGTATGCAGTTCAAAGTGATTCCAAACAAGTGCTCCTTTACAGCAGACATGATTCTATTCGGTTTGAGCACGCATGGTAAAGAGCTATTCCAAGCGTGTCTGGGAAAGGGTTGCTGTGCAGGCCGCGTGCCCTCACGCGGCGATGGTCATCAATAGGCGCCCGCTGAGGGCAGCGGGCCTACAACATGTCGGCCGTGTCTCACCGCCGGCTGTTCGGAAAGCGGGTCGGCAGGCTTCTGGAGGCGTAAATCACGTGTTTTGAGCGTCATGGGGCACGCCCCGCGCGGCACGGGGTGAATCCCCTGCCATTTGGGGCGCACCCCGCGTCAAAAGGGGCGCAGCCCGCGCGGCGTGGGGCGAAGCCCGTGCCGTATGGGGTGCACCTCCAGCCAAAAGGGGCGCACCCCGCGCGACACGGGGCGAAGCCCATGCGGCACGGGGCGCACCCCGCATGAAAAGGGGCACACCCCGCGCGCTGCGGGGTGCAGCCCACGCGGCACGGGATGCACCCCATCTGACGCGGGGCGCACCCCTTGTCTCACGGGGCGCACCCCATGCGGCGCGGGGTGCAGCCCTTGTCTCACGGGGCGCACCCCATGCGGCGCGGGGTGCAGCCCTTGTCTCACGGGGCGCACCCCATGCGGCGCGGGGTGCAGCCCTTGGGACGCAGCAAACATCCTGCGGGTCGGAACAATCGCCCCTTGTGCCGCCGCGCGCATCCCTTGACGCACCGCAACGACCCCGCGGCGGCCCGCAACGCTGCGGCGGCGCTGGAGATGAACGCGGAGCGGCCGGCCGGCCGCCCCGGCGGGCGAGGGGAGCGAAGGCGCGAGCGGAAGAATGCGGCTGGCGATGCGTCGAGGGCTGGGAAGATGGCCCGGAATAGCTCTCGCCAATTCCCAATCCGACCTGATACAAACCGACTGAACTGGGGCTATGGCTCTGGCGTTTTCAAAGGCAGAGAAAACTGGAAAAGCATATGCAGTTCATACATGCGCGGGAATACCTCGCTGGCAACCAACACATTCGAGTGGAATGCGATACTCAGTGTAACGTGTTGATGACCGACGACAGCAACTTCAGTCGTTACAAACGTGGCGAGTCCTACAGCTACTACGGCGGCTTCTTTAAGGAGTTCCCTGCAATTCTAACGCCGCCACACTCCGGCTATTGGAACATCACACTCGATCTCGCCGGCGGTTCCGCAAGTATCAAGTATTCGATCAACGTCATTACAATTCCGACGTGATGTTAGCGAAAGCGAAGAATTTTTCGAAATAGGAGACTTATGAACGAACCAAGAACGTCAATCATATGGGAGAGGTTGGGTTTGGGATTTGTGATAAGTGGCATAGGTTTGGCCGCGATACAATGGCTGGGCTGGATTCCGTCCAGTATCTCGTATGGGCTGGCTATAACTGGATGTTTAGTGGTTTTGAGCGGGTTCATTGCATGGTGGGGCGGTCGCATTATTAATTCACAATTGCAGCGTTCTTTGCGGCCTGGGAAGGAGCTTCGGTTCGAAGTGGGGGACAAGGTTAGGACACAAACGGACGCGATCGAACAGAAGAAGCAAAGCTATCTCAATATTCCGTCAATCGCCTTTCACTATGCGGACAAGCAACAGATCGATAATTTCTATAACGACTACTTCAAAGAACCCACCATCGAGAAGGTGGTTAATGAAATCGTCAGTGAAATGAGCGGAGAAATTTCTGCCACGCTTCCGAAAATCCTCGAATCGAAAGCCGGAGGCAAAAACCTCAGCAAATGGATAAGTGACATCAAGCTCCCTGATAGTTCACTAAGCGAGAAGTTCCGGAGATGGCAGCGTGAGGCGATTAACAACGACCAAGTGACACTTGGGCTAGAATTGGTTGATATCGACCTTTCTGATTTGCAGGCACTCGACAGGGCAGTCTTGGAACTGTCTTCCAAATTTCTTCTTTCGCTGCCGGAAGCTGATGTCCAGAAAAGCCGCAGTGAGTTGCAGAAACGTGCCGCAGAGAAAACACTCATACGCCTTGAACAAGCGAGGGGTTGGGTGCTAATCGAAGGGAAGTTCCGCATTACGGAGGGAGCAAATGGGTTCTACAGCTGCGTCTATAAGCATCCAGTGACAGATTACTTGGGAGATGGGGCCAAGGAAATCACGATATCCATAACCTTGCGGAAGGATAGTTTGGAACCGAGCATCGCTGGGAACTATGCACAGTCTATCGGAAGGGCCATACCACTCACAATCTATGGAAGGGTGTGGTCTCCAGTAGACCGGCAGTCTGGGGCGCATGAGCTTCAGATTACTCCGATAGCCGTTTACTAGCACCGTTTACCATCATCGCTGGTTCGCCGTCTTCCGACGCTGTTCTTACCCGCGATTGATTTTCCGCCGTTACATTGCCAGAATGGTTGCGCCTTGTGAGGCGTGAGCATGTCTGAGACGGGAACAAATACTGAAAAGAGTGGGACAGGCATCTTGCCTGTCCAGTCGTTATCGAGACCCGACAGGCAGGATGCCTGTCCTACTTTGTCCGAACGCGGGTTCTGGAGCCTGATCGTGACGCAGTTCCAGAATGCGTTTGCGAATGGTTGCCTCAATAGCCTTGGCCACCAGTTCGCGGCCTTCATCCAGGAAATGCACGCCGTCTTCGCGATAGACGAGATTGGTTCGGGAAGTCAGCACGTTTCGGAAATCCACAAAGCAACCGAGTGAACCGACGCGTGAGACAACCGCGTCGGAAATGACGCGCATGTTATGGGCGTATGCAGGCAGGCGGTCCGCGCTGATCATGCCACTGTGCTCCATGTTGCGGATGGCTGGCGTTATCGGCGCGGTTTCCACCCATCGCGTTGGTTGCCAGAACACAACAAACTGGATGCCCAGCAAGCGGCAGAGCCGGTCAAGGAAGGCGTATCGTTTCTTCACGGAGTCGGCGAACACTGTCAGTTCGGGCGAGTCTTGGGGGATGCAGGTCATGGTTTGAGTGATCTTCTCCCACAGTTCCTTGGTGTAAGAGGCATAGGCCGCTGCATAGACAGGCTTGAGGATGCCGAACCATCGGTTGCGGTAGCTCTCAATGATGCCACGAACCTTGTTGTAACCGAAATGCGCGTCGGGCGTCCGAAACATCGCGTAATAAGTCGCGTCGTTGGCTCCATCAAAGAAGATGACAAGGTCGGGTTTCTCCGGCTCCTCGATCAGCAATTTCTGCAGATACTTCGCCTGCAACAGACTATTGAACGAGTTTACACCAAAGTTGCGGATCGTCCAACAGAGGCCCTCGGTGTCGCGATTGAGATCGCGGGAGAGGAAGCTTGAAATTGTCTTGGCATCATCGTCTGTGCTGCCGCGTGTTGTCGAACCACCCAGCATCCATAACAGACGATCACGTGAAGGAACACCCGACTTGCGGTTGAAGGCCGTCCCACGCGGGCCGTCACGGTGCAGGAAAAGCGCATACGGATCGTAACGCGCGCGACTGCCCTCAAATCGGCTCCCGTAAAGGACGAAGTTAGACGACACAACCACGATGAAACTGACGGCCTCGACGGCAAAGATGACGATGAGACTCCACTTGGCGAGCCGGAACACGGCTCGGAGGATACTCAACAGGATAGGAGTCATGGCGCCTTTTCTTGAAACCTGTAGTCTATTTCACTGTGTAACGTTTCTCAGCTTCGTATTTCACCTGCTGACCGATGGTCTAGTTGAAACCGCAGAATTGTCAACCTCCTCTGGCGAACCTGATGCAAATGGAATGAGCCAAGGCAAAGACTCCGGCGATTTCGACGACCGGCGACAATTCCGCTTCCGCAGAAACACTGCTCGACAATCGCCCCCTCCGCCACGCCGCCCGCGGTTGATTTTCCGCCGTTACATTGCCAGAATGGCTGCGCCTTGTGAGGCGTGAGCATGACTAAGCCGAGAACAAATCAATCTTCCGATTCTCTCAGGCGACACGAGAGGAAAATGAGAAGCTCCAAGCTGCGCGAACACCTGACCGGCTGGGCAGTTTGTTCGTTTGGGACAGTTTGTCTGGGAGAACTAGGCCGGTTGTTGCCATGTCTTTTTTGGCCGGCAGCCATATTCCTGCATTTCCCTGGCTGGTTTGTTTTCCCCGAGTCGTTCGAGGGAAGCTTGTTCCTGTCTAGCCCAATTTGGGGTGCAGTCTTCTATATTTTTTATCAGGGCTTGAAACCCTCAAGTTGGTTGCGAGGGATCTCCACGAACGAACGCTATTATAGGAAACCTCCTTCCGGTGATTACTGAACAACAGCCTTTGTCGGAACGCGGGTTCTGGAGCCTGATCGTGACGCAGTTCCAGAATGCGTTCAGCGACAACGCGCTGCGCAATCTCGTCATCTTCCTCATCGTCGGCGCGGGCTTGTCGCCGGCGGAGCGCGACCGGATGGTGCTCATCATCGGCATGCTCTTCTCGGTGCCGTTCATCCTCTTCTCGATGGCGGGCGGGTTTCTGGCGGACCGGTTCAGCAAGCGGGCGGTGACGATCGGCACGAAGGTATCGGAGCTGCCGCTGATGATGCTGGCGATCTCGGGTCTGGCGCTGAACCTGCACGGCCTGCTGCTCCTCGCCATCTTCCTGATGGGCGTGCGCAGCGCGTTGTTCGGCCCCGCGAAATACGGCCTGTTGCCGGAGCTGCTGCCGCCGAGGCGGCTGTCGTGGGGCAACGGCGTGCTGGAGCTGGGGACGTTCGTGGCGATCATCCTCGGCACGGTGGCGGGCGGCTGGTTGTGCGAGACGTTCCGCGGGCGGCAGATCTGGTCGGGCGCGGCGTTGCTGGCGGTGGCGGTGGCCGGGCTGGCGGCGAGCTTCGGCATCAGCCGCGTGCCGGCGGCCGATCCGGCGAAGAAGTTCCACGCGAATTTTCTCGCCGACCTCTTCGCGCAGGTGCGGCTCATCTCCGGCGACCGCGTGCTCTGGCTGTCGGTGCTGGGCAACACCTACTTCTGGTTCCTCGGCATGTTGCTGCAGCTCAACATCGTCTTCCTCGGCACGGACGTGTTGCAAATCACCGCGACGCAGATCAGCTACCTCATGGCGGTGCTGGCCATCGGCATCGGCGTCGGCAGTTTCGCGGCGGGCTATCTCTCCGGCGGCAAGATCGAATACGGCCTCATCCCGATCGGCTCGGTGGGACTGTGCGTGTTCGGCGCGGCGTTGGCGCAGCCGGGCCTGACGGCGACCGGCGTCGGCGCGGAACTGGCGGGGTTCGGTTTCTTCGCGGGCTTCTTCGCGGTGCCGGTGAACGCGCTCATCCAGCACCGGCCCGACCCGGCGCGCAAGGGCGGCGTGCTCGCGGCGGCGAATCTGCTGTCGTTCGTCGGCATCTTCGCGGCGTCGGGCGTGTATTTCCTGATGACCTCGGTGGCGCATCTCTCGCCGCGCGCGGTGTTCCTGCTCAGCGCGGCGGCGACGCTGGCGGGGACGGTCTATGTGCTGGTGCTGCTGCCGGACGCGCTGTTGCGGCTGGTGTTCTGGATGCTGACGCGGACGATCTACCGCCTCCGCGTGCTGGGTCGCGACAACATCCCGGAGCGCGGCGGCGCGTTGTTCGTGTGCAATCACCTCTCGTTCGTGGACGCGCTGCTCTTGAACGCGGCGACCGACCGACCCATCCGGTTCATCATGTTCAAGGGCATCTACGATCACCCGCTGATCAAGCCGGTGGCGCGGATCATGAAGGCGATCCCGATTTCGTCACAGCTCCGGCCGCGCGACATGATCAAGTCGCTCCGCGAGGCGAGCGAGGCGATCAAGGCCGGCGAGGTCGTTTGCATCTTCGCCGAGGGGCAGATCACGCGCATCGGCCAACTGTTGCCGTTCCGGCGCGGCTTCGAGCGGATCATGCACGGCGTGAACGCTCCGATCATCCCCGTGGCGCTCGACGGCGTCTGGGGCAGCATCTTCAGCTTCGAGAAAGGCCGCTTCGTCTGGAAACTGCCGCACCGCGTGCCGTATCCGGTGACGGTGAGCTTCGGCGCGCCGCTGCCGGCGACGGCAACGCCGTTTGAGGTGCGGCAGGTCGTGCAGGAACTGCAAAGCGAGGCGTGGCCGCACCGCCGCCGCTGGATGGAGCCGCTCCAACGGAAGTTTGTGCGCGGCGCGCGGCTGCATCCGTGGCGCTTCGCGATGGCCGACGGGCGCACGCCGAAGGTGACTGCCGGCGCGGCGCTGACGAAGACGGTCTATCTCGCGCGGCGGCTGCGGAAAACATGGGACGGCCAGGAGATGGTCGGCATCCTGCTGCCGCCGTCGGTGGCGGGCGCGCTGGTGAACTGGGCCGCGCTGCTCATGGGCAAGGTGCCCGTGAACCTCAACTACACCGTCTCCAACGAAACGCTCGCCTCCTGCGCGCGGCAATGCGGATTGAAGACGGTGATCACGTCGCGGGAGTTTCTGGAGCGCGTGAAACTCACCGTGCCTGCGGAGGCGGTGTTCGTCGAGGACATCGCCGCGAAGCCGACGTTCGTCGAGAAGCTTGCGGCGTTCGCGCTGGCGTGGACGTTGCCCGCGTTGCTGCTGGAGCGCGCCGTCGGACGCCGGAAGAAGGTCGCCCTCGACGATCTCGCCACGGTCATCTTCTCCAGCGGCAGCACCGGCGACCCGAAGGGCGTGATGTTGACCCACTACAACATTGCCTCGAACGTCCAGCAGCTCGGCCAGACGTTTGCCTTCAACGGCGCCGACCGCGTCCTCGGCATCCTGCCGTTCTTCCACTCGTTCGGCTTCACCGGCGCGTTGATCCTGCCGGCGGTGCTCGGCACGGGCGTGGTCTATCATCCCAGCCCGCTCGACGCGCGGGCCATCGGCGCGCTCACCGGCCAATACGGCGTCACGTTCCTGCTGGCGACGCCGACGTTCCTCCAGATGTATATGCGCGGCTGCACGCCGGAGGATTTCGGCAGCCTGCGCTTCGTGATGACCGGTGCGGAGAAACTGCCGGAACGGCTGGCGCAGGCGTTCGAGGACCAGTTCGGCATCCGGCCGATGGAGGGCTACGGCTGCACCGAGTGCTCGCCCGTCGTGACGGTGAACACGCGCGACTTCCGCGCCGCCGGCTTCCGCCAGGTCGGCGCCAAGCGCGGCAAGATCGGCCATCCGCTGCCGGGCGTGAGCGTGCGCATCGTGGACCCCGACACGATGGAACCCGTGCCCACCGGCCAGCCCGGCCTGATGCTGGTTCGCGGCCCGAACGTCATGAAAGGCTACCTCGGCCGTCCTGAGAAGACCGCGGAGGTGTTGCGCGACGGCTGGTATGTCACCGGCGACATCGCGACCGAGGACGAGGACGGTTTCATCGCGATCACCGACCGCCTGAGCCGCTTCAGCAAGATCGGCGGCGAGATGGTGCCGCACGTGAAGGTGGAGGAAAAGCTGCACGAACTGGCCGGCGTCACGGAGCAGACGTTCGTGGTCACCGGCGTCCCCGACGAGAAGAAAGGCGAGCGTCTCGTGGTGCTCCACACGTTGCCCGACGACAAGCTCCAGCCCGTCCTCGACAAACTGCCGCAAGCCAACCTTCCCAACCTCTGGGTGCCGCGCGCCAACCAGTTCTTCCGCATCGAGTCCCTCCCGCACCTCGGCACCGGCAAATTGGACTTGAGAAAGGTCCGCGAGATCGCCGCGCAGCGATCAGCGGCGGTAGCATAGAGCGGAGTTCCTCCCAATTCCCGCATGTGGGTCCATGATGCTTGCCGGGCTTCGCACACTCTGTTAGCCTGTCGGACATGAGCATGTTGATTGTTCATGTCCACGTCCATGTGAAACCCGAGTGCGTCGAAGCCTTCAAACAAGCCTCGCTGGAAAACGCTCGCAACAGCGTCAAGGAGCCGGGCATTGCACGGTTCGATGTCTGCCAGCAAAGCGACGCCCCGACGCGGTTCGTTCTCGTGGAGGTGTATCGCACGCCGGACGCTCCGACCAGACACAAGGAGACCGCGCACTACGCCGCATGGCGCGACGCGGTGGCCCCGATGATGGCCGGGCCGCGCACGAGCGTGAAATTGGCCAACATCTTTCCGCCCGATACAGGCTGGTGACCCGCGATGAACTTTGAGTTTGCCACCGCGACACGCATCATTTTCGGCCCCGGCACGCTGCGCGAAGCCGGGCCGATCGCGAAAGTGTTCGGTAAACGTGCGCTGGTCGTGACCGGACGGACGGCACAGCGCGCCAAACCGTTGCTCTCAGTGTTGCGTGCGGCGGGTGTGAAGTGCGCCACGTTTTCCGTCGCGGGCGAACCGACAACGGTTTCGGTGCGCGAGGGCACACAGTGCGCGCGGGACAAACGCTGCGACGTCATCATCGGTTTCGGCGGCGGCAGCGCGCTCGACGCGGCCAAGGCCATCGCCGCGTTGCTCACCAACGGCGGCGACCTGCTCGACTATCTCGAAGTCATCGGTCGCGGCAAACCGATCAGCGCGCCGTCCGCGCCGTGCATCACCATCCCGACGACCGCGGGCAGTGGCGCGGAGGTTACACGCAACGCCGTCATCGGCTCGCCGCAACATCGTGTCAAGGTCAGTCTCCGCAGCCCGTTCATCCTGCCGCGGGTGGTCATCGTGGACTCGACCCTCACGCACCGTCTGCCGCGCCAGGCTACTGCCAACTCCGGCCTCGACGCGCTCAGCCAGCTCATCGAGCCGTTCGTGTCGGCGAAAGCCAACCCGATGACTGACGCGTTCTGCCGCGCCGGCATGCGGCTCGTGGCGCAATCGCTGCGCCGCGCCTGCGAGCACGGCGACGACGCGGCGGCGCGCGAAGATATGTCGCTGGCGAGCCTGTTCGGCGGGCTGTCGCTGGCGAACGCCGGCCTCGGCGCGGTGCATGGTTTTGCGGCGCCGCTGGGCGGCAGGTTTCCGGCGCCGCACGGCGCGGTCTGTGCGAGGCTGCTGCCGCGCGTGATGGAGGTGAACATCCAGGCGCTGCGCGGACGTCGTCCCGGTAGCGAAACGCTGCGCCGTTACGACGAGGTCGCGCAATTGATCGCCGGCGATCCGCGCGCGACGGCGGACGATGGCGTAACGTGGGTGAGCGAGTTGTGCGAGGCGCTGGAGATCGAGCCGCTGCGTGTTTACGGCGTGAAACCAACCCATTTCCCAGTGCTTATTGAGAAAGCCGCCGCCGCCAGCAGTATGAAGGGCAACCCGATCCAGCTCAGCCGGTCCGAACTGCGCGAAGTCTTGTCGCGATGTCTCTGAGCCAGGGAATTGTTCTTATTGACCGTCTGTGACGTTTTCAGTAAGGTGCGATAACGGTTGAAAATCTTCCGTTGAACCAGATGGTGTAAGGAATGTTGACGGGCGAGGAAATGGAGATGACGATGAAAATTTATTTGAAATCGTTGCAATGGCTGGTGCCGGCGGTCATGGCGCTGCTGGTATCCGGTGCAAGCGAAGCGTTCGCGCAAGTGCAGCCTCGCGCTGCGAAAATGGATTTCCAGATCAAACGGATAGAAATTCGTAGTTATAACCCGCGAAGTGGTGGTGGGGAGAGCGGCCGCGGCGGCAACGAGGCTGGACGGGTGCCGTGGAAACTGTTCGAGTGTGAATTCGACAGCCAGCCTGAGTGGGCGGATGACATTGAGGTCAAATGGTATGTGCTGATGGGCGGCAGACAGCAGACGCTGGCCACCGGCAGCGACACCTACATTTATGTGAAGAAAGCCCGCCGGCACGTGGTGGCCATGTTTATGCATCCCATGGTGATGGAGCGGTGGATGGGCACCACTGTTCAAACCTCGATGGACGTTGGCGTGGAGATATGGGTGCAGGGCCGGTTGTGGAGCTTCGACGACACCAAACACACACGCAAGCAGTGGTGGCAGCAGTTCACACCGCAGCCGGGGCTGTTGATGCGCATAGACGAGTCGCCGTTCGCGCCAACGCTCTATGCTGACTACGAATGGTCGAAGTTCACGACCAGCAAGCGACAGTAACCATTGCGGTAATCGGCAACGGCGAGATCGGGCCGGCCGGCTATCGCCTTAAATCAGTCAGTCATTCAAATCGCCTTGAAAGCAAATCGAGTTCTAGGACTGGACATCGGCGCGGCATCCGTCAAACTGGCGGTGCTGGAGCGCGAGAAGTCCGGCGGCGTGCGGCTGCTCAAATACGGCGTCATGGATTTGCCGGGAGACTCCGGCCAGGAAGCCGACCGCAGCGGCGTCATCACTGCCACGCTCAAGCAGATGTTGCGCGAGCACGGCGTGCGTCGGAGTCGCGCGGTCATCTCGGTGGCAGGCCAGTCGGTGTTCACGCGTTTCGTCAAGTTGCCTGCAGCGACGCCGGAGAACATCGAGCGCATGGTCGGCTTCGAGGCGCAGCAGAACGTCCCCTTCCCCATGTCCGAGGTGGTGTGGGGTTACCAGCTCATTGGCGGCGCGTCGGAGAAGGGTGAATACGAGGTGGTGCTGGTCGCTATCAAGAGTGACATCATCGAGTCGTTGGCCAAGGCGGTGGACGCCGCCGGGCTGCACGTCGAGCTGGTGGATGTCAGCTCGCTGGCCCTCTACAACGCCGTCCGCTACAATTACGAAGTCGAAGAGGGCTGCATGCTGGTGGCGGACATTGGCGCCAAGACGACCAACTTGATCTTCATCGAGAAGGAGAAGATTTTTACGCGCGCCGTGCCGATCGGTGGCAACACGATCACGCAAGAGATCATGCGCGAGTTTGAGGACCAGAAGCTCTCCTTCGCGCAAGCCGAGGAGTTGAAGCGCCGGAAAGGTTTCGTCGGGCTGGGTGGCGCCTACGAGGAGCCTGAAGACGCATTGACGGCGCGGCTCTGCAAGGTCATCCGCAACGTCATGACCCGCATCCACGCCGACGTGACGCGGTCGGTGATTTTCTACCGCACGCAGCAAGGCGGCCAGCAGCCGAACAAGCTGTTGTTGACGGGCGGTTCGGTGGCGCTGCCTTACGTGGACCATTTCTTCAACGAGAAGCTCCAGATTCCCGTCGAGTTCTTCAACCCGTTCCGCAACATCGCGCTCGCGCCGCATATTGACCGCGAGAAGCTGGCGGCGGAAGCTTGCGGCTACGGTGGCGCGGTTGGGTTGGGATTACGGCTGGCGGCGGGCGAGTGTCCCATCGAGGTGAACCTGCTGCCGCCTTACGTCATCGAGCGGCGCGAGTTCAACAAGAAGAAAATCTACTTCTTAGGCTGCGCGGTCGGCTTGGCGTTGGTCGGCGCAAGCTGGGGCTACTACTTCAACCAGCGCGCGGAAGTTGAACAGAAGCTTTTGGACAACGAAACGGAGCCTCGGATTCGCGCGCTGCGCAAGCTCGAAAGCCAGATCACGCGCCAGCAGAAGAACGTTGAACGCTACGGCCAGGTTAAGGATGAGATCAAGAAGCTGGCCGAAGCGCGCGTTCGGTGGCATCAGATAATCGAGGATCTCACGCAGCGGCTGCCTGCAGACACTTGGATCATCCAGCTTCAGCCGGCGTCAGCAGGTGTGGCTGTCGGAGGACTGACGGGCGGCATGGAACTTGCGCCGCCCCCAGCCGAGGCCATGCCGAGCGGCCAACCCGATCTGTCGAAGCCGCCGCCGGGATCCAAGACGCCGCAGATCACCGAGTTGTTGATTGTTGGTGGTAGCATCAACAAACCCAGCGAGCCGGAGCGGCTGCAGAAGCCAACGGAGTTCCTGACCAAACTGCGCGAGAGTTCCCACTTCGACGAGAAGACCACCAACATCACCAAGGGACCCACTCCCAAGGAAGGCGATATGGACTTCACCTTCAGCATCACGGCGCAACTGAAGGTGCCGATTCCGTTATGAAAAACCTGCTCTCCTGGCTCAAAGACAACATCGGTTTGACGATCGGGGCGATCATCAGCCTCGGTGTGCTGGGCTATGTTTATTATTTCGAAGTTTACGAGAACTACGTGAAAGAAGAGAAAGCGTCCACCACGTTGGAGGGCAAGCGCGGCGAGCTAGATGGGTTGATGCGTCGGAAGCCCTTCCCCCATTTGGAAAACGTGGTCATTCTTTCCAATACCGTTGCCGCACTTTCTGGCACCGACCCAAACCTTAGCGTAGCCCGGTGGCTGACTAGCTTGGCCAGCGTCAATCCGCCGTCGCAGAAAGTCCAGCCTTCTGCGTTCAATCCGATGCTTGTGCAACGTAAGAACAAGCTGGTGGCGGCGGCTAAAAAATTCGGAGTCGCGGTGCCGCAGGAGTTCGGTTTTGGCTTCGGTCGTTATGTCACTCACGGTGCTACGCCTACGACCAACGAAATTAATTCGTTGCTTACGCAATGGGGTGCGATCGAGACGTTCTCGGACATCCTTTTTACCAATCGCATCGTCTCGATTACAGCGATCCGCCGCGCGCCGGTCGGCGCGGAGATTCCGAAGGATCCCAATGCAGCGGCTATGATGCCGCCGACGGTCAGGGGGAGCGGCGACGAGTTTTTCAGCGCGGCCATTCGCGACAACCCCAACGAGATTACGCGGACGTTGCCCTTTGAGTTGGAGTTCACTTGTGATTCACAAGGGTTGCGCGGCATCCTCGGCACGCTGGAATCATCGCCGCGGTTTTTCATTGTTCGCTCAGTGGCGGTCCTCAACACACGCGGCAACGAGATGCTGGCGGGAGGCCGATCTGAGGCGATGGGCAAGGCACAACCGACGGCTGAAGCCTCTGCGGAACCACCGCCGCCTGAAGCCATGATCCCCGGAGTGCCCGGCGGGCAGCCCGCTGCGCGGCCGGGCGAGGCCCGCCAGCTCATGGAGGCGGTTGCTGTTTTTGGTCTGGAAAAAATCCAAGTGAAAATGCGCGTGGACCTGGTGGAGTTTCGAGAGCCGTCGTCACCGGGCGCGAATCCGCCCGGTGCCAATCCGCCGGGCGGCAAGTAAGGCGCGGGCCACAGGCTGGAGTGTCATGGAGTTTTTGAAGAAACATTACGAAAAGATTGCGTTGGCGGTTGTCTCACTGATGATGATCGCCACCGCGCTGACGTTGGTGAACAAACTGGGTTTTGACGGGGCGGAACTTCCCGTGATTGACAAGAACCTTTCGCCCGCCAAGCCCTTGGATACCAACGAACTGATGCAGATCGCGACGCTGCTGAAGAGTCCGCCGTCATGGAGGACCAACGACGGCTCGCGGCCGTTCATTCCCGAAGTGTGGAAGTGGAACGGCAAGGATCTGTTCCTGGCGAGCGAAGAGCCGCGGGAGGTGGTAGTGATCGCCGGCGACCCGGCCGAAGAACTTGATTGGTGGGTGGCTTCCCGCACATTCCCGATAAAATTCATGGGCGTGGCTTCCGGGGCTGGCACGACTGCGGTGTTCCAGATCAACATCGCCGGCGCGGGCAGCCGGTTCGTCAAGATCGGCGATCCTCCCATCAAGCAGGCCATCTATGGCACGATGGAGGAGTTCACTGTGCTTCGCTATCTGGAGAAGAAAGTGAAGTGGTTCAATCCCAAGATAGGTGGGGAACAGGTTTCGGATGTTTCCGAGCTTACGCTCCAACGGAAATCTGCCGGCGTCATCAAGGAGGTCTTGTTGATCGTCGAAAAGCAGACTTTGGAAAGCGAGCCGGTGGCCCGTTACCAGTCCAGAGTCAGCGGAGAGCAGAGCGGCGAGCTGAAGCAAGGCTCGAAATTCAACTACAAAGGCAAGGCTTATGAACTCGTTCGCCTTGACACCAATCCACCGCTACTGATATTCAAAGGTATTCAAATCCAGAAGGAATACAGGAAACGCCCGCGGGTTGTTCAAAGATTTTAGGGCGTTTCCCGCAGTAGGTTTGAACAAGCAAGCCGAGAGGCCATGGGCTGGTGCCGGGCCTTGATTGCAGGCGCAAGACGCGCTGAGAGTGTGAAAGGAAGTATGAAGAAAGCCGACCAATTTTTATCCGCACTGCTGTGTGGCAGTCTGGCCTTGGGGTTGTGGGCCGCGCCCTTGCGCGCCCAGACCGAGAACCAATTGGCCAGTGTCGGCGCCGCGGCTCTGGCCACGCCCGAAGAACTTAGCGAGCAGGAGATCATCCGCCGCAAGGAACAACTCATCCGCGGCCAGAAGGCGCTCGCCGATGCCGAAGCCGCGATGAAGGCCGGCAAGTTCGACGAGGCGGCCGAGGCGTATGCAAAAGCTCTTCGCACATTGCCCAAAGGTCCCGTCGCCGCCAAGGAAATGGCCGCCGCCAAGGCCGGTGTCGTGACCGCCTATATCAACAAAGGCAAGGCTTCTATCCGGACGAAGAACTACGAGGATGCGCGCCAGGCGGCGAACGAAGTTCTGAAGTTCGATCCCGCCAACGCCGCAGCCAAGGGCATTATCAGGACCGCCGACCAGCGCGCCGCGCAGCCTGATAAAGGCCCCAAGGCCGCAGCCGCACCCGATCTTGACACCGTGCCGAGGACCATTCCCGCGGTGGACGAGGCGCCGGAGTTCAGGAAGGCGCAGAACCAGACGACGCAGCTTTTGCGCGACGCGCGACTGGCTTTCCAGAGCAATCAGCTTGACTTGGCTGCGGAAAAGATCAACGCGGCACTGGCGATGGATCGCTACAACGAAGAAGCACGCCTGTTGCTGCGGCAGATCAACGAGCAGCGCTACCACACCGCCCAAGTGGACATGGCTCGCGTGCGCTCGCAATATGCCGCCGAAACTCTTGAAGCGTGGGCGCCGCCGGTGAAGGCACCCCGCACTACGGCTAGGCCGTCCCAAGCGCCGACCACACCCATTTCGCCGGAAAAAGAACAACTCGACAAGAAGCTCAATACGATCCGGCTTCCGAAAATCGAGTTCAGGGAAGCCAACATTGTTGACGTTATCCAATTCCTGGCTGAGCAGAGTCGCTTGATAGACAAACAGCAAGGCGGCAACGGCGTGAACATCGTTTTCGGCGGCGGTCTGGCAGGCGGTGGCGGGGGAGCGGCTCCCGCTCCAGAAGCGGCGCCTCCTGCTGCTGCGCCGCTTCCTGCGCCCGGCCCTGCGCCTGTTCCGGGCGGCGTGCCGGGAGCGCCGGGAGCGCCGGGAGCGCCGGCAGCCGAGCCAGTTCCTGCGCCTCTGCCGGCGGCAATGCCGGCAGCGCCATTGCCCGCAGCGCCCACGGCCGCTCCTATCAGTGGCACGCCTGCAATCACGCTGAACCTGCTGGATGTGCCGTTGCGCGATGCGCTGCGTTACGTGACGGATATCGCCGGTTTGAAGTTCGTTGTGGACAAGTATGCCATTCTTATTGTGCCGATCTCTTATCAGCCGCCCGGTGTTATGCAGACGCGTGATTTCCAGGTGCCGCCTGGTATCTTTACCACTGTCATGTCGGGTAGCGCGACGGGCGCGGCTGGTGGGGGCGCCCCCGGCGCGCCAGCTCCTGCCGCTCCGATGCCTGCTGCTCCGACGGCGGGTGGTGGCAGCGGTGTCTCGAGCGAAGACATCAAGAAGTTCTTTGTAGATGCGGGTGTGAAGTTCGATCAAGGAGCCGCCGTGAGCTATCAGGCGGCAACTAGCCGGCTCTTTGTGACCAACACACAGGATAATCTGGATGCCATCGAAGGCATTCTGAACACCCTGCGGCGCGCTGGCGGCACGCAGGTGACCATTGAGGCGAAGTTCATCGAAATCCAGCAGACCGACCTGCGCGAACTGGGCTTTGACTGGATTCTGGGCGACTGGGGTTTTGGCAGCATCCACGGCTCCGAATCAAGCGTCAACCCGGCGTTCAGCGTCGGAGGCGGCACGGCCAACAGTTCTTTTGGCCCCTCTTTCCCCGTTTATCCAAGCGACCAAACTCCAGTAGCCTCTGCCACGGAGAAGTTGACCCAAGGGAATCGGTTCGCCAACCAAGCGGGTGTGCTGTCGGGTAATAAACTGGACTCTTTGTTAAGCGGTGGCACAGTCAGCGCCACGGGTGTCAATGACGCTGTGGCAAGGATGACCGGCTTGCTGACGAATCCCCAATTCCAAGTCATTCTGCGTGCCTTGTCGCAGCGCAAGAATGTTGATTTGCTCTGCGCTCCGAAAGTGACCACGATCAGCGGCCAGCAGGCCAAAATCGAAGTCGTGCGCGAGTTCATCTACCCGACCGAGTTTGAGCCGCCTCGCGTGGCCACGGCATCCGGCGGCAGCGGGGCTGCGAGCAATGTGCCCATGATTTCACCTCCGACTCCTGGCGGCTTCCAGACACGCAATCTGGGCGTGACGCTGAATGTGACGCCGCAGATTGGTGAAACCGGTCTGATCAACCTCACACTGATTCCCGAGGTCAGCGATTTCGACGGGTTCATTGATTATGGCAGCCGAACCATTGCAGGCAGCACCCAAACCACGAGTAATTTTGCTTTGGATTTTCCGTTCCCGCAGCCGGTCTTCTCCACGCGTCGTGTCACCACCAGCGTCATGGTGTTCGACGGCTCCACGGTCGTGCTCGGCGGCTTGATGCGCGAAGACGCCACCAAGATTCAGGACAAGGTGCCATTCCTCGGCGACCTCCCGCTGGTTGGCAAGCTGTTCAGAAACGAGCTTGAGAATACCATCAAGAAGAACCTGATGGTGTTTGTCACCGCCCGATTGATTGACCCTTATGGCGACCTGATCGCTCCGCCGCCGTCGCACGTGTCGTCCATGGAGGTTGCGCCTGCCGCGCCCGTTGCGCCTGCGGCAGTCGCGCCCCGGCCCTGAGCGTTGCGTTCGGTTTGATTCGGAAGCATATCGGCGTTGCCGGCTGACGTTGTTGGTGCCACGCGCATGGCTGACAAAACCCTGCTTATCGTTGACGGCCACAGCTACGCATACCGGGCGTTCTTTGCCATTCCCAAATTGACCAACGCGCGTGGCGAGCCGACCAACGCTGTCTTCGGTTTCCTGAAGATGCTGCGCAAGATGGCCGACGACTTCCAGCCGACCCACTGGACCGTCGCGTGGGATGTCGGCTTGCCCGAGGAGCGGCTGAAAGTGTTGGAAACTTACAAGGCCCAGCGCAAGCCGATGCCCGACGACCTGCGCGTCCAGTTGCCCGCCATCCGTGAAGTGCTTGACGCCATGCGCGTCGTGTCGCTGGAACAGCCGGGTTTCGAGGCGGACGATGTCATCGCTTCCGTCTGCCGGCAAGCCGGCGACGCGCGCGTGCTGATTGCCACCGCGGACAAGGATTTGATGCAGTTGGTCAATGACCGGGTCGCCGGCGTGCGGCTGCTGCCCAAGGGCAACGTGCTCGTGGACCGCGACGCCGTGCGCGAACGTTACGGCGTGCCGCCGGAACAGATGCTGGACCTGCTTTGCCTGACCGGCGACAGCTCCGACAACATTCCTGGCGTGCCGGGCGTCGGTGAGAAGACGGCGGCGCATCTGCTGGCGCAGTTTGGTGGCGCGGAAGCGGTGCTGGCGCGCAGCAGCGAAGTCGCCAACGCAAAGCTGCGCGCTGCGATCGAGCAGTGCGCCGACCGGATCCGGCAGAACCGCGTGTTGATGACGTTGAACGCCACGCTGCCCGTGCCGGTCGAATGGGACCGGTTGCGCCGCGGCGAGCCGGATCATGATCGGCTGGCGGCGTTGTTTGAGCGGTTTGGTTTCAAGTCGTTGCTGGAAGAAACGCGGCGACAGGCGCGGCAGTCGCCGCAAGGGCAGTTATCGTTGGGCTGACGGTTGCTTGACATCGCAGGATGTTGCGTTAGAGTTGGTCGCGGTTTTGGAATGGCTTGCCTTCCGAAGTTTGTGACGCCAGCGCGTTCTGGCAGTGAAACTAATCCCCTTTTTGAGTGCCATCGAGCGATGCCACTCTTCAGGTGGCCGATGAACAGGTTGATTCAAGCAGGATTGACAGGTGGCATCGCCTCCGGCAAGTCAACAGCCGCGGCGACGCTGGCAGCACTCGGCGCGCATGTTATAGACACGGACGAGTTGGCGCGTCGTGCGCTCGATCCGGGCATGCCGGCGTTCGATGCGGTGGTGCGCGCTTTCGGTCGCGAGATTTTGAAAGCCGACGGCGCGATAAACCGTGAGCGGCTCGGTGACGTTGTGTTCGCTGACGCACGGCAGCGGCAGCGGTTGAACGACGTTGTTCATCCGGAGGTTCGCGCTGCGTGGCAGGGCGAGCTGATCGAGTTGAAGCGCGCTGGCTGGCGTGGCGTGGTGGCGGTGGTGATTCCGTTGCTCTACGAAGTGGGCGTGCAGGACTGGTTCGACGCGGTAATTGCAGTTGGATGTGCCGAGGCAACGCAGCGGAGGCGGTTGTGTGAGCGCGGCTTTGCGGAAGCGCAGGCCGAGGCGCGGATTCGCGCCCAGTCGCCGATGGCGGCGAAGATGGAGCGCGCAGATTTTGTGGCATGGAACGAATGCTCGTTGGCGGTGCTGGAACAGCAGATGACCAGGATTTGGAGACGGTTGGAGTCTTTGGCGCCGGCGGGTGGCAAAATTTCAAATTGAGAGGAAACATATATGGCTAGAATGGCTAGAACATCGAAAAAGAGTGCGGCTGCTTCCGAATCGATCGCCTCTGAAGAGAGGGCTATCAAGAAAGGCGCGCCTGAAGTGCACGCCAGTATCTCGGCGGCGAGCGAAGAACGCGTCCGCAAGGCGATTGCCGAAGGCGGCAACATCTACCTTGCCGACCTGCAGAAGATCGTCGTGCCGCAGCTCAACAAGCTGGCGCGCGAACTGAACATCGAAGGCGTTGGCGTCCTCAAGAAGCACGAGGTCATCTTCAAGATCCTCGAGGCCACCGCCGTCAAGGCCAACGTCATCATGATCGGCGAAGGCTCGCTGGAGATCCTGCCCGACGGTTTCGGTTTCCTGCGCTCGCCCAGCTACAACTACCTGCCATGCCCCGAAGACATCTACGTCTCGCCGTCGCAAATCCGCCGCTTCGACCTCGCCAACGGCGATTTGATCTCCGGCCAGATCCGCCCGCCGAAGGACAAGGAGAAGTTTTTCGCGCTGCTGAAGCTCGAAGGCGTCTTCGGTGAAGACCCGGAGAAGGCCAAGGACAAGGTCCTCTTCGACAACCTCACACCGCTGTTCCCCACTCGACGCATCCAGCTCGAAATCACCAGCAAACCGGACGAAATTGCGATGCGCGCGATGGACATGCTCGTGCCCATTGGCATGGGCCAGCGCGGCCTGATCGTCGCGCCGCCGCGCACCGGCAAGACCATCCTGCTACAGAAGCTTGCCAACTCCATTGCCACCAATCATCCCGACATTTTCCTCATCGTCCTGCTCATTGACGAGCGCCCGGAGGAGGTCACCGATATGGAGCGCACCGTCAAGGGCGAGGTCGTCAGCTCCTGCTTTGACGAGCCGCCCGAGCGCCACGCGCAGGTCGCCGAGATGGTCATCGAGAAGGCCAAACGCCTCGTCGAGCACAAGAAAGACGTGGTGATCCTGCTCGACTCCATCACGCGTCTCGCGCGCGCCTACAACACACTCCAACCGCATTCCGGCAAGATTCTCTCCGGCGGTGTGGATGCCAACGCGCTTCACAAGCCCAAGCGGTTCTTCGGCGCCGCGCGCAACATCGAGGAAGGCGGCTCGCTGACGATCATTGCCACCGCGTTGATTGACACCGGCTCGCGCATGGATGAGGTCATCTTTGAGGAGTTCAAGGGCACGGGCAATATGGAACTGTGCCTTGACCGCCACTTGGTGGATAAACGCGTCTTTCCGGCCATCAACATCGAGAAGAGTGGCACGCGCAAAGAGGAACTGCTCTACCATCCCGACGAGATGAGCCGCATCTACCTCCTGCGCCGCGCCCTCTCCGGCGTGCCGCCGGTGGAGGCGATGGAGCTGGTTCTCGAGCGTCTGAAGAAGACCAAGAGCAATGCCGAGTTTCTGCTGACGATGCACACCTGAGCTGGTGCGCGCAACCGGTCCTTACTCTTTCCGCTGGTTATCGTCCTTTGAGCGGTCAAGATTAGGCAAGCGAATTACACTTGCTGTCTGTTTTGTTGCTTTCAGGAACAGGATTCCGATCGCCACTCCCAACGTTATGAACCCCATCGTGCTCCAGTTGCTTCGAGGCACGGCGGCGATGTTGGGCTTCGATTTGAGTGCTTGCACGTAATGAGCGATGGCCTTTTGATCGAGTTTCTTATCAGCCAGTGCGCAAAAAATGTTTTCCCAAGTGATGTTGTATTGCGGATAGATCTTCACCGCCTCGATGTAGTGTTTCATCGCCTCGTCATGACGACCATGACTGTAGAGGTGAGAACCGAGGTTATTGTGGGCTAGGAAATTGTTCTTCGTCGCTTGGAGTGCGTGAGAGAACAGCGTGCCACTGTTCTGCCAGCATCGGAGTTGGTCATTTGTGCGCCATGCGCACAAACACAGCAACAGCACCGCAACCGCGATGGTCGCGTGTTTCCATTTGTTCCACCGCGACGAGAGTTCGCCTGCCGCCCAAGCCATCATCACAAAAATCCCGATCAGAGAGACGTAGGTGTAGCGGTCTGCGATCGAGTAAAACCCCATTCGCACCAGACCGAGAACCGGCACCAGCGTGCCGAAAAACCAGAACCAGCCCATTACCAGATAAGGCCGCCGTCGCGTCTGCCGGACGACGAAGCCGGTTGTCGCCGTCAAAAGCGCGGCAGCCAGCACTGTTTCCCAAGCCGGCCAGTCCCGCGGATGCGGATACGGAATGGTCAGATGGACAGGCCAGATTGTCTTGCCCAGATAACGCAGGTAGGAGATCAGCGCGTTGCTGATGCGCTGGCCCGCTGAGAGATCACCCGCTGGTGCCTCGCAGAACGTCACCGCGCTGCAAATGCCGGCTAGGAAAAGAAACGGAATCTTCTCTGCCAAAAGCCACCGCCACCTTTCCCGTGTCCAAATCTTCTGCTCCGCTATCGCTTGCTTCCACCGTTCCAGTGGCCAGTAGTCCAGCAACAACAGCACAAAAGGCAGCGTCACCACGATCGGCTTGGTCATCAAACCGCAGGCGAAGAATAAAAGTGCCAGCGCGTAGCTGCTCCCCGATCGAATTTTCAGGCCTTCATCTTTGAACCGCGCATACCGCGCGTAAGCCCAAAGCGTCAGCAGCCAGAAGAACGTGCTCAGCACTCCTTTCCGTTCTGACACCCACGCCGCCGTTTCGACGTGCAGCGGATGCAGCGCGAACAGCGCGGCGACCAGCGCGCTCCGCCACACGCTGCCGGTCATGAACCGCAGCAGGAGGAACAGCAGCACCGTGTTGGCAGTGTGAAGTAGAACGCTGGTCAGATGATGTCCCCAGGCGTTGTCCCGGTAAATCTGCCAGTCCGCCATGTGCGAAAGCCACGTCAGCGGCATCCAGAGATTCTCGTAATCGGCAGTGAATGCCCAGTGGATGCTTTCTGCTGTCAAACCCTCTTGCACGTGGCTGTTGCTCGTGACGTAATCGTTGTCGTCGTAATTGACGAAATCGCACTGCGTCGCTTGCCAGAAAACCGCAAGCGTCACCACCGCCAGGCACAGCGCCATTCGCCAAGCGCCGCCGCGGTCGTTGGCCAGCACGTTTTGGTTTTCTTTGGGACTCTTCACGAATCGCAACCTGCGGCTATTTATGGCCAGTCCCAGTCCGCATTGCCAGCGCGATCATGAACCGCTCCGTTCGACTCGCGACCTGCAATCATTGCTACCGTGGCGGGAGGTGTCGTGATTTTGAAGCGCGTGGACGCCGGCACCGGTCTGCGTGTGACCGAGGTGGGCGAACTCCGCGGCCTCGACGTTTTGCAGCACGGCGAGGAAGCCTGCAACGGCCAGCCGGCGGCGACAGGGCGTGCGGGAACCGGTGGCAGGGGACTTCACGTGGGCGCAACTGCGGGCCTGTCTCGTGGACACAGCCTGTAACGTCTGAACACCGGCCCGTTATATCCGGCCAGACATTGCGCCTCATTCTACAGGCCAATGAAGTCATCAGCGTTCAACCCAGAACCGAATGCGGGGCGGAGAGGAATGTCCGCTTCACGATCAGCTTTGGTTTCCGGCTTTATAATCGTTGCCGTCGTGGCGGACGGTGTTATTCTCACGGCGTGCGCGGGTTTTTGTGCCGGTGAATAAAGGAGATGCCGATGGAGCGGCGCATACTTTCAGACAAACAAGCGCGTTGGCTGCGAAGGGAGGTTGCTGAGTGGCGCGGGCGCGGCATCGTGACGCCGCAGCAGGCCGAACAGATCACCGCGTGCTACGAGACGCCCGAGGAGGCCGGCGCGCGCAAACGGTCGCGGTTCACGTTCACCATCATCGGTCTGGCGGCGCTGCTGTTCGGTGCGGCGGCGCTGTTGTTGATGGGCTACAACTGGGAGGCGATACCGCGCGTTGCGAAACTCACGGTCGTCTTCACCGTGCTCGCGGCGACGCATGGCGCGGGGCTGTATCTGCGATTTGGGCGCGGCGGGCGTCGGGCGTCGGAACTGGTGTTTTTCCTCGGTTGCTTGTTTTTCGGCGCGAGCATCTGGCTCGTGGCGCAGGCGTTTCACCTCAACGCGCATTATCCCGACGGATTCTGGTGGTGGGCGATCGGGGTGCTGCCGTTCGCGCTCTGCCTCGACACACTGTTGATCCACTGCCTCTACGTCGGCCTGCTGGCGACGTGGGCGGGCACGGAGATTCTTGGTTATCGGCATCTGGGTTTGGCGGTGGTTGACGGCTGGCCTAGGGGCGCATTCAGTCTGCCATTGCTGGCGCTGCCCGGTCTGGCGTGGGCGTATCGTCGAGCTTCAGTCGGCGCGCTGTGGCTCTATGTGCCACTAGTGGCTTGGTGGGTGATCCTGCAAGCGTTCTCGTGGAATCTGGATTGGCAATCGGTGTTCGTCATTGGCTCGGTCGGCGCGTTGCTGTTGATCGTCGCGGAAAACCACCGGCGGGGAAATCGCCTGGCGCTTCCGTATCGGTTCTACGGCGTGCTGCTGACGGCAGGCGCGCTGGTGCCGCTCAGCTCTGACTGGTTCTTTCGCGAGATCTCGCACTCGGATCGCTACGGATGGTATTCGGAATGGAGAACGCTGGCTTTCGCGCCGGTCATCGCCATCCTCGTCTTGCTGGCGGCGACACTGGTGATGGCGGGCCTCTTCAAACCGAAACCCGCCGGCAGCGCGCGCGGTCCGGGCGAGCGGTTGCTGGACGTGTTCCGCGCGCAATGGCTGCCGGCGGGCCTCGCGTTGGCGATGGCGTTCATGGGCCTCTGGAGCGCGATACGCCTCGTCGGCGGCGGCGAGGGACATGATTGGGTGCTGCCGCTGGTCGTCGCCAACGTCGCCCAGATCGCGCTCTCGCTGTGGCTGATGCGTGTGGGCATCCGCGACGACCGCGGGCTGCCATTCGCGTTCGGCGTGTTCTGTTTCGTGCTCTGGGCGGTCTGCTGCTACTGCCATCTGTTCGGCGGCGCCGGCGGCATGCTCGGCGCGGCGCTGATGTTTGCGCTCTGCGGTGCGGCGCTGCTGGGGCTGGGCATGTATTGGCGGAAGCGGAAGGAGGTGCGCCAGGGACAAGAGAGCGCGATCAGCGCCGATCCCGAGGCGGCTTCGCTCGCCGGGGCGACGTGGCTCGGCCGCGCTGCACACTGGTTGCGCGACCACGAGCGCGCCGTGCTCTGGACGACCATCGCGTTTCAACTGGCCGTGCTCGCGAGCATGATCGTGCTTCACGCGCTGCCGCTGATGGTCGGCGAGACGATCCGGCTGAAGGTGACGCCGGTGGACCCGCGCGACATGATGCGCGGCGACTACGTCATTCTCAGCTACGACATCAGCAACGTGCCGGCTGCGGGCATTGAAGGTATTCCCGACGCGAACAACCGCCTGTGGGGTTACTGGAACCGTGACGCATGGCTGGAGGAGCGGACTGTCTATGTGACGCTGGAGCTGGACGCGAACGGCAAGTTCTGGCACGGCGTGAAGGCTAGTGTCCTCAAGCCGGCCTCCGGCAAATTCATCCGTGGTAAATACGACCCCCAAAGGGGCATTCCACACATCGAGTTTGGCATTGAGGCCTACTACGTGCAGGAAGGCGCGGGCAAGAAACTGGAGCAGGCCCGCAACGCGCGCAGCCTCGTCGCTGAAGTGGCGCTGATGTCCTCCGGCAAAGCCGCGCTGAGCGATCTGATTGTCGAATCGTGGAAACGATAACCCCTGAAAGGAGCAAGCGACCATGAGTCACGCAATCGCACCGTTTCTGGTGCTTCTCGGCTTGGTGCTGCTGGTGGCGCCGGTCGTTTCCGTCATTCTTGCCGTCATCAGCCACAACCGCGTCGCGGAACTGCAACGGAAAGTTCAGGAGCACGAAGCCGAACTGGAGGCGCTTCGTTCCAACCTGACGCACCTTCTTAAATCACAGCCGCCATCGCCTGAGGCAAAACAACCGGCGGTTGTCACACCTGCCGCGCCAGTCGTGCTGCCAGCTCCGCCGCCAGTGATTGCGACTGCGCCGCGTCCGCCTGAGCCGGCTTCGCTGCTTGTTGCCGAGAAGCCTGAGGAGATAATTGAGCCGCGCGAACCGGAGTGGCAAGACGAGGCCGCGCCACCGCCGGTTTTGCCGCTCAAGCCGGTCGCGACACCCGCCACGCCGAAGCCATCGTTCGATTGGGAGGCTCTGCTCGGCGTGCGCGGCGCGGCGTGGCTTGGCGCGATTGCGTTCGTCATCGCGGCGAGCCTGTTTCTGAAATACGCCTTCGACAACAGCCTCATCACGCCGGCAATGCAGGTGGCGTTGATAATCCTGTCCGGCATCGCGATGCTTGTGGGGTCGGAGTTCGGCCTGCGCAAAGGCTACGCCGTCACAGCCAACGCCCTGTGCGGCGCGGGTGTGGCGGTGCTCTACGCCGGCTTTTTCGCGGCATACGGCGTCTATCACCTCGTGCCGATGCTGCCGACGTTCGCGTTGATGGCGATGGTCACGGTCGTGGCTTGCCTGCTGGCGGTGCGGCACGATGCGATGTTCATCGCGGCGCTCGGCCTGCTCGGCGGATTCGCGACACCCATCGTTCTCTCGACGGGCGAAGACCGGCCCATCGGCTTGTTCAGCTACATCCTGCTGCTCGATGTCGGCCTGCTCTGGGTCGCCGTGCGCAAACAGTGGAACGCCATCGTGCTGCTGAGCCTGGCGGCGACGTTTGCCATCGAGATCGGCTGGTTCCACAAGTTCATGGCGCCGGAAAAGATGCTGCTCGGCACCGGCATCTTCACGCTGTTCGGGCTGCTCTACCTGGCGCTTCCGCTGGCGGCGAAGAGAGCCGATGAGAAGACAACGCTGCGCGCGGCGATGCTCGGCGGGTTGGCGCCGTTCTTGTTCGCGTTCTACATGGCCGGACAGCGCGCCTACGCCGTCGAGTGGCCGCTGCTGTTCGGCCTTATCGCCTGCCTCGACGTGGCGATGCTCGTGATTACGCTGGCGCGTGGCCAGGTCTGGATCGCGGTGAGCGGCGCCATTGCAACGGCGCTGACGCTTTTCGTGTGGTCCACGCAGGCGCTCGCGCAGTCCAACGTCTGGGGCGCGAGCTTGTCGGCCATCGGCCTCTGCGCGCTCTTCAACCTGATGCCGCGCGCGGCGAGGCGATTTGTGCCGAACGTGGCCGCCGCAGCGCGAGAAGTCCTCGAAGCCACCGGCCTCGTTGCGGGCATCGGGCTGGCGCTGTTCACATGCGTGCTCGTGGCCAACAAACTCGGCGAGCCGCCGTGGGTGTTCCTGTGCCTGCTGGCGGCACTGGCGGCGGTGGTGTTCGAGCGCAACAGCGACGACGCTCTGCCACACGTCGCGCCGGCCGGCGGTGTCGCGCTTGGCCTCATCGTTCAATTTTGGTTCTTCCGCAACACGGTCGGCGAAACACTGTTGCGTAACCTGAGTCTGCCGCTGTTGCTGGCACTTGGCTGGTCGCTCGTGTCGGCACTGCGCCAGGCGAAGGAACGCGACGGCTTGCCGGAACGCGCCAACGAACACGAAGCCGGCGCGGTGACGACGGCGCTGATTGCAGTCGCCGGCCTGTTCGGATGCCTCACCTCGTCTGAGCTTGGCGGCGACCCGTGGCCGCTGTTCCTGGCGATGGCGTTCCTCGTTGTGCTGCTCGTCGGCTCCGCGCTGCGCCGCGACTGGTCGTGGCTGGTGGTGGCCAGCTTGGGCGTGTCAGCGGGCTTTGCGACGGCGTGGCACTTCAACTACTTCCACGACTCGGATGTAGCGGTGGCGATGCCGATCTACACGGCGTTCTATCTGGCGTTCCTTGCGCTGCCGTTTGCGATGCCGAAGTCGCTCGTGCCAGCGTGGCCGCAGCGGCTCTGGCCGTGGTTCGCATCGGGACTAAGCGGGCCGCTGTTCTTCCTCGTGCTCTACAACGCGTTCGTCGCGGCGTGGGGCAAGAACTTCATCGCCGTGCTGCCGGTGGCGATGGCCGGTCTGTCGGTCGCGGCATTGGCGCAAGTGCTGAAGCGATTTCCGGCAGAAGGAGGGCAGGATGCTGGAGATTCCAGGCTGCGCAACATCGCCCTCTTCGCCGCCGTCGCGCTCGGGTTCGTCAGCGTCGCGATTCCGCTCCAACTAGACAAGCAATGGATCACGCTCGGCTGGGCGCTGGAGGCGGCGGCGGTGTGGTGGCTCTACCGGCGCGTGCCGCATCCGGGCCTGAAGTATTTTGGCGCGGCGCTGTTCGCGGTCGTGGCGGCGCGGTTGCTGGTGAACCCGGAAGTGTTGCGGTATGAGGAGCGCGGCTGGCCGATCCTCAACTGGATTCTCTACACCTACGGCGTCGCGGCGGTCTGCGCTCTCGTTGGGGCGCGGCTGATGCAATCGGTCGAGGTTGAGCGCATGACTGACAACGAGCGCGCGTTTTTCTACGGCGGCAAGCTCGGCCTCGCGCCGGTCGTCGGATTTCTCGGTCTCCTGCTCATTTTCGCGCTGATCAACCTCGAAATCGCCGATTATTACTCCGCCGGGCGTTATCTTGAACTCCAGTGGGAGCGCCGCTACGACCGTGACCTGACTACGTCGGTGGCGTGGGGCCTCTACGCGCTGGCGCTGCTGATCATCGGCATGTGGCGGAAGGTCAAGCCTCTGCGGTTCATCTCGCTTGGCTTCATGCTGCTGACCATCGGCAAAGTGTTCCTCTACGACCTCTCCAGTCTCACCGGCCTGCACCGCATCCTGTCGTTCCTCGGCCTGGCCGTCGCGCTCATTGCGGTGTCGCTGCTCTATCAACGGTTCGTGTTCCGAAAGGAACCCATGTCATGAATGCTCGAATCCTAATTCTGTTTCTTACGCTGGCGTTGCTGCCCGCGCCGTCGCTCGTCCGCGCCGGATACGCCGACCTCGACGAGGCGCGCAGCGGCTGGAAGTTCCGGCGCAGCGTCACCGTCGCTGGCCAGCCGGCCAGTTTTGCGGCGCTACCGTTGCCGCCGGAGGTCGCCGCCGTTGCGCGGCCTGATCTACGTGATTTGCGCCTCATCGGCACGGACGGCCACGAGGTGCCGTTTGTTGTGGATCAAAAGACCGACCGGAAGGCCGCGCGCCACTGGGACGGAGACCTTGCCGATGTCCGTTCGGACAAGAAGTTGCGCACCGTGTGGACTGTGGATTTCCGGGAGCCGCGGCAGTTCGACACGGTCGAGTTGCGAATTGATGCCACTGACTTCGCCAAACGGTTTCGCGTCGAGGCGTCGAGTGATGCCACTGGCTGGCGCGAACTGGTGGCTGACGCCGGCATCTTCGACCGGCAGTGGAACTTCCGCGTCCACCACACCGTCATCCAGTTGCCGACGCCGCAGACCGCGCGTTACCTGCGGCTGACTGCCGACGATCAGCGGTCGGCGCCAATTTTGATCCGCGGCGTGACTGCACGCATTGCGCGCGATGTGGCCGGCGAACGCTGGAGCCGGCGCGCGGGCATCGAATCGCAGTCCGACGAGGGAACCGCGCGTCGTTACCGTCTTGACCTGCCACCGAGTCTGCCAGTCGAGAAAGTGGAGATCGAATCCGATGACGTGGCGTTCTCGCGCCGTGTCACGCTGATCGAGGAACGGGAAGTGAGCGGCCGGCGGACACGCGTCATGCTTGGCAAAGGCGAGGTTTACCGCCTCAAACTCGAAGACGACGGGTTGAGCGGCGAGGCGCTCTCGTTTTACGCAAGCCCGCCGCGCGGCGGTCGGTTGATGCTGGAGGTGCAAAACGGCGACAGCCCGCCGCTGCGCAACCTGCGCGTGATGGTGAGCGGCGTCGCCTCGCGCGTGCTGTTCCCCGTCGTCGGCGTGGGGCCGTGGACGCTCTACTACGGCAACACCGCGACGCGCGCGGCGGTTTACGACCTGGAGATGCTGAAAGCGCGGCTGGGTCTCAACCCGCAGTTCATCACCGCCGAGCTTGGGACTGAAACGCCCAACCCGCGTTACCGGCCCGTGCCGCCGATGCAGTTCGTCGCCGCACACGGCGCGGTGATCGAGACGCGGCAGTGGAAGATGGTGCGAGGACTCACCTTACCCAAACGCGAGGACATCTACACCGTCACGCTCGCGGCAAACGATCTGGCGGTGTTGCGGCCCGATCTCGGCGACCTGCGCATTGTTGGCAGTTTTGGCAGACAGATTCCATTTATCCTCGAATCCAACGCAGCCGAGGCGGAAGTCACACTGCGTGTTGAACCGGACACGCGACCAGCGAAGCGTGGCCAGCGCGGCGTCGTCAGCCGCTACCGGCTCACCGTCGAAGGTGCCGACGGCAAAGCGATGACGCTACCGTTGCATCAACTGCGCCTCAACGTTGCCGAGACTTTCTTTTCCCGACCCGTAACGCTGACGGCACCATCCCGCGAGCCGCGGCACGGCGACCGCGTGCTTTCTTCCCGCGAACTGTCGAGACAAGCCGGGCAGCGCGGTCCGGTTCAACTCAACCTGGATGGCGGTCGTTACGACACGCTGTTTCTCCAGATCGAGGAAGGCGACAACGCGCCGCTCACGCTGGAGAAGGTCCGCGCGATCGTTTCCGTGCCGCGGGTCGTGTTCAAACTGAAGTCTGAAGAAGACGGCTACCGTCTGCTGCTCGCCAACGAGCGGGCGCAGTCGCCACGCTACGACATCCAGAGCTTGCGACGCGAGGTGCTCGCCTATTCCGCCGTGCCTGCATCGCTCGCGCCGCTGGAGCCGAACCCCGCGCACCGTCGCAGCGCAGCGGACTACTTCCAGAGCGCGCCACCAACGCTGGCGCTCTGGGGCGTGCTGTTGGTGGCTGTCGTTGGGTTGCTTGCGCTCACCGTGCGACTGTTGAAGAAGACGCCGGTGTAGCCAAGTCGCGCCACAACTCTTTCCTCGCCTCCCAGTCCGGAGGCTTTATGATGAAGTCCGCTTATGGACGTCATTCAACGCAACGCCACTACGCCATTCATCACCAAGGACGGCTCGGAAATTCGCGAACTGATGGCGTATCGAAACTCCTGCATCCGCAACCTGAGCCTCGCCGAGGCTATATTGCCGCCGGGCGGCGCAACGCAGGAACATTATCACGTCGCCACCGATGAGATTTACTACATCCTCCAGGGCCGCGGCCTGATGTGCATGGGCAGCGACCAACGCGCTGTCGGCCCGCTCGACGCTATCGCCATCCCGGCGAGCCAGCGCCACAGCATCGTCAACACCGGTGACGAACCGCTCGTGTTCCTTTGTTGTTGCGCGCCCACCTACGAACACGACAAGACCGTGATGACGGCGTGATGGACGGTTACCCGCCCAGCGACCGGAAGAACTCGCTCAGCGCCGCGCGATAGACGCGCTCGCTTGCGGCGAAGCCGCCATTGTGGTCGCCGCGAAGCTCCACCAGCTTTTTTGGCCCCGGCGCGGCGGCGAACAACCGCTCCGCCTGGCTGAACGGCACGATTTCATCCTCGCGGCTGTGCAGGCTTAGCAGCGGTGCCTTCACCGAGCCAATCTTCGAGATCGAATCGTAGCGGATCTGGCAGATCAGGTGCAGCGGCAGCCACGGATAAACCGCGCGCGCCATCTCCGGGACGCTGGCGAAGCCGCTCTCCAACACCAGCCCACCGACGGGATGCTGGCGGGCGAGTTCGATGGCCACCGCGCAGCCGAGCGATTCGCCCTGTAGGACGAGCCGCTCCGGCGCGACCGACTTTTCCCGGCGCAGCCAATCGTAAGCGGCGAGCGCGTCGTTGTAGGTGCCTTGCTCCGACGGCCAGCCCTCGCTGCGGCCGTAGCCGCGGTAATCGAAGATGAAAACATTGACGCCGGCGTCGCGGAGAATGAGCAGCTTCTCGAACCGGTGGCCGATGTTGCCAGCGTTGCCGTGGCAAAAGAGGACGGTGAGTTTCGCGTCAGCCTGCGGCACATACCAACCGTTGATTCTCACGCCGTCGGCAGTCGTGAGTGTCACGTCTTCAAAACGCAGCCGGAAATCTGCCGGCGTGTTTTCGACCTGGCGATAGGGAATGAAAACGCTGCGCCACTCAAACCAGCGCAGGAACAGCCACAGCAGCGCCAGCAGCGCCAGCCACTTGAAAACCTGGATTGCGATGTCGCGGGTCATCATAAACCCAAGCACCGATGCTCCACCGCTCACATGCAGAAGATCGTCAGCTTCTTCGGGCCGTGGGCGCCAAGGACGAGGATGCGCTCGATGTCGCCCGTGCGGCTGGGACCGGTGATGAGACACATCATACTGGGATAACTGCTGCCATAACGTTGCTTCAGTGCAGTGAACGCTGCGGGCAGATCGCGCAGCAACTGGTCGCGACGTGCGAGCACGACGTGGTGCGGCGGCAAAACCGACAGCGCGCGTCCGCCGGCGCTCCGCGTCGAGAGGACGACCGAACCGGTTTGCGCCACGAGCGCGTCGCACTCGGTGATGCCGGCGTCGGAAGACTCGAGTTCGTCCATCTTATAACGGCCACCGGTTTGCACCACCGGCAGGCCCAGTGCGGCAAAAGCGTAGTTGGTCAGTTCGCCGGCGTGCGTCGCTATCTTTTTCCAGCCTTCGGCGTGGGCCAACGCGAGAAGTTTGGTTTGGAGTTCGTCACGGTTGGCGACGAGTTGAAAATCGGTCTTGAGTTCCGCCGAGTTCTTCGCGAACAGCGCCGCGCGCTCCTCGAAGCTGTCACCCACCGCAGGCAGCCAGGGCGAGAAATCCGTCGGCCGCTTTTCGTGGGCGGGCACGCGCTGGCCTGGACCGGAGAGTAAGCCCGGCTTCGGCGCGGCGACGCGTAGCGCCTCGCGGATGCGTCCGAGAATCTGTTCGCGCTCGCTCACGATTGTTTCCTCCGCCAGTAATCCTTGAAGCTGTTGCGGGCCAGCGGCGGCAGCTCTCGCGACTGGGTCCACGCATACACCGGGTCGAGCTTCGTGCCTTTGATGAGCCAGTGGAACTTCTGGCCAAGCCAGCCAAACTTCACGCCGAGCCGGTAAAGCAGCGGATAATTCATCAATATGACGAAGCCCTTGAAGATCAGTTTTTCCCACCACGGCGACTTGCAGCGGATGGCGTTGCGGCGGTTCTGGAGCAGGTGATGATGCAGGTCAATCTTCACCGGGCAGGTTTCGGTGCATGCGCCGCAGAGCGACGAGGCGAACGACAGATGCTTCCACTCCGTCAGGCCGCGCAGGTGCGGCGTGAGGACCGAGCCGATCGGCCCCATGTAGGTTGTCCCGTAGGTGTGGCCGCCGATGTTCTTGTAGATTGGGCAGACGTTGAGGCACGCGCCACAACGGATGCAGTGCAACGTGTCGCGTTGCTCGGCGTCGGCCAGCAGGCGGGTGCGGCCGTTGTCGAGCAGCACCACGTGAAACTCATCTGGTCCGTCCGGCTCACGTTCCTGGCGCGGGCCGGCGATGAACGTGTTGTAGCAACTGACCGCCTGCGCCGCGCCAGCCGTTGCCAGCATCGGCAGGAACAGTGCCAGGTCGTCGAGCGTCGGCAGCACCTTCTCGATGCCGATCAACGCGACGTGAATCCTTGGCAACGAGGTCGAGAGCCGGCCGTTGCCTTCGTTCGTTGTGAGGGAAATCATGCCCGTCTCGGCGACGGCGAAGTTCGCGCCGGAGATGCCCATATCGGCGGCGCAGTATTTTTTCCGCAGCGTCCGCCGCGCGATCATCGTCAATTCTTCCGGGCTGTCCGTCGGCGCGCTACCGAGCTTCTTGTTGAAGAGGTCGCTGATTTCGTGGCGCGTCAGGTGCATCGCCGGGAAGACGATGTGGTAGGGCGCTTCCTCGCGGAGCTGGACGATGTATTCGCCCAGGTCCGTCTCCACGACCTCGACGCCGGATTTTTCCAGCGCCTGCGCGAGGTGGATTTCCTCGCCGGTCATCGCCTTCGATTTGACGATGGAACGGACACGGTGCTTCTTGGCGACATTGACGATGTAATCGCACGCCTGCTGGCCGGTGCTGGCCCAGAACACTTTCGTGCCGCGCGCTTCGATCTTGCTGACGAACTGTTCGAGATACTTGTCGAGGTGGTTGACCGCGTCCCACTTGATCTCCGCCGCAGCCTGGCGCGCCTCCTGCCAGTTCTGGAACCGCGCCTTCTTCTCATCTCGGCCGATGTAGTATTTGCCGAGCGCGTTCTGGATCCACGAACGGTGACGCAGGTCGCGTGTCATCCGCCGGGCGGTTTCTTTGAAAGTTTCAGCGACGGTGCTCATTGCTTTGCCAACACCTCCGCCAGGTGCATCGTGCGCAACGGCTTCTTTTGCCGGTCCGCCAGGCCCTGGATGTGCATGAGGCAACTGGAATCGCACGACACGATGTAGTCCGCGTTGGTCTTGAGGGCAGAGTCGCACTTCACCTCGCCCATCGCGGTGGAGATCATCGGGAACTTTACCGAGAAGGTGCCACCGAAGCCGCAGCAGCTTTCCGCCGCGTCCATCTCGACCAGTTCCAGCCCCTGCACCTTCGCCAGCAACGCGCGCGGCTGCTTCTTCAGGCCCACCTCGCGCAAGCCGTGGCAGCCGTCGTGGAACGTCACCTTCGCCGGGAACTTCGCGCCCACGTCGGTCACACCGAGTTTGGTCACGAGGAAATCAGAAAACTCCCAGACTTTCGCCGCGTGCGCCTTCGCCTCGGCTTCGAGCGGCGTGCCGTGGAACAGTTCCTTGTAGAACGTCATCATCATCGCGCCGCAGGAGCCGGAGACGCCGACGATGATCTCGGCGCTGCGATACATGGCGAGCACCTTCTCGGCCACCGCGCGCGCCTCGTCCCAATAGCCGGAGTTGAACGCCGGCTGGCCGCAACAGGTGAACTCTTCCGGATACTCCACCTGATGGCCGAGCCGTTCCAACACCTTCACCATGCTGATCCCGACCTGCGGATAGCACGCGTCAATGAAGCACGGTATAAAAAGCGATATCTTCACGTGTCTGACCAAAGCTGCCGTTTACGCCCTACGCCGAATCCGCGAAGGCTAAGACCTGGCTTTTTCCAGAGCAAGCTTTTTGGTGCTTGGTAACGGGGGTTGAAACCGAGTTGATTAAGCCGCGCCCTCGACGATCTTCACTTCCTCCGCCGTCAGCCCGTAGAGCGCATACACCCGCCGGTCAATCTCGGCGTCGGTCGCCGCGATCTGCCGCTCTAGCGCCTTCAGCGCCTCCGGCGTCCGCGCCGCGGTCTTCTGCGACTGCAACGCCAGCATCGTTTCCACATGCGACACCAGCCGGTCGTGCGCCGCTTTGTCAGCGGGGGATGAGAAGTTGATGGCGCGGATGGGAAGTTCGCCGAAGTATTGCTTGGTGCATGTAATCCATCCGCCGCGGAAAACATTGCTCAGTTGCTCCAGCTTCCAGAACAAGAGCTTGGAATTGAGAAGGGCAAGAACATATCGGGCGTCGAGCGGACATTCGGCGGAGAGCGAAATCGTGAAGCCTCCGCTGGCCATCGGACAAAGCGTGCCTTTCCGAGTCTCCGGCACGAGAGCGAAACAGCCACGATTCGCGAGCAGCGGAACAATGATGTGCGCACGGTCATGGAGTTCCAGATTGCGCGGCGCACTAAAGCCAAACCACTCCTTGAACTGTTTCCGCTTTTTCAACGCTGCCTGATGCAGGCGAAGGTAGGCAAGGGCCTTTGGGAAACCTGTCGCGAGTTCCTCTTCCGAGTAGAGGCGAAAGTCGCCATTCTCGCAAATGTATGGGAAAACGACGCGCCATTTTCCGCACGGTTCAAATCTGTATCGGCCGTAGTCCGTGGCAAAAACCGGCTCACGGAGGATGCCAGCTTCCAAGCTGGTGTCGGTGCTTTCGATTACAAACACCTCATCATCGCCCGTGCTGCTGCCTCGGCTCATGTCTGCGGGTATGTCGAGGAGTCGCTTTGAGTTCATGCCGAGCTTCGCGAACAAGGCGGCTACCTCGCCACTTTCGAAAGACCACGGCTTGCCAGAAAGTTGCGTCGAGCTTTTCTCTTGGAATCGCATTGCCTGCAAGGCTTGCGGTTTGGCTTCAGACTGTGCGTAACGGAAGGTCGCGTTCGCCTGCTTGCAAAGGAAAAGCAGACAAGTGTATGTGGTCGCGTCGAAAACCTGTTCCGCCCCGAAATCAACGATCTCGGCCACGCCTTCTTGCTCGCTCAACAAGCTGCGCAAGCCTTCGCCGTAGTCGGTCTTGAAAAATTTATTCGGCACGATCTTTCCCAAACAGCCGCCTTGCTTCAGCAAACTGAACGATCGCTCGACAAAGCTAACGTAAAGGTCGCAGTTCTTAACGGCTGACCGGTAGTGTTTGCTGAAGTAGTCTATCTGCTCCGGCGGGAAACCCTGAATCCTCACGTAAGGCGGGTTGCCGATGACGGCGTCGAAGCCGCCGTTTTTCATGATGGCGGGAAACTCGGCGTTCCAATCGAAGACGTTGATGCGCATCCGCTCTTCCTCGCCGAGCAGGGTCATCTGCTGGTTGGCGTAGAAATCGGGGCCGATGAGGCTGTTGCCGCACTTGATGTTGTCGCCGAGGTCGGGCAGGGCGCGCTGGTGGAACATCTGGAGTTGGCGGGAGATGGTCTGCTCGTTCTCGCCTTCGAGGACTTTGAGGAGCAGCGAGAGCTTGGTGGTTTCGACGGCCTGGGCGTCAATGTCCACGCCATAGATGTTGTTGAGGAGGATGCGCTTGCGCTCGTCGCTGGTGAGTTTCCATTCGCCGCCGGCGGATTGGTAGAGGGGGAGTTTGTTCACCACGGAAGACACTGAAGACACGGAAGGTTGTTTATCCGTGTGTTCTGTGTGTTCCGTGGTTTCTTTTCCTGTCGCGCGCTGCATTTCCGCCACGTAGTAATCGCGATGCCAGTCGAGGAGGTATTGGTAAGCGCCGATGAGGAACGAGCCGGAACCGCAGGCCGGATCGAGGATGCGGAGCTTGGCGGCCTGGCGCGGGGTGAGAGTCTTGTAGGCCGGGTCCCCCGACCCGGCGTCTGTGGCGGGCACGTCAGCGGATTCGCCGCGTGAGGGCACGCGGCCTACACCCAGCAATTTCCCCACTGTGTTCTTGACGATGTAGTCCACGATGTAAGCGGGGGTGTAATAGACGCCGCCGGCTTTTTTGACCTCGGGCTTTTCCTCGACCTTGGCCTGATGGCCTTCGGTGAGGCGGATGACTTTGCCGAGGAACTGTTCATAGACCTGGCCGAGCACTTCGGCGGGCAGGACGCTAAAGGCGTAGGGGCTTTTCGGATAGTAGAGGTTCTCGATGATCTCCTTGAGCGGCTTGTCATCGAGGGCAAGCGAGAGCGTGAGCGCGTCGGGGGCTTCAGGGCGCTCCTTCTCGGTGGTGAAGTGGAAGAGGCCGGAGTTGTAGCGTTCGTCGGCGCGCTGGAAGAGTTCGCAGAGGCGTGGATAGATTTGCGCGCCGTTAAGGAGGGCCTGGAGTCGGCCGTAGTGCTCGATGCCGCGGCCTTCGCAGATGCGCAGGAAGATGACGCGGTCAATGGTGCGGGTGACGGCGAAGTTCAGCTCGCGCTGGGTGAGCTGCGGGTTGCGCAGGGCGAGGTTGCGGGCGAGCAGCTCGCGCCAGGACTCGATTTCCTTCAGGAACTCGTCGTCAACGTCGGCGGTGCCTTTCTTGACCTTGTTGGACTCGGCGAACTTGTCGAACTGGCCCTTGAGGACGGCGTCCTTGGAGAAGATGGCGGCGATGTCGTCCCAGCGTTGGGCGTAGTCCTCGAAACCGATGTAGAGCACGCGGCCGGTGGAAGGCTTGTCGGTGGGCGCGGGCCGCACGCGGCAGTCATAGACAGCGAACTCCTCGAAGTCGGTGAGCACGCTCATCGGCAGCTTGGTGGTCCAGGCGTAGCGACGGAGCTGGTAGGCGGGGGCGATGTCGTCCTTGAGGCTGACGGAGGGGCGCTTGGCTTCGAGGAAGAACTTGCGCGCGCCGCCGACGCGGAAGCAGTAGTCGGGCGCCTTGGTGGCCTCGCCGATCTTGATGGCGTCTTCGTGGATGACGTCCTTGTAGGTTTCGGAGTGACCGGCCTTGTTGTCCATGTCCCAGCCGAGGGCCAGGAAGAACGGGTTGATGAATTCGAGCCGGCACTGCGTTTCGTTGTAGGTGGCGGAGCGGTAGGCGTCGTGGTTGTTTTGGAAACGCTCCACCAGTTCCTGGATCGCAGCGGGAATTGCCATGCTGCTGTTGTAAGGGAAGCGGCGGGAAAACTCAAGCGGCAGGCGGGGGGCAGAGGCCAGAGGCCAGAGAACAGAAATCAGAGGTCAGAGGTCAGAGGTCAGGGAGTAGAGGTCAGGGAGTAGAGGTCAGGGAGTAGAGGTCAGGGAGTAGAGGTCAGGGAGTAGAGGTCAGGGAGTAGAGGTCAGGGAGTAGAGAGATTTTGGCCTTCCGGTTCGTTTGACGGATCGGCTAGGGGCAAAGTGATTTTGCCTTGTCCTCTCTGAATCTGAGCCTATTATTCGCGCTTGTCGCCAGCACGCCAACAGGGCGGTGTCTGTCCCTTCGGGGATTCCACGGCTTCGCCCTTACCCTCCTTGAGTGTGCTGGCGGCGTTTTTTCATGATGTCGCCAGCCGCAGGCATGAAGTTGGGCTTGCCGTTTGCGCAAGCCCAATGCTAAGCATCAAAGCCATGGCTCTTATTGTCTGGGACGACAGCATCAAGACCGGTTTGTGGACGGTTGACACGCAACACGAGCGTTGGGTGGGTCTCATCAACGATCTGCACGAGGCGATGTTGGCCGGCAAGGGCAAAATCATTTTGGGGCAAACGTTTGCCGGGATGACTGACTATACACGCACCCATTTTGCCGACGAAGAAAAGCTCATGTCCGCGCACGGGTATCCCAGGTATGCCGAACACAAAGCCCTCCATGATGTCTGCGTCGCCCGGGTGCTCGACTTGCAGCGGAAAGCGCAGGCCGGCGAAACCGGGGTTACCATCGAAGTGATGAATTACCTGAAAAACTGGTTGATCAACCACATCAAGGTTACTGACCAGGATTTCGTGCCGTATCTGAAAAGCAAGGGTGTCCTGTGATTCCAGCGGGCGGCTGGAAGATGGAAGGCAGGCGTTGGCAGTTGGGAAAACACCTTGTTGGATGTCACGCACAACCGCTTCTTGCAGCTACCGCCGCGCCGCCCCGACCGCGCAGCCGGGGCATGACAACGATTCTGGATCGCGACCGCGAGCCGGCTCAGGACTTCTTGTCGCCGATTCGCACCAGCGCGTAGATAATCGCCGTCGGGATTCCCGCCACCAGCGCCAGGGCGACAAAGATGCCGTGCCCATCGCCGCGTTTACGGATGTCCGTGAAAATCCAGACCGCGAGCAGGATGTTGACGGTCGCCGCCAGCGCCAGCAGGCTCACCAGAAGCCATGGGCAACACCTGACCGGGCACTTCGGCCCTATTGGCGGCTGCACCGCCTTCGGTTGCGCCGGCAAAAGTGGACATGCCGCGCAGGGTGCTACCGCAGGATTCCCGCCCGGGCGATGCAGTCCGGGAGCCAGGCGTTGTTGGATCGCCTTCTCCTGGCGTTCGGCCATTTCAGTGATGCGCCGCTCCAGCCGGTTCAGACGATCATCAAGTCCAGCACGCTCGCGATCCTGAGCCAGAACGGGTGTTGATATCAGCCCGGCTGCCAGTATTGCCGGGCACAACCACAAGAACATTTTCTTCGTCATAAAACCTCCGAATCTGACTGAATTATACATTCTCTCTCCGGCCGCGTCGAGCGCGTCGTCCGGCAAACTCTCAACGGTCAGACGGCAGTTGGGAGAGAGTTCAGAGACTGGTGTTTGCCCGATCCAATCGGGTATCATCCACGGCCAAACCTAAAAAACAGGAGATATTGGATGAAGAGTGTTGAAAACTTGAAGGAAGCGTTTGCTGGGGAGAGCCAGGCCAACCGCCGTTATCTTGCGTTCGCGAAGAAGGCGGATGCGGACGGATATCCGCAAGTGGCGCGGTTGTTCCGGGCGGCGGCCGCAGCAGAAACGGTGCATGCGCACGCCCATCTTCGCGCGATGAACGGCGTGGGCAGCACGACGGAGAACCTGCAGGCAGCGGTTGCGGGGGAAGCCCATGAATTCCAGAAGATGTATCCGGAGTTTGTGCAGAACGCGGCAGCCGAGTCCAATCAAGCGGCCCTGAGGTCGTTCAAGAACGCGATGGCCGTCGAGGAGGTTCATCACAAGCTCTACTCCGAAGCGGCAGCGGCGGTGCAGAACGGCAAGGACCTGCCAGCGGCAGCGATCCATGTGTGTGAAACCTGCGGTCACACCGTTGTCGGAGAAGCGCCCGACAAGTGCCCGGTTTGCGGCGCGCCCAAGGCGAAATTCACGGAAGTGAAGTAGAGACGGCGGGAGGCGATTGGGAGTGGGATGGTGGAAAGAGGTCGGAAGTCAGAAGTCAGAGGGACGCAGAGCGCAGAACTGCAGCCGATGTCCCAAGCTTTCGGGAAAGCGGACGGTCGCTCAGGAAAGCTTGCGGCGCTTTTCCTTCTTTGACTCGCACTCCTCGCGCAGTTTCTGACGCTCGCTGAATAGCGTCTGCTCCAGCTTCTCGACCTTCTCGAAGTCCTCGGCGGCGCGGGCGGCGGCGATCTTGTCGCCAAAGGAAAGCTCCAGGTCGGCGATCTTCGCCTTATAGATGGAGTCAATCTCTGCGAGCTGCTTTTTCTGCTCGCCGGTCAGCTTGCGCTCCGGGCCGAGCGATTTGCCGAGCCGCTCCATTGCGAGGTCGTAAGAGGATTTCAGGGCCATGAGAGTCTCCGGTTGCGCGCGCCGCGCCGATCAGTCCGATTTTTCCGCCATGCGCTCGCGGCGTTCGATGAGCCATGCGCCCCAGACGCTGAGTTCGTAGAGCGCGCAGAGGACGACGGCCATGACGAGCTGGGTGAAGACCTCCGGCGTCGTCAGCAACGCGCCGGCCACGAGCGCAAACACAATCCAGAAGCGGCGGCCCTTTTTCAAACCCTCGTGGCTGAGGACGCCCATCTTCACCAGCGACAGCAGCACCACCGGCGTCTCGAACGCCAGCCCCATGCCGAGCATGAAACCGGTGACGAAGGAGACGTATTCGCCAACGCGCCAGAACGTGACGTCCACGTGCATCCACCGCGCCCAGGCGATGCTGACGGCCAGCGCCCGCGGCATGATCCAGAAAAAGCAGAAGCCCGCGCCGACGAAGAACAATCCGCCGCCGATGGTGAACGCCGGCCAGATGTAGCGCTTCTCGCGCCGCGTCAGCGCCGGCAGGATGAACTGGCCGATGTAGTAGAGGATGAACGGCAGCGCCAAAAGCGTGCCGGTATAGACGGCGAGCTTGATGGAGAAGATGAAGACTTCGCCGGGGCCGATGGTGTTGAGGAATTTGCCCGGCTCGAAATCGTTCGGTTCCTTGAGCTTCGCCAGTTCGGACGGGAAGGCCTCCTCCAAGAGCAAGCGGTTGAGCCGGACGAGGTCCTTGCCGCCGGGTTTTTGTTGCAGCCACTCCAACGCCTCATCGGTCAGCTTGATGTTCGCGAAACGTTCCGGCGTGTAGAGGCACTCGCTCTCTGTGATTCTGTTGAGGTCATCCACCAGAGCCGACCGCAGCGGCTTGGCTGAAAGCTTGGCGGGATCATACGCCTGCAATTGCTTCTTCGTGTCGGCGGAGAAATGTTCCGAGAGATGGCGCGAGATGGCGTCGGGCGGGTTCTTCAGCTTGGCGGCCAGGTCGCCGGCGTGCCGCAGGTCGCGGGTGGCAAACGGGACCGGTTCCCGAAGGACCTCGCCGACCCCATGCAGCGGCCACTCCAGCGCGCTCATGATCAATGGCAGGCCGTAGAACGCCACCGAGATGGTGATGAACAGCGCCGCCAACGATTTCAGCAGAGTCCAACGCAGGTCTTCGAGGTGGTCCAGAAACGGTTTGGTTTCCAGCTCTCCCTCTTCGTCCAACTCCTGATCGGGCGGCGGCGTGTCGGATGGCTCGGCCATGGCAGGTCTTGCCTATTGCCCCGCGCTCAGTGGCGCGAGGCGCGCGTCTTACGCGCTCGGCGGTTCCGGTTTCTGCGATTCGGAAGAGGCCGACTTCGGCGGTTCGGGCGGCGTGGGGCGGGAAATCTCGTCCGGGGCGTTGGCCGCCTTCGTGACTTCGTCCTGGATGTCGCGCGTGGCTTTCTTGAATTCCTTGATGCCCTGGCCCAGACCCTTGGCCAGATCGGGCAGCTTTTTCGCGCCGAACATCAGCAGCACCACCAGCAAGATGAGGATGATCTGTCCCATCCCGAGGTCCCAAACTCCCAGTATTACGTTCATGTCTCTTCTCCGTTCCTAAGATTCACCGAAGGTTAAGACCGTTGTGGTCAAATGTAAAACTCCAACTCCGCCGGACAAAACGGCCCGGACACGCGCGTCATCCGGGCCGTTCCGAATTGAAAACCAGCCGTCGCGATTACTGGCCGGTGATGATGAACTCGGCGCGGCGGTTTTTCGCCCACGCTTCTTCGCCGTGACCGAGATCAGCCGGCTTTTCCTTGCCATAGCTGATGGTCTGCAGCTTGTTGCCGTCCACGCCGACGCTGGCCAGATACTCGCGGCACGCCTGCCCACGCCGCTCGCCCAACGAACGGTTATATTCGGCCGTGCCGCGCTCGTCGCAGTGGCCCTCGATGGTGATGATCTGGTTCGGGTTCTCGCGCATGTAGGCGGCCATGTCGTCGAGCTTCGGGCGCTCGCTAGGATTAACGACGGAGCTGTCGAACGCGAAATGCACGGTGTCAGCGGCGAGACGCGGCGGCTGGTTGCGCTGGGTCGGGTCTCCGCTGCGCGGTGGCATGATGCCGGTGTCCATTGACGGTGCCACGGCGACGGGGCCGAGGCCTTCCAAACCGCCGGGTCCGGGTCCGGGAGTGGCATGAGTCTTCTTCTTGCAGCCGACCATGCCGGCGCTGAAAACGACGGCGAGGCTGAGAACGCTAATCTTTGTCAACAATCTGGTGTTCATCTTTTCTCCTTAACGATCCAATATGTTTTCCACAATGCCAAATCCGAAACTCAACGCGACCACGCGGGCGCAGTGCAATCGCCCAAGACGCGCAAATTCGGGTTGAGTTCTATCGTCCGGCCCGTAAAGGCGTCAAGGATATAAAGCGACGACCGGTGGTTGACCGTCCGCGCGTAAACGATGTGCCGTCCATCCGGCGCCCAGCACGGGTCTTCGTTGTCCGCGGCGTCCTGCGTCAGCAGCAGTTCCTCGCCCGTGCGCGACTTCAGGCCAAACACCTGGAACTGCCGGCCGGCGCGCGCGGAGAAACAAATGTCCGGCACTTCCGCCGACACCGACCAGCTCGCCCAGTCCGGTTCGGTCTTGTAACCGCCGAACGTGACGCGCCTCGCCTCGCCGCCGGAGGCCGGGATCATGTAGAGCTGCGGCTGGCCCGCGCGGTCGCTGACGAAACAGATTTGCGAACCGTCCGGCGACCAGCACGGCGATGATTCCGCCTGCCGCGTGCGGCTCAGCCGCGTCAACGCGCTGCTGGCCAGGTCCATCACGTAGAGTTCAGGATTGCCGTCCTTGCTGAGGATGACGGCGAGCCGCCGGCCGTCAGGCGAGATCGAGCCGCCGGTGTTCAGGCCGGGATAATAGGCCACGCGGCGCGGCGCGGGCGCGGCGACGTCGGCCATGATGTAAACGTCCGGCCAGCCGCTGCGGTAGCTGGTATAAACGAGCGTGCGGCGGTTCGGGCCAAAGCGCGGCCGCACGGTGAGCGTGTGGTCGTTGGTGAGGCGCTTCACGTTCGCGCCGTCGTAGTCCATCACGTAAATCTCCTTGCTGCCTGTGCCGTTGGCGACGCACGCGATTTTGGTTTGCGCAATGCCGGGTTTGCCGGCGATGTTGCGCACGATCTCGTCGGCCATCTGGTGCGCCACGCTGCGCGGGTTGGAGCCATCGCCCGCGCAAACTTTTTGCAGCACCGGCGTCGAGCCGCCGCGGCTGAAGACCGCCCCGTTGAGAGTGCCGCCCGACATGCTGCCACGCACAATCACTTCCGCATTGGCCGCCGCGACGTAGTTGAACCAATCCGAGCGCACCAGATCGCTGGCGAGCACTGCCGCGACTTGCTGCGCGTTGGCGTCACCGCCGAACGACTCGACGGCGATGTTGATCTTCGGCGCCGAACCCTTGCTGATAACAATCCGCGCCGGCGTCGCCGCCATGACAGCGCCCGCGACTCCGCACAAAACCAAGACACTCCACATACGATATTTCATTAATGACTCCTTAAAAAATCAACCCGGCCCTTTGGGTTTCAGTTCGAACGCCACCGGGATGTCCACATAAGCGTTGCCCAGGCCGGGCGGCAACGGTCGAATCCGGCGCACACTATTTACCGCAGAAAGCACCGACTCGTCCATCACGGGATTGCCCGACCGCTGGTCGAACCAGACGTAGCTGATGGTGCCGTCGCGCTGGATACGGATGAAAACCACGCAGTTCAGGCGCCCCTGCAACTGGCTCGGCTGCGTCCACGCGCGATCCATCGCGTCCTTGATCAAGAGATAATACCAGCCGAACTCCGAAGGCAGACCGCCGCCGGTGCCCGGTCCGGTGCCGGAACCCGAGCCTGTGCCCAGTCTCGATCCCGGGCCGGAGCCTGCGCCCGCATATTGGCCGGAACCGCGGCCCGTTCCCGGACCTGACTTGCTGCCGCTGCCGGTGCCAGGCCCGGTGCCGCCATGAGAGCCGTAGCCCAACTTGTTGAACATGCCTTTCTTGAAACTGTCCGCGTTGAAACTGCGGCCAGCCAGCTTGGTGCTCTTGCCCTTGCTGTTGGCGGGGCCGGTGCCCTTGCTGTTCACTGCCTTGGAGTTTGGCACGCCGGTTTTTGTCCGCTGCACCAGCGTGGTGGAGGTCTTGACTTTGTTTGTCGCTTCGACCTTCGGTTGAGGGGGAGGCTTGACCTGCGCTTTGGCTTGCGGCTTGGGTTTCTCGATCTTCTTCGGCTGCTCGGTGTGGATCACGGGCTGGCGCGTGTCCTCCTTCGGCGGAGGCGCGGGCTTGACCGTGTCAAATTTCGCCACCGGTTTGGGAGGCGGCTTCGGCGTTTCTTCAACCACGGCAGGCTCGCCGGGCGGCGCGGGCGCGGGTTCCTCGGCCGGCGTCGTCGAGGGCAGGGATGGCTCCGAGTTGCCGCCGCCTTCGCTGCCGCTGCCGCCACCGGCTTCGCCGCCCATGCCGAGTTCGAGCCACACCGGTTGATCAGCCTGCTTCGGCGCGAAAGCCGCCCACATCATCATCGCGCCGATCAGCAGGACATGCAGCACCGCCGAAACGAACAGGTTCCAGCGGTATCTTGGATCGTCATTCTTCGCTTCCATCGCTAACGCGACTGACCTTCACTCAATGCCACGATGCCCACGTGGCTGATGCCGGCGCTCTTGAGCGCATCCAGCACCAGCACAAATTTCTCGAACTGCTGCTGTTTGTCCACCCGGATGAGCACGGCCACGTCCTGGTCTTCATTGTGCAGTGCGGTCATGGACGCCCGCAGCGTGTCGAGGTCCACCGGCGAGCGGTCAATGTAAATCTGGCCCGTCTTGTCAATGCTCACCGTGCGGCCGGGCGTAGGCTTCTGCTGCTGTGCCTTGGCGGCCTTGGCGAGATTGACGCCGATGGACTGCTCGAACAGCGGCGTCGTGATGATGAAGATGATCAGCAGCACGAACGCCAGGTCCAGCAGCGGCGTGATGTTGATCTCCGCCAGCACCGACAGATGACGTTGGGAGAAACGGCGCATGGCAACTTCACTCCCGCACAAACTCGCGCTCCAGCGCGGTGGCCAGCTCGCTTGCAAAATTGTCCATCTCCACCGTCATCCCGCGGATGCTGTGGACCAGCCAGTTGTAGGCGAACATCGAGGGAATGGCGACGAGCAGGCCGGTCACCGTTGTAATCAGCGCGCCGCTGACGCCGGGCGCCATCGTCGTGAGGCTGGCGTTGCCCTGGATCGCGATCTCGCCGAATGCGTCCATGACGCCCCAAACCGTGCCGAGCAATCCGAGAAAAGGCGCGCCGCTGACGGCTGTCGCGAGCATCACGAGGCCCTGCTCCAGTTTCAACCCCTGCTCTGCCACCGTCCGCTCGATCACGCCTTTGATATGGTCCATCTGCTTGAGTGTGACGCGCTTGCCGCCGGCCGGCGCCAGCAACCCCATCGCCACCGTCGGCTCGGACTCGACGCCGTGATAGTTCTTCAGCTCCTTGCAACCGGCCGTGTAGATTTCAAACAAGGAGCAACCCTCCACACGCACGCGCTGGCTGAAAAGATCGAACGCGCTTTTCTCCGACCGGAACGCCTCCAGAAACTGTTTGTTCAAACGCCGCGTGCGACTGACCTCGCCCAACTTGGTGAACATGACCGTCCACGCAAAAATCGAGAACACCATCAGGATGCCGATGACGACCTTGCCCGGCAGATGCGCCGCGCTGAACGAGTAGCTGATGTCTGCCAGCGGCAGCGTGAACAGGAAATCGGGAATCATATTGAAGTCGCATTCTAGCGGGTTCCGCGCGGTTTACAACCATTTCAGAGCAGCGGGCATGACTGCATTTTGTTGTTGGAAAACTGCCGGGCTTTCTGCTACAACGCCGCCGTGTAGTCTGGAGATTTGCTGAGTCAAGTTATGATGACGTTTTTGGTGATCGCGGCAATCGGACTGGTGGCAGTCTCCATCTTCTGTCTGGCGCTGTGCAAAGCGTCGGGGCAGCCGATACCCGGGGCAAGGCACCCGCATCCGGCGATTCTCGTCATTGACGACAACGTCAGTGTCCTTAACATGATCCGCATGGGGTTGGAGAACGAGGGTTACAGTGTTCACACCGCCTCCAGTCCGCAGGAAGGCATCGAGTTGTTCAGGGGACAGTCGCGAAACATCAGCCTGGTCCTGCTGGATTTTTGCATGCCTGTGATGAACGGGGACCGGGTGTTTGATTGTCTGCGTAAGATTGATCCCGAAGTGCCGGTTTTGCTGATCACGGGCTTCTGCGACGACATCGAAGCGGCCAAACGACTCCGGAACGACGTTCGCGGCTACTTGCTCAAGCCGTTTCAGTTGGGCGATCTGATCGGCAAGGTCCGGGAAATCGTCAGCTTCGCCTGAGCCTCCGCCATCTCACGCGGCGCAGGTTTGTTTTACTGTTCCAGCTTCCAGGCTTTGGGCTATTAACGGCGCAGGTATCGTGAAATCATAAGAAATAGTTCGGCGTTGGAACCATGAGACACACAAATACCGCAAAGACCGTCAAAACGCCGCAGTTGGAAATCATGACGAGCCGCGCCACGGCCGGCGGTCTTGCTCTCCTCGTGACTCTTGCGTGTTTCATGATTGTTGTCGTTTCCACATGGGCTGCTCTTCCCGGCGTGGCCAGGTTCCAGAACCTGAACACCGTTTTCGGTTCGCCGTTGTGGCAAAGCGATTCGCTTTGGACCGACAACGAGCGCGACGTGGGCAAGCGACTCGGCTGGCCGGAGGAGTCGCGCACGACGACGCTCGCGAGCTACCGGCTCTACGCGAAGGAAGACGCGCGCGTGCTCGGCGCGCGACCGTATTCGTTGGCACTCTATGCGGAAAAAGGCCGCGTGACGCAGGTCTCGATGGTGTTCGCCAACTCTGGCGACCGCTGCAACCCCAAGCAGTTCGAGCGCGACACGCAGGCGATCGAAGCGTCGCTGAAGCCGGTGCTCGGCGAGCCGACGCAGACGTTTTTTGGGCAGACGCGGAAGATTCGCTACAAGGTGCGGCGCTGGAATTGGAAAGGCCACGCGATCCTGTTGGAGACGCCGGAGAATTACGTCGGCGTGCGGGTCGTTCCCGCTGAACTGGCCGACCGCGAGGGACGCGCGGAAGTGATCGCCTACCAGCAGTTGCGCGACACGCTCAGCCAGCGCGTGAAGAAACGCGACAACGGCGACGTGGTCGTCACGGAAATCCCGATGGTCAACCAGGGTCCGAAGGGTTACTGCGCTCCGGCGACGTGGGAGCGTTATCTTCGCTACATCGGGATTCAGGCCGACATGTATGTGCTCGCGCTGGCGGGCCAGACCAAGGTGGGCGGTGGCACGTCGGCGAATCTGATGTTTGAGAACGTCGAGGCGCTGGCCCGGCGCAACGGCCGGCGGTTCGAGCAACTCTGCCTCACGCTGACGGTGTCGAACCTGGCCAAATACATAGACAAAGGTTTCCCGTTGATGTGGGGCATCTTTTTCGACCCGGAGATGGACAAGGGAATCAGCAGCCGCTCGAAAGAACGCCTGACGGTCATGGACTGGAAAGCGTGGCCGGAGAAACTCAAGAGCGCGCGCAATGTCTCGAAAGTTGGCCCGAAGATGCTCCAGATGCCCGACAGTCCCGGCGGCGAAGTCAACAACGGCCACATCCGCATGATCGTCGGCTACAACGCCAAGACCGGCGAGATTGCCCTCTCCGACTCGTGGGGCAAGCACTTCGAGGAACGCTGGGCCACCGTGGATGAAGCCAAGGCCATGACGCAGCACGACACGGCGTTCTGGAACGTGCGCTGGTGAACGACGGCAGCGCAGGCATTCTTGCCTGCTTTGTTGCGCCACGCGGCGGCTACTTCAGCCCTTTCGACTTCAGGAACTCCAGACTCATCTTGAGGCTGTCGAACGGGTCGCGTTTACACTTGTCCTGCTCGACCAGATAACCGACCGCGCCGATTTCTTTGCAGACCTTGAGAATGGCATTCCAGTCCAGCTTGCCGTAGCCGACCTCGGCGAAGCTGCCGTCGGTCTTGTCCATGTCCTTGCAATGGATCATCGGCGCGCGATTCTTGAACTTCGACAGGAACTCCACCGGATCGGCACCGCCCTTGGCAATCCAGTAAAGATCCGGTTCGGCTTTCAGCGTCGGCGCGTTGTCGTAAAGCAGATCGAGCGCGGGCTTGTCGTCGAACTTCGTCTCAAACTCGAAGGCGTGGTTATGATACATCAGCGTGAAGCCGCGTTTCTTCAACTCCTGCGCCCACTTCTCGAACAGTCCCGCCAGCTTCAGCCAGTCTTCCTTGGTCTTGCGGCGGTTCGCCGGCAGGAACGGAATGGCGATGTAGCGGCACTTCAGCACCTCATGGTCGCTCAAGATCGGGTCCACGCCCTTCTCAAGCTCATCGAGGCCGACGTGCGTGGCGAGAATGGCGAGGCCGTTGTCGTCGCACATCTTCTTCACTTCCGCCGGCGTCTTGCCATAGTTGCCGGAAATCTGCACGCCCCGGTAACCGAGCGCGGCGACCTTCTTCAGCGCGCCGGCAAAGTCGGCCTTGCAGGCGTCGCGCACCGTGTAGAGCTGCGCGCCGATCTGCGTGGGCTTCGCGGCGGCAAACGCAGAGGGCAGATGACGCATCGCCAGCGCGCCACCGGCCACGGCGGCGCTGCGATGGAGGAATTCGCGGCGGGAGCAGGCTGAAGAAAAGTTGTTCATGGTGTTATATCCTTTCGATGGCGCAACCATAGGCGAGGCCGCCGTGCCTGCCAAGAGCAGACTGGCAAAGCTGCCTTGACGCGACGGTGGATTTCAACGAACATCACATCGAGGATGACGAGGAAAGCGTGGCAAATCTACCGGCGAATCAAGAACGTCCGCGGACTCAGCGAGGAGGAAAGGCTGCTGTTCGCGCGCAGCCTCGCCGCCACGCCCGACGAACGTTGGCGGCTCCACGAAAACTTTCTGCGCTCGCTCGGCTTGTTCACACGCTCCGAGCGGAAGGCATTCGGTTTCAAATAGCAGGCATGGCCGCTGCCGTCCTTCAAGGCGTGCCGTCCACCACGCTCGACACCGACTTTTGGGTGGATCTGCCGACCATGCAATACCCGCGCCTGCACGCGCTTTGCCGCCGACTCGGCGCAACCATTCTCGCGCGCACCGCTGTCGCGCTCGCCGACGATACGATGGTGAACTTCCTCTTTCGCGTGGACGGCCTGCGCGAGTTTGAAACGGAACTGAAACGAGCCGCCTGGCTGCGATGGCAGGGTCTGCGCGTGCCGGTGCTGCCGCTGGCCAGCATCCTCAAGAGCAAGCGATACGTTGGACGGCCAAAGGATCTGGCCCATCTGCCACTCCTCCGGACTGCAATTCGATTGCAGGAGAAGCCGCGCCATCGGTAAGTGGGATTACTCTGCGCTGGCTTACTCTCTCCACCCATGATTCTCGCGCACTTGGATCATCGCGGCGAGGATGTTGTTCCAGGTTTCCTGTTTCATCATCACCTCGTTGGGGAACATGCAGCCGTCCCAGCAGAGGTGGCGGATTTTCTTGGTGACCTTGCCCTTGTCGTCGCGCAGCCAGTAGCCGGCGTCGCGCGGGACGTTGAGCTTGCCGTTGGGGTCGGTGACGGGACAGTGGCGGCCGGTCTTGTCGTGCGTGCCGGAGCCTCTGACGGTCGCGTCGTTCTGCGCGACGTGGAAGTCAATGGTCCACGGGCGTAGCGCGGCGGTGAGCTTCTTCATCGCCTTGTGGAAGGCGTCCGGCTCCCAATGGAAGTCCTTCGGCACGATGCGGTGTTCGGGGGCGTTGGCGCCGAGCGTGTATAAGAGCGTGTGAGCCATGTCGGCTTGGAAACCGAGATGCTTCGGTTGGTTCACGCCTTCGAGCACTTGCAGCATGTATTTCCACGAGTGCATCGCGCCCCAGCAAATCTCGCCCTCGGCCGCCAGCCGTTCGCCGTGCTCTTTGGCCACGACCGCGGCCTCCTTGAACGTCTGGACGATCCGCTTTGTGTTGCCTTTCGGGTCCTTGTCCCAATCCGCGACGCTACACGCGGAGTCAATGCGGACGACACCGTGCGGGCGGACGCCCATCTCGCGGAGTTTCTTCGCAATGCGGCAACCCTTCCGCACCTGGCCGACGAATTTCTTGCGGTCGTCGTCGCCGCCCATCGCCGAGCCGCCGCCCGTCGGCGGCCAGATCGGCGCAACCACCGAACCGACGACGAGGTTCTTCGACGCAATCTTGTCCGCGATGCGCTTCAGATCGTCGTCGCTGGAATCAATGTTGATGTGCGGCTCGAACAGGAAGATGTCCACGCCGTCGAACTTCACGCCGTTGACCTCGGCCTTGGCGGTGAGGTCGAGCATGGTGTCGAGGTCAATACACGGTTCCGCGCCGGGCGATCCTTTGCCGACGAGGCCGGGCCACATGGCGTTGTGAAGTTTCGGGAAGTTGTTGGTTTGGCTGCTCATCGTTTTCCTTTCGCTCGCTGAAGTTTGTGGACGGCGAGAGTATCAAGGCAAACGCATGGCGCAATGCCAAAGTGAGCTGGCTGCAGAACCAACTAGTCGTTGTAGGCTTCCTCGCCGTGCTGCGAGACGTCGAGGCCGCGGAGTTCGTCTTCCTCGGTCACGCGCAGGCCGATGACGGCATCCACGAGCTTCAGAATCAGAAACGTTGCCACGCCCGCCAGCACCCATGTGAACGCCACCGCCGTGAGCTGGTTCATCAACTGACTCGCGCTGCCGGCCAGCGAAACGGTGTTGCCGCCGACTTTGAACGTCGTTGAGATCGCCGGATTGACGACCGTGCTGGCGAAAACACCCGTCAGCGCCATGCCGATGGTGCTGCCAACGCCGTGGACGCCGAACGCATCGAGCGAATCGTCATAGTGGAACTTCGCCTTCAGTTTGCTCACCGCCATGTAGCAACCGAAGCCGGCCGCAAGTCCGATGACGAGGGCCGACGGCACCGACACAAAACCGGACGCTGGCGTGATCGTCGCCAGCCCGGCCACCATGCCCGACGCCGCGCCGAGCACGCTGGGCCGGCGCTTCAGGCTCCACTCGGTCAACATCCAGCCGAGGCCGCCCGCCGCGGCGGCGAAGTGCGTCGCCGCGAACGCTCCCGTCGCCAGCCCGCCCGCCGCGACCGCGCTGCCGCCGTTGAAACCGAACCAGCCGAACCACAGCAACCCCGTGCCGATCAGGCTCAGCACGACGTTATGCGGCACCATCGGTTCGCGCGGATAGCCGAGCCGCCTGCCCATCACCAACGCGCAGACCAATGCCGACACCCCGGAACTGATGTGCACCACGGTCCCACCCGCGAAATCGAGCACCGGCACGCTTCCACCGAGCGCCCAGTTGAAGTAGCCGCCCTTGCCCCACACCATGTGGCAGAGCGGGAAGTAAACGATCGTCACCCAAAGAACTGTGAACGTCAGGAACGCGCTGAACTTCATCCGCTCGGCAAACGCGCCGCTGATCAGCGCGGGCGTGATGATGGCGAACATCAACTGGAACAACATGAACGTCTGCTGCGGGATCGTCGCGGCGTAGTCGGCATTGGGAGCGTCGCCGACGCCTTTGAGCATGAAATACTGGAGCGGGTTGCCACAGAACGCGTTCCCCTCGCCGAACGACATGCTGTAACCATAGATCACCCATAACACCGACACGACCGACATCAGGATCAGGCTGTGCATCATCGTGCCGAGGACGTTCTTCGAGCGCACGAGGCCGCCGTAAAACAGGATCAGCCCCGGCGCGGTCATCAGCAACACCATCGCCGTGCTGACGAGCATCCAGGCGTTGTCGCCGCTGTTGACGGCGGGTGCCGCCGCTGCTGCCGCCTCCAGCTTCGCGAGGCGTTGTTCGAGCGATGCGGAGGGCGCGTCCGCCGCAGTGGCCGCTGGCACGGCCAGTGCAGTGAAGCTGGCCAAGAGAAACAGAGAGACGAGTCCGATTAGCGTGCGACAGTTGTTTTTGGGCATGGTAAACCTTGACTGAGCACGAAGCAGCACGCGTGCCACGGCAAACGACGGTGGTTTGCACCGCAGTCGTTCCTGCGGTGGAAATAACTGCGCACTTCGGCTGTGGCGATTTGCGCAGCCCGGCCAAAAAACGCAGCCGTTCCTGCCAACTTTCCCGTTCATCGCTTGAAACAGGAAATATTTGACCTCGCGGCGTCCAGCGCGTATTGACGTGGCCTGATGAGCAGCAACGCCGTGACCTTGCGCATGACGCATTACGCATTATGCCCATGAAATACCGCCGTTTTGGTCGCACCAACCTCCAGATGCCCGTCATCACCTGTGGCGGGATGCGCTACCAGCACAAGTGGCAGGACGTGCCGGAGGCCGAGATTCCCGCCGACGGCCAGGCCAACCTGGAAGCCTGTATTCACCACGCGCTGGAGCTTGGCATCAACCACATCGAAACCGCGCGCGGCTACGGCACCAGCGAGATGCAGCTCGGCCACGTGTTGCCGACGCTCCCGCGCGAGAAGATGCTTATCCAGACCAAGGTCTTCCCCTTCGCCACGCCCAAGGAGTTTCTCGACACCTTCGAGACTTCCATGCGCTACCTGCGGCTCGACCACGTGGACCTGCTCGCTCTCCACGGCATCAATAACGCCCAGCTCCTCGACTGGACCCTGCGCAAAGGCGGCTGCCTCGACGCCGCCCGCCAGCTCCAGCGCGACGGCCGCTGCCGCTTCATCGGCTTCTCCACCCACGGCCCCACCGACGTGATCGTCCGGGCCATCGAGACCGGCGAGTTCGATTACGTCAACCTCCACTGGTATTTCGTCAACGAACTCAACTGGCGCGCCATCGAGGCCGCCGCGCGCCGCGACATGGGCGTCTTCATCATCAGCCCCAACGACAAGGGCGGCAAACTCTACGCGCCGCCGCCGAAGCTTGTGGACCTCTGCCGTCCGCTGACCCCGATGCAGTTCAACGACCTCTTCTGCCTCGCCCGGCCGCGGGTTCACACTCTCAGCATGGGCGTCGCCAAACCTTCCGACTTCGACGAACACGTTGCCGCACTCGACCACTACGACCGCGCCGCCGAAACCGCCGCGCCCATCGAGCAGCGCCTCCGTGCCGAGATGGCGCGCGTGCTCGGCGACGACTGGTGCCGCCGCTGGCACGAGGGCCTGCCGGAGTGGACCGACACGCCCGGCAACGTCAACGTGCAGGAGATCGTCCGGCTTTGGACCTACGCGAAGTCCCTCGACATCGTCGAGTGGGGCCGGATGCGCTACAACCTCCTCTCCAACGCCGAGCACTGGTTCCCCGGCGCCGCGCCCGGCAAACACCGCGAAGTGGACCTCCGCCCCGCGCTGGCCCGCAGCCCCTTCGCCGCCCGCATCCCCGCCATCCTCGACGAAGCCCACGCCATGCTCTTTGACGAGCCGCAGAAACGTCTCAGTCAGAGTTAAGGCTGTTCATAATGGTCAACGAAGGAGTTCCTATGCGACCGAGGTTCTTTCAATACGCGGGACCGGATGGCATAGATGTTCTTAAGAGTCTTCAATTAAAGGTGTCTGATGCGGATAAGCTGAATGACCCGTTTGAACTGATGCCTAGAGTGGATCCCCAACGGATGACCGTTGAGAACCTCATGATCACGCTTCAACAGGAACATTGGATTGATGATGCCTACAGCAAAGAAGGAAAGAGGCTTGGGATGAGCCGACGAGAGTATGAGAACTTCTATCTCGGAGGGTTAACAAAACGAGCGGAAGAAAAGGAGTCGGTGCTTAAGGCAAATGATTGTCAACTCTTCTGGAAGAACTCAGAATCTCTCATAAGAGAGCACTCAAGATTGTTCAGTGAGGAGTTTAAACTCATTTGTGGAACCTCATCCGAAGATTCCATACTCATGTGGTCACACTATGCGAAAGAGCATAGAGGAATTGTTGTCGAACTCGATCTTACGCAAATGCCTTTTACTCGTTTGCCTGCCACCGAATTCATGGAAGTAGACTACAAGGATGAGAGGCCCGAATTAACTATTCCCCTCGCTGGGAAGAAACTACTGGAAGAAATGCATCGCCACGCGAGAACGAAAGCCTCCGCGTGGCACTACGAGAAAGAAATCCGTATCGTGATGCCCTCCAATATGTGCTCTGCAGATCATTTCCTGAAGATCACGAGCGAATGTATCAAAGGGGTAATCTTAGGTTGTCGAGCCAATCCTGATTTGGTATCGGAGGCCAAGAAGCAGGCAAGACGGCCGGAATTGTCGCACATCTACCTCAAACAAGCAGTTCCGCATCGCGACAAGTTCCAGCTCGATTTCCAACGGTTGGATGCCGCTGCCGACCCCAAGAGCTAAGAAGATCAGTTCTTCGGCCTTCTTCCGCCCGCGCTCTTGCATCCTTCGCTTGTCCACGCGACCGCACCGACACTCCGCGTTCACCTCCAGCGCCGCCGCGACATTGCGGCTTTGCGTGAGATTCCTTCCTCCCTTGACCGGGCGGGGATTGCTTGCGGGGCGGGATGCCGCTACAGTGCCCGGCTTCTTATGGCTATTATTGCAGATCATCATGTTCACACGACGCGGTGCCGGCATGCGACCGGCACGATGGAGGCCTATGTTCAGAGCGCCATCGAGCGCGGGCTGAAGGCCATCGGTTTTGCCGACCACAACCCGCTGCCGCGCGGCCTCGGCGCCAATGTGCGCATGGAGGAGGCGGAGCTGGACGACTACGTGAAATGTGTGCTGGACCTACGGCGGCAGTATGAGGGGCGGATCGAGGTGTTGCTGGGGCTGGAGATGGATTACGTGGAGGGGCTGGAGAATTACCTCGCGGCGCAGGTGGCCGGCCAGCCGTGGGACTACATCATCGGCTCGATCCACTATCTGGACGCGGAATGCACGCAGATTTCATGGCCGAGGAACTTCACCGGCGAGACGGCGTGGCTCTACTCGCGCTATTTTGAGTTGGTGCGGAAGATGGTCCGCAGCGGCCTTTGCGACGTGGTCGCGCACTTCGACGTGCCGAAACGTTCCGGCCGCGCGCACACCGAGCACCAGACCGAAGACATCACCCGCACGCTGAAGGAGATCGTCCGCGCCGGCATCTGTCTGGAGGTGAACACCTCCGGCTATCGTCATCCCGAGCTGCCGCGGCCGGACACGTATCCCACGCGGGCGATCATCGCCGAAGCAGTGGCGCTGGGCATTCCGCTGGCGGTGAACTCGGACGCGCACACGCCAGAGGATGTGGGGCTGAAGTTTCCGGAGATGGAGCATCTGCTGACGCAACTCAACGGCGCGCGGCTGGTCAGTTTCAGGAACCGGCGGCAGGTGGCGGCGTAGGTTTTATTTGCTGCCGCCGAAGAGACCCTTCAGGAGATCACCGGCCTTGCCTTTGAGAAGCTCGCCGGCCTTGCCTTTGAGCGCGCCCGCTCCCGCTTCCTTCAACGCTCCGGTCGCAGCCGCGTTGTAGTCCACTTGTGTGGCGCCGACCCGACCGCGCACAGGAACGGTGACTGCCGCCGGCAGAAACTGGGCCACGGTGGCGTTGGCGTCGCGGATTCGCTTCGGCATGGGCAGGCCGACCTGCATGTCGAGCGTCTGGTCGAATCGCACCGTGCCCGCGAGCGTCAGCTCCAGCCCGTTGAGATGCATCACGGCCTTGTCCATCCGGAACTCGCCTCGCTCGATGACGAAGTTCGTCGGCTGGATGTCGCCGACCGCGTCCGTGCCGGGCTGGCCCACGAAGTTGATGATATCAGTCAACATCGGCGAGCCTTGGATGCGCAGGTTCTTGGCTGAGTAACTTCCCTTGCCTGTCAGCTTGGCGGCGAGCAACTCCGTCAGGTTGGCCGGCGTCGGCAACGGCAGCGGCCCGTCGTAGGTCACGTCCGCGTCGAGCGAACCAGCTCCTTGAATCGAGCCTTTCTCGACGTTGATGATGGAGTTGAGGAAGCCGAGGGAACGCATCAGGCCCAGGGTCAGCCCGACATCCTTTGCCGACAACGTCAGGTGCGTGCGCTGGTTCACGTCCACGTCGCCTTTGAGGGTGGTCACGCCGCCGTTGATCTTGCACGTGTAGTCCAGCGGGAGCCGGCCGCCTTTCATCTCGATGGCGATCGGCGGTCCCTCAACGATCACGTCGGTGTAGGCATAGGTCCCGTAGCCGAGATTGGCGGCAAGCGAGATGCCGCCCAGCCACGCGAGCGTGTTCGTGCCGGGCGAGAGCGGGCCGGTAAACGCGATGCGCGCGGGTTGCGGTCCCGTGCCGCGGACTTCGCCGGCGCTGAACGCAATCAGCAGCGGTTTCAGCCGCGCCGCGTCGTAGGTCAGGTCGGCGACGAGGTTCTCGGCGGACAACGGCTGGTTGGCCTGCGAGCGGATCGTGCCGCTGATGGCGCCGCGCGCGGTTTGTGCGCGCAGTTCGCTGCCCGATGCAATCGAAACCGTGAACCCGTCCTTCGTGTTCGCGAACGTGCCGGCCAGCTTCACAACCGGTTCCGGCTCGTCAATCGCGATGCCCTTGGTCTGCTGGCCTTTGAAGTGGATGCTCTGCCCGGTCAGCGTGGCGGTGTAGGGAAACGCGCCGCCGCCGGCCTTGACGTCCGCGGCGACCTTGAGATGGCCCGTCAGCTCGGTGCCGTCAGCGAGCGCGCCGACCGCAACGGCCACAGCGCCCAGCGTGGTGAGGTCCGCCGCGCCATCGAGGTGGCCGTCCAGCGTGGCGAGCTTGCCCTGAGCGTCGAGCGCGACGTTACCTTGCGCGTCGAGGTTGGCCAGCGCGGTCTTGAGGCTGGCGCGCGTGATGCGATAGGCGCTGCCCGCTGTGTCGAGGCTGGCCTGCAGGTCGAGCGAAGGCTTGCCGAGACTGATCGGCCCGCCAGACAGCCGCGGCGGTTTGAGCGTCGTCTCCGGCAGATCGAGCTTCGCCGCAATCTCCGAGCGCGCGCCCAGCACCGCGCCGCGCAGCCGCACGTCGAACGGCCCCGGCGCGCTGACGATGGCAACGTCGTTCAGATAACCGGGCACAGCCGCCGCAAGAGTCGCCGGGTCCAGTGAGCCGGCGATTTGCAAATCGGTCTGGTCGCTCTTCGGGTCGAGCGCGAGTTTGCCTTTCAACGACGTGACGCTGACGCCGGCGACTTGCGCCGTGCCGGAGATGATTTCGACCGGCGTTTTCATCGGATCGAGGGCGTTGAGCGTGATGACGGCGTCGCACGCCAGCGATTGCGGCCAGCGGATGGCCTGCGGCGCTTTCGGCCCGGACATCGCGAATTCCTTCACCTCAGCGTGCAGCTTCTTCACGGCGAACTGAGCGAGCGTGCCATCGGTTTCAAGCTGCGCGGCAATGCTGCCGCGGCCGGTGATGCCGTCGAGCGGCACGCCCCAGATGCGCGCGAGATTGAACAGCGATTGAATGTCGCCTGCGACGTTTGCGGCCGCCTTCACTTGCGCCGCGCCGAGATCGCCGCCCTTGGGTGGCATCATGACGGCCGCGGCGGCGGCCAGACCCGCGCCGGGCAGGGAGACGCGCAGTTCCGGCACGTCGTATCGGCCCGCGTCGAGGTCGGCCATGGCGCGGCCCGTGGCCGTGATCTCCAGCGGCGACTGATTCGCCGGAGCGCCTGCGGGCAAGATTCTGGCCATCGTGCTGAGCGATTTGAACTCGACCTTCTTCCAGCCGGGGGAGCCGACGCCGGTCATGTCCATCTCGCCGTAAGGAATCTGGATGCCCGACGTTTTGAGGCCGTTGATCTCGACTTGGAGATTCAGCGGCGTGCCGGCCTGTCCGCTCGTTTCCGGCGGGATGATCAGGTGCGCGTCCACTCGGCCGGCCAGCGGCAGCGTCGGCGGAATCAGGTCGGTGAACCGTCGCGCTTTGGCCATCAGCGCGTCGAGATCAGCGCCGATGCGCAGGTCCACTTCGAACACGGAGCCGGCGGCCTTCTTTTCAAACCGCAGGCGGCCCTTGGCACTGAGCGCGTCGTCCACGTGCGCGTCGAGTTCGTCAATGCGGTAGTTGCTTTTCTCGACATCCACCGCGAGCCGCAGCCGCGCCGCGAGGTCTTTCACCAACGGCACCAGCGCGCCGCCCGGCCCGACCTCGGCGAGACCTTCGCCGCGGATGTCGAGGTCGCCCGCGATGGCCTTCGCCGACGCCTTGAGGTTCTTGATGCCGCCGGCGATGCGCCCTTGCAGTTTCCGCTCGGCTGCGATGACGCCGGGAAACCGCTCGCCCAGCGCCGCGATGTCCGCAGTCACCATAATGTCCCCCTCCAGCGCCGGCGCTGTAGGATCGGCCGTGGCGACGCCTTTCATCGCGACCGACACGGCCGGCGACGCGAACTGCCAGTCGAGGTCGGTCTGGCGGGCGTCGCGCGCCTTGAAATCGTAGGCGAACTGGATCGTGCCCGGCCTGAAAGCCTGAACGACGTTGGTCCCGCCGGCGGCGAGTTCGAGCGCGACCTGCGGCAGGTCGAGCGTGATCCGGCCCTTGCCGGACGGCTTCGCCATGCCGTCGAGCGCAAAATGCCCCGCGCCGGCCAGCGTTCCTTCAAACCTCTTCAGCGGGCCGAACGAGCCGAGCGCCGGTGTCAACGGCGCGAGCAGCGCGGGCGCGATGGCGTAGTCGAGTTCGGCCTTGAGGTTGGCAATGTCGAGTTTGCCGTCGCGCGCGACGAGCATGTGTCCCTTCACGTCGAGCGAACCGTCGGCGTTCTTGATGAGAAACGTCACCGGTTTGTCGAGCGTATCCACGCGCGTCTCGATCCGGAGAGGCGACAACGCGACGGGTTGCGGCAACGCGGGTGTCTTGACGCTGATGCCGAGGTCTTCGATGAGAAGGCTCGCGATCACGAACGGCGCGGCCAGGGTCATGTCCGCCGTCGGTTGTTTCTCTGACGGCGCAACCGCAGCCACAACCGCGGTCGGTGCGGTCGGTTTCTGTTCCCTGGCGAGACAGGCGACGTTGAGCCGGCCCTTGGCATCCTGCTCGATAAGAACCTGCGGCTTTACGACGTGGAGGCTGCCGTTGAGCACGAGCTTGCCGCCCAGCAGCGACAGCAGGCTCGGATCGGCGGTGACGCGCTCGACGGTGACGCACGGTCCGGCGGAGAACCCCGACGGATTGCCGATGCGGAGGTCCGCAATCTCCAACCCGCTGAACAGCGAGAACGACAACCTGCCGATCGTTGGCTCGCCGTTCAGCGAGTCACGCAGCGCGGCGACAACCTTCGGCCGGACGACTGCGTCGGTGATGACCGGCGTGAGCAAGACGAGCAGGACGAGAACAGCCAGAAGACCACCCAACACCATCAGCCATTTTTTTCCGCGGCGTGGAACGGAACCGGACGATGCGTTATCAACAGGCGTGTTCATGATGAGAAACCTCCAAGTTCAAACGTGTTATTTGAAACAAGCCTAACTTTGCCCAGTCGAGCGCTAATATCAACTGCCGACTTACAGTGCGCACGCGCATCGTTCCATCGGGAGAAAATCTTTGACAGGTCTTGAACGGTGGTTATACTGCGGCGAAATTGAGAGGTTATTATGGCTGAAACTCCTTCGACTGGCGACGCCGCCAAGCAAGAAAAGAAAGACACGGTGCGCATCACATTGCCGCCCCGACCGGTGCCCCCATCGGCCGCCGGCACTGCGCCGGCTGGCACGGCCGGGCCGTCAAAGCTTGGCACGACAGGGGGCGCAAAGCTTGGCTCCACTGTGGCGGCCATGCCGATCGTGCCGAAGAAGGAAACGTCGCGGTTGAAGAAAACCACCGGCAGCGTTCCCGGCGCCACCAGGGTGGCCGCGCCCGTTGTGCCGCCGCCCACCGTCCGCGCCCAACCTGTCGGGCAGATTCCGTCCACTGTCGCAGCCGCGCCGGCTCCTCCCGCGACCGCAGCCTCACCGGCGGCCATGCCCTCGCCGTCATCTGCATCTACGGCAGTGGCCAAGCCCACGGTCAAGTTGCAGACAGCGGACATTCCCAAGATTCCTTCGCCACCTCCCTCGCCCGGTCCGGCTGTCTCATCGCCCGTGCCTGCTCCGGTTGTTTCGAGTGGTCCGACGCTGTTGGACGCCGCGTTGAGTTTCCTGGTGATGATCGTCTCCGGCATGGCAGTCTGGCTTTTGCTGAAGGCGCATCTGGGCTAGACGTGAAGTTTCGCCGAAACGACTCTGCTTTTCCGGCTCCGGCGTTGCTCAAAAGGACTCTGAATTTATGGCAAGTTCCAACATCACTCAAGTGACCATCGCCAATTTCGACGCCGAGGTGCTGAAATCTCCCCTGCCGGTGCTCGTGGATTTCTGGGCGACGTGGTGCGGCCCGTGCAAGATGATCGCCCCGGTGCTCGACGAACTGGCCGTTGAATTCGCCGGCAAAGCCAAGATCGTCAAGTGCAACGTGGACGACGCCGGCGAGTTGGCCTCACAGTATCGCGTCACGAGCATCCCGGCTTTGATCATGTTCAAGGGCGGCCAGGTCGTCGCCCAAGCCGTGGGCGCGAAGCCGAAGAAAGAGCTTCAGAAGATCGTCAACGAAAGCCTTTAATTGTCCGCCGCACGACGGCGCTTGTCGCTCCGTGCTCCACAGGAGAATCTGCCGTGCGCTACGCCATCTGCAACGAAACCTTCGCGCCAGCCGCGAAGATGCCGTGGGAACCCTGGCCGTTTGAGAAGCAGTGCCGCTTCGCCGCGCAGCTCGGCTACCACGCGCTGGAACTCGCCCCTTTCACCTTTAGCCGCGACGTCCGCAAAATTTCCGACGACGAACGCAAGAAGATGCGCGACACGGCTGCCGCCGCCGGCATCAAGATCATCGGCCTGCACTGGCTGCTGGCGTTCACGGAAGGCTTCCACCTCACCTCGCCCGATCGCGCCGTGCGCGAGGCCACCGCGCGTTACGCCGAGGCACTCATTGATTTTTGCGCCGACCTCGGCGGCAAGGTGATGGTGTGGGGTTCGCCCAAACAGCGCGACTTGAAGCCGGGCGTGGAAATCGAGCAGGGCATGGAGTTCGCCGCCGGCGTTTTCCGCTCCATCATGCCGCGCGCCGCCTCGCGCGGCGTGACGATTGCCATCGAGCCACTGGGCCGCGGGGACACCAACTTCATCAACACCGCCAAGCACGGTCGCCGGCTCGTCAGCATGGTGAACTGCCCGAACTTCATGTTGCACCTCGACGTGAAGGCGATGTGCGACGAAGGCCGGCCGATCCCGGACATCATCCGAGAATCGCGCGGCCTCGTCCGGCATTTCCACGCCAACGACCCCAACCTGCGCGGTCCCAACACCAGCGGCCTCGACCACAAACCGTTTGTTGCCGCGCTGCACGAGATCGGCTACGACGGCTACGTCTCCGTGGAAGTCTTCAAATACGATCCCGACCCCGAAACCATCGCGCGCCAGGCCATCGAGTATTTGAAGAAGACTTACGTCTGAGCAACTTATGTGGGGTGAGCTTCCAAACTCGCCCGCCAGCGTTTTGGAGCACGCAGGGCGAGCTTGGAAGCTCACCCCACTTATGCAGGCACCTCAAAAGACTGGTTGCACAAACCGGATGTTTTTTGCATCCACTTTCCGCCGGCTTCCGCTAAACTCCGCCGCCATGTTCACCAGACTAAAACACTTCGGGATCGCAGCGACCGTTCTTGCAACAACCGCTTTCGCTGGCGAGTGGCCGTGCTGGCGCGGGCCGCGCGGCGACGGCGCATCCGACGAGAAGAACATCCCCACGCGCTGGAGCAGCGGCACCAACGGCACGCAAAACATCGCGTGGAAGGTCGCCATCCCCGGCTGTGGCCATTCCTCACCGGTCATTTGGGGCGACCGCGTTTTCGTGACAACCTACGTTCCCGACGGCGAGAAGCGCGCGCTGCTCTGCCTCGACCGGCGCAGCGGCAAGACACGCTGGGAGAAAACCGTGTTGACCTCGCCGCCGGAGAAGATGAACCGGCTCAACAGCCACGCCAGCGGCACGCCCGTCACCGACGGCCAGCGCGTCTGGGTCGCGTTCCTACAAACGCCAAACATCGTCGTCGTCTGCTACGACATGGACGGCAAGGAACTCTGGCGCAAGTCGCCCGGCACGTTCGCCTCCAAGCACGGCTTCTGCAGCTCGCCGGTGCTCTACAAAGACCTCGTCATCCTCAACTGCGACCAGGACGACGTGGCATGGATCGTGGCGTATGAGAAAAACACGGGCGTCGAGCGTTGGCGCACCGATCGCCCGAAGCGCACGCGTTCCTACTGCACGCCGATCATTGTCGAGGCGGCCGGCAAAACGCAGATGGTGCTCAGCGGCAGCATGTGTGTCGCCAGCTATGATCCCGCTACCGGCAAACAGCACTGGCTCATGGACGGCCCGACCGAACAGTTCGTCGCCAGCCCCGTTTTCGCGGAAGGCATCTTCTTCATCACCGGCGGTTTCCCGGAGCGTCACTTCGTAGGCATCCGGCCGAATGGCACGGGTAACATCAGCCAGACGCACATCGCGTGGCACGACAAGCTGGACGCGAAGGTGGTTTCCTACGTGCCGTCGCCCGTCGCGTGCGGGCCGTATTTCTTCGTCGTGTCCGATATGGGCTACGCGAGTTGTTTGGAAGCCAGGACCGGCAAGTGCCTCTGGCGCGAACGACTCGGCCGTCATCACTGGCCCTCGCCCGTCCGCGCCGGCGAGCTGCTTTACTTCCTCGACGACGACAGCAACACCTACGTCGTCAAAGCCGCTCCGAAGTTTGAACTGGTCGCCACAAACCCGCTCGGCGAAGCCAAGGATTCCTGCTTCGCCTCCCCCGCCATCAGCCGCGGCCAGCTCTTCATCCGCACGTTAGGAAACCTTTACTGCATTGGTAATCCGGGTCCACAATCTCGACATTGACGCGAGCGAGCTGAGTGAGTGAATAAGCCGAGAACCATAGAAGGCCGGTGGTGGATTGATGGAGCAGACAAGCCCGCACACTTCGGGATTCTGACTTACGATCCCGAAGACGGATTGAGTCTCACGGTTAAAATCCCACAGAGCCGAACGGTGGATGCGTTCATGATCGAACACGCCACACGGGGCTGGCCCGAGATATCGAGGATCATTCACGGTGCCGACGAACACGATCAATCCATAACCTTATTTGGATGTGCTGTAGTTAACCATTCCACCTCTTGCGGCCTCAAGACCTTCACGATCCATCCAATAGCATGTCTGCTGAAAGCACACTTTAATTCATGGGAAGCCGCAAAGTTCACGACAGCCGAGGTGCATTACACCCTTCTTCACCGATGGTTGAACCGGAACATCCTTGAGTCTGTAAAATGCGAAGACAAGCGGCCGGCGGTGAGAATCAAACTATCCGATGAACTGATCTTTGCGGTTGGCGACGGCAACCGCTTGCGGATTGACCAGTCCATCGAAATGCATGATTCCATTGAGGAGAGTCGTTATTACCTCAACCACCGAATTTGGTTTCACTTTGCAGAAGCTAAGAACGTGGAAGTGATTTGCGAAGATTTTGTCGCGGTCTTTCAGCGGTTCCTCAGCCTGCTTACCGGAGAGAGGGTTTTCGTGGAAACAGTCAGGTTCTTTGAACATGACCCTTTCATACCGGGATCAGGCGGTCACGCTTCTGGGGTTGAACTTCTTCAAGCGAATCACGGTGTTTCCCAAGCAAATCGGAATATGCACAGCCCTCTGATGGTCGCGCCTTTTAACGCCATCTCGGCCCAGTTTGGCCCTATCCTTTGTCGTTGGTTTACTTGCCACAAGGAACTTGAACCCGTGGTGGACCTTTACTCGGTTGTCTTCACCAATCGAAGTTTATGCGTGGAGAATCAGTTTCTTTTCCTTGCTCAGGCACTTGAGGTTTACCACGCCCGATCGAGGAATTTCACTTCAAGCGAGCTGCCGTCCGAACAAGATAAAAACCGCGTGACAGCTATACTCGACACGACGGCTCTGGAGCACCGAGATTGGCTTAAAGAGAAATTGGCCTTCTCAAACCAAAAGACCTTGGCGCGCCGCATTGATGATATCCTGAGCTTTCATCGGCAGGAAGCCGACCGGCTGACTTCGCGCATTGAGAATTTTCCATCCAAGGTCCGTCATACTCGCAACTACTACACGCACTACAACGAGGATTCTCAAAAGAAGGCGGCGAAGGGGCGCGAATTGTGGGAAGTCACGGCCGCCCTCGAGGCATTGTTGCAAGTCTGCCTCCTAAAGGAAATCGGCATCACGGGCGCGCCCATTGAACGGATTTTGAAGAAATACGCTGAAATGTGGTTTGTAGATCTGGCGACCGGCTTTGCGGGAAGCAATGCGGCGCAAAGCGCTGCGGCAGCGAGCAAAACTTCATAAACGATTCCCTCGCCAACGAATCCGGCACGGTTCGGTTTCCTCGTAGCGTTGAAACCGCAGCGACAAGGCGAGGGTTGCGGAAAACCTCGACGGGATCGGCATGCCGCTACAGTGCAGAAGCAAACTTCAAATAGCTTTACTTTCCAGCGGCAGCGGTCTGCTGATAGCCGAGATTGATGGCGCGGCGCATGTCGCGGTAGGAACCCTTGGCGTCACCGGTTTCGGCCAGAGCCTGGCTGCGCAGCACCAGCGCTTCGACATGGTTCGGGTCTTTAGTCAACAAACCGTTGAGTGCGGCGACGGCCCCGCCAAAGTCGCCGGCATCGGACTGTGCGCGCGCGGCCAGCAGCAGCGCGACGGGATCATCGGGGCGCAGTGAAGCCAGATGCGCTCCGGCCGCGGCGGCGGCGCGGAAATTCTTGCGCGCCGATTCCAACTGGACCTTCAGTATGGCGGCGGCCGCGTCACTGGGGTTGTCCTTCAAGGCGTTGTCCACCTCGCGCAGGGCGCCGCCGCGATCATTGCGGCTGAGCAATTCACGCGCCTTGGTCACGCGAGGCGTGTCGGGCGGTGGCGGCACGGTCTGGGTGGTGACGGGCGCCGCGCCCTTGACCTGCGCTGCCGGCACGAAACGCACCACGTCCTTGCGGGCAAAGCCAGTTCCCCGGATGACTTTCGCGATGGAGAACTTCGGCTGCAATTCGGTCACTTCGAGGGCGCCGATTTCCTTGCGCGGCGCGCCGAGTTGCAGGCCGGTGGTCGGGTCAACGATCCCCTCGTCTTCGTGGAAGGCCACGAAACAGTCGCCCACGGCGATGCCTTTTTCTTCGCCGGCGTTGATGTAGATGTCGCCGCCTTTGGTCTCGATGACGCGGCCTTCCCATACCACCTTCTCCATTCGCCGGCAGATGAACACCACCGCCTTGTCAATCGCCTCCTGCGTGGCCTGGCCCAGCGGGGTCTTCGCAAAAGCGGCTGTGCCAAAATTGAAATCCTTCTCCGTGTAGGAAATGCCCATCGCGTTCTTCTCCGCCTTGCCCTGCACCTGCTCGCTGTCGAGCACCTGTCCGGTTGTCGAATCCACCAACCGGATCGCGATGGTCACCTTGGCTTCCGCGTGCGCGAAACTCAGCGAGATTCCCTGATAACCGAAACCCTGGTTCTGCTGCTGTGTCTCGCTGAAATCCACCACGGAGCCATAGACCATGACCTGCGTGTTCAACACCCGCCCGATTTTGGGCGCGCTGGCCTCGGCGGTGCGGCCGGTCTTGGCGAAGTCCTGTTCCTTGAGCACGTCGCGGATTTGCTGGCGTTCGACCACGATGAACCGCTCGCTGCGAACGATCGCATCGGTCAATGAATCGGCCATGCCGGTGCCCAGTTCCAGTTTGCCCTTGTAGTTGGACTTGTTCTGGAAATCCATGACCGCAATGAGTTTCTTCGGCCCGTAGTAAGGCGGCAACTGTGCCAGAATGCCGAGCTGGGCCACGCGCCGCTGCTGCGCAGACGGTGCGCCCGTCCCGCTGTCAGAGGTGGCGCATCCCGAAACCAGGACAACGACGGCGAGTAAAGTGGATGCCAAAGACAAATGGTTCATATTCGGAAGTTCTCCATGTTTGGATTGCGCGCCAGTTGTAGCGCGCACACGGGCCATGTCAAGCCACACGCCACCAGCCCCGGTTGCCAGAAGACGGTCGAACAACCGCCGCCGGAGAAACCCTCCGGGGCGGGGCGTTGTTTCGTCACAGCGTTGAAACACAATGGACAACGGATTAGTCTCTAATCGCATGGACAAGGCAAAGGTTGCGGAGATTCTCGACGAGATTGGCACTCTGCTGGAGTTGAAGGGCGAAAACCCGTTCAAGTCCCGCGCCTACCATAACGCCTCACGGCTGATTGACGGTCTCCAGCAAGACCTCGGCGAACTGATCGAAAGCGGCAAGCTCGGCGAACTCAAAGGCATCGGCGTCGCGCTCACGGAGAAGATCACGGAACTGTGGACCACGGGGAAGCTTGGCTACTACGAGGAGTTGAAGGCATCGCTGCCGAGCGGGCTGATGGAGATGATCACAATTCCCGGCTTCGGACCAAAGCGGGCGCAGGTCGTCTATAAGAAGCTGAAGGTGGACTCAGTGGAGAAGCTGGAGGCGGCGTGCAAGGACGGCCGCGTCGCCGCGCTCGAAGGTTTCGGCGAGAAGTCGCAGGAGAAAATCCTCCAGGGCATCGAGCAACTACGGCGGTTCGCGGGACGGCACCATTATCACGAGGCGTTTGCCGCGGCGCAATTGATCCTCGAAGCGTTGCGCAACCATCCGGCGACGATCCGCTGCGAGGCGGCCGGCAGCCTGCGGCGCTGCCGCGAGACGATCGGCGACCTGGATTTTCTGGTGAGCGCTAAGGAGAAGGACGCGGCGGCGCTGATGGAGATGTTTGTGAAGTTGTCGGGCGTCACTTCGGTCAGCGCCAAGGGCGAGACGAAATCCTCCGTCGTGATTGACGGCGATATTCAGGCGGATCTCCGCGTCGTCAGCGACGCGCAGTTTCCGTTCGCGCTGGCCTACTTCACCGGCTCCAAGGAGCACAACATCGCGTTGCGCGGCCGGGCGCTCCAGCGTGGGCTGTCGCTGAACGAATACGGCTTCAGCAAGGCCGGCAAGGAGAAGGACGCGGCCGGCGCGCGCGACGGCGGCAGCGTCGTCAAGTGCCGCACCGAGGAGGAGATCTACAAGGCGCTCGAACTCGATTACATCCCGCCGGAGCTGCGCGAGGACAGCGGCGAGATTGACGCGGCGGAGAAGGGCGAACTGCCGGAGCTGATCGAGAAGGAAAACCTGCGCGGCGCGTTGCACAATCACTCGACCTGGACCGACGGCCGCGAAACGATCGAGACGATGGCGGAGGCGGCGCAGGAACTGGGCCTCGACTACTTTGGCACCGCCGACCACAGCAAGAGCGAGTTCCAGGCGCGCGGGCTGAAGGACGAGCAGATTCCCGATTACATCGCTGATGTCCGCAAAACGAACGAGAAGTTCAAGAAGCAAGGCTTCCGTGTGTTTGCTGGCATCGAGGTGGACATTCTGGAGGACGGTTCGCTGGACTACAGCGACAAGATTCTGGCGCAGTTCGATTACGTTGTCGCCGCCGTGCACCGCCGTTTCTCGCAGGACGAGAAGAGCATGACGGCGCGCATCATCAAGGCGATGTCCAATCCGCTCGTGACGATCCTCGCGCATCCGACGGGAAGGCTGTTGCTGGAGCGCGAGGCCTACGCGGTGGACATGCACGCCGTCATCGAGGCCGCCGCGCGCCACGGCGTCATCATCGAGATTAACGCCCATCCCCACCGGCTCGACATGGACTGGCGCTGGTGGAAGTTCGCGAAGGAGCGCGGCGTCAAATGCGCCATCAACGCCGACGCGCACAGCATCCACGACCTGCAATACCTCGCCATCGGCGTTGGCATCGCCCGCAAAGGTTGGCTGACGAAAGCCGACGTGATCAACTGCCTGTCGGCGAACAAGGTCGAGGTGGTTTTGAAAGCGCGGCGAAAGTAGAAAGCCATTCCTTTGAACGAAACCACTTTCTTGTCCTCCCTTGCCCATCGCTCCAGCGACCCGGCGATCTCGTGGCTGATGAAGCTGACGCTGGATCAGCCGCATCTGATCTCGCTGGCCGCGGGCTTCACCGACAACGAAACCTTGCCAGTGGCGGAAGTCGGCGCGCTGGTGGCCGAACTCGTGCGCGACGACAACGCGGCGCGCGCGGCGCTGCAATACGGTTCCACCGCCGGCGACGCCGAATTGCGCAAGTTGACGCTCGACCGCGTCTGCGCTCAGGACGGCATCGCGCCGGGCGCGGCGTTGACGGCGGACGACGTCGTCATCACCAACGGCTCGCAGCAGTTGCTCTACCTGCTCAGCGAAGTGCTGTGCGATCCGGGCGATATCGTGCTGGTTGAGGACCCGACTTACTTCGTTTACCTTGGCATCTGCGAAGCGCTCGGCATTGACGCGACGCCAGTGCGGCTGGAGCCAGATGGCATTTCGCTCGACGGACTCAAGCGGACCCTCCAGCGATTGAAGGATGGCGGCAAGCTCGGCCGGTTGAAGTTCGCCTATCTCGTCACGTATTTTCAGAACCCAACCGGTTGGACGACAAGCTTTGAGAAGAAGCGCGAGGCATTCGCCATCCTGCGCCACTACGAAGCCGCGGCAGGACATCCGATCTTTGTGCTGGAGGATGCCGGTTATCGTGACCTGCGCTTTGCCGGGCCGGACACGCCGTCGCTGAAGTCGCTCGACGCGACCAACGAGCGTGTCGCCTACTCGAACACCTACACGAAACCGTTCGCCACCGGCATCAAGGTTGGCTACGGCGTGCTGCCGCGGCCGCTCATGCGCCACGTGCTGCGCTCCAAGGGCAACCACGACTTTGGCTCGGCGAACTTCAACCAGCGGCTGATCGCGCTCGCGTTGCGCACGGGCGCTTATGACCGGCACCTGCCCAGAATGCACGCCGGCTATCGGCGGCGGAAGGAATTGATGGGCAACGCGATGAAGAAGTATTTCCCGCCGTCGGCGAAGTGGCAGGAAGCCAGCGGCGGCCTCTACTTCTGGCCAGAGTTGCCCGCGCTGGTCGACACCAGCCGCGATGGGGACATCTTCCGCACCGCGCTCGACGCCGGCGTGCTCTACGTGCCGGGCGATCTTTGCTTCGCGTCGTCGCCGCTGCGGCCGAAGCCGAAGAACTGCATGAGGCTCTCCTTCGGCGGCACGCCATCGGGTCAGATCGAGGAAGGCATCAAGCGGCTCGGCGCGGTCCTGCGCTCGCACGGACTGTAGGTGGCACTACGCCTTCTTCAGCCGCGCGCAGACGATGAGGAGGACGATTTGTTCCGCTGCCAGCGCGCACAGGCTTGCGATGGGCGAGATGCGCGCGCCGAGCGAGGGCGTCGTGCTCACCAGCGTTGTCACCGCCAGCACCAGCATGGCGACGTTCAGAAGTTTCGCGGCCGTCAACATGCGGCTGTGGCCGGCGGCGAGCAATTTGCCGTTGCGGTATTCGTTCCAGACGGCGATCAGCGGCAGGAACATTGAGACGCGCAATACGTCCTTGATGAGCGCCAGCAACGTCGCTGGCGCTTGGAACGCGTGCAGCAGCAGCCAATCGCCCAGCGGCGTCCATGCCAGCAGCCCGACGATCACGGTGGCGCCAACGCCGGTTTGCACGCAGAACCAGCCTACCGTGCGATCGCGCCGGTCGTGCGGATGCGCCCCGGTCAGCGGCGCGCTGAAGAACAGCGACACCTGGTGGATCATGAACAGCGGCCCCATCAGCAGATACGTGACGACGCTGCCGATGGCAGCGGTGGCGATAACGCTTTGCGGATCGGGAATGCGCGAGAGGCCGGCGTTGATGATGGACATGGTCATCGCGCCGGTGATGGCCGCGACGACCAGCGGCAGGTAGAACGTCGCCACGCGGCGGAACGTCAGCGGCGGCGCGGATACTTCGGCGCGCGGCTGCTGTTGCGGCAGCGAATGAAACCACTTCCGGAAACTCCCGAACGCCGATATCGCTTCAACCGCCATGCCTGCGAGGAATATGACGCCACCGCGCATGCCGCTGTCGAGCCAACCGGTTTGCGAAAAGAGCGCCGCCAGCGCGAGCATCATAACCACGCGCAGTGCCATGCCGAGCGTGATCCAGAGCGTTTTCTGTTTCACCAGCAGCACCGAGTGGAAAATGCTGCGCAGCGCGGAGAACAACGACACGAACATCAGCACCTGGAAAACACTGACCGCCGCCGGAAACAACTCATCCCGCGCGCCCATCCAGCGGTGAATCACGATATACGCCAGCGGCGTCCATGCGATGGCAAGACAGAGGAGCTGGTCAATAAAACCCGCAAGCAGCGCCACGCGCATGTAGGTGCCCCAGCCCGCGCGGTCGCGCACGAGAGCCGCGCCCGTCTGCCGCAGCATCACCATCGGCGACTCTGCCAGCACGCAGATGGAGTTGGCGACGGCGTAGGAGGCAACCGACTGCGCCGGCTGCGACGTGCGGTTGAGCGAGCCGTTGATGATGGCGTGGCTGAGCGTCATCATCGCGTTGCTGGCCGCCAGCGGGGCATAGAACTTCCAGAGCGTCCACTGGCTGACGCCGCTCTCCGGCGGCGCGCCAACCGGCGCTACGACTGGCAGCTCTTCATTGTCAAAAGGTTCGCTCACAGGACTCGCCTTAGTGTGCGGAGTCGCAGCGGGAATTTCAAGCGAACGGCGGCGCCGTCAGCCTTGCCGCCGCCGCTGGGGTCGCTTATAAGGTCTGCATGACCACCGACTTCGTCCGCCCCGACAAACGCCGGCCCGACCAGTTGCGCCGCGTGCGCATCCGCAAGAACTACGTCCGCTCCGCGCTCGGCTCGGCGCTGTGTGAGTTTGGCAGGACGCGCGTCATCTGCGTCGCCAGCGTCGAAGAAGACGTGCCGCGTTGGATGCGGGCACAGAGAGTCACCGGCGGCTGGATCACCGGCGAATACGCGATGCTCCCCTACGCCGGCGGTGACCGCAAACAACGCGAAAGCACCCGCGGCAAGCTCGACGGTCGAACGGTGGAGATCCAGCGCCTCGTCGGCCGCGCCCTGCGCACCGTGATTGACCTGGAGAAGCTTGGCCCGCGCACGATCTGGGTTGATTGCGACGTGCTGGAGGCCGACGGCGGCACGCGCACGGCGGCGATCACCGGCGCGTTCGTGGCGCTTTGTCTGGCGTTGCGCAAGCTGCAAAAGGAAGGATTGCTCGCCGACTGGCCGATCAAACGGCAGATCGCCGCCATCAGCGTTGGCATCCTCGAAGGCACACCGATCCTCGACCTCTGCTACGCCGAAGACTCGAAGGCCGCCGTGGACATGAACGTGGTGATGACCGACGCCGGCGAGTTCGTCGAGGTGCAGGGCAGCGGCGAGGAGGCGACGTTCACCGCCGCGCAGCTCCAGCAAATGCTCGCGCTGGCCGAGAAAGGCATCCGCGAGTTGATGACATTGCAGAAGCGGGCGATTGGGTAAGATCAGTTAAGAGTTAAGAATGAAGAGTGAAGCGTTTCGCAAACAACAAGGGCGTGCAAATACTTCGCCAACTCTTAACTCTTAATTTTTCACTCTTAACTACCGATAAGCCGTGTTCCGTAATTCCTTCATCCACATTCACGGCGTCGGGCCGAAACTGGAGCAGGCGCTCTGGCGCGAGGGTGTCACCGATTGGCAGATGGCGCTCGACACGCCGTTGGAGCGGATCGCGCACGTCAAGGCCGACTGGGTGAAGCGCGGCAGCGAGGCGGCGTTGCGCGCGGCGGAGCGCGGCGATCTGGCGCACTTCGCGCAATGCTGGCCGTCGCGCGACGCGTGGCGCTGGTTGGCGGAGTTTGGCGACCGCGCCGTTTATCTCGACATCGAAACCACCGGCGAGCCGAAGGAAATCGGTGACATCACCTGCATCGGTCTCTACGACGGCCGCGCGCCGCGGATGCTCGTCAACGGGCGCGACCTCGACCAACTGCCGGAGGCGCTTGCGCCTTACTCGCTCGTGGTGACCTACAACGGCGGGCCGTTCGATCTGCCTTTCATCCGTGCGAAGTTCCCCGGTATCTGCCTGCCGCCGCTGCACGTGGATCTCTGCCCGTCGCTGCGGCACGTTGGTCTGAAAGGCGGCCTGAAAAGCATCGAGCGGCAGGCCAATCTCGACCGGCCGGAAGTGGTGGAAGAAGCGGACGGCTGGACCGCCGTGCTGCTCTGGCGTCGGCATTTGCGAGGCGACGAGCGCGCGCTGCCGACGCTGCTGCGTTATTGCGCCGAGGACGTCGTCGCGCTGGAGCCGCTCGCGCGCATCGCCTACAATCGCCACCTCGACGCGCTCGCCACCAAGCCGCCGGGCGCAACGCGGTTGGAGCAGGCGCCGCGCCCGTTCCTCGACATGCCCTTCTCGCGCGAGCTGCTGGCAGAACTGACGGGTATCCATCTGCCGACCGCGCCCGGCGTCGTGCGCGAGACTTTGCCGACGTGGCAGGCGCAGGTCCGGCCGCTGGTGATGCAGTCGGCGCATGAGAAAGCAATGGAGTGGTTGAAAAAGAAAACCGGAGAGAAGTAAAGTGCGATGCGTCAAGGACGCGTCGTGATCGGCCGAAAGGAGAATGCTCTATGAACAAATTCGCCACTTCATTGGTTCTCGTCTGCGCTGTTTGGTGGTCGTCGCCCAGCGCTTTCTCTGCCAGCCGCGTGCTGGTGGAAAAAGGCAAGAGCGATTACATCATCCGACTCTGCGCAGAGCCGACGCCCGCGGAGCGCCACGCTGCGGAGGAACTGAAGCGGTTTCTCAAGGAGATCAGTGGCGTCGAATTGCCGATCCGTGAGGCCGGCGCGCTGCCGGCGCACGCCATTCTTGTGGGGCGCGACGTGGAAGCGGAGCGGCTCGCGGGCGGCGTGGATTGGACGAAACTGGGCGGCGAAGGGTTTGTCGTGCGCGCCTGCGGGCCGCATCTGGTGCTGGCGGGCGGACGACCGCGCGGGACGCTCTACGCGGTCTATTCGTTCCTCGATCAGGAGTTGGGTTGCCGATGGTTCGCGCCAGATTGTAGCCGCATACCGAAACAGAAGCGGCTCGTCGTCCGCGACCTCAACCGCACGGTCGTGCCGCGGCTGGAATATCGCGAGACGTTCTCGTGGAGCGGCTACGACGGCGATTGGGCGGCTCGCAACTTCAGCAACGGCAACTCGGAGCGACTAACAGACGCGCACGGCGGCAAGGTCGTGTATCAGGGTTTTGTCCACACGTTTTATCCGCTGCTGCCGCCGGAGAAACATTTCGCGCAGCACCCGGAGTGGTATTCGGAGCGCAACGGCAAACGGTTCCACGAGCACGGGCAATTGTGTCTGACCAACCCGGAGGTCGTGCGCGAGGTGACCGCCGCCGTGCGCGAATGGCTGCGCAAGAATCCGAAGGCCTCCATCGTCTCGGTGTCGCAGAACGACTGGCACGGTTGGTGTGAGTGCGCGAAATGCAAGGCGGTGGACGACGAGGAAGGCAGCCACAGCGGCACATTGCTGCGCTTCGTCAACCAGGTCGCCGAGAACATCGAGAAGGAGTTTCCGCAGGTCGCGGTGGACACGCTGGCCTACCAATACACCCGCAAGCCGCCGCTCCACGTCCGCCCGTGGCCGAACGTCATCGTGCGGTTGTGCAGCATCGAGTGTTGCTTCAGCCACCCGCTGGAGAAGTGCCCGCAGAACAAGGCGTTCGTGGACGACATTGTCGGCTGGTCGAAGGTTTGCCAGCGGCTCTACATCTGGGACTACGTTACCAATTTTGCCCACTATCTCCTGCCGCATCCGAACCTCGATGTGCTGGAGGCCAACATCCGGTTCTTCATCGCCCACGGCGTGCGCGGCATCTTCGAGCAGGGCGAGTATCAGACGCCCGGCGGCGAGATGTTGGAACTGCGCAGTTACATCATCGCGCGGTTGCTGTGGAATCCCGGCTACGGCGCGAAGCGCGCGCTGGAGGAATTCCTCGACGGCTACTACGGCCCCGCCGCGCCGCCGATCCGCAAATACATCCGGCTGCTGCACGACAAGGTGAAGAAGGACAACATCCACATCCGTTGCTACGTCCAGCCGACCGCCGCGTGCTTCACGCCGGAGATCATCGCGCAAGCGGAAAAACTCTTCGTCGAAGCCGAGCGGCTCGCAGCGAAACAGTCGGAGATCCTCAAGCGCGTTCGCATCGCCCATATGCCGGTGCAATACACGATTCTCGCCAACGGCCGCGCGTGGGCGCGCGCCGCGAAACGTAACGCCGGCATTCTGCCGGCCGCCCGTTGGGATGAAAAGGAAATCGCCGACAAGTTCCTCACCACGGCCGCCGAAGCCGGCGTGAAGCAGGTCAGCGAGGGCGGCCAGTTCGCGCCGTTCAAGGAGAAGGTTCTCGCCCGCCTCTCCGTCCGCCGCGCCAAGTCCACGCCGCCGCCCGGCACGGAGAAACTGCCGGCGAACCGCGTGGTTGACGTGCAGGACGACGAGTTCGGTTTTTACAAGGAAGGCGCGCTCTGTGGCGTTCGCAAAGACGAAACCGCCTCCGACGGCGCATGCGCGTGGCTTACCGGCGCAACACATGAGTGGGCGATTCAGTTTCAATTGCCATCTGGCTACTTCAAGAAAGGGAGACGTTATCACGCCTACGCTGTCGTCAAGGTGCGGAAGCAAAAGGACAGCGGCGACGCATTCAGCTTTGGCATCTACGAGACAGAGACGCGCAAGAGCGTGGCGAGCCGCCGCGTGACGGCGAAGGATGCCGCGACCGACTGGAAACCCTACGACCTCGGCGTGATCGAGCCGAAGGGCAAACCCTACGTCTGGTTCGCCGGCTGCAAGAACGCCGAGGCCGTGTCGGAGATTCTGATTGATCGGGTTTATTTCGTGGAAGAAAAAGGTCGTTGAGTTGCCGATGAAGACGCTGTTCGCCGTCATGTTGGTTGTCACCGCCGCCATTGCGGCTGAAAAAGCTGATCTTGATCGTGACCCGGCGTGGGCGCGCGCGCATTTGAAGCCGCCGATGACGGCGGGTGAGACGCGGGTGTTCATGAAACGGCTGGCGCAGTTCGTGTTCGACAACCACATGAAGCGGGACGCGAAGTCGGCGCACCGCGGGATGATCTACGAATACTTCTGGGTCGAGCGGAGAGGCCAGCCGGACCAGTTCGTCCAGGGCGAGGCGTTGGACACGATGCACGACGGCGCGTGGTTCGCCGCGGCGCTGGTGAACGCGTGGCGCGCGACGGGCGATCCGTTCTACAAGGAGATGCTGACGCAGTGGGTGCTGCCGTTCTACTGCAAGATGCTCAACCACTCCGACACGCTCTTTAGCGCCAAACACAACGACGCCGCGCCGGGCGCGCACACCTTCAACAAGGAGCACGCATTGCAGGAGGGCGAGAAAGGTTTCGTGCCCTACTGGTGGGACGATGGCGGCTCGGTCAACTTGGAGCGGCGGTCGAAGAAGCAACCGTTCAGTCCTATCCAATGCACCGATTCGCTGGCCGGCAAGCCGAACGCGGAGTTTCAGCTCAGCGGCTACTCGCATGGCTCGTCGAATCATCTGGCGCAAGACCTTGCGGTGATGCTCCAGCAAGCGTGGCTGATGCTCAAGGTTTTGGCGGAGCCGGCGGACAAGAAGCTGGTCGCCGAGGTTGCTGAGGCTGCGAAAAACCTGCACGAATGCCGGACGCGCCACTTCAATCACATCCCGATGTGCTGCGCGGCGTTCGGGCTGACGAACGGCGACGCGACGGAGCTGAAGCGCGTCCCGGACCAGACGTGGCTGCCGGCCAACCACTACCGGTTTGCGCTCTACGAATTTAAGCCGGGCGACCGTCGCGCGATGTCGGGTTTTGCGGATGACCAGCAGTATCGCTACTACTTTGGCATCGCGAAGACCGGCGGGCAGTTGCCGCGGACGCTTGCGTTCAAGACCGTCTATGACGCGTTCACGGAGCCGATGCTCTATCGCTGCTACAGCGACGACGCCGACGTGCCGCCGGGCGTCAACCGATTCGACCTCCATGTGATGAACCTGCGCGACGGCCGGCTCGAAGATTATCGCTCTGACCGCAAAGGCCCCTTCAAAGGCCCGCGCCCGATCGGCTCGCGCATGGGACCGCAGAATATGATCTGCTGCGGCTGGGCGTTGCAGGCGTTGCGGGCGAATCCGGGCCTCTGGGAGGAACGATACCAGCGCGAGTTCGGCAACTACCTGCGTGTCTTCTTCGACGACGAGCCGGCCCGTGTCGAACTCGGCGGCGTGAAGCTGGCGTTTCGCAGCACGCGGCTCGCGCTTGAACTGGACTGCGAATGCAAGGGCGACACTGTTGTTAAGGTCTTCAGCCGGCCCGATGGCCAAGGCAGCCACGCTGTCGTCACGGTAAAGCAGGATGGTTCGGCGACCGCGGTCAATGACAAGGGCGAGCCGCTTCGCATTCAGTCACGTTCCGCGTTCCATCTTTCGCTTCCCTACACCGTGGCCAAGGAACAGACCGCCGCGTGGGCCAACGGCATCGAACACGGGCGCTACTCGATTCAAGTCGGCGACACGACGCGCAACTTCTACCTCGCCAGCAGCGAGCGGCAGGTGGCGATGTGGCTGGAGCACGAACTCGCCGGCGGTCTGCGCACGTGGGAGGCGATCTTCAACAAATACGGCTACATCCCGACCGGCATCGGCTGCCACTCGATATTGCCGGGCGTGACGTGGGACAAGTTTTCCGACACCGGCGGCTACGCGCACCTCCTCAGCGCGGCAGCGCAATGGTTGATGTGTCTAGAGAAGAAAAACGATTGGGAAGTGCACCCTGTTTCACGCACGGCGAAACAGGAGAAACTCCCGCGTCACATCCTCCATCTCCGCTGACTGTCGCGGTTGGCGCGGAACACCCGGCCAGCTTGACGCCAGGCGATCTTCGCGAGGCCGCCCAGCGAGGCGCGCATGGACTGCCAGCGGTTGCATTCGTTGAAGCAGAGCGTGCAAGGCTTGGCGGCGAGTTCGGCGCGGAACTGCTGCGCGGCGGGCGAGCGCCAGAGCTTGCGCACGTCGAAATCAAATTCGCGAAGGTTGCCGAGTTTGCGGTCGAGCACGAGGCATGGATAAACGTTCCAGTAAGGGTCAATGTAGCCGAACGCCGTCCCGGCCACGCAGGTGACGCCGCTGGTTGGATCGCGCAACCACTGAAGATGGCTCTCGGTAAAATAATTCTGCCCGAAGCCGGGATGCTTGCGCCGTAACTCCTCGATAATGCCGGCGAGTTGGTCGCGCGCGGTGACGGGCTTGCAGGTCTTCACGTTCCGGTAGTAGTGCGCTGACGGCAGCGCGCCCATGAAGGCGATCTTGTTCGGCGGCACACCCCGGCTGACGAGCCACTCGACGAGCGCGGGGAACTCGCGGTAGTTGGCGGCGGTGAGCGTGCTGGAAATCTCCGCGCGGTAGAACGGGTATCGCTGTTCCTGCTCGCGCGCCCACTGGAAGAGCCGCCAGGCGCGGGCGAAGTTGCCGGGGATGCCGCGGATGCGGTCGTGGACTGCCTCAACGCCATCAAGCGAGACGCCGAAGTGGCGGAGATGACGGCCGCTCAGGCGCGGGAGGAGGAAACCTTCACGCTCGATGATGTGGTCGGTCTCGATCGCGTTGGTGGCGCAACCGGTGCGGTGGCCTCGGCGGTCCAGCACAAGCCAGAACTCCACGATGTCGTCGCGGTTGAACTGTTCGCCGCCGGTGGTGGCGATCTGGATGAGTTGCGGGTTGCGGTCGAGGAATCGCTCGAACTCAACGAGCGTCATTTCCTGCGATGCCGCCTCCGGTTGCTGGAGGTAGTTGGCCCAGATGTTGCAATGCGAGCAACGGCTGTCGCACTTGTAGGTGACGCCGACGAGGAACTGCGCGGGAAACGCCGGCGTCGGGTCGGCACCGAGCCGCAGCCATCGCCGCGCGTCGTTACGCAACGCCGCTGCGAGCCAGCGCACCCACAAGCGCAGGCTATCACGGCCGATGGTATCGAAGGGAAGTTGGATGGCGATGCTCCGATGAAGGGTGACAGCAGCCGCCGACAGCCGCCGCGCGGTCACTTCTTAGCCGGCTTCTTCTTCACGGGATCGAAATCAACGTCGGTGTCGGATTTTTTGCCCGTAGCAGCAACCGTGGGTGTTCCAGGCGCGGCGTCACCGGCCAACGGCGTGTTGAAGCGGTCCCACTCGTTTCGGGAGACCGTCGCGAACTTGACGGCGGTGTCCACGTAGCCGTCGGCAAGCGCTTGGTCGAGGTGTTGGGTTTGCGCGAACCAAGCGATGGCGACGTAGTTGGCGCCGTGTTCGGCGGCCTGGAGAGACGTGGCGAGTGTGTCGTAGGTGGTGAACAAGGCCACCACGGACGCGGGTGCCAGATCACGCCACGGCACCGCCTGGTCGGGGCGGTCCTTGACAGAAACGATGATCTTTTCGGCGTCGGCCTTGGTGACGTTGCCGACCAGCCGCGCATTGGCGCGGGTCGCGAGGTCGTTGCGGGCGTAGGGCGTCTTGGCAATGCTTTCAGTGATCAGCGTCTTGAGCGCCGTGAGCCGCTTATAAACCATCGCGCGGTCCTCAGCCGCCTGCTTGACCGCGGGCGAATCCATCTTCTCAGCGGCGTCAGCGTAGGCTTTCGACAGCGGCTGGAAGTTGCAGTCGTTGAGGGCTGCTTCCACGGTCGCGTCCACCTGCTCCAGCGATTGCTTGTCGAGGGCGAACCGCTCGCGGATCTTCCGGGCCTGCTCCAAGTCAGCCAGTTCTTTCGACTTGCCGGCGATGGCGGTGTCGATAACGGCGAACGGCGGTTGCAGAAGCGGATGCTTCACCTGTGCCTTGACGGCGGTGATCCTCTTATACGCTTCCGCAGCCTTGTTGTCCGCGATGAGCTTCTGGGCTTCCTCGATGCCCCGGGTTTGCAGGTGGATTTGCGTCGCGATGAACTTCGCGTGCGGCTGGTAGAGCGTGACCCATCGCGGATCCATGTCAGCCCTGGCGGCGGTGTAGGCATCGAAGAACTTGGCGCACTCCGCCAAGTGGCCTTCGCCCAGCGCTTGGACGCCGAGGTAAAACTGCGCGAGGGCCAGCGCAGCCGGCATCTGCTTTTTGAGCGAGGATTGGATTTCGTCGAGCTTGAAGCCGCCGCTGATCAACTGGCCCAGCACCGGGCCGTAGCTTTCCTGGTTGACCTTTTCCGGCATGATGCCGATTTCCATTTTTTCGCCAGCGGTGGAGAACGCCTTCCGTGCGTCCTCCGGTTTGCCCAACAGATACAGCGCGGCGCCGATCTGGCAGTCGAGAATGCTTTGTCGGGGAGGGTCGTCGTGCAACTTCTGCCGGGCCTTGCGATAGGCGTCAATGGCTGGCTGGTATTTGCCGGCGATGAGGTTGTTGTCGGCGGCATCCCAGAGGTCGAGCCAGCTCAACTCGAGGGCGGGTTGGGCCGGCTGCTCTTGTGTGGCCACTTTGGCCTCAGCCGATGTTTCGCGGGAATGGAAAAGAACTTCGCGTTTCGCCCAAACGAAATAGCCGCACGCAATACAGGCTGCCAATATAACCAGCGTGGCGACGATGCCCTTCCAGGAGCCACTCGGTGCCTTGGGTCTGGCAGTGGCGACAGCCGCGCGCGCCTGCGGTTTGCGCTTCCTGTCCGCCAACTCCCGCTGGTGGGCCACGGCGGCGCGTTTGGCCTCCTCCAGATCGTCTATCAACTCGTCGTAGTCGGGGTAGCGGTCCTCGCGGTTCTTGCGCAACATGCAGCCGATGGCATGCATGGTCTGGTCGCAAATGTCCGGCGCGAACGTCTTCAGCGACAGCGCTGGCTCGCGAAGATGCTTGAGCACCACTTCGGTCGCGGAGTTCGCCTCGAATGGCGCGCGGCCGGCCAGCGCGTGGAAAAGAGTGCCGCCGAGCGAATAGATGTCGCTGCGGAAGTCCTCGCGCTCGCCGCTGAGTTTCTCTGGCGAGATGTAGTAGGGCGTGCCCCAGATGCCCTCCTCCTGTTTTTTCTCCTCCTCGGCACCGGCAAACTGCGCCAGCCCGAAATCCACGACTTTGGCCTGGCTTTCGGAGTTGAAAAGGATGTTGCCGGGCTTGATGTCGCGGTGGATGACGCCGCGTTGGTAGGCTGCCTTGAGTGCGGAAGCCACCTGAATGCCGATGTTGAGCACGTCCAGTTCCGCCACGCGCTTGTGGGTCTCAATCATGTGATCAAGGCTGCCGCCCTCCAGCAACTCCATGACGATGTAATACTGGCTGTCGTTATCGTCGGTCCGGCCGAAGCTGAGAATCTGCGCGATGTTCGGGTGGTTCAACGAAGCGGCCGCGCGCGCCTCGCGGGTGAAGTCGGCGACGAACTGCGCGTTCGTGGCCAGTTCCTTCTTCATCAGCTTGACCGCGACGAACCGTTGCAGCGCCGAGTCGAACGCCTTGTAAACCGTCCCCATGCCGCCGCTGCCCATCGGATTGAGAAGCTGGTAATTGCCGATGACCATTGGCACGAGCAGCTTGGTGTTGCACGACGGGCAAAAAGCGCGGCTGAACGCCGGCAGCTCCGTTACGTCCAGATGCTGGCCGCAATTGGAGCAGGCGATCTTGATCTGTTTCTTTGGCGCTGATTCAGGCATACCCGCTAGTTTGTAGCACGGGCCGGCCCGCCGCCGCAAATGCAAAGCCGCCGCCGGGTAACTGATAAATCGGCGCTTTGGAGTTTCCCGGCGGCCTGCTAAGCTTGGCGCAGCATGGATCAGGCGATCGTTCAAATCCGCGAGCTGTCGAAGGTTTACCAGCACGGCGATATCGAGGTGGTGGCGCTCAACGGCATCTCGCTCGACATCGGCCGCGGCGATTTCGTCGCGCTCATGGGGCCAAGCGGTTCAGGCAAAAGCACGCTGCTGCACATTATCGCGGGCATTGATCGGCCCACCAGCGGCCGCTGCGTCGTCGAGGGCACCGACGTCAGCGAGTTGGGCGAGACGGCGCTGGCGGCGTGGCGCAAACAGCACGTCGGCTTCGTCTTCCAAACATTCAACCTCATTCCTGTGCTGACGGCGTATGAAAACGTGGAGTTGCCACTGTTACTGACGGGACTGACAGGACGCGAGCGGCGCGATCACGTGGAGGCGGCGCTGGAACTGGTTGCCTTGGCAGACCGGATGAAGCATCTGCCACGGCAACTCTCTGGCGGGCAGGAGCAGCGCGTGGCCATCGCCCGCGCGCTGGTGACTGACCCGACGTTGTTGGTGGCCGACGAGCCGACGGGCAACCTCGATGCGCATTCTGCCGCCGAGGTGCTGGGGCTGTTGCAGACGCTCAATCGCGATGCCGGCAAGACGGTTGTCATGGTGACGCACGATCCGAAGGCGGCGGCGCACGCGCGGAGGATGGTGCATTTGGAGAAGGGAGAGCTTCTGAATGGAGGAGGCTCGTGAAATCTGATTCGTGATGCGAAATTCGGAAGCAGTCCTTACGCCTTACGCCTTACGCATTACGCTCCCCTCATGACCATCCCCGGCTTCATCCTTCGCAACGCGCTCCGCAACAAGCGGCGGCTCACGCTTACGGTGCTGAGCGTGGCGCTGAGCTTGTTCCTGTTCACCGTGCTCCAAACGGCGCTGCGCGAGCTGTCGCAGCCGCAAGTGACGGAACAGTCGGCGCTGCGGCTCATCACGCGGCACAAGGTGTCGCTGGCCAACGTCCTGCCCTCAAAATACCAGTCCCGCATTGCGCGCGTGCCCGGGGTCAAGCGCGTGTCGCGGCTGACGTGGTTCGGCGGCATTTACATTGACGAGAGCAACTTCTTTGCCCAGTTCGGGTGCGACGCCAACGCGCTGTTCGACATTCTCACCGAGGTGACGACAGACCCGGAGCAGGTTGCGGCATTCAAGAAGGAAAAGACCGCCTGCATGGTCGGCATCAAGACGATGAACCGTTTCGGCTGGAAGGTCGGCCAGAAGGTCACGCTGCGCGGCACGATCTATCCGGCCACCTTGGAGTTGACGATCCGCGGCGTTTACCACGGCGGCATTGACGAAACCAACCTGTTTTTCCACCACGAATACTTGGATGAGGCGACCGGCTGGCACGTTGTTGGCTGCTACTGGATTCAGGCGGCCAACGCCGACGCGGTGGCGGACGTGATCCAGAAGGTGGACGCGATGTTCAGCAGCAGCGCCGCCGAGACCAAAACCGAGACCGAGCGCGCATTCCAGCTCACGTTTCTCTCGTGGTTTGGCAACGTCAAGTTTCTCATTGGCTCCATCTGCTCCGTGATCGTCTTCACGATGATGCTGGTGACGGCGAGCACGATGAGCATGGCCATCCGCGAGCGGACGCGGGAAATCGCCGTGTTGAAGGCGCTCGGTTACAACGGCGGGCAAATCTTTGGCCTCATCCTCGCTGAGTCGTTCGGGCTGGCGTTGGTCGGCGGGTTGATTGGCTGCGTCGGCACTTGGTTTCTTGCGCAGAACGTGGACATGTATGTGCTCTCGCACGGCTTCTTTGTGAAGTTCGAGGTCACGCCGCACATCGTCTCGGCGGGGTTGCTGATCGCGACCGCGATGGGCGTGGTTAGTTGCGTGGCGCCCGCCGTCGCAAGCGTCCGGGCCAGTGTGCTGGAGGGGTTGAGGGAATTGGACTGAGTCATGGCCATCCCGCTCAAATACAATCTCCGCAACCTGCGCGTGCGCTGGCGCTCGACGATTGCCACCGCGCTCGGCATCGCGCTGACGGTGGCGGTGTTCGTGATGGTCATGGCGCTCGCCCGCGGCCTCAAGGCCACCTACGTCAATACCGGCGACGCGCGCAACCTGCTGGTGATGCGCAAAGGCTCCACCGCCGAGTCCTCCAGCCAGATCGAGCGCAGCAAGGTGCTCCGGTTCAAGTATCACGACGAGATCGCCCGCAACGAGCGTGGCGATCCGGTCGTGTCGCCGGAGATCATCGTGCTCATCCAACTCGACCGCATCGGCGGCGGCAACGCCAACGTGCTCGTGCGCGGCATCGGTCCTATCGGCCTGGAACTGCGGCCCAACGTGAAGCTCATCGAGGGCCGCCTGTTTCAGCCGGGCCTGGCCGAGTGTATCGTTAGCCGCAAGATCGCCTCGCGCTTCGCCCACTGCCGCGTCGGCGAGACTTTCCGCGCCGGCAAACGGACGTGGCGCGTGGCGGGCGTCTTCGACGCGACCAAGACGACCTACGAATCGGAAATCTGGACCGACGCCGACGAGGTGCGCGAGGCGTTCAGCCGCTCCTTCTACGGCTCGGTGCTGCTGCGACCGAAGGACGCGGCGGCCGGCGAGGCGCTCGTCAAGCGGCTGGAAGCGAACAAAGACCTTTTCGTGCGCGTGCTACCGGAGTCGGACTATTACAAGGAGCAGACGAAAAACGCCGGGCCGATCCAGTTCATGGGCGGCTTTCTGGCGGTCATCATGAGCATCGGCGCGGCGTTTGCGGCCATGAACACGATGTATGCGGCCGTCGGCGCGCGCACGCGCGAGATCGGCACGCTGCGCGTGCTCGGCTTCCGGCGGCGCGACATTTACCTGTCGTTCCTGCTTGAAGCGGTGCTGTTGGCGCTGGTCGGTGGTGCGCTCGGTTGCATCGCGTCGCTGCCGATCAACGGCATGGCCACTGGCACGATGAGCTGGACGACGTTCTCGGAGGTCGCGTTCGAGTTTCGCATCACCGGTGAACTGCTGGCGAAGGGCATGGCGTTCGCGGTGGTGATGGGCGTGCTCGGCGGCCTGCTGCCCGCCCGCATCGCCGCACGCAAGCCCGTGCTCGACGCATTGCGCTCAGCCTAGAAATGGTTCACAATCAACCCTATATCGAATCATGAGTTCACCGTCACAACAAGGACCGCCGGCGCTGAGCCGGCTGCCGATCACCCCGGAGAAAAAGTCGCGGCGCAAAGCCGGGCCGCTGGTGCTGCTGTTGCTGGTCGTGCTGATCGTCGCCGTCATCGGCGGTGTGTTTGTGTTTACGACGAACGACCGGGGCGCCCTTTTCTACGCGAAGAAATCCGAACCGGTGCCCGGCCAGACCGTGGCGCAACCGCCCGCGCCGCCGAAGCCCGGCGACACGGTGCTCACCGTCAGCGGCTACGTCATCCCGCGCGAACGCATCGAGCTTAGCCCGCGGTTTCAGGCGATGGTGAAATGGATCGGCGTCCACAAGGGTGACCGCGTCAAGAAAGACGACGTGATCGTCCGGCTCGACGACGCCGAATACCGCGCCAAGCTCCTCGAAGCCGAAGGCCAGCTCGCCCGCGCGCAGGCTGACCTCGCCAACGGCGAGGCCAACCTTAAGCGCCAGCTCGCGCTCTCCAGCAAGAACATCGAGAGCGAGCGCGCCCTCGACGACGCCCGCCGCGCCCGCGACATGGCCCTCGCGCAGATCACTGTCGCCAAAGGCCAGCTCGCCTACGCGCAAACCTACATGGAATGGTGCGTCATCCGCGCGCCCATCAGCGGCACGATCCTGGAAAAGCTCGTGGAGGCGGACGAACTGGTTACACCGATGACCTTTGGCGGCACGCGCGGGCCGAGCACCGCGCTGGTCTCAATGGCCGACCTCACCGACCTGCAAGTGGAGATTGACCTCAACGAAGCGGATCTGGCGAAGATTCATCTCAAGCAACGCTGCCGCATCAGCCCCGAAGCCTACCTTCATAAGCACTACAACGGCTACGTCACCGAGATCGCGCCCGAAGCCAATCGCCAGAAGGGCACGCTTCAGATCAAAGTGCAGGTCGAGCAGCCCGACAACTTCATGACGCCGGAGCTGTCCGCCAAGGTGGATTTCATCCGCGATGCCACCGCCCGTTAACGACCACCAACGAACTCAACGCCATGAAGATTCTAAAACAACCGGCGCAAATCACTCTCTACACCCGGCCAATATGCGGTTGGTGCCAGGAGGCCAAGGCGTGGCTCGATGAACGCGGCTGGAAATACATCGTTTGCAATGTGGGCGTTGACATGGCCGCGCGGCAGAAGGCGATTGACCTCAGCGGGCAGACGCTCGTGCCCGTGATTGAGGTGGACGGGCTGGTGCTCGGCGACTTCGACACCGGCCAGCTCGAAACTTTCTTGCGGACGCACGGCTATCTGGAGTGAGGTCGCGCGCGGCCTACTTCCCACTTCCGCCGAGAATCTTCTCCGCCTGCTCGAACGAGCCGAGGTTGAAGACGTTCTTGTAGCCTATGCCCTTCAACATCTGCGTGCCAGCACCGCTCCGGCCGCCAGCCTGGCAGTGCAGCAGCAAAACGGTTTCCTTGTTGGGCGCTTCACTGACGATCCGTTGCTTCAGTTCGTCGAGTGGGATGTTGACGGCCTTGGGCAGATGGCGCTCGCTGTATTCCTGCGTGGTGCGCACGTCAATGACCTTCGCGCCCTGCCGCAGATGCTCGCGCGCCGACTCCTCGGTGACCGAGTTGAGCTGCTTGAGAAACCCGAACACGGCGAGCACGCCCGCCACGGCCAGGATCACGATCCATGTCATGGCGGGAATCATTGCACCGAACCGGCGGTCGGACAAGTGGCTGGCCGCCATCACGTCTGAACCTGCTTGCGGGCTTCGTCGGCCAGCGCGGTGCTGAGGTAACGCTCGCCGGTGCTGCAACCGATCGTGACGATGAGCTTGCCTTTGTTCTCCGGGCGCTTGGCCACTTGCAGCGCGGCCCAGACGTTCGCGCCGGTGGAGATTCCGACGAGGATGCCTTCCTCTTGCGCGAGCCGGCGGGCGGTGACGATCGCGTCGTCGTTGCTGACGGTGACGACGTCGTCGAGGATTTGCATGTTCAGGTTCTTCGGGATGAAGCCGGCGCCGGTGCCTTGAATCTTGTGCGGGCCGGGCTTGAGCGGCTGGCCGTTGCGCGTCTGCGTGATGACCGGCGAATCCTTCGGCTCGACGGCGATAGAGAGGACGCTCTTCTTGCGCGATTTGATCACCTCGCTGATGCCGGTGATGGTGCCGCCGGTGCCGACAGCCGCAACGAAGATGTCCACCTTGCCGTCGGTGTCCTTCCAGATTTCCTCGGCGGTGGTCTGGCGGTGGATTTCCGGGTTGGCCGGGTTGTCAAACTGCTGCGGAATCCACGAGGAGGAGATTTCCTTGTTCAACTCCTCGGCCTTTTTGATCGCGCCTTTCATGCCTTCGGCGGCTGGCGTCAGCACGAGTTGCGCGCCGAGCAACGCCAGCAGCGTGCGCCGTTCCACACTCATGCTTTCGGGCATGGTGAGGATGATCTTGTAGCCACGAGCGGCTGCGACGAACGCGAGCGCGATGCCGGTGTTGCCAGAGGTCGGCTCGATGATCGTGGTCGTCGGCGTGAGGATACCATCGCGCTCCGCGGCGTTGATCATGGCGAAGCCGATGCGGTCCTTGACGCTGCCGAGCGGGTTGAAGAACTCGCCCTTGAGAGCGATGGTCGCATCAACGCCGGCGGCGACACGGTTGAGTTTGATCAGCGGGGTTCGGCCCACTGTGCTGATGATGTCGGGATATACGGGCATGGTTGCTTTCCTTTCTTTGGTTGGATTCTAGATGGAATAATCGTCCGCGAAAACACGCAAGTTCTGCAATTCGACAAAAACTTGCTCGCCAGCCTGCGGATTCAACTGGCGCGAAAACTCCCTGCTCAACTGGACGCCAAACTGACTGCGGTCGTCGAGACGCTCCAGTTCGACCTGCACGACCGGCCCGGCGGCGTTGACGCGGAGGATGCGCGCCGCCAGGCTCGACTGGCCGGTTTGCTCGCGGGTCAGCCGGATGTCGTGCGGCCGCACGTAGGCGACGGCGCCGCTGTTTGGCGCGCCGACGTGGTTGGTAGCTTGAAACTCAGCGCCGCCGATGACGACGCGCCCCTCATGGATGCGACCTTGGAAAAGGTTCACGTTGCCGAGGAAGTTGAGGATGAAAGGCGACGCCGGATGCTCGTAGATTTCCTCCGGCGTGCCGATTTGTTCGATGCGTCCCTCGCGCATGATGGCGACGCGGTCCGCTACTTCGAGCGCTTCCTCCTGGTCGTGCGTGACGAAGAGTGTGGTGACATGAATCTCGTCGTGCAGCCGGCGCAGCCAGCGGCGCAGTTCCTTCCGAACCTGGGCGTCGAGCGCGCCGAAGGGTTCGTCGAGCAGCAGCACCTTCGGCTCCACGGCGAGCGCGCGGGCGAGGGCCACACGTTGGCGCTGGCCGCCGGAAAGCTGCGACGGAAACCTGCGGCCGAGCGGTTCGAGCTGGACGAGCCGGAGCAGTTTCTCGACGCGGTTGCGGATTTCCGTTTCGGCTGGCCGCTTGTCGCGTGGGCGGACGCGAAGACCGAACGCGACGTTTTCGAAGACCGTCATGTGGCGGAACAGCGCGTAGTGTTGGAAAGCGAAGCCGGCCTTGCGCTGGCTGGCGGGCAGGTGCGTAACGTCGTCGTCGTAGAACAACACCTGCGCCGAGCCGGGGTCGGGAAATTCCAAGCCGGCGATGATGCGCAGCAGCGTGGTCTTGCCGGAGCCGGAAGGGCCGAGCAGCGCGACCAGCTCGCCGGAGTTGATCCGGAGGCTGACGTTGTCGAGCGCGACGAAGCTGCCGAAGCGCTTGGTGATGTTGCGGACTTCAACGCTCATGATGTTTCAGTTTCAAGCTTCTGCGCCATGCGTGGCGGCGTGTTTCCATTCGATCCATGTTTTAAGCGCCAGCGTGACGAGTGCCAGCAACGCAAGCAGCGATGCGACGGCGAAAGCGGCGACGAAGTTGTATTCGTTGTAAAGAATCTCGATGTGGAGCGGCATGGTGTTGGTCAGGCCGCGGATGTGACCCGACACCACCGACACTGCGCCAAACTCGCCCATCGCGCGGGCGTTGCAGAGGATCACGCCGTAGAACAGGCCCCACTTGATGTTCGGCAGCGTCACGCGCCAGAACGTCTGCCAGGCGTTCGCGCCCAGCGTGATGGCGGCGTATTCGTCGTCGTTGCCCTGCGCCTGCATCAGCGGGATGAGTTCCCGCGCCACGAACGGGAACGTGACAAAGATCGTCGCGAGCACGATGCCGGGCACGGCGAAGAGGATCTTGATGTCATGATCGGCAAGCCACGGGCCGAGCCAGCCTTGCGCACCAAACATCAGGACATAGATCAGGCCGGAGATCACCGGCGAAACGGCGAACGGCAAGTCAATGAGCGTGATGAGCAGGCTCTTGCCAGGGAAGTTGAACTTCGCGATGGCCCAGGCCGCCGCCACACCGAAGACGAGATTGAGCGGCACGGCAATCGCCGCGGTAGTGAGCGTGAGCTGAATCGCCGAGATGGCGTCGGGGTTGCGGAAGGCCGCGAAATACGGTTCGACGCCGCGCCGGAACGCTTCCGTGAACACCGCGGCCAGCGGCACGAACAGAAACAACGCGAGAAACAGCAGCGCCACGGTTGTCAGCGTCCACTGCACCCAGGCGGGGTCGTGCGTCGCGTGGCGGGCATGCGATCTGTGCGTCAGTCGTGATATTGCGGGTCCGGCCATGACGGGTTCAGCCTCGCGTTCGTTGCAGGCTCCACTTCTGGAGCAGGTTGATGATGAGCAAGAGCACGAACGACGCGACCAGCATCACCACAGCGATGGCGGTGGCGCCTTTGTAGTCGTATTGCTCCAGCTTGGTGATGATCAGTAGCGGCGTGATCTCGGTGCGCATCGGCATGTTGCCCGAAATAAACACCACCGAACCGTATTCGCCAAGCGCCCGCGCAAACGCCAGCGCGAAGCCGGTCAGCAGCGGTGGATAGAGCGGCGGCAGCAGCACGCGGCGGAAGGTCTGCCACCGGCTCGCGCCGAGACTGACAGCCGCTTCTTCGAGTTCCGATTCGAGGTCCTCCAGCACCGGTTGCACCGTGCGGACGACGAATGGCAGGCCGATGAACGTCAGCGCAATGAGGATGCCGAGTTCGCTGAACGCGGCCTTGATGCCGAGCGGCTCCAACCAGCGGCCGATCCAGCCGTTCTTCGAATAAATCGCCGCCAGCGCGATGCCGGCGACGGCCGTCGGCAGCGCGAACGGCAGATCCACGAGCGCGTCGGCGATTTTCCTGAACGGGAACCGGTAGCGCACCAGCACCCATGCCACGAGCAGCCCAAAGACCGCGTTGATAGCGGCGGCAAGCAACGATGTGCCGAAGCTGATTCGATACGACGCCAGCACGCGTGGAGAAGCCACCGCCGCCCAGAATTCCGGCCACGTCATGGTGGCGGTCTTCAGAAACGCGGCGCTCAGCGGGATCAGCACGATCAGACCCAGATAGAGCAGGGCATAGCCCAACGTCAGCCGGAAACCGGGCAGCGGGTTCTGTTCTCTGGAGGTGAAGGCAAACATTTTACAGGTTCGGGGCGTAGGCGATGAACGGACGATACTCGTTCAAGATGGTTTGCAGCGCCAGCACGAAGGCTGCCTCTTTCCTGTGCTCGGCTGCTTCTCTGGGCGTTTCCAGGATGATCTCGAATGGCCGCGGATGAATTTCCGGCGGCGCGCTCAGCACGCCTTGGTAGCCGTTGCCGATGATGCCGTTGCGCGCGTTGAAGCCGTCTATGATGGCGTTCGCGTTGCGCGGCAAAAACTTCTCGGCGGCTTGCAGCGCCGGCTCGATCAGGTGCTCCGTTAGCGTCGCGCCGCTCGCAAAACCGTAGAAACCGTGACTGGTGTCGTCGGTGTGCAGCGAGATGATTCCGTGGAACGCATGTGACGCAAGCTCGGACTGCAGCAGCTTCACTTCAGGCTCTTCTGAATTCCTCCAGAACTCGCGGTTCAGGTCTTTGCCGTTGCGCGAGTGGCGCGTGTTGTTCTCGAAGCCGGTTGGATTGCAAACCGGGTAGATAAACAGGCAGTAGCCCTCAGCCAGTTCCGGTCTGGCTTCGAGTAGTTGGAGAAACCGGACCAGCGCGTGGACTCCCTCCGGCTCATCGCCGTGAATGCCGGCGAAAATGCCGATGCGGATCGGATCGTCACCGGCTTTCGGACCGATGAAGACGTAGCGTGGCAGCCCATAAGTCTGGTCGCCGGTTTCGAATCGTGCGTTGTGACTTGCGATCAGATTGTGCGAGTTCGCCGCGATCTCATCGAGGGGCGCCAGCAGATCGGCGATGGAGCGCCGAACAGGAGCGGGTTCGCCGACGCTGGTTTCCGAGGCTGTTGTGGTGGCTTGCATGTTGCCTTGTCAGGTTGATTCGTTTTGCCGGGGCATTCTCGTGGGACTGCCCCATCATGGTTTATAGATTTGGTCGAACACGCCGTCGTCGGCGAAGTGTTGCGATTGCGCCTTCTGCCAGCCGCCAAACACCTCGTCAATGGTGAACAGCTTCAGTTGCGGGAACTTGCCGGCATGTTTTGCTGCGACGGATTCGAGCCGCGGTCGGTAGTAGTGCTTCGTGGCAAGTTCCTGGCCTTCCTCGGAATAGAGATGCTCCAGATAGGCCTTGGCGACGGCGAGCGTGCCGTGCTTGGCGGCGAACTTGTCCACGACCGTTACCGGCGGCTCGGCCAGGATGCTGAGCGAGGGAGCGACAATCTCGAACTGATCCTTGCCAAGATTGTTCACCACCAGCAGCGCCTCGTTCTCCCACGAGATGAAGACATCGCCGATGCCGCGCTCCACGAATGTCACGGTCGAACCGCGTGCGCCGGAGTCAAGCACCGGCACGTTCTTGAAGAGGCGGCTGACAAACTCCTTCGCCTTCGTTTCATCGCCGCCGTTCTGTTTCAGCGCGTAACCCCAGGCCGCGAGGTAGTTCCAGCGCGCACCGCCGGAGGTCTTTGGATTGGGCGTGATGACCGCGACGCCCGGCTTGGCCAGATCGTTCCAGTCCTTGATCTGCTTGGGGTTCCCCTTTCTCACCAAGAAGACGATGGTCGAGGTGTAAGGCGCGCTGTTGTGCGGCAGGCGCGACTGCCAGTTTTGGGGGATCAACGCCGCTTTTTGGAAGAGCGCGTCCACGTCGTAAGCCAGCGCCAGCGTCACCACGTCAGCCTGAAGCCCGTCAATGACGGCGCGCGCCTGCTTGCCGGAACCGCCGTGCGATTGGTTGACCGTCACGGTCTGGCCGGTTTTCTCCTTCCAGAGTTTCGCGAATGACGCGTTGAACTCCTGGTAAAGCTCGCGCGTCGGATCGTAGGAAACGTTCAGCAGCCTGACCTCGTCCGCCGCCCGCGCGGGCAGGCTGAGGCCGATGACTGCGCCCAGAATCAACAATGAACGAAAAGCTTTGTTGGTTGTCATATTCTTTGTTCTCCAAAGGATCATGTCTTGTGTTGTCGTGTTTTATAAAATCGCTTCGCTGTTAAAAAACCACCTGCAACCGGCCGAAGACCGCTTTTTCATCCTGCCGATTCTGGACGCTTGCGCCAGCTCCAGCGCCGCCTTCGAACCGGGTCTGCTCGTAATCAATCATGAGCTTGACGTTCTTGCTCAGATACCAGTTCAGCCCAACGCCCAATGCAGTGGCCTTTGTGGCGGACACCGTGGGGTCCGCAAGCCGGTTGGCGGCTATGCCGGTGAAGGCCGCATCGTCCACATCCAGTTCGTGGATGCGGGCGGCAATTTCGAAGGCACCCCACTGACCTTTGGCCAGACTGAACGGATTCTCCGGTGTGACGCCTTTATAGGAGGCGTTTTCGCCGGTCAGAACATAGGATGCCGCAACTTGCCACGCTGCGTTCTGGATTCGCTGGTTGTTGACGGTGCCTCTCCTGACCTCCTGCGACGAGATCACATATTCGCCCAGCAGACCGAACGGTCCCAAGTAGTAGTAACCCTGTGGCGAGATTCGGTCCTCGACACCATCGGCATACGCGCCGTTCGCGCCGGTAACGTAGGTGAAAAACGTGTTCTGGCCCGGTGTCTTTAAGGAAGGCAACGCGGTATTACTGGTGGCGGTGGCGGCGGAACCTTGCCGGTTCCCTACCGTTCCCGCAACGCCGACACCGAGACCCTGCAACGGTTTCAGATCGGTCTTCTTGAACGGGTGCGCGAAGACCCGCGCCGCAAGCTCTTTCGAGTCATGCTCGTCAATGTCCGCGCTCGCGCCGTCAGGAGTGCCGTTGAAGACGCCCGCCGCGTAGGTCAGAACACCGTCAAACAGGTCGCCATACAACTGCAAGCCGATGTCGCGGTTCGGCGCCAGCGATGAGGGAAATCCCAAAGAAACAAACTGATTGTCCACATCTGATTGCAGACGCTCGAGGCCAACCGGTCCTTTGGTCTTGCCAGCCCGAAGCTTGAGGGCATTCCAATGTTTCCAGTCAATGTAGCCGTCAATCAGTTGGGTGGAGCCGTTGCCGAATTCCGGCGCGAGTCTGAATTCGAACTCCTTGAACAACGTGCCGTCAAAGATGAGACGGGCGCTGCTGATGTAGAACGAGTCCGTGAGCCTCTCGCCGCCGTCCTCCAGGAATGTCCTCGAATCGGTCTTGAGCTGGCCGCCCAACTTCAAACCGAAGTTGCCATCCGCTGACTTGACGAAGATTCCTTTTGATCCAACCGTTAGAATCGGCGCTTCTTTTGCTTTTTTTTCTGCCACAGCCAATTCGACTTCCTTGTCCACTTCGCGCTGGCGCTTCAGGATTTTCAGATCCTGCTCAACCGCCTGCGCCTTCTGCGTTGCCGCCGCTTCCCTCTCGGTGACCGCAGTCTTCTGCTCGTCGAGCTGGGTCTTCAGGGTCTTCAATTCCTGTTCCAGTGGCTGCAAACGCTTTAGTTCTTTTTCAAGCAATTGCAAGCGGTCCTCCAGACTTTGCTTGGGTGAATCGGTGCCTTGGGCGACCGCCCGCTGCGCCGGACCAATAGCCACGCTGCCCAACAGGGCCAACATGGTGAACAACCGTGCCTTCCTCATGATTTGATTTCCTTCTGCTGTTCGCTGTGTGTTTCATGGGAACCTCCGGTTGTCCGGTCAGCCCTCCTTTCTGTTAGTTTTCTTGTCTGTTAAGCCTCCGTGTGTCCGGTTGGCGATGTTTGCTGCCAGAAGCAGCGGTAAACTCATGAACGTTGCTTTGGTGCACTGTCGCTGAGGCGAATCTTTTCCTTCCGCTCAATCTGGACGACCTTCCCGTCGTGAACAGTGATTTCCACTGATCCGTAACGGACGTCTTGAATAGCTTGAATCACTTGCTTGCGAATCTGTTCGATTCCAGCAGGCTTCTGATCGCCGTTCAGTTTATGTAACGCTTGAGTATTCATTACTATCTGTTGTTTGTTGGTAATGATAGTGGTAAACTGAAACCGTGCAAGAACTTTTTCAGGAAAGTTACGACTTGCTCTAGCTGAAAGACGCTACGATTTCAGACACAACCGCAGAACCTATTGCAAAATAAGCTGTTAGCAGATCGTCATTTCTCCAGACACACCACAACGCCGCGTTTGAGAGTTTCCGTGCGCAACTTCTCCATCAGCACAACGCGGAACTCGATTTTCGCATTGAGATCCGGCCAGGCTGGGATGCCGCGTCCTGTTCCGGGGCAGGATACCCGTTGACTTCCACAGCCGGTTTCTGAGACTGTGTCTTCAGTTTGCTAGCTTGGTTTCTCTGGCGCTATCAACGTGAGTCACGCCGCCCAAAAACACAGTCCGGCCCCGCGGAAGGCTTGGTATCGCGTCCTCTACATCCAAGTCTTGATCGCGGTCGCGCTCGGCATCGTCATTGGCTATCTGTTTCCTGATTTTGGCAAATCGCTGAAGCCGCTCGGTGACGGTTTCATCAAACTCATCAAGCTGATCATCGCGCCGATCATTTTCTGCACCGTCGTGCATGGCATCGCCTCGATGGGCGACCTGAAAAAACTCGGCCGCATCGGCGTCAAGACCGTCGTCTATTTTGAAATTGTCTCCACCATCGCGCTTGTCATCGGTCTGGTGGTGGTGAACTTCCTGCGGCCCGGCGACGGCTTCAACATTGACCCCAAGACGCTCGACCCTGCCATCGGACGGAGCTATGTCCAGAATGCGCACGGGCTGAGCACCGTCGAGTTCCTCCTCAACATCATTCCGACCACGTTCTTCGGCGCGTTTGCGACGGGCGACCTGTTGCAGGTGCTCTTTGTGGCAGGACTGACCGCCGCCGCCATCGCCTTCATGGGACCGCACGGCCAGCCGTTGCTGCGCGGCATCGAATACGGCTTGAAAGTCTTTTTTGGTGTGATGCACATCATCGTCCGGGCCGCGCCGCTCGGTGCTCTCGGAGCGATGGCCTTCACCGTCGGGAGCTACGGCCTCGGCGCGCTCAACCGACTCATCGCCCTGATGGTGAGCTTCTACGTGACGGCGGGCCTGTTCGTCCTCATCGTGCTCGGCGCGATCGCTTGGTATAACGGCTTCTCCATCATTCGCTACCTTGGCTACATCAAGGAAGAGTTGCTGTTGACCATCGGCACCAGTTCCTCCGAGACGGCGCTGCCGGGCATGATCGAAAAGATGCGCCGGCTCGGCTGTGCCGACGCCACCGTCGGGCTGGTCGTCCCGACCGGCTACAGCTTCAACCTCGACGGCACCAACATCTACATGACCATGGCCGCCGTCTTCCTGGCGCAGGCCACCAACACGCCGCTCGACCTCAGCCATCAGATCAGCCTGCTGCTGGTGGCGATGATTTCCTCCAAGGGCGCCAGCGGTGTCACCGGCGCGGGCTTTGTCACGCTCGCGGCGACGCTGGCGGTGGTGCCGAGCGTGCCGATTGAATCGTTGGCATTGCTGGTGGGCATTGACCGCTTCATGAGCGAGTGCCGTGCCGTCACCAACCTCATTGGCAACGGCGTCGCCACCGTCGTCATTAGCCGTTGGGAGAAGGAAGTCACCAAGGAAACCCTCCGCGCCAATCTCGGTCACCCGCCGGCCGTCGCAGAACCCCCTCCGGCTCAGGTTGTGAAAACGGTCACCGTCGAAGACGACTAGACTCTTCCGCGCTACTTCGCCGCCGCCGGATGCTCCTTGAAGAACTTCACCATCAACGCTGGTGCTTCAGCAGGGAAACCGTGGCCGCCGGGATGGATGAAAGCGACAAACGGCGTGCCGCCCTTTGAGGGATAGAGCGTGCAGTTCTTCGCCCACTCCTTTCCTTCCGCGCCGCAACCGTTGAGCTTGCGCACTGCGCCCATCGTCATCTGCTGCCACTCGAACTTCACGAGCGGGTCTTTCTCGCCGGCGAGGTGGAAGGCGGGCTTTGGTTTCAATCGAATCTGAAGCTGCGGCACCGCCGCCGCGGCCGATGGCGCGACAGCGGCGAAAACCTCCCCGCGCGTGGCCCACAGCATATAAGTGAACGCGCCGCCATTGGAGTGGCCCGTGCAATAGACGCGCTTCCCGTCCACCTTGTAGTCCTGCTTGAGCCGTGCGAGCATCGCGTCGAAAAACTTCAGGTCGCGGTCTTGCTGGTCGCCGATGCGAGCCTGCCAGCCGGGCTTCTTGCCTTCCGGGTCCGTCAGCCGCCCCGGTGTGTTCAGTCCCTGCGGATAGACAACGATGGCCTCGGTCCAGACGCGGTGGATGCCGAGCGAACGCGATGCCTGGCGCGAGTTGCCGCCGTGGCCGTGGAAGACAAACACGAGCGGCGTGTTCGCCGTCTTCGCCGCCGCTGGCGTGTAAACCAACGTCTCTCGCGCGACGCCCTCCACCTTGAACTCCAGTCGTTGCAGGGTTTGCTCCACGTCGCCCGCGGCGGCTTGCGCTTGAAGATTGAAGGTTAGCGCGAGACTGCCCGCGCACAAAGTCAGGAAGAAGCGGCGATTGAAGTGTTTCATAATGTCAACGGAACGATTAAACACGCTTCCCGGAAACAAGTTGCTGTCCTCCGCGTTCTCGGCATCCGCCGATTACCGGGCGATCCGCTCCAGTTCCTCCCAGCGGGCGTAAAGGCGGGCCACTTCGGCTTTCGCGGCTTCCAGTTCAGCGATGAGTCCCGGCGCTTCCTTCGCGCGCGTCGTGTAGAAGTTGGGATCGTTCAACGCCGTCTCCAGTTCCGCTGCGCGCGCTTCCGCTGCATGGATCGCGGCTTCCATGCCGGCGAACTCGCGTTGCTCCTTGAAACTCAGTTTGCGGGGACGGTCGGCTTTGGGAGCTGGGGATTCCGGTTCGGATGGCAGGAGTCTGGCGGCGGTTTCGGGCGCCAGCTTCCCGCGCTGCTCCCGCTCCTTCCGCTTTTCCAAGTAATACGAATAGTTGCCCGGCTGCACGAAAACGCCGGCGTCTTCGAAGGACACGATCTGGTCGCAGATGCGGTCGAGGAAATAGCGGTCGTGACTCACCACCAGCACGCTGCCGCCAAAATCCGCCAGCGCCTCCTCCAGCATCCGCAGGCTGGGCAGGTCGAGGTCGTTGGTCGGCTCGTCCAGCACCAGCACGTTGCCGCCTCGCCGCAACACCTTCGCCAGCATCAGCCGCGCGCGTTCGCCGCCCGAGAGGTGGTCCACGGGTTCCATCACACGCTCATCGGTGAAGAGAAACCGCCGCAGGTAGGAACGCACGCTGAGCCTTTGGTCGCCAAACAGGATCGTCTCGCTGCCGCCCGAGATTTCGTCCAACACCGAGTTCGCGCCGTTGAGCTGCATCCGCGCCTGGTCAATGTAGTTGAACGTCACCTTCTTCCCGATCGTGACGACGCCCTCGTCCGGCGCGCGTTCGCCCATGCAAGTGCGCAGCAGCGTCGTTTTGCCGACACCGTTGCGGCCCACCACGCCGGTGCATTCGCCCGGCTTCAACGCGAACGTCATCCCGCGAAACAACCAACGCTCGCCAGCGCCTTCGCCGACCTTCGCGCCCGCCTCGGCCACGTTCACCGCGATGTTGCCCAACTCCGGCGCGGGCGGAATCAACAAATCCATCTCCCGCTCCTCCGGCGGCGCCTCCAGCCCGGCCACTTGGTAGAACGTGTCCATCCGGTGCCGCGCCTTCGACCGCTGCGCCCGGACGCCGGAGCGCACCCACTCGAGTTCGACGCGCAGGAACCGCTGCCGCCGCCGCTCCGACTGCTCCGCGATCTGCTGCCGGATCGCCTTCGATTCCAGATAGGCCGTGTAGTTGCCCGGATGCGAGAAGCACCGGCCGTCGGCCAGCTCAATGATCCGCGTGGCGATGACGTTCAGGAAATAGCGGTCGTGCGTGACGAAAATCACCGCGCCCGGGAAGTTCCGGAGGAACTCCTCCACCCAGCGGATCGTCTCCGCGTCGAGATGGTTCGTCGGCTCATCGAGCAGCAACAAGTCCGGCTGCGGCACCAGCGCACGACAGAGCGCCACGCGCCGCTTCTCGCCGCCCGACAACGGCCCGACCAACGCGTCCAGCGGCGGCGTGCCCAGCGCCGTCGCGTCGGCCTTGATCCGCGCCTGCAGGTTCCAGCCGTCCGCCACCTCGATCTTGTGCTGCAACTCCGCCATCTCCGCGTCGCTGCGGTGGCCGGCCTCGTAACAGCGCAGCCACTCCATCAAATCGCTCGCCCCCGCCTCGATGTTCTCCCGCACCGTCTTGTTGCCATCCAGTTCGAACTCCTGCGGCAGATACCCGACCCGCAGCCCGCGCCGCCGCGAGATTTCCCCCGCATCGGCCTGATTGGTCCCCGCGAGGATTTTCAGCAAACTGGTCTTCCCGCAACCGTTGCGCCCGACCAGCCCCACCTTCTCCCCCGGCGCGACCGACAGCACGACCCCGTCCAGCACGCGATCAAGCCCGAAGCTGAGGGCTACCTCGTTGGCGGAAAGCAAAGCGGGCGTGGGTGAACTCATGGATGCGCGGACCAGGGTGAGCAGAACCGATCAACCGATCTTCGGCGGCTTCGTCGGGGCGGTCTTGCGGCTCACACCTTTCAACGGATTCGTGTGGCGGGCGGCCACCCGATGAAACGTCGAGATGTGCTGATGATACTGCGACTTCTTTGCTTTCTTTGCCATGCGCCCAAGATGCGCTGAATCAGCCGCGTTTGCGAGCAGCAAGCGAGGGGTTTCTAGTGCGCAGTGCGGGTTGACGACTGCCGGGAAACGATGGAGGCGCGACGGGGAAAAGTCTTTGCCAGCCGGATAAGTTGGCCGACTTTCCGGATTTTCTCCGCGAACGGTTCGCGCGCCAGTTCTCGCCGCATCTCTGCTTTCATGGTGTTGGCAGCTTTAGTCTATGCCGCTGGAGAATGTTTTCCAAGCGCGCGCTGTCGAGTTCGGCCTGCTGGAGGAGTTGTTCGATGCGGGCCTTGTCCTTGGGTCGTCCGACACTGGCGGCGATGGCGACGATGTGTTCGGCGCGAAAGACTTTCGCCGGCGCGCCCTCGAACTCGATGCGCTCGGCCTCGCGGACGGCTTCCTCGGTCAGTCCTTGGGCTGCGAGAAACTGCACGGGGAATCCGCGCAAGATGAGGTGTTCGCGCTCGACCTGCCAGCCGAGCGATTGCAGGTGCGCGTAGATGGCAGGGATGCCCGCGGACAATCCCTTGTCTGCGGGAATGAAAAAGATGTCGGCGTCGTAGGTGGTGAACGGCTCGACGTAATGAATCGCCGCGAGCGCGCCGCCGAGCGCCCAATCCTCGATCAACTTCGCCGCGACCATCTCGTTGGCCGCCCGAAACACATCGGCCAGCGGAATGTTGGCGGATGGTTCGTTGTTCGGCATGGCAGGGATTCTGCCAGACTTAGGCCTTCGTGTAAACCTCCGCGCCTATCCTCTCCGCAACAATTTGATATCCCAACTTCATCTCTTAACTTTGAACTCTTAACTCTCCGCTCCCGCCTACTTCCCCTCGCACGCCTTCACGTTCTTCAGGTGCACCTTCGCGCCGCCAACGGCGAACCACCAGCGCGCCTTGGGCGCGGCCAGATTCGCATGTTGTCCCCGGATCTCCTTGCCGGCCACGCACGCCGCCATCTTGTCGCCGGTCCACTCCAGCCGCGCCGAATACCATTGGCCCGGTTTCAGATCGAGCGCGACCTGGCCGAGCGTCGAGCTGGCATGTTTGCCTTTGACCAGGGTGACATCTTCCGAAATCTTCGCGAGCTTCGGCAGGATCACCAGCCGCCCGACGTGGCCCTTGGCCGAATCGCAGCCGATGATGAATACCTTGCCGCCATCCAGTTGGAACTCGCATTCGATGACCGCGCTCTGCAACCCCACCTGATGCCACAGCACCGCGGAATGTTTGTCCGCCGGCACCTCCGCGCACACCAGCTCCCCGTCCTTCGGCTCCCAAGTTCCCTTCACCGCCTTCCACTCCGCGCCGAGCGGCTGCTTGAGGTCCGGCTGGGCGACAACCTTCCCCGGCTGGACGAGGAGGGATTTGGCGTCATCGGCAAACGCCGCTGTTTGGGCCAGGACAATGGCGAGGAGAAGAAGCAATGATTTCATGGCAGGCAGTCGAACACAAAACCAAAAGGATTTCAATCAAGGAGCAGACAACAGCGTTGTCCGCGGAACATCTTCCCCGCCGCAGCGAGCCGGATCTTATCCAGCCAGAGCTGGCAAAAAAGAACTGATGTATCTACACTCTGGCAAATGCAAGCCGACCAAGCGAAAGCCGTAGAAGCGATTCTCAACAACTCCGCCGCTGCGTGCAAACGGCTGAATGAATTCACGGCAAAGGTATTTCGAACTCGCGGCGGGCGGATCGGCAGCGGCATGGGCGGAGTCATTGAGGCGCTCTGGGGCTTCTTCCTGAACGAGTTGCTCGCAGAAAAGTCCGGGCACGAAATCGAACTGGCCTGGATGTATGGTCACGGATACAACGACTTCGCGTGCATACGACGCGGAGTTGATTGGAATCCAGAAACGCAAGAAGGGGAATTGCTCCGTGTCGAAGTTAAATCAATGGTTGCTTCGGCTGACGAATCGAAGGCGCACTTTGATCGACTCAAAAAGGAACTCAACGACACGGATTTGCTCGTGGTGTTCCTTTGGGATTGGGTCAAAGGCACGGAAGCTGGTGGCGGCCGGTTCGTTCGCGTCTCGCCACAAGTCAAAGATTATTTCATCGGCAAGGCCAGCGATGTAGCGACTTTACGCGATGCACTGCATGAAGCACGCGGCGGCAAGTTCGTTGCAGCCGGGCGATGCCCGGACAGATGTGGTGGAGCAACTTGCGACCATGTTGGCGAACCGCTGAACGCAAGTGGAAAGCGCGAACGCTTGACTGGGCCAAGAACGAAACGTGTATCCAAATCGGTCTCGTATGCTGCAAATTTCGGCGGCCTCGTTCGGATGTTGAAATGCGATTCGCCAGAGGCGCGAAAGAGTTTTCGCCGAATTTGCCGACAGAATGACACTGCATGGAGTTTTGCCAGTTTCATTCACCGTAACCTGCCAAACGAGGAAGAGAACCAGTATCTCAAGGGTGATTGGACCAAAGCCGCCGAAGAACTTGGCTTGCGTGACATCCCAACCAAACAAAACGATTTGGTTCAAGAAGTCCGCGCTACTGGTGATCGTTACAGAACCATGTTGCGCTCGTTGGCGTGAGTCTGGCCGGCGTCAAGCCAATGCCAAATCAGCGACGACCTGATCTATCTCCGCCGGATTCTCTATCAAGCGTGTCTTGAGGCGAAGTCGTTCGACCTTGAGCACATTCAGTTTCTTCGCGATTTCCTCTTGGACTTTCAACGGAGGCAAGGGAATTGTCGTTCGGAAAAAATCGCTTGATGAAATACGCGGCAAAGCTGCTCCGATTTGAAGTCGAGAGAGCTGCTTGGCTATGGCTTCTGACGCAAGAATGGCGCGCAACACGGATGGCAGCACCTTCTCTTTGATCGGTTTCAAGACTATGAATTCCGTTGAACAGAGGCCGACGGAATAGTTCCCCTCAGCCCAAAAGACCTTGCGGAGATAAGGCCGGAGTCGTCCGTAAAGAACATAATCTTTGCCGAAGACCTTTGACCGGGACTTGATTTCTGCCCGGCCACACTTTTGTAGTGCGACGGTGTCGCCTGTAACCGACTCGACATTTTCAAGGCCAACGTAATAAAATTCTTCGTCCTCATGATCGTTTGGTGCGATTGCGGTGTTGGACTCTTCCACAATGTCTGCGATGCGAACTGCCGGCCATTTGCTGCCGATGTTATGCGAGTTGTCATCCGTGAAAAATTCAACCCTCCATCGCCCCGCGTTGAAAAGGTCTGCTGCTGAGATTTCGATAGTTCGCATATTACCATCCGTTGTTTTTCAGAAACGCACACGCTGTCGAGATTGCCTCCGGTATGTCGGACTTCTTGGTCAAACGCCCTGATGCGTCGTAACCAACGGCCTCGAGTTTTAGGAGACAAACCTTGGCACACTCGTCAGGCGTCTCCCCCGAGCGCCACTTTCTGGCAAAAAGAATGCTTGTCTTCACGTTCGCGCCGAATGGCGAGAATGTTTCAACCGGCAGGCCGAGAATCACCCGGACACAAACTTTTTTGCGCAGCCACTGACGAACGTATTCATAGGAGTCCGCACTCAGAACATTGTCCGGCAGCACAATGCCCAACCGCCCGCCCGGACGCAGAAACTGAATTGCTCTTTCCAACCCCAATACCTCTAACGGCACGTTCCTGCGCCCTTGAGCCAGCTCAAAGCGACCCAATGCGGAAATCGCCTCCGGGCCGAGGAGCGAACCAAATGGCGGATTCGTCAAGACCACATCGAATGACTCAGGCGCGATGTCAGGATAATTTGCGAAATCAAGGAGTGCATCAGTGCAGCGGATGTTGCTGTGTCCATCTCCGTTCAAGCGCATGTCAGTCATCGCGATCCTGGTCATCCGGTCGCTTTTCTCAATGCCGTGAAGCTTGCCGAAAGCGAATTCGTGGAATTGTTTGCCCGATGTCGGAGTTGTTAGTCCCACAAAACGAAGCGACTCGGACAGGAAGTGCCCTGACCCACAAAACGGATCGAGAATCAACTGACTAGCGTGAGGCTGCACAATCCCGACGGTCATTTCACACAATTCGGCGGGTGTAAAATATTGACCCATTCCCGCCCTGACTGCGCGGCCAAGCACCTGTTGGAAGGCGCGTCCTTTGACATCCGACCGAGACTTGCTCAAGGAAAAGTTCTCGATCAACTGGAACGCCCGTGTCAGCGCCGCACTCGACAGCTTGATTGGTTGGTTGAACACGCCACGGGAGCGTTCGTATTGCGGAATCTTCAGGCGAAACACTCGAAGGTCGTATTCGATTGCTTCCCGATAGAGATGGCGGATTGAGGCCGCGTATTCTTCGCAGCAACCGAATCGCTTGGTGTGAAGCGTCTCGTGATCCTCGCGCTCAAGAAGTTCCTCATCATAAATCTTTACGTAAAGAAGCTTGCAGAGTTCCTCAAGCGCCGCGTCAGCATGGAGGCCGTCGATGTCTCGCATGCAACTGTGCAACGCGAAGAAAATATTTTCGAGTTTGTTGGAAATTGGAAGGAGCGGCTGTTGGGTGACGTTTTTCGCTTTGGTGCGATAAGGTGTCGCATCTTCCAAAAGCACTCCCTGTGCACCGAGTGCTCCCTTGCAGTAAAACTCAAGTTCGGGAATCTCATCGAACTTGGACTGACCGAAGTGGCGGCGGAAGAACTTCGGCGTTTCCTGCTCTGGCAATGAAACAGCAACCAACCCAAGTGTCTCACTCGACAGTGCGTAGCAAAATGCCTCGGTTGTAGCCCGCTCTTTGTCACTATCGGATGCAATCACGCCAAGAAGAAAGGGCGCGCCGGTGGGAGTTTTGAAAACAAATCCGCACACTGGAGAGGAGTGTTCTGAATCGCTTGGTTCAAGGAACATCGTCCGGTCAGCGAATGCATCTTCACGGAACAGATATTTATGGCGGAGCAACGCAATCAAGGCATCACGCCGCTTGATCACGGCTTGGTTGACCTTACAAGTTCTTGTCGCTCGCGCTGCCATTTATGACGGCATGTCTTACAACTCAAGACACCATGTCGTCAATATCATCTTCCGAAGACTCACACCTTGTTCGGCGGCTTATTTGAGGATTTTCGCGAGAGAGCTATCATCGCTTCACCGGCTCGGCGTTCCAGACCTTGATGTCATCGAACCAGCCGTCCTTGCCGGCGACGCCGAGTTCGATCTTGGACTTGGTGGCGTGGGCGATGCCGGAGGACTTGAGGTAGGCGGCGGGCTTGCCGTCGAGAGTGACACGCATCTCATCGCCGGCGGTCTCGACGACGAGCGCATACCACTTGCCGGCTTCGAGTTTGGCGGGATAGGTGACCTGGCGGCCGGCGAGGAGCTTGGCGACTTCGGCTTTCTTGGACGGGTCGTTGCGCATCTCTCGGATGTCGTTGCGCATGCCGCCGTCGCGCTCGTCAATGATGGTGACGCCGTTGAGTCGGACGATGGCGCGGCAGAGGTGGCCGTAGTGGGAGCCTTTATATTCGCGGTCGTCGAACTCGACATCAATCATCGTGGCGCCGTCGAACTTGATGCGGCACTCGACGACGCTGTCCTTGGTGGGGATTTGCAGTCCGTGCACGGCGGCGTGGGCCTTGATCTCGGGTTTGCCATTGGCGGCGGGGATGGTCTTGTCGCGGGTCTGGGTGCCCTTGAGCGCGCCGTTCTCGACGGTGAAGGTCGCAACGACCTTGTGCCAGACCTTGGCCGGCGTGGCGCCCTGGAAGTCATCGGAGAAGAGGAGTTGTTTCTTCACGGCAATCGGCCCGGCCGGGACGGCGGGCAGCTTTGGCGCGCTGGCGGCCAAGGCAACGGTGGTGATGAGGCAAAGTGGGACGAGGATGAGGCGCGTGTTCGTTGGGGTGTTGGGGTTAAATGTTGGCCGATGTATATCCGTTTGCCTTGGTGAGCACAAGGCAGACGTGATCCAACCCTTTCAGGGTTGATACCTTTTTTGCTCGCCGTTGTTCCTAGGGTAGCTCGTTCCTCGCAACCCCAGGCTGAGTGATGCAATCCCGTTGGGATTGCAGGACGCAGGCTATCAAGGAATGACGCGACGATGGCAACAGGCCAACCAATCCCGAAGGGATTGAAATCATTCAGCCCAGGGTTGCGCGCCGCGCGCTACCCTGGGACCCGGAACACAAAACCCATTCAACCCTGAAAGGGTTGAATCAATCCCACACATACCGGTCGTCGAATTCCATCGCATACCGCCGCAACAACTCTCGCAGTTCGTCCTGAAACGACATTTTGCGGTGATGTTCCTCCTGCTTGGCGATGTAATCCCGCACCGCTTCGATTTGCGAGAACCCGACCGAGAAAATCCCGTAGCCGTTCTGCCACGCGAAGTCCTGCAAATCTGGATTCTTCGTCTTGAGCCAAAGTGACGAGCCGCGTTTCGCTTCCTTAATCATCGTCGCCGCATCGCGCGTGCGCGACAGCGCACAGAGAAAATGAACGTGGTCTTCGACGCCGCCTATGATGATGGGTTGGCAGTCGAGATTGGCGAGGATGCCGCCGAGATAACGGTGCAGTTCTTCGCGGAGGGCCTTGTCGTGCAGAAACGACCGGCGTTCTTTGGTCGAGAAGACCGTATGCACGAGAATCTTTGCGAGCGACTGCGGCATGGCGGGATGATGGGCTTTTGCGGCACCGGATTCAACCCTTTCAGGGTTGATGTTTCTCGTTTGCTGTGGTCCCAGGGTAGCTCGTTCCTCGCAACCCTGGGCTGAGTGATGCAATCCCGTTGGGATTGGCGAACCGCAGAAAATCGAGACTCACGACTTCGTGTAAACCTGCGCGCCTTTCTTCACGAACTCCTTCGCCTTCTCGTCCAGCCCGCGCTTGAGCGCGTCCTGCTCGGCGACGCCCTGCTCGGCGGCGAACTTGCGGACGTCTTCGGTGATCTTCATGGCGCAGAAGTGCGGGCCGCACATGGAGCAGAAGTGGGAGAGCTTGGCGCCTTCCTGCGGCAGCGTGGCGTCGTGGAACTCGCGCGCCTTGTCGGGGTCCAGGCCGAGGTTGAACTGGTCTTCCCATCGGAACTCGAAGCGGGCCTTGCTGATGGCGTCGTCGCGGTAGCGTGCGGCGGGATGGCCTTTGGCGAGGTCGGCGGCGTGGGCGGCGATCTTGTAGGCGACGACGCCGTCGCGCACGTCGTTCTTGTCGGGCAGGCCGAGATGCTCCTTCGGCGTGACGTAGCAGAGCAGCGCGGTGCCATACCAGCCGATCATCGCCGCGCCGATGGCGCTGGTGATGTGGTCGTAGCCGGGCGCGATGTCGGTGGTGAGCGGGCCGAGCGTGTAGAACGGCGCCTCGGCGCACCACTCGAGCTGCTTGTCCATGTTCTCCTTGATGAGGTGCATGGGGACGTGGCCGGGGCCTTCGTTCATGACCTGGCAGCCGCGTGCCCACGCGCGCTTGGTCAGGTCGCCCTGCGTTTTCAGTTCGGCGAACTGCGCCTCGTCGTTGGCGTCGGCAATGGAGCCGGGGCGCAGACCGTCGCCGATGCTGAACGCGACGTCGTAGGCGGCCATGATCTCGCAAATCTCGTCCCAATGCGTGTAGAGGAAGTTTTCCTGATGATGCGCGAGGCACCACTTGGCGAGGATGGAGCCGCCGCGGCTGACGATGCCCGTCATGCGGTTGGCGGTGAGCGGGATGAACCGCAACAGCACGCCCGCGTGGACGGTGAAGTAGTCCACGCCTTGCTCGCACTGCTCGATGAGCGTGTCGCGGTAGAGTTCCCACGTCAGCTCCTCGGCCTTGCCGCCGACTTTCTCGAGCGCCTGGTAGATCGGCACGGTGCCGATGGGCACGGGCGAGTTGCGGATGATCCACTCGCGCGTCTCGTGGATGTTTTTGCCGGTGGAGAGGTCCATGACGGTGTCCGCGCCCCACTTGATGGACCAGCGCATCTTCTCGACCTCTTCTTCGATGGAACTGCCCAACTCGCTGTTGCCGATGTTGGAGTTGATCTTCACGAGGAAGTTGCGGCCGATGATCATCGGCTCGCTCTCCGGGTGGTTGATGTTGGCCGGGATGATGGCGCGGCCGCGGGCGATCTCGGAGCGGACGAACTCGGGGGTGATGGGGAACGGGATGCTGGAGTGATGGAGTGTTGGAGTGCTGTTTTGGAGGCCGAGGTTCTCGCGGATGGCGACGAACTCCATCTCCGGCGTGATGATGCCCTGACGGGCGTAATGAAGCTGCGTGACGACCTTGCCGGGCTTGGCGCGGAGCGGCTTCGCGAATGCGGAGTGCGGAATGCGGAATGCGGAGGCGGCGGAGATCGGCTCGCGCTCCTCGACGTCGCCGCGGCTGAGAATCCACTCGCGACGCAGCGCCGGCAGGCCGCGATTGACGTCGCCGTGATGCGACGGGTCGCCCCATGAGCCGCTGTTGTCGTAGATGCGGACCGGTTCGTTGGCCTCGACGCGACCGGTGACGCTGCGGGTCGGCGACAGCTCGATCTCGCGGAACGGGACGCTCACGTCGGCGTGCAATTTGCCCGCGACATAGACTCTCCGCGACTTCGGCTGCTGGTCGCTGTTGTGGCCGGAGCCGTTGTTGTTCTCTGCTGGTTTAGTCATGTTTTTGCCTGTAGCGCCGGCATCTTGCCGGCGTCCTTGCTGTCAGCCTTCGCCGGCAAGATGCCGGCGCTACAAAAAAAGCCATCCCGGCGAACCGGGATGGCTTCTCAAAGTGTCATCGCAGTTCCCTTCGCCGGCATTACCCGGATCAGGTTCAGTGGGTCGCCCGAAAATTCTCGGGCCTCTCAGCCTGGCCGTTGCGACTGGCCTTCGGCTCCCCAACGCAAAAAGAACATTGCCTTAGTGGCTACAGCCGCAACCGCCGTCACCACCACCGTGACCGCCGTGGCTCTCGCCGCCGGAACTACAACCGCAACCGCCGTCACCGTGGCTTTTCTCGCCGGAGCCGCAACCGCCGCCGCAGCCGGCGTTCGGGTTTATAATCTTAAAGCCCGCGCCCTGCAAGCTGTCGTCGAAGTCCACTGTCGAGCCGCGCAGGTAGTCCACGCTCATACCGTCCATGACGATCTCGACGCCGTGGGCGTTCACGACCGCGTCGTCGGCCTGTTTTTCGTCGAAGGCCATGCCGTATTGCATGCCGCAACACCCGCCGCCCTCGACATAAATGCGCAGCGCCTTGCCCTTCGTCTCTTCCTTGCCGTCCCGCACAAGCTTCAGTTTCGCTGCGGCTTTCTCCGTCAGCGTGATCGCGTTTTCAGATGTCGTTTCCATAAGGTGGCGGAACCTAATGTGGCGGGTTTGGTTGTGCAAATATCATTTTGCCGGTGGCGTCAGCACCTCGCTCAGCGTCAACCGGCCGTCGTAGAGCGCCTTGCCGATGATCACGCCGACGAGGTTGGGTTTGCCGAGCGCGCGCAGCTTGTGAACGTCGGCGGCGCACGAAATGCCGCCGCTGGCGATGACGCCGGTGGGCGTGGCGGCGAGCGCGTCGGCCATCTCGGCCATCGCGGTGAAGTTAGGACCTTGGAGCATGCCGTCCTTGGCGATGTCGGTATAGATGATGGTCTTCACGCCGGTGGCAGAGACTTGCTTGGCGAAATCCACCGTTTTCAGCGTCGAGGCCGCGACCCAGCCGCGCACGGCCACGAAGCCGTCCTTGGCGTCCACGCCGACTGCGATGCGGTCGCCATGGCGTTTGACGAGCGTGGCGACGAAGTCGAGCGACTCGCACGCCTTGGTGCCGACGATAGCGCGGGTGACGCCCAGTTCCAACGCGCGGGCGATGTGCTCCTCGGTGCGCAAGCCGCCGCCGAGTTCGACGGGAATCTTGACCGCGCCGAGGATGCGCTTGAGCGCGTCCCAGTTTTTCGGCTCGCCTTCAAAAGCGGCGTCGAGGTCCACGACGTGCAGGTAGCGCGCGCCTTCGCCTTCCCACTGTCGCGCAAAGGCGGCGGGATCGTCGGAGTAGGCTGTCACGTCGCCCGCGCGCCCTTGGCGCAGCCGGACGACTTTGCCGCCTTTCAAGTCAATTGCAGGGAGGATGAGCATGGGAGTGTGAAGCGTAAAACGTGATTTGGGCTACTTTGTCAACGCTACGAAGTTCTCCAGCATCTTCAGGCCGATGGCTTGGCTTTTCTCTGGGTGAAACTGCGTGGCGAAGACGTTGTCCTTCCAGATGGAGGAGGCGAAGCTGCCACCGTAGTCGGTGCGCGTGGCGATGAGCGAGTCGTCGGCTGGTTTCGGGAAATAGCTGTGGACGAAATAGACGAAACTGCCGTCCGGGATGCCGCGATAGAGCGGACAGGCAGGCTTGACCAGTTCGATGCGGTTCCAGCCCATCTGCGGAATTTTCAGTCCCGGTTGCTCGGTGAACCGCACCACCTTTCCGGCGAAAACGCCCAGTCCGGCTGCACGGCTGTTGAACTCCTCGCTGCGCTCGAACAACGCCTGATAGCCGACGCAGATGCCCAGAAACGGCCGGCCGCTGCGGATGAACTCGCGCACGGCCTCGAACAGCTCCTGCCGCTTCATCGCGTTCACACAGTCGTCGAACGCGCCGACGCCGGGCAACACCATTGCTTGCGCGTCGCGCATCTTTTCAGGTCGCGTCGCCAGCAGCACGTCCGCGCCCACCTTCTGCAGCGCCTTTTGGACGCTGCGCAGGTTGCCGGAGCCATAATCAAGCAGTGCAATCACGCCCGCAGCCTAAACGACTGGTGCCGGTTCGCGCAAGCGTGTCCAAAGGTCGCCGCGAGAGAGCAAAGCAATATGAGTTATAAGAAAGCCAATCATGGTGTAGTGACACATGCGCCACTCGGATAGCATGGGGCCACTTTTTCAAAGCGTCCGGTCCGAGCAGACGGGATGCGAGAAAATCATCAGGATGATCGCTGTGGCTATAGTTAAGGCAACATGGTGGATCAAACGTCAGGAGAAGTTGGAACCTGACCTTGGGTCGTCAGTCGCGCGCTTGCGCGGCGGGGAGCGGCTTGTCCAGCATCCATTCAGCGACAAACCAATGTTCGAAGAACCCAGAGAGGTGCTCAGTCATGTCTGATACCAATATCCAATCTACTTCGTGGGAGCCACGCATTGTGGCGTTCTTCTGCAACTGGTGCACCTACACCGCTGCAGACCTCGCCGGCGTTTCGCGGATGAAATACGCGCCCAATACCCGGGTCATCCGGCTCATGTGCTCCGGTCGCGTGGACCCGCAGTTTATCGTGGACGCGCTCTCCAAGGGCGCCGACGGGGTGCTCATCGGCGGCTGCCATCCGGGCGACTGTCATTATGTTGAGGGCAACTACAAGATGCTCCGGCGCTTCGACCTGTTGAAACGGATGCTCAGCGACATGGGCATCGAGCAGGATCGCGTGCGCTTGGAATGGATTTCCGCCGCCGAGGGCGAGAAGGTCAAACGCGTCATCAACGAGATGGTCGAGACTGTCAAGAAGCTCGGCCCGCTCGGCCTGCCGCAGAAGTTCAACGATTGGGACTCGGAAATGGAACATTTCGCCCAGCACGTCGCCGCCAAGGAAGCCGCCACCGGCTGCGGCTGCGCCGTTCACGGCAAGAAGGAGACTGTAAATGCCTAAGCCAAAAGTAGCGTTTTACTGGTGCGCCTCATGCGGAGGCTGTGAAGAAACCGTCGTGGATCTCGCCGAGGACATCCTTGGCGTGGTGGAGGTCGTGGACATTGTCCTCTGGCCTGTCGCGATGGACTTCAAATATAAGGACATCGAGGCGATGCCCGACAAGTCCATCGTGGCCACGCTGCTCAACGGCGCCATCCGCTCAACCGAGCAGGAGGAAATGGCCCGGTTGCTCCGCCGCAAGAGCCAGTTCATGATTGCCTATGGCGCGTGCGCCGTCTCGGGCGGCATTCCGGCGATGGCCAACCAGTTTCCGCGCGAGCAAATCCTCAAGTTCAACTATGAGGACTGCCCCACCATCGTCAACGAGCAGAAAACGCGACCGCAGGTAAAGTTCACCGAGGAAGGCCGCGAGACGACACTGCCATCGCTCCACAACGTCGTGCGCTCGCTCGACCAGGTCATTGATGTGGACTACTACGTGCCTGGTTGCCCGCCAACGCCGAAGCTGACCAAGGCTGCCATCACCGCGCTGCTCGAAGGCAAGCTGCCGCCGAAAGGCTCGGTTATCGCGCCCGATATCGCGCTTTGCGACGAATGCCCGCGCAAGGAAACCAAACCGATCGACCTCAGCATCGCAGAGTTCCGCCGGCCGCACCAGTTCCTGATGGACCCGGAGAAATGCTTCCTCGCGCAGGGCGTGGTTTGCATGGGTCCGGCCACCCGCAGCGGCTGCGAAGCGGCCTGCACCAAGGGCGGCATGCCCTGCACCGGTTGTTTCGGCGGCACGTCGCGCGTGCATGACCAGGGCATGAAGATCATGTCCTCGCTTGCCGCCAACATCACGCCGAAGGACGAGGCGGGCATCAGCAAGGTTCTCGCTGGTATTCCCGACCCGATCGGCACGTTCTACCGTTACGGCCTCGCGAAATCCACGCTACGCCGCAAAGTCAATCTCCCCAAGGAAGCCTGAGTATGAATCCAGAAGTCAAACAAGCTTGGAACGAGTCCAACTTCAAAGCCAACGCGGCTTACCAGAAGCAGCGCCACGTCAGCATCAACCCCGTCACCCGCCTCGAAGGTCACGGCAAGATTGACGTGTTCCTGAACGACAAAGGTGATGTCGAGCGCGCCTATTTCCAGGTGCCGGAACTGCGCGGTTTTGAGGTGTTCTCGATTGGCCGGCCCGCCGAGGACATGCCGCAAATCACCTCGCGCATCTGCGGCGTTTGCCCGACGGCGCACCACATGGCCTCCACAAAGGCGCTCGACGATCTCTACAAAGTCGAGCCGACCAGCGCCGGCAGGAAAGTCCGCGAGCTGGTCTATAATACCTTCACGCTTGAAGACCACGCGCTGCACGTGTTCGTGTTGGGCGGACCCGACTTCATTGTCGGCCCGCAAGCGCCGGCCGCGGAGCGCAACATCGTCGGTGTCATCGGGAAGGTCGGCATCGAGGCCGGCAAGAAAGTCATCAGCACCCGCCGCCGCTTGCGCGAGCTGATCAGCTACTTTGGCGGCAAGGTTGTGCATCCAGTGCTCGGTTTGCCCGGCGGCGTCAGCAAGCCGCTTGCGGCCGAGGACCTGCCGAAGTTCAAGCAGCTCGCCAAGGACGGCGTCGAGTTTGCGGAGTGGACGCTCGCGGTCATCAAGCAGATCGTGCTTGGCAATCCCGAATACGTGAAGCTCATCACCGGCGACACCTACACGCATAAGACCTGCTACATGGGCCAGGTGGACGAGCAGAACAAGGTCAACTTCTACGACGGCAAAGTCCGCGTCGTGGACTGCAACGGCAAGGAAGTCTGCAAGTTCGCCGCGCAGCAATACCGCGATTACGTGGCCGAACACGTCGAGCCGTGGAGCTACATGAAGTTCACCTTCCTGAAGAGCCGCGGCTGGAAAGGTTTCGCCGAAGGTCCCGACACGAGCATTTACTCGGTTGGCCCGCTCGCCCGCCTCAACGCATCCGACGGCATGGCCACGCCCAAGGCGCAGGCCGCTTACGAGGAGTTCTACAAGACCCTCGGCGGCAAGCCGGTCCATCACACGCTCGCCAACCACTGGGCGCGCGTCATTGAGATGATTCAGGCTGCCGAACGCATCGAGCAACTCATCAACGATCCGGAGATCACCAGCCCCGACGTGCGGCGCGTGCCGACCAACAAACCGGTCGAAGGCATGGGCATCGTCGAAGCGCCGCGTGGCACGTTGTTCCATCATTACAAGACCGACGAGCGCGGCGTGATTACGATGGCGAACATGGTGGTCGCCACCGGCAACAACGCTGCCCGCATCGCGATGAGCGTGGACAAGGCGGCGAAGGGTCTCATCAAAGGCGGCAACGTCACCGACGGCCTGCTGAACATGGTAGAGATGGCGTTCCGCGCCTACGACCCGTGTTTGGGCTGCGCGACGCACGCGCTGCCGGGCCAGATGCCGCTTATTGCGCGCATTTACAATTCAAACCGCGAGTTGGTTAAGGAAATTCGGCAAGGATAGTTACGGCTTCGATGAACACGAATTGTGATCCCATGCTTGCGCTCGTCGTGAAACTGAGCATGAGCATGAAAGACAAGAGCGACGGAAGGGCGGAGATAGGCATCACCCTTCACGTCGGCGGTCTTTTAGTCAGTGGGATCATAACAACGCCGCGTGACTTCCTTATGAATCATCCGTTAACGGATCAGGTTTTAGAGGTTCACGACGAGCTTATGAAAGCGGAGGCGACGGATTCTAAGGACGAGGATTCGGCTTTGCCTGAATTCGTCCACCTTCGAAACGCGCGCTTTTTTGTTCCGGGTCAACTTCCGATTCCGCAGGAGGGTGTTTATTGGCGCGGGCGATTGTCTGAGATTGCAGGTTACTCGTTTGGAGTCTTTCAAGTCGCTGGCCAGACACAATCGTGTGCCGTCTAACAACAACGAATTAAACTTATGATCAACTTGCCGCGAACGCCAAATGTCGAGTCCAACAGGACATCAGGCTTCAGCCGACGCGGCTAGGTTGACGAGAACAACGCCATGAGCACCGCAACCGCAACAGCAGATAACGGCAACGACGTGATAACGCTGGAGAACCTCGCGAAGTTTCCCGAGGGACAAAAGGTGTTTAGTTGCATGCAGTGCGGCACCTGCGCGGCGACCTGCCCCTACGGCGACGACCTGGTGTTTCCGCCGCGGGCGATCATCACGATGTTGGAGGCTGGCCTGATCGAGGAGGTTTTCGCCAACCCCGGCCTGCTCAATTGCGTCACCTGCTACGCCTGCATGGCCAAGTGCCCGCGCGGCATCAAGCTCACCGAGGTGCTCCTGCCGCTGGTGAAGGAACAGGTCTTCACGCATCTGAAGGAAGTGCCCGCCGAGTTGCAGAAAGCGCTCGAAAACACGATGCGCTATGGCAACCCGATGGGCGAGTCGCCCCGCAAGCGCGCCCTCTGGGCCAAGTCCTCGCCGGTGCCCGTGCCGGTCATTTCGGAGATCAAGCGGCCGGTGGACGTGCTGTGGTTTGTGGAGTGCTACCCGGCGTATCATCCGCGCGGCAACGACGCCAACCGCGCGACGGCAAAGCTCTTCAAGGCGCTCGGCATTGACTTCGCGATCCTCGGCAACGAGGAGAAGTGCGCCGGCGAATGCGCGCGGCTGCTCGGCGAGACGGGTCTGTTTGAGATGCTCACCGACGCGAACATGAAGTTGATGCGCAAATACAAGTTCAACCGCATCGTCACCGGCGGCGCGCATGCTTACGACGCTCTCAAGCACAAGTATCCGGCGGCGGGCGGCGATTTTGAGGTGCATCACTCGACGCCGTTCTTCGCGCAGCATCTGGCGCAGCTCAAGCCGAAGCTTACCAAGAAGCTCGATTACACCGTCACCTACCACGACGCCTGTGCGTTGGGTCGGCACAACGGTTTCTACGACGAGCCGCGCGCGTTGCTCCAGGCCATCCCCGGCGTCAAGCTGGTCGAGATGACCCACAGCGGCGTCAACTCGATCTGTTGCGGCGGCGGCGGCGGCGGGATGTGGCTGGACACTTACTACGCGGCGAAAGGCTGCGAGCGTCTCTCCGAACGCCGTGTGAAGGAAGCGCTCGAGACCGGCGCGAACGTGCTGGCCGTGAGCTGCCCCTATGAAGTTTCCCGCTTCGAAGACGCCCTGAAGGTTGCAGGCGGCGAGAAGCAGATGGTGGTGCGTGATGTGGTCGAACTATTAGCCGAAGCCTTGGAGGACTAAACCGTGGATATCCTCGTATTGATGAAGGTGGTGCCGGACGTGGTCGAAGAGCTGGAAGTCGGCTCGGACGGCAAGTCATTGGACACAAGCTTCCTGCGCACGATCATCAATGAACGCGATGATCACGCGCTGGAACAGGCGCTGCTGCTCAAGGACAAGCACGGCGGCAAAGTGACGCTGCTGACGCTGGACGCGCCCGATATTGACGACGTGTTGTTCACAGCATTGGCGAAAGGCGCCGACCGCGCGGTGAAGATTTGCGGCGTCGAGTCGGTCCAGAGCACGCAGACCGCGGTGAAGCTCTTCGGCGAGACGATCGCGAAGACGCCGGGCCTGCTGCCGGTGGACCTGATCTTGACGGGCGTCTCGGCGATTGACGACCTCGACGGATTGATGGCTGCGCCGATCGCGCAACAACTCGGCTGGCCTTACTCGGGCGTCGTCACGCAGGTGGCGCTCGCCGACAAGACCGCCACGGTCATCAAGGAGTTTGCAGGCGGCGTGCGCGGCGAATACGAGGTGCCGACGCCCGCCGTGCTGGGCATCCAGGCTGCCGAGAAGCCGCCGCGCTACGTGCCGGTGGCCAAGGTGCGCGCGGCGATGAAGTCCATGACCATCGAGTCGGTGGACGCCCCCGCGGTCGAGGCGGCCACGACGGTCGCGGTGCAACAGATGGCGAAGCCGCAAGTGACCGGCCACGCCGAGATGCTCGAAGGCTCGCCGGAGGAAGTGGCTGACAAGATTTGCGAGTTGTTGGCGAAACGCGGACTGATCTGAGGAGGACACGAACATGGCTGGCAACATCTGGATTGTAGCGGAAGCGTGGCGGGGCCAGGTCTCCGAAATCACGTTTGAACTGCTGGCGTTGGGCCGCGAAGTCGCGGGCCAGGCCGGCGCGCCGTTGGAAGCCGTCCTGCTCGGCAGCAACGCGCGCGAACTCGCCCAGAAGCTCGGTGCGGCGGACACGGTGCTTTACGCCGACAACGCGGCGTTGGCCGATCCCGTGCCGGAGAATTTCGCCACGGCGCTCGCGCAACTCATCAAGGAGAAGCAGCCCGCCGCCGTGCTGGTGCCGCTGACGAATCTGTCGGTGGACGTCGGCGTCATGCTGGCGGCGCAACTCAACGTGCCGTTCCTCAACTACTGCAAAGACCTCAAGGCCGAAGGTGGCAACCTGACGGCGACGTGCGTGCTCTACGGCGGCAAGATGGAAGCCACCGTCACCGCGTCCGCGAAGCCGGCGATCATCGGCATCCTGCCGGGCGCGCGCTCGGTTGATCAGGGTCGCTCCGACAAGGCCGCGACGATTGCCGACGTGGCCGTGACGCTGGCCGCGCCCAAGGTTCATTTCAAGCGATACCTCGAATCCGAAGCGGGCGACGTGGACATCACGCAGAAGGATTTCCTCGTGGCGGTTGGCCGCGGCATCCAGACCAAGGACAATCTCGACCTTGCCGAAGACCTCGCGGCCACGCTCGGCGGCGCGGTGTGCGGCTCGCGGCCGGTGATTGACCAGGGCTGGCTGGGGTTGTCACGGCAGGTTGGCAAGTCAGGCATGAACGTGAAGCCGAAGCTTTACGTGACGTTGGGCATCAGCGGCGCGCCGGAGCACGTCGAAGGCATGAAGAGCGCGCAGTGCATCATTGCCGTGAACACCGACGCCGCGGCGCCGATCTTCAACGTGGCCCACTACGGCGTCGTCGGCGACGCGCTCGAAGTGGCGCCGGCGTTGACGGAGAAAATCAAAGCGCGAAAGGGATAAAGAACCGTGGACCTCGATCCAGTCAGAATCTCGCTGATGGGCCTGCCCGCTTGGGCAGTGCTCTGGGTGCTGACGCTTGGCGCGTTCGGGGTGTTCGGCTTCCGCGCATGGCAACTGGTCGGCCTGCTGCTGAAGGCGCGGTCGGAGAACCGTTTCGACCAGCTTGGCGCGCGCGTGATGCGTTTCGTCCGGCACGTGCTGCTCCAGCCGCGGCTCTTCAACGAGCCGAGCATCGGTCTGGCCCACTTCCTCATCTTCTGGGGTTTCGTGGTCTATGTCATCTGTTTCAACTGGAGCCTCGTCCGCGGCCTGCTGCCTGTCCTGCCGATTCCGTATCCCGATGAGTTTGGCCCCTCGGCGTTCTTCCTCGATGTGTTCGCGGTGGCGGTGCTGGTTTCGCTCGGCGCGGCAGTGGTGCGGCGCGTGTTTTTCCCGCCGGCGCATCTGCACCTGAGCTGGGACGCGAACTTGATCCTGTCGCTGATCGGCATCCTGATGCTGACGACGCTATTCGGCGGAAGCTTCCGGCTGCTCGGCGAAGGCAAGACCTTCAGCATGTGGACACCGTTCAGCAGCTTGGTGGCGATGGTGTGGCCGGCGATGACCGGCGCGGACGCGCACCGCTGGGCCATCGGCATGTGGTGGACGCACATGATCACGGTGTTGTTCTTCCTTGTCTATCTGCCTTACTCGAAGCACCTGCACCTGCTGGCGTCGCCGTTCAACGTCTTCTTCGGCAACCTCCGCCCGGCGGGCGACCTGAGCATCGCCGGCGGCGGCGAGGAGCTTGCGGCCGGCTCGGCGAAGTGGAACGAGTTCACGTGGAAGCAACTGCTCAGCGGTTTCTCGTGCGCCGAGTGCGGTCGTTGTGACCGCGCGTGCCCGGCGACGAATTCAGGTTTCCCGTTGCAGCCGCAGCAGCTTGTCCAGAAGCTCAAGAAGCACAGCATCCACGCCGGCTTGGCGAAGCAGAACGGCAACGGCGAGAAGCTGATCGGCGACGTGATCACCGAGAACGAGATTTGGGCCTGCACCACCTGCATGTCGTGCATGGAGCGTTGCGCGGTGCTCAACGAGCAACTGCCAATCATCGTCCAACTGCGCCGGCATCTGGTCAGCGAAGGCCAGATGGCCAAGACCGTCCAGGACGCGCTCAACAACTTCAACCGCTACGGCAACTCGTTCGGCAAGTCGGACCGGATGCGCGCGAAGTGGACGCAAGCGCTCGGCTGGAAGGTCAAGGACGCGCGCAAAGAAGAGGTGGAATATCTTTGGTTTGTCGGCGACTACGCGTCGTTCGACCCGCGGTTGGAAGAAAGCACGCGCAAGACCGCGAACGTGTTCAAGGCTGCCGGCGTGGACTTCGGCATTCTCTATGAAGGCGAGCGCAACGCTGGCAACGACGTGCGGCGCGTCGGCGAGGAGGGCTTGTTCGAAATGCTGCGGGACAAGAACCTGCAAGCGATGGGCAAGGCCAAGTATAAGAAGATCGTCACGACCGACCCGCACGCGTTCAACACGCTGAAAAACGAATATGGCTTCGAAGGTGTTGAGGTGTTGCACTACAGCGAAGTGCTGGACCGGTTGGCGGCGGAGGGAAAGCTGGCGTTCAAGAACAAGGTCGCCGGCCGTGTCACGTATCACGACCCCTGCTACCTCGGCCGCTACAACGACATTTACGAACCAGCGCGCCGTATCCTGAAGGCTGCGGGCGTCGAGCTGGTGGAGATGGAGCGCAGCCACAACCGCAGTTACTGCTGCGGCGCTGGCGGCGGACGCATCTGGATGGAAGATGTCGAGGGCGTGAAGGAACGACCGGCCGAGAGCCGCGTGCGCGAAGCCGCGGCGTTGGGCGTGACCACACTAGTGGTGGCGTGCCCGAAGGATTTGGTGATGTTCCAGGACGCGCTCAAGACCGCGGGCTTGGAAGGCAAACTGGTAATCAAAGACGTTATAGATTTGGTCGAGGAAGCCACTCGACAAGCGTAAGAGGACACTATCATGGTAAACATCAAAGGAACCGAACAACCGCGGATTGGCGTGTATATCTGCCATTGCGGGCACAACATTGCCGGCACGATTGACGTGGCGGCCGTGGCCAAATACGTCGAAAAACTGCCCGGCGTCGTGGTCTCGCGCGACTACAAATACATGTGCTCCGACCCCGGCCAGCAGTTGATCCAGTGGGACATCAAGGGCCACAAGCTCAACCGCATCGTCGTCGCGAGCTGCTCGCCGTTGTTGCACGAACACACGTTCCGCAACGCGACCGAGAAGGGCGGCATCAACCCGTTCTATTTCCAGATGGTCAACATCCGCGAGCACAACTCGTGGGTCCACACCGATCACGCTGCAGCCACGCAAAAGGCCAAGGCGCAGATTCACGGTGCCGTGCGCCGCGTTGCTGGCCATCGCGCATTGGAAACCAAGAAAGTGCCGATTCATCCCGACGTGCTGGTCGTGGGCGCGGGCATTGCGGGCATCCACGCCGCGCTGACGCTGGCCAACGCCGGGAAGAAGGTTTATTTGGTCGAGCGCGAGCCGTCCATCGGCGGCCACATGGCAAAATTCGACAAGACCTTCCCGACGCTCGACTGCGCGGCGTGCATTCTGACGCCGAAGATGTCGCAGGTTGGCAACCATCCCAACATCACGCTCTGGAGCTACTCCGAAGTGGTGAAGATGGATGGCTACGTCGGCAACTACAAGATTGCCATCAAGCGCAAGCCCCGTTACGTCAACGAGGAGCTGTGCATTGGCTGTCAGGAGTGCGTTGCCCACTGCGTCTTCAAGGAGCCGAAGTTCCCGGACGAGTTCAACGAAGGCCTCGGCAAACGCCGCCCGGTTTACATCCCGTTCTTGCAAGCCACCCCGCAGGTCGTGCTGATTGACCCCGAGGTTTGTTTGAACTTCAAGCGTGCCAAGAACCCCGATGGCTCGCCGATTGTCAGCGACAAATGCAAGAAGACCTGCGTCGAAGCCTGCGGCGAGAACAAGGCGATCAGCTTCCATCAGAAAGAGGAGATCAAAGAGATCCAGGTTGGCACGGTCATTGTGACGACTGGGTTCAAGACCTTCGATGCCAAGCGCGTGCCCTACTATGGCTACGGCAAGTATCCGAACGTCTATACGGCGCTCGAAGTCGAGCGGCTTGTCAACGCCAGCGGTCCGACCGGCGGCGAGGTCATCTTGCGCGATGGCAAGAAGCCGAAGACGATCGCTATCGCCCACTGCGTTGGCAGCCGCGATGAGAATACTAATCGTCATTGTTCGCGCGTTTGCTGTATGTATTCGCTCAAACTCGCGCATTTGCTCAAAGAGCACACTGATGCGGAGATCTACAACTTCTACATTGATATCCGCACACCGGGCAAAGGATTCGAGGAGTTTTACCAGAGCGTGGCGACCGAGGGCGTCCACTTCGTCCGCGGCAAGATCGCGGATGTCTATCCGGAGGCCGGCAATACCGGCAAACTGATCGTGCAGGCTGAGGACACGCTGCTGGGCCGCGTGCGCAAGCAACCCGTGGACATGGTCGTGTTGGCGGTGGGCTTGGAACCGCAGGCCGACGCGCAAGATGTGCGCCGGATGTTCAACATGAGTTGCGGCTCGGAAGGCTTCTTCCTGGAGCGCCACCCGAAGCTCGCGCCGGTGAGCACCTTCACCGACGGCGTGTTCATCGCCGGTGCCTGTCAGTCGCCGAAGGACATTCCCGACACGGTCGCGCAAGCTGGCGCGGCGGCGGCCGAGGCGATGGCGCTCATTGACAAGGGCTACGTTGAGCAGGAGCCGAACACAGCGAACATCATCGAAGAGGAGTGCAGCGGCTGCAAATCGTGCATTGCGCTCTGTCCCTACACCGCCATCACGTTCGACGAGGCCAAGAAAAAGGCCGTCATCAACGAGGCGCTTTGCAAGGGTTGCGGCACGTGCGTGGCGAGCTGCCCGTCCGGTTCGATCAAACAGAACCTGTTCGAGGACGAGGAAATCTTCAGCGAGATCGAAGGCGTGTTGGCCCAAGTCTGAAATTCTGTGCATACGGATGGCCGCGACAACGACAATCGGATTGGCCCGGACTGCCACGGGCGACGATGAAGAATCGGCCCCGGTTTACCGAGCCGGGCCGAGGGAAGGATTGCGCGCGCCGTGAGCACGGTCAGTCAGCCCAACGAACCGAAGACTGAAGGAACCGCCGGGGGATTTTCCTTGGCGGCCCTGCGCCGTGTGCGCGTCACGATCGCAACCAAGCTGATCGTGGGTTTCCTGCTGGTGTGCATGATTGTTGGCATCACGTTCGGTGTCGTCGGTGTTCACATCATCGGCGGCTTGGTTGTGGACGAGGCCCAGGAAAAAGTCCGGACCGACCTCAACGTGGCGCGCGAGATTTATCTCAACCATCTGGACCGGATCAGCGACAAAATGCGGTTCGTGGCCGGCCGGACGTTTGTGCGCGACGGATCGTCGCTCAAGGAGCGTGACAAGGTCGTTGAGGCGCTGACGGCGTTCCGCGAACGGGAGCGGCTGGATGTTCTGGGCATTACCGATTCCGCGGGTGTGGTTGTGGCGCGCGTGACCACCGCAGGTGTTTCCGGCGACAACCAAAGCCAGGATCCATTGATCGGACGCGTCCTGCAGAGCCGGGCGCCGGTGGCATCCACCTGTCTCATATCAGGGGATCAACTGCGCAAGGAATCGCCCGCCTTGGCAGAGCGCGCGCGGTTCGAAGTTGTCCCCACGCCCAAGGCCCGGCCCCGTTCGGAGCGCGAGGAAACCTCCGGGCTGATGCTGAAGGCGGCAGCGCCGATCTTCGACTTGAAGAACCAATTCATCGGCGTGGCCTACGGCGGCATCCTGTTGAGCCGTAACTTCGAGATCGTGGACAAGATCAAGCAAACCGTTTTCCAGGACGTGAAGTATCAGGGCGAAGAGATCGGCTCGGCTACGATTTTCCAGGACGACCTGCGCATCTCCACCAACGTCCAGAATGAAGACGGCGCGCGAGCCATCGGCACACGCGCGGCGAAGGACGTTTACGACCGCGTAGTGACGGAGGGTGAGCGTTGGATCGGCCGCGCCTACGTGGTCAATGCCTGGTATATTACCGCCTACGAGCCGATCCGAGACGTGGTCAACAAGATCGTCGGCATGCTCTATGTCGGGGTCCGCGAGCAGAAATACACCGACACCCGGATGCGCGCCACCGCGGCGTTCGTGGTGATCACTTTGGCGGGCGGCGCGGCCTCGATGTGCCTGTTTTATTTCATCGCCAGAAACATTTCAGTTTCGGTTCACAAACTGGTTCTGGCCTCCCGCGAAGTGGCGCGCGGCAACCTCGACGCGCGCGTGGAAATTGCCTCGCAGGACGAGCTGCATGAACTGGCCGACACGTTCAACTCCATGGCTTCCTCGCTGAAGAAGCGCGACGAGAAACTCAGGGAGTTTGCCCGCAAGAAGATCATGCAATCCGAGCGGCTCGCCGTCATCGGCCAGTTGGCTGCGGGCGTGGCTCACGAGATGAACAATCCGCTGACGGGCATTGTGACTTACTCGCATCTGCTGCTGGAACGGACCAATGCCCAGGATGGCAGCAACGAGTTTCTGCGCAAGATTGCCACGCAAGCCGACCGTTGCCGTGGCATCGTGCGCGGGCTGCTGGATTTCTCGCGGCCGAAGAAGCCCGACAAGCGTTCGTGCAACCTCAATCAAGTGTTGCAGGAGTGTGTGTCGCTGGTGGAGAACCAGTCCCTGTTCCACAACATCCAGGTCGAGAAGAATTTCCAGAAGAACCTTCCATTGGTGATTGTAGATCCATCGCTCATCCAGCAGGTGTTCATGAACCTCATCATCAACGCCGCCGAGGCGATGGACGGCAAAGGCCGGCTCAGTCTGACGACGCGGTTGGAACCTGACGGCGAGTGTGTCGAGATCGTCTTCGCCGATTCAGGCCACGGCATCAGCGAGGAGAACTTGGAACGTATTTTTGATCCGTTTTTCACGACCAAGGAAGTCGGCCACGGAACCGGCTTGGGCCTGGCCATCAGCTTTGGTATCGTCAAGGAACACGAAGGAACCATTGCAGTGGAAAGTGAAATGGGCAAGGGCGCGACCTTTACGGTCCGCCTGCCGGCGCGGGACCTGAACAAAGCTTAGCCGATGCAAGAAACAAAGATATTGATTATTGATGACGAGGAAGTCGTGCTCGATTCCTGCAAGCTCGTGCTGGAGCCTGCCGGTTTCAAGATCGCCACGGCCAGCAACGGCATCGCCGGGCTGGGCATGGTGCGCGAATTCGGGCCGGACCTGATCTTCGTGGACCTGAAGATGCCCGGCATCTCCGGTTTCGAGGTGTTGGAACGGCTCCGCACGATGGACCCGAACCAGGTCGCCATCGTCATCACCGGTTACGCCACGGTCAGCTCCGCAGTGGATGCGATGAAGCGGGGCGCCTACGATTTCCTGCCCAAGCCGTTCACGCCTGACGAACTGCGCCTCATCACCAAGCGCGGCCTCGAAAAACACCGGCTTGTGCAAGAGGCGATCGCGCTGCGCCGCGAGAAGGAAATGCTCCGCGAGAATTTCGCTGCCATCCTCTCACATGAACTCAAGTCACCGCTGAGCGCGCTCCAGCAGCATCTCTTTGGCCTGGCCGACGACCTCGCCGACAAGATGTCGGAGGAGCAGAAGGCGCGCACGGAACGGATGAAAAGCCGGCTCGACGACCTGCTGAAACTGATTCACAACTGGCTTCGGGTCTTCTCGGTGGACGTGAACAAGATCAAGGAGCAGTTCCAGCCGGTCGCCGTGGCGTCCGTTGTCACGCGTGCCGTCGAGAACGTCCTGCCCCACGCGACGCGCAAGAACATCGAGATCGTCAGCACCGTCGGCGATTCGCTGCCGATGGTGTCGGGCGACGCGGTGAGCCTTGCGGAGGTCATTGGCAACATTCTCAACAACGCAATCAAATACTCGAAGCCGCAGACGACCGTCCGGCTGACGGCCGAAGCCGCGCAGGGCGAGGTGGTCATCTCGGTGGCCGACGGCGGTGTTGGCATCGCCAAGGAGGATTTGCCGTTTATCTTCGGTGATTTCTACCGCGGCAAAGGCGCGGCGCAGATGGAGAGCGGTTGCGGATTGGGTCTGGCGATCAGCCGGCGCATCGTCGAGGCCCACGGCGGTTCAGTGGTCGCGGAGAGCGAGCCGGGCAAAGGAAGCAAATTTATCATTCGCCTGCCGGCGAAAACTTGAAAAGGAGACACTACCATGAGCGAACAAAAACAGTTGCTGATCATTGACGACGATCCCGATTTCGCGGAGGGGATCAAATCCATCCTCGTGAAGGCCAACTACAGCGTGGACATGGCCCACAACCCGAAGGACGGCTGGGCCGCCCTTGAGAAGAACAAATACGACCTGCTGCTGCTCGACGTGATGATGGGCCGCGGCGCCGAGGGCATCATGATCGCCCGCAAGCTTGGCAAGGATGCGAAGTTCCGCGACCTGCCCGTCCTGATCATCACCAGCATCCGCGAACAGATGGCGTTCCTGTTCCCCGGCGGCGCGGTGCATCCGAACTTTGTGGACGTGGACGAGCTGATCGAGAAGCCCGTCGAGCCGAAACTGCTGCTCGACAAGGTCAGCACGTTGATCAAGTCCTCCGAGGCCAAGAAAAAGAAATAGGAACCTTATGGCAACGACAGTCACATTCAGCCAGGAGATTGCCAACGTGCTCCACGCGGCGGGCGGCACGCCCGTCAGCGCCTGCATGCAATGCGGCACCTGCTCCGGCACCTGCCCCGTCGGCGATTTCATGGACGTGCGGCCCCAGCGGCTCATCCGCATGATTGACGCCGGCCTCAAGGACAAGGTCATGGCCACCCGCGCTTTCTGGTATTGCGCCTCCTGCTACCAATGCACCGTGCGCTGCCCGCGCGGCATTGACATTGCGGAGCTGATGTATGGCCTGAAGCGCTACACCATCTGGAAGAACCAGTATCCCGAGGACCTCATCGGTCCGGCGTTCTCCGAGACCTTCGTCAAAACCATCGTGCGCACCGGCCGCAGCTACGAGCCGGTGTTGGCGACCAGCTACTTCTTCACGCTCGGCCTGAAGGAAATGCTGTCCGAGGCGCAGAACGCCACGATGCTCATGCTCAAAGGCCGCCTCCCCGTCCTTCCGGCGCGGATCAAGAGGCTGGAGAATTTCAAACGGATGATCAAACGCATCATCCCGATCGGAGACTAAGTTAATGATCCAAAAGAAGTTTGCATATTTCCCAGGCTGTTCGCTTGAGAAGATGGCGGAGAGCTACCACCTCTCCACCGTCGAGATCGCCCGCGTGATGGGCATGGAACTCAAGGAGCTGGAGGACTGGAACTGTTGTGGCGCCACCGCCTACTTCCACGTGGACGAGCTGCTTGCCCATACGCTTTGCGCGCGGAACCTGGCGATGGCCGAGAAGGAGGGACTGGACCTCGTGGCGCCGTGCAGCGGGTGCTACAAGAACATGCACGCCTGCAACGCCCACCTGAAGAAGGACCACGACCTGGCCGACCACATCAACTTCGCCCTCGAAGAGGACAACCTCCGCTATGACGGCAAGATCAAGGTTCATCACCTGATCGAGGTGTTTTCCGAAGACCTGAAAGAGGTCAAGGCCAAGGCCACCAATCCGTTGACCGGTTTGAAGGTTGCGCCTTATTACGGCTGTCAGATTTTGCGGCCGAGGAAGTTCGAGCACGAGAATGTCGAGGAGCCGCGCTACTTCGAGGACTTGATGACCGCCATCGGCGCGACGCCGGTGGATTTTCTGCTCCGGCTGCGTTGCTGCGGCGCGGCGCTCATCATCACGAACCGGCAGGCCGCGCTGAGCATGGTGCGCAACCTGTTGCAGAACGCGCTGGACTCCGGCGCGGACGTGATCGCAACCGCCTGCCCGCTCTGTCAAGTGAACCTCGAATGCTATCAGGACCAGGTCAATGCAGAGTTCGGAACGAAGTTCTCCGTGCCCGTGTTTTACTTTACGCAACTGATGGGCCTGTCCATGGGCATCCCGGCCAAGCGGCTGGGCATCGGCACCGAGTTTCTGTCGCCGCCAACGGCGATGCTTGCTGCTTGTAGGAAAGCGGCTGCTGTGTAACCTCGTGATCAGGAACGTCCGCTGTTATCATTCGGAGAGTTGGTTGACTGTAAGATCGTGAACTACTTCACATGCAAGACCAGGAAGATATGCAAGGGATCGGCGCATGGCACATAAGCTGACAACCTGCACTTTCTGCGGTGTGGGATGTGGTCTCTACTTGGAGACGACGGACAACCGCACCGTGGCGGGTGTTTATCCCAGCATGTCGCACCCGACCAACGACGGGAAGATTTGCGTGCGCGGCTGGAATGTCCATGAGGTTGCCACGTCATTGGATCGCCTGAAGCAGCCGCTGCTCCGCAAGAACGGCCGGTTCGAGGAAGTAAGCTGGGACGAAGCCATCGGCTTCATTGCCGAGCGGCTCAAGAGCATTCGGGACCAGCACGGTCCCGACGCGCTGGCGTTTCTGAACTCGCCGCGCTGCTCGAACGAGGAAAGTTACCTTCTCCAGAAGCTCGCCCGCGCCGTCATTGGCACCAACAACGTGGACCACGGCACAGGTGTCTATAGCAACAACTCCATCAACGTCTTGCTCGACATGATCGGCGTGCCGGCCACGACGAACTCGATCGGCGAACTGGCTTCGAGCGAGGTTGTTGTGGTGGACGGCGTGGACCTTGGTCGGCAGTTGCCAACCATCGGCGGTCACGTCATTCGCGCCAAGCTCAAGGGCGCCAAGCTTATCGTCATTGACGCGCGCAAGCACCGCGTGGCCGAGAGCGCTGATTACTTCATCCAACTCAAACCCGGCACCGAGACGTTGCTCTACGGTGCAATGGCTAAGGTCATCGTGGACCGCGGCCTGATGAACCTGCCGTTCATTAAGGCCCACTGCCGCGACTACGAGGCGTTTCTCGACCAACTGGCCGGCTACGACCTGCTGGCCGGTGCCGAGGGTTGCGGCGTGTCTGCGGATATCATTGAAGCCGCGGCACTCGCCTATGCCCGCGCGAAATCCGCGGCCATCCTCTATTCCACCGGCATCGAGTCGCGAGAGGCGGAGAGCATCCAAGCGCTCGTGAACCTCGCGCTGCTCACGGGCCAGCTCGGCAAGGCCGGCGCGGGCATCTACGCACTCACGGAGCACAACAATCTTCAGGGCGTCTGCGATATGGGCATGTTGCCCGACCGCCTGCCCGGCTACCGGTCCGTAACCAGCGCCGCCGACCGCGCCTCGGTCGAGGCCGTCTGGAAAACGAAATTGTCCGCCGCCCCCGGCTTGAACGCGCGCTCTTTGCTCGGAGATCGTGGCGGCGGCAAGGTGAAGGCACTCTGGCTCTGTCGCTACGATCCGGTGAACACGGCGTTTTTCGGTGACGCGGCCAACTCGCTCAAGCAGTTTGACCTTGTGGTGGTGCAGCACCTGTTTATGACCGGCACGGCGCAGTTCGCGCACGTCGTGCTGCCGTCGTCCGCGTTTGGCGAGGAAGAAGTGTCGTTCACCAGCAGCGATCGGCGGATACAGTTGGCCCGACAGGCGATCGAGTCGCCGCCGGGGCCGATACCGGCTTGGGAACAAATCGCGCGAGTGGGCCGCGCAATGGGAGCAGACTGGAGCTACAAGACCGCCGCCGACGTGATGGACGAGCTGGGCGAGGTGGTGCCGTTCTACAGCGGCGCGAGCCACGACAACCTCGCGCGCGAATACGGCCGCCAGTGGCCCTGCACCAAGGATCGGCCGCTCGGCACGCAGTTCCTCTTTGCGGATGGCAGCGGTGGCCGGCGGTTTAAGTTCGTGCCGGTGCCGAAGCCGGCGCTGGAAGTGTCACCGAAGGATTTTCCGTTTACCTTGGTCTTTGGTCACTCGCTCTATTACTGGAACCAGAACATCCTGATCCAGCACAGCGAGACGCTCAAACGCGAATATCGCATCTTACTGCTCGATTACCCGGACGGTTTCGTCGAGATCAACACCGCTGACGCCAAGGCGCTCGGCATCCGCGACGGCGAGAAAATCCGGCTCCGCGCGGCCAGCGGCTCCGCCGTCGCCGCGGCGCGTGTCACGCCTGAGGTGCGCGGTGGCACCATCTTTGTGCCGTTTTTCGTTCGCGAAGTGCAGAAGCAGATTCTGGGTCGGGCGCACAGCGGGCACCAGATCATGCCGGTGCGCGTGGAGAAGGAGACCACATGAAAGCCCGCATTCTCGACAGCGCCGATGTGTTGAAAATCGTGGATCTACTGCGCCAGCAGGACTGCGAGGTCTTCGCGCCGTTCGGCGGCCGTGGTCGTGACACCTGCTACGACAAGGTCACTGATCAGAACCGCGACCAGATTCAGATTCATCTGCCGAACCCTTACTATCCGCCGAAGCGGTTCATCTTCCCGCACATTGAGCGGCTGATGAAGATCCAGCGCAGCGACGGCGGCATCCAGATCGAGCCAACCTACCGCGAGCCGAAACGCGCCATTTTCGGCATCCGCTCGTGCGACGTGGCGGGAATCTGGCACCTCGACCGTTTTTTTATGGGCCGCGATTATCGCGACATCTATTACGAGAAGCGCCGCAAGAACATGTTTCTGGTCAACGTGGCCTGCACCGACCCGGCCCGCGACATCGGCGAGGAGTGTTTCTGCGTCTGCGCCGACACCGGTCCGGCTGCGCGTGAACATTTCGATCTCCAGTTGATGGATCTTGGCGGCGGCGAGTTCATGGCGGTGGCCGGCACGCCGGCGGGCGAAGCGCTGTTCAGCGCGCCGTTCTTCCGGAAAGGCACCGAGGCGCACGTCGCGAAGCGCCGGGCAATCCTCGGCGAGGTCCGCAAGAGTTTCAAACCATCCACCACGAGCTGGTTCTCCGCCGCGATCCGCCACGTGTCGGCGGGGAAGATTCAGGAGAAAACCTGGGAGGACATCGGTCGGCGTTGCCTGGAGTGCGGCGGCTGCACCTATGTCTGCCCTGCATGCACCTGCTTCACGGTCAGCGACCGTCAGGTTGGGCCGGACGAGGTCGAGCGCGTCCGCATCTGGGACGCCTGCGCGCTCGGCGGCTTCACGCGGATGGCCGGTGGCCATAACCCGCGCCGGGCCGTCCACGACCGCCGTAACCGCCGCTTTTTCCGAAAACTGTCGCACTACTTCATCCAGCGCGAGCTTTCGATGGCTTGCGTTGGCTGTGGTCGCTGTGCCGCCGTCTGCCACGGCGACATCGGCATGCCCAGCGTCGTGGAAATGATTCGCCGCGAAACAGCGGAGGTTGATAAACATGAACCTGTCGCCCGTTGAAAACGTTTATCTGCCGAGGATCGCGGTTCTCGACCGGGTGGTGGACGAAATCGCCGAGGTCAAGACGTTCTACTGGCGTTTCGAGGATCCGGCGGAGCAGGCGGCATTCAAACAATTCCGCCCCGGCCAGTTCGCACAGGTGTCGCTCTTCGGCGTCGGCGAGTTTCCCGCGTCGTTGCCGCCCAGTCCGACGGAAAAGGAAACATTCTTCACGGTCCGCACGGTCGGCAGTTGCACCGCGGCGCTGCACCAGCTCAAGCCGGGCGACAAATTTGCCGTGCGCGGCCCCTACGGCAACGGCTTCCCGATGGAGGAGTATTACGGGAAGAACCTCGTCTTCGTTGCCGGAGGTATCGGCCTGATTCCGCTCCGCTCGTGCATCATCTACGCGCTGGCCCATCGCGAGAAATACAAACGCATCCAGATTTTTCTCGGCGCCAAGACGCCGCGTGACTTGATGTATCGCGACAACCTGCGCGAGTGGGAGAAATCCGCCGGCGTCGAGTGCCATCTCACCGTGGACCGTGCTGCCGACGGCTGGACCGGCAACGTCGGCGTCGTCGGCAGCCTGTTCAAAAAAACCGGCGTGCAGGTGGCGGTGGACAATACGGTCGCGTTTGTGTGCGGTCCGCCGATCATGTTCCGCTTCGTCATCAAGGACCTCAAGGCGCTTGGTTTTCAGGACAAGAACATCGTTTCGACGCTGGAGCGCTACATGAAGTGCGGCGTCGGCAAGTGCGGTCACTGTTGCATAGGTGTCGCCTACGTCTGCGTGGACGGCCCGGTGTTCACCTACGAGCAAATCCAGAAACTTGGCGAAGACATCTGATGCCCGACCTCCGCGAACAACTTGAGGTGTGCTTCCAAGGCCGCGTCTGTCTGATGGGCCTCGGCAACACCGACTATGGCGACGACGGCTTTGGCGTGCGTCTGGCGGAAGCTCTCGCTGAAGCAGGCGCGCCGGATGTGGTCGTGGCCGGCACAACGCCTGACCGGTTTGTTGGCCGCGTCGCGGGCGAAAGTTTCGACCATCTGATCTTTCTCGACGCCGTTGAGTTCGGCGGCGCGCCCGGCTCGGCGGTCTTCCTGAACGCCGAAGAAATGGCGGCGCGGTTTCCGCAAATCTCGACACACAAGATTTCGCTGGGCTTGCTGGCGAAATGGGCCGAGGCGAGAGGTTCGATGCGAGCGTGGCTGCTCGGCGTCCAACCGGAGTCGCTCAGGCACAGCGCCGGCCTGACGCCGACCGTCCAGAGAACGCTCGAAGCATTGGTCGAACTTCTGAGTGAGATGCCCGCGTGCGCTTCCGTCCAGTCCGCACTCGTATGCTAACTCCCGAAAAAGCTGTCATCGCTTCAATCCTGCTCTGCATGGCTGGGGCAGTGCTGACGCTGTTGGTGTCGCGCTATAAGACCGTGGCGGGCTGGCTCGCGTTCATCGTGACCGCGGCCACGGCGGGTTTGATTTTCTCTGCCGTGGCGCACGTGCTGACGGTCGGGCCTTCGTCGCATCCAGCAGCGTTTTGGGCGATGCCGAAATTTGGCTTCGCGCTGCGCATCCACGTGGACGGGCTGACGGCGATGTTCCTGATGCTGACGGCGATGATCGCGGTGCCGGCGGCGTTTTATTCCATCGCTTACATGCGGCACTACGAAGACTACAGCGTGGCGCGTTACTACCCGAACTTCCTGCTGTTTCTCGCTGCGATGTATGGGTTGGTGAGCACCACCGACATGATGTGGTTCTTCTTCATCTTCTGGCAGATGATGACGCTGCCAGGCTACGCGCTTATCCGTTTCGAGAACAAGAAACCGGAGAACATCCGCGCCGCGAACAAATACCTCGTCATGATGCAGATCGCCTGCGTCGCGACGATGATCGGAGCCGAACTGGTCGCTGTGACGGGCGCGTCGGTCAGCGGTAGCGCCACGTTGAAGTATGACTTTGACACGGTCAGCGCGAACCTGCCTGCGATGCTCGTCGCCAGACCCGGCGTCACCGCGCTGGCGTTCGCGCTGTTCCTGGTCGGCTTCGGCATCAAGATGGGCATGTGGCCGTTCGGCCAAGTCTGGCTGCCGGACGCACATCCGGCCGCGCCGTCGCCGGTCAGCGCGATGCTCTCCGGCGTGATGATCAAGACCGGCGTGTATGGCCTGATGCGCTATTTCCTCTGGCTCGTGCCGCCTGCGGCGCAAGCCGACTATCCGCTCGCCAAATGGGGCCTCGTCGTTGCCGTGCTCGGCACGATCACGCTGTTCACCGGCACGATGCAGGCGTTGAAGCAGGAACAGTCGAAGCGATTGCTGGCTTTCCACAGCATCGGCCAGATCGGCTACATCCTGCTCGGCGTCGGCGCGTGCATGGCGTTGCTGCCGGTTGCCGGCCCGAACGCAGCGGCGCTCGCCACGATCGGCTTTTTTGGCGCGCTGTTCCATGTGCTGAATCACGGCCTGTTCAAGGGCTTGCTCTTCCTCAACGCCGGCTCGATGCTCCACGCCACCGGCACGCAAGACCTGAACAAGATGGGCGGCCTGATGAGGTTCATGCCGCTCACCGCAATCACCGCCATTGTGGCTTCGTTCTCGATTTCCGGCGTGCCACTGTTCAATGGCTTCGTCAGCAAATGGAGCATCTATGTTGCGGCGATCCAAGGCAGCGGCAGCGCGAAGTATCTCGCCGTCTGCGCCGTCATTGCCATCCTGACCAGCGCGCTGACACTGGCATCGTTCATCAAGTTCTTCGGCGTGAGCTTCCTCTCGCGCACCAGCGAACTCGTCACCGCACAGGCGGCGAAACGCGGCCGGCTTGAAGTTGGCTGGATGATGCAGTTACCGCAGGTTGTGCTCGCGTTCTTCTGCGTGCTGCTGGGCGTGATGCCAGCCATCGCGTTCAGCCTGATGCAATCCGCGATGAACGCCAGCCAGCAGCAGGGGTTTGGCGCTCAGTTGGCCAAGGCCGCGCCGGTGGCGAGCGGTCCACTAAGCGGGTTGGAGGAATTGAACTCCGCTGCTTTGTTCGTCCCGGTTGCTCTCGCGGTCGTGCTGGGCTTGGTGTTTTTGGCCGCCTTGGTTCTCTCGAAACTCGGCAGAGCACCGCGCCGCGCCGCCGTGCCGTGGCTTTGCGGCTACGTGCTCGAAGCGGACTGCCATCGCTACGTCGCACACAATTTTTACGGTGAGATAAAACGTTACTTCCGCTGGTTGGGCGGAATGCCGTCGTCTTGCCATAGAACGAGCCGGACTCATTCCGTGTCACCGCCGAATTTGCACTAGTGGGTTTATGATGACAGCCGAATATGCCGTTGCCGCCGCGATGCTGATCTGTTTCAGCGGGGCGCTGGCGACTTGGACCGGAGCGTGCCGCAAGTCTGCTGTCGGGTGGATTGCGTTCGCTGTGGTCGTTGTGTCGAGCCTGCTGGTGCTGGCGGGCGTCGCCAGTGTGCTCATGTTCGGCCCCGGCAACCCAGTCACGTGTCTCGAAGTGCCTTCGCTCGGTTTTGCGCTTCGACTGCATGTGGATGGCTTGAGCGCGGTGTTTCTCGGACTCATCGCGACCGTTGCGATCCCCGCTGCGCTCTACTCCATCGAATACATGCAGCACCACCTCGAGCATGGGACGGGGCGGTATTATCCGGATTTCCTCATCTTCATCACCGCGATGTATGGCCTCGTCAGCACCACGGACATGATGTGGTTCTTCTTCATCTTCTGGCAGATGATGACGCTGGCGGGCTACACGCTGATCCGGTTCGATCCGAAGAATCCCGGCCGGCTCCGCGCCGCCAACAAGTTCCTCATCATGATGCAGATTGCCTGCGCCGTGAGCATGATCGGCGCCCAGTTGCTCGTTGTCGCGGGCGGGCCGTCGAACGTGTCGCCGATGTTGAAGTATGATTTTGGCAACGTGAGCAACAACCTGCCGTTGCTCTTACTCAAAAAACCCGGCACGGTCGCGATGGCTTTGGCGCTGTTTCTCGTCGGCTTTGGCATCAAGATGGGCATGTGGCCTTTCGGGCAGATCTGGCTGCCGGACGCGCATCCCTCCGCGCCGTCGCCGGTGAGCGCCATGTTGTCTGGCGTGATGATCAAGACCGGCGTGTATGGCTTGATGCGCTGCTTCCTGTGGCTCGTGCCGGCCAAGGCATGCCCGGATTATCCCGTTCACTACTGGGGCATCATCCTGACGCTGCTCGGCACGATCACGCTGTTCACCGGCACGGTGCAGGCGCTGAGGCAGAATATGTCAAAACGCTTGTTGGCTTTTTCCACGATCGGCCAGGCCGGTTACATCCTGCTGGGATTGGGCGTCTGCATGACGTTGATTGGTTCGACGGATCGCGCTGTTGCAGCGCTGGGCGTGGCGGCGTTCTATGGCACGCTGTTTCACACGCTCAATCATGGCGTGTTCAAGAGCTTATTGTTCCTCAACGCCGGCTCCGTGCTTCACGCCACTGCGACGCAGGATTTGAACAAGCTGGGCGGCTTGATGCGTTTCATGCCCGTAACGGCGGTCACGACGCTCATCGCGTCGTTCTCGATCGCGGGCGTGCCGCTGTTCAGCGGTTTCGCCAGCAAATGGGGAATGTTCACCGCGGCCATCCAAGGCAACGAAGCGTGCAGGCTATTGCCCTTGTGTGTAATGGTTGCCATCATCACCAGCGCAGTCACGCTGGCGTTGTTCATGAAGTTTTTCGGGGTGATGTTCCTGACGCGGACCAGCGCGCTTGTGGCGGAGAAAGCCAGAAGGCGCCACAGGCTGGAGGTGGGCTGGAAGATGCGCGTGCCACAGATCGCGCTGGCGGCGGTTTGCGTTCTTTTCGGATTAATGCCGGCACTGCCGATCTCGATCATCCGCCATGCGTTGGAAGGAAGCCGGCATGGATTTGGCGAAGTGCTTGCGGACGCCACGCCTCTTGCCATCGGTGGATGGGCGGGCCTCGGCAGCCTGACCAACGAATCCATTTATGCGCCGGTGATACTCGCGTTCGTGCTGGTGGCGATGTTCCTCGTTACGCGCCGCGTTGCCAAACTCGGTGGCTCACAGCGTCGCCCGGCGAAGCCATGGCTCTGCGGCTACGTCAAGGAAGCCGAAATGCATCGTTACCGCGCCAGCGGCTTTTACGCCGAGATCAAGCGCTACGTGAGTTGGATGGGTGGCGCGCCCCGTCCGCAGCCTGAGCCGGTTCCCGTGTCCGATGGCAAGTGAAGAAAGAAGATTTCGCATGGTCGCTCGAGAAAAACTAAATCAGTTGAAGGAGAAATTTGGCCCGGCGGTCCAACGGGCCGATATGCCCAGTGATGAACGCCTGTTCGTTTTCGTGGAGCTGTCGGCGCTGAAGGCCGTCTGCCAATATCTTTTCCGCGACCTCAATGCCCGTTACGTCATCAGTATCGGCATGGATGACCGGCCGTTCTCCGGCCACTACCTCGTCGCGCACGACTTCGCGTTCGATGAGGACCATCTCCTTTGCAGCGTGCTCACGTATGTGCCGGCGGACAATCCGAAGATGGACAGCATCTCCGACGTGGTGCCGGCGGCGAGCTGGGCCGAGCGGGAGATCCACGACCTCATCGGCATCGAGCCGGTGGGCCACCGCTATCTGAAACGGCTGGTGTTGCCGGACGGCTGGCCCGATGGCGTGCATCCGCTCCGCAAGGATTTCGCTTGGAACCAGGTGCCCGAAGGCTACGACGACACGCGGGAGTTCAAGTTCGACGAGCCGCCGGAAGGTTGCACGGTGGTGCCGTTCGGGCCGTTCCATCCCACGCTCGACGAGCCGGCGCATTTCCGGCTCTACATCGAGGGCGAGATGGTGCGCGGCTGCGAATATCGCGGGTTCATGGTGCATCGCGGCATCGAAAAACTCGCCGAGTCCGTGCTCACCTACAACGAGATCCCAATGATGGCCGAGCGCATCTGTGGCATTTGCGGCTGCGTCCACAACGTTGCCTATGCGCAAGCCGTCGAGAGCGCCGCCGCCATCAAGCCGCCGCCGCGCGCCGAATACATCCGCACCATCATGTTGGAGATCGAGCGCCTGCACAGCCACCTGCTCTGGGTCGGCCTCGCCTGCCACATTGTCGGTTTTGACACGCTGTTCATGCAGAGCTGGCGTATCCGCGAGCCAATCATGTGGATCGCGGAAAAAATCAGCGGCAACCGCAAGACCTACGCGCTCTGCGTCATCGGTGGCGTGCGTTGGGACATCACGCCGGAAGTGAAGGACGAACTCCGCAAAGTGCTCGACAAACTTGAAGCTGAGTGGATGCCGGTCGTGGCCGCCGTCAGCAAGGACAAAAACATCCAGAAGCGCACGCGCGGCGTCGGCATCGCCGACCGGAGCCTCGTGAAGAACATGGGGCTGGTCGGCCCCGTGGCGCGGTCGGCGGGCGTGGACATTGATTGCCGGCGCGATCACCCGTATGCCGCCTACGACCGTCTGGACTTCGAAGTGATCACCGAAGGCGGCTGCGACGTCTGGTCGCGCGTGCTGGTTCGGGCCAAGGAAGTGTTCGAGTCCATCAAGATCATCCGCCAGTGCTTGGAAAAGATGGAAGACGGACCGCTTCACTTGACGCTCAAAGACGAACTGCCCGTGGGGCGGTTTGGTTTGTCGTCAGTGGAAGCGCCGCGCGGCGAGAGTCATCACTTCGTCATTACCGGCGAGAATAACCGTCCGCGTCGCTGGCGCGTGCGTGCGCCGACCTACCAGAATCTCCAGGGCATCCCGGCGATGATCAAGGACCAGCAACTCGCTGACATGACGATTTCACTTGGCAGCATTGATCCGTGTTTTTCCTGCACCGACCGGCTGGAGACGATTGACCTGCGCTCCGGCGCGACGAAGGTCTGGACGCAGGAGGAGTTGCTGAAACTGACGCGGGCGAAGAAGGCGTAATCGGATATGTATCGCAACATGATTTGGATGATTCTGGGCGGACTGGCAAACGTGGCCATCGTGCTGTTGGTGGCGCCGTTTTTCCAGGGTGTGCTGCGCAAGATCACGGCGCTCATCCAGTCCCGCCAAGGGCCGCCGATTTGGCAGGCTTATTTCGATCTGTTGAAGTTGCTCGGCAAGGAGGATATCGAGTCGGGCGAGTCGCCGCTCATGCAGCGGTTTGCGGTTTATCTGGCGATGGCGACGGTGTTGACGGTCGCGTGCCTCGTGCCGATGGGGTTCGCCGCTCCGATGAACGCCACGGGCGACGTGATCTTGTTGATTTACCTGCTGACGCTCTGCGGCATCTGCACGCTGTTGGCGGGTTTGGCGGCCGGCTCCACTTACTCGCTCCTCGGCACTAGTCGCGAGATGATGACCATGATCGCGCTGGAGCCGCTGTTTGCCATCGCCATCGTCGTCGGCGCAGTTCACACGCATTCGTTCCGGCTCGACACCGTGCTGAACGGATCTGTTTACGCGAGCGCGGCGTTTCCGTGGTCGGGCGTGATCATGCTCGGTGTGATGCTGCTGTCGTTCCAAGCGTTCGTCCAGCGTCTTCCGTTTGATATCTCGGAGGCGGAGACCGAACTGATGGAAGGTCCGCTCATGGAATATTCCGGGCCGAAGCTGGCGCTTTTCAAATACGCGCAGATGGCAAAGCTCGTTATTTACAGCGCGCTTTTCGTGACGCTGTTTGTGCCGTGGGGTTCGGACTTGATGTTTCCGCTGGGCTGGCTGGTGTTTTGGGCGAAAGTCTCGGGCCTCGTGCTGTTTGTGACGCTTGTGGCGGCGACGCACGCCCGCTACCGGATTGACCAAGCCATCCGCTACTTCGCGACGTTGCTGGCGGTGGCGCTGGTGGCGCTGGTTTTGGCGAGCTATGGCTACTGATTGAGGTAAACGCATGTCTGTCTTGAGCAAACTCAGAGAAACGCTGGTCTGCCTGAAGGCGGGTCGCGTGACGTTGCCGTATCCGGCGCAGGCGCAACCGGTGCCGGAGAAGTTCCGCGGCCGGCCCATCTTCGACGCGGCCAAATGCACCGGTTGCGGCGGCTGCGCCAACAACTGCCCAGCACGCGAAATCCTCGTGTTCGATGTCTGCCAGGAAATTCGCATCCTGAAATACCTCGGCCGTCGCTGCGCCTACTGTGGCCGCTGCGCTGACGTGTGCCCGGAGAAGGCGATCACGATGAGCCACGAGTTCGAGACCGGCACCAACAGCATCGGCGACATTCAACAGCGGCTGGAGCTGTTCATGAGCACCTGCCAGCGTTGCGGGCGTTGTTTCAAGGAGCCGTCAGTGCTGGAACAACTGAAGATGAAAGGCTACCGCCTCGATGATTTGCAGAACGAGCGATGGATTTTCCGTTCAAAGTCGTATCTCGAAACTTCGCCGATGGTGGACGATATCAAGATTGAAATGGACTGAGCCATCATGTTGAAGAACCTTTGCCAGAAAATGTTCGGCCGGTCGCTGTGGGTCTATCACGCCAACAGCGGCGGCTGCAACGGCTGCGACATCGAGGTGCTCAACGTCCTTACGCCCTACTACGACGTCGAGCGCTTCGGCATCAAGCTCGTCGGCTCGCCGCGCCATGCGGACGTGATGCTTTGCCAGGGGCCGGCGATGCGCTCCACCGCCAAGGCCTTGAAGCGCGCCTACGACGCCATGCCCGCGCCGAAGCTCGTCTTTGCCATCGGTTCGTGCGCCTGCGGCGGCGGCATTTGGTATGACACTTATTCCGTCCTCGGCCCCGTCGAAAAGGTCGTGCCTGTGAATTTCTACATCCCCGGCTGTCCGCCGCGGCCCGAAGCGATCATTTATGGCGTTGCCGTGGCCGTCGGTCTCGTGGACAAGAAGACTGCGCCGGTGAAGTTCAAACAGATCGAGATGCCGATTCCGCGCTACCATCCCGACGACTTGCGCGGTCGGGATGAACTTGTCGTTTACGAAAAAGTCGAGAAGGTCTGAGTCGCGCGTAAGAGTTTCCTGAAGCTTGGGCAATAGTCCTATGACTGTTGAAAGTTCTTCTCTCAATCAGCCCGCCGACGATCGGGATGTGGTATTTCTAACCCACCGCGTGTTTGATAGTTGTCTGTAGCCGGTGCGGTTTGTCGTGCGCAAACTCGAAAGGTGTTCGACGCGGCACAGGGCGGTTGTTGAAAATTTTTATGGCGAAGTGTCCGGGAGGCCGTTATGGTGCCAAATTCGAGAATTTGCACAAATGGCCACCGATTGGATAGTCATAGGCGGAGCGAGACAGCACAACCTCAAGAACATCTCGCTCAAGATCCCACGCAACAAGCTCGTGGTGATGACGGGCCTTTCTGGCAGCGGCAAGAGTTCGCTGGCGTTCGATACGCTCTATGCCGAGGGCCAGCGCAAGTATGTCGAAAGTCTCTCCACCTACGCGCGGCAGTTCCTGGAGCAGATGCAGAAGCCGGACGTGGATTTCATTGATGGGCTGTCACCGGCCATCGCCATCGAGCAACGCACCGCCTCCAGCAACCCGCGCTCGACCATCGCCACCACGACCGAGATTTACGACTATCTCCGGCTGCTCTACGCCAGCGTTGGCCATCTGCATTGCCCAAAATGCGCCAAACCTGTGTCGCGCCAGACGGTGCAGCAGATCGTGGACGCTGTGCTGACTGCGCCGGGCGGCACGCGGCTCATGGTGCTCGCGACGATGGTGGATGGCGAGAAGGGCGAGTTCCGCGACGTGCTCGACAAGATGAAGCGGCAGGGTTTCGCGCGGGCGCGGATTGACGGCGAGTTGATCGAGCTGGCGCTGGATCCGCACAAAGGCGCGGATCAACCTGCGCCGCTGAAGCTCGACAAGGCCCGCAAGCACACGATCGAAGCGGTGATTGACCGGCTGGTGATCCCAAGCGCGCAGTTCGGCGGGCCGGACAAGATTCGCGTGCGGCTGACCGACTCGGTCAAGACGGCGTTGAAGTGGGGCGAAAACGTCGTGCGCGTGCTGAACGCGCCGCCGCGGCAGATGCCGGTGGTGACACCGGTGCCGGGCATGCCCGCGACGCCGGAGAAGTGGAACGAGATGGTTTATTCGACGCTCAACGCGTGTGTGGAGTGCGGCATCAGCTTCGGCGACTTGACGCCGGCGCATTTCAGCTTTAACAGCCCGCACGGCGCCTGCCCGGAGTGTCACGGCCTTGGCACGAAGCTGGTGTTCGACCCGGAGATGATCGTCACCGACCCGGAGAAGACGCTCGAAAATGGCGCGGTAGCCCCGTGGCGTCGCGGTGGCCGGCGGATGATTATCTATTACAAGATGTTGCTGCGCTCCGTGGCGAAGCACTACAACGTGCCGCTGGAGACGAAGTGGAAGGATCTCAGCGAGGAGTTCCGCAAAATGCTGCTTCACGGCAGCGGCAAGGAGGAGATCGAGTTCGGCTTCTTCCGCGGCGGCGCGTGGAAGACGGTGAAGCGGCCGTTCGAGGGCATCATCCCGAACCTGGAGCGGCTCTACGCGGAAACCGAAAGCGAGTTCACCAAGCAGCGCCTCTCCGGCTATATGGGGCGCATCCGCTGTCCGAGCTGCCGCGGCGCGCGGTTGCGACCAGAGTCGCGCGCGGTTACCGTCGGCGGAAAGTCCGTCATTGCGATTTGCAAACTCAGCATCGGCAAGGCGACGCAGTTCTTTGAGAAGATCGAGCTGGCACCGATGGAGGCCAAGATCGCCGAGGAGATCATCAAGGAGGTCAAGAACCGGCTGAAGTTTCTGCGCGACGTCGGCCTCGACTACCTGACGCTTGATCGCGAGAGCGCCACGCTCAGCGGCGGCGAGGCCCAGCGCATCCGGCTCGCGACGCAGATCGGCGCGGGGCTGGTCGGCTGCCTCTACATCCTCGACGAGCCGAGCATCGGCCTGCATCAGCGCGACAACGATCGCCTCATCACGTCGCTGGAGGGCTTGCGCAACATCGGCAACACCGTCATTGTCGTCGAGCACGACGAGGACACCATCCGTAAGGCCGATTGGATCGTGGACCTCGGTCCCGGTGCGGGTGTGCGCGGCGGCCATCTCGTCGCTAACGGCCCGGCGGCGGAAGTGCTGGCGTCGCCGACATCGCTGACCTCCCGGTTTTTGCGCGGCGAACTGAAGATCGAGCTGCCGCGCAAACGCCACGTGCCGCACGGCACATGGCTGGAAGTGCAGGGTGCTCGTGAGAACAACCTCAAGTCCATCAACGCCAAGATTCCGCTCGGCTGCTTCGTTTGCATCACCGGCGTCAGCGGCAGCGGCAAATCCACGCTCGTGGACGAGATTCTTCGCAAAGCGCTGTTCCGGAAGTTTTACGGCTCGAAGGAAAAGCCCGGCGAACACGACGCGATCCTCGGCGTGGACGAACTCGACAAAGTTGTTGTCATTGACCAGTCGCCTATCGGCCGCACGCCGCGGAGCAACCCGGCCACCTACACTGGCATGTTCAACCACATCCGCGACCTGTTCGCCCATTTGCCGACGGCGCGCGTGCGCGGCTACGGTGCCGGCCGCTTCAGCTTCAACGTCAAGGGTGGCCGCTGCGAAGTTTGCAAAGGCGACGGCCTCATCAAGATCGAGATGCATTTCCTGCCGGACGTCTATGTGACGTGCGAGACCTGCCGCGGCCAGCGTTACAACCGCGACACGCTGGAAATCACCTACCACGGCAAGAACATTGCCGACGTGCTGGAGATGACCGTGGACGAGGCGCTCACATTCTTTCGCGCCGTGCCGCAGATTGAGGAGAAGTTGCGGGTGCTGGCGGAAGTCGGCCTCGGCTACATCAAGCTCGGCCAGCAGGCGACGACACTCTCTGGCGGCGAAGCGCAGCGCGTGAAGCTCGCCGCCGAGCTGGCGCGCCACGCCACCGGCCGCACACTCTACATCCTCGACGAGCCGACCACCGGCCTGCACTTCGCCGACATCGAGAAGTTGCTGGAGGTCTTGAACAAACTTCGCGACACCGGCAACACCGTGCTCGTCATCGAGCACAACCTCGACGTCATCAAATGCGCCGACTGGCTGATAGACCTTGGTCCCGAAGGCGGCGACGGTGGCGGCAAGATTGTCGCCGAAGGCCCGCCGGAAAAAGTTGCCGCCAACGCCAAGAGCTACACCGGCCATTTCCTGAAACGGATGCTCAACGGTGCTGTGAACAAACCGGCTGCGCAGGAACCAGTCGTTGCTGTGAAGTAAACGCGGCGATTTCTTGCTGGGAAAACCGCCCGCAGACTCGACACGCCCGCCTTGTTTCTGCCACAATCAGCGTGTGCGATTGAGACTTCGATTGTTGTTCGCCATCTGTGCTGCGCTGCTCGCGGCGTGGCCGGCGTCTGCCGCGGAGACGCGCTCATCGGCGGAGTTGTGGCGCACGGGGAGCAACGCGTTTCGCGACAGCATCTACGATGTGGCGGAGCGGCAGTTACGCGAGTTGCTGACGGCATATCCGAAATTCTCCAACATCGAGGAGGCGACGTTGCTGCTGGGCGAAACGCTGGTGCTCTCCGGCCAGGCGGATGCGGCGCTACAATGGCTGACGGAAGCAGCGAAAAAGTTTTCGGCGGGCCATTTTGCCGATGCGTTTGTCTTTTGGCACGCCGAGGCGCTCGCGCGCGTGGGTCGCTGGAAGGAGGCGGATGTGCGCTACCGCGAGTTGCTGGAGAAGTTTCCAGCGAGCCGCTATGTGGCGCAGGCCCAATATGGTCTTGGCTACGCGCTGTTCGCGCAGGGTAATTTTGCCGAAGCCGACTCCACGTTTGCCGCGATCTCGTCGAAGCTTGCCTCCCGCGAGTTGCTGGGTGACGCGGCATTGATGCGGGGCCGGATCGCTTTGATGGCAAAGGATTACGGTGCAGCGGAGTCGCATTTCGAGTCGGTGACGGAACGCTTTGCCAACACACCCGTCGGCTGGCAGGCGTTTTACTGGCTCGGCCAGTTGCGGCGTGAGCAGCGCAATCTCGAAGCCGCGGCGGCGGCGTTTGACAAAGCGCTGGCGGGCGGCCGCGCCGTGCCGGCCATGGCGACGCTCGCGGCGCAAACGTGGCTCGCGTTGGGTGAGGTGCGGCTGGCGCAGCATCGCTGGACGGAGGCGGCGACGGCGTTTCGCGGGGCGTTTGCGCGCAGCGCGAGCGAGGCGGTGAAACGGTCGGCGGTGGCGCAGTTGAACTCATTGGTGCCGCAGATGTCGCGGAGCGAGGATGCCATCGGCTTGCTGCGGGTCTTTGTGAACGAACATATGCAAGACGCGCTGACAACGCCAGTGTTGTTGCGCTTGGCGCAGATGCTCGCGTCAGCGAAGCGGCATGAGGAGGCGCTCGAGTTTTTCCAGCGGTTGGCAGCACAGTTCCCGCAAAGCGCGGAGGCGCCTGCTGCGCTTTCCGGCGCGGCGTGGTCGCAACTGGCCTTGGGCCGTTTGGCCGAGTCGGCGGACGGATTCGCGCAGGTGGTGCGGGTCGCGAAAGATCCGGCCTTGCTGGTGCAGGCGTATTTCAAGCTGGGCGATCTGGCTTTCGCCACCAACGATTTCGTGAAGGCGGCCGACAGTTACGAAAAAGCGCTGAATGCCCAGCATCGCGGGCCGATTGCCGGCGAGGCGCTCTGGCAACTGGCGTTGTCGGCCGGCCGGGCTGGCCAGGCTGACCGCAGCGCGTCAGCACTGGAGAAGTTCCTCGCCACCTATCCGCAAGACCCGCACACTGATGAAGCGTGGCTGCAGCTCGGCCAAGCCTATGTTGCGCAGAGCCGTTACGAGAAAGCATGGCTGACGTTTGAGAAACTTTGGGTCGGTCGTGAGCCGAGCAGGCTGGCGATGCAGGCGCGGTTAGCGGCGGCGGCGGCGCGCGAGTCGGCGGGCCGGTGGTTGGAGGCGGCGCAGAGCTATGATGAGATTCTCGCGTTGAAGCCGGCGGAAGCCGTGGCGGCGCTGGCGTCGTTCGAGCGCGCACACTGTTTGGCGCGGGCCGGTGACGAGATCGGGGCGCGGCAGGGTTTCGAGCGGGTGCTGAAGAATTTCCCGAAGACGTCGCAGGCGGTTGAAGCTGTGTTCTGGCTGGCGCAGCAGCAGTTCAACCGGAAGGAATGGGCCGAGGCGCAGAAGCTTTTCGCCACCGTGCCACAACGCTGGCCGGGTCATCGGCTGGCTGATAGCGCGTTGTTGTGGTGTGCGCGCGCGGCGCTGAACCGGCAGGCTTACAAGGAAGGGCGCGACATTCTGGAGGAATTGCTACAGAACCCAGCCTATCGCACCAGTCCGTGGCGGGCGGACGCGAGGATGCTCGAAGCCGAATCGCTGTCGGAGGAAGGCAAGTTCGCCGAAGCGCTGCTGGTGTTTGAGAGCGTCATGCGCGATTTCCCCGACACGCTGCAAGCCGACGAGTCGCTGGGCCGCCAGGGCGATTGTCATTATAGCCTTGCAACAGAGGTCCCGGCGAATCCGAAGCTGGAGCGTTACCAGAAAGCGATTGTGGCGTATCAGCAAGTGCTGAACAGTTTGCGCGTCAACAACGCGCTCAAGACCCAGGCGCGTTACAAGATTGGCAAGTGCTATGAAAAACTCGGCGAGACGACCAAGGCGTTGGAGAGCTACCTGGCGATCATCTACGAGGCGGACGCGCAAGGAAAAATCTTGGCGGAGCCAATGTGGTTTACGCGGGCCGGCTTTGACGCGGGGGAATTGCTGGAAAACCAGAGGCGCTGGGCCGAGGCAGCGAAGGTGTATTTGCGGCTCATGAAGTCCGGTTTCCCGTGCAGCGAGCAGGCACGGCAGCGCTTGGAGAAACTCCGCACCGACCATCCCGAAGCGGTCGGCGACGCGAAGTGACCGGTTGTCCGTATAGGGTATTCCCCTATGTAAAATTCAGGGTTTTTCCGACTAGGCAAATTGGAGGTGTGGGCTTAAGTTGCAAAAAGTCTTTCGGGGGCGACGAAAGTTTTGAAGCAATTGCGGATGAGGAACAACCGCAGAGACGAGGCAAACGAGAATGAACGCGACACCGAGGCAACAAACCAACATTCCCACTCCGGACGAAATTGCTGTGTGTGCTTTCGCGATTTGGGAGAAGGAAGGCCGTCCGCACGGTCGCGACGTGGAACATTGGCTGCAAGCCGAGGCGCAGCTCACGGTTGACCACCGCCAGGATTCGCTGCGCTCTGTCCGAGAAGCCATCGCGGTGGTGTTGGCTGAGAACAGGGCCAAACACGCGCCCGTTTTGCGGAAGAGCACAGCAAAGGTCGGAGGCCGTTCTCGCATAAGAACGCAGGCCCTGCTGGCTGAGTGACTCACATCACCACTTGATCCTGAATGTTCGACAGCATTAAGCTGCCGGTGCAGGGCGAAGAAATGTACTTCCCAAGCCAATGTCGGGCGGCTTGCTTTGGTTTGGGGCACCAAGTAGTGTCTGCCTCAATCAAAGAAATCTTATGAGAACTCGCTTCCCTTCCTTCATTGTGGTTGCCATCGCCGCCGTGTTGCTTGGTGGGTCTGTTGATTTCAGTCCTGCGCAGGCGGCCGAGAAAGCGGCCAAACATTCCATCAAGCGCCTCGACAAGGCAGGCGTGGACAAATATCTCGAATCGCTGAAAGGCAAGGTCGTGATCGTGGATTTCTGGGCCACTTGGTGCCCGCCGTGCCGGCAGGAAGTCCCCGGCTTCATTGAGATGCAAAAGAAACATGGCGGCAAGGGCCTCGTCGTGGTCGGGCTGTCGCTGGACGACGAGACAGAGGCGGTCAGCGAGTTCTGCAAAGTCCAGAAGGTCAACTATCCCGTCTTCGTTGTGGGCCAGGACGCGACCGCCGCTTGGGGCAACATAGAGGCCATTCCAACGACGTTCATTCTCGACAAGGCTGGTAAGAAAGTGGGCGCGCCACGCGTCGGCTACCACTCCCAAGAAGCATTCGAGAAGGAGATTGTGCCGTTGCTGAAGTGATGGCGGAACCGGAGCGGCGGACCAGCGGCAGTGGCTTCCGTGACGCCGGTGCAGTGATTCTCCAATACCCTGTCAGGCACCAAGGAACTCTTTATGTCATTGAAAGCCGTGATTCTGGCTGCGGGCAAAGGCACGCGGATGAAGGAACTGACGCAGCAAATGCCCAAGCCAATGCTGGAAGTCGCCGGCCGGCCGGTGCTGGAACACATCCTGGTTGGTCTGCGCGATGCCGGCGTGACAGATGCCTGCGTCATCGTCGGCTATCGCGGCGACGTGATCCGCGGGTATTTCGGCGATGGTTCGCGGCTTGGGATGCGCTTGATCTACGTGGAACAGACCGTCCAAAACGGGACCGGCAAGGCGCCGGAGCTTGCGAAGGATTTCGTGGATCGCGACAGCTTTGTTCTTAGCTACGGCGATATTTTGGTCACACCCGAAAACTACCGGCGCATGAGCGAGGTATTCGTCGAAACCCAGCCGGACGCTCTCCAGACCGTCAAACGCGGCGAGGACGTCAGCAAAGGCGCGGTCGCTTGCTTCGACGAGGCTTTTTTCATGACCGACCTCATCGAGAAGCCGAAGCCGGAACAAATCGAGGCACTCATCCGTGCCGGCAAACTCCAGCCCGGGGCACCCGCCTGGTATAACGCCGGCATCTACATCTTCACGCCACGAGTGTTTGAGTTCACTGCGCGGTTGCGGAAATCCGTTCGCGGCGAATACGAACTGACCGACGCGCTCATCGCGATGTGCAGGGATGGGCTGCGCATACGCGGCTTTGAACTGATGGGCCAATGGGCCGATGTGCGCGATCCGGAAGTGTTGGCCGAGCTACGGCAGACTTTGGGCAAATCCTGACGCGTCATCGCTGAGGTTGTGAGGGGAATCGCGTCGTCGGACAAAACTAGATTCGGGCGGTGCATGCCAAGGAGGTGGGGGTGGGGAACCCCGCATGAAGAACACGCACACGCCCGAATCAAAGAACTCTTTACTCCGTCGCTTCCTTAGACCGGCGGAATATAGCAACTGTTCAACGGAGAGTAAAGTTTTCTTTACCACATCCCATCCGGTGCTAATCCCCTACTGGCCAGTATCTTGCGCTGCTTCTTCCAAGAGGCTTTGTCACTTTCGCGCGACAACCTCAATGGTTCCGCTGTTGCCCGACAGCGCCAGCAGCCACGAGAGCGGCATGAAGACAATTTGCAGCGGCAGCAACATAACCTTCAGCCAGAACGGCAGGGGAACTCCCAGAGCGCTCAGCACCGAGTAGAGCAAGGTCTGACGATACTCGGTCACAGCATGGCTGATTCGCACGTCCTGAAAACCGCACGTTTCCAGCAGCCGCGTCACTGCGCGCGGTGAGTAATGCGCAATGTGGAACGGGTAATCGAAATGATACCATTTCTTGCCGGCGACTCTTGCCTCCAGCGACGCAATGTTCGGAATCCGCAGGAGCAGAATCCCGCCCTCCTTCAAAATGCGCCGCGCTTCCGTCACAAACGCGACCGGATCCTCGACGTGCTCCAGCACATGCACGGCCACGGCGGCGTCGAAGAAACCCGTTTCGAATCTCGCCGATGCCAGCGTGCCACACCTCAAGCGTGAGGGATCCACCTTCCCGGCCGCCAGCGCAATCGCCGCTTCCGACGTGTCCACGCCGCAGGCTTCCGCGCCCTGTTGTTGCAACCGTTCCGTCATCCAACCGGACCCGCAGCCGATGTCCAGCACGCGGCGGCAGCCTTTCACCACCGAGAGAATGCGTTTCTGCTCGAAGACCATAAACATCCGGAACATCCAGTCGAGTGGGCTTGAGCCTCGCTTGTAGTAATCAGCCCCGTAGCCCATGCCGGCTTCGGGCGCAGGCAGCGCGCTCCGGTCTGCGAAGTGGAAGTCGCAGTCCGGGCAATAAAAAAAACGGCCGCCGAACCGGCGGCGATCCGTGGGACTATTACAGATGAGACAGTGCGCCATCAAACTCCAGTCGAATCAGTTTTCGCGGACGCTTTCTTCTACCTTGCCAGCAACTGAAGACAAGTCAAATCCCGACGGCTTGCCGTCATTCCAGTGTTGGTGGTTGATGCTATTTCTGTCTCTGCGGGTCGTTGACTCGCCCATGATGGCGTGATACCGTCCGCGGCCTAATTTCCACGGAAATGGCTACTGATTACAAATCGACGCTAAACTTGCCTCAGACGGACTTTCCGATGAAGGCCGATCTGGTCACGCGCGAGCCGCAGATGCTGGCGCGTTGGGAGGCGATGAAGCTTTACGAGACGCTCCAGGACGCGCGGCGCGACGCCCCGCTGTTCGTGTTGCACGACGGCCCGCCCTACGCCAACGGTAACGTCCACATCGGCACGGCGCTCAACAAGATCCTCAAGGACGTCGTCGTGAAAGCCGCTTCGATGGCCGGTCACCGCGCGCCTTATGTGCCGGGCTGGGATTGCCACGGATTGCCAATCGAGTTGAAGGTGCAGAAGGAGCTGGAGAAAAGCCGCGAGCAGCTTACGTCGGCGCAGATGCGCGAGCGTTGCCGCAAATACGCCGAGCACTTCGTGGACCTGCAGCGCAAGCAGTTCAAGCGGCTCGGCGTGTTCGGTGATTGGGACCGGCCTTACCTGACAATGTCGCCGGACTACGAAGCCGCCATCGTCGCTACGTTCTTCGACATGTGGCATCAAGGCTACATCTACCGCGACACGAAGCCGGTTTACTGGTGCGTCACCTGCCGCACCGCGCTCGCCGCAGCCACCGCCGAGGCGGAATACAGCGACCACAAGTCCACATCGGTCTATGTGAAGTTCCCCGTGAAAGGCAAGCCGGGCCACTTCGCGCTGATCTGGACGACGACTCCGTGGACATTGCCGGCGAACCTTGCCATCGCCGTGCATCCCGATTTCGATTACGTCTGGGCGCGCGTCGGTAACGAGACGTGGCTCGTGGCGGAAGCGTTGTTGCCGATCGTGGCGCAAAAGGCCGGCGCCGCGAACTACGAGGTGATCTCGAAACACAAGGGCCGCGAGTTGGAAGCCAGCAACGGCAACGGCGTGGTAGCGCGGCATCCGTTCATCGAGCGCGACTCGCCCGTCGTGCTCGCCACCTACGTCACGCTGGACACCGGCACCGGCTGCGTGCATACCGCGCCGGGCCACGGTCTCGAAGACCATGACACCGGCCGGCGCTACGGACTGCCGACGTTGTCGCCGGTGGACGATTCCGGCGTGTTGACAGCGGACGCTGGCATCTTTGCCAACCAGCACGTGTTCAAAGCGAACCGGCCGATCGTCGAGCACCTGAAGCAAATCGGCGCGCTCGTTGCCGAGGAGGAGATTGCCCACAGCTATCCGCATTGCTGGCGCTGCAAGAACCCAATCATTTTCCGCGCGACGGAGCAATGGTTCATCAACGTGGACCACAAGAACCTCCGCGACAAGGCGCTGCACGAGATCCAGAAGGTCCAGTGGGTGCCAGCGTGGGGTTTCAACCGCATCCAAGGCATGATCGAAGAGCGGCCCGACTGGTGCATCAGCCGCCAGCGCGACTGGGGCGTGCCGATCCCGGTCATCAAGTGCGAGGCGTGCGGTTTTGTATTCGAGGAGAAACAATACACCGACCAACTCGTCGCGCTCGTGGCGCGGGAGGGCGTGGACGCGTGGTTTAAGCGCAGCGCCAACGACCTGCTCGCCGGCGTGCAGTGCCCGCGCTGCAAGCGGCCGACGGAGTTCCACAAGGCTGCCGACATTCTCGATGTGTGGTTCGAGAGCGGCGTCAGCCATCGCGCCGTGCTGCGGCTGCGACCGGAGTTGAAGTATCCGGCGGACCTTTACCTCGAAGGCAGCGATCAGCATCGCGGCTGGTTCCAGAGCGCGCTTTGGACCGCGCTCGCCACTGAAGGCCACGCGCCGTTCAAGGCGGTGGTGACACATGGTTTCCTGATGGATCTGGAAACAAAGAAGAAAGTCTCGAAGTCCTACGGCAAGCCGCAGGACAGTGACGTTTATGTGAACCGTTTCGGCGCCGACGTGCTGCGGCTCTGGACGATCAGCGAGGACTACCGCAACGACGTGCCGCTTAGTGAGGAGATCATCGAGCGCGTCGCTGGCACGTATCGTAAAATCCGCAACACCTTCCGCTTCCTGCTTGGCAACCTGAGTGACTTTGATCCTGCGAAGGACGCCGTGCCGCCAGCAAAACTCGAAGAACTTGACCGCTGGGCGCTAAGCCGATTGCAGGGACTGATCAAGACGTGCCGCGAATCTTACGCGAGCTACGAGTTTCACCGTGTCTATCACAGCGTCAACCAGTTTTGCACGGTGGACCTGTCGTCGTTCTACCTCGACATCCTGAAGGACCGGCTCTACACGCTCGGCAAGCTCTCGCACGAGCGCCGCAGCAGCCAAACGGTGATGCACACGATGGCGACGGCGCTGGCCAAGCTGCTTGCGCCAGCGGTGCCGTTTACGGCGGACGAGGTCTGGCAATGCCTGCGTCCCGGCGGTGGCCGTGAGGCACTGGACTCCGTGCATCTGGCGCTGCTGCCGAGCCACGACGACCATCTGTTCGACGGCGAACTCGAAGCGCGCTGGGAGCGGTTGCAGGCGCTGCGGCAGGTCGTCGCGGTCGAACTGGAAAAGGCGCGCGCGGCCGGCACCATCGGCAAGTCATTGGAGGCGTCCGTCACGCTATGCGGCGGCGACACGGAGACGCGTGCGATGTTGAAGTATTTCGAGCCTCAACTGCCGGCGCTACTGATCATCTCTCAGGTGGCAATCGAGCTTGACCGTGAGGCGTCGTTTAGCGTAAAAGTCGCGCCCGCTTTGGGCCAGAAATGTGCCCGATGCTGGCGGTGGGAGCCGTCCGTGGGCCAACACACCGGACATTCGACGATTTGTGCGCGGTGCGTTAGCGTTGTAGAGGCGCTTGAGAAGTTAAACTGAAAGATTGCATGAAAAAGAAACTGACGAAGAAGGCGAAGCCGGCCAAACAAGCGGTGAAGAAGGCGGCGAAGCCAGCGAAAAAGATGGCTCCACCGACCGTCATCAAGTCACTCGACACCACTGGCGGCGTGAAGAAGGCGCGCGGCGAGATGGGCAAGTATCAGAGACTGTTGCTCAATCTGCGCGACCATGTCATTGACCAGATCAGTGGCCTCGCCGGTGAAAACCTCCGTCACAACCCCCGCGAGACAGCCGGCGATCTCTCTGGCTACGGTTTTCACATGGCCGACACCGGCACTGACAACTTCGACCGCGAGTTCGCCTTGAGCCTTGTCTCCAGCGAACAGGAAGCACTCTACGAAGTCGAGGGCGCGCTCAAGCGCATTGATCTCGGCACTTTCGGCAAGTGTGAATCCTGTGAGAAGACGATTGCCAAGGAAAGGCTGATGGCCGTGCCGTTCGCGCGGATGTGCGTCCGTTGCCAGTCCGAAGCGGAGCGCAACCGCAAGCGCGTCGCGGTGCAGACCGCCACGTTTTCTGAAATCACCGAGGAGTCCGGCGAAGACGACGAAGAGGATTAGTCTGACCTTGCGGATTGCGGGCCGCAATTCGCATTTCGCGATTGTTATGAACGTGCTGGCGTTGACCGCCGCTTTGGTGCTTGCCTTGGACCAGTTGACGAAATGGCTGGTCCTTCACCACATTCAACCGCATCAGGAAATCCCCATCCTTGGCAGCTTCTTCAGTCTTACGCTCGTCTTCAATCGGGGTGCGGCGTGGGGCATGTTCGCGCATTTCTCCCACACCAATGTCGTGCTCGCCACGTTCTCCATCCTCACTGTGCTCGGACTTTGGATGCTGCGCCGCTCACTGGCTGTCGTCAGCCTCCCTCACCGTGTTGCGTTCGGCCTGATCGTCGGCGGCATCTTCGGCAACCTCGCCGACCGCATCCAGCACGGCAGCGTCGTGGATTTCCTCGACTTCTACCTTGGCAAGACCATCGGTCGCTGGCCGGCGTTCAACATCGCCGATAGCGCCATCTGCATCGGCGTCGCGTTCTACCTGCTGGTGACGTTCTGGCCTTTCAAACCGCAAACCACCGTTCCTGAATTGCCGCCAGACAGAAAATTCGGCGCGCCACCGGCCAAGTAGCCGTCCTTGGATGAAGGACTCTGCGATTCCGCCTTCCACTTTCCGACTTCCGGTTTTCCTCATCGGCCCCACCGCTGTTGGCAAGACCGCCGTCGCGCTCGGACTTGCCCGCCGACTCGACGCCGAGATCGTCTCCGCTGACTCCATGCAAGTTTATCGCGGCATGGACATCGGCACCGCCAAGCCCGGCGCAGCCGAACGCGCCGCCGTGCCGCATCATCTGATTGACGTTGTCGAAGTCAGCGAGCGCTTCGACGTGGCTCGCTACGTCGCGCTCGCCAACGCCGCCATCGCCGACATCCAGCGCCGCGGCAAGACGCCGCTTGTTATCGGCGGCACCGGTCTTTACCTGCGCGCCCTCACCGAAGGTCTCAGCGAAGCGCCCGACGCCGACCCCTCCCTTCGCATCGAACTTCAAACGCTGGGTCGTAAGCGTGTCTTCGAGGAACTCCAGCGTGTGGATTCCAAAGCCGCCGAACGCATCGGTCCGCACAACTTCCGCCGCCTTGTCCGCGCGCTGGAAATCTCTCGTCTCACCGGCCGCAAGAGTTCCGACCTGCACCGCGAGTGGGACCGCAGCCGCCTGCCGCTTATGCATGGTTTGGAGCGCGACCGCGCCGACCTCTACGCCCGTTGCGACGCGCGCGTCGAGGTGATGTTCCGCGCCGGTCTCGTGGACGAAGTCCGATCGCTACTGTCGCGCGGTCTGGCCGGGAACACCACCGCCCGCCAGGCTCTCGGTTACAAGGAAATCATCAGCCACCTCGACGGCGAAGCGACGCTGGAGGAAACCATCACACTGGTGAAAACGCGCACGCGACAGTTCGCCAAACGCCAGCTCACGTGGTTCCGTCATCAAGCACGGGTGGCGTGGATTCACGTCGCAGCAAGCGGAGAGACGAAGACCATTGCTGAACATCTTGCAGACCGTTTGCAGAAGGAAGTGCGTCCCGTAGCCGACGACGGCACGACCACCGGCATCACTTGTGGCGGAACGTGATGCGTCCCTTGGTCAGGTCGTAGGGGGAAACTTCAACGGTGACTTTGTCGCCGAGGGAGATGCGGATGAAGTTCTGCCGCATCTTGCCAGAGATGTGGCAGAGGACGGTGTGGCCATTCTCCAGCTCGACACGATACATCGTGCCGGCGAGCAACTCCTTCACCGTGCCTTCTAACTGGACAGCATCTCCTTTGGGCATAATCGTTTTGTTCCGCAATGGTCCCGCCGCAATCGGCTTCCGGCGGCAACCGGCAAGCACTCTACGGAAAACGGCAGGGAAGTAAATGGATTTTTACAGCCCACGACCGCACGGCGACGGCGGTCCGTCCGTGCCTTCCGTTTTGTGACTGGGACAGCGTCCTCGAAATCAGGGCACGCGGGTCAGCTCGTATTTCCGAGCGACGGGCTGATTGGCCTGGTAAATCTGGTCCTCGAACTGTTTGGCCAGCGCAATCTTCTCGGCGACCGCGGGCTTGAACTCCGCTTGGAACTTCTCGATCTCCGCGCGTTTGGCGGCGGCCGCGTCTTTGTTACCCTGTTGCTCCAGCACAGCCACTTGGCGGCGCAGCATCTTCGGCTTGACCCACAGGTCGCGCAATGGATGGACGGCCTTGTCGTTGCGCTCCTTGTTCAGCATCGCCACCTTCAGCGCCTGCTGATACTGCGGCGTCTTGTCGTTGCATTCCAGTTCCACGCCAAAAGCAAGCTGGCTGTCGGCGTAGGCGCCGACCAGTTCGCCGTCAATGCGCAGCTCGTATTTGCCGGGCTTGAAGTTGCCGACGGTGATCTTCTCGTTGCTGTAGCGGTGGCCGGCGGATGTGAGTTTGTAACCGTCGGCGGCATCGGGTGGCAAAACCCACGGCAGCGCGTTCGCCTTGAAGGTGAAGCTGATCTTGTCATCGCCGGCCTGAAGGTCAGTGGCCTTGCCGTTCATTCCGACGACGCTGAACTTGCCGGTCTTTGGCTGCTGGCGGACGAAGATGCCGGAGACGGTGCTGCGGGGAATCATGTCGCTGATGATTGCAGTGGCCATGATGACCTGACCGGGGGCGTCAGGATGGACGGCGTCCTTGATGAGGGTGAAGTTGGGATTCTTTTTCCGTTCCTGCATCGTCAAGTCATTGAGCGGCGCCCACATATTCACGAAGCCCAAGCCGCGCTGTCCAGCCATCTCGCGCAGCCATGTGCCGTAGAAGGCGAGCACAGCGTTGTAATAGGTGTCGCGTGGCTCGGTTGGCTTGCGCATCCGGGCGGCGCGTGAATCGTGCATCGTCGGCGTCATCGGCACCGCCGTGGCGCCGAGGGCGGCGATCTTGTCGAGCAGTTCGGTCATGCCTTTCTCGTAGGTCTCAAAGACTTGCGGCTCAAACTTCGTGTAGCTGCCGTCGTTCATGCCGAGAAGGATGGTGACGTATTTCGGTTTGAACGCCGCCACGTCGTCGTCAAAGCGCGCCAGCGCGTCGGCCGCGCGGTCGCCGCCAACGCCGGAGTTGTGGAAACGGATCCGCCGTTCCGGATAACGCGTGTAGAAGAAGTCCTCTACATACTGTGTGTAAAGGCACTGGTGCGTGATGCTGTCGCCGAGGAAGACCAGCGTGTCACCGTCTTTCAGATCCATCCCTGCGAGTATCGGCTTGAACTCCGGCGCGGGTGGCTTGGCTTGCTGCGCCACAAGCGGCGCGATGGCAGTGAACAGGACGAGGAGGACTACGCGAAATGTTTTCATGTTTGGAGTTGTGGGTTGACGTTGCTGCAAAGTTTGGCTGAGCGGGCCGCGGCTTGCCAGAAAATTTTTCATTTGTGGCAGACGCGAATCTGGCGGGCAGGGACGCAATTCCGCCAAACAACTGGTTGCCGGCTTGGTCGCGGTGTGATAGAAGCTCAGCCCAACGAAAGGAAAACACTGCCATGCGCTTGTCATTCATCGCCCTCATTGCCGCCGCCATCGTGTGCGGCGCGTTCCCCGGTTCATCTGCTGATGCTCAGTCCGCAAAAACCAAACTCCTCTTGATCACCGGCGATGATGTCGGCTCGCACAAGTGGCAGGAGACCGCGCCCGCCACGCGCGACATCCTGGTCAACTCCGGCCGATTTGACGTGAAGATCGTTGAGGATCTCTCCTGTCTCGACAACGCGGACGAACTGAAGCAGTTCGACGTGATTTTTCTGCACCGTTACCACACAAAAGGCCAGCTCAGTGACAAAGGAAAAGAGAACCTGCTGGACTTCGTCAAGGGCGGCAAAGGCTTCGTTGTGGCCCACCTCGCCAGCGCGTCCTTTGGGCTGCGCAAGAAGAAGGAAGGAGATAAGATGGTCGTCGTTCAGGAGCCGTGGGAGGAGTTTCAGAAGCTCTGTGGCCGGGTTTGGGTCATGGGAACCTCCGGTCACGGCCCACGCGCACCATTCAAGGTCCATATCACCAACCCGAAGAGCCCCATCACCAAGGGCATCGAGGACTTTGAGGCCGACGATGAGCTTTACGCGAAGCTCCAAGGCGACACGAAGATCAACGTTCTCGCCACCGCCGACTCCGACTGGAGCAAGAAGACCGAGCCGCTGGTTTTTACCCTCAGCTATGGCAAAGGCCGCGTCTTCCACGAGGCGTTCGGCCACGACACGCGCGTCCTCCAGAACGCCAGCATTGCCAAGATTATCTGCCGTGGTTGCGAATGGGCCGCGACCGGCAAGGTGAAGTAGTTTCCAGCCACTATTCGTCTCAAAGCGCGCGGCTCGATAACCCGGGCCGCGCGCTTCTGTTTTCGAGTGACCGCGTTGCAGTTTGGCACAAAAGAGGGCGCGTCCGACCACAGGTGAGACATGACGGCACAAACCGAAGTGGCTACTGCGGCGGGGTCGAGACTTGAAATCCAACCGTAAGTGCTTGCCAGATTGGAGATTGAATTCAATCCTCGCGCCTACCAGCGCATCATGGCACTGGCACTGCTCATAGGATACGAACAGTAGAAGTCTGATTATAACCGACGAGGATATTATGGCCAAAGTTCTTGGCATTGATTTAGGCACGACAAACTCTTGTATGGCGGTGATGGATGGCGGTGAGCCAACGGTTTTGGAGAATTCCGAGGGCAAACGCACCACGCCGTCGGTGGTGGCGTTCACCAAGTCCGGCGAGCGGCTCGTTGGCGAGTCGGCAAAGCGTCAGGGGATTACCAACTCCCGCAACACGGTTTATTCCATCAAGCGGTTCATGGGCCGGAAGTTCGACGAGATCCAAGAGGAACTCAAGCGCGTGCCGTTCAAGGTTGTGCGCGCCTCCAACGGCGATGCTTGCGTCGAGGTTGAGGTGGGCGGCGAGAAGAAGACGTTCAGTCCGCAGGAAATCAGCGCGATGATTTTGCAGAAGCTGAAGGCTGATGCAGAGATGCGCCTCGGCGAGAAGATTACTCAGGCAGTCATCACGGTGCCGGCTTATTTTAACAACGCCCAGCGCGAGGCTACGAAGGATGCCGGCCGCATCGCGGGGTTGGAAGTGCTGCGTATCATCAATGAGCCGACCGCAGCATCGCTCGCTTACGGTCTCGACAAGAAGAAGGACGAGAAGATCGCGGTGTATGACCTCGGCGGCGGCACGTTCGACATCAGCGTGCTCGACATCGGCGAGGGCGTGTTCGAGGTGAAAGCCACCAACGGCGACACCCACCTCGGCGGCGATGACTGGGACTCCCGGCTCATGGGCTGGGTGATTGACGATTTCCGCAAGGAGAACGGTATTGACCTGAACAAACAGCCGGACGCCTTGCAGCGCATCAAGGAGGAATCGGAGAAGGCCAAGATCGCCCTCTCCTCCGCGACGGAATACGAAATCAGCCTGCCGTTCGTCACAGCGGACGCCAGCGGGCCGAAGCACATCCAGAAGAAACTGACGCGCGCCAAGATGGAGGAGCTGTGCGACGACCTGTTCGAGCGCACGGTGACGCCGGTGCACGCCTGTTTGAAGGATGCGAAGCTCGACACGAAGAGCATAGACGAGCTCGTGCTCGTCGGCGGCATGACCCGCATGCCGCGCGTGGTCGAGACAGCCCACAAGCTCATCGGCAAGGCGCCGCATCAGGGCGTGAACCCCGACGAGGTCGTCGCGGTCGGCGCGGCGATCCAGGGCGGTGTGCTCAAGGGCGAAGTCACCGACGTGCTGTTGCTCGACGTGACGCCTCTGACGCTCGGCGTCGAGACGCGCGGCGGCATCATGGCGAAGATGATTCCGCGCAACACGACCATCCCGACGCGCAAGAGCGAGATTTTCACCACCGCCGCCGACAACCAGACCAGCGTCGAGGTGAAGGTGTATCAGGGCGAGAACGACATGTGCCGGTTTAACCGGATGCTGGGCAATTTCCACCTCGACGGCATTCCGCCGGCGCCGCAGATGGTGCCGCAGATCGAGGTGACGTTCGACATAGACGCCAACGGCATTCTGCACGTCAACGCCAAGGACCTTGGCACCGGCAAGGAGCAGAAGATTACCATCACTGCTTCCAGCGGCCTCTCGAAGGACGACGTCGAGAAGTTGCGCAAGGACGCCGAGTCGCATGCAGCCGAGGACAAGAAGCTGCGCGAGAAAGCCGAGGCGCTCAACGAAGCTGAGCGGTCGGTCTATCAGGCGAAGAAACTTTTGAAGGAGTTCAAGGACAAGGTCAACGACGACCAGAAAAAGAAGATCGAGAGCGGCGTGGAGAAAGTCGAGGAGGCGATCAAGAAGGATGACGCCGACGCGATGAAGAGCGCCTGCGAGTCGTTGAATGAAGCCTGGCATGAGATATCTTCCGCATTGTATGCGCAGGCCAAGAGCGCCGCGGCTCCGAAACCTGGCGCACCGGGTGCGCCGGGCGAGGCGCCGGCTGGCGCAGATGCCGGCGGGCCGGGCAAGGCCAAGGCCGGCGGCAAGGAAGGCGAAGTGATTGACGCGGATTTCGAGGTCGTGGACGAGAACGACAAGAAGAAGAAATAACTTGTCAGCCGGCGGCCGGCGGGAGCTGGAGCGTCGCGTTTTCGTAGCGAGCAGTGTTCAGTAAACCAAAACCAATAGAAGGAGAGAGCATTCGTATGGCACACATCAAACCTCTAGGAGATCGGGTGCTGGTGCAGCCGATCGAGGAGCAGGAAGTCAAGAAGGGCGGCATCATCATTCCCGACACCGCCAAGGAAAAACCACAGGAAGGCAAGATCATTGCCCTCGGCACCGGCAAGACGGACGACAAGGGCAAGAAAGTTGCCTTTGAGGTCAAGAAGGGCGATCGCGTTCTGATTCCGAAGTATGGTGGTCAGGAAGTGAAGATCGCAGACGAGACCTACCTCCTCATCAAGGAAGAGGACATCCTCGGTATCATTGAGTAATCTCAACAACCCAAAGTAAGGAGTAAATCATAATGGCAGCCAAACAATTACTATTCGACGAAGCCGCACGGCAGAGCCTGCTGCGTGGCGTCGAGAAACTCTCCAGGGCCGTGGCGGTCACGCTCGGACCGAGGGGTCGCAACGTCGTTCTGGACAAGAAATACGGTTCACCCACCATCACCAAGGACGGCGTCACCGTCGCCAAGGAGATTGAGTTGGAGAATCCGTTCGAGAACATGGGCGCGCAAATGGTCCGTGAAGTCGCCAGCAAGACGTCCGACGTCGCCGGCGATGGCACCACCACCGCCACCGTGCTCGCAGAGTCCATCTATCGCGAGGGCCTCAAGAACGTTACCGCTGGTTCCAACCCCATGGCGCTCAAGCGCGGCATTGACCTCGCGGTCGAAGCTGCGGTTGCGGGCCTGCGGAAGATCAGCAAAGACGTCAAAGGCACCACTGAGATCGCTCAGGTCGCGACCATCAGCGCCAACGGTGAGAAGACCGTCGGCGAGATCATCGCGGACGCGATGGACAAGGTTGGCAAAGACGGTTCGATCACGGTTGAGGAAGCCAAGAGCATCGAGACCACTCTCGATGTCGTCGAGGGCATGCAGTTCGACAAGGGCTACTCCTCGCCTTACTTCGTGACCGACGCCGAGTCCATGGAGTGCGTGCTCGAGAACGCCTACATCCTGATCTTCGAAAAGAAGATCAGCAGCCTCAAGGACATGCTCCCGTTGCTGGAAAAGACCGCCAAGGCTGGCAAGCCGTTGCTTATTCTTGCCGAAGAGGTCGAGGGCGAAGCGCTCGCGACTCTCGTCGTCAACAAGCTGCGCGGCACCATCCAGGTCTGCGCCGTCAAGTCCCCCGGCTTCGGCGACCGCCGCAAGGCCATGTGCGAAGACATTGCCATCCTCACCGGTGGCAAGTTCATCAGCGAGGACCTCGGCATCAAGCTCGAAAACCTCACCCTCGATGACCTCGGCAAAGCCAAGAAGATCATCATTGATAAGGAGAACACCACCATCGTCGAAGGCGCGGGCAAGGCCGCCGACGTGCAGGGTCGCATCTCCCAGATCAAGCGGCAGATCGAGGAAACCACCAGCGACTACGACCGTGAGAAGCTCCAGGAGCGCCTGGCCAAGCTCGCGGGCGGCGTTGCCGTCATCCGTGTCGGTGCAGCCACCGAGACCGCGATGAAGGAAAAGAAAGCCCGTGTCGAGGACGCGCTCCACGCGACCCGCGCCGCGGTTGAGGAAGGTATCGTCCCCGGCGGCGGCGTGGCCCTGCTGCGCGTGCTCCCCGAGGTCGAGAAGCTCAAGCTGGAAGGCGACGAGCAGATTGGCGTCAACATCGTCAAGCGCGCGCTCGAAGAGCCTATCCGCAAGCTGACCTTCAATGCCGGCGTGGAAGGTTCCATCGTCGTGCAGGAGATCAAGCGGCGCAAGGGCAGCGAGGGCTTCAACGTCGAAACCCTCCAATACGAAGACCTGTTCAAGAGCGGCGTCGTGGACCCGACCAAGGTCACCCGCTTCGCGCTCCAGAACGCGGCCTCCATCGCCGGCCTCCTGCTGACGACCGAGTGCCTTATCACCGAGATCCCGGAGAAGGAAAAGCCCGCTCCCGGACCCGGTGGTCCCGGCGGCGGCTACCCCGGCGGCGGCGGTGAGTTCTAATTGCTGCCAGTAGCGCGGGCCTCCGGCTCGCAAAAGTTGTAAACGTGCGGGCGGGACTCGAAAGGGTCCCGCCCGTTTCGTTTTTGGATCACCTTGTTCCTTGGTTGACGCTGAAGGGGGCCGTGCTAACCTGCGCGCCAATGCACAGGCACGGAGGAAAAGAGAGGCATCGATTGATGAAGTGGTGGCTTCCGATAGTTGCCGCGTTTGCGGTGGCAACAATCTGTTCTATTACTGGATGCGGAAAAAGCGGGGAGTCGGCAAATGATAGGGTCGATATCTCAACCTTATACGAACGTTATTCTGGGGGATTTACTTCTGCCACCCTTGAAGGATACAGCAAAATCGAGAAAGTCTATGCCGATTTAGAGAAACTGTGCGTTGCGCCAGACAAACGAGCTGTGCCTCAACTGGCCAGGATACTGGCGCTAACAGAGGATGGCCTGCATAACTGTGCAGCGGCGCGCGCGTTGTTCTGCGCTGGCACACCCGAAGCCCATCAGATTCTCGCCAAGTATTACTTGGCGGAGCATTCTTGGGGTGGCTATGGCTTCACAAATGAGGCCTTCGAGGAGGTTCTTAGCTCGAAGATGGACGCGGTCAAGCAGTCTGAGTTCATCGAAACCTACCTTCTCCGTAACTTGTCGAAGAATCTGAAGTTGACGGTTCTAGACAAAGTGGAAGCAGACAACCGGGGGCGTTTAACGTTCATGGTGAGAATGCGCAATTTGCTGCAATCACCATTGGTGATCGAACTCCATATAGGACACCGGTCACATATGCTTTATTTCCGCTCTCATGCCGGTCGGTATATTCCACGATTCGGGATTGGACACGTTGATGCACCTCCGAGGTTTATTCGACTAAGGCCAGGAGGATTCTATGACTACAAAGTTCCTGCCACTTTGCGTGGGCCTCCGACCACCGACGAGCGCCATTATGCCAAAGTGAGCAAGGGCACAAGCGTTTACATGGACGTTGAGCTTCTTGGCTACGACTTGATCGAAGCGGGTCGGTTTACAGTGCGCGCAATGTTAGAAACCCCTTCATGGAAAGACTTAAGGAGAGAGGAATACGAGCGTTATTTGGAACTTGATCGCCAATCGCGCAGCGATAATTACTCGATGTGGCTCTGCCCTGAGATGAAGAAAGATCACGAACAGGACAAGTCTCCAGAAGTTGTATGGACAGGTCGTGCAGTGTCCCAACCCGTCGAGATTGAAATCCCACCATTTCCAGAGTCAGTCCAAAACACTGGACGACACTTGCTGAACCGTTGACGTTCCCGCCGCCCGCCCTTTAGCTTTTGGCCCTCGGAAACCGGCCCTCGGCGGGGTTCCCCAGCCTTCCGGCGCATGTGCAGGAGCTTTTCCACGAGGCTTCGCGAGGATTCAGCGGCCTCTGCTATGGGCCTTCAGCAGCTTGCCCCGTCACTCCAGGTATTGGATCAACTGGAAATACTGTTTGCTCGCTTTGATCGGCATCGTTTGCTTGTGGCCAATGACTTTTGACTCAAACCCTATGTTGATCATCGCATGCGCACCCCTGGCTTTCGCGATGCGAACGATTTCGTCAACCGCCTCCTCATACTGCTTGGCGGCTGACTTGGTGCCATTCTCAGTCCAGCTAAACTGGATGCCGCACAAGACCCTGTATCTTCGATTGGGGGTTCCACCGCTCCACACAGGCATCCTGGCGATGTCGCCCAGCATCCCGCCTTGACCCTGGCATACAGCAGGACCGTGGTATGCCATCTCAGTGATATCCGTGTAGCTTCTGCAACCGGTGCAGAACACGGAGAACGCCGCGACAAGGACAATAATGAAGTTCTTCATGTTATGCTGAGGTGTGGCCGCAGGTTATCAGGGCAATCCGCCGGGTAAACGGTCACTTCGGCGGCGGCATGGGGTGGGCGATCTTGACGAAGTTTTGCCGGAGGTCGAAACCGACGGTCTTGCCCTCCTTGTTGACATAGCGATCGGGTTTCCACGTGGGGCTTTGGTCATTGTGGCATCGCGTGCAGCTCTTGAACGCCGGATAAACCAGACCAGCGCGAATCGCCTTTTGGCGGTCTTCCATCGTGATGATGGTATAGCAAGTCTTGGCTGATCGCGTGAACGGATTCAGGAATTCCACAAACCCAAGGGAAGGTCTTTCCAGCGTGAGTTCCTGAGTGGTCTTGGGGACATAGTTCTGAGCCGGGCCGTGACACGATTCGCACACGACGCCTTCTTCAGGTTTGATCATCGTGGTCTGAATCTGTTCGGTCCAGTTGTAAGCGGTGGAGTGGCACTTCAAACACTTGCCGCTGGCCTGCGGATCGGCGACGCCGAGCTTGGCGGCGACGGCTTTGGCTTCAGGGGTGCCAAGCACTTCAAAAGATCTGGAGTGAGGGCCGGTCTGCCATCTGCCAACTTGGTTGCCGACTTTCGCCGTCTTATGGCATGTATTGCAAACCGTCAGGCCGATATATTGGGCCGGGTCCCGGACGGCGGCCGGGTTATCCTCGGCGGCGGAAACCGTGCCCATTGCGGCCCACACGGCCACATAGCCTGCGCATACGACAGCGGTCAAACGCTTCCAAGTAAATGGAACCATGTTGGCCATGCTAGTCCAGCAGTTCGCGGCGGGCGAGCCAGAAATCCATGGAGCTGTCACTGCGGGCGCATCTCAGTTTCTGGTTGGATTGGGGAAACGGACTTGGAAGTCCGTTCTACGGCTTCGCGCGCGCCACAAAGTAGAACGGACTTCCAAGTCCGTTGCTTCGACCTGTCCAAAACTGAGATTCGCCCTATTACTGCACCTTATCGCCCGTGAGTTTTCAGAAACGTTTTCAAAATCCGTGCCGTGTGACCCTTCTCGACGTCGCGGATGATTTCCTCCGGCGCGCCGAGGGCCACGACGCGCCCGCCGGCATCGCCGCCTTCGGGGCCGAGGTCAATGAGGTGATCGGCCTCGGCGATGATGTCGAGGTTGTGCTCGATCACCACCAGCGTGTTGCCCGCGTCCACCAGCCGGTGCAGCACCTCGATGAGCCGCGCTACGTCGGCCATGTGCAGGCCCACGGTCGGCTCGTCGAGGATGTAGAGCGTGCGGCCCTGCGTTGGCTTCGCCAGCTCCGTCACCAGCTTGATCCGCTGCGCCTCGCCGCCGCTCAGCGTCGGGCTTTGCTGGCCGAGCGTCAGGTAATCGAGGCCGACATCGTGCAGCAGCGACAATGGCCGCACTAGGAACGGCTCCGCCTTGAAATACTCCAATGCCTCCTCGACGCTCATCGCCAGCACGTCGGCGATGGACTTGCCCTTGAAGCGGATGTCCTGCGTCTCCGGCGTGAACCGCCGGCCACCGCATTCGTCGCACGGCACGCGCACGTCGGGCAGGAAGCTCATCGCAATGCGCTTGATGCCCTGGCCCTCGCACGTCTCGCAGCGCCCGCCGCCGCGTTGGGTCGGCACATTGAACGAGAACCGCTCCGGGCCATAGCCCCGCATCTTCGCCTCCGGCACCTGCGCAAACAACCGCCGGATGTCGTCGTAGAACCCGACGTAGGTCGCCGGGCATGAACGCGGCGTCTTCCCGATCGGCGTCTGGTCCACCTCCAGCACGCGGCGGATTTCCGGTGGCAGCTTCACAGCATTGTGGCGCAAGCTTCCAGCTTGCGATTGACCATGATTCGCAAGCTGGAAGCTTGCGCCACTTAGCAACACATCCCGCACCAGCGTGGACTTGCCGCTGCCGCTGACGCCGGTCACCACCGTGAACCGTCCCAGCGGGAACTTCACCGTCAGCTTCTTCAGGTTGTGCAGCGTCGCGCCATGCACTTCCACAAACTTCTCCGCCACACCGCGCCGGGGCCACGTCGGGTGCTTCATCGGTTCACGCAAGAACTTGCCGGTCACTGACGCCGGCGTCCGAATGACCTCCTTCGGCGTGCCCGCCGCCACCAGTTTGCCGCCGTGGATGCCCGCGCCGGGCCCGAGGTCAATCAGATGGTCGGCGGCGCGGATGGTCGCCTCGTCGTGCTCGACCACCACCACCGTGTTGCCTTTCTCGCGCAGCTTCTTCAACGTCCGCAGCAGCATCTCGTCGTCGCGCGGATGCAGGCCGATGGTCGGCTCGTCCAAAATGTAGCAGACGCCGCGCAGGTTTGAACCGAGCTGCGCAGCGAGTCGGATGCGCTGGCTCTCGCCGCCACTGAGCGTCGTGGCGCTGCGGTCGAGCGCGAGATAACCGAGGCCGACTTCTTCAATGAACGCCAGCCGCGAACGCATCTCGGCAACCATGTCGCGCCCGATCTCGCGCTCACGGCCCGCCAGCTTGAAACCGTCGAGGTAATGGTGGAACTCGCTCGTCGGCATCGCGGTCAGGTCGGCGATGTTGTTGCCGCGCAAGCGCACCGACCGCGCCACCGGATTCAGCCGCGCGCCATCGCACGTCGGACACGCTTCCTCGCCGCCTTCCCACCACGCGTTCCACATCGCCTCCTCGCCAGTCTGCTCCTCGTCCACGCCGCGCATCGCCAGGCCGAACCCGTAACAGGTCGGGCACCAGCCGTGGCGCGAGTTGAACGAGAACAGGCGCGGGTCGAGTTCCTCGAAGCTGCGGCTGCATTTCGGGCAGGCGCGCTTGGTTGAGAACACGACGTCTTTTTGGTGCGGTGCGGCGACTTGCAGCGTGCCGTTGCCGAACTCCAGCGTCCGCTCGACCAGTTGCGTCAGCCGCCGGTTCGCGCCGCTGACCGTGGGCCGGGCGATGACGAGGTCAATGTCGTGCTCCTTGAACCGGTCGAGCCGCGGGAAATCCGCGCTCGGCAAATAGCCGCCGTCCACGCGCAACTGCTCGATGCCCTTCCGCTCGGCCCACTCGGCGAGGTCGAGGTAGAAGCCTTTGCGGGCGCGAATGCGCGGCGCGAGCAGTTCGACCTGCTGGCTGCGATAGTCCTTCGCGATGGCCGCCACGACCGCATCCACCGTCTGCGGCTCGATGGCGACGTTGCAGTCAGGGCAGAACTGCGTGCCGAGCTTGGCGAACAGCAGCCGCAGGAAATGGTAGATCTCCGTGACCGTTGCGACGGTGCTCTTGCGGCCGCCACGGCTCGTGCGTTGCTCGATGGCGACCGTCGGCGGCACGCCGGTGACGAGGTCCACGTCCGGCCGCGTTGCCGGCTCAATGAACTGCCGCGCGTAGGCGTTGAGCGTCTCCAGATAACGCCGCTGTCCTTCGTTGAAGAGCAGGTCGAACGCGAGCGTGCTTTTGCCGCTGCCGCTGACGCCGGTGATGACGGTGAACCGGTCGCGCGGGATGCTGACGCTGAGGTCACGCAGATTGTGCTCGCGGGCGCGAACGATCTCGATGGAGTTGTTCGCTGTAGCGGCGGTCTCTAACCGCCGACCTTTTGCGCGGACAGCCGGCGGTCGGAGACCGCCGCTACAGAGTCCCCGTAGCGCGCGGCCGGTGTGCGACGCTTTGCACGCCATCACCTGCTCAGGCGTTCCCTCCGCCACAACACGCCCACCTTCGTCGCCGCCTTCGGGGCCGAGGTCAATCACCCAGTCGGCGTTACGGATTACGTCGAGATGATGCTCGATGACAATCAGCGAATGGCCGCGCTCCAACAGGCGCTCGAACGCCATCAGTAACGTCTGGATGTCGTCTAGGTGCAGGCCGGTCGTCGGCTCGTCGAAGAGGAACAGCGTCTTCTCGGACTTCACCTCGGCAAGATGACTGGCGAGCTTCAGCCGCTGCGATTCGCCGCCGCTGAGCGTCGTGATTGGCTGGCCCAGCTTCATGTAGCCAAGGCCGACCTCGCGCAGAGGCTCCAGCTTGGCGAGCAGCGAGTTCTTGCCCGCAAAGAACTCGACCGCCTCGTTCACCGTCAGGTCCAGCACTCCGGGAATATTCTTGCCTTCGTAGCGGATGGCGAGGATGGGCGGACGGTAGCGTTTGCCGTCGCACTCCGGGCAACGCAGAAATACGTCGCTGAGGAACTGCATCTCGACGTGCTCGAAGCCGGTGCCTTCGCAAACTGGGCAGCGACCGACCTCGCTGTTGAAGCTGAACGTCGAGGCGGTGAAGCCCTGCGCGATGGCGTCGGGCGTCGCGGCGAAGAGCTTGCGGATTTCGTCGAACGCGCCGGTGTAGGTGGCCGGGTTCGCGCGCGGCGTGCGGCCGATGGGCGTCTGGTCCACCAGCACCACGTCGCCGACCTGTTCGTGTCCTTCGATGGCGCGATGCGCGCCGGCCATCTCGTCGGGATGATGTTTCAATTTGCAGAGCGCGCGGTAGAGAACGTCATGGACAAGCGTGGATTTGCCGCTGCCGCTGACGCCCGTGAGCACTGTGAGGCGATTGAGCGGAAAACCAACGTCAACGTCCTTCAGGTTGTGTTCCGTCGCGCCGAACACCCGGAGCCGCGGCGTATTGGCGATCACCGGCGCGCGTTCGCGCTTCAAAGCGATCCGCTTCTTGCCACTGAAATACTGACCGGTCAGTGAGCGCGATGACTTGCAAAGGTCGGCGAACGTTCCCTCGAACACCAGTTGTCCGCCGTGCTCGCCGGGGCCGGGGCCGAGGTCGAGCACGCGGTCTGCGGCACGGATGAGGTCGGGATCATGCTCGACCACCAGCAATGTGTTGCCCTTGTCACGAAGACCATGCAGGACGCCCGTGAGCCGGCCGATGTCGCGCGGGTGGAGGCCGACGCTCGGCTCGTCGAGGACGAACAGCGTGTTCACCAGCGATGTGCCGAGCGCGGTGGTGAGGTTGACGCGCTGGACTTCGCCGCCGCTGAGCGTGCGCGACTGCCGGTCGAGTGTGAGGTAGCCGAGACCGACGTTGTTGAGGTAGCGCAGCCGTGTGCGGATTTCGTTGAGCAGCAACTCCGTGGCCTTGTCGAGCGCGCCGGGGAAGCGGAGAGACTCGAAGAAAGCGAGCGACCTTGAAATTGGCTGCGCGTAAAGCTCGTGGATGGGCAGACCACCGATCCGCCAGCAGAGCGCATCCGACTTCAGTCGCGCGCCGCCGCAGTCGGGACACGGCACGTAGGCGCGGTAGCGCGAGAGCAACACTCGGACGTGCATCTTGTAGGTCTTGGTCTCCAGCCACGCGAAGAATCGCTTCAGGCCATACCACTTGCGGTCTTCCCACGGGCCCTCGCCATCAATCACCCATCGCTTCCACTTCTCCGGCAGCTTCTCCCACGGCACGCCGGTCGGGCAGCCGGCGCGCGGCGCGAATTCCATCATGTCGTCCTGGCACTCGCGGTAGCTCTCGCTTTGCCAGATCTTGATCGCACCGCCGGCAAGCGTCAGCGCCGGGTTCGGCACGACGCGGTCGTAGTCAATCTCGATGGTGCGGCCAAACCCGCGACACTTGTCGCAGGCGCCCAACGGTGAGTTGAACGAAAAGAGGTTCGGCGACGGGTCGCGGTAGTGAATGTCGCAGTCGGGACAATGAAGGTCGGAGGAGAAGTTAAGAGTTAAGAGTTGAGAGTTAAGGGTTCGGATTTGGACGCGGCCTTTGCCGTATTTGAGCGCGATCTCCAACGCTTCAACGGCGCGGGCGCGGCTGGGCGGTTCGATGCGGACGCGGTCGGCAACGACATCGAGCGTGGTGCCGGGTTTGATGGCGCGCGGTTTCTCGTCGAGACGCACAACCTCGTTGCCAATGAGAGCACGCTGAAATCCTTGCTTCGCCAGCAGGTCGCGAGCGTCCTCGGCCTTGAACGACTTCGGCACGGGGCAGGGGAACGTGACGAGCACTTCCTGCTTGCTGGCCTGCTGAGTGAGCGTCTGCCAGATCGAGTCTGCGTTGTCGCGGCGAACGGGCTTGCCGCAGCCGCGGCAGTGGAGCGTGGCGGCGCGGGCGTAGAGCAGTTTCACGTGGTCACACAGCTCCGTCATTGTGCCGACCGTGCTGCGCGATGTGCGGACGGGGTTGGTCTGGTCAATCGCGACGGCGGGCGGAATGCCAACGATGCGGTCCACGCGCGGCTTGTCCATGCGGTCGAGGAACTGCCGCGCGTAGGGCGAGAACGTCTCGACGTAGCGCCGCTGGCCCTCGGCGTAGAGCGTGTCGAACGCAAGCGACGACTTACCGCTGCCGCTAACGCCGGTGACGACGATGAAGCGGTTCAGCGGCAATCTCAGGTCCAAGCCCTTGAGATTGTTCTGCCGCGCGCCTTCGATTAGGATGAAATCGCTCTCTGACATTCGCAGCGACTATAGGCGGGCGGCAGAAGTTTTCAACGGCGGTCGCAGCGACCGCAGAAATGATTCAAAGCGGCGATTGGCGCCTGGCGTCAGATCTTCCAGCCTTTGCGGTATTGATGCTGGATGAACTGCTGAGCTTCGGGACAGTTTTTGGCGCGCAGCTTCGTGGCGTCCCATTCCAGCTTCTTGCCGGCGCGGTAGGCGACGTTGCCGAGCAGCACGGTTTCGGCCAGCGCGCCGGAGTAGTCGAAGTTGCACGTGGTCGGGCCGCCGGTCTTGCAGGCTTCGGTCCATTCCTTGTGGTGGCCGATCGAGTCGGGGATGAACGGTTTCGGCGGCTCGAAACTTGCGAAATCCTTCTGCGGCAGCAGCACGTGCCGGCCGTAATCAGCCAGCAACATCCCCTTCGTGCCGATGAACAGCACGCCGCTCATCCATTGCGCCTTCTTCTTGTTGCCTTTCTTGTCCGTCTCTTCCGGCAGGATGGAGGACAGCATCTCCGGCTGCTTGCCGCCGTGATACCACGTCAGCTTCACCGGCGGCTGTTTGCCGCGCGCGGGATACTGGTAGCGCAGGATCAGCCATGGCGGCACGGTCTCGGGATGAACCGGCGGGCCGTCCACGACTTCGACTGATGAGCAGTAACGCAAGCCTAGCGCCCAGTGCGGCAGGTCCATGTAGTGACAGCCGAAATCGCCCAGCCCGCCGCCGCCAAAGGCCCACCAGTTTCGCCATTTGCCGGGCAGGTAGTCGGGATGAAATGGTCGCGCTTCCACGGGGCCTAGCCAGAGATCGTAGTGAAGGCCCGCAGGCACCGGCGGCGTTTCGGTGGGGCGCTCCATGCCGCCGTATTTCACGTTCACCCAGACATGCACCTCGGCCACCGAGCCGATCGCGCCGCTCTGGACCAACTCCACCGCGCGACGATAATTCGTGCCGGCGTGAATCTGCGTGCCCATCTGCGTCACCGCTTTCATTTTTCGCGCCGCCTCGCGGACAATGCGACACTCGGAGACGGTGCGGGTTAGCGGCTTCTCGCAATACACGTGGCGTCCGCTTCGCAACGCTGCCACGCTCACCACGGCGTGTGTGTGGTCTGTCGTCGAGCAGACCACGGCGTCTATGCCCTTCTGATCCAGCATCCGGCGGAAATCGTTGTAAGTCTTCGCTTGCGGAAATTTTTTGGCTGCGGCACCCAGCAGCGTGTCGTCCACATCGCAGAGCGCCACGATGTTCTCATGCGCCACGCCAGAGAGATTGGCACCGCCGCGATGAGCGACACCGACAATGCCGATGTTCAGTTTCTCATTGGCCGACAGTCGGCGCGCGGCTGATGCGACTTGTTGGTTGCCCAGCCAGAATCCCGCTCCGCCGAGCGTGGTCCACTGGATGAATTGACGACGACTGAGTTCTGTGTTCATGAATGAGTTTCCTCTCTTGCGCGTTAGCGCGGTATTTCCCGGATGTAAATGTTCTTGAACCAAAGCGTGTTCCCATGGTTTTGCAGTTCGATCTGGCCGGTGGGATAGATGCCTTTCTTGCGTTCCCAATAATTTTCCATCGTCACGTTATCCGTCACCAGTTCGCCGTTGAGCCAGACGCTGACCTTGTCGCCGACCATACGGATGCGGAACGTGTTCCACTCGCCCACGGGCTTGTCGGCTTTCTTCGGCGGATTGCTTGGGTTGACCTTGTTGTTGTAAAGCCCGCCGGAGCCGACGGCGTGTTCCCAAATCTGCACTTGCGGCGAGCCGCGCAGGTATATGCCGCTGTCGCCCTTTGGCAGAATCTTCCAGTCCACAAACATCTCGAAGTCGCCGTAGTCCTTCGCCGTGCACAGGCTCCGTCCCTTGCCGTCGAAGACCAGCGCGCCGTTCTCGACCTTCCAGTGCGCGCGCATGTTCTCATCGGCCTGTTCCTGCAACTTGGCGCGATCCTCGGCTGGGAGCGCTGAGCGTTTGGCGGGGTTGTCGTTTGGCGACGCGAGCAACCCTTTCCATCCGTCGAGGTTTGTGCCATTGAACAGCGCGACGAAACCCGGCGGCGGCGTGTTGTCCGCGGCAGATGCAGCGCGATCTTCTAAGTGAACGAGCGCGAAGATCGCGAGGAGTAGCGGCACGCGAAGATGGGCCAAGCACATGATGGCGCTCAGCTTGCCAAGAAGCGCCGCCAAGTCAAGCTACTGGCGTCCGCGTTTCTTGCCGCGTTGTTCCTGCGCCCACGGTTTGAGATGCCGACGGGGCGTGTTGGACTGCGGGGTCTTTTTCGGCGCAATGCGCTCACGGGCGCGGGCGCTGATGACGATCGGACAGCCCTTGAAACCAAACGCCACGCGCAGCCGGTCGCCGAGATACTTCCGATACGAATCTGTAAACAGGTCCGGTCGGTTGACGAACACCAAAAGGCGCGGCGGGCGCGTGCCGACCTGCGTCGCGTAAAAGAATTTCAACCTGTGGCCGGACCTGGCGGGTGGATGGCGCGCGGCGATGGCGTCGGCCAGGTTGCGGTTGAGCAGGCCGGTTGTGATGGACTGGCTGAGTTGGTGGTCCACTCCGTGAACCGCGGAGATCAGCCGGCTGAGACCCTGGCCGGTCTTGGCGGAAACAAAGACCACTTGCGCGAAGTCGAGGAAGAAGAGGATGTGATGGAGTTGCTCGACGAACTCCTTCTGCACCTTTTCGCCGATGAGGTCCCATTTGTTGACGGCGATGATGCAGCCTTTGTTGGCGGCGAGAATCTTGCCGCCGATTTTCTTGTCTTGCGCGCTGACGCCGAACGTCGCGTCCAGCACGAGCACGGCAAGGTCGCAGCGTTCGATGCTCAGCTCGGCGCGGCGGACGCTGAAGAACTCGACGGAGGTGTCCACTTTTTTCCGCGGCCGGATGCCGGCGGTGTCAATGAGCACGTAGGGCCGCGTCTCGCCGCCGACCTCGACGGTAAACGGCACGTCCACCGAGTCGCGCGTGGTGCCTGGCGTGTCGCTGACGATAACGCGCTCGGCGCGGACGAGGCGGTTGACAAGCGAGGATTTGCCGACGTTGGGCCGGCCGACGATGGCGATCTTAAGAGGTGTTTCGGATTTTGGATTCTGGGGTTCGGATTCCGAAAGATCAGCTGGCAGAACTTTGACGGCTTCATCAAGCATTTCATCCACGCCGAAGCCTTGGATGGCGCTGACGGGGAAAATGTTCTTGAAACCGAGCGTCAGGAAATCCGCCAGCAGGTTTTCCTGCTGGAGTGAGTCCACCTTGTTGACGGCGAGGAAGATCGGCTTGCCGCTCTCGCGGAGCTGGCGCACCACTTCGTGGTCGAGCGGCACGACGCCGTCGCGGGAATCCACGACGAGAACGATGAGCGCCGCGGCTTGGATGGCGACCTGGGCCTGTTGACGCATGGCGGCAACAATCTCGCCGCTGGCCCGCTCGCCTTTGACGAGGCCGATGCCACCGGTGTCCAGCAGCGTGAACGGCACACTGTCCCACTCGGTGTCCACGCTGATCCGGTCGCGGGTGATGCCCGGCTCGTCGTGGACGATGGCGATGCGTTTGCCGACGATGCGGTTGAAGAGCGCGCTCTTGCCGACGTTGGGCCGGCCGACGATGGCGATTATAGGTAACATCAGATACGACTAGATTTTGAGGTTTACGACGGTGTTAAATTGCTTCGCGCCGTCGAACAGATACCAGATGAACGAGACGGCGGTAAAGAACCCGGCAGCATAGAGCGGCCATGCAATGGAAGCAGGCTCCATCTTCAACATTACGCAACCGAGCGTGATCATCTGACAGAGCGTGGCAACCTTGCTGACGATGCGGGGTTTGACTTTGACCTCGCCAATGATGACGTGGATGAGCAGCGCGCCGGCGATAAGCAGCACATCGCGGCTGACGACCAGGATCGGGAACCACAATGGCAGCTTCGGGAACGCGCCGCCGGGATTGATGGCCAGCAGGATGATCACGGTCATCAGCAGCATCTTGTCCGCGATCGGGTCGAGCACGCGACCCAGTTGCGATTGCTGGTTGAACTGCCGCGCGATGAAACCATCCACCGCGTCGCTGAGCGACGCCACGACGAACACCCAAAATGCCAGCACGCGGTGCCATTCCTTCGCCGCGCCGTCCGCGTAACCCACGGCGTAGTAGACGAGCTGCGACAGGCACACCGGCACCAGCAGGATGCGCAAGATGGTGACTTTGGTGGCGAGTGTGATCATGGGACAGTAATCAGTCCAGTTTCAGGCGCTCGCGGGCGGTGGTAAGGCGGTTGAGGACGCACTCGCGGCCAAGGACTTCGAGCAGGTGAAACAGGCTTGGTCCGCCCGCCTTGCCGCTGACGGCTACCCGGCACGGATGGATGAGCGCGGCGGCTTTGACGCCTGACTCCTGCGCCAGCGCGCGCAGGGCGGCGTCGAGCGCCGGGTGCGTCCACTCGCCGAGAACGGCGTAGCGGCTTCGCAGCTTCTCCAGCAACTCCCAGCTCTGTGGCGCGCTGCCGAACGTCTTCACGATGACTTCGCGGTCGGTCGTGAAATCGTCGCGGAAAAAATAGGTCGTCCACTCCGGCAGTTCGGTGAATAGCTTCACCTTCTCCTTCACGAGGCCGAGCACGCGCAGGACGTAGTCGTCCGGCTGGCCGGCGGTCAGGCCGGTTTTCGCGAGGAATGATCGGGCTGTCTCGTTGAACCGGTCGGGCGCCATCTTGAGCATGTATTGACCTTGCATCCAGTGCAGCTTGTCGTGGTCGAAGCGCGCGTTGTGGCGCTGGACCTGCGCGAGGTCAAACCGCTCGACTGTTTCGGCGAGGCTGAGAAGCTCCACATCACCCTTCGGCGACCAGCCGAGCAGCGACAGGAAGTTGCGCACCGCTTCCGGCACGTAGCCGGCGTTCATGTATTCGTGCAACGCCGCGCCCTTGTCGCTCTTGCTCATCTTCGAGCCATCGCTGTTTAGGATGAGCGGGATGTGTGCGAACTTCGGCATTTCGGCACCGAGCGCGCGGTAGAGCACAATGTGTTTCGGCGTGTTCGAGAGATGATCCTCGCCGCGGATGACGTGGGTGATTTTCATCTCGATGTCGTCCACGACGTTGACGAGGTGGAACACCGGCACGCCGTCGCGGCGGACGATGACGAAATCAGGGTCGGCCATCTCGGTGTCGTTTAGCGGGCGCGTGACGTTGCCACAGATGAGGTCGGGGACGGTGATCGGCTCGCGCGTCATGCGGAACTTCACGACGGTGCCGCCCTTTTCCTTGTCCTCAAATTCGTAGGCCGCGCCGCTCTCGATCAGCCGCTGCACGTAGCGCCGGTAGATGTCCTTGCGCTGGCTCTGGAAATACGGCCCGTGCGCGCCGCCCTTCTCTGGCCCCTCGTCCCAATCAAGGCCGAGCCATCGCAGGCCGTCGAGGATGACCTGGACGGCTTCTTCAACGTGGCGAGTCTCGTCGGTGTCCTCGATGCGCAGCACGAACGTTCCGCCCGTGTGGCGGGCGTAGAGGAAATTAAACAATGCCGTCCGTGCTCCTCCGATGTGGAGGAACCCGGTTGGCGACGGTGCAAATCGAACTCGAACGTCTGGCATAAGGCGCGGCAATCTATCAGCCGCCCACCCGCCGGTGCAAGAGAGGATCGCCGTGATTTACGTATGCTGCGAGCCGTGTGGATGATGATGCTGGAGGCTGTGTGGCTTTTCCAAACCGTGCGCCAGCATCAACGCCTCGTCGCTGAGCAGGTTCACCGTCGGGCCGTCGGCGATTACGCGGCCTTCGTCCATCACGATGACACGCGGACAAAGCTCCACCACCAATTCCAAGTCGTGTGTGGCGATCAGCTTCGTGGCTGGGATCTGGCGCAGCACGGCCTTCAACTCGCGTTTGCCGCGTGGGTCGAGGTCGCTGGTCGGTTCGTCGAGCACCAGCACGCGCGGCTCGCACGCCAGCACGCCGGCAAGGCATACGCGTCGTTTCTGGCCGTGGCTGAGATGATGCGGCTGGCGTTTCTCGTAACCGCGGATGCCCGCGCGCGCCAGCGCGTCGCTCACGCGCACCGCCAGCGCGTCGCCGCTCAGGCCGAACTGCTGGGGTCCGAACGCCACGTCTTCGAATACCGTCGGACAAAACAACTGGTCGTCGGGATCCTGGAACAGCAGCCCCACGTCGCGCCGGATGGCGGCGAGGTTCGCAGACGTCAGCGGCTGACCGCCGACGAATACTGATGGTTCGCCGTTAAGCCGTTCTGGCAGGATGCCGTTGAGATGAAGCATCAACGTGGACTTGCCTGCGCCGTTCGGTCCGATCAGGCCGACGCACTCGCCCTCAGCGATGGCGAGGCTGACGCCGCGCAGTGCCTCCGTGCCGTCAGGATAGCGGAAGCACAGGTTGCGAAGTTCAAGCGCCGGTGTCATGAAATCTGAGATTTGAAATCTCATTGCCACCCCCTTGCGCACATTGCCGCGTAAATCCGTTCCGCCCGCTCCGTCGAGCGGATGAACAACTGCCCGACGATGCCTGCCTGCGACCACCACGCCACGCGGCGGCGCATTGAAAACGTCCGGCTGGCCCGCGCACGGCCCATGCGGCCGACCTCGTCCGCGAGCACAAAGAGGTAGCGATACATCAGCGCCAGAGTCGTCACCATTAGCGACGGCACGCGCAGCCGCTGCAGCACGCGCAGCAGATCGGCAAACGGCGTCGTGTTGGACAGCAGAATCATTGTCATCAAACAAAGATTCGTCCTGACCATGATAATCGCGAACGCGCGCCAGCCGCCCGGTTGGAAAAACGCCAACGCCGCCACACCGAGCGCGATCGGTTCCAATAGCAGCAGCCGCTTCGCGAGAAACGCCGGCGGAATCCGGCTCAATACCGCCACGATCAACACCGCGGTCCCAACGAACACGAAACCGCCCGACTGCGAAACTGGCAACAGCACTGTCGTCAACACCACCGCAATCGCCAGGGCAAACTTCACCGCCGCCGGCAGCCGATGAATCGGACTGTCGAGCTGGCTATGACTCTCGAAGAGTTCCAGACGCATGGCCGCAGCTTAACGTGACGCCGTGACGGCGTCAGCCACAAGTTTCGCCGCATGCGTGAGGTTTCTGGAAATAGATGTTGACTGATGCATGGTTGGTATTATTAGCTACGATATTCGTAACACCTAATCTTGAGTGCTTTCAAAGACTGAATTATGCACGTTCCTGACGGATTTCTCGACGCAAAAACAATAGCAGCCACGGGCGGCCTTGCGGTGGCGGGGCTGGCCGTGGCCATCCGGCAGGTTAACCGCACGCTGCCCCGCTCCAAGACGCCGCTGATGGGGCTGGCGGCGGCGTTCGTGTTTGCCGCGCAGATGCTGAACTTCCCAGTGGCGGGCGGCACGTCGGGGCATTTACTCGGGGGCGTGCTGGCGGCGGTGCTGCTGGGGCCCGCGGCGGGCGCGGTGGTGATCTCGGCGGTGTTGATCCTCCAGTGTTTCCTCTTCAGCGACGGCGGCGTGCTGGCGCTGGGTGCGAACGTGTTCAACATGGCCATTGTGGGCACGGTGGGCGGCTACGGCATCTACGCGCTGTCGCGAAAGCTCGTCAAGGGGCTGCACGGCCAGATCACGGCGGTGGTGTTTGCCGCGTGGTGCTCGACGTTGCTGGCTTCGCTGGCGTGCGCGGGCGAACTGGCGTTTTCAGGAACCGCGGCGGCGGGTGTGGTCTTTCCAGCGATGTCCGGCGTGCATGTGCTGATCGGCTTGTGCGAAGCGTTGATCACGGCGCTGGTCGTCCTGGCCATCCGCAAGGTGCGGCCGGGGCTGGTTGACCCGGAGCACCAACAAGCCGGCGGCATTGGCTGGGAGGTGCCGGCGCTCGGACTTGTCATCGCGCTGGGCCTGGCTATGTTCATCGCGCCGTTCGCGAGTTCGTGGCCGGACGGTTTGGAGAAGGTGGCCGGCAAACTCGGCTTCGAAGAGCACGCGAAGGCGCTGATGAAGTCACTGATACCCGACTACCAGATGCCGGGCATCAGTTCGGAGGGCTTGGCGACGGCGATCGCGGGGTTGGTGGGCACGGTAATCATGTTTGTGATGGCTTGGGTCGTTGGATGGCTGCTCGTGAGGCACGACACCAAACGAACCACAGCAGAGTAGGAAAATATTGTTGACACGTAACACGCCGTTTTGATAGTCAATGCGACCAGAGAGAAGTTCTTTGCAATCACATCGCAGCGCAGGGAATCCCGTGAGAATCGGGAACGGTTGCGCCACGGTAACAGGTTACGATCCCCTGATAACGCCAACCTCAGCTTGAGGTGAAGGCAGGGGCGAGGCATGAGACCTGAAGTCCGGATAACGGCTGTGATGTGCCCAACTCGGTTCGGCCCCAATAGCAATCGGGGACGGACGAAAAACTTATTCGCACAAAATAAGGTTGAGGCTCGCCACAATCTGAAGTTCTGTGGGCCGTCCTGGCCCGCTCTTCTTCTGGGGCGCAGCTCTCAGCGTCTCCAACATGAAGAAGAGCTTTTTCCGCTCTCGCACGGTGAAATGTGGCCCTTTGGGTTCCATCTCGCCGACGGTTGGAGTCTGCCCTTCGCCACTCCCACAAGCCCCGCGCAGTCTCGAAGTTCCCCAAGTTTCGCCCACCAGTCCAACAATAAGAATCCCAACCGAGAGGAAATGAACATGATTCGATTCAGACAAATACTAACCGCCGTCGCAGCAGCATGGCTGTTGCTTTCCGGGTTCCCACCACCCGCTTCGGCAATGCATATTGCCGAAGGCATCCTTCCCGCGTCGTGGGCAGGGCTGTGGTTTGTCGCGGCTCTTCCGTTTGTCGCGTGGGGTCTGCGTGATCTGCGCATCCGCAGCGAGCGGACACCGCTTTTCAAATCACTGGTGGGGATGGTGGGCGCAGCGGTTTTCGTCATCTCCTGCATGCCAGTTCCTGTGCCAACAGCGGGCACCTGTTCGCACCCATGCGGCACTGGCATGGCAGCGATCCTGATTGGGCCGTCGCCGACTGTGGTCATCACCAGCGTTGCACTGCTGCTCCAAGCGCTGTTTCTGGCACACGGTGGATTGACGACGCTGGGTGCTGACATTGTTTCGATGGGCGTGGCGGGTGCTTTTGTTGGCTATGGCGTCTTCCGGCTGGCGACGGCTGCGGGCGTGCCGCGGCTGGCGGCGGTATTTATGGCGGGCATGTTGTCGGACTGGGCCACGTATGCTGTCACGTCGTTTGAACTGGCCAGCGCGTTGCACGGCAACGCCAGTTTTGGCAGCGCGTTTTTAGCCATTACGGCGGCGTTCTGCCCGACGCAGATTCCCTTGGGGATATTGGAAGGGTTTATCACTGCCGGCGCATATCGATTCATTAACGTGCGCCGGCCGGAGTTGATTGCTTCGTTCACGAAGCCGCAGGGAGGTGTCGCATGAAAAAGACTGCCATCTATATCGCCCTGGGTTTGCTGCTTCTGGTCGCACTCTATTTCGGTCTGACGCATCTCGACGCCAAATGGTCCGGGGTGGATGAGACAGTCATCGAAAAGTTCGCCGCCGCTGCGGGACGCGAGCCGTGGACGCCGTTGATCAACACCGATCAGGGCGATCTCCTGCTGTTCTTCTTTCTTATCGCGGGGACCATTGGCGGGTTTGTGACCGGCTATCACTTCCGGGAACTGTTCCCGCCCAAACTGCGTAAGGCGGAGTAAACGACTGATGTGTGGTGTTGCGCAATCACAGAAAGCCAACAAGAATCATGTGCAGCAAACCTTTAATTGAAACAGTTATGCGCAGGTTAATAGTCGCAATCGTCGCGTCATTCCTGTCCGTGTTTTGCGCGGCGGTAGAAAGGGGAGAAAAACAAAGCTCGTCTGCCGATGCCAAAGCGGCTGCCGACACGCCACAACCGCTTTGGGAGCGAGAGACGCTGACGGGCGACTGGGGCGGCGCGCGGACGCGGATGGCGGAGAAGGGGTGGGAACTCGCGACCACCTACACCGGCGAGTTTCTGGCCAACGTGCATGGGGGCGCGCGAACGGGTGAGCTTTACCAAGGGGTGGTGCGGTCGGATCTGAATCTGGACATCGAGAAAGTTGGCGGCTGGAAGGGAGGCATGTTCCACACCAGCGGCCTCTGGATTCAAGGCTCAGAGCCGAACATCCGCAACGACATTGCCGGCATGACCGGCGCGGCGTTTCTGGAGCCAAGCAACATCTCGGCCTACGACACGGCGCGGCTCTATGAATTGTGGCTGGAGCAGAGCTTTCTGGAGGACAGGCTTTCCATCCGCGGGGGCCAGCTTGCCCTGGATGAGAGGCTGATTTGCAGCGACTACGCGTGCGTGTTCATCGGCGGCACTCACGGCTGGCCCGCGTTCATGTCGGCGCTGATCCCGAGCGGTGGCCCCGCGTATCCCGTGGCCGGCACGGGCGCGATGGTGACGGGCCGGCCGCACGAACAGATCGAGTTGATGGGAGCGGTGGTGGACGGCGACGTGGGAGACCAATCCACGGAAAGCAACGACGGCACTCACTTCGGGATGGGCCATCGAAACGGCGTGCTGGCGCTGTTCGAGGCGGTCTGGCGGCGCAATCACGGGAAGGGAGCGCGGGGACTGCCGGGCACATTCAAGATCGGCGGTTGGTTTCACAGCGGCGATTTCAACGACCTGCGCCTCGACACGCTGGGCCGAAGCCTCGAAGACGATGGCACGTTGTCGGGACTGGCCTCCAATGGCGTGGCTAGCTCCCACTCGGGCAACGGCGGGTTCTACTTCAACGTGGACCAGATGCTTTGGCGTGAGAAGGCCGATTCGGATGAGGGATTGGCCTTCTATTGCCGCGTCGCGCCGTGGATGCCGGAGGACCGCAATTCGGTGGATTTCTACGCCGCGGGCGGGCTGACCTACAAGGGACTCCTGCCAACTCGCGACCAGGATATTTGCGGCGTCGCTGTCAGCTACGTCGGGATTAGCGACAACCTGCGCGATCTCCAGCGCGACGCCAACACCATCCTCGCACTCGGCGGCGCGCCTAACACGCTGGGCAACGGCCCCCTGCCGGATTATGAGATGGCGCTGGAGGTCACCTATCAGATTGCGCTCGCGCCCTGGTGGTCCTTGCAGCCGGATTTCCAATACATCTTCCACCCCGGCGGCTCCACGGCGCTGAACGACGCCATCGTGATCGGGATGCGGACGACGGTTTCGTTCTAACGGAACGCATCAGGCGGTTGGCGCACGCTTTCAGGCTGCGTCGTTGGTGCGAACACAGCAATTCTTCTCGCGCATACACTTGCACGCGCCCACGCCCAACATCGCCCCACAAACCGGCGCGACGAGGTAGAGCCAGAGGCTGGAGAGATGATGCGACACCACTGCAGGCGCCAGCGACCGGGCCGGATTCATGGACGCGCCGCAGATGGGGCCGGCAAAAAGCGCCTCCAGCGCGATGACGGCACCAACGACAATTCCCGCCGTGATGCCACTCTCCTTCGTGCCTCTGGTCACGCTGAGGATGACGAACATAAGGATCATGGTCAGCACCAGCTCCAAGACGAAGGATTGGCCGTCCGACCCGGCGGGCAGCGTCGCGCCCAGCGTCGCGTGGGTGGGGAACAACCCGCGCAAGAGCAGACTGGCAGCGAACGCGCCCAGCGTCTGACTGGCGATGTAAGGCAGCACGAGCCGGGCGCTGAAACCGCGCGCGGCGAAGAAGCCCAGCGTGACGGCGGGGTTGAGGTGCGCGCCGGAGATGTCGCCGACGGAGTAGATCATGGCGAGCACCACGAGGCCGAAGGTGAGCGCAACGCCGACGTGGGAGACCGCGCCGCCAGAAACATCGTTGACGACGATGGCGCCGGTGCCCGCGAAGACAAGGCAGAACGTGCCGAAGAATTCCGCCAGAAACTTCTTCATGCGGATAACACATAACAGAAACCAGCCTGTTTGTCAGTTGGCTCGTCTTGCCCGTCACCCGTTAAGCCGGTTCTGACGATTGTTCTTGCGTCGCGCTGGCCGCCTACCGGCTGGAGTTTGCTGCGGCTTGAGAGCAAGATTCTGACAACCAACAAATCCAAACCGATCCATTAACGAAAGGAGACATCCCATGCTCGCAGTCAAAATTACCGCCGTGTTGACGTTCCTTTTCTTTGGCTGAGCGGCCACCTGCGGAGCGGTCGCTCTGCTGAAGGAAGGATTGCCTACAGCGCAGTTCGCCATGCGCGTCCACTATGTCGTTGCCAGCATCGGTTTGATGTTGAGCCTGGCGACTGCCGTGATGGTTTGCCGGTTGAAATCGCCGCAGTAGCCGCCGCGTGAAACAACGCGCGAAGCTTTGCGTCTTCGCGAGTCTTGCCGAGCGCGGCGCAACCGCCTACTGTTATGCCTGAGCCATGCAGCCGGCGCAAGGACAGCGGCATATCCTCGCGGCAACGGCGCGATGGGTGGCTCGCGAAATCGAGAACAAACATGCACGAATGGGCTTTGGCCGAGGCGGTCGTCACGTCCGCCACAGAAACCGCGCGGCAGCAGAAGCTGGCCGTGGTGGAGGAGATCGTGTTGAACATCGGCGAACTCCAGGCGATTGACAACGAGATGTTCGCTGAGTTGGTGCAGGGGCAGCTTTCCAGCGCGGCGGTGGAACTCCGGGGCGCGAAGGTCCGCGTCGTGAAGGGCGAGGCGGCGTTCGAGTGCCAGGCTTGCAAGAAGGAGTTCTCCGAAAAGGACACGAAGGTTGGCGAGGAGGAACGCGAGGCCATCCATTTCGTGCCGGAGATGGCGCACGTCTATATGCGCTGCCCGGCGTGCGGCAGCCCGGACTTTTCCATCGTGCGCGGTCGGGGCGTTTTCATCCAGGAAATCTCAGGCCGCCATGATTGATCCCCGAAGCTCTGTCATCGAGAAGCGGCTCGCCGGCGTGAAGCGCGTCATCGCTGTCACCGGCTGGAAGGGCGGCATCGGCAAGAGTTCCATCGCCTCCGTGCTCGCGCTGCTGCTGGCGCGGAAAGGCCATCGCACGGCCCTGCTTGACTTGGATTTTACCGGCGCTTCCGATCACATCATCCTTGGCATCAACGACGCCCATTACACTGAGGAGACAGGCATCAACCCGCCGCTGACCTGCGGCATCACGTTCATGTCCATGTCGTTCTTCTCGCAGGGCCGCGCCGTGCCGTTGCGCGGCAGCGATGTCTCGCAGGCGGCGCTGGAGTTGCTGGCGGTGACGCAGTGGGGCGAACAGGACTTCCTCGTTGTGGATATGCCGCCGGGCATCGGCGATGCCTCGCTGGACATGGTGCGCTGGATCAAACGCGCGGAACTGCTGGCGGTGACCACGCCGGCCGTGCTGGCGGTGGAGACGCTGAAACGGTCACTGGCGCTGTTTGAGCGGCTCAACGTGCCGCTGCTCGGCATCGTCGAGAACCTGAGCGCGGGCGCGCCGAGTCCGTTCAGCCATCACGCGAAATTCCTCGGAGCAATCCGGCGCGATCCTGACCTGGAAACCGCCACCGGCCAGCCGGAGATGATTCTCCGCACTCGCTTTGCAGAAGAGTTGGGGAAGATCGTTGCGACTTTCAGTTGAGCAGCCGCGACCTGCAATTGAACACCGCCAGCCCCTCACCCCAGCCCTCTCCCCGTTCGACGGGGAGAGGGAGAAGTTCTGCTTACTGCTGTGTGACTCATTGAATCGCAGCCGCGCTTGCACCATGAGAAAGCAATTCCCTCTCCCCATCCGATGGGGAGAGGGCAAGGGTGAGGGGCCGCGGCGACTGAATAGATGCGGCTCAGTTCGGCAAATCCTTGCCGGTCGCGGTAACCGTTAGTTTACCGTGCTTGACGCCTTTGGCGGCGATGAGTTGGTCGGCGATGGACTTGATGGCGGCGGCCTTGCCGCGGACCAGCAACACCTCCATGCAATTGTCGTGGTCGAGGTGTGCGTGGACGGTGGAAATGATGACGTTCTCGTGGTCGTGCTGGATGTCCGTGAGTAACGCTGGGAGGTGGCGCTTGTGGTGGTCGTAAAGCAGCGTGATCGTGCCGGCGATCTCCTGGTTGCCGTGTTGCTGGTGATGCTCGACGAGATGAGCGCGGATCATGTCGGCGATGGCCAGCGAACGGTTCGTGTAGCCCTTCTCGCGCGTCATCGCGTCGAGGCTTTGGAGGAGTTGTTTGTTCAGCGACACGCTGAACCGGGAGACGCCGCCGTGGGATGGTTTCATAGTGTTACGTCTGGAATCTGTGTAGCAAACGAGCGGCCCAGTCAAGCACGGTTGCTGCGGAGGCGGCGGGGAGGTGGTTGAACAGGGAAGGCGGGAAGACGCGAAGGGACGGGGAGCAATAGCCGGCGATCAGTGAATGACAAGCGTGTTCCCTCTTCCCGTCTTCGCGCCTTCCCTGTTCAAATCCTCCTCGCAACCGACTCTACGATCCGGCCGGGAAGATGACCCGGAATGCTCTCGCCAATGCCCGGCCCGGCCTGTTACAAACCGAACGAGCCGGGGCAGTGGCTCCGGCTTATGATGGGCGGTGATCCGCCTGTTGGCCTTTGCCGGCTTCAATATGAAACGCCGCAACCAAGCGATTCATCCTAGGTTCAAATGAGCACTCCAGTTCCAAATCGTGTTTCTGTAACAGTTAACCCGACCTTTGGGGATCTCTTCATCGCATCGCTTATGCTGATTCGCTATCAGGGGGCGCTCATCATCGTGCATGCCATTTTTCCGTTGGCTGGTTTGTTCCTTCTTGTGTTCGCTTTTTGCGTCGGACATTGCCTCGACGTGGTGGTGGTGATATTGGTTCTGTTAGCCTTTTCGTTCACCCCACTCATCACGGCTCTGGGGCTATGGAGAGTCCGTCGTCGTAACAAACTGACTCAAGGACCGTTCACATACAGTTTCGATTCGGAGGGCATGCACACCAGCGGGGCCACATTCACTCAAACAATTAAGTGGGCAGCCATACCGCGTGTGCGTCAGTCAAAACGTTTCCTTTTCGTTTTCATTTCCCCGGTCAGTGCAATGTGCATTCCGCTAAAAGCCCTGCGTGGCCAAGGGGTTCTCGACGAAGTGCGCAGCATTGCCAGCCAGCATACAGATTTGCGTTAGACGCTCGCCGCGCAGCGTCAGGGGACTTGGAGCTTCTCGAAACTTTCTTCGATGAAGGTGGTGTTTTGGATGCGGGCGAGGCGGGTGTAGAGGCCGTCTTGGGCCAGGAGTTCGTCGTGGGTGCCGCGCTCAACGATGCGACCGTGGCAGAGGACGAGAATCTGGTCGGCCCGGCGGATGGTGCTGAGGCGGTGGGCGATGACGAAGCTGGTGCGGTGGGCCATGAGGTGGTCGAGGGCTTCCTGGATGAGCCGCTCAGTGGCAGTGTCCACGCTGGCGGTGGCTTCGTCGAGGATGAGCAAGGGGGTGTTCTTCAACAGCGCGCGGGCGATGCTGATGCGTTGTTTTTCGCCGACGCTGAGTTTGACGCCGCGTTCGCCGACGCGGGAGTCGTAGCCGTCGGCGAGGCGGCTGATGAACTCGTGGCAGTTGGCGGCGCGCGCCGCGGCCTGCAACTCCGCCTCGGTCGCGTCGAGTTTCCCGTAGAGGATGTTCTCGCGGACGGTGCCGTTGAAGAGGAACGGCTCCTGGCTGACGATGCTGATCTGAGCGCGGAGCGATTCAAGGCTCGCGGCGGCAATGTCCTGGCCGTCTAGGGCGATGCGGCCCCCGGAGGTTTCGTAGAACGCCGGCAGGAGGTTGACGAGCGTGGACTTGCCAGCGCCGGTCGGCCCGACGAGCGCGATGACTTCGCCGGGGCGGGCGTGGAGGGAGATGTCGTGCAGCACCGGCTGGCCGTCCTGGTAACGGAACTGGACGTTTTCAAAAACCACCTCGCCGCGGACGGGCGTGCGCAGGATTTGCGTGCGGCGCGGGTCGCGTCCCTCGGGCGTGGCGTCGAGGATGTCGAAGACGCGCTCGCCGGCGGCGCGGGCGGACTGGAGCATCTGGTTCAAGCCGTGCAGCCGGCCGATCGGTTCGTAGAACAACGCGAGGTAGAGGATGAAGCCCATGAGCTGGCCGATCGTCATGTCGCCGGCGATGGCCTGGCGTCCGCCAATCCAAAGCACGAGGCCGGTGCCGAGCGCGGCGACGAAGCTCATCGCGGGCGAGTAGTTCGACCACGCGCGCATGATGCCGAGCGTGCTGCGGCGCAGATCGTCGGCGCGCGCGGCGAAACGGTCGTCCTCGTGGGACTCCTGGCCGAAGGCTTTGATCTGGCGGATGCCCTGGAGGTTGTCCATGAGGAGGGCGTTCATGGCGCTGGCGGCTTCGCGTTGCGCTCGGTAACGCCGGTGGGCGGTGAGCGTATACCAGAGCGCGCCGCCGGCCAGCAGCGGCAGCGGAATCAACGCCACTGCCGCGAGCGTCGGGTTCATTGCGAACAAAATCACCAGCACGCCGATCACGCTCAGGATGGAGACAGTGCCCTGCTCCGTGCCGTCAATCAGCAGGCGCTCGACGTTGTTCACGTCCTCGACGACGCGCGTCATAAGGTCGCCGGAAGCGCGTTGGTCGAAGTAGTTCACCGGCAGCCGCTGGAGCCGGCTGTAGATTTGGCGGCGCATGTCGAAGATAACGTTCTGTTCCAGCGTGTTGTTGATGCGGATGCGCAGGCCGTTGAACACGTCGCGCAGCAGGAACGCCCCGAGCAGCGCCAGCATCACCGGCGCGAGCATCTCCAGCCGCTTCTTCGCGATGATGTCGTCAATGACAAACTGGGTCAGCTTCGGGAAGGCGAAGGCGAAGACCAGCGAGAGAACGGCGCACGCCACCGTGCCCACCGCCATCCATTTGTAGGGGCGCAGATAGACGCTGACGCGGCGAATGATCTCCCACGACGACCGGGCGTTGGCCGAGAACGTGGGATCGCTGCGCGCAGAACGAGGCATGGCCAGTTTTCTCACGGCGCAAGTTAAACAAGCGGCCGGGGAAAATCACATTCTTTTCCAGCGCGTGGAGCCGCCGTTCAAGTGGGGCGAGCTTCCAAGCTCGCCCACCATTGCCTTCACGCAAACCGCGCGCGAGCTTGGAAGCTCACGCCACTTATCCTTCCCCCGCGAGCGTCACTGGAGACCAGCATCAAGTTGGCGCGACTGTCCCGGCTTCAGGATCATGTCAACCACCTTCTCGCCGTATCGCGCCTTGCACGCGGTGCCGTTGATGCTGCGGACGGTGGCGGCGGCGAGCTTGCCGTCCTTCCACGCGATGTCCACCTCGAAGCCGCCGCGGGCGCGCAGGCCCTTGACGCTGCCGGTCGGCCACGCTTTTGGCAGCGCGGGCAGCAGATGAATGAGAAACGTGCCGTCGGGATTGCGGATGTGGCTTTGCAGCAGCATCTCGGCGATGCCGGCGGACGCGCCGAAGTTGCCGTCAATCTGGAACGGCGGGCAAGCGTCGAAGAGGTTCGGATACATGCCTCCGCCCCATCGCCCCTTCAGGTTGCCGACGGGCTGGAGAAGGTTGCGCAGGATCAACAGCGCGTGATCGCCGTCGAGGAAACGCGCCCAGAGGTTGATCTTCCAGCCCATGCTCCAACCCGTGGCAGCGTCGCCACGGTAGATGAGCGACTGGCGTGCGGCGTCGAAGAACTTTGGCTCCCGCCATGTGATGTCGTCGCTGGGATAGACACCCCACAAATGCGAAACATGCCGGTGCGTGTTCTTCGGGTCATCCTTGTCTTCGAGCCATTCCTGAAGCTGGCGATGCTGGCCAACTTGGTTTGGCGCGATGCGCGGGCGCAGTTCTTGGAGTTTCGCGGTGAACTTCGCATCGGCACCGAGAAGCTTCGCCGCTTCGATGCACGCGCCGAAGAGTGAACGGATGATCTGGTGGTCCATCGTCGGCCCCATGACGAGGCCGCCTTGCTCCGGCGAGTTCGACGGGCCGCTGACGAGCCACTTGGTTTGGGGGTCCTCCACGAGGTAGTCGGCGTAGAACTGTGCGGCCCCTTTCATGAGTGGGAAGGCGGTTTTCTTCAAGAACTGGCGGTCTTGCGTGAAGAGGAAGTGTTCCCAAAGGTGCAGCGCCATCCAGCCGCTGCCGGTCATCCAAATGCCGTGGTTGGCTGCGTTGATCGGCGCCGCGCCGCGCCAGAGGTCGAAGTTGTGATGCACCACCCAACCGCGGGCGTTGTAGTGCTCCTTCGCAACGATGCGGCCCGTCTCCGCCAGATCGGCCAGCGCGGTAAACAGCGGCTCGTGGCACTCGCCCAGCGCGCCCACCTCGGCGGGCCAGTAGTTCATCTCGGTGTTGATGTTGCAGGTGTATTTGCTGTCCCACGGCGGCTTCAGCTTGTCGTTCCAGATGCCCTGAAGGTTAGCCGGCTGGCCGCCCGCGCGACTGGAGCCGATGAGCAGATAGCGGCCATATTGGAACGCAAGCGCAGCGAGGTCCGGATCGTTGCCGGCGGCGAACTCCTTGATGCGCTGGTCGGTCGGGTTCTTCGCGGCGGGCGTGCGGCCAAGGTCGAGGCTCACCCGGCCGAACAGCGCGCGATGGTCGGCGACGTGCGCCGCCAGCAACTGCTCCCTAGACTTGTTTGCCGACTTCTTCAGCATCACTGCGCACCGCCCCGCCGGGTCGGCGGAAATATCGCGGTAGCTCTTGAAGTTCGTCGCGGCGACGAGACGGATGACGAGCGCGCTGGCGCCGGTGACGCGCACGGCGTCCTGCTCGGTTGCGACTTTGCCGTCGTCGAGTTCGATCACGGCGCGGCTCTCGAAGCGGATGCCGTCGGCCTCGACCTGTCCGCGCAACACGAGTGTCCGGTCTTCGACAATGACCTGAGCTTTCTCATGCAGGCTGTTGAGTCGCACAACGCAATTGAGCTTGCCCGGTTTGCTGGCCTCCAGCCCGACGCAGAGCGCGCGGTCGGGATGCGACGCGAACACCACGCGCCGGAACGTGACATCGCCGCACTTGTATTCCGTTACCGCCAGCGCCTTGTCGAGGTCGAGCCAGCGGCGGTAGTCGGTGACCTTGTTGTGGCCGTCGAACTCAATCCAGAGGTCGCCGCACGGCTGATACGCCTTCTGGCGCAGCGGCTCGCTCATGAACTCGCGCATCGCAAGGTCTTCGGCTTCCTTCTGTTTGGCGCGGGCGGCCTTTATTTGGCCTTGCAGTTCGAGCGCACGGCCCTCGAACAACAACCGCCGCATCTCCGGCAACGCCTTCACCGCGTCTTTGTGAGCATAGGAATGCGGCTGGCCGGTCCAGATGGTGTGTTCGTTGAACTGGATATGCTCGACCGGCACGCCGCCATAGATCATTGCGCCGATGTGGCCGTTGCCGACTGGTAGAGCCTCTTCCCATTTCGCCGCTGGCTGGCGATACCAAAGGCAGAGCGGCGCGTCCGGCGCGACCTGAGCAACAGCAGTAACGACCATGATTCCCAACGCGACCATCGCGGCATGCTGTTTGGTTTTCATTCTGCGTGTTGGTCCAGCATCCCTTCCTTGGCTGCGGCGCGGCGGGTGTAGATGCCCCAGACAATCCAGACCACGATAAAGAGCGCGACCGCGCCGAACAGGTAGGCTGCGGTCAAGCCGAGATGTTCCTTGCGAAAACCGGCACCGATCAAGGTCGTCGGCACAGCTTCGGGAATCAGCCCAATGATGGTGCCGAGGAAGAACTCACGGCGGCGGATGGGCGAGAGCGCGAGCACGGTGTTGGTTACAATGCCGGGAAGCGGCAGTTGGCGAAAGAGAATGACGGCGGGAACGGTGTTGTGTTTGAGTTTGCCGGCGAGCTTCTGCCATGTGGGGTGCTTTCGCAGAAGAGAATCGCGCAATCCCAATTGACGCACCGCGAAGAACACGGCGCTGTAACCAATCATCGTTCCGATGCAGGTCCAGACCATGCCTCCCCAGAAGGCGAACAGCGCCCCGCCGATGAAGTGAAAGACCAGCCGCGAGATGCCCGCGGCGACCAGCACTGCGACAGTCAGCATGAACACAACCGGCGCCCAAGGACCACAATCCTGAATGAACTGTTTGAGGACCGGCAGGTTCTCCGAGATGAAATGGCGGACTTGTGGCAGCGAGGTCAGCATCAATAGCCCCACCAGCACCGCAAAGAGAATCCCAGCCTTCCGGAAGGCGCTGCGCTCGATTCTCGCAATTTCCTCGCGCTCCTTGCCGGCGTCGGCAGTCAGATTGTCGTTGGTTTCCGCCATCAATGCTCCTCTGAGTCGCGACAGTGTAGCCGACACCTCCAGCCGGTTCAACAACAGCCGCTGCCACTGGCAGTCTCAGCGGTAACAGTCAGATTTGGATAAAACTTAAGAGTCAAAATTCCCCGTTGAAATGCCGGGCCGTCCTGCTATTGTCTGGCCCGCTTTGGGCGCGCCCGTAGCTCAGTGGATTAGAGCATCTGACTACGGATCAGAGGGTCGAAGGTTCAAGTCCTTCCGGGCGCACCACTTTTCCACCGGGGTCAACCGGCAGCCAGTCCGAACCGCTTGGTGAATCCCGCGTCCTCGGCAGGCTGGTCGGTGAACTTGTCGTAGATGCCCACAATGACACCGTCGGTCGGCTTGATTCCCGCAAAGGTCTGTTTGAAAGCGTTCTCGACCCATTCGCGACGCTCGGAGAGCCGGCCCGCGGCGAGTATCTTGAACGCGAGACACGGGCGCTTGGTTTGTCGCATGGCCTTGAACATGCGGGGCGGGTCGCTTTGCAGATAAACTTCGCCGACGGGAATCGGCACAGCACCCAACAGCTTTTGCAACTCCTCGGCACTGCGATGGCGTTCATAGACGCAGCACATGTAGAAGTCCACGTCCCAGCCCTTCGACTCGATAGCATCCACCACGGCGGGCATGTGCGTCGAGACGCCCACCATCAGCCCGGCGTCGCGCAGGCGCTTGAGGAAGTCATGGATGTCGTCAAGCTGGCCTTGCTTGAAAAGCCGGTCGGTGACCTCGCCGTGATGGGCGATAGCGATGCAGCCCGCCTTCGCCAGCGGGGCAATTTCCTGCGGGTTGGTGCCGAGGGAGATGTAGCGCATCCGGCCGCCCTCGGCGACGAGCTGTTGATACAGTTCATGGTTCTTGCCGCCGGACTGCCAGAAGTTGATGCCGACCTCCTGGCAGCGCCGCAAGGTCTTCAACACCTGCTCTGGCGTGTAGTATTGCTTCATCTCCTTGTTCACGAACACGGAGAGATGCGAGCCGCCATTGAACGGGTTGGCGCCGCAAACCAGCCGCGACATTGAGTGCGGACCGAAACGGATTCGCGGAAGCGTGTCCGCCGCTGCGGACGCGGCCGTGGCGCGACTGGCGAGCCGTGCGGCGCTCAAGGCGACGGGAAGAACGCTGAGGGTCTTGAGAAACCCGCGGCGCGAATCGCGCAGGCTGCTCTGTGGCTGCGGGAGGATGTTTGGATGTGGCGTGTTCATAAATTGTTTGGGGCAATGAAAGGCGCGACTGTTTCTACTTCGCCGGCTCCAGCTTCAACATCTCCTGCGCCAGTTTGGCGGCGCGCTCGGCGGCGAGGTTGAGGATGCGGTTGCCGAGTTCGGCGTTGGCGGTGGCGATGTGGTCCATTCGTTCCTGCGGTTGTTTCTTGAGCTGCGACGGCAGCGCGTGGTTCTTGATGCGTTTCGCGCGTGGCAGGTCCACCCATTCGGGATGCAACGCCATCACGATCGAGGTTTCCCACTTCATGCCGTGGCCCGTGCCCAGCGGGTCTTCCTTCGCCTGCTCCTTCAGATGATCGCGCAGGATGCTTACCGTCCCGCCACCCCAGAACTTCATCGCACCGATGCGGCCACCGAGTTCCTTCTCAATCTGCTGGAGCAGGCCGTCGGCGGGCGCGTGTCCGCTGAAGGCGATGCAGGTTTTGAAGCCGAGATCGGCGAGCGATTCCATCAGCTCGATGTAGATTTGCCGGCAAAGCTCGCCGCTGACCCAGAGGCTTGGCGGATAGAACTCCTTGGTTTGCTCGCGCAGTTCTCGCCGCGATGCGCCTGGCGGCGCGTAGGCAATCGCAAACGGCACTGGCGGAAAGACAATGCCGCCGGAAATCTTCGCGGCCCGAAGGCAAATCTCGTAGGCCGTGAACAGATCCGTGCCCAGCGCGTTTTGCAAGCCGTGCTCCTCCATGCTGCCGCAGCCCCAGTAGGCAATCGGCGCGCGCTCAAGCTCCGCGTAAAACTCCTCCGGCAGCAGGTCCTCGTATTTGTGGGACTTCGCTTTCTTCACCGGCGCGCGTTCCTGCGCGACAAGGCGGCCGGGCAGAATCGCAGCGGCGGCTGCGGCGACGCTGCCGCGTTGGAGAAAACTTCGTCGTGACAGTTGGGTTGAACCTTTCACAAGCAGTCTCCTTTGTTGGTTGTGCGGTTGATCAAATGCGGACAAAAGTTCCCTTGCGATACATATAGCCGAGCAGCGCCCACAACACCGCCAGCGCACCAGCCGCGAGGATCGCGTCATGCCACGGGCCGACGTAAGGCTTCAGCCCGCCGAGAAAAACCTCCGCCACGCGCCGGAAAGCCGAGTTGCACAACTGCCACGCCATGTAGGCGAAGATCGAGTTCGCGCCGATGGCCATGAACGGCGTCGCCCAGCGGCGGAAACCCCAGACGTCAACAATCAGGTAGCACAGCGCCAGCAGCAGGTAGCTGATGCCGCCGGCATACAGCGCGTAGGAACTCGTCCAGCGGACTTTGATGATGGGGAACCAGACAGGCCACTGGCTCCACGCGCCCGGAAACCATTCGGCAAGCCAGCCGCTCCACAACACCCCAGCCACCATGCAACCAACGCCTAGCGCAGCCAACTGGGCAAGCTTCTGCCACACGCCGAAGCTGGAGCGGAGCAGTTGGCCGGCGAACACGCCGAGCATCGCCGTCGAGGCGTGGCCGAGGATGCCAACGACCCAGCCGATCTGGTGGCCCCGCCATTTGCCGAACAGCCACTCTGTCACCCAGTCGCCCACGTTGCAGCCTTCGCGGAACTTCCCGATCTCATGTCCGGGGCCGGGCACGAACGCCAGCAATACCCAGTAACCGACGAGCATCGCGACGGTGGCGACGATCTGGTTGCGGAGGTTGAGGTTCAGGAACAGGACCGCCGCGACAAAGTAGCCTAGCGCCAGCATCTGGAGCACGCTGTAGGTCAACTCGAACTTCTTCGGATCGAACGTCAGCAAACTCCCGTTGACCATCATCCCCAGCACGATCATGACGACCACGCGGATGACAAGATGCCTGTAGATTCTCGCCATGCTCTCGCCGCGGCTGAGGCGTTTGCCCAGCGCGTAAGGAATGGCGACACCGATCATGAAGAGGAACAACGGGAAGATCAGGTCATAGAAGCGAAACCCGTCCCACGGCACATGGCTCATCTGGACAGGAACCCACTGAAGCCACGCGCAGCCGCTCGCCTTTGCCGCCGACTGCGCGACCAAGCCCCCGCCGACGATCCAGAACATGTCCAGCCCGCGCAACGCGTCGAGCGACGCGAGTCTTGAGTTCGCTGCGGTGGCTGCCGCTGTCGCGTTTTGGGTCTTATCCTGAGAAGCCATGGCTTCGGCTTTCGCTCTTGCGGGCTGGCTGGTGCAGTTCATCTGCACAACCAAACCTGCCGGACGTCGAATCAGGCGCAGATTACGCCGCTGTCCCGGCCGATCAAAGCAGAATCCTCCCGCGCGGGGTCCGCGTCCTGGTCAAAGTGAGAAAACTCCCCGTCAGACGGCACGCCAAACACCACGAGGCGCGCCGGTTCGCGGTATAACACTGAAATCCGATGCCGGCGTCAGGCTTCGGCGGTTTGATCGTCGCACCCCAGGAATCGCTCGGCCAGAAGTTCCTCCTTGGCTTGCTCCAAGTAGTGAGCCTGGAACTCCTGCGGTATCCATTCCCTCTTCCAGATGGCCAGCGCGCGCACTGCGATTTCTGCCGCCGTTGGATAATGCTCCTGCTCGAAGGTTGTCATTTACGTCCTCTCTCAACCAGTTTCACACGCTTCTTAGACCAATCGAAATATTGAGCCAAACATCGCGGTCAGATTAGCCTGAGAAACAGAACTGTCATGTCGGGAAAACCGTCTTGTTCTGTCGGCAAATGCCCTGTCAGAGAGTTCTCTCACAGGAAACGTAACGCTTGCTCCAATCAAAAGACGGCGAGATGAAGATTGATCGTGGTGATCGGGCGTGGTAAAGACGCGCCCAATTGTTTGCGGCAAAACAGTCACCGAACACTCTATGAAAGGCATACCGATCCTCAACGTCGAGGCCAACTGCATTGCGCGGGCTTGGGAGCTTTCCCTCATCGAGCTGCATAAGAACGGTTGCAACGTCAAAACCGAATACGACAAGCCGGCCGACCCGCCCAGCAAGGATGCCACGATGATTATCGCGATCACCGAGCCGCTCTCGGAGCCGATGATCCACATGGATTTCCCCGGCGGCCCGGTGGAGTTGCAGGAATACGTCATGGAAGTGCTCGAAGGCATCAAGGACCATCTCGTCCGCGACCCGAACAACCCGAAGGACACGCGCTGGGAATACACCTACCACCAGCGTCTGTTCGGCTACGACGTGCCGGGGATGAAGCCGTTGGACCAGATCGAGACCATCTGCCGCAAGCTGGCGAAGACGCCGCACACCCGCCGCGCGCAGGCCGTCACGTGGAAGGTCTGGGAGGACAACGACTGCTACGATCCCGCCTGCCTCCAGAGCATCTGGTGCCGCATCCTGGAGGAAGAGGCCGATCAGCCGGTGCTGAGCATGAACGTCCGCTTCCGCTCCAACGACGCCTACAAGGCTGCGTTCATGAACATGTTCGCGCTGGTGCAGTTGCAGAAGAAGATCGCCGCGCGCGTCTCCGAACTGATAGGCCGCGAGGTCGCGGTGGGCCGCTACTGCCACATGGCCGACAGCTACCACATCTACGGCTCCTACTTCCGCGAGTTCGAGGGACGCTTCCTCGGCGCGCTCCAGAAACGCACGTTCGAGCAGCGCACGATGCGCTACGACGACGTGAAGGACATGATGGAGGAAGCGCGCCCGATGCTGTTGGAGAAGGCGAAGAACATGTGACGCTCGCGCCGGTCGGCGGCGCGCTCAAATCACGCCGATTTCGGCGAACGAATCCACCACGCGTTCGGCACCGCTGAGTTTTCGCCGGTCGTAGGTCGTGGTGATGGCGATGCACCTCATGCCGGCCCGCCTCGCCGCTTCCACGCCGTGCGGCGCGTCCTCGATGACGAGGCAGGTTTCGGGTCTGGAACCGAGCTGCTGTGCTGCGTGGAGGAAGATGTCCGGATGCGGCTTCGAGCGAAGGCCAGGCGTGGCCAGCGAGAAGATTCTCCCGTCAAACAATTCCGATAGCTTCAACTGCTGGTCCGCGATCCGAAGCAATTCCCTGTCCATCGCTGTGGCGATGCAGGTCTTGTAGGTCGGCCGAACACGCTGAAAAAACTCCATGAAGTCGGCTACAAGTCCCACGTGCTCCTCAAGCTGGCGTTGGACCAGCTCCATGCGTTCTTCGGCGAGCAGTCGCGTGTCACCGGAAATGCCACACTCTGTTTTCGTGATCTCCATGCCTTCCAGCGCCGAACGGCCGCTGAGCAAGTGCTTGAGCCGCTCGCGGTCGTAGGCGACACCGCGTCGGCGCAGAAACTCCTCCTGCGCCTTGTCCCACATCGGCTCGGTGTCAATGACGACGCCCTCCGCGTCAAAAATGATCGTGTCAATCATTGCGCCCCGGTGGATGGCTTTTGCGATTCCTTGGGAGGAAAGAACAGGAACCGTGCGTAACAGTAGGCGAGCAGCTCATCGGCCACCAGCCGCACACCCTGGCTGGTTTTCCACCAACACTTCGGATCGTAGTCGCGGTCCTCGACGGCGATGATTCCCACACGCGTCTTTTTGCCCAACACTTTTCCGAAAAGCAACCAGGACCGTCGCGCGTGAGCGCCCAGTGAAATGACGTTGAGACTCGTTGGCATGGCGTTGTGCTGTCGAAGCCAGCCGTTCAGAGCCACCGCTGCTGCGTGGGTGCGGTCCTGCCGCACTCGCGGCGATGGCACGGCTTGGACGACTTCATTGTTCAAGCCCATGCGGACCAGCATGGCCGCGCCGAGTTTCGCGTAGGTTTGACGCTCGGACAGGTGTGACCCTTGCTCCAGCGGCCCTCCGGTGACATACAGCTTCTTGTAACGATGCCGTTTGAACTCTGTAACGGCTTCCGCAAAGGTGTAATCCGGCGCCCATCCTTCGACGACAAGCACCTCGCCAAGCACCGGTGCCGTGACTGCCAGAAACGGATGCAGGCTCCCGATGACGGTCGCTGTTAGTGCCGTCGCGATTGCCAGCACAGCAATCCAACCGCGTAGCGTCGGAACCAGACATTCCCGCCGCCGGAGCAATCCCCAAAATGGTCTGTGCGGTTTCATGTTATTTTCGCTTGGTCGCATCCATGCAGTCGCCGCGGCCCCTCACCCCAACCCTCTCCCCATCGGATGAGGAGAGGGAATCAGTTCCTCTGCTGCGAACGCTGACATCATTCCGTGAAAGGCACGACAGCAAGCGGCACTTCTCCCTCTCCCTGTTAGACGGGGAGAGGGTTGGGGTGAGGGGCTGTTCCAATTGCATAGTTGCGGCTTAGGACGCTTAAAGTTTCTCGAACCAATCTAGGATCGCCGCCGCCTGCTCGCGGAACCAGCCGTGACGGCCACCGGCGACCTCGATGTAATTCACGTTGTAGTGCTCGCCCTTCAACGCCTTGACGGCGTCCCGCGCGCGTCCGACGATGAAAATCTTGTCGTCCGTGCCGTGCACGACGCAGATCGGCAGTTTCGGCTGCATCCGCAGGCTGCCGGCGATGGTCCTCGGCATGACGCCGGAGATTGGCGCGAGCGCGGCGAAGAGTTTCGGGTTCTGGAAGCCGAGCGCGTAACTCCACGCGCCGCCGTCGCTCACGCCGGTGAGCAGCACCCGCTTCGGGTCAATCGGCCGCTCGCGCTCCAGCGCGACGAGCATCCGTGCCACATGCGATTGGTCGCCGCCCGGCCAGGTGCCGCCGTTGGATTTTGGTGAAAGCACAAAGTAGCCGCGTTCGGCAGCGATTCGCTGCCACCATGTGATCGGCCCGTCCGGTTTGCCGCCCGCGCCGTGCATCGCCACAATCAACGGTAGCTTCTTGCCCTCTTTCGCCTGCGGCGGAACAAAAAGCATGTAGCGTCCCTCGAAGCCGCCGGGAAGTGTTTTGCTCAACACCTCGCCGTCTGCCGCAATGACCGCAGGCGTTGCCATTACCACCGCAAACAACAAAACCAAACAGATTAGATTCACAGATGCGAAACCACGCTTTACCTAACGATACCGCACATGGCAGCTAGTGAACTCGACGGTGACCGGCGACCGTCATTTCGCCGGATTCGCCGGCACCCATGCAATCATGCGCAGCGGACTGCCGCTTCCGCCTTTAATCTTCATCGGCAGGGCGATCACATACGCTCCCGTTGGCGGCAACTTGTCCAACGCGGTCAGATTCTCAAGCGGCAACACATCGTTCCCGCACAGCACGCGATGCGTCTCAAACAGTTTCGATTGGCCGTAGTCTATGCTGGCCGTGTCCAGGCCGACTGCTTTGATGGCCCGCTCGTTTACAAGCCATCGAGCGGCATCCGGATGCAGCCCCGGAAAATGCAGATTGTCCACACCTTGCTGCCCCTTCTCGGCCGTGCAGAGATACTTTTTCGCGTCCGGCCAATACTGCGCATAGCCGGTCCTCAGCAACACAATCCCTCCGCGCGGAATCCGACCGTGCGCCGACTCCCATGCTTTCAAGTCGGCAATGGCAATCTGATAGTCGGGATTCCGCAACGCCTTGGACGAAACATCCACGACCACAGCGGCGCCCATGAACTGGTCCAACGACAACTGCTCAATGGTTTTGCGGCCTTCCGCGAAGTGGATGGGCGCATCGAGGTGCGTCCCGCCGTGTTCGGAGGCGTTGTATCGGTTCGCCGCATAGAAATAGCCCTTGGGCGTCGTGCCGCAGAACTCCTTCTCAAGGACAAACCCGGAAGCCGTGGGCCAATAGACCGTCTCGCTGGAGTATTCCTGCGTGAGGTCAATCCATCGGCCATTTGCAAACGGCAGCGCTTCGGCGCGGCACACCAAGCCACAGAAGCCCGGCGCGAAAAGGGTCAAGAGACAGCACAGAAAACGTGTCTTCATGCGAACAGAACCTATTCCTTTCATACGCAAACCCTCGCGCGCGGAAAGCGCTGGACGATTGCTCATCCTGCGCCAGCCTCGCAACTGAAGTTGTTCAACGACTGACGGAGCCTGCAAGAACTGGAACTAAACGTCCTGCAGCTCGCCGTCGAAGTAAGCTTCGTATGCGCTGAGATCCATCAAGCCGTGGCCGGAGAGGTTGAACACAATGATTTTCTTGCGGTTTTCCTCGCGGGCCTTGATGGCCTCCTCCACGACGGCGTGGATGGCGTGCGACGACTCCGGCGCGGGCAGGATGCCCTCGGTGCGCGCGAACAGCACGCCGCTCTTGAACACGTCGGTCTGTTTCACCGCGCGCGCCTCGATGAGGCCGAGCTTCAACGCGTGGCTGACCGTCGGCGCCATGCCGTGGTAACGCAGACCGCCGGCGTGGATCGAAGGCGGCATGAAGTCGTGGCCCATCGTATACATCATCATCAACGGCGTCGTCATGGCGGTGTCGCCGAAGTCGTAGCGCAGTTCGCCCTTGGTGAGCGACGGGCATGCCGTCGGTTCGACCGCGATGATGCGATACGGCTTCTTCTCGGTGATCTTGCGGCGAAGGAACGGGAACGCGATGCCGGCGAAGTTGCTGCCGCCGCCCGCGCAACCGATTATGATGTCCGGCTCCTCGTTAGCCTGCTCCATCTGCTTGATCGTTTCCAGACCGATAACGGTCTGGTGCATGCACACGTGGTTGAGCACGCTGCCAAGGCTGTATTTGGTGTTCGGCGTTTTCACGGCCGTTTCGATGGCTTCGCTGATGGCGATGCCGAGGCTGCCGGCGCAATGCGGGTTTTCAAGCAGCGTCTTTTTGCCAAACTCCGTCTCGTTGCTCGGACTCGAATGCACCGTCGCGTCCCACGTCTCCATCAGCATCCGGCGATACGGCTTCTGGTGATAGCTCACCTTCACCATGAACACCGTGCATTGCAGCCCGAAGAGCCGGCACGCGAGCGCGAGCGACGAACCCCACTGGCCCGCGCCGGTTTCGGTGGCGAGATGTTTCACGCCGGCCTGCTTGTTGTAGTAGGCCTGCGCGACGGCGGTGTTGGGCTTGTGGCTGCCCGCCGGGCTGACGCCTTCGTTCTTGTAGTAAATGTGCGCCGGCGTCTGGAGCGCCTGCTCGAACCGCACCGCGCGCAGCAGCGGCGTCGGCCGCCACAACGAGAGAATCTGACGGACTTCGCCCGGCACTTCGATCCATCGCTCCGTGCTCGCCTCCTGCATGACGAGCGATTCCGGAAAGATCGCCGTCATGTCCGCCGGGCCGATGGGCTGTTTCGTGCCCGGATGAAGCGGTGGCGCCATCGGTTCGGGGAAGTCGGCGGCGATATTATACCAACGTTCAGGAATGTCGGCCTGCGTCAGATCGAAGCGTGTTCGCGTAATCATGAGGCTACAGGCTACAGAAGTTGGCGATTGGATTCAAGCAAAGGTGCAACGACACTCATTGCTCTAGAGTCGAACCCAAAACCACCGTTCGGGGCCGCGCGAAACTTTCAGCGTTAACGAAACCGTGGCGGTCAGCGTGCCGTGATAGCGGGCCAACCATTGTTCGATGGTTCGTTCGGGAAGCTGAGCCACGGCGGTTTCGCTGATGACCACATGCCGGATTCCATGCCGGCGCAACTCCTCCGGCGTGTCGTCCGGCAATACGTGTGTGATTTGGCGCGCGCCGAATGGCCGCCACAGCGATGCTTCCGGGTCGTCGCCGGTGGTGACCATGCCTACGATGGCGGCACTGGCGGGCAGCAAGGCGCGTAATGACGCGAAGGCATCGCCGCGCTTCGCATACACGGCGTAAACGGTTTGCGCACGGGCGAGCAATCGGCTGTCAGGATGCGCCGCTGCCAGTTTAGCCAGCCATGATTGCGCAGGCCAGAGCGGTCGCGAGGGCGTAAGAGCGACCAGGACAATGGCAAGGCCGAACACGCCTGCGGCGGCGCATTGCCACCAGCGTCGCCGCACCAGCCGTTCGTGGTTTCCGCCTGACAACATCGCGGCAATTAACAACGGATAGTAAGGGGTGACAAGGCGCGCCACCACTGCCATCGCCGCGCTGCTCATGTAGGCCAGCAGAGCCACGGCTGATGACGTTGCGACCCAGCGAGCGGCAGTCGCCGGGCGCGCGTGCGGGCGACTGCCGCGCGTCGCAATGCAGGATGCCGCGAGCAACACGCACAGACCCAGTCCCAACCCGGCGTTTTCCTCATTCTGCAACTCATTCATTTGCAAGAAACTTTCGCCAAAACAAGCTTCCATGCGAGTGCAGAGCGACCGCGGCAGCACGCCCGACGCGTTTACATTCCATGTTTCCGCGAATGGGAAAAATGGCGGTCTCAGGTTTTGAATTGCCAACCGTAGACTGTTGCCGGCGACGCCCACGAGGGCATCGCGTAGTTCCACTCGGTGATGTGCAATATAGGGGCCAGTCCATCGGCTGCAGAACTTGAGGTTGATCAGCGCGTTTGGCGCAAAGGAAACCAATAGCGCGACCGCAAGCACCGTGGCGGTTGGCAGCGGTCGGCCAACCAACAACCGCAGTGACGGGCCTATTGCGACTAACCAAGGCAGCAGCAACGGGGCGTTGCTGAGTTTGCTGCCGGTCAACAGCGCTGCCGCAAGCACCGACAGCCACACGTCCGCGACCCGACCCGATCGGCGCGATTGCAGGGCCAAATCAACCGCCGCCAGCGCGTAAACAACCGCGAAGAGATCGTTCCCTAGACTGCCAGCCTGTAACACTAGGCTGTAACCGGACGGCAGCAGCCACATCCAATGCCACGCCACACGCGCACCTGCGTTCAGCGATCGAAATATGCGAAAAACCAAACCAGGCAGCAGCAAGAAGGAGAAAACGTTGATCAGGAACAGCCAGCGATCAGTCTTCGTGAAGACAATTAGCGGCGCCACTAGCCACTCAAAACCGCAGGCCCAGCCATTTTCACGCGGGCTGTTGGTGTGGATCCAGTGCCACTGACCTGCCGCTAGCCAATGCAGCACACGCGGCAGGCGATAGCTTAGCGCATCGTAATTGTTCGGCGCGTGCCAGACGCCGCCCGCGATGGCCAGCAATGTAAGCAGCAAAAAAGCAAACGGGAACAACCGCCGAAAACGCCACACCAGTTTCCGGCATCGGCAAGCGGGTCGCGGCGGCAGAATCTGACAGACGCAAATGTCGCAACGTGTCTTCCGCCACACCACCGTGCCGACTGCTGCCAGCAGAAGGAGCGAGGCATAACCAGTGGCGTTGAGTTGATGCAACGCCGACAACACCCATCCCCCGCAAACCAACAGCGTCGAGAGCAAGAGCCAGAATTTGACCAGCATCACGGCCGTTGCTCCTGCGCGCTCAGTGCCGGAAGTGCCGGAAGCCGGTGAAGACCATCGCCACGCCGCGCTCGTCGGCGGCTTTGATGACGTCAGCGTCGCGCACGGAGCCGCCCGGCTGGATCGCAGCGGTCGCGCCCGCTTCGGCGGCGGCGATGAGGCCGTCCGGGAACGGGAAGAACGCGTCGCTCGCGACAACGCTGCCTTTCAGTGGCAACTTCGCCTCGCCGGCCTTCCAGACGGCGATGCGCGAGCTGTCCACGCGGCTCATCTGGCCTGCGCCGATGCCGAGCGTGCGGTCCGCGCCGGCATAGACGATGGCGTTGGACTTCACGTGTTTGCAGACGCGCCAGCCGAACAACATCGCCTTCATCTCCGCCTCGCTCGGCGCGCGCTTGGTGACGACCTTTAGCTCGGCCGCGGCGACCGATTTTGTGTCGCGATCCTGCACGAGGAAACTGCCTGCTACCGAGCGGAAGTCCATGCCTGGGACCGACGCAGGATTCTGTTTCATCCGGATCAGCCGCAGGTTCTTCTTCTTCTGGAGCAATGCCAGCGCGTTGGCGGCGAACTCCGGCGCAATGATGACCTCGCTGAAAATCTCGCTGATCGCCTCTGCGATGCCGAGGTCGAGCGCGCGGTTGACGACGATGATGCCGCCGAACGGCGCTTGCTTGTCGGTCTCAAACGCCTTGTCCCACGCCTCGCGTAGAGCCGCGCCCTGGCCGACGCCGCACGGGTTGGTGTGCTTGAGGATCGCGCACGTCGGCCCGTCGCTGGCGAACTCGGCGATAAGGCCGACGGCGGCGCTGATGTCGAGAATGTTGTTGTAGCTCAGCTCCTTGCCGTGGAGTTGCTCGAAGCTGTCGCGGAACGGCCCGAACAACGCCGCTCGCTGGTGCGGATTCTCGCCGTAGCGCAACTCCTGCGCTTTCACGCCGCTGACCGCGAACCGGTCGGGCCACTTGAACTCGCCCTTCTCCTCGCAGCGAACCTTGTGGAGATAGGCGGAAATCGCCGCGTCGTAGGCGGCGGTGGTTTGATAGACCTTGATCGCCAGCGTCCGGCGCAAGTCGGCGCTGGTTTCGCCGCCGCGTTCCTGCATCTCCTGCGACACCGCCGCGTAATCGGCCGGGTCCACCACAACCGTAACGCTGGCGTGGTTCTTCGCCGCGCTGCGGAGCATCGAGGGGCCGCCGATGTCTATGTTCTCGATCGCCTCGTGCAACTGGACGCCGGGCTTTGCGACGGTCTTCTCGAACGGGTAGAGATTCACCACGACGAGGTCAATCGGCTTGATGCCGTGCTTGGCGGCGGCGGCCTCGTGCTCGGCGTTGCCGCGCAGGAAGAGCAACCCGCCGTGAACCTTCGGATGCAGCGTCTTCACGCGGCCGTCCATCATTTCGGGGAAGCCGGTGTATTCGCTGACGTCCATCACCTTCAGCCCCGCGTCGCGGAGCGCCTTCGCGGTGCCGCCGGTGGAGAGGATTTCGACGCCGAACGTCGCGAGTTGGCGGGCAAACTCGACGAGGCCGGTCTTGTCGGAAACGGAGATGAGGGCGCGTTGAATCTTTGACATGGTGCGCAGCGTAGCCAGAGGGGCGGCGCGCGTCACGGAGAAAAAGATCGAAGACCAGGGACAGAGGACGGAGCAATAGAGGACCGTTTCCCTTTGGTTTTCCGTCCTCCGTCTCCCGCCATCTTCACCACTTTACTTGCTTGAGGAACTTCAGGCTCTGTGGCAACTGCTCGCGGACTGAGGGCGACTCGTCCTCGATGAAGTAGTATTTCACGCCGGCCTTCTGCGCGGCCTTGAAGATCGCCGGGTAGTCCATCTGGCCGCTGCCGATGGCAACGTCGTTGGTCACGTCGGTGTGGCCGGTGTGTTCGCCGGTTTTGACGCCCTTCTTGAGGTCCTTGAGATGGACCAGTTCCCAACGCTTGCCATATTTCTCGAAGAGCTTCACCGGGCATTGGCCGGGGAAAACGACCCAGAGGATGTCCATCTCGAACGTCACGAGCTTCGGGTCAGTCTGCGCCATGAGCAGATCGAACACCGTGCCGTCGCCGAGCGGGAGGAACTCGTAACCGTGGACGTGGTAGAAGCACTTCATGCCGTGCTTGGCAAACACCGCGCCGGCTTTGTTGAACACCTCGGCGGCGGCGCGGCACTGGGCCTCGTCGAAGTTGCCCTTGTGTGGGATCCATGCGCAGCCGACGTATTTCAAGCCAAGCGCCTTCGCGTCCTTCGCCACGCCTTCGGGATCGTCGCGGAGCTGGTTGTAGGGGAAGTGGCCGGCGACGGGCTTGAGCTTGTTCACGTCGAGGAGCTTCTTGAACTCGACCGGCGTCAACTTGTAGGTGCCGGCCAGTTCCACCTCGCGGAAACCGAGTTCGCTCGCAAACTTCAGCGTGCCGGGCACGTCCTTGGCGAAGTCGGCACGCAAGCTGTAAAGCTGCAAGCCGGTCGGGCCTTTGTAGGAGCCGGCGAAGGCGGAAACAGCCTGGAGGTCAAGCAACGCGGCGCTCATGGCGAGCGAAAGTGCGATGTATTTCATAGTGGCCGTAGCATAACGGCGAGGCAGCGGGAAAGGAAGCGGATATGTGCAGTCGTCGCCGTCGGAAAAGCTTTCAGCGTAGGCTTTCTTGATTGACGCCTCAAACCTGCGAAGCAGCCTGTGCGCCGACGCATGACGGCGGGGAGAACTGCAAAAAAGGTAATGGAACTATCTTTCTTCACTACCCGCCGCTCGTCTTCCGAAACGTCTTGGCTTCTGCAAATCAGCCTCGATCATCATCGGCGCTCACTGGACTTGTTCGTCAAGGAAGCGGGCCAGATAGATGGCGGCAATTACTATCATCAGGTTATCCACGCCGGAGGCGAAACGATAGCGCAAGAAGGCAGTGAACCAGACATTGGTCACGAACGCCAAGCCAATCCACGCCAAGTAGATACCCGTTGTGGTCCATCTCAATCGCAACAGACCCAGAACCGTCAGCAGACAGAGCGGAGTCCACGTCAGCCAACCAACAACCCTCGTGAGTTGCGCGTGCGGAGGAGGCGGTTTAGTTGCCAGCGCAATGGCACCGGGCATCTGCCAAAACTCGATGCTCTTACACAGCATTACGCGCAGGAAAGTTCCCGGATCTTCCCGGACGAATCGTTTGAATTTATCCATGTAGATGCGGTCTTTGTCGCTCTGTGACAGTGAGTCAAATTCCACATTTTTTCCCCACGGATCAGGCATTCCCTCAAACGTCCGTCGCGCAAACTCCTCCTTCGTGATCTCGCCGTAATGATAAGGCAGCACGTGCGGGTTGGTTCCCCACCAGAGAGATCGGGGGTCCGGCCCCGCTGGTAATGGCCACTGTTCCCGTCAAACGCGTGCCGTTGAGCGGTTTCAGCGACCCGTATGGGGCCAAGGCCCGGCCGGCCTTGCAGCAGGCGCTGGCGGCGCTGCCGGCACAAACGCGCTGGGTGACCGGGCAGTTGCTGGCGCAGTTGGAATTGGTCGGCGAGCAGATTGGGCAGCATGAGCAGCGGCTGAAAGAACTGCTGAAGGTGACGCCGGCAATGCAATGGCTGCTGACGCTGCCCGGGGTGGGGCTGATTCTGGCGGCGGTGATCGCGCTGGAAGTGGGCGAGGTGAGCCGGTTCGCCAGCGCGGAACACCTGGTCAGCTATGCGGGCACCACGCCACGGGTGGCCGCCAGCGGCGGCCGAGTGCGCTACGGCTCGTTGCGGGCGGATGTGAACCGCTACCTGAAGTGGGCGTTCATCGAGGCGGCCAACGTGGTCAGCGTGCATCAGGCGCACTGGCCGCAGCGGCATGTGAGCCAGCTTTACCGCCGACTGCGGCAACGCAAAGGCCACGCCAAGGCGGTGGGCGCGGTGGCGCGCCACCTGGCCGAATCGGCGTTTCATGTATTGAGCCGCCAGGAGCCGTATCGGGATCCGGCGGCGAGAGAGGTCGCTCCAAAGCGGTGTGAGCGCGAGACTCTTCATGAGCCGTAAGAGACTCGTCAAGTGAATGCGACACACCTGCGGAACAAATTCATGCCCCGGCGAGGGCGAAGAGATGATTGGGAACGACCCGAAAGAATCCAGCGAAGCAAACCTGAACCAATTCATAACCCGGTGTGTTGACAGAGCCGCTTTCAGAGATGAAGTTATGAAGGCGTGGCTCCCGCCGTCAGCGTAAGTTGACGGCTAGCAGTTGGTCTCGGCGGCTGATTCAGGCGTGTTTGATCCACTTGTGTTTCGCATGCGGCCCAAAATGCAGAGAGTGCTCAAACGGCCAGAAGACCAGCTTCGGCAGCGCTTTCTCGCGCATCTGTTCGTAGGCCGAGCGGTATTCCGCGTTCTCGCGGAGCAGCGCTGCGACGATGGCCTGCTGGAGATCGAGTTCTTGTTTCTCCGCCGCCGTGCCGCCTCGCTTGCACTCCACATGCACCTCGAGATGTGGGTTCTGCTTCTCGTCGTGCGACACCAGCAACGTGAACTTGCCCGTGCAAAACCGTTGAAAGCCTTCCTGGATCAGAATCTTCCGGATGGTTTCAGGGAAAATCTTGGCGCCGCAGAGGCTCACCGCAAAATCCGACCGCTCATGCACGTAAACGAATGGAAGTTCATACCGATAAGATTCCAGACCCGCCTCCTGGATGTGTCCCTTCCATGCCACCCCTTGCCGGTCCAAGGCGCGGGTCAACTCCGAGAACTCCAACACTCCCCCGATATCGCCCAAGGAATACCGGATCAGGGGAATCGTGTTGTTGCCGCTCACCAACACCGTGCCGCCCGGAGCCTCGAATTGAACGAAGAAGGGATTGAACTGGGCGAGCGTGGCTGTCTTTCCCGTGAACAAGGACTCCGACAAGGAAGCGTTCTCCGTGATGAGTTCGCGCATCAGGATCGCCCAAGGGGTTTCAAACGCCATGGCCCCGAGGTCCGCGGACCCATAGATGCTCAGAGTATCCAGCCAGGAATTTCTCAGGCACGCGGCCTTCGCCACGTATTGGCGAAAATCCTCCGAAAACGCCTCCGCGGCGAAATGGAACCGCAAATGAAACCGTCGCCAATCAATGCCTTCCCGCGCTCCCTCATCCACCACGTCCTTGATCAGGGGCGGGTAGCCGCACACGACCACCTCCGGGAAATGGATCGCCCAGTGCCGGAGGGCTTCGAAGATGGCGGGTTTGTTGTTGCTCGCGCATAGGATCGAAACCGGGTGTTTGCCCCGTTGGTTGACAAGATCAAACGCCTTGTATGTCATCATGCCCCCCATCCAAGGCCCCATGGCAAACGCGTTGATCACCGCCACAGGCCCGCGGCTCTGGAACGAACTGTGCCGCAGGAACATTTCCAGAATCGTCGAGCACTGCCATTCCAACTGCTCGCTTCGGGGAAAGTAGAACGGCGTGCCGGTCGAGCCGGAAGTGGCGGCGAAATCCAAAGGCTTTCCAAGCAGGGTTCCTCCCCACGACAAATCCTCCAGCGGATACTGCCGCAGGTAGTTGGCTTTGTCCGTGACAGGCACCTGCTGAAAATCCGCCCAAGTGCGAATGCGTGAAGGGTCAATGCCGTGCTTCTTCAGGAAATCCGCGTAAGCCGGCACCTCTCGCGCGGCGCGAGCGAATAACGCCAGCGTCCTGCGCTCCCCGATCTCGCGCCAAAAAGCTTCATCCTTGCTCCGATAAAGATCAAACAACTCATCAGAGCTGTAGGGAATCGCCAAGTCATTCATGCATCAGTGCTTTTTGCTCTTGGGGTCTCAGGTCTCTGATAGTCGCTTCGATGATGCGATTCATGCTGCGGCCCGAAGAGTGTTCCCGCCCTTCGCGGGAGTCAATCGCTATCGCCAGTGCAAGGGCGAGTAACACAGGAAGCCGCCCGGCTGGGGGTGCGGGACTGCGCTCGGCCCTCGCTTCGCTCGGCCTCGCTACGTCCCGCACCCCCAGCCGGGCGGGAGGAAACCAGAAACAACAAGCTACGAAGGGGACATTCTCTCGTGAGTTAACTAGGGGACATTTCTAAAGAGTTTTGACATCGCTATCGCCAGTGATGCCGCCGCTGCGCAGTCATTGTTCTTTCGTGATCCGCAAAAAACCTGTCAGGATTCAGAAGTCAACGGCTCCAATGAAGACAGGCGTGAACTCGTGTGGATGCGTTGAGCTTTAATCCCTTCGTGGGCTGATGATCCTGCGATTGACACGAGGAGGATCAACGCGCGAGTCCGAGTTCCGCAATCTTGTCGCCGTAGAATTGGTCTGTGAGCAGCCCCTTTTCGTAAAGGTCCTTGATGCCGCGCGCAAAGCCGGCGACCTGTTTCTGTGTGAACTTGCGTCCTTTTGCTTCCGCCGCGGCCACGATAGCCTCCGCCTTGGCCAACTGCGCGGAAGTCAACTCGGGCGGCACGCGTTGGGGCTGGGTCTTGTAGTTGGGATCGTAAGCAAGAATCTTCAGGTCTTTGGCGGGGACGAGATGTCGCCACAAGAAGGCCTGCATACGGTCTTCCGCCGGCACAGCTTCGTGAACGATCACGTTTCCATCTATCCGGGCGCTGCCGATGATGGACAGGTTGACGGGATTTTCAGTGATAATGGATGACACTCTGAGCCTGATTTGTCCCACTCTTTGCGTGGCGGTCAGTGTGGCAGGAGACGATGTGAATCCCGGAGGCGGGTCCTTCAGATCTAGTTTGATGTCCCCGGCGAATCCGTCTTTGCGGATGGCAAACACAGTCAGAGAGGTGTCGCCCTTGCTGCGGAGGCTGGTGCTGGAGGGGACGACGCGCAGCGCGAAATCGGGTCGCGGCGCGCTGATGCGCAGCCGATAGCCATACTCATCACCACCCTTGCGCCCAGTGTCGCCGATATGGATGTAATAGGTTCCGTCAACCGGCAGTTTCGCCATGAAGTAGGAGTCCGCATGGTGCGTGTTTATGCCCGCGCCGAGGTCTTCGCGATCATCGCTGAATGCCAGTAGTTGACCGGCTTTGTCGGTGAGTCGGATCACCGAATCCACCGGCGAATCGAGTCGGCGCGCATAGACTTCCGCCACCACCGTGTCGCCCGCCTTGCCGGCGATCTGGAAAACGTCCCGGTCGTCCTCCTTGTCAATGCGCCCGTTGATGGTGACAGGCAGCGTGATCTTCTGCGCGCGGGCCGGCGTGTTGTTCGGTTCCTTGTCAAACGCTTCCGGCAGCGTGTCGAGCGCAAACGGCACGGGATTGGAGACGGCACCGTCTCTGTTCGCAGTGATCAGATGAATGCCCGCCTCGGCGTCCTTGGCGGGTAACGTCAGTTCGGCGTCGCCAAGATTCATGCCTTTCATTCTGACCGGATGCAGATCGCCCACCCGGCCGCCCAGCGGGAAAATGCTCCTCACAAACGGCATTTCGCCGATCGTGATGCGATAGACGAAATCGTTGCGTCCGCGGAAAATGGCATCGTAGATCGCGAGCACATAGTCGCCGTCTTTGGGCACTTCGTAGAGGATCACGGGGTCGGGCTTGAAACGGTAGTCGTCGTCATACGCCACCTCTTTTCCATCCGTGTCGTGGAGCGCGAGCACCGGCTGGAACCATCCCGGCACGGCGTCCGCGATGTAGGGAATCAATTGCCGCGCTTGCGTGGTGATCACGAGCCGCTGGCCTTTGTGCGCGGTGAAGCGGTAGCTGTTGACTTCGCGGGAGGCGATCTGGCCGTTGACGGTGCAGGGAATGTTGATCCGTTCCTCGGCTTCGCTGGCCGGGCGGTTGCGGAGCGCCAACGCCTCCTTGCCGAGGGTTTGGCGCGGAGCGGTGATCATTGGCTTGCGGCTGTGCTCAGCCACTTGACCAACATGGAAAACCATTGGATTCGATGCACCGCCGCGCCGCATCACCAGCCGCAGTTCCCGCTCACCGGGTAGCGCGTCCGGGGCGATGGTCACCTCGAAAAAAGCAACGCCACGGAACGCCGCACAGGCCGGCGTGCGCACGTCTTCGCGGAGCAGCTTCTCGATCCTTGTCATCATGGCCGCCGTTGCCGGATCCATCACCGGCGGCGGCGAAGGAGTCGCCGCTCCCTTGGTCTTCTTTGTGGATACAGCCTTGGCAACCAGCTTCTTCAACTCCCTCAGTTGCTGGCTCAACAAGGCGGATTCGCGGTTGCCGAGGGGATTGCAGTATTGGACGAGCCGGGCCGTCACGCCGGACCCGCTGACAATTACCCCGCAGTCGTCGGTCAGATTCTGTCCACCCACCTTGACTTCAAACGTCGTCCCTTGCTGGCCGCCTGCGGGATAAACATAGCCGATGTAGGGTTTCGTCTGAGCTTGTCCCAGCGGGGCGAGCGCCACTCCGCCAGCCACACCAAGAACCACGAGCCAACGACCTCTGCTCATGCCCCGCATAATCCCACGACCGTATCAGCCTGTCAATTGCTTCGGTGAATACGCAAGAACATCGCCGGAATCTTCTTGCCCAAACTCTTCTCAGCGTCTTCCCGCCTTTGCGTGAGCCTCTGCCCCACTCCGCATTCCGAATTCCGCATTCGCTTCGTCCTCGCCCCAACACTCCATAACTCCAGCACTCCATTCCACCGTGTCCTCGCCATGGTCTTGTTATTGGCCATGGTCTTGTTATTGAATGAATGGGTGGGTTTTGTTTTACTGGACGCATGAAGGCAAAGAAGGTCATGTCCATAGGGAGTCACATCACAAGGCGCCAGATGCTCGGCGCCGCCATCGCGGGCGCATCGGGCGTTTTGGGCGGAACGATCCTGCGGGCAGCCGAGCCGCGAGCCACCGCAGACCCAAGAATCCGCGGACCGTTCCCGATCCTCTCGACGCCCTTCACCGAATCGGGCGCGGTGGACTTCGACGTGCTCGCCAACCAGGCGCGCTTCGTTGACTGGGGCGGGTGTCCGGGCATGATCTGGCCACAGTCGGGCGACAGCGTGGATCTCCTGACCACCGACGAGAAGCTCCGCGGAATGGAAGTGCTGGCCGAAGCGTCGCGCGGCCTGTGCACGGCACTGTGCCTCGGTGTGCAGGGCAAGGACACGGCGGAGATGCTCGTCTTCGCGAGACATGCCGAGAAACTCGCGCCAGCGGCGATCATCTCGCGGCCGCCGGACTCCGGCCGGACGGAAGACGACATGCGCCAGTATTGGCGGGCGCTGGCGGCGGTCGCGAAGCGGCCCGTGATCATCCAGACCACCGGCGGCGTCGCCTACAAGGGATCGCCTCCCTCGGTGGCGCTCCTGACCGAACTGGCGAAGGAGTTCCCGCATTTTGGCTACGTGAAGGAGGAAGCCGCTCCCATCATTGCCCGCACAAAGGCCCTGGTGGCGGCGCGGCCGCCCATTCGTCGCGTGTTCAGCGCCCGCGGCGGTTTTGGCTGGCTCTATGAATCGCATCTCGGCACCGAAGGGCTGATCACCGAGCGCGCGGTCTATGCGGACGTCCTCACCAGGATATGGGAGCTGCAGCAAAGCGGCACGAATCCGGCGGCCCTGAGGGACGCCTACGCGAAGTTCCTGTTGATGGCGAACCTGGGCGACCATCTCCCGGGCGGCGGGCTGCGCGGCTTCCAGTTGCACCTTTGGAAGAAGCGCGGCGTGTTCAAGACAATGGTCTCGCGTCAATACGGCCCCAAGCAGACCATTCCTGCGAAGCCCATCTTCTCGGAACTGCAACTGAACAAGGAGGAGATTGCGGAGATCGAGTTCCGCTTCGAAGCGTTGAAGCCCTATCTGAAGCCGGGATCGCCCCGATTCGGCACCTTCACGAAGTCAGCGTCCTGATTCTTGACGCCTTATGCTTCCTCCGCCAACTCGGCGCTGCGGGTCTGGACCAACCATGCCGTCGCTCTTTCCGCTCACGAATCACCACTCACGCCAGCCAAGGGCGGGGACGCGAGTGATCGCGGGCAAAGACGCCGCGGGTGATCGCACAATCCTCCTCAATGTCGAAGTCGAACATCCCGGCCAGCACAAAGTCGGCCCCGCTCTTGAACGCATAGGGAAACGCGTTTTGAGGCGGAATCGCTCCGGCCGCCATGACCTTGAAGGCGATCCACGGCTTCCGCACCGCCTTCATACAGGTGATGACTTCTTCCGGATCCCGGCACCAATAGCCCGGATTCTCGGCGGTGATCCTGACCGCCTCGCCAGCCCGGGCCGCGCTGGGATAGCGGTGGTGGTGCAACGTCTTGATGTAAAAGTCAACCGGTAGCTGCAGCTTTTCCGTCTCGCGGACGACGCGGATATCGTGCGCGCCAATACCGCAAGGGACTCGGAGCAGTTTCGCCTCCTCCAGCGCCCGGGCGATCACGGCCTGTCGGCCATCAACCATGTATTTGTCGGCGTGGCAACCCCAGATGTAGATGGCCTCGGCTCCGCTATCCACCATCTGTTTCATCTCTGTGGCATAGTTGCTGAAATCCTCGATATCGCATGTCAGATAAAGGATCCACTGCATCTTGCCGCCATTTTTCCGGTGCTCGCCCAGGATGCGAGTGACGTGCGGCTTGACGTTGACCGAAACGGTATTGATGCCGCTGGCCTCGGCAAGTTCGAGTGTCTCGCGGATCTTGGCATCCGTGTTGTAGGAAACGACCAGGTTCTTGATATACTTGAACTCCCGATGATGCTGCACCCGCGTCAGCAGGTTGCCGCCAAGGATCAGCCGGGTGATATTCAGTTTGCCGATCTTGCCGCACGGCAACAGCGGACTGGCTGGTTTGGCGGTGCCGGAGGAGGCCGGTGAGGTGACCTCCGCCGACGCATGGAGGCCGGCTGCCAGACCGGTGGCAGCCAGCAGGGACTGCCTGAGAAATCTTCCGCGACTCAATGTGGCTTTCATGGGGATGGTGTTCCTTTCTGGTTTCCGACTCCCACCTTAAGATAAACTGGTTCGGAATCGGGTCTCAACATCGGACAAATCCTTTCACGCCCCCCTTTGCCAGCGCCGTGTTGCGGGCGTGGTTTCCCGGATCGCTTTGAAGATGCGATTCATGCTACGGCCCGAAGAGTGTTCCTGCCCATCACTGGAGTCAACCGCTTTTGCCACACCGCTTTTGCCACACCGATACCGCCACCCTCGCCGCCTCACCAATCACCACTCACGAGTCTCTGAATTCTTAACTCACTTTTCACTCTCAACTTTCAGTTTCCACCCTCCGCTCTCCACTTCCGCGCGCGCTGTGAGAGAATCTGTCCAGAATCAGGAGTTGACCCCGACGACGCCGACGATACGATGACTGATCGTCAGACTGAAAGGCCCGTTGTGTGAAACGCAACTCAGAGAGAGTCCAGCAGCGCAGGAAACACGAAATCACGTTCGTGTGATTATGGATGGAATATATGACAACCCAGGCAAATGAAATCAATCGGCGTGAGTTCGTTAAACGTTCATTGTTGAACACGGCTGGCGGCACGCTGGCGCTTGGCACCGCGGGAACCATCAGCGCAGGGGAGAAAGCCGCGCCACTTCCGGCAGTTAACTCCAAAGGAGACGGATGTCCTCAAGGCAAGATCGGCAAACTGAATATCAGCCGTCTCATTTTGGGCAGCAACCTGATCACCTTCTATGTTCACGCGCGGGACATGAGGTTCGTCAATAATCTCACCAAGCACTACAACACGGAGGGGAAAATCCTCGAGACACTGGCTGTTGCCGAGAGTTATGGCATCAATACCATCATGACGCAGGCCAATGAGAATTACTTGAAATTGCTGAGAAAACATCGTGACCAGAATGGCGGCAAACTTCAGTGGATTGTCGGGATAGCGCCGAATGCCGCAAAACCTGATGAAGACAAGGAAACGATACGCAAGCTGTGTGAAAGCGGCGTTGAAGCGATGTATATACACGGGAATCCATGCGACAAGATCTGCGCCGCAGGGAATAAGGATCTGATCGCGCGCACGATTGAATCCATCAAGTTGAATGATGTTCCGGCAGGTGCGGGTGGCCACGATTTGAATGTGGTGAAGTTCTGTGAGCAGAACAAGATCGAGTTGGATTTCTACGTTAAGACGTTTCACCATCACCAGTATCCAACCGCGCCCAAACCTGATCAGTTGAAGGGTCCGTATGCCGAGATTCCCGGTTACTGGTGCAAAGACCCTGTGGAAACGGCTGATGTCATGAAAGACGTTACCAAGCCGTGGATTGCGTTCAAGGTGATGGCGGCCGGGACGATCCCTCCGGAGAGCGCCTTCAAGTATGTCTATAAAAACGGCGCTGATTTCGTCCTTGCTGGCATGTTCGATTTTGAAATTGAAGAGGATGTGAAGATTGCGCGTGAAGCTGTGGCCGCGGCATCAACACGCAAGCGTCCATGGCGAGGTTGATTCGCAATCGGGAAGTCTCTCACAGCCGCAGCAGGACGAAACCGAAATCAATCACCGTGCCGCCCTCCGGCGTTTTCGTCACCGGCACCGACGGTGCCAGCGTGTAGAGCGTCCGCCGGCCATCCGTCGGGTCGGACGATGTCACCAGCAGGCCCGCCGAGCGCATCGCCGAGAGATGCTTGAGCGTCGCGTCCAGCCGCAGCCGCGTCGCGCCTCTCAGGTCCGTTGCCGCCTTGGGCTTGCCGTGCGCCAGCGACAACAGCATCGCCCGGCGCGCCGGCTCAGCCAGCACGGAAAAGATGAGATCGGGATTCCACTGCCCCGTCACCGGGGCAGCCGAAGGAGGTTGGGTGTTGCTCGGCATGAACCGAGTTTCCAAAAAACCCCCGCTCTGCAAGCCGGTATTTCAACGCTCGTGTTGTAGCGGCGAAGAAACATATCGTAGCCCGCCACTCCGTGGCGGGAATGGCATAACAATCTCCCGCGACGGAGTCGCGGGCTACGACGGGACGGCTCGCCACCCTCTATCCGTTGGAAGAATCTGCGATTGCCCTTGTCGGTTCCCGCAGCCCGTTTTTGCACCAAAAACTTTCCCAGTTCGGACACAGAAACACGCCGGAGCACTCCGCAATCGCGCTTCCCGACAACAAATACACGCCGGAGGACTCCGCAAAAGGCCTTCCAAGCAGCCGAAACAAGCGCGAGCGCTCCGCAATCGCCTTGGTTGGAAACAAGAACAAGCTGGAAGACTCCGCAATCGTCCTTCCCTGCAACGAATACAAGCTGGAGCGCTCAGCAATCGGCCTTGCCGGGAACGATTACAAGCTGGAGAACTCAGCAAAACCGGTCGCCGGGAAAGAATACAAGCCGCAGCGCTCAGCAATCGCATCCTCCAGCATCGAAAACAGGCTGAAAACCTCTACAATCACCCTGTCTTTCATAAGAAGATGAAAACTCCTGCTGGCTTTGACGGAGTCGGTGTGAATTCCGCAATCTGAATTCTTCACTATTCACTTTGAACTCTTAACTTCCGTTCTTCGGCACTCCACCGCTCCATTTCTCCATTACTCCGCCGCCTAGAACAGCCAGCCAAGACGCAGAGATTTCCATGTGTTCATATCAGTCTTTTGCCGATGTGCCTTCGCCCCAAGTCACTATTCTGAAATCTGTCAAAGATCAGGATGACCCCGACGACGTTTGCGTGAAGATATCGAGAGTATTGTAGAACTTCCCGAAATCAGCAGTCTCAACTTCACGAGCAATTAACAGCTTCGATCCAATATCCAGCCGGAAAAGATATCGCCCAGTTCTGGTTGCGCGAGGCACATCTAACGAATTGAGTGCATGTTTCAAGTCCTGCGCTTTCAATGCGAAAAAATGTCGTGTGCTACCACACAAGAATACGAGCGCTTCGGGCCAATCGTCCTGTGAACCTGAAACGTCAAACCAGAATTGATTCGGCGCTTGGGGCAATGGCTGCGTTGCGCGGATTGTTGTTAAGACACCGCTGATCTGATAGTTATTTAGACGCACGTGCAGAGTGCGAATTCCCTTTGTTGCAAGCCACATGATGAACTCTTGTTCAATCTGCGCCGTGTCACTCATTTGAACTTCGCCTTATCGATCTTCCGGAGAAGCTAGGAATCTTGATTCTGGTCGCTGATTCGCGAACATGTCCTTCGATTCCTCCCCTCTCACGCCTTCTTCGCCATCGCGGCGCTGTGGGCTTTGATCTTTCGGATGGCTTCGAGGATGTGGTCCATGGCGCTGCGGTCGGCCAACAGCAGGGTTTGGGAGAAGCCGACGGTGTTGGCGACGACTTGGGCGTTGCCTTTGAGGTCCTTGAAACTCTCGCGATACGCCTTCAGCCGCTCGGCGCTCCAGAGGCGCTTGTAGCCGGTGGAGTTGATGACTTCGTCAAAGATGCCGTCGTTGTATTGCTCGTGGTAGCCGCCGCCGCAGGGGATGCCTTCCTTGCCCATGGCCTGGATGAACTTGCCTTTCGGCAGGCCGTTGAACTGCGCGGCGTCGTAGCGGATCGGGAAGAGATGCCACACGGCGCGACTGTTCTCCGGCAGGCGGGCGGGGGCGACGCCGCCGATCTGGTTCAGGCCGGCGATGAGGTAGTCGGCGTTGGCCTGACGGTGCGCGGTCTCCTTCTTCAGCTTCTCGATCTGCGAGAGGAGGATGGAGGCTTGGAAATGTTGCATCCGGAAGTTGTTGCCACGAGTGAAAGCGCCGGAGCCGGTGTTCATGCCGAAGGAACGGCCGCAGTTGTGGTAGGAGTGGCATTTGTCCACCAGCTTCTCATTCATGCCGGTGACGGCGCCGCCTTCGCCGGAGGGGATGTGCTTGGAGTTCTGGAAACTGAACGCGCCCAGATCGCCGAGCGTGCCGCACTTGCGGCCCTTGTATTCGGCCAGCCACGCCTGGCAGGCGTCCTCGACCACCGCGAGCTTGTGTTTCTTCGCGATGGCATTGATCTCGTCCATGTAACAGGGCATGCCGTAGATGTGGACGGGCAGGATGGCCTTGGTGCGCTCGGTGATGCGGCTCTCGATGCTCTTTGGGCACATCGTGAACGTCTCAGGGTCGGTGTCGGCGAACACGGGCAACGCTTTCTGGATGAGGACGGCATTGTAGGTGGCGATGAACGTGTAGGGCGAGACGATGACTTCGTCGCCAGCATCCACACCCGCGGCGTAGAGGCTGGTGATGAGCGCGGTGGTGCCGCTGGAGGTTGCCAGGGCTTTCTTGGCGCCGAGGAGCTTGGCCCAAGCTTCTTCGAACTTCGGCACCTGTCCGCCGCCGCCCGCGCGGCACCAATGTCCACTGCGGAGGATGTCGAGGATCTCGGGTTCCCATTGCTGCCGCCACTCCGGCCACTTCGGCCAGCCGCCGGTGTGGGCGGGTTTGCCGCCGAGGAGAGCGGGTTTGGCCGCGTCGGCTGCGAAGACGTTGGGGCCGCTGCGTGCGCTGAGCCAGGTGAGTGCGGCGGAGCTTGCGGCGGCGGACTGGATGAAGCTGCGGCGGGTGAGTTGGTTTTTCATGGGAGCGGGTTCCTTAAGGATAGCAATCGTCACTTTTCGCGTGATGGTTTCCTCTGGTGATGTCCATTGCGACCTCGGCGGCAGTGTAGCTCTTGGCAGGTGTGACACAACAGCAAAGTCATGCCGGGGTTTTGGATTGTTTCGCCACGAGGGGTGACGTAGCCTCCGTTGCGTTCTCAGTTTTTGTCAGGCGATGAGCAAGCTACCCATCACAGTGGCCATGATTTCCGGCGCAGAAGCCAAGCGCATTGCCCGCGCCTTGGAGAGCGTCTCCGCTTGGGCTGACGAAATCATCGTCGTCCTGAACGCCGACGTGGCCGACGGCACCGACGAGATCGCCGCCCGATTCGGGGCGAAAGTCTTTCGCGAGCCGTGGAAAGGCCACGTCGCGCAGAAAAACTCCGCCGCCGCGAAGGCCACCCAACCGTGGGTGCTTGGTCTGGACGCCGACGAGGTGGTTTCCCCCGAACTCCAACGCGACATCGCCAGCCTGCTCAAACACGGCGGCGAGGCGGAGCGGTGCGCGGCCTACAGTTTCCCGCGCTGCACGTTCTATCTGGGACGATGGATCCGCCACGGCGACTGGTATCCCGACTTCCAGACACGCCTCTGGCAGCGCGGGCGTGCGGAATGGCGCGGTGTGGATCCCCACGACAAGCTGGTGCCCGACGGCCCCGTGGGGCATCTGCACGGCGAACTGCTGCACTACAGCATGGAAAGTCTCGACCGCCAACTCGCCAAGATCAGCGCCTATAGCAACTACTTCGCCCAACACTGCGTGGCGCGTGGCTACACGCCCGGCGCGCTTGATTTCGCGGTGCGCCCGCTCTGGCGCTTCCTGCGCTGCTATGTCCTGCGGCTGGGTTTCCTGGATGGATGGGTCGGGTTCTACCTTGCGTGGCAGACCGCGTTCGCCTGCCTGACCCGCTACGCCAAAGCGCGCGAAGCCATGATGCCCGCGCCGTCCGCTTCTTCCCCATGCTCGACCTCTCCGTCATCATCGTCACCCGAAACACCTGCTCGCTGACCTGCGCGGCCATCCAATCGGTCCTCGATTGCCGCGACGAGTTGAGCAAGGAAATTCTGTTGGTGGACAACGGCTCCACCGACGGCACGCTGGCTGCCGTGGCCGGCGAGTTTCCGTCCGTCATCTGCCTCCGTTCCGAAAACAACCTCGGCTTCTCCCGCGCCAACAATCGGGCCGCGAGCAAGACCCAGGGCCGTTTCCTGCTCCTGCTGAACTCCGACGCCGAGGTCAAACCGGATTCGCTCGGCGCCGCCGTCGCCTGGATGCGCGCGCATCCCGACTGTGGTGTGGCGGGCGCGCAGTTGCTCAACCCCGACGGCTCGCTGCAAAACTCCATCGCCAACTTCCCGACGCTCGCCACCGAGCTGCTGAACAAATCTCTCCTGCGCCGATTGTTCCCGCGCAGCTATCCCGGCAAGGAACGCCGCTTCACGGAGCCGGTTGAGGTCGAGACCATCGTCGGCGCGTTTATGCTCATCCGTCGCGAGGTTTGGGACGCGCTGGGTGGACTGGACGAGCGATACTTCTTCTTCCTCGAAGAAACCGATTTCTGTTTTCATGCGCGCCGGCGGGGTTGGCATGTGATGCATCTGCCGCAGATTCGGGTCTGTCATGGCCAGGGCCGCAGCGCCAAGCAAGTGCGGCCGGAGGCGCGCATCGAGTATTGGCGTTCCCGCTACCTTTACTTTGCCAAGAACCACGGCTTGGGCGCGCGACTGATACTGGTGTTCGGGCTGGCCGTGCGCCTGCTGGCGGACTGGCTCTCCAGCGGCCTGATGACCCTCCTCACCTTTGGCGAGAATGAGACTTGGCGCGAGCGCCTGCGTGTTCATACCGCCCTCCTTCGTTGGCATCTCTTCGGCAGACCGCAGCACTTGGGGCTGCCGCGGTAAGAGTGTTCGAAGTGGCGAGTCAGTCAGTATGAGCGGGCGTGGCGTTCCGCGACACCCGCGTGCCGACCGATTTCAAACGAACATTCAGGACTGACGGCCCCCACTATTCCATCTTCAGCAGCTTCCGCTGCCACGGCATGACGCTGGGAAGTGTTCCCTCGCGGTCGCGCGCGAGCGCTTCGATCGTCGCGCGGCTGGCGATGAGCGACGGGTCAATGCCGAGTTCAGTCGCGCAGGCGTCGCGCACGGCTTTGATGGCGGCAGCGCGGCGCATCGCCTGGAAGTCCGGCTTGGTGCGCGGGTGTTTCGGCAGGAACGGATAGTCTGCCGGATTGACGTTCTGGCCGCGGTGGACAGCGTCCAGCAACCGATGCTGGCGCGGCGGTGACATGCGCGGCGGAAGCACTTGATGGAACTCTTTCCGATGCGAGGCGAGATCGGCGATCACGATGAGACGCTCGTTGTTGAGGATGTGGAACGGCGGCCGGTCCACAGCCTGAGCTTCCGCCTCCCGCCAATGCCATAGTTCGCGCAGCACGGCCAGGCCAGCGCCGTCCAGAACGGCCCAGCCTTTCACCCGCCACTCCGTCTGCGGGTCGCGCTCGCGAGTGACGGCGCTGCGCTCGATGAGGTCGGCGCAGCATTGCTGGAGCCATTCGAGCCGGCCCAACCGCACCAGTTCGGCGCGCAAGATGTCGGAGAGCGGCTTGAGGTAGTGTGTGTCGGCGATGGCGTATTTGAGCATCTTCTCCGGCAACGGCCGCAGCGCCCAGTCGGCTTTCTGTGATGCCTTCTCCAGATGAACGCTGAAATGTTTTTCAACCAGCGCGCCGAAACCGGTCTGTTGCACGCCGAGCAGCCGCGCCGCGATGTCGGTGTCGAAGACGGCCATTGGCACAAAACCAACCGTCCGCCTCAAGATGCGCAGATCGAAGTCCGCGCCGTGAAGAATCAACTCCTTGCCGTCGAGGGCCTTCATCAGCGGCGACAAATCCAGCCCGGCCAGCGTGTCCACCAGATAGTCGCCTTGGGGATGGCTGATCTGCATCAGACAGAGTTTCTCAAAGTAGCAATGCCGGCTGTCAGCTTCGGTGTCCACAGCCAGCCACGCTGCGTGTTGCACGCCAGCGGCCAGGTGTTCGAGGTCGGTTGGTGTCGTGATCAAATCTTGCCTTTTCGTCAAAAATGTCAGTCAGACAAAATACGTGTAGCAGAATTCGACGGCATTTCCAACATCGTCGGTCAATTCCGCGCTCCGCCAAGGGGTGGCGGCTTGCAGAGCCTGTCACTTTGGGATGATCTCGAACGGGATGGCCGGCAGGGTGGTGAACGGGAAGCGGCGCTGCTGCTGTTGTTGCTGAGGCTGGGCCTTGCCTTTGCCGAAGGCGCCCCGGTTCTCGCCGATGACGCTGACGATGAGGTTGCCTTTCTGTCCGGGCTTCACTTTCGCGGCATCGGCCGCGACGACGATGTCACGGCCTTCGCGGGTCGGCGTGATCTTCTTGATGCTGATGCCGTCCGGCGCGTCACTCAGTTCGAGCTGGATGTTCGGGGCAAACGAGAACATCGGCGCGAAGACCCTGATCGTAGCCGTGCCGCCAGCGGGGATTTTCACAGACCCCTCGTTGAGAACCCGGATGTAGGGCTGGCGCGTCTGGAAGCTGCCGACGACGGAGACGGTCAATTCCTTGGCGGGGACGAGATGGCGGTATTCGAACGCCTGCATCATGTCCTCCGCCGGGACGGCGCGGTGGGCGAGTTCGCGACCGTTGACCGTGGCGCGGCCTTCGAGCGTGATGGGGACCGGGTCCTTGCGCGGCGTCGCCGGCACGGTGAGCGTGAGCCGCACCTTGTCCTGGCCCGCGGGAATGCGGCCGCCAGCGAGCTTGAATCCTTCGGGGGCGTTTGCGAGCGAGAGCCAGATGTCGCCGTTGAAACCGTCCTTGCGCAGCGCATAGACGGTGAAGGGCGTCGTCATGCCCATGCGGGTGTTGATGCTGGACGGCGCCACGCGCACCTCAAAGTCGGGCTGCGGCGGCCCGATGCGCAGGCGGTAGGCATACTCCGCGCCGCCGTGCTGCTGCGTGTCGGCGAGTTGCAGGCAGTAAGCGCCGTCCTTCGGCAGCGTGGCGCGGAGGTAGGAGTCGGCGTGATGCATGGTCAGGCCCGCGCCCTTGTCGGTGTGGTCGTCATTGAAGGCCAGCTCCGTGCCGCTGGCGTCGGTGAGCTTGAACACGGAATCCAGCGGCGAGTTCAGCCGGCGCGCGAACACCTCCGCCACGAACTCGTCCCCTTCCTTGCCTTCGATGCGGAACACATCGGTGTCCCCAGCCTTGTCAATGCGCCCGTTGACGATGACCGGCGCGGCGACATGCTGCGCGTGGGCCTTGTCGTCGTTGGGTTCCTTCTCCAGACATTCCGGCAGCGTGTCCACGGCGAACGGCACGGGGTTGGCGACCATTCCCGGCAGCAGATACATGCCCGACGTCCGGCTGCGGTTGTCCACGGTCATCGTGGCCTCGCGGAGATTCACACCCTTCCGCTCGACGACGGTCTCCGCGCCCGCGGGACCGCCGAGAGGAAAGATGCCCGTCACGAACGGCAGCTCGCCGAGGGTGATGCGATAGACGAAATCCTCCCGCCCGCGGAAGATCGAATCCTTGATCTCGACGGCATAATCGCCGTCGTCGGGAATCTGGTAGAACAGCACCGGGTCTGGATTGAAATGGAAATCGTCGTCATAAGCCACCTCCTTGCCCTTTGCGTCGTAGAGCGCCAGCGTGGCCTGGAACCAGCCGGGCACGGCGTCGGAAATATACGGAATCAACTGCCGCGCGCTGGCCGCGACGACTAGCCGCTGGCCCTTTTTTGCCGTGAAGCGGAACCGGTCTATGTCGCCGGGCATGAGCCGGCCGTTGACGACGGCGGGCAGCGTGATCTCCTGGTCTGGCTGCTTCGGGCCGGCCGGCTGGCTGAATCGTTGCTGGCCCGCGAAGGGGAACCGCGGATCGAAGCTCTTGAACTCCTCCGTCTCGTTAAACTCCGGTATCTTGCTGACGCAGAAGACGAGCGGGTTGGTGACGCCCTGCGGCATGCCGAGCCGGATCTCGCGTTCGCCCGGCTGCGCGTCCGGCGCGAGCGAGACGCGGACGGTGGCAACTTGGGCGAGCGCGGGACTGATGCGGTTGTTGAAGTTCGGCGGGTTCTTCCGGATCTTCTTCCGGATCTCGTTCATCTCCTTCTCGTTCTCGGCCGTCCATTCCTCGCGTTTGCCGGAACGATAAGCCGACCGCCTCTTCTCCGTCAGCTCCTTCATCTTGTCCAATGCCAGTTGGAAGTCCCGGTTGGGCATTGGCTGATTGAATTCGACGATCTCCGCCTTCGCGCCGCCGCCGGAGATAAAGACGTTGGTGACGCCGTTGAGGAACTGGCCGGCGACGTGAACCTCAAACGTCGTGCCCTGCCGGCCGCCGGCGGGATAGACGTAGGCGATCTTCGGGCTGAACTGTGCCCATGCCGCCGGCGTCAACGCGAGCCATGCCGCCAATCTCAACATCGTATTCCATCGGTTCAGGTTCATAAGAGCGCCGCGATTGAAATGCCGCTGATGTGAACACCGCAAGCCCGGAAGAAGTTGCCAGCCTAAAGCGACAGCAGATACTCGCAGAGGTCAAGAATCTCGTCGGCGGTCAGGTGCGAGGTCTTGCCGTGGCGGTCGTCCGGGTTGGCGAAGACCAGCAGGTCGCGCAGCGTCACGACGGAGCCGTCGTGGAGATACGGCGCGGTGCGCCAGAGTTCGACCAGCGAGGGCGTGTCGAACCGGTCTGTTCCGCGGTCTTGCGCGCCGCGCGTGCCGATATCGTGCGAGCGCAGATCCGAGAACAATGGCAGCGGATGGCATCGCGCGCATCCGGTTTCCGAGCTGCGAAACAGCTTTTCGCCGCGCTGCGCCGCGGGCGAGAGCTTGCCGTCCACGAGGTGCGGGCTGGGGACTGGCTTGCGTGACTTGAGATACACGTCCATCGCCTTGGCGACACTGGTTGGCTGAAATGTGAGCAGAATGCGCTGGATGCCGACGCGCACGGCGGCTTCCGCAGTCTCGCGCTGGCCGAGGCTCATGACCGGCGGCGTCTTGTGCGCGAGCAGGAGGCTCTTCGTGTTTTTCGGGTTGCCGAGGCTGTCGTTAGGCAGATCCCAGTTCAACGCATCCACGCGCGCGTCGCCGGGATGGCAGCTTGAGCAACTCTGCCAGCCTTGGTAGCAGATGCGGGCGTCGTGGAAGTAGAGTTCGCCCAGGTGCGCGGCGGTCATCCGTGGTTTTGGGCCGAGCGGGATCGTTTCCACCCCCGGCTGCAACCGATCGAGTTCCATCACGCTCAACGTGTCGGAGAAGTAGTTCGCCACATAGGCGCGCCGCCCGATCACCACCACGCCGCGCGGGCCGAGATCGTCCTTGGGCAAACGCCGGCGGTCGCGCAGGCCGCCAAGGAACGACGGGTCATTGGATGCATCCGTCGGGGCCGGCGGAGGCGCGCCAAAAGAATAGGGGACGTTGACCCGCAGCATCGTGGGCGGCATGTCCACCAGCCTCGCGAGCAGCCCTGGGAAATCAATGACGCTCACCTCGTGCGTGCCGGCGTGGGCGATGACGAGTGTCTTGCTGTCGGCGCTCCAAGCCACTCCCCACGGATTGGCCGCGCCGCGGTCCCAGTCGTCGAGCAGCACGGTGTTGAGCGTTTCCATGCGGTCGAGCGCGATGATTGTCATGGCGTTGGAGTTCATCGCGCCGCGCTCGATCTGCGTCGCAGGCCGCCAGAAACGCCCGATGAGGTGGGTGAGAACGGCGAACTTTCCGTCGGGCGAAACACGAAGGTCGTTGAGCGCACCGCTGCCGTTGGGCAGCCAGAGATCGTCCACGACCTGGCCGCGCTCCGTATCAATGACACTTACCACCGCGGCGACGTGCTCCACATCCGCGCGGCCGGCGGGAAGGTGGTTCGCGACGAGCAGGCGCTTGCCGTCGGGCGTGATCGCCACGGCCACCGGCTCGCGTTTGACCGGAATCCGCCGCAGTTCCTTCTTCGCGGCGAGGTCGAACACGCTCACGTCGTTGTTGAATCGGTTGCAGACGAAGAGTGTCTTGCCGTCGGGTGAAAGCACGGGTGCCATCGCGGTGTGCCCTGCGGGAAACTTCTCGACGATCTTGCCGTCCGCCGTCTCCACGACACAAACGCGGCTCATCGGAGCTGCGCAGGTCACAAACAGACGCGCGCCATCCGCTGAGAGACAAAGCCCAGTTGGGCTGGCTGGCATCTCGATCAAGCGCGTCACTTTCCGGGACGCGGTGTCGAAGGCAAGAACGCGGTTGCCGGTGGCGCAGGCGACGTAGAGCGTGGTGCCATCCGGCGACGCCGCCAGCGCGGCAGGCGACAAAGAAGCTGGTTGCGCCGAGTGCGCGACAGCAGCGATGAGAAAGCTCGCGGCTGCGATTGCGTTGAAGACCGGGCGGGTGGACATGGCGGGAGCGTGAACGCGGATCAGGTTGCCGCCTCGAACGCTTCTTGGACGTGGGCGCGGGCGCGGCGAAGTTCCTCGGTGGGATCGTCGGGTAGTTTGTTCCAGTCCAGCGCGATGGAGCAGACGTGGTCGTAGCCGATTTTCCGAAGCGCGCGGCCGACGGCGGCGAAATCCACGGTGCCGTCGCCGGGCGTGAGCATGGGGCTGCCCGGCTTGCCGTCGCGCAGATGCACGTGCTGGATGCGGGAGCCGAGCCGTTCGATGGCCGCGGCAATATCAACGCCAGCAGCAGCCAAACTGCCGGTGTCCACAGTCATGCCGACGGCCGGACTGGCGATGAGTTCCAGCATCTTCTCGGCCTGTTCGACGGTTTCGACCAGCATGCCGGCGCGGATTTCGATGCTCAGTTTCACGCCGAACGATTCGGCGTGGCGTGCCGCCTGCCGCATCGGTTCGCTGACAAGCAGGGCCGAGCCGTTCCAATCGGAGTCGAGCCGCGGTTTGTTGCCGCTCTGCACGGTGACGGCGTGGGCGCGAAGGGTCTTGGCGGCGCGCAACGAACCGGCAACAAACTCCAGTTGCGCGGAGCGGACCATGCGGTCGGTGCTGTTCCAAGGCGCCATGCTGGCGTTGAGCGTCGCCACGCGCAGCCCCGCGAGCGTATCCTCAATGATCGTCACGTTGATGTTGTTGGAGGCCGTGGGATCGTAGTGGGGACAATACGACGGAAAGAGGCAGCACAGGTCCAGCGTGTCAAAGTCGAGCCGCCGGATGCGGCCCACCGCTGTGGCCAGTGACAGCCGCCGGAACGTGAGTGTGGAAGCGCCGAGTTTCATCGTGAACGACAACGGACTATAGCGCGGCAAACGGTTTTAGCCAGAGTTCTATGCCGCAGACGCCGCGCCGCCGCCGGCCGGTCACGCGCGCTTGCGGCAGAACCGCTCAATGCGGTCGAGGCCCTTCTCGATGTTCGCCATCGAACTGGCGTAGGAGAGCCGGATGTGCTTGTCGGTGCCGAACGCTTCGCCGGGGACAACAGCCACTTTTTCCTCTTCGAGCAGTTGCTTGGAAAACTCCATCGGCGCGAGACCGAGCTTGCTGATGTTGGGCAGCAGGTAGAACGCGCCCTTGGCGTCAATGCACGACACGCCGGGAATGGCGTTGAGCCGCTGGAGCATGTAGGTGCGCCGCTTGGTGAATTCCGCCAGCCACAGCTTGAAGTGGTCCTGCGGGCCGGTGAGCGCCGCCACCGCGCCGGCTTGGGCGAAGCTGGTCGGGTTCGATGTCGAGTGACTCTGGATGGCGTCAATCGCCTTCGCGATCGGCTCCGGCGCGGCCAGATAGCCGAGCCGCCAGCCAGTCATCGAGTAGGCCTTCGAGAATCCGATCACCGTGACGGTCTGCGCGTAGAATTCCGGCCCGGACGAGGCGAGGCTGTGGTGCGTCGCGCCGGGGTAGATGAGGTCTTCGTAAATCTCGTCGCTGAGGATGAGCACGCCTTTCTCGATGCAGACGCGGCCGAGCGCTTCCAGCTCCGCGCGCGTATAGACCGAGCCGGTCGGATTCGATGGCGAGTTGAGGATGAACAGCTTCGTGCGCGGCGTGATCGCGGCGCGCAACTGCTCCGGCGTGATTTTGAACTCTGTCGCGTCGGAGGTGGGCAGGATCACCGGCTTTGCGGCGGCCATCTTCACCATTTCCGGATAGCTGAGCCAGTAGGGCGCGGGGATGATGACCTCGTCGCCGGGGTTGCACGTCGCGAAGACGACGTTGAAACAGGAGTGCTTGCCGCCGCAGGAGACGATGACTTGGCTGGACTTGTATTGGATGCCGTTCTTGCGCGCGAGCTTGTCGGCGATGGCTTGGCGCAACTCCGGCGTGCCGCTGGAGGGCGTGTATTTGGTCATGCCCCTGGCCAGCGCGGCGGCGGCGGCGTCCTTGATGTGCTGCGGCGTGTCGAAGTCCGGCTCGCCGGCGCCGAAACCGCAGACATCCTCGCCGGCGGCCTTCATGGCCTTGGCCTTGGCGTCCACCGCCAGCGTCAACGAAGGTGTCAGTGCCTTGGAACGATCCGCAACGAAGTCTTTCATGGCGTCGAACCTCCTCCAGACCGCCCGCGCGGTCAACCGAGCTTGCCGTAAAACTCTTCCACAGTCCGCTTGAAGTTGTTTTCCTTGAAATTGATGATGCCAATCTCGCGCTTGGCGTTCTCCGGCGAATCGGAGGCGTGCGCGGCGTTGACCATCACCGACTGGCCGAACTCGCGCCGGATGGTGCCCGGACCGGCTTTCTTCGGATCGGTCGGCCCCAGCACTTCGCGAATCTTGCGCACCGCATCCACGCCTTCATAGACGACCGCGATGCACTTGGCCTGGCCTGGATCGTCTTTGTGGCCCGGCTCGCACTGGGCCGGGGCGATGCCGGTCATGAACTTCACGATTTGCTGGAACAATGCCTCGCCGAAATACGGTCCGAGCAGGTCGCCGAGCTTCTCGACGGCGTCGGCGGGGAGCTTCATTTCCAGCGCCTGCTCCACCGTTGGCAACACTTTCGCCAGCGCCAGACCCTGCATCTTGGCCAGCAACTGTTCGCGCACCGGGCCATAGAAATTCTCAGCCTGCGCCACGCTCATCTGGTGGACCTTCATGCCGACGATGTAGAGGCCGGTGCTGGAAAAAACGTCCAGCACGTTGCCGGGCCGGCCGCTGGGGAAATTGAAGTTGTCGGGCTTGATCAACACCAACGTGCGCTGAGGCTTGGCGTTGGCAGGAAATTGAATGGTATTATCCACCAAGCCGCCGTCGGCATCGGAGTAGCGCGCCCAGAGTTTGAGTTTGAAAGCTGCTTCTTCCTGCGTCGGCGCCGCCAGGACAGCCGGCTCGAAATACTTTACCTCTCCCTTCGTGCCAAGCACGTAGTCGCCGTAGGTGTCGCGAATGGCCACGCCCCGCACCGGGCCGGTCGTGACGTTGCCGACCACATTGCGCACGCGTCGCACCGCGTCGTCGCCACGGAACAACAACATCAGTGTCCGCTTGCGCCGACTGGTCTTCGGGTCCGGCATGTAGTTTTCCAAAACATACTGCCGGATCAGTTCCTGCACCTCCTGTGGTTGCGGATCGTTTTTTGTTACCACCGTCGCAGCGTATTCCTCCACCAACTCCTTGCTGGGAGCGAACACCCGCACTGCCACCAAGTCCAGCGCCGTCCGCGACATCAGCCGCGCCAGCACGCCGCCTGTGCGCGACTTGAACAATGTGTAGGGATTGACCAATACGTAGGCCAGTTCTTCCGCCATAAGTTACCTCAGACCAAACCTCCTTCGCCGCAGCAACCGACGCCAGTCGTTACGCGGGAACGTCAACTGATTGTCGCAACAGCTTGCTTGCCGTCTGCGACGCAAGCCGGCTTAACTCTTGCCGAGAATCTTGAACATTCCCGTGCCGCATGTCGGGCACTTGCCCTGAAGAGCCTTGCGGCCGTTCTTCATGACGACTTCTTTTGCTTCGACGATTTCTTTCTTCGCCTTGCACTTCACGCAATAACCTTCTGCCATAGTAAAAAACCTCCTGACAACGGCCTTCATGGCCGCTCTGTGAACCTGACAAACCTAGAAGCCCCCTCCAGCAGCGTCAAGCGCAATCCCTGAGGCCCCTGATTGCGTAATCGCGACCTCGATTCTGGCACCAGCACGGACGGTTGCTTGACGGTCATCAACAAGCTTGCCCTCGCAGGCGGTCGAAGTGTAAGTGTCTCCTTGCATTCGCGAAATGGTTGAGCCTGAAGCGCCTTGAATTTCGAGAACTACATGAACCGTAAACCTTCCTGTCGTGACTTCGTGACCGGTAACGTCCTCGCAACCTGCGCGATCATCTGCCTCCTGCTCGCCACAGAGGAAGCTGTGCGCGCCGATTCCCCAGCCGCTGCGAAGCCGCATGTGCAGGCGCGCATGGAGGCCGAGTATGGTTCGCTGTTCGAGTTTTACAAAGACCTCCACAGCCATCCGGAGCTGTCTTTTCACGAAGAGCGCACGTCGAAGCAACTCGCCGACAAGCTGCGCGCGGCCGGCCTGGAGGTCGCGGAAAAAGTCGGCGGCCACGGCGTCGTTGGCGTGCTGCGCAACGGCAACGGGCCGGTGGCGCTGGTGCGCGCCGATATGGACGCGCTGCCGGTGAAGGAACAGTCCGGCGCACCCCACGCGAGCCGGGCGAAGATGAAGGACGAGCACGGACGCGATGTGGACGTGATGCACGCGTGCGGCCACGACGTTCACATGACCTGCCTTGTCGGCACGGCGCGCGTGCTGGCGATGCTGAAGGATCGCTGGCAGGGCACGGTGGTGTTCATTGGCCAGCCAGCGGAGGAGCGCGTCAGCGGTGCGCGTCGGATGCTCGTCGACGGACTGTTCACGCGGTTCCCGAAGCCGGACTTCTGCATTGCGCAGCACGTCTCCTCCGATATGGCCGCCGGCACGATCGGCTACACGGAAGGTTTTGCGCTCGCCAACTCCGACGCCGTGGACATCGTCGTGCATGGCGCGGGCGGCCACGGCGCGATGCCGCACAAGACCAAGGACCCCGTGGTGCTCGCCGCGCAGATCGTGCTGGCGTTGCAGACCATCGTCAGCCGCGAAATTGAACCGATCGAGCCGGCGGTGGTCACCATCGGCTCCATTCACGGCGGCTCGAAACACAACATCATTCCCGACGAGGTGAAGTTGCAGTTGACGTTGCGGTCTTACTCCGACGCGGTGCGCGATCAGCAGATCGCCGCCATCAAGCGCATCACGCGTGGGCTGGCACTGGCGGCGGGCCTGCCGGAAGACCGGATGCCAGAGGTAAGCGTCGCTTCGGAAAACGCGAAGGCCACTTACAACGATCCGCCGTTGACGCAGCGGCTCATGCGTGTGTTCGGCGCGTGGTTCAGCAAGGACGCGGTGAAGCCGCGCAAAGCCTCGATGGGTGCGGAGGACTTCGGCCTTTACGGTCGCACGAAGGAGAAAGTGCCGATTTGCATCTTCTGGCTTGGCTCAGTGGACCCGAAGCGCGTTGCGGAAGCGGCGCGCAGCGGCCAGCCGTTGCCATCGTTGCACTCGCCGCTTTACGCGCCGGTGCCCGAACCGACAATCAAGACGGGCGTGACCGCGATGACCGCAGCGGTGTTGGAGCTGCTGGGCAAGCGCTGAACCCGGTGATAACTGGAATGGAACTCGCCATGAATAAAACCCTGAAACACCGCTTCGCTCACCGCTTCCAACTCTTCGCCATCACCCTGCTCGGTTCTTGCTGGTTCGCGCAGCCCTGCGCAACTTGGGCGGCGGAGAAACCGAACGTCCTCTTCTTCGCCGTGGACGACCTCAACGACTGGGTCGGCTGCCTCGGCGGCCATCCGCAGGCCAAGACGCCGAACATGGACCGGCTCGCCGCGCGCGGCACGCTCTTCACCAACGCCCATAACCAATGCCCGCTCTGCAATCCGTCCCGCGCCAGCCTGCTCACCGGCCTGCGCCCGTCCACGACCGGCATCTACGGCCTCGCGCCCGGCATTCGCGACGTGGAGGCGCTCAAGAATCACGTCACGTTGCCGCAGACATTCACGCGCGAGGGCTACACGACGTTCACCTGCGGCAAGATCTATCACGACGGTTCGATCAAGCCTAAGGACCGTGCGGCGGAGTTCAACGTGTGGGGACCGGCACCCGGCATGCCGAGGCCGCCGAAGCCCATCGCCAAACTGCCCGAACCGCGCCATCCGCTGATGGACTGGGGCGTGTTTCCCGAGCGCGACGAGGACAATGCCGACTACAAGATCGCCAGCGCCGCTGTCGAGGCGCTGCGGACCGCGCCGAAGGACAAACCATTTTTCGTCGCGTGCGGCTTCCGGCTGCCGCACGTGCCGTGCTACGCGTCGCAGAAGTGGTTCGACCTTTACCCGGAAGACAAGCTCATCCTGCCGCCGGTGCTCGACAACGACCGCGACGACACGCCGCGATTCTCATGGTATCTGCATTGGGCGCTGCCCGAGCCGCGGTTGAAGACGCTCAAGGCCCTTAACGAATGGCGGCCGCTGGTCCGCGCCTACCTCGCCAGCACGAGCTTCATGGACGCGCAGCTTGGCCGTGTGCTCGATGCGCTCGACGCCACAGACCGCGCCGATAACACCGTCGTCGTCCTCTGGGCCGACAACGGCTGGCATCTTGGTGAAAAGCTCATCACGGGCAAAAACACGCTCTGGGAACGCTCGACGCGCGAGCCGCTCATCTTTGCCGGGCCGGGCATCGCCAAAAGTGCGAAGTGCGGTCGGCCCGTCGAGTTGCTCGACATCTTCCCGACGCTGTTGGAACTGGCCACGTTCCCCGCGCGGCGCGACCTCGAAGGCCACAGCCTCGTGCCGCAGCTCAAGAACGCCAAGGCTCCCCGCAAATGGCCGGCGATCACCACGCACAACCACGACAATCACGGCATCCGCACCGAACGCTGGCGCTACATCCGCTACGCCGACGGCAGCGAGGAACTCTACGACATGCAGGCCGACCCGAACGAGTGGACCAACCTCGCCGCCAACCCGAAGTTCGCCGCCGTGAAACGCGACATGGCAAAGTGGTTGCCAAAGGTGAACAAGAAGTCCGTGCCCGGCAGCGCCCACCGCATTCTCACCTACGACCCCGCCACCGGCGAAGCGGTCTGGGAAGGCAAACCCATCGGCAAGAACGACCCGATTCCAGAATGAACCGCTCAGATGTCGCGCCAACAACGCTGGAAAGGAAGACGATGAAACACAGGAGACGGACCAAAGCAACCTTGGCAAGCATTCCGGTTTTGTTGTTCATGACAGCGTTTGCCGACGACTGGCCACAGTGGATGGGGCCACAACGCGACGGCGTGTGGCGGGAAAACGGCGTCGTCACGGCCATCCCAGCGTCGGGTCTTCCGGTGAAGTGGCGGACGCCGATCGGGCTGGGTTACGCCGGGCCGGCGGTGGCGGGAGGTAAGGTGTTTGTCACGGATTACGTGCGGCAGTCCGGCGAGACGAAAAACAATTCATTTACCGCAGACGAGTTGGGTGGCACCGAGCGTGTGCTCTGTCTCGACGCGGCGAACGGGAAACTGCTCTGGAAGCACGAATACGCGCGGCCCTACAAGATCGCCTACAGCAGCGGGCCGCGTTGCACGCCGACGGTGGACGGCGACAAGGTTTATACGCTGGGCGCAGAAGGGAACCTGTGTTGCCTCGACGCCGCGACGGGCCGGGTGATCTGGAGCAAGGATTTCACCAAAGACTACGGCGCGAAGACAGCAACGTGGGGCTACGCATCGCATCCGCTGGTCGTCGGCGACACGCTCTACTGCGTGGTTGGCAGCAAGGACGGCATCGCACTGGCGCTGGACAAGAACACAGGACGCGAGCGATGGCGCGCATTGCCGGCGGAAGCTCCGGGTTACTGTCCGCCAAGCTTGATTGAGCACGACGGCAAGCGGCAACTGCTCTTTTGGCACGGCGAGTCCATCAACAGCGTCGAACCCGACACCGGCAAGGTGAACTGGTCGGTGCCGATCAAGCCGAGCTACGGTATGGCCATTGCCGCGCCGCGCAAAGCCGGCTCGCTGCTGTTCGCATCAAGCTTCAAAGATGTCGGCTCGCTGCTGAAGCTCAAGCAGGGTGCGTCGGGCGCGGAAGTCGTCTGGAAGGGCAATCCGAAGAACGCGCTCTACAGCGGGACGGCCTCGCCGTTCATCGAAGGCGACGTGGTCTATGGCTGCGACGCGGACAGCGGCTCGCTGACTTGCGTGCGGCTCAGCGACGGCGAACGGCTCTGGCAAACGACCGCGCCAACGACCGGCCAAGGCAGGAAAGGGCGTTACGGCACGGCATTCCTGATCAAGCACGGCGACAAGTTCTTTCTCTTCAACGAGCAGGGCGACCTGATTCTCGCGAAGCTCTCGCCAAAAGGCTACGAGGAACTCGGCCACTTCCACGTGTTGGAGCCAACAAACAAGACCTTCGGCCGCGCAATGGTCTGGAGTCACCCGGCGTTCGCGCAGCGGTGCCTCTTCGCCCGCAACGACAAGGAACTGGTCTGCGTGGACCTCGCTGCACCGGCGAAGTAACGCAGAGGCACCGTTGCGGCTGAGAAGTGTGCTATTGCGCTGTCATCGGTTTGGGCGCTATTGTTGCAGCGTTCACATGAGGCCGTATCGCTTGTTGCTGGTTGTCGTCTTTGTCGCCGCCTCGGCAGTGGCGGCTTCCCCCGTTCCCGTTGCCTCGTCTGCGAAGGCGCTGGGCGAACAGAAAGTCCTGGTCATCATGGCCAGGTTTCCCGACGTCGAGCCGGGTTTCTCCATCGAACAGATGCGGGGCAAATACTTCGACAAACTCGACCGCTACCTGCGCGCCGTGTCGTATGGAAAGGCGCGGGTGATGGGCAAGATGACCGATTGGTGCATGCTGCCCCACCCGGTGAGCCACTACCGGATTTCGCGGCACAACCTGTCGGTGGAACGGGAACGGGTCATGGAGTTGATCCAGGATGCCACCGACCTTGCTGACAGCGACGAGGATTTCTCGCGCTATTCGATGATCTTCATCTCGCTGGGCACCAAGCGGGCGGACTACGGCATGGCCGGCCTGTGCGGCTATCCGGGCATGCTTGGCTGGCGGAGCGAATTGCCCTTCAAGACGCGAAAGAAGCGGCAGACCCTGCCCAAGGGCGTGGCGATCTATTGCGAGGAGGCGCACGTGGGCGTGGTCTTCCACGACATGGCGCACATCATGGGCGGCGTGCAAGGCGGCCGGCGGCTTATGCCGTGTCTGTATGACCACGATCTTCAAGGCCAGCCCGGCCCGTTCAGGAACTATGCGCAGTTCTATCTGGTCAACCTCGGTTACTTCGACCCGATGTCGTGCCACATGTTCGTCCCAGATCAAGGACCACCGGGGCCATGCGCCTGGACTAGGCTGCGGCTGGGTTGGATCGAACCACAAAAGATCGTCACCGTGCCCCGCAGCAAGAGCAGCCGCGTCCTTCTCGGTCCCTTGAGCCGCGAGACGTCCGAAACGCTCGTGGTCAAACTGCCTGTGGATTCAACGACCTATTACCTCGTTGAAAACAGGCAGCCGATTGGCCCGGACAAAAATCTTCCGTCACACGGCGTTCTCATCTCCCTCTGCGACGACCAAGTGGCAGAGTGCCGGCGCGGCCAGTCGCCGGTCAAGCTGATGGACGCAAATCCGGCCACGCCCGAATTGAGAGGCGCGCCCTTTGCAGTTGAGGACAAGAAGGAGTTTCAAGACCGGAAGCGGCGGGTTCTCGTCAAGGTCGTTGGCCGCAAGGCAGACGGCTGCGAGATCGAAGTATCCAACGGCCAGTGACACAACCTTGCCCGGCACGGACGCGGCGCCAACGCTCAGCCGCGCAATGGTCTGGAGCCATCCCGTGTTCACGCAAAGGAACCGGTCTGTGTGCCTTGCCGCGCCGAAAACAAGCAGTGCACTTGCATCCGGCCGTCCACAACCAAGACAAATCACAGGAGAAAGAAACATGAATCCATCACGACGACAGTTTATGAAGAGCGCCATCGGGTTGATGGCGGGTTGCGCAGGTCGCGCGGCTTGGGCCGTGCCGGCGAAGGCAAAGATTCCCATCGGCCTGCAGCTTTACGCGGTGCGGGGCGAGTTCGCCCGCAATGTGCCTGAGACGCTGAAGACCGTCGCCCGGCTCGGCTACCGTGGTGTGGAGTTCTGGGGCTACGGTGGAACGCCGAACGTTTATCAGGAATACAGCGCCAAACAGCTTCGCCAAATCCTCGACGAGCACGGTCTCAAGTGCTGTGGAATGCACTTGCAGTTGAAGGCGCTGGAGGACGCGCAACTCCGGCGCACAATCGAGAACAACCAGACTCTCGGCAACCGGTTCCTCATCGTGGCGGCGGCGAAGAAGGAGATGAGTTCGCTGGAGAGCATCAAGCAGCTCGCCGCATTCCTGAACCAGGCCCATGCGAAATGCCAGACGCAGAAAATGCGCGTCGGCTACCACGCCCACGCGTTTGATTTCGCGAAGATCGAGGGGCGGTTCGCATGGGACCACTTGTTCAGCCAGACGCGGCCCGAGGTGATCATGCAACTCGACATCGGCAACTGCCTCGGCGGCGGCGGGGACCCGGTTGCGATGCTCAAGAAGTTCCCGGGCCGCTCGCTGACGATTCACGTGCGGGAACATGAGGAGAAGACGTTCGAGAGCGATTACTACAAGGAGGTGTTCCGCTTGGTCGAAACCACCGCGAAGACCCAGTGGATGGTCGTCGAAATGGGCGGCGACGGCGGCAAAGGTTTCGACGTGCCTGAAAAGGCACTCGCGACATTGCGCCGTTTGGGAAAGTAGCCCCAACTCAGGAAACTCGGGTCATGAAGAACCAACCACATCTTAGCCGGCGGCAATTCGTCAGTGTCGCGGCAGCTACGGCGGCCGTGTCCATCGTTCCGCGCCACGTGCTCGGCGGGCCGAAACATGTCGCGCCCAGCGCGAAGATCAACCTCGCCTACATCGGCTGCGGCACGCAGGGGCTGCGACAGTTGATGCCGGCGTTGGAGAAGCCGGAGATCAACGTCGTCGCCGTGTGCGATCCGAACCGGAAGAGCGACGATTACCCGGAGTGGGGCCGGCACGAACTGAACAACAAGGTTGCCAAGTTCCTCGACGACCCGAATTGGGCCAAGGGCGCGCGCGGCGGCCTCTGTGGTCGCGAAGTCGGTCAGGAGATCGTCAGCCGCTACTATGCGAAACAAAAGCGCTCCGGCAAAGTCGGCGAATGTCGCGCCTACAGCGATTTCCGCGAGTTGCTGGAGAAGGAAAAGGACTTGGACGCGGTCTACATCATGACGCCGGAGCATCTCCACGGCGTCATCGCCGTCCGCGCGATGCGCAAGGGCAAGCATGTCATCACGCACAAACCGATCTCCAATGTCCTCGACGAAGTCCGCATCGCGCGCGACACAGCCCGCGAGACGTGCGTCGCGTCGCAGCTTTTCTGCGCCGCCGGCCAGCAGAGCGCGCCCGCCATCGCCGAGTGGATCGCCAGCGGCGTCATCGGCCCGGTGCGCGAAGTCCACAACTGGTCCACGCGCCCGTTCTGGCCGCAAGGCATGACCGAGCCGCCCGCCGACACGCCGCCCGTGCCGGACGGTTTCGAGTGGGACCTCTGGCTCGGCCCCGCCGCGGCGCGGCCGTATCATCCCGCCTACACGCACGCGGTCTTCCGCGGCTGGTATGATTTCGGCACCGGCGCGCTCGGCGACATGGGCCACTACAGTTTCCACCAGATTTTCGAAATCCTGAAGCTCGGCTCGCCGCGCACCGTCGAGGCGGGCCGCAGCCAGTTCTGGAAGATCGAGAACTACACCTGGCACAAGCAGGTGAACCTCGTTTCCTATCCGCGCGCCTCGGAGATTCACTGGGAGTTTCCCGCGCGCGGAGAGATGCCGCCAGTGACGTTGCATTGGTATGACGGCGGCGTGCGCCCGCCGCTGCCGAAGGAACTCGACGACGACGACGAGGAGATGCCCGCCGAAGGTCTGCTCTTCGTCGGCGACAACGGCAAGATCCTCTGCGGTTTTACCGGCGACAAACCGCGGCTGTTGCCGAAGGCGCGGATGCGCGACTTCAAGGAGCCGCCGCAGACGTTGCCGCGGCCCATCGAGGAACTCGACCAGTTCATCCGCGCCTGCCGCGGCGGCCAGCCGTCGGACGCGAGCTTCGAGAACGCCTATCCGTTTGCCGAAACAATCCTGCTAGGCACTATCGCGTTGCGCGTGAACAAGAAACTGCGCTGGGACGCGGCGAAGTTTGAGTTCACCAACTCGAAGGAAGCGAACGAACTGAAGTGCCGCAAGAACCGCGAAGGCTGGCAGCTCTGACCGCGGCGTGCCCTCAATCGATGACACGCACGCCGCGCTCGCGCAGGTAATCGTTCCACTGCTTCACCGTCTGGCGCGACGGCGGTCTTACGGAGTCGGGGAGTGCCGTTGTGAGGCCGAACCGCTTCAACTTCGCGCGCCAGAGGTCGTAATAGGGCAGCAACTCGACGCCGCTGAGTCTCGGCAGCTTGCGGGCTAACGCGACGATGCCGTCGAGATGCTCCTTGCGCGCGTTGTGGCCGGGAATCATCGGACATCGCAGCAAAATCTTCGCGCCGCTGTCGTGGAGTTGTTGCAACCGCTCCACGATGGCTTCGAGATCGCGTCCCGTGAACTTCGCGTGCAGATGCGGATTCGTTTCCTTGTAGTCGAACAGCCAGAGGTCCACGACCCGTTGCAGCCGTTCGAAGACACTCCACGGCGCGTAGCCTGACGTCTCGATGCAACAGTGGACGCCGCGGTTCTTCGCCGCGTGCAGCAGGTCTTCCGCAAACTCCGGCTGCAGCAGCGGCTCGCCGCCGGAGAGCGTCACGCCGCCGCCGGACTGCGTGTAGTAGTCGCGGTCGCGCAGCACGACTTCGATTACTTCATCCACCGCGGCATCGCGTCCGACCATCTCCAACGCCTTTGGATCGCACACCGGCGCGCAATCGCCGCAATGTGTGCAGCGCGCGCGGTTCACGACCGCCTTGCCGGTGGCGTCTTTCGTCAGAGCGTTCGGCTTGCAGACCTTGAAGCACTCGCCGCACGCGATGCACTTGTCGACCATGTAGGAAAGCTGCGGCTTTGGGTCAATGCTCTCCGGGTTGCCGCACCAGAGGCAGCGCAGCGGGCAACCTTTCAGGAACACCGTCGTGCGAATCCCCGGTCCGTCATGGATCGAGAACCGCTGGATGTCGAAAATGCGTCCGGCGCTCATGTGCTCAAGGTAGCTTCACCAGCAACGACTTCAAGACGGTCGTCATGGCGGATTGATACCGCTCCACGTCGGTGACGCGCAGGATGAAGCGGTTCTTTGACTGCGGGTCTTTCGTCCACTCCGTCACGCCGGCGGCGGAGCACTTTACGCGGATCGGCTCGAAGGCGAACACCACATCGCTCGCCGACTTCAGCGGCACGATCTCGCCCGCCTTCGTTGCCGTCAATCCGGCGGCGTGGAGGAAACCCGCCGTGCACCACATGTTCCGGTCGCGCTTGCCTTGCGCGGCGAGGGCCTCGGCGTTCTTCGGCATGGCCAACTCTTGAAGCCAGAAACCATCGGCGGCTTTTCCACGGGCATACATCGCCATGAAGAAGTTCTGCACGCGGTCCGACAGATACGGGAGGATGTCGCTCTGACGGAAACGATAGAACGAACCGTATGCCGCCACGCGCCACATCTCCGCCGGCACAGAGCTGACGACCTCGAAGCACGGCAGCCAATAGACCGGGCACGGCGCCTCAAACATGGCCGCGTAGCTGGCGGGATCGAGGTTCACGTTCCACTCCAATTGCCGCGCCTTCTCCCGGTCGGGCGTGCCGGAGCCGGCGTTGAGGTAGATGCCGGCGCAGCGTCGTGCGAAGAGCTTCGGTTCCAACCGCATCGCCAGCGCCACGTCACGGCATGAGCCGATCACGTGGATGACCACCGGCCGCGGCGACTGACGCATCAGTTCGAGAAACGCGCGGACGCCCGCGAGGTCGGCTGCGGTTGCGCCCGTCCGCAGTTCCTCCGCCGACGGCACGCGCGGCGAACCGACGACGATGGGCACGGCCTTGCCCGTGATGTGATTCATCTGTGCCACCCCGCAGATGTCCGGGGTGTTGTTCCGCTTGGGCTGCGGGAAATCAATCATCACGCCGCGCAGGTCCAGCCTGCCTTGCAGGGCCAGCGCATACTGCGTCGCCAGATCCCAATGATCATCCGGATCGTTGTGCGGCCGGAACAAGTCCGAGACGTGCAGCGTCGGCACTGGCGCCGTATCCGCGCCGAGTGTGTCGGCGACGACCAAGCAGGCGAGCGCGAGCGCGCACGCTGCAGCGAGGCTGGTCTTGAGGAAATATCGGCGGGAAATGGAGTGCATGATGGTCAGGAACTGACGGCGGCTGTTTGCGGCTTCATTGCGCTCGATTCATACCTTGAGCGCCCCGCGACAGCAACCGAACATTCGTGGTGAAGGATACGTATTGGTTGTTTGCATCGAAGTCAGGGAGGGACGCCTCGCCCTGCCCGGCCAATGTCGTCGGCCGGCTCCCCTCACCCTGACCCTCTCCCCTCATAAGTGAGGGGAGAGGGAAAAGAACTTCGTCGTCGTTGCCGGGTGCATCAAACCGTCCAACTACTCTCTTGGAGAAGCGATTCTCCCTCTCCCTGCGTCAGCGGGGAGAGGGCCGGGGTGAGGAGCCGTGGCAACTGAATGGTTCCGGTTTACCATTCGCACCTGCCGGGAAATCGTTCTGGACAGCCGACAGGGGCGACAACAACATCGCGCCAAGCATGAGAATCTCGCCGACAATGCAAACCGTCCGCCGCCTGCCGCGCCTCATCGCCTCGCTCTTCCTTGCCGCCATTTGCGCTCACGCGGCCGACAACGCGCTGTTGGACGCACTCTCCTCGCCGATCCTCTTCAAGGGCGACGAGAAGGTTGGCTACCGCGACCCGCTGTTGCTCTGGCAGGACGGCACCTTCCACATGTTCTTCACCGTCGGCGAGCGCGAGACCAACGCCGTCTATCTCTGCCTCGCCCACAGCACCAGCCGCGACCTGCGCACCTGGACGCCGGTGAGGAAACTGACGCGCCGCGACTTGAACATCAACTTCGTCAGCCCCGGCAGCGTCGTGCGGTTCGGCGGCGAGTGGATCCTCTGCGCCTCCACCTACCCGCAGCCCAACGGCGAACTCTACGGCAACGCCACCGCCCGGCTCTACCTCATGCGCAGCCCCGACCTCGAACGCTGGTCCGAGCCGGAACTCATCCGCGTCAAAGGCCCCGATGTGCCCGTCGAGAAGATGGGCCGCATGATTGACCCCTACCTGATGCCCGACAAGGACGACCCCGGCAAATGGTGGTGCTTCTTCAAACAGAACGGCGTCAGCATGAGCTGGTCGCGCGACCTGCGCACGTGGACCTTCGCCGGCAGCGCCAAGGCGGGTGAGAACGTCTGCGTCCTCGTCCACGACGGCCGCTACCTGATGTTCCACTCCCCGCACAACGGCATCGGCGTGAAAACCTCCACCGACCTGCGGAACTGGAGCGATGCCGGCCCGCTCATCACGCTGGGACAGAAAGACTGGCCGTGGGCGCAAGGCCGCATCACCGCCGGCTACGTGGCCGACCTCCGCTCCGTGCCGGGCATCGGCAAATACGTCATGGTCTTCCACGGCACCGGCCCGGAACCGGAGCCGGTGAAGTTCCTGACCCACGGCTGCCTCGGCATCGCGTGGAGCGACGACCTCAAGACATGGCGCTGGCCGGAAGGAAACTGAGTCGTGGTCGGGTCGGTAATCGCGCGGCGGAACGCAACAGGTTTATGACGTAGCGTTTTCGGGTTTCGTCTCAACGACAATTTTGACACTCTTGTTAGGAACAGGCGGAAAAACAACAACCGTTCCTTCTGCCGCCATAATTGCCTCAATACATTTGCGTGAAAACTCTTTGTCCCCAGACTCTTTGACATATCTTGTGACGATAAAGAGGTCAGGCGTCCTCACCAGCGCGGCTTTAATCCGTCTCGCAGTGGAAACGCACTTCTCTGTGAAATACTCGTCGCGTTCAGATAGCGCCGTTAGACGGAATGCATTGCCGAAAAGGACACCTTTTGCATATTGGGTCACCCCATCCCGAGAAAAGTCTTCCCCAAGATTCCGCTCTAGTTGACCGATCTTGTCTACATTGACCGCCTTTGTATCTTTGCCTTCCGCTTCACCTAACAATCGTTGGCTTCCCCAAGTGAACACGGCGTCAAATTCGGATTCACCGTCTTTGAAGCGTTCGGCTTTCACGCCAAGAGTATTGAGCGCCTCCAAAATGGCATCTTCAAGCGCGGGACCTGTTTCATAAAGCAACCGCCTTAAAGAGGCTTCTTGTTCAAGTTCATTTAGCAAGGTCTGCTTTTCTGTTTGAAGTTTTTCGACCTGAGCAGACAAGCCGCTTATCTGCTTTTCGAGAACAGACTCCTTTTGAAGCCGGAATTCAGGACTCTTGACCCAAACAGGCGTCGGCGTTTTTTGCCTTTCTGAATTGAGCGCCCGCTCGATCTCAACCAACGCCGAGACTAGTTGTTTCCCGAACTTTACAGCTTCTTTCGTCCAGTAGATTCCACCGTCCTCTTCGGTTGTGAACTCATCTTCGTCAAACAAGAGTTGAGGTAGAAGAACCAGAGATCCTTTGCCTGAATCGGCTTTACCGCGCGCTATTCCGCCGACGGTTTTACCTCCAGATTTTGTAACGAGCAGTGGAACTACCATTTTTGAACTAAAATAAACCTGATACTGGCTTGCGCTTCCAAACTCCTTCCAATACGGACTCAACATGCCTAAATCTTTCGCTGGTTTTATTTCCCGACCACGGCCAGAAACAACCTCCTCAAAAACGACGGGGATTATGCTGTAGTTGTTAAACGGTTCAACTTGACGAGTTGTTTTTAGATTACGCCCGATGCCAGAATAGGTTTGCGTGCCGGTTGCTACGAAGACCCCCTGAAGTTCAGGAAGAAATAGAAAAATCGTCTTTCCATGATCGAATGCGTTCAACAGCTCTTGTCTCCATCGTTGTGCTTTTTCTCTCAATGTGAACGACGCGTTGTCACTCAAACAGGGCTTCCCTTGATACTGTTCACAGCCGTAGCCAAACAATGAAGAGATATCGGGAGTGAAAACTACGATATCGTAATCGAGCAGCGACTGGTCCGAGTCCAAAGAAAGAAAAGAGTCGCGGTGACCCGGTATTTCAAACCCAACGGAGATTATTGATTTTGCCATAACCTATTCTCGTAACTGGTTCGAAACGTCAAAAGTTTGCGCCACAACGCTCTCCTTTTGGTTCCTGCACAAAGATTCTACGCTTTAGCCTACAGAAAATGAAGAGTTAAGCGTGCCGGTAGCGGTCGGAAGACAATAAACGGACGGAAAAGATTTCATCCAGTCGGTCGGAAGATCGGATACCGATGGGACCGGTCTTGGCTTGCGAGGCGGAGGGGCGGAACCCGGAAAAGCCGATGTTTTCTTTCCATGAAAACTGCGTTTTCCTGTGGAAACTGAAAAAATGTTGCCCAGGAAAGATGCTTCGGGGTGGTGCAGAATAATTCTGGAGGGCTTCTAAGATGCTTTGAAGGGGTAAAGAATTTTTCCGCAGGCCCTCAAAGATGCTTCGAAGAGGTGGGGAATAATTCCGCAGGCCTTCTTCGATGATTTGAAGGGCTGGAGAATTATTCGGCGGGGCTTCGAAGATGCCAAAGGGCGCTGGAGAAAAAGTCTCCACCACCTCGAAGCATCAAAGCCGGGAAAAAGAAAAATGCGCGACCACCTCTTGGCATCCGAGCTGGGGAATGGAAAAAGGCTGCGTCGCCTCTCGGTATACTGGCTGGATCCAATCAATCTCCCGGAGCGGTGACGGGAATTTTTCCTCGGCAGCGGATGGCTGCTGGAGGGTTGCTCAGCCGCTGGGGTGGGAAAAGGATTTCGTCTCGATGACTCCCATTGGGACGCGAAAGGGTTGATTTATTCGCGGGCCAATCGCACCGTGGGCCCATGCGATTGTGGACGCTTCATCCCGGTTATCTCGACGCTCGCGGACTCGTCGCGGCGTGGCGGGAGGCGTTGCTGGCGCAAAAGGTTTTGAGCGGCGGCACGCGCGGTTATACGCGACATCCGCAGCTTGCGCGGTTCCGGGCGGCGCGCGACCCGCTGGCGGCGGTGGCGGCGTTTCTGGCGGGGCTGGCGGCGGAGGCGGAGCGGCGGGGCTATCGTTTCGACACCGCGAAGATCGGCCGGCGGAGATTCACCGGTCGGATGACGGAGACGCGGGGGCAATTGCTATATGAATGGAAGCATCTGCGAGCGAAACTGCGGGTGCGTTCGCCGGAGGTGTATCGCCGGCTGCGCGGCGTGAAGAGGCCGAAGGCGCATCCGATGTTCCGCATCGTGCCCGGCGGCGTCCGGGAATGGGAGAAGCGATGAGCCAACCCAGCGGAGTTACTCATTCTGCCCACGGCTGACCGATGGAAACCGGCCTTGCGAAGCGGAGAGGCGGAACCCGAAAAAGCTGATGTTTTCTTTCCATGAAAAATACGTTTTCCTGTGGAAACTTGAAGATTTTGTCCAGGAAAGATGCTTCGGGGTGCTCGTGCAGTCTGCGCGAGGGCTTCAAATGTGATTTGGGGTGCTTTTGCAGACTGCATGACCACTTCAAATGGTCCGAGCTGGACAATTGCAGAGTGCATGACCGCCTCTGTGTATCCGAACTGGACGGGTGAACTCTTCCGTAGCGGTGCCGGGAGACTTTCCTGGGAAGCGGACGGGAGTTTCTCGACCATCGGGTAGCGAGAATGGAAAGAAGAAAAGGCGGTAGGCGGGGGACGGAGAGGAACCACGAAACGCACGGAAGGCACGAAAGGCGGAGGGAGGCTGTTTCTTTTCGTGTCGTTTCGTGCATTTCGTGGTTGCCCAGTTTCCATCGGCGTCCTTGTTGTTTCCTCGATGATGAGGCTTTCCAAGGCGGCGGCGTTCCGCTAGAAACTGCAACTCATGAAAGCCTGCCATCTGCTCTTCGTGTGCGTTGTGGCGTTGTGGTCGTGCGTAGCGCTCGCTGCCGAATCCATCGAGTCGGAGTCGTTGCTCTGCCGCCATTGCGCCGCGCTGGCGGCGGGCGCGGAGTCCGTCGGCGACATCAAATACGCTCCCGATCGCAAGGTGGACATCCGACATCTCGCGCTCGACGTGACACCGGATTTCCAGAAGCGCACGGTGCGCGGCGAGGCGACGTTCACATTCAAGCCGATCGCCAAACCACTCGACGAGTTGCGGCTCGACGCGGTGGACCTCACGGTGAGCGCGGTGACATGCTCCGCGAAGCTCGCGGGGCATCAGGTGACGGACAAGGAGATCGTGGTGACGTTTGCGCCGCCGGTGCCGCCGGGACGCGAGACGAAGCTGACGATCCGTTACTCGGCGCAGCCGGTGAAGGGGCTTTATTTCCGCACGCCTGCGACCGGCTATCCCGCCGGCGACATGCACGTCTGGACGCAGGGCGAGCCGGACGAGGCGCGGCATTGGTTCCCGTGCTACGACTTTCCGAACGCGAAGTTCACCACGGAGATCACCTGCCGCGTGCCGGAGGGGATGACGGTGCTCTCCAACGGCCGGCAGGTTTCCTCGACGAAGGACGCGGCGGGCGGGCTGGTGGCAGTGCGTTGGTTGCAGGACAAGCCGCACGGCACGCATCTGATCACGCTCATGGCCGGGCGTTTCACGAAGCTGGAGGACAAGTATCGCGACGTGCCGCTGCAGTTTTACACGCCGCCAAGCGACGCAGCCGAGGCGGCGCTGACGTTCGCCGACACGAAGCCGGCGATGGAGTTCTTCGAGCGTGAAATCGGCGTGCCGTATCCGTGGGCGCAATACGGCCAGGTGGTGGTGCGCGATTTTCATTGGGGCGGCATGGAGAACACGACGCTGACGACGCTGACCGACCGCACGCTGCACCGTGCCGATACCGAGACGCTCTCGTCGAGCGAAGGGCTGGTGTCGCACGAGCTGGCGCACCAATGGTTCGGCAACCTCGTCACCTGCAAGGACTGGAGCCACCTCTGGCTCAACGAAGGTTTCGCCACCTACTACGCCAACCTCTACATGGGGGACCGGCACGGCCGCGACGAACTGCTCTACGGTCTCTACCGCGACGCGCAAACCGTGCTGGGGAAAACCAACTCGCCGCCGCGCGCGATCCACTTCCGCCGCTACGGCACGCCGTATGAACAGTTCGACTACCGCGCCTACCCGAAGGGCGGCTGGGTGTTGCACATGCTCCGCAGCCAGCTCGGTGACGAACTGTTCCGGCGTTGCATCAAGACCTACGTCGAGCGGCACACGTTCGGCATCGTCGTCACCGAGGACCTCAACGCCGTTATTGAGGAACTCTCCGGCCGCTCTTACGACCGCTTCTTCGACCAGTGGGTTTATCACGCGCTCCAGCCGGAGTTGGAGGTCAGTTACAGTTGGGATGAGAAGACCAAGCTCGCGAAGGTCAGCGTCCGCCAGACGCAGGCGGTCAACGACAACGTCATGCTCTTCCAGTTCCCGCTGACGCTGCGGTTCAAGTCCAAGGCTGGCACGGTGGACCATCGCGTCCACGTGAAGGAGAAGGAGGAGGACTTCTACGTGCCGCTTCGGCAGGCGCCGGAGATCGTGCGCGTGGACCCGGAGTTTACGTTGCTGGCCAAGATCAACTTCAAACCGCCGACCGCGATGCTCTACGCGCAGCTCGCCGACAAGAGCGACATGATCGGCCGCCTCCTCGCCGCCGAGCAACTCGCCGACAAGAAGGATTTCGCCACCGTCGCCAAACTCAAGACCGCGCTGAACTCCGACGCGTTCCACGGCGTGCGCACCAGAGCCTCCGAGAGCCTGCGCAAGATCCACAGCGACGAGGCGCTCGACGCGCTGGCCGCCTCCGTGAAGCAACCGGACGCGCGCGCCCGCAACGCCGTCGTCGGCGACATCGCCGGCTTCTTCCATTCGCGCGCGCTGGAGGCGCTGCGAGGCTGCCTCGACACCGAGCGCAATCCCGTCGTTCTGGCCACGGCCATCAAGGGACTCGGCTCCTATCACCAGCCCGCTGTGCGCGACGCGCTGCTGCGGTTCCTCAACGGCGACTCCCACCGCAACCGGCTCGCCGAAGCCGCCATCGCCGCGATGCGCGCGCAGGACGATCCCGCCTTCATCGCGCCGCTGCGCGAAACGCTCTCCAAGCGCGAGGCGGCGTTCATGAGTTTCGATTTCGGCCACGCGCTGGACGCGCTGGCGTTCCTGGCGCGGAACGAGAAGTCGCGCGACGGCGTGCGCGATTTCCTCGCGGGCTTCCTCAACCACAAGCGCGAGCATTTCCAAGTCACGGCGATAAAGGCGCTCGGCACGCTCGAAGACCCGAAGGCGATTGCGTTGCTGGAAACCTTCGCCTCCGC